>Ga0247815_10000015_pt1 | contig 211096 bp, 177 predicted proteins | sample UWRJL194509B1_FD_181014 | JGI IMG/M metagenome (GOLD analysis project Ga0247815, IMG submission 181014) | Plant litter microbial communities from Arlington Agricultural Research Station in Wisconsin, United States - UWRJ-L194-509B-1 | ecosystem: Environmental > Terrestrial > Plant litter >...
TCTCTCCATCAAATACATAATCTAAAGTCATTCGCTGCCCTTTATGATTCGTCGCACCTGTAATTTTCTGCAGGTTTCCATAAGTATCATAACTAATATCTGTAATCGCAATTTTATCTGCTGCACTGTAATTTTTTATCTGCGTTACTTGTGCAGTTGTTGTATTGATTTCTGCTGTTCTTTTACGACGTAAACCTTCTGTTGTAAACACCTCTAATTGTTTCGCAATACCACCATAATATGGGGTAGTACTTTGGTAATAGCTAATTTTTGCGGTTACTTTATCATCAGCAGAACCATTTCCTAAATTTTCATATTGAATGATATTTCCATTGGCATCGTATGTATTAAACACATTAGTTTCCAAATATTCACTGCCGCCTTCATACGTTTTTTGATTGGCATGAATCAGCCCAACAAAAATACTTTTCGCATCACAACTTGGTAAATTTAAATCAGAAACCGCAATGCTTGCCTGTGTCGCAACGTCTACTAAACTATATTCATTTTCAGACTCCTGGCGCATTTTTCCGTTTTTGTCTAACATATAACTATGCTTCAACAGATTTTTTCTGAAATAATCCTGATTATAGAACTCCTGAACAGTTGTTGAAAAAACCGAATTATCAGCAGCATCAATCTGTTCCTGAATTACTTTTCCAAAACCATAAAATTCTCTTTCACGACGATCTTGATATCCATTTTCGTATCTAAATTTTGCTATAGAATGATCTATACCATCGCCAACATGCCCGTCAAAAACATCAACGGATTGTAAAACCCATTTTGCTGATGGATTTTCATAGCTTGGCTTTATTAACTCATAATCAACCACATAACTATTTCCTGCACCATTGGTAACGCTTTTTAGTTTGTTGGTTCTTTTAATATTGGAAAGTCTAACTTTCAGATTATCTTCATCTTTAGAAATAACATAATCCGTATTACCATCTCCATCAATATCCATAAAAGTAGCTTCTGAACGAGAAGTACTCCAGCCTGTACTAGCTCCTAACGAAGGCGTAAGGCGCAGCAGCCAGATTGGAATATCATACGAATAACCAATATTAAAACCATAACTGACACTTTTATTCTGGTTCATTTCAGAATAGGTCGGATACACGATTGGGGTATCAAAAGAGTTTCCTAAGTTTAAGGAAACGATCATTTTGTCTAATACATATTCTATTTTATCCGGAAGTCCGTCACCATTCATATCCATAAAAGACTTATTTCCATTTGCAGTAGAACGGGCATAATTAGCTCCGGCTGTAATTGAACCGGCATTAAAATTGTATCCTAAACCAACACTCCAGTCTGTAGAATTCCCTGCATTAAGTCCGTTGTTGTTCCAATTTTCAGCTTGTAGAAAACCATATCCGGTATTCAGTAATACGGTTCCTTCATCTGTTATTTTATCCGGCAGTCCATCGCCATTAATATCAGAATGGATCATTTTTGCTTTATCTGTACCATAACCCTGAGAGGCACTTACAGAAAGCATGTTTTTTGCTTTATCGGCTTCTTTATCGGCAGCAGACTGCGCGTTTCGTCTTAAAGTTGCTTCTTTTCCTATTACAAGAGCTCCGGCAGTCTGGGCCTGACCATGACTGTAACCTCCTCCAAAATTGGGTCCTTCTGACGTTGTTTCGGCATGGCTGAAATTATCTCCTAAATCCAGCACTTCAGGAGAAATGCTTCCTATTGGTTTCGTTAGCTGTACATTACTGCCTCTGATATAATCCGGAAAACGGTCTCCATTGAAATCGCCCATTGTTTGGGTTACGTACGAATCTCCATCAATAGATTTACTGAATCCCATATTGGCCGGACCGGCATTAACTCCTGCAGCAATACTTTTACTTTTACTTTCACTGATCATATCCAGTGCCGATGTGCTTCCTCCTTCTAACTTAGGTAAAGAGAAATCAGTATAATCGGCAATATCATCTTCTCCCAGTCTTGAAGTACCTACTATTCCTGCTTTAATATAAATCGATTCTTCTAAACCTTCCCATTTTGCTTTTGTATAGGATGGATTTAAAGACACAAAGTAATTCTCTGAAACTTCATACCCTTTACCATCATAATTTTCAGGATCCGTATTGTTTAAATCGGGCTCGGTAGAATAAGCATCTGATTGTTTTAATTTGGTTTCATCTATTGTATTTGAGGCCAGATTTCCGTTAATAACAAAACCTCCCCAATTTCTATGATACAATCCTAACGTTCTTTCATCAGGATTTAAAAGACTGTAAATCGAGAAATCATCTGTCGCGGCGTTCCATATTACATCGTCTGTAAGATCCGTCAAATCTTTTAAATCTGTAACCTGAAGCTGTAAATTTAAAGCATTCGCTTTTGGATAATTTCTAAGAATATTAATCGAAAGCGGATTTGAAACCGTGGTTTCCAATTGAATTGGAATTCCGGCAACTGCTGCTGGATAATTGACTGCGTTATCAAAAACACTGACCAATTCTACAAGTTTACCTGCAGTAAGCTGATACCGTTTGCGCGCAAGCAGTACATTGTTTTGTTTGGCGGTCAGAATTACTTCGCCATTTAAATTATTTAATGCTCCGGGAGGAAAAGGAGTTTCCAAAACCAGATCCTGAGGTAATATATTCAATTTTAATTTTCCTGTAACTGTCGAAACAACGCCCGGTATGGCATAATTACCTTCTCTTTTATTGTATAGCAAATGATATACTTCCATTGGCACTTCTTCTATTGCCGCACCAGGATAGGCCGGAACCGTAACAGTTGGTGCAAAAGAAATCGCCCCCCAGTTGATATTGGTCGCTGTTTCTAATGAAAGGCTAACTTGGGTATCTGCCTCGAAAGCAGGCAGGTTTACAGCAGATAAGTTGAAAACAGCAGCTTCATTGGCTAAAAAAGTTTTTTCAAATACAATAACCGGCAGATTGGTTTGTCCCAAGTATGTTTTGGTTATCACCAATTTAACATGATCTGACGTAACTGCCTTATTCAATATTCCGTTGAAAGAAACATTTCCAGCCACAGGAATTACTTTTGCCGTGTTGTTACTGCTAAAAAAATCATTGCTGGCTTTATATGATGAAAGAGAATATAAATTGGCATCTTTTAAGGCTTCTGTAACGATAAAATCAGTTGAAACGATAGTATTATTACCGCCTCTGTCAAACTGTTTTACCTGCGAATATGTAATCACCGGATCCCATATGACCGTATCAAAATTCCCATCTTTTACGGCACTGACCCTAAAATACAAACGCTCTCCTTTTTCTACTGAAATAGTGTTGTCTACTTTCGTTTTAAGATCATAATCTTTAGCATCTATAGTCTCATTCCACAACAGCTGACTGCCTCTTTGAAAATACAAACGTACACCATCTGCCTTATCATCTCCGGCATTATTTACATATTCTGCACGAGCTTTAATGCGCTCCGGCGTAGTTTCTTTTAGCAGTTGATATTCGTGCGAAACAGATATAATTCCTTTTACAGGCGCTTCCCACATACGCACTACATCATGCAGTGGATTTTGTTTTTCTATTTCTTCAACAGAAAGTGTCGTTGTGCCAGAAATTGTAACATTACCGCCTCCCGCAACCGGCGATGGTGTTCCTGAACTGCTGTTTTTAAAGGTTGGAACTCCGTCAACCAATCTATTGTAAAATACTTGTCCGTTACGAACATAATCGATTAGTCCGTCTCCGTTAAAATCCATAAAATAGATTTTTGTTTTGCTGGTAGAACGCTGCTCATCGTAACCGATATTGGCAAACTTTAGATTTAAATCGACACCCCAGTTAAATGAAGTCGATTTAGAATATCCAACATCACTAATATTGATTTCCTTCATTTCTCCAAAAGAATTCTGGCCTGTCGCCGCTAAATTTTTTCGGTAAAAAACGCCATTTTTATTTTTAAATACTTTATCCGGCAGACCATCTCCATCCAGATCCTCCATTAAAACGGCGGTGTCTGATGTTCCCCAGCCATTTCCTCCGTGACCTCCCACGGTAAAAGGCTTTAAATTACCGCTTTGCCCAACAAATCCCACTCCAATACGATAATTTATTCCAACATTTGATCCTTCAGAACTGCTTACCAGCGAATGATGTCCGGAGAATAAGATATCATTATAAGAAGGAATAGCCGTATTGACAAGATTATCGCCCGGCACAGTCCAATTCTGCTCCGGTCCAAAAGGATTGTATTTTCCCGAAGCATCGCGTATATCATCAAAATAATCTAATGTATTGGTGTAAAACAATTTAGACTCAGAATCATATTCTGAAATTGATTTTAGCAGCGTCTTTTTGAAAGCTCCCAAAGTATAATTCAGTTCATAACTGCGAACCATATCGCTTTTATAGCGCACTTCAATTTTTCGTAATAATTGATTGTTCAACTGCCTGAAACCGAGTCTTGCCGAAACTTGTGCATCTGGTCGACTGGCTTCGCCTAAATCTCCATTTTTTACAAACGTGACATTATAGTTCCCTTTTTCAGTTCCAAAACCGGTGTAATATATTTTTTTAAGATACAAATCGCCATCTTTTTTATCGTATTCATATGTAACGGTATTTCCTTTCAAATCGACTTGCAGACAGAGTGCCCAATGACCGACATTTCCGTTAGCATCCTGCAAAACACCATTAGTATCCAAACCAGATTGTGTTCCTCCGTAATAACTTGCTACACCGCTTTTATCTCTTACAATCCAATAATAATTTTTAGGAGAAGATCCTTTACGGATGATCTGCTGAAAAGCGCCTTCACGTCTTGGATAAAATTGTTTGTCTGTAGTTCTGCCAATCCATTCTGCCCGATGTGAGTTCGGAATCAATTGTTCGCCGCTAATCGAATAAGTTTCCGTTTCCTGAGAGGAATCGTATCTTGGTGCACCCCAGCGTGTTTCGATCGTTACTGAAGGAGCCGAGATATCCCATCCCATACCTGCCCAACTGTGTCCGCCATCGCTATCGTATTGCAAATTCAGCGAGGGCTGCATTCCTCCTCTTCCACCCGGAATCACAATAGAAAATCCGGTACTCATTGTTCCTCTTCCGTTTGCAGAAGGCGGTGCAATGGACTGAATTCCCACTAACGGACTCGCTGCTTTTAAATCTTTAATACTTGTTGGGGTATATCCTGAAGTTTCCGGAGATTCCGGCATTTTGATAATTCCGGCAATAAAATCGGTAAAATGTGTTGTTTTTGCCTTAATAATTCCTTGTTTAATGTCTAAAGAATCCTTGCCGACTTCCTGCCACAATCTCCTGTTTTCATCAAAATAAAACACATTAATATCTTTCTCTGTATATCCTTCCGGAATTGTTTTTTTATCGTAAGGAAGTGAAAGCGTTACGGCTTTCTCAAAAATAGTTCCGTGTGGCAATAATCTGAAACCTGCATTCGTTCCGGTCACATTTACCATTGATGCATTTAACGGTGCAATATCTATTTTACGCAAACCACTTACGGATACTTTTACATTATTTTTTAAGGCTCCAACAGGAAAAACAGCTGAAAATTCTTTGTAATCTAATGTATTAACGGTTTCAAAATTTATGGTTTTAGAAATGCGCTCTTTTGCATTTTCTATCGGCCTGAAACTTGCTGCTTTTGAAAATTGTTTCAGCTCTAACTTTTCATTTGATATAATTCCAGATGCTGTTTCTCTCGTAACTACAATTGCATTCTGTATGGATGCAGCATCAAAAATCAATTCGAATTCTGGCTGATTGACATCAATGGCAATACCGGCAATTGTCATTTTTTTTAGCTGCGAAGGAAAATTAGTTCCTTTGATATATAATTTATCCGCTGCTTTTAATAAAGTAAAATTGGTTGAAGGATGAGCAGATTTGTAAACAATACGAACGTTTTTAATACTATACGAATTCGCAATTCCTTCGGGAGCCGTAAATAAGACAACGTTGTCTCCAACGCGCAATGATTTTTCAGAAAGCAATTCAGATTGTTTGGTCCAGTTTTTATTTTCAGATAAAAATTGTCCTCCAATACTGGGCTGATTGTTTAAACTCCTGGCAATCGATGCTGCCTGATCGTATCCATATAATTCATATTCTAAATAAGCGCTTTCCTGGTCTGATGGAAGTTCATTTATTTTAAGATGAAAAACGTTATCATAAGCATCATCAATTTCTTCTGCATTACGAACACCAATCGTTCCTTCAGCAATATCTGCAGCGAATGATTTTGTACTTTTACTTTCATTTTTTAAAACCGCAGCCGAATCTATTTTTGAAACAGCCGCTTCTTTTGCAGCAGTATTTTGAGTAAATAAAGAAGCTATTTTATAAGGTCCAAAATTTGCCGCAAACAAAAAAGAACCTATTAAAAATACTAATATTATAATTTTATTTTTCATAAAGCAGTAATCGATTATGGGGAAATCGGTTTATATATCAATTATTTCAATTGCAGTAAGCATCATTTCTTTGATGAAAACAAGCTGTATTATTTCACAATAACCTTGAATGTTTTCGTGCCAAAATCTGAATCTACTTTTACCAGATAAATTCCAGAAGCAGTTTGTATAAAATCATCATACAAATAAGTTTCGATTTGCGTAAACTCTTTTTGTTTGATTAATGAGCCTGAAATTGAATAGGTTGTTATAGTGGCATTTGTCTTTTTTGGAAACTGCATCGCTACAGAAAAATGACCATCAGTCGTTGGATTCGGGTATAAAAGAACCACACTGTAATCTGTAATTTCTTTTCCGTCGGTCGCTACGGTAATTTTTTTACTTGTTTTACAATCCTGTCCGTTTAGCAATCGAAGCTCGTACGTACCCGCCTGATCAATCATTATTTTAGGATTATCGTCCAGAAAATCACCCTCATAAAACCATTGGTATTCATAATTTCCTGCTGGTAAACCTGCACTGGCATCTAACACTAAAGCGTTTCCATTGGTCAATAAATAATCAGATTTTAAATTAGGGAAAGTGCCTTCCTTATCGGCGACAAAAACAGTTTCAGAATATAAATTTCCTTTCGCGTCTCTCACGATATAATCATAAGTTCCGGACGAAAGCTGCAATCCTGCATTACTTTTTGCGGCTTGGTTCCACTGTTTTACAACTGCATCGCTTCCTTCTTTTTTAACCGTTACGGTAAAAGGTGCTTCGCCTCCTTCAATCGTATAGTGCAGCTGACCGGAAGCCGGCACGCCGCAAGAAGCTTCGGTTATCCAGACACGGCTGAACATTTCCGGCGCAATTTTTATGGTAAATCTGGCTGTTCCGGATTTTTGTTTGTTCCAGTTAAAATCGGTCAAAACCAGTTTTTCATTATTGGATGTACTTCCTAAACGAACGTATTCTGAGTCTTTTTCGTCATAAGTTCCTTTACCGGAATAATCTACCAACAACCAGTAATAAGTATCTTTTGCAAGTGTGCTTTTTATGAATGAAGGACTAAACGACCAATCAAGCGAGACATCAGCCGGGTTTGAGAAATCTAACTGCCATTCTCTCGAAATTCCAATTGGCTCGCCTTGTTCTTGTTTTTTTACCAAAAGATTTTTTCCGTTATCGCTCCAAAAAGCAAAATAATTGTTTGGAATCGTGTTGGACTTGCTTTTAAGTTCGATGGTCAATAAACCTTCTTCGGCCATATTACTGCTTTTAGGCTGCAATAATCCGCTGGCATCATCTCTTCCCACTCCGGTAATCGAACTAGCAAAACCTTTGTGTTTTTCGATATCCCAAATGGTTTCGGCATTACTATTCAGATAATTTTTAATATCAAACTGCGATAGCGAAATACCGTATTTTATTGCCAGATAACTGGCAATTTTCTGCGTTTCTAAGCCTGATAAAACTCTGTTGTACACCAGAATTTCACTTATATTTCCTTTAAATTCTTCTGGTGGCAGTTTCTCTAATTTAGTTTTTTGGCCAATCGTTAAAGACGTTAACCTTGCAAGGCTATCAGTCACATGCTGCTGAAAAAAGTGAATATTTGCTTTATGAGGTTTAATTTTTTCCTGATAGGTTTCGTAGGAGTATTTTTTTAAATCTACCAGACGTTTGTTAGTGGCAACCGAAACTGTTTTTTGAGGATCATTAATTGTCCATAAAAACTGTTCTTTCAAACTGTCTTTTACTTTATAGACCATAAATAAGGTTTGTTTTCTCTTACTTTCTACGCCTAGCGGCAAAACCAAAGAATCTTGTGTAGTATCAAAAACAATACTCGGATTAAAATTAAAAGCAGTTCCATTTTGCTTTTTTGCTGCTATTTTTGCTGCTGTTTTGGTGAGGCTTTCCCAATAATAAGCGTCTCCGCTATTTCTGGATTTTATCCAATAATACGGGTCCTGAACTGCTCCGGGTAGTACTTTTTGCTGCGAAAAAACAAGATTACCCGTCGATAACGTTATAAAAATTGATGCTAAAAAAATCTTTCTATACATAATCCCAATGTTTTAAATGATTATCGACTGTTAGAAATTGGCTAGATCATCAAAGTCAAAAGAATATCCTATAATCAATGAAATGCTATTGATTTTATTTTTGTTTTCGGTATATCGATGGCCATTTTCCTCAGTCGCCAAAGCATCTGTAAGCCCTAAAGTGTAACGTGCTCCAATGTTTAAATTCGAATTGAATTCATATCCCAAAGACAGCATTCCGTAAAAATAATTCTTCCCTGTGAAAGATTCTTTCAGCACTTTTTCGACATTGGCATCAGGTTCAAAATAAGCTCCGGAACCTCCAAATATTTCCTGTGCATTAGAGGTATATTTAATATTATCGCTGTTGATATTGAAACCCACATAAGGCCCGGCACCAATATAAAATCCCTCAACAGGATAATATTTAAATTGCGCACCAACATTGATGTAGCTGTAACCAAATGTCATTTTATATTTAAGTCCTTTTATATCTTCATAATCAACATCTGTACTTTGACCTGAATACGAAAGTTCTGTCTGGATACTGACTTTGGCATAAGGGTATTTCCAATTGATCATAATCCCGGCTGTTCCTCCAAATTTTCCTTTTTCTTCTAAAGTAAAATCTTTATAAAGACCGTCTTGTATCAATGCGTCAGGAATATTAGACATAGTAGAATAAATACCGCCGCCAAAAAGACCGTAGGTAATTTCTCTGTCGCCTTGGGCAAAAAGTGATTTTGTGCTTACTAATAAAAGAAGCAGAATAATTTTTTTCATGTTTTTAATTGAAATTACCATTGATGAAAACTATAGCCCAGCGAAAAACAAACAACACTGCTTTTATTTTGATTTTCGATAAACTGAAAAGAAGAGGAATTACTTTTGACCACATCTGTTACGCCTAAATAATAGCGCAAATCAAAATGGATACTTTGATGCAATTCATAACCTAAAGCAAAACAAAGCGAGAAATCATTCGCTGCGTCAAGACCATCCCGATAAAATTGTCTGGTGGCAACATCGTACATACCTCCGGCTTCATTAGATTTGTAAGTAACGTTATTAGACGATAAACTGATTCCGTAAAAAGCTCCAAATCCTAAATTTAATCCTTCGTACGGATACACTTTATACAAAGCACCTATTTGTAAGTAAGAATAATGAAGTCCAAGTTCAAATTCTTTTCCTGTAGTATCCTGATAATTTACAGTTTCGCCAGATTGTCTGAATAAAATTTCAGGCTGAATAGCGACGCGTGTATCGTATAATTTGAAGTTCAGGAAAAAGCCGCCTTCCAGTCCGTAAGCGCCGTGGCTTTTCATCGTACTATTGTCTAATGTATTATCTCTTCCCTTAATACTTTCAGGCAAATTACTGATGGTAGAGTGCAAACCGCCAAACTTTAGTCCGTAAGTGATATTGGTTTCATTTTGAGCATCAGCAGGTACAGAGAAAAAACAACTAAATATTAATAAGTGTAATAGTACTTTCATGTACAAAAATTTTTGCGAATATATGTATTAATATTTTAAGTACATAGCGAGATTATCGTCAAAAAGACAAATTAATCCGACGAATTACACAATTTTCAGCTTTTACCGCCCAAAACAAAGGAATTATCAAAATAATGGACTGTTAATAATTAAGCTGCTTTTTTATTAAGATGTGTTGAATGAAATAAATCAGAGTAATAGAAAATGAAGTATTGAAGATGAAAAATGAAACAAAAAACTTATTGCTGTAAGGAGTTGGTTTAATACAAAAAACCCACTCAATGAGCGGGTTTTAACTTAAAGTAAGAATTGAAAATTTATATAAGATTTAAAAAATCCCCATGTTTTCAGGTTTAATAACGAAGCCCAAACGCAACATGCTTTTGTGTTCCTGATAATCTATTAAACTTTCTGTGTAACCCACAAACCATTGAAGCGTGAGATAATAATTCTCATTTCTGTAAGGCCTCCAATTGACCTGTGTCTGCAAAGAACCATAATTAAGCAGACCGCTTCCCTTTCTGAAAAGAATATCAGCACTCCATCTTCCGGGCTGTATTTGGTAAGTCGCGCTCGCTTCGCCATAACCTACATATTTGGTAAGCTCTGGATTGTCTTCTTTATCAACAATCGGAATCCACCCTCTGATCCCGACAGTCCATCGTGGAGAAATTTGTGACTTTAATGAAAATGCCAGCATATTCCACGTTCTGGAATAAATAGAATCCCTGCCGTTTGATTCATGCTCTAGTGAAATAGTACCATAAGTCAGCCTGTTTCCCTTTATATAAAAAGGACGTACAATGGCCACACCAGGATTAAAATTAATTTCGGCAAATGGTTTTGAACTCGCATAAATATCCCAAAATGCTTTTTGTGTATACATTAAATAAGGATAAAAACCTCCCCACAAAGGTTTTGATTTCAATCGTAACTTAAAACTCACCTGATATTTCACATCAGCATTATCCCGTGTAATAGCCTCATTTATAGGCACACCCGTTAAAAAATAATTATCTCTATGAACAGAAAAACTAGGTTCTTTCAGTAATGAATCTGCCGCACGGAAATTTTTTTTCTCTTCTAATATTTGTGAATTTGCTTTGATCGAAAACAAAATTAAAAAAATCAATAGGTATCTCAAGTACATTATTATAATTTAAATTGGCGCTTATTTTTAGCTTTTAAACTAATGTACGTCTTTCTGCTCAATCCTGTTAACTCAATAAAATAAGAGTTAACCCAATCAATAGAATACTTGAAGTCTTTTTATTTTCATCCCAAAATGGCAGGATTCACTGTTTTATTTTTTTTGATTTCTGAACATTAAACTTCCTATATTTGGAACGTATAAATTGCCCCAATCTATTTATTTATGATCTTTAACCTGCTATTTCAAATTTTTATCTCATGGTTTACAGCATGTTGCCTTCTTAAAGTATTTTACATAACACTCTCTGTAAAAAATACCGAAATTTATCAGGAACCTGCACTTCTCACATCGCTGCTTTCCGTATTCTCTGTTACGCTGTCGCACAAATCAAACTACATAGCCAGCAAAATACTGCATCATTGCATGGGATTATGTTTTACCACGGTTTATTACCTAATATGGTTTTATGAATTTAGGGAGATTTCATGGACAGCCAGCCTTATAATAGGACTTATTAATAGTTTATTACGCATTATAAGCTGGATTTTTTTACTTGAAATTATACCTTCGGCAAGACTAACCAATTTTAAAGGATATTATCTCCAGTTAGTATTTGTACACAATATTTTTACTATTGCCATCATAACTGTTTACAAATTTTTTAAGTAATTTTTTATTTAAAGAAGATATTTTACTGCAAAATATTGAAGTGATAAAGTCAGCAAATAATGCCATGAAAGCCTTCAGACCAATTCATAATCTATTTTCAATTAGGATTGATCCAAAAAAAAACCCGCCTTATACAATAGTATAAAACGGGCTGTCCATAAAACATAATCTTCCATTTATGTTTCATATAGTCTTCTGTGAATGTATTTTTAACGTAATCTCACCATGATATAAATGTGATAATTGCTTCCGGTTTATTTGGCAGAAGGAATAATGTCAATTATCACTGTACGGTTGTAAAAACGTTCTTCCGGAAGTTTGTTTTCAAAGGCAGACATACTTTCGTCTTCTCCAAAACCATGTACTTCAAATTTCACATCTTTTCTTCCGGAATTAGATAATGTTTTCGCTATAATACCCTTTACTTCATTGGCTCTGTCTAAAGATAAATTCAAATTATAAGACTCTTCGCCAATAATATCAGTGTGGCCATGAATGATTACAACAGCATTTTTAGGGATTTTAGGTGTTACAACATCTGTCAAATATTTCTCATACATCGCAATTGCTTTTGATTTGTTAAATTCAAAAAGAATACTGTATCTAAGACCTTCTTCTGTTTTAGCAGGCGTCCATAAAACCATATGTGTAGTAGTCACCTTCTCTTCAATAACGCCGTTTTTGGTTTTACCAATCATTTTTACTTTATAATCACCCTCAGAACGGGTTCCCATAATACTTTTCCCTGGAATAGTTACTTTTTCCTGAGTATAAGGACCAAAAGCTTTTACTTTTCCGTCTGGATCTGTAGTCTCTAAAGACCATGACGAGTAGGCTTCTCTTGCACCGGCTGCATCAATTGTAATATAACTGTCAATAGGGGCTTCTTGTACCGTAACAAGCTCTAAAGGTTTTAATGGAGCATCTGGACCAACCTGAAATTCCATTAATAATTCTGGCGCATTACTTTCTATGGAAACCCTGCGATCGCCCTCACGAAGCAGCACCAATTCTTTTGTTGCGCCAGGTTGTTCAGACGGAATATTTGGTTTTAACTGCCCCTTAGTCGTAATTCTTGCTGCATTTATTTCAAATACACTTACCAGATATGTCTTGATAGATTCCGCCATTGCTGTACCGTCGTCACTTCCTTTTTCAGAAGAACCCACAAGTGTAACATTAGCGGCAGGATTTTTCACCATTCGATTTCCAAGAATATTAATGACGTTATAATAAACTGCCATTTGTCTTGCAGAACGACCGGAAGAATTGACACTAGCGGTAACTCCAATCTGGTCTTCATTGAAATCTTTTGCCTCTTCTTTTTTCAATAATTTATAACGACTTGGTATTTTATTAGATTCAAGATCGTAAAAAACATAATTACGCAAAGGAAAAACCTCACGTACGTTACGTTCTCCGGGAATGTTCCTCGGAGCATTTACTGAAAACTGAACTTTAGACTGCGGTGCCACAGGAGCTTCTACTTCACTTCCTTGTCCAAATTTAAGTGCCATACCCACTCTAAGAGCAGTTATACTCCAGGTTTCAGTTGTGCGGGGATGTTGTCCGAAATAAGGCTGAAAGTTTACAAAAGGAGACAAAATAAATTGCGTTTTATGATACTGTGAGGATAACGGAATATCATAACCAGCTCCAATTTGCATCGAAATAAGCGTTTTGCTTACCTCATCAAAATCTCCTCTTACGGGTTCTGATGGCTCTTGATCAGGAAAAGCAGGATTGGTTCCTAATGAATATTTAAATGATTTATCTAAATTAAAAGCCAAACGAGGCCCTCCATATATATAAAAGTTAGATTTGAAAGGTGCAAAACGAAGGCTTGGTTCTACAGTAATATAACTTAAACCTGTAGATAAATCTGCCGGGCAGTTACAAGCAGTCGTTTTTTGATCGAAAGAACCTTTTCTGCTGTCATAACCGGCCTGAAACATAAAACCTAATCTTGTATTTGGCTTATAAAATTCAACCAGCGGTGCCAGATAAAGTCCTGCTCCTTCGCCATTATGAAAAGTAACCGGCGGCGTTAAATTCGAATTCAGCTGATTTGTTGAACCGCGGTAAAAACTATAGTTGGTTGCACCCGCGACACCAAAGTACCATGAAGGTTTGGTATAATACACTTCTTGTGCCTGAAGTGTTGTTTGTGCCCCTGCCAATAACAAAATCAGTAGTAAAAATTTATTTAAGAGAACTTTATCTGAAAAGCGTGTAATATATAATCTGGTTTTAAAACTAATTTTAGTTTTCATTTATTTTTATTTAGATGTTTTTATATGAAAAAAATCCCGTTCGAAAACGGGATCTACTATTTGGTTGTTATTTATGGAACATTTATAGTGGTGTTTACCATAGTGACAGATGCAACTAAAGATATTGCTCTTCCGTTGAGTACGGTTTGATTTGCATTTCCTGAAGTAGAAAAAGTAACACCAGAATTGGCGATAATAGTTCCCACCATTGTCCCGCCTCCGGCACTGTTAATAGTGGCAGCACTTCCTACATACCAAAAAACATTTTTAGCTAATGCACCGTTCGTCATTATTACACTTTTTGCACCTGTAGGTCCTGCAATTCCAACTGTAAGTCCAGAAGCAGTCTGAAAAATCCAGGTAGCATTTGGATCACCCTGAGCATCCAGCGTCAGGTTACCATTGCTGATCTTAAAAGTTCCACTTGCTGATTTATAAACTCCAGGAGCTAATGTCAATCCTCCTAATTCTCCTGCATTCGGATCTGAACCACCTGGTTTTGCTGCAGGTGAAATACTCAAATATGCCACGTTTGCATCTAGTAATGCTTTTTGCGCAATGGCTAGTGAGGTCGCTGTTCCGGGAGCTGGAGGTCCGGTAAATATATCACCTGTAACATTTCCAACATTTAGAGGAGTTTCCGTATAAATCACAAGACCATCGTGAAATCCTGTAATCAATGTTGAAGCGGCAGTTGTACCAATGCTTCCATTATTTATTACTGTATTTAAACCTTGATTGGTAATTCCCGCGTTTCCGCCAAAAGCTCCAAACACTGCGGCAGTACCAAGATTTACATTAATCGGAGCAGCAGGTAAAATCATGGTTGTAAAGTTCCATACGTAATCAGCGGCTAATGGAGTTCCGGCTGCACTTTTTGCACCGTTTGTAATGGCAGCGGTATAAACTGTACCTAACACTAATGCATTAGTAGGTTTAAACGAAGCTGTTTTGCCTACATAAGAAACCGTACCCGGAATTGTAGTGGCACCTTGTTTCAAAGTAAAAGTCGTCGCATTTATTGAAAGAGCATCCATTATAGTACTGAAATCAGCAGTTACAGTTTGATTTAAGGCAACATTAACAGCATTATTTAAAGGATCTGTCGCCGTTACTGTTGGTACCACATCTGTTGTAAAATTCCAGGTATAATCTGCAGCCATTGCAGTACCAAGTGAGTTTTTAGCACCAGTCGTAATGGTTACCGTGTAAATTCTATTCGGTAACAGAGCACTTGTCGGAACAAATGATACTGTTAAACCTGTATAAGAAATTGTTCCCGCAACAGCATTAACGCCTTGATTTACCTTGAAAGTAGTAGTATTTAATGTTGATGCATTCATTGCCATATTGAAAGTGGCCGAAATTGTTTGATTTAACGGAACCGCAATAGCATTATTTATAGGATCTGCAGCAATAACCACAGGTCTTAAAAGAGTACCGGTAGAAAATACCCATACATATTCAGCCTGCAAAAAATTACCCATTACGTCTTTGGCTTTTGTTGTAATTTTCGCCGTATAGGTGGTATTCTCTGCAAGTAAAGTTGCTGGTGTAAACGATGCTGTTTTTCCAGAATAGCTAATTGTTCCTGCAATAGGAGAAGTTCCAACCACAATAAACGAAGTCGAAGTGATTGAACCTGGATCCATTTCTTCATTAAATGTAGCAGTAATGACTTGTCCCAATGGAACATTTAACGCATTACTTAATGGGGTTGTAGATTCGACAATAGGACATACTCCTACGACTTCTTTGAAATCATCATTTTCGCATCCGGTAGTCAATGCGATAAATAATATTGCAAAGGTTAAGAGTAAATTTTTAATTTTCATTTTATTTTGTTGTGTTAGAAATTTAAATTATTTGATGGAGTAAAGGTGATGTCGAATGGTACTTAAACATTATACAATTATGACTAACATTTGTATTATTAGCATCTTTGGCCGCCATTTTTATAATTTATTTGAGAAATTTCTAATAAGCATTGAAAATCAGTATTTAAAATTCAAAATTTATGAGACCAATAAAATTAAGGAAACTCCATTATTCTAAATAATCATAGTCTGAAGAGCTCAGTTGAATCAATTCAATACATTAAATTTTTTAGGTAAAATCTTAGTTTTTGACTGAATTGGAAAAAAAAATATGCTATTTATGAAAGTAGTAGAAAACAAAAAAGCCACTCGATATGAGTGGCTTTTTGTGAACGCAGAAGGATTCGAACCTTCGACCGCCTGCTTAGAAGGCAGGTGCTCTATCCAGCTGAGCTATGCGTCCATTATTTTAAAACTTATGGAAAGTTTTGTCGGGGTGGCAGGATTCGAACCTGCGGCCTCCTGCTCCCAAAGCAGGCGCGATAACCGGGCTACGCTACACCCCGAAGATGCTTCAATACCTATTCCTAATTTAAATTAGAAAATGAAAATTGAATTACTTCAAAACCCGAAGGTAAATTATTATGCGGAGAGACAGGGACTCGAACCCTGGCGACGATTGCTCGTCGACAGATTAGCAATCTGCTCCATTACCGCTCTGGCACCTCTCCAAGCTCAAGGAAACGTGTCCTGTTTTGCGGTGGCAAATGTAAGACAACATTATATTACTCACAAGTATTTCCGTGCTTTTTTTTATCTTTTTTCATTCTTTTTTTTAAACCGCTTAACAATCAAACAAATAGAATTAACAAAAAAATCATTTAAATTTAAAATCCAATCCAATTGATTCAAAATTTGAATTTGTATAAATAAAGATTAAATTTGCTTGATTAACTAATATTACACAGAAAATGAACAAAAGAGTTGTTATCGTTTCTGCCGTTAGAACACCTATCGGAAGTTTCATGGGAGGCCTGTCTACCGTACCCGCACCAAAATTAGGCGCTGCTGCTATAAAAGGAGCTTTGCAAAAAATTAACCTTGACCCAAAATTAGTTGATGAAGTTTTCATGGGCAATGTAGTACAAGCCGGAGTTGGTCAGGCGCCAGCACGTCAGGCAGCACTTTTTGCAGGTTTATCTGAAGAAGTTGCCGCGACAACCGTAAACAAAGTTTGTGCTTCAGGAATGAAAGCAGTTATGTTTGGCGCACAGGCAATCGCTTGTGGTGATGCCGAGATTGTAGTAGCCGGAGGAATGGAAAACATGAGTTTGATTCCACATTACGTACAAATGCGAAACGGAAACAAATTTGGTCCTGCAACAATGCTGGACGGAATGCAGAAAGATGGTTTGACAGATGCTTACGATAATAACGCAATGGGAGTTTGCGCTGATTTATGTGCATCTGAATACAACATCAGCCGTGAAGAACAGGATAATTTTGCGATTCAGTCTTACGAAAGAAGTGCAAAAGCGTGGGATGCCGGAAAATTCGACAACGAAATTGTTCCCGTTGAAGTTCCTCAAAGACGCGGCGAACCAATCATTGTTTCCAAAGATGAAGAATACACCAACGTAAAACTAGATAAAATTCCTTCACTAAGTGCTGTTTTTACAAAAGACGGAACTGTTACTGCCGCAAACGCCTCTACAATAAATGATGGAGCGGCTGCTTTAGTGCTAATGTCTGAAGAAAAAGCAATCGAACTTGGACTAAAACCACTAGCTTTCATAAAAAGCTATGCTGATGCTGCTCAGGAACCAAAATGGTTTACAACAAGTCCGGCAAAAGCACTGCCAAAAGCTTTAAACAAAGCCGGAATCGAAATTGGCGATGTTGATTATTTCGAATTCAACGAAGCTTTTGCCGTTGTAGGTTTAGCCAATTCAAAAATTCTTGGTCTTGACAACGATAAAGTAAACGTAAACGGAGGTGCTGTTTCATTAGGACATCCTCTGGGTTGTTCAGGAGCCAGAATCATCGTAACTTTGCTGTATGTTTTAGAACAAAATAATGCCAAAACCGGAGCTGCAGCAATTTGCAACGGTGGCGGCGGTGCATCGGCAATTGTTATCGAAAGAGCTTAAAAATATTAGATTAGGAGTTATTTATTAAGTAACTCCTGATTTTCAACTTATAAATTACCCTAAATGTTCGGAATTTGCAATCTAGCTATAGTACCCGTTCGATCTGAACCAAGTGACAGAAGTGAAATCGTTACACAACTTTTGTTTGGCGAACACATTCAAATTTTAGAGCGCCAGAATCAATGGGCAAAAATAAAAATTCAGTTTGATGATTATGAAGGCTGGGTAGATTCTAAACAATATCAGGTCATTTCTGAGGCAAATTATAATCAATTAAGCAAAGAAGCCATTATTTTAAATGCTGATTTGATTGATTATATCACCGCACCTGAAAATGTACTGCTGCCAATTCCGCTTGGAGCTTCTTTATCTTTTTTGAATAATAACGAAATCAATACTTCGAACTTTGATTTTGAAGGCACAAAAACGAGTGGCATAAAACCTAAAAACGCGTTAATCAATACTGCTTTTATGTATTTGAACGCACCTTATCTTTGGGGCGGAAAAACACCTTTCGGTATCGATTGCTCCGGCTTTACGCAGATGGTGTACAAACTCAATGGATATAAAATTCATCGCGACGCTTCGCAGCAGGCACTTGACGGTGAACCTCTAAGTTTTATTGAAGAGAGCGAAGCAGGAGATTTGGCCTTTTTTGATAACGACGAAGGAAACATCATCCATGTAGGCATCATAATGGAGAACAATTATATCATTCACGCAAGTGGAAAAGTCCGCATTGACCGTCTTGACCATTTAGGAATCTATAATCCTGAATTAAATAAACATACTCATAAATTGCGTGTCATTAAAAAGATCATTTAATCTTTCAATAATCTCTAAAATTTACTCTCTTGACAAAATTTTCATTATCTAAAACACATTTTCAAATAAATGATGCTGCTATTCAATTTCCAGTTGAAATTGCAATTTTAGAAAAAGTTCTCGGAGATTATCGGTTAAAAAAGAGTGAACACAACCAAATTTACACGTGGGATGATCACGGAATAATTGCATTTTCTAAAGAGGGAATAAAGGCAGAAAATTTATTACTGGATCTTAATTATGGTGATTATGACTTTTGTTCGAAAACGCCATTTTCAGGAGAATTTATTTTTGAAAACCAGGATTTATTTGAGTTGTATAAAGCCAATAAAAACCAACTTGTAAAACTTTATAAAGGAGATGACAGCGGTGCTTTTATCCTTAACGGAATCAGCGTTTGGTTCAATAAAGAAGAGGATAAAATAACAGCGGTCGACGTCTCTGCTTACGAGGAAAAAATTAAAAAACCCCAATTGCCAATTGATCCCGAATTCAAACAATTCGAATCTTTATGGCAGGAATGGATTAATGAAATCAATAAAATTGTCGGTACAGACAATCGTTATTACAATCTTACAGACGGAATTGCTGCAGAAGATCTCGAAGAACATTCTGTTTTAGAAGATGAAATTACAATCCCGCCGGCACTTCAAAATTTTTACAAAGTTCAAAATGTAGAATATGATGCCGTAACTGCTGCTTTTCAGTTTTTGATAGGCGACTGGACATACGATCTTATTCCGTTTGAAGATATTAAAGAAGAATGGAATTCGATTCAGGATTTACAATTTGACGAAGACGATCTTCCGGAATTAGAAATAGATTTCGAAAAAATCAAAACCAATAACTACGCAAATCCAAAATGGATTCCGTTTGCAACAGGAAGAAATGGAGATTATTTAGTCTACGATACAGATCCAGCCGAAAAAGGAAAATTAGGCCAAATCATCGAACTTCAAAACGAATCCGGGGAACGAAACATAGTAGCTGATTCCTTAGAAGAATTTCTGACAAATGAAATCAACAATTTGAAAACTGGCAAAACAGAGCATTTCGATTTTATAATTGGAAAAGAAAATCAAGATTAAAAATCTGTGATAATCCGCGTTCGAAAATTAAGCACTAACACGAATCGTTTTTCGAAACTCAGAAGGACTATTCCCCCGCTGTTTTTTAAAGAATTTATTAAAGTGGCTTTCATCCGTAAAACCAAATTCATACGCAATTTCATTAATTCGCTTATCGCTGAACTGCAAGCGGTGTTCAATCAGTTTCGTTTTATAATTACTAATGTATTGCTGCATCGTTTCGCTGGCATGTTTCTTAAAATAACGCCCTAAGTAGGTATTCGAAATTCCAAAATAATCACTTATAGATTCCGCTTTTATTCTTTCCGGATAATAAATATTGGTTTGGATATATTGCAAAATATCCATCGCTTTCCCTTCAGTACCCACATTTACCTGCTCTGGCAGATACTTCGCAATATTTCTCGCCACCACAATAATCAGCGTATTGACCAATTGCTGAATCAATTCCTGATTGTAAACATCCTTATCCTGATGTTCGCGAATAATAGCTTCCACCATTACTTTTACGAGACATTTATCGGCATCATTTTTCAAAATACAACCTGGCTGATGATTCGCATTCTGCAGAATATATTCTAAACGCTGAATGTTTTCGTTTTGCAGACTCGAATTCTTCAAATAAATATCATTAAATCTTAAAAAGAAAAACTTCGTTTCCGTTTCAATCGTAAAATTATGGCAATCCTGCGGCGTCAGTAAAAACATATGTCCGGCATCGTATTCAAAAATATTTTTGTTGATGCACTGCGAACCGGTTCCGCCCAAAATATACACCAATTCGAAGAAATTATGACGATCCCCAACATCCGGATATTCATGCAGCGTTTCAAAGGATACGGTAAACGGTTCGTATAAATTTTCTTTTTTCATAATTACGAAGAATAATAGAGGGTGCAAATATACCTAAAAAAGACAGATATATACAATTTAACACTCGAAAAAATGGTATAATTTTGTCAACTATTTATAAGACATCAAATTTAATATCATGGAATATAGAAAATTAGGCAATACAGAACTTGAATTATCAACTATTACATACGGCGCATTTGCCATTGGCGGCAACATGTGGGGCGGCAACGAAAAGAAAGATTCAATCGATTCTATTCACGCATCAATTGATCACGGCGTAACGACAATTGACACTGCTCCTTTTTACGGATTTGGTTTAAGCGAAGAAATGATTGGCGAAGCTTTACAATCTCATGACCGTTCGAAAGTGCAATTGCTAACGAAATTTGGTTTGGTTTGGGATGGAAGCAATAACGGAAAAGGCGATTTCTTTTTTGATGCCGATGATAACGGAAAGAAAATTCCGGTTTACAAATACGCATCAAAAAACAATATTATCAAAGAAGTCGAAGAAAGCTTAAAACGCCTTCGGACTGATTATATCGATTTATTACAAATTCACTGGCCGGACTCCACTACTCCAATTCAGGAAACTATGGAAGCTTTAAAAACCTTAATTCAACAAGGCAAAATCAGAGCGGCCGGAGTTAGTAATTACAGCACTGCACAACTTCAGGAAGCGCAAAAAACAATGCAGCTGGCTTCCAATCAGGTTCCGTACAGCATGCTGAACCGTAAAATTGAGGCTGATGTAATTCCGTTGGCACTTCAGGAAAATATCGGAATCATTGCTTACAGTCCGATGGAAAGAGGATTATTGACCGGAAAATATTTCACAGACAGTACATTAAAAGAAAACGATCACCGTAATGGATATTTCGGTCAGTTCGATCTTCAAAAAGTAAAAACTTTAGTCGAAGAATTGAGTTCACTGGCAAATACCAAGCACATTTCTATTTCCCAATTAGTGCTGCGCTGGACGACTTTACAAAAAGGAATTACGATTGTTTTAGCCGGAGCCAGAAATGCAGAACAAGCCATCTCAAACGCAAAAACAATGGATTTTGATTTATCCGTTTCAGAACTAGAGTTCATTAATCAGGCTATTGCGAAAGTAAAATAATCACGTTCTTAAAACATTTAAACACATAAAAAGTAGTCAACAGCAATATAAGGCATTCCTGAGCTTTGTAAAAGTTTAAACTTTGACAAAGCTTGATAAAGCTGCACTATAGGTGAGCAACTAGTTTCTTTCAACTACCTTTTTTAAAAAAGAAAAATCTATGTTTCTATGTGTTTCAAAAAAAATCTCAAAAATTTAAATAATTAGAATTTGGGCGTGTCCCTTCGGGTCGGGCTTTCGGCTATATCTTTTATTCCGCTATCGCTTCATAAAAGGATACCGCCTCTATCCCTCACGCGTCCCGAATTCATCAGAACAAAAAGTAAAATGAAGAAAATATTCATCATCAACGGAAGTCAAAATTTCGCACATTCAGGCGGAAAATTCAATCAAACCGTTACCGATTGGACAATCGAATACTTAAAAAGTAAAAACTACGAAATCAAAACAACCGACATAAAAAAAGAATTTGACCTTGACGAAGAAGTAGAGAAATTCGTCTGGGCAGATGTAGTCGTTTACCACACACCGGTTTGGTGGTTTCAATTACCCAATCTTTTCAAAAAATACATCGACGACGTTTTCACCGCCGGACACAACAAAGGAATTTACAAAAGCGACGGAAGAACCAGAACAAATCCTGACATCAATTACGGAACTGGCGGACAATTACACGGACGTAAATATATGCTGACCACAAGCTGGAATGCACCCGCAACTGCGTTTACACTGCCGGGAGAATTCTTCGAAGAAACATCTGTTGACGACGGAGCGATGTTTGGTTTCCATAAAATGAATAAATTTGCAGGTATGGAAAAACTAAACAGTTTTCATTTTCACGACGTTGAAAAAGGTGCAACTGCCGAAAACATTGCCATCTTTGAGAAGAACTATAAAAATCATTTAGACCAAACCCTTAAAACTTTATTATCATGATATCAATTACAGCAATTATAAAAAGCAAGCAGGAAAATATTGAAGAAGTAAAAAACATCATTCATAATCTGGTAACGCAAACCAGAAAAGAAGCGGCCTGCATTCGTTACGACCTGCACACTACCGAAAATGTATTTATTATTTGGGAAGAATGGAAAGATCAGGCCGGACTTGATATTCATAATAATCAGCCATACCTGCAGGATTTCATTGCAAAAAGCGACTCTTTTGTTGCAGCGCCCATTCAGGTTTACAAAACAGTTCAGGTTTTATAAATTAGAGCTTAGTTCCTGCAAGGTTTCCAAAACCTTGCAGGAACAACATCTACTTAATCCCTCCAAAAGCGCCAAAACACATATTCTTGTGTAAAATTTCAACGCTGGTAAATCCAACTTTTTTCATCAAATCCAATTGATAATTCATGGATCTTGGGGTGTCTTCTTTTTCAATATAATCGAATACTTTCTGGCGATATTCCGTCCCTCCTATTCCTTCCAAATAGTCACCATATATCTTCCAGGTATATTCGTTTAACAATTCAGTATCTTGCGTAATCAAGTCTGAAATCATGAAGCAGCCACCCGGTTTCAATAACTTAAATATCTTAGTAAAAGTAGTTTCCCAATCTTCATCATCTCGTAAATGATGCAAAACAGCGCCGGCCAAAATAATATCAAAATGATTTTCAGGCAAATCGACCTCTCGGATATCGCCTTGCTTTATCTCTACTTTTCCATTAGTCGCTGCTGCAGTTCTTTCAAAAGCACGATCTAACATTGGCAGACTCAAATCGACTAAAGTACTATTTAAATTGGGCAATTTTGAAAGCATTTTCAAAGTGTAATTTCCCGCGCCACTGCCAATATCCAGGACATTTTTGGCATTCGGAACAATTCTTTTCGAGGCTTCTGTAATTAATTCTAAAGAAATGGCGGCGTCAATTGTGGCGACTTGTCCGGTTTCTAAATTCGAAAATCGTTCGACGTCATTATCAAAACGTTCTCTGATCTCTTCAATAGTTGATTTTTTCATAGTTCTATTTTTTTACTTTGACTCTTAGCTTCACGCAGATTTTAAAAAGATTTAAGCAGATTAAAAAGGATTTTTTCTTTTCTATCTTTCATTTAAGATTTTAAATTAATTTAAAAAATTTCATGTATAAAAAATATCTCTGTCAATCAGCTTAAATCTTTTTAAAATCTGCGTGAAATATTTTTTTTCTCAAAACTATCACTTTGATATATACTTCAAAAATACTTATTTTGTCAATTACTAATACTTAATAGGTATTTATGGAATTACGTCATCTTAAATATTTTTTGGCTGTAGCCGAAGAATTAAACTTTACGAAAGCTGCTGAAAAACTATTTATTTCGCAGCCACCTTTGAGCCGTCAGATTATGGAATTGGAAGAAGAGCTCCAGGCGCGCTTATTCATTCGAAATAACAAAAAAGTCGAACTTACCGAAGCTGGGAAATATTTTGAAAATGAAGTTCGGGAAATTTTTCAGCATTTGGAACGAATTTCCGTGAAAACGAAAAAAATAGCCGACAACGTTTCCGGAGAATTCAGGATCGCGTACATCAGCTCTATTTATTCTTCTGTCATTTCAGATTTAATCAAACATCTGAAAGAGCGATTTCCGTATGTAAATTTCAAACTTTTTGAAGTTTCTACCACCAGGCAAATTACAGCTTTAGAACAAGGAAAAATAGAATTGGGAATCATCCGCTCGCCGATAAAATCTCCAAAAATAAAATCGCAGTTGTGGTTTCAGGATGGATTTTCTGTGGTTTATAATAAGAGTCTGATTCAAATTAGATCTGAAGAAGAAATCCCAAATTTAAAAGACGAAACTTTTGTATTTTTCAATAAAGATTACGCACCGCATTATCATGAAGTTTTATTAGAGCTTTGCGCTTTTTATGGCTTTGAACCCAAAATTATTCACGAATCAAACAACATCAATTCGATTGTGCAATTGGTTAAAAATGGGTTGGGCATTTCGATTGTTCCCTCTAACATTGTGAAAAACAATAAGGATCCGGAAATTGGTTTCATCGAATTAAAAAAAGTGAAGTTACTTACCGATGTTTCTTTGATTTCTTCAAAAGAAGATGATTCGGAAATTACGAAAGCTGCGGCTGCGTTTTTATTGAATTTTAAAAGATAGTCTCGCAAAGTCACAGAGTCGCAATGTTTTCTCATTTTATGTCATTTCGAGGAATGACAAACAATACGTTCAAATTACAATTTAAAAAAACTTTGCGCCTTTGCGCGATTAATAAAATATCCTGCCAATTTCATGGTAAAAAAGTTACAATTTATCACACTTAAATTCCCTAAAAATAAGGAACTTTTAAATACCTTAGCAAATTATAATTCTACACAAAAATTCAATAAAAATGGCTGAGCAATCTTCAATTCAGTGCCCTAACTGCGGTACTCCTATCGATGTTAATGATGTTTTAAAACATCAATTGGAAGACAGCATCCGTAAAGAATTTCAGCAAAAAGCCAATGCTCAAGCCAGAGAACTGGAACTTAAAAATGAACAATTCGAAAAAGCCAAAATAGAGTTTGAAGCCAAAAAGAAACAGGAAAATGAACTTTTTGCCGAGCGTTTAGAGCGCGAAAAAAAAACAGCCGAAAAAGAGATTACCCATAAACTAAAAACAAAGCTCGAGGAAGAAAATAAGGATCGTATGCTTTTGATGGAAAAAGAACTGTCTGAAAAATCGGAAAAGCTTCGTGAATTAAATAAAATGGCGGGTGAAATTTCTAAATTGCAGCGCGAAAAACTGGAAATGAAAGACGCTATTGAAGCCGAAGCGCAAAAGCAATTAAATGCTACTCTGGTTTTAGAACGTGATAAAATCCGCAAGCAGGAAGAAGAAAAAAACGAACTTAAAATAAAAGAATACCAAAAACAATCTGACGATCAGAAAAAGCTGATCGAAGAAATGAAACGCAAGCAGGAACAAGGTTCTATGCAGTTACAAGGCGAAGTAATGGAATTAGCAATTGAAGAATGGCTGGCCAATAATTTTCCGCTTGACAGTATCGATGAGATTAAAAAAGGCGCCAATGGTGCAGATTGTCTTCAGATTGTAAATACCCGCGAATTGCAAAACTGTGGTTCTATTTATTACGAAAGTAAGCGTACAAAAGCATTTCAGCCCTCCTGGATTGAGAAATTCAAAAATGATATTAGAACCAAAAGAGCCAATATTGGTGTTTTGGTGACCGAAGTAATGCCTGCCGGAATGGACCGAATGGGCATGCGCGACGGAATCTGGATTTGTACGTATGAAGAATTTAAAGGATTAAGCGCCGTTTTGCGTCAATCATTAATTCAGGTAAGCCAGGCAGTTCAGGCTCAGGAAAACAAAGGCGATAAAATGTCGATGTTGTACGACTTTTTAACCAGCAACGAATTCCGCTTGCAAATTGAAGGAATCGTAGAAGGTTTTACGCAGATGCAAGGCGATCTTGATGCTGAAAAAAGAGCGATGCAGCGTATCTGGAAACAACGCGAAAAACAAATCGAAAAAGTAGTTCATAATACTTTAGGAATGTACGGATCGATTCGTGGGATCGCCGGAAATGCGGTTCAGACTGTAAAAGCGTTAGAATTAGATTTTATTGAAGAAGACGCTGAAGATCCTAAGGAATTATTCGAATAACTTTTTAAAATTCCAATAATTTAAATTCCAAATACCAATTATCGCAATTTTTGTCATTCCGAGGAACGAGGAATCTCCGTACGCTGAGCACGCACTGTTGCGGAATTACTTGCGGAGATTCCTCGTTCCTCGGAATGACAAACTTTACCTTAATCAACCTTTCTAAAAACCAACAATTTACCCGAAGGATTAGACAGTGTCAATCGGTTATTTTCAATAGAATACGTTGTGGTGCTTTGTAACGCTTTGGTAAAATCTCCTTCCTTATTTCCAGGAGCGCAAGCCATTAAGGTTGAAATCACTTTAGAAAAACGAAGCAGATCTTTTTCATAAAAAATAGAGCCACTGATTGAATTACAGCCTCCAAAACCCATAAAGCTATTTTCAGACGAATTAATTTCTATTCTCGGCAGTTCTCTTTGAAAATCAGTTATAAAAACCTTAAAACCATTCAGTTCTTCTAAAACCCAAATATCGTGCAGGCGGTAATCAGTATTGTATTTGCCGCAACCATCGAGTTTATTGGATTGCAACTCATCATTGTTTTTAATCTCAACTGAAACCTTATAAGGAGAAATGGCTCCCGACATTGAATTCTGGCATTCCAACTGCTGCAGCGAAATCGTCGCATTCGAAGTTTCATTACTTACTTTATACATTTTTACATTTGCGTCCATGGCTTTTATGGCTTCAACGGAAGAAAACACTAATTTTTCCTTTCCGGGAATTAAGGATGTAAAAACAATGTTTTCATTTCCCATTTTTATTCCCCAAAATGGTTCGTTTCCGGTTCCTGTAAAATAATATTTCATTTCATCTTCCTGAGTTCCATATTCAGAAGTCGCTTGTTTGGTATCCGAAGTTTTTCCAGCCGTTGGTTTACAGCTAACTATAAAAAGCAACAGTAAAAGTGCAGGTATATTTTTCATAAGGTTTTTGTTTGGAATTTCATAATTCAATAAAATACAAGTAAAATTCTTATGAATTTACGACATTTTTTTGAAATTCTTATTTAGAATGTTTTCAAATTTAAGGAAATCAGAACGCATTACTTCTTGCAAAAACCGCACTACGTATAAGATTACGATAAAATACGTAATCTAAAAAATCAATTACCATTTAAAAAAGAAACAAAGTACGTATTTTAATAAGTATAAATACTTATATTTGCAATGTAATACTTAATTAAAGAAATCATGATTAGAGTAATAGTAGTTGGAAACGGCATGGTTGGTTATAAATTTTGCGAAAAATTCGTTGCAAAATCAGGACAGGAAAAGTATCAGATTACCGTTTTTGGTGAAGAACCAAGACGTGCTTACGACAGGGTGCACTTAAGTGAATACTTTGGAGGCAAAACCGCAGATGATTTATCATTATCAACAAGCGACTGGTATGCACAGCACAATATTATTCTCAACACTTCTGAATTAATTACAGATATTAACAGAAACGAAAAAACAATACATACGCATTTAGAAAAAACACATACGTACGATTACTTAGTTTTAGCAACTGGTTCTTCGGCTTTTGTTCCTCCTATAGACGGGGTTGAAAAAGAAGGGGTTTTCGTTTACAGAACCATCGAAGATCTGGATGCGATTATGGCTTACGCCAAAAAAATAAAACAAAAAGGCGCATCTGAAGCTGCAGTTTTAGGTGGCGGCTTATTAGGTCTTGAAGCAGCAAAAGCCGTGAGAGATTTAGGCTTGAATCCGCATGTGGTTGAATTTGCCCCGCGCTTAATGCCAAGACAATTAGACAAAGGCGCAAGCGACATGCTGCAATCTAAAATTGAAGAATTAAACATAGGAATTCATCTTAATAAAGCGACTCAATATATCGATGGAAAAGAGCGTATAACGGGAATGATGTTTGCCGACGACGAATTGTTAAAAGTAGACATGTTGGTTATATCTGCCGGAATTAAACCGCGTGACGAACTGGCTCGGGTTTCAGGGCTTGAAGTTGGCTTACGAGGCGGCGTTGTGGTAAACAATCAGATGCAGACATCAGATCCTTCTATTTATGCGATTGGCGAAGTGGCACTTTACAACCAAAACATTTACGGACTTGTTGCTCCAGGTTACGAAATGGCGGATGTTGCCGCAGAACAAATCTTAAATGGTTCTAAAACCATGAGAGCAACCATCGATATGTCGACGCAATTAAAATTAATTGGTGTTGAAGTGGCAAGTTTTGGTGATCCTTTTGTCGAAAATGACGATGTAACCGCGATTATTTATGAGAATAAATTATCAGGAGTTTACAAAAGAATCAACGTTACTAAAGACTCTAAAACCTTACTGGGTGGTATTTTGGTTGGAGATTCCAGTGATTACAATGCTCTTTTTCAGATTTTCAATAACGCAATGGCACTGCCTAAAAATCCGGAAGATTTGATTTTAGGTTCTCGCGACGGCTCTGAAGGTTCTTCTTTAGGAAGCGTTATGGATCTTCCTGATACTGCTGTAATCTGTTCCTGCGAAAATGTAACCAAAGGAGCAATCTGCTGTAAAATTTTAGATGAAAGCTGTTCTTCTTTCTCAGATGTGGTTAAAGCTACCAAAGCAACTTCCGGATGTGGAGGCTGTAAACCAATGGTTTCTGATTTAGTAAAAGCTACTCAAAAATCGTTAGGAAAAGAAGTAAAAGAAGTGATCTGCGAGCATTTTAATTATAATCGTCAGGAATTATTCGATTTGGTAAAAATCAATAAATATGAAAATTTCTACGAAGTGATAGATCATCACGGAAAAGGCGACGGCTGCGAAATATGCAAACCTGTTGTCGCTTCAATTTTCTCAAGTATTTACAACGATACTGCAAACAAACACGTGACAACCCAGGATACGAACGATAGATTTTTGGCCAACATCCAAAGAAACGGAACGTATTCTGTTGTTCCGAGAGTAGCCGGGGGCGAAATTACCGCTGAAAAATTAATCGTAATTGGCGAAGTAGCCAAACAATTCGATTTATACACAAAAATAACAGGAGCTCAGCGAGTGGATTTATTCGGAGCGCATTTGAGTGACTTGCCAAAGATCTGGAAAATCTTAATCGACAATGGTTTTGAAAGCGGGCATGCCTACGGAAAATCACTTCGTGCCGTAAAAAGCTGTGTTGGAAATGCGTGGTGCCGTTACGGAATGGATGACAGCGCCGGATTTGCGATTGAACTAGAAAACAGATATAAGGGAATTCGTTCTCCGCATAAATTAAAAGGCGGCGTTTCGGCTTGCATTCGCGAATGCGCAGAAGCACGCGGAAAAGATTTTGGGTTAATTGCTGTTGAAGGTGGCTGGAATTTATACATCGCAGGAAATGGCGGCGCCAACCCAAAACACGCGGTTTTATTAGCTGAAAAAATCGACAAGGAAACGGTTATCAAATACATGGATCGATTTTTAATGTATTATATAAGAACGGCTGGTCCGTTGATTCGAACTTCAACCTGGTTAGAAAAATTGGATGGTGGTTTAGAGTATTTGAAAGAAGTAATTATTGAAGATAGTTTAGGCCTTTGCGGAACCTTAGAAGCTGAAATGCAGACTTTGGTAAATACTTTTGAATGCGAATGGAAACAAGTGTTAGAAAAACCAAGATTATTAAAACGTTTCAATCATTTTATTAACTCTGAAGAGAAAGATGACAATGTTGTTTTTGTTCCGTTAAGAGATCAAAAAGCGCCAAAAGCGTGGACTTAAAAAAGTTGTTTAAACGCGCAAAGACGTAAAGTCGCAAAGTCAAATTATAAAAACTTAAAAGAAAAAAAACTTAGCGCCTTTGCGTCTTTGCGAGCAATTTTCGTCCTAAAGGAATAAGCTCCAAAAAAGAAAAAAATATCACAAACGTTTGCTGTCCTCTTACCCTCTTTTTTACTGCGCCATCAAACTCTCTTGATTGTAAAAAGAGGGATAAGAAACAGGAAACAGAAATTACATTATAATGGAAGAAATCTTAAGTCAATACGAAACAGTGCATCCAAATGATGCAACAATTTGGTTCAAAGCGGGTAAAGTAGAAGATTTTCCAACGAATCGTGGCGGCTGTATCAAATACAAAAACAAGCAGATTGCTATTTTTAATTTTACACGCCGTAACGAATGGTACGCCTGCCAGAATGCCTGCCCGCACAAAATGGAAATGGTTCTGGCCAGAGGAATGACCGGTTCTGCAGATGATATTCCGAAAATTGCGTGTCCGATGCACAAAAAAACATTTTCTTTAGTTGATGGTTCAAACCTGAATGGCGAAGAATATAGCATTGCAACTTATCCTATTAAGATTGTTGGAGATGAAGTATTTGTAGGGTTTGTAGACTAGAATTTTTAGAGGCAAGAAACAAGAAGCAAGATTTGAAAAACTTTATCACCTTGTTTCTTGCGTCTTGCTTCTTTCATCTCACTTTAGACTTTAGACTTTTATACTTAATTCCGTATATTTGAAATCTATTCTTTGACCAAAAAAAATGACTACACCTTTTCAAAAAGCAAGCGAGTGGATTGATGCCGAAAACGCTCAGGATCCGAATATCGAAATCGACCAAAATAACGAATTTCCGAAGGAACTTTTGTATTCAAACCGAATGTACGAAAGACTGATGCAGTTTGAGCCTGAAGCTTCAGAAGAAGTTCAGATTGCCTCAAAAGCACAGCATATCTGCCGATGGAAAGTGGCGCGCGAATCGTATCCGATGGATCGTGTTGGATATTTAAAATGGAGAGAAGATCTTAAAAAATTCCACGCCAAAACTACTGCTGCTATTCTCGAAAAAGCAGGATATCATCAGGACTTCATAGCGCGTGTTTCCTTTTTAATCGAAAAGAAATTACTTAAAAAAGATGCCGAAACCCAATTGCTTGAAGATGTGATCTGCCTCGTATTTCTAGAATATTATTTAGATCCTTTTGTACACAAACACGATGACGAAAAACTAAAAAATATCATCAGGAAAACCTGGGATAAAATGTCAGAAAAAGGACATCAGGAAGCACTAAAAATCAATTACTCTGAAGAAAATCTACACTTAATAAAGGCTTCGTTAGGATTATAGTACCGTATGAAAAAAAGCAATCAGGAAGCTGCAGACAAAATTACCTTCAAAAATTTACGACGCCTGTATTTTTTTGCATTGTGGACTATTGCTATTACCATAATTTTAAGTCAGATTTTAGTTCAATACAGTTTAAAACAGCAGTTAAGCGATTCTAAAATTATCAATATTTCAGGCAAACAGCGAATGCTCAGCCAGAAAATTGTCAAAGAAGTGCTGATTTTAAATTACGTTTCTGATACGGTTTCTTACAGCCAGATTTCACATTTAAAAAGTGTTTTAACGCTGTGGAAAAACAATCAAAATGCCTTAGAAAATGGCAGTGACAGTTTGGCTTTTCCGAAAGAAAAAAGCAAAACGCTCGACAAATTATATCTGGAAATAAAACCAAGTTTCGGCAGTATTGTAAAAGCGACCGACTTATTTTTATTCAATTTAGAACAGAAAAAAACTGCCGCAACCAATCAAAAACTCGTTCAGACTGTTTTAAAAAACGAAGATATTTTTCTTTCTAAAATGAACGAAATCGTTTCTCAATACGATCTCGAAGCCCACGAAAAAGTAACCGAACAGCGCAAAATCGAATACTGGATTTTTGCCTTTACACTCTTTGTTTTACTTTTAGAATTCTGGTTCATTTTTAAACCAACCAATAAAAAAATCGAAAAGCTTATTGCCAAGCTTTTATCTTCTGAAAAGAAAGCTTTAAAACTGGCTTACGACACGGAGATCATCAGCGAAATCAAGGAAAACTCCGTAAAAGAATTAAAATCCCTGAATTATGCCATGGAAAATACGCTCCTCTACTGCCGTATTGCGCCCGATGGCTCGATTATTCATGTAGGAGAAAAATTTGCCAAACTTTTAAACTACACCAAGTTTTCATCCAACAAAAAATTCTCGGAAGTTGTAACAATAGACGAAAAAGAGCAGCTCAATATCGACCGCATTATTTTCGAAAAACAAAGAAGCGGCTGGCAGGGTGAAATTAAAATCTTAAACAGAGAAGACCAAACCATCTGGCTCGATTTATCGATGGTTCCCGTAACAATAAAAAAAGACGAATTAGAACTTTTAATCGTGTGTTTCAACATTACCGAACGTAAAAAAGCGCAGCGGGAAGTAGAACGCCTGAATATTGAAAACAGCACCGAAAAAATAAATCAGCAAAAGGTTATTTCGAGCAAAATTGTAGAAAATCAGGAAAACGAACAAAACCGAATCGCCAAGGAAATTCACGACGGAATTGGACAGATGCTTACCGGCTTGAAATTCAGTTTAGAAAGTATCAATCTGGATGACAGAGAAAAATCGGCTCAAAAAATTGAATATTTAAAAAAATTATCACTGGATATTATAAAGGGAGTCCGAACTGCGACCTTCAATTTAATGCCTCCGGAACTGAGCGATCACGGCATTGTTTCGTCGCTCGCAAAACTCACTCTGGAACTTTCAAAACTGACCGGAAAGGAAATTTTATTCTACAATAAAACCGATTTCGGACAGCGTCTCGATTCGTTAATCGAAATTAACATTTACCGCCTCACGCAGGAAGCCATCAACAATGCCATAAAATATGCCAACTCATCGCATATCATTGTACAGCTTTCGCACAGCAATACTTTACTGAGCATTATTGTCGACGATAACGGAAAAGGATTTGATATTCATGCCGTCGATAAAAAACGCAACAGCGAATCCGGAATGGGATTATTATTCATGAAAGAAAGAATTCAATACATCAACGGGCGCGTTTTCATCAAATCGATTCCTGGAGAAGGAACCAGAATTACTTTTAATATTCCGATTTGATTAATTAGAAAAAAAATGTTGGCAATTAGATAATATAATTTACACACAGACCTTTGTCAAAGTTTTGAGCTTTGACAAAGGTTTTCGCAATCTTCCTGACAGCGGAAGGATCGCACACGAAACTCCGCAAAAAAAATCATCAATCTTTGCCAGGCTGCCAGTTTGATCCTTGCGCTGTCAGGATGACAAGATTGAACAAAAAAAATAACGGATTAATAACGTCATTTTCACATTATCCCATTACCAAATTAGCACATTTTCCAATTATCTACTTTTAAAATTCAAAAATTACGTATCTTAGCCTCATATTTGTAGATGAATATACGTAAAAAAGCAGCATTAAAATTAAGTAAACCATGAGTAATACAATTCGGGTAGTTCTGGCAGATGATCACGTTTTTGTGAGAGATGGTATAAAATCTTTACTGGAAAACGAAGCAAACATCGAGGTTGTGGGAGAAGCTATAGACGGAGCAGATGCACTTGAAGTCGTAGCTGCGCATAAGCCTGATTTACTTATAGTAGATATTCGTATGCCCAACTTAACCGGCATCGAGGTAGTAGAAAAACTTAGAAACGATAATAATGAGGTAAAAATCATTATGCTTTCCATGCACGAATCTGAGGAATACGTATTGAAATCTATCAAAGCCGGAGCCGATGGTTATTTATTGAAAGGTTCAAGCAAAGAAGAATTCTTGAAAGCGCTTCATACTGTTGCCGGTGGCGGCAAGTACTTTAGCGGTGACATTTCTTCAATATTAATCGGACAGCTGACCAACTCTTCTGCATCACTGGAACCTAAGCAAAATTTAGGCGAAGAGATGATGATCACCAAAAGAGAAAAAGAAATCCTGACGCTTTTATTATCCGGAAAAGGCAACAAAGAAATTGCTGAAGCCCTTGAAATCAGTAAGCGAACCGCCGAGGTACACCGTTTTAACCTGATGAAAAAACTGAAAGTAAAAAACCTAATGGAACTTTCAAATAAAGCAACTGAATATTCTTTATTATAAAAAACTACGTATAATTACGTAATTATTTTATAAAAACTGCGTTTTGGCAGGTTTTAACTACGTTATAGTACTTATTTTTGTTTAAAAATATAAGTGCTATGAAAAATACAAACTCTCTATCGCAATCACACAAAATTTTATTTTTAAATACCCTTGCATTTACAGTGTGTTTCGCCTGCTGGACATTAAACGGGGTTCTGGTTACTTTTTTAGTCGATAACGGTATTTTTAATTGGAGCGTTGTTCAGGTGGGCTGGTTACTCGGAATTCCAATTCTGACAGGTTCTGTTATGCGTCTGCCAATTGGCATTCTTACTGATAAATATGGGGGCAAATATGTATTTTCACTTTTATTACTGCTCTGCTCTATCCCGTTATTTTTACTGCCTCTTGCTGACAGCTTTTTTATGTTTGCTTTATTGAGTTTTTTATTCGGAATGGTTGGGACGAGTTTTGCTGTCGGAATTGGTTATACCTCTATTTGGTATCCAAAAGAATGGCAGGGACGCGCTTTGGGAATTTTCGGAATGGGAAATGCCGGTGCCGCAATTACCACTTTTTCAGCCCCTTCCTTACTGAATCATTTCTCTGTTGACGATCCGTTAAACGGCTGGAAAATACTACCAATTATTTACGGTACAGCGCTGGTTGTTATTGGGATTGCTTTTTTAATTTTCGCTAAAAACAAAAAAATAGAAAACAATACCAAAAGTATTTCTCAAATGGTGCAATCTCTTAAAAGTGCCAGGGTATGGCGTTTTGGAGCTTACTATTTTTTAGTTTTCGGATGTTTTGTAGCATATTCGCAATGGCTTCTGCCGAATTTCATGAATGTGTATCAGACCAGCTTGGTTATGGGTGGGTTATTTGCAACCCTTTTTAGTCTGCCATCTGGTGTAATCAGGGCATTTGGAGGTTATTTATCAGATAAATTTGGTGCCCGAAAAGTCATGTATTGGGTTTTGAGTTCATCAGTAATTTTAAGCGCATTATTAATGGTTCCTAAAATGGAAATTACTACTACCGGACCAGGTGTTTTAGCCTCTAAAAAGGGAACTATAATTGCTGTAACCGATCAAAATATTAAAATTGGAACAACTGATTTTGCCGTAGCTCAAAAAAAGGAAAACGTTTCTGAAAACAATATTTTTCCAACGAAAACTTCATGGCAGCAAGTTGTTGTCGAGCAAAATCAGACCGTAAAGAAAAAAGAATTGCTTGCAAAAGGGATTACCGTAATTAAATTTGATGCCAATATGTGGGTATTTTTGGTTTTAGTAATCCTCATTGGGATTTCATGGGGAATTGGAAAAGCAGCAGTTTACAAGCATATTCCGGAATATTTCCCTACTGAAGTGGGCGTTGTAGGCGGTATGGTGGGCATGATTGGCGGACTCGGCGGGTTTTTCGGTCCGATAATTTTTGGCTATTTATTAACTTCGACCGGAATCTGGTCGAGTTCCTGGATCTTTATTTTAATATTATCAGCCGTTTGTCTGATTTGGATGCATTACACAATCACCAAAATCATGAACGAAAAACAACCTATTTTATCCCGCAGCATTGACAGACAATAATTTTTTTTATATTTACTTTTTAATTATCTTAGTAAACTAAATTCGGCGAAAGCCAAATAGTTCTAATTCTCTCTATTAAAAAGAGCTTTTGATTTATTTCGAAAGCTCTTTTTATTTTTTTAACATAATAGAACGTTACAATAATCTGAACAGTATTGGCAAAAAACAGCCGTTCTATCACTTTTTAGTTGGCTCACAATCCAATTTCAAGCTTGCAAACACTAACTGTCCTACATCAAACACCTGAAAAACAGCAGCTTATTTAACACTGAAAAATTATCTATAATTATGATTTTTATCATAAAAAAAATCATACTAATCCTATAAATTTGCGTTAATAAAAATTAACTAAAATGAAAAAATTAAGAATATTTATACTTTTAGCATTAGGAGGAATAAGTGCTGCTGGTCAGGCACAAGAACTGGATGTTAATTTACAGGTAAGACCTCGTTTTGAATACCGAAACGGATACAAAACCCTTTTACCTGAAGGTCAGGAAGGAACTTCCCAGATTTCACAGCGTTCCCGATTAAATTTCAATTACAAACAAGAGGATTTAACCGTAAAATTAACTTTACAGAATACCAGAACCTGGGGAGATGTTGCCCCAACTGCACTGGGCGATAAAAATGGCGTTGCTGTATTTGAAGCCTGGGCACAATATGATTTTACCAAAAAATGGAGCGCCAGAATGGGTCGTCAGGTTCTTTCATACGACAATCAGCGTATTATGGGTGAACAAGACTGGGGACAACAGGCACAAAGCCACGACGCGTTAGTAGTAACTTTTCGTCCTAAAAATCAGCAGTTAGATTTGGGAGCAGCCTACAATTCTGATGCCGAAAATACGTTCCAGACTCCTTATAAAGTTGCCAGCTATAAGGCAATGCAATATGCCTGGTATCATACGACTTTTGACAAATTAGGAGCAAGTTTACTATTATTAAATACAGGTTATGAATACCCTAACAGCGATGCTAAATTGCTGGTAGATTACAAGCAGACTTTTGGAACTTACCTGACTTATAAAACAGGAAAAATCGATAGTAATTTCTGGTTATACGGACAAACCGGTAAAAATGCAGATCTACAAGTGAGCGCCTATAATGTTGCCGCAAACTTTGGATATAATATAACTGAATCATTTAAAGCTGGTTTAGGATACGAATTCCTTTCCGGAAAAGATTCAAATGACGGCAGTAGAGTAATCAAATCATTCAACCCTCTTTTTGGAACAAATCATGGTTTTAATGGTTATATGGATTATTTCTATGTTGGAGGAGGTCATGTAAATAGTGTTGGTTTACAAGATGCGTTTATTAAATTAAATTACAATGTTAACAAATGGCAGTTTGCCTTAATTCCACACGTTTTCTTAACTGCCGCCGATGTAGTTACACCGGCCGAAAAAATGGATTCTTATTTAGGAACTGAAGTTGATGCTACATTTGGTTATAATTTCAAAAAAGATATTGTAGTTTCAGGAGGATATTCTCAAATGTTTGGTTCTAGTACTTTAGAGTTTTTAAAAAACGGAGATGCCGGTCACACTAACAATTGGGCTTGGTTAATGATTTCTGTTAATCCGAGGATTTTTACCTGGAAAAAATAGTTTTTATTCAAAATTAACCTATATATTTTACCCTTTTCCTATTTCGGAAAAGGGTATTTTTTTTTTGCTTAGTAAAAACTTGTTATATACTATAATTAGTTATATTTGAATCGATTATGAACCCCAAATTCTATCTTATGAAGCAATTTTTAAAATTATCTATGTTAACCTTTTTTGTAACTCAAACTGGTATTGCTCAAAAATTCAATGATGCCTTAATTTCGAAAAGCTCAGAAATAAATTTTGCAAAAACACAAAAAAGAGGAATTAAAAAAAACAACATTATTTATTATGTTGAAAATGATTTACAAACCATTTCTGCCTACAAAGGAAGCAAATTGAAATGGCAGACCAATGTAATTTCTATTTGCGGAAAACCAAAAAATGGAAGTCCTGAAATAAGATATGTTGGCTATAATGCAGACAAACTACTTATCGTTATGGGAAAACATAATTTTGCCGAAATTGACATTAATAGTGGTCTAACAAAACTGGTTGGTTAAGATTCAAACCTAAATTTTTAGTTGGAAGAAAATAGATTTTAAAAAATATCTTTTACAATTTGCCCTTTTTCTGTTTTAGAAAAAGGGTATTTTTTTGCATTTTATACTAATTTGATTTATTTAAAATTGGGTATATTTGACTGTGTACAAATAAAATATAATCTAAAAACCTCTAAAACTATACATTCATGAAACATGAACTATTATCGATTGATATAGATGATCCTTTTAAACATTGTAAACTAAATCGTAAAGTTTATGCTGAAATACTTACTGAAGTTGTCAAAACAAATAGTCAAGGTTTTGTAATGGGATTAAACAGCCGTTGGGGAACAGGCAAAACAACATTTGTAAAAATGTGGCAACAATATTTAATAAATGATGATTTTCAAACAATTTATTTTAACGCATGGGAAAATGATTTTGAAGATAATGCTTTAACAGCTCTAATTGGCGAATTAAAACCCATTGTCAAACCGAAATCTCAAACTTCTTTTAATAAAATATTAGAAAAAGGTCTTATCATCAGTAAACATATATTGCCGATTTTAATAAAATCATTAATTGAAAAATATGTTGATTCAAAAAACTTAAAAACTAATTTAAGTGAGATTACAGAAGAAGCAAAAGATATATTTAGCGACGAAATTGATGAATACATTCATAGAAAAGAAAATATCATAGAATTCAAGAATAGTTTGTCAAAATTTGTAGCTGATACAACTGCAGACAAACCTTTAATTTTTATTATTGATGAGTTGGATAGATGCCGACCAAATTATGCGGTTTCATTATTAGAACAAATCAAACATTTTTTTTCGGTTCCGAATATTATTTTTATTTTATCAATTGATAAAAAACAATTTGAATATGCTATCAAAGGAGTTTATGGGAATGACAACATAGATTCTGAAGAATATTTGAGAAGATTTATCGATATAGAGTATTCCCTTCCAAATCCAGATCCAAAAATATTTTCAGAATATCTTTATAATTATTACAATTTATCCGAATTTTTTGAAGAAAAAAATAAAGATATGATCGGAAATGAAAAAAGTGAATTTATGAGAATTTGTAATTACCTTTTCTCAAACCCAAAAGTCACACTTAGACAACAAGAAAAAATATTTGCTCATGCAACAGCTGTTTTTAAAACATGTAGAGGACAAAGACAAATTTTCCCTTTACTTTTTTTGACTTTAATTTATTTAAAAATTCTTCATTCTGAAAACTATAATAATATAAAACTAAAAATTTATTCAATTGAGGAATTACAAAAAATGATAGCAAATATATTTAGTCCAAGTGATAAAAATTATACTCAAACTTCAATTGAAGGTAACTTAGTATTCTTCTACAATAATTTCCTCAATCCTAATACTAATAATCAACTATATTCTTTAAACGCAATTACAAATAAAAATGAATTAAATATAAAAGCAATGTATGATCCAAATCAACTACTTTGGGTACTCGGAGATTTAGAAGATCGACAATATAACTTCCAAATAGATTCAATAGACAAAATAATTGCTCGTATTGATCTCATTAGTCGAGAATAATTAAAGCTTAAATTATGAGATTATTCCCTTTACAAATGCACTTTACATAATCAACATTTAAAACCTTCCCAAAATGAAACTCATCGCCTGGAATTGCAACATGGCATTCAGAAAAAAAGCAGAATTTGTTCTAGCTCACAATCCTGATATTGCTGTAATTTCTGAATGTGAAAATCCTGAAAAACTCAAGTTTTCTTCCGATACAAAACTACCAAACGATATTCTTTGGTACGGCACTAATCCGCATAAAGGACTTGGCGTTTTCTCCTATAGTGATTATCGGTTTCAACTGCTGGATTGTCATAATCCAAACTTTAAAAATATTTTACCAATTGCTGTCACGGGCGGAAAAGTTGATTTTACTCTATTTGCAATTTGGGCAAACAATCCCGAAGACAAAGACGGACAATATGTAACCCAAGTTTGGAAAGCAATTAATTATTATGAAGATCTAATTAAAGAAACTAAAACGATTTTAATTGGCGATTTCAACAGCAATACCATTTGGGATAAACCACGACGAGAAGGAAATCATACAACAGTTGTAAACAAACTGGGAAACAAAAATATTTTTAGCACTTATCATAGATATTTTAATCAAATTCAAGGTAAAGAAGAGCATCCTACTTTATATCTTTATAGACACGAAAACAAACCGTATCATCTAGATTACTGCTTTGCTTCAAATGATTTTATTGAAACTCTGGAAAGTGTACAAATAGGAACTTATCAAGACTGGACTGCGCTCAGTGATCACAAACCTTTAATAATTAAATTCAAAATATAAATCATGAATAACTGGACTCAGCGATGGAACGACCGCTACAGCAGTGAAGAATTTGCGTACGGTGAAGACCCCAACAATTATTTAAAAGAACAATTAGAAAAACTAAATCCCGGCGCTATCCTTTTTCCTGCCGAAGGCGAAGGACGAAATGCCATTTTTGCTGCAAAATCAGGCTGGAAAGTTTCGGCTTTTGATATTAGTGAAGAAGGAAAAAACAAAGCTTTAAAACTTGCTGCAGCAAACAACGTTTCAATTGATTATCAGGTAAGCGAATTAGAAACGCTGGATTTTCAGGAAGAACAATTTGATACGATTGCTTTAATATATGCTCATTTTCCGGCAGAAATTAAATCGGCTATTCATAAACAACTTGATAAGTTATTACGCAAAAATGGTATTGTTATTTTTGAAGCTTTCAGCAAAAAACATCTTGAATACCTTGCTGTAAATGAAAAAGTGGGCGGACCAAAAGACATTGAATCTTTATTTTCGATTGAAGAAATCCAGGGTGATTTTTCTAATTATGAAATCATAATTTTAGAAGAAAAAGAAATCGAATTGAATGAAGGATTATTCCATAACGGAAAAGGTTCGGTCATTCGATTTGTTGGAAAGAAAAAATAAATCACATTATAATTACTTTATGTGGAGACGCACTGCCATTCGTCTCTACAGAATATTTTACAAAAAAAACACTAACTCACTACAAAACAGTGTTTTAAAATACAAATCATACTATTTAATTTGTATTTTCGTATAAAAAATTACTATCTACAAGCCCAAGGCCTACGATTAAGGCTGTTTCTCATTTTTGCATTACCAGTATTTCAGACTAAGCATTTAATAATCTTAAATAAATCTAATAATGGCAAAATCAAAAACAATTGTATTAGTACACGGAATGTTTGTTAATGACAACAGCTGGTCTGAATGGAAAAGCTATTTGGAACAAAAAGGATACACCGTTTACGCACCTGCGAATCCGGGGCACGAAGGCAATCCGGCAGCACTTAGAAAAGACATTCATCCTCAGCTGGTGGAAACCGGTTTTATAGATGTTGTTACCAATATTGCAAATCTTATTGACACTCTTCCTGAAAAACCCCTCGTAATTGGACATTCGATGGCGGGACTCGCGGTGCAAAAGCTCCTAGATTTGGGCAAAGCCGATGCCGCTGTCAGTATTAATGGAGCACCTCCAAAAAATGTCTTTCCGCCACTTTCTACAGTAAAAATTGTTTGGCCGGCAGTCAATTTCTTTTCTGCCAAAGGATATTATTTGGGTACAAGAGATTGGTACAACCGCGCATTTTTTAATACACTCCCGAAATTTGAACAGGTAGAATCGTATGATTTATTTGCAGTTCCTGAAAGCAGAAAAATTGGAAGAGAAACACTGCTGAAATCTTTTTCTAACGTCGATTTTAAGAAACCGCATCAGCCAATTTTATTTATTGGCGGCGGCAAAGACCATATTTTTCCGTCAGAATTAACAAAGAAAATTGCCAGTCAGTATACTGATACCAACAGCAGCGTCGATTTGAAGATTTTTGAAGAGAAAAGTCACTTCATCTGTGGCGAAAAAGGCTGGGAAGTAGTAGCTGATTATATTTTGGATTGGTACAATAATTTATAGAATTCAATATTACTGCCAATAAAAAAGAGACGCACTTTGCGTCTCTAATTAATTTCAACAGCTAATCAATTTTGATATTTCATTCCCATATCTTCAATAGAGAATTTATCGGTCAGTAAATGCAATAATTGATCTCTTAAAGCAATATATTCAGGCATTTTTACAATTTCGATTTTGTTTCTTGGTCTTGGCAGGTTTACTGCTACAATTTCTCTTATTGTTGAGGCAGGGCCATTATTGAGCACCACAATTCTGTCAGATAAAAACAGGGCTTCTTCGATATCATGTGTAATCATTACAATTGTTTTTTCCCTGTTATTTAAATTCCATAATTTCAACACTTCTAACTGCATCGAACCTTTTGTTAAAGCATCTAAAGCGCCAAAAGGCTCATCTAAAAGCAGTACTCCGGGATTAATTGCAAAAGCTCTGGCGATCGCGACACGCTGTTTCATACCGCCGGAAAGCTGACCAGGCAATTTGTCTTTATGCTCGAATAAATTCACCATTTTTAGATTCTGAATGACAATTTCGTGTTTCTCTTTTTTAGAACATTTCATAACCGAATCGACAGCCTGAAAAATATTTTGTTCTACCGTTAGCCAGGGCAGCAGTGAATAATTCTGAAAAACAATACCGCGATCCGGACCCGGGCCTTTTATTTTTTGACTGGCTAATTCGACTGATCCGCCAGTTGGTGTCAACATCCCTCCGATTGCATTCATAATAGTCGATTTTCCACAACCCGAATGTCCTATAATCGAAATAATTTCTCCTTTTTTAATTGACAAATTAATATCTCGAACTGCGATGTATTTTCCTTTTGGAGTTGGGAATGCTATTTCTAAATTTTTTATTTCTAAATAACTCATGGGATTTTAATTTTAGATTGTTGATTTTAGATTTTAGATTTTGAAAGTTTCAGGTTTAAGGTTTTAGGTTTCAGTTGGAGAACCTTGAATCTTTGTCAGTCTGAAGCTCTGAACTTATTTTTAAGCCTTATAAGTCACTTTACTTTCCACGAAAGTGAAAAATTTATCAAATAACAAACCGACAATTCCGATGATGATGATGGCCGAAATCACTTTTTCAAGACTCAGGGCATTCCAGCTGTCCCAGACGAAAAAACCAATTCCTGCTCCGCCCGAAAGCATTTCGCCGGCAACAATTACCAGCCAGGCTACGCTGATACTCAAACGCAGTCCGGTAATAATATGCGGCAAACTGAACGGAATCAAAATTTTGGTGAGATAACGCATTTTCGAAAAACCAAAAGCCTTTGCTACGTTCTTATGATCCTGGGGAATCGATGCAATTCCGAACGAAGTATTGATTAATGTCGACCACAACGAAGTAATGAAAACTATAAAAATTGTTGCCATTCCGGTATCTTTAAAAACCACCAGACCAATTGGAAACCACGCTAGAGGCGAAACAGGTTTTAAAAGCTGTACAATTGGGTACATAATTTGTTTGCAGATCGTGCTCGCTCCCATCAGGATCCCGATTGGAATGGCGACTAAAGATCCTAATAGAAATCCCAGTAAAACTGTCTTGATCGAATTGAACAGCTGTAATCCGATTCCTTTATCGTTTGGCCCGTAATCGTAGAACGGATCGCTTAACATTTCCTTCAAAACAGTCAGAGTAGCTGCGGGTCCGGGAAGCGCGTCTTTGGTATATAAACTGAGTAAACTCCAAAAACCGATAAATAATGCAACTCCTATTCCGGCAAATGCAGCTGACTTTAGTTTTAACACAATTGAATTTAAAATCAATTGCAGCTTTTCATTTCTCTCGAAATTATTGGTGTCTGCGGCCAAAACTTCGGTTTGAACCGACACCTCATTTAGCGTTAAAGTATCTTTATTAGACATGATATTCTGATTTAAGTTTGTAATTATTGCTATTATTTTCGCCGTGAAATCATGGCAGTAAAACCTATTCGTTTAATGAAACGTTATTATCTTTTCACTACTTTTAAATATGCCGCCGGATTTGAAGGATCAAAAACCGTTTTATCCATCGTTAGGGAGAAAGGTTTCATATCGTCGTTTGGTACTTTTACTTTCATGCTTTTCGCTACTTCTTCGTATAAATCCTGAAGAATCAATTTGTCTGCAATGGCTTTATAATTGGGTGCTTCTTTCAAATATCCAAATCGAACATATTGTGCCATCGCCCAGATTGCGTACGATTTACGAGGATAATTAACCAATCCGCCTTTATAGAACAGCATATAATCTTTGGCATAAACCTGAGTTCCCTGATTACAGCCCAAATCATAATTACCCATTAATCTGTTTTCGATTACATCTGCGGGGGCGTTTACATAAGGAGCCTTACCAATTATTCCTGCTGCTTTTTTACGATTTGCGGGATTGTCTAACCAAATACAAGCTTCTAAAACGGCTTTCATGACTTTTACTAAATCGGTTCTGCGTTTTTCACTGAATTCTTTATTGACAACCAAAGCTTTTTCAGGATGATCTTTCCAAATATCCTGCGATGCCACCTGCGTAAAGCCAATTCCCTGTTTTACTGCAACACCTCCCCAAGGCTCGCCTACACAATACCCATCCATATTGCCAACTTTCATATTGGCGACCATCTGCGGCGGCGGGATCGTAATAATTTTAGATGTTTTTTGATTTACGCCTGCAATTGCCATCCAGTTTCGCAGCCATAAATCGTGCGTTCCTCCGGGAAAAGTCATCGCAAATGTTACTTCCTTCTCAGCCTTAAGTTTTGCTGCTACAACGGGCGCCACTTTATTCATCTGCCTGAAGCCTACTTTACCGCAAAAATCATTTGATAGTGTTATGGCCTGACCGTTTACATTGAGCATCATGGCGATTTTCATTTCAGAACCTGCTTTCCCTCCTACTCCGGTATAAACCGAAAACGGCATCGAATACAAACAGTGTGCTCCGTCTAACTCGCCAGTTAAAATTTTATCGCGAATGTTAGCCCACGATGATTCTTTGGTTACGACCACTTCAACTCCATATTTTTTAAACAATCCGAGTTCTTTTGCCATTACGATTGGAGAACAATCTGTTAAAGGAATAAATCCGAGTTTGACAGGATCGTTTTGCGCTTTCATTTCTGAAAAACAAAAAGCCAAAACGAATAACAAACTCAATACTATTTTTTTGAAAATGGCTGTAGGGTATATTGGTAGTTTTTTCATTTTATATCAATTTAAAAGTTGTTTATTTTTATTTCTTAGCTAAAAAATTAGGTTTGATGTTGAGCATTACATAAGCAAACTGCGGATTCAAATCGGCATTTGCCACGTTTTTTACTGCTGCACTTGCCATCGAATTGGTGGCTTTCATGAAGGAATAACCGGCTTCTATATTCACTATTTTCGTCAGATTGTATTTTATGAGTACATCAAGTTCGGTTCCTAAATAAGAATTTAATTTTCCTCCGGCGCCATTAGATAATGTATTCGCCGATTCGAAACCGTGAATGTCTAGCGCAACACTTAAATTGTCCTGAGCGTTGTATTTTATTTTGAAGAAATAATCCAGCAAACCTTGCTTTCCGAAACCATTTGCGGCATAAAAATAATCCATGCTTCCCCAGAATTTATGCGGTGTTCCGTACAAAGGATCAAATCGATTGTCTTTTGAATCTGCCGTAACCGTTTTGGTTCCGTCATCACCCGATAAAAAATCAACTCCAGGCCCGATAAATAATTTTCTTCCTACTTGTAAGGTTGATGTAATCGACAATAAATTAGCATTTAACGATCTTCCGTCTTTGTTTTTACCACCTTGATAGTAGTAGCTTCCCATCAAATTTAATTTTCGGGTTACATTGGTGTTGAAATAAATTCCGGTCGTATTGCGGCTCCAAACCCCGGTTCCGTTTACTTTAGTAGTTACAGGCGGCGTTCCGGCAGCCGCTAAAGTATATTTGTTGAAATCATCCTTGAAGAATAAAAAAGACAAGTCACCAAAAAAGAATTTCCTGCCTACATAAGCATATTGAAATGATTTGTATAAAGTGCCAATTCCGTTGGTTCCTGCGCCATACGCCGGATTTGTGCCATTGTAAATCGTTCCCGTATTATTTTCTTTATTTTGATTAAAAGCAGCGCCTACATCAGCAATCCAGCCTTTATTGGCAAATTTAAAGACGATTGCATCGTGGCGCCTTCCTTGCTGCAGCCAATCTAAGCTTCCTAAAACTTTTTGATCATCATAAGAAATTTCCTGACGGCCAGCTTTTAAAGAAAGATTTTGAATCGTACTAATAGTGTCATTCAAAAAAATCTCTGCCCAGGCTTCATGCAGTAAAATTCCGTTGTTCGCTTCTGTAGTTGTTCTGTTAATCGATGAAGCATCTTGTCCCCAAACACGAACATCCTGAATGGCGGTAAAAATTTTGAATCTGTAACCTGAATATCCGGCATTTAATCTCGTTCTCTGGCTTGTAAACAATGCTGCTTTATCTCCTTCCTGTTGTAAAGTTCCCTGACCGGCACGCATTTCTACGCGGTCTCTTAACTGACCTGTAAATGTAAATTGTGCTTTTGCTTCGTAACTTCCGAAAATTGTAATAGCAAATCCTAATAAAATCGTTTGAGAAAATTTCGATCTTGAAATAGTCTTTTTATTTTTTAATATGGTAATGGTTAGTTTTCGCATCATAATTTGTTTTGATTAGTATGAAGCAAATTTATATACGTATTACTACTTAAGTACAATACTTATTCCATATTAAAACATTTTTTTTAGTTCAAAAAAACCGTTCGAAAGGCAATTTAAAAACTGTGTTTTAGCAGGAAACTTGTGGCAACAGCCTTAAATAGGGAATTCGCCAAATTAAGTAGTTACACTTATGTGGAGAGCTGGAAGTTAGATAATTGTCTTAATGGAAAATAGGAAAGATCTGAGAAGAAAGGGAAAGCATCAGAGCTACAAATTTGAGATGCAATTGTTAAGAAACATAGCCCGCGGTTTTAACCGTTGGAACACTAATTATCAAGGATAATTCTATTAAAATGCAGAAAAGCTGGGCAATGTCTGAAAAAAAAATCAAGAATATAGCCAGCGGTTTTAAACGCTGGGACAGAAATAATTAACGATATACATTTCCAAATTTGACACGTGCAGTACTGCGTCAATAAAAATAATGTATCGGCTTCTCTTCTTGGTTTTATAGAAAACATGAAATCTAAAACTAAAATTAAAAACCCTTTTAAAAATACTTATGTTCCATAATTTCAGACTGCAGTTTAGGAATCGATGCAATGCCGATTCTCTTTCCGGAGGTTTTAATAACGGCTTCTTTTTTAAGATTCGAAAGTACACGAATTACTTGTTCTTCAGTAGTTCCGGCAAAATCTGCAATTTCTTTTCGCGAAAGCTCAATATCGATTATACCGTTGGACTGGCCAAATTTACGGTGAATGTACAAGAGTAAATCAATCACACGTTCGCGTACGTTCATGTGAGCAATTTTTCGAATGTTGTTTTCGCTTTTATTGAGTTCATCGGCATAAAACAACATTAAATCATAGGTAAACTGAGGAACATTTTGCAAAATTTCGAGCATTGTCTCGTTGCTGAAATTGCACAAAATAGTATCTTCGAGAGCATAAGCACCAATTAAATAACGTTTGCTGGTTCCGAAACCCCGAAAACCAATTGTGTCTCCGTTTTTCGTTAAACGCACAATTTGTTCCCGGCCGTTTATTCCCGTTTTGACCGTTTTTACTTTTCCTTTACAAATAAAATAAAGTCCCTGAATTGGCGCGCCTTCAATAATAAACTGATGCGATTTTTTGCAGACAAAGCTATGTTTCTTTTCCACATACTGTTTCATTTGCTCTAAATGAATATGTTTTTTGATAAAACAGTTTTCATTCGCACAGGAATAACAAATGGCTTGCTCTTCTTTCATGAGTCCTAAAATTTATTCGGTTAGAAAACTAATTTGTTGTTCCTCATTTATTTTCATCAAAAATAGAAAAATAAATTCAAAAAATAAGTATTAATACGTAAAAATACTTATTTTTGTAAAGACTTAAATAAGTGATTTATTTAGACCAAGCATATTTTACTAAAGTTCGATTTAAAAATAGCTTCAAATGCAAAATACCAAAATCAAAACTACCTGTTCGTATTGTGGCGTCGGCTGTGGCATTATCGTTACCAACGATGCAAAAAACGGTGTGATGGTAACGGGCGACAAAGACCATCCGGTCAACAAAGGAATGTTGTGTTCTAAAGGAATGAATTTGCATTATGTAGTTAACGATACTTCAGATCGAATTTTATATCCGGAAATGCGAGGCAGTAAATCGTATCCTTTAGAGCGTGTGAGCTGGGATACCGCATTAAATCGCGCAGCGGCTGTTTTTACCTCTATCATAAAAAAACATGGCCCCGACAGTGTTGGTTTTTATATTTCAGGCCAATGTTTGACCGAAGAATATTATCTGGTAAATAAATTGGTAAAAGGTTTTTTAAAGACCAATAATATCGATACCAATTCCAGACTTTGCATGAGCTCTGCGGTTGTGGGTTACAAAAAAACTTTTGGCGAAGACGCTGTTCCAATTTCTTACGATGATATCGAATTAGCAGATACTTTCCTGATTACGGGTGCAAACCCCGCCTGGTGTCATCCTATTTTATTCAGAAGAATAGAAAAGCACAAAGAAAAAAATCCAAAAATAAAAATTATAGTTATTGATCCGAGACGCACAGATACAGCCGCTTTCGCTGATTTGCACTTGCAGATTATTCCCGGATCCGACATTATTTTGTACCACGCCATTGCCAAACGCATTATAGAAAAAGGCTATGTCGATCACGATTTTGTGAAAAATCATGCCGAAAACTTCAAACAATATAAAGATCTTGTTTTAAATACTTCCTTAGAAAAAGCCTCAAAACTTTGCGGAATTTCTGTAAATGATATAAAATTAGCTGCAGATATTATTGGCAGAGCCAAAGGATTTATTTCGCTTTGGGCAATGGGCCTTAATCAGAGTGCAGTTGGCGTTGACAAAAATACAGCACTACTGAATTTGTCCTTATTAACGGGACAGATTGGCAAACCCGGTTCGGGACCTTTTTCTTTAACCGGTCAACCGAATGCAATGGGCGGCAGAGAAGTCGGCGGCATGGCGAATTTATTGGCCGCGCACAAAGAACTTGCCAATCCCGAACATCGCAAAGAAGTAGCTGATTTTTGGGGCGTTGACGAAATCTCAGACAAACCGGGTTTAACCGCAACAGAAATGTTCGAAGCTTTAGAATCCGGAAAAATGAAAGCTGTTTGGATCATCTGTACCAATCCGTTAGTGAGTTTACCTGATTCACGCCGTATCGAAAAAGCGCTGCAAAAAGCCAAATTTGTAATCGTTCAGGATATTTCGCACAATGCAGATACCTCAAAATATGCCGATTTGCTTTTACCCGCTGCCGGCTGGTTAGAAAAAGAAGGAACAATGACCAACTCTGAACGTCGGATTTCGTATTTACCAAAAGGAATCAATGCGCCTGGCGAAGCGCTTCCGGACATCGAAATCTTAATTCGTTTTGCTAAGAAAATGAATTTCAACGGTTTCAATTTTAATAGTGCCGAGGAAATTTACAAGGAACACTGCGCCCTGACTAAAAATACGAACATCGATATTTCATTTTTGAATTACCATCGTTTGAGAACCGAAGGTACTTTTCAATGGCCAGTTCCAGATTATGGACATCCGGGAACACCTCGTCTTTTTACTGATAAAAAATTCTACACGCCATCGCAAAAAGCTATTTTTAATTTGCCTGCTGCAATCGAAAATACATCAGAACAGCCTAGTCCACAATTTCCTTTCATCTTAACAACAGGAAGAGTTCGTGACCAATGGCATACGATGACCAAAACCGGAAAAGTGTCAAGATTGATGACGCACACGCCGAGTCCCGTGCTTGAAATTAATCCGATTGATGCTTATAAAAATGACATAAAAGATGGTGATATTGTTATCGTTACCAGCAAAAACGGAGAAGTCCGCGTAAAAGCGAAAGTAACCGATTCGATCAGGGAAAAAGTCGTTTTCCTGCCAATGCATTGGGGAAAACAACTTGAAAATGATTTGAATCGAACAAACAATCTAACCAACACCGTTGTTGATCCCATTTCAAAAGAACCTGATTTTAAATATACAACCGTTTCGATTGCCAAATATGTAAAACCTTTCCAGAAAATTGCCATTGTGGGCGCAGGAGCCGCTGCTTTCCGATTTATTCAAAATTATCGCGAATTCAACTCGACAGATGAAATTGTTGTTTTTTCGAACGAAGTAAATCCATTTTACAATCGGGTGCTGCTTCCGGAATACATGACGGGCGAATTTACCTGGGAACAATTACTAAAAGTGAAAGATGGTGAAGCTCTGAACAAACTAAAAATTACAATGAAAGCCGGCGTTGCTATTGATAAAATAGATGCCAGCCTGAAAACCATAAAAGACAGTCTGGGCGAAACGCATACTTTTGATTCGTTGATTTTAGCCACCGGAAGCCGTCCGTTTATTCCTGAAAATGCACAGCTTCATCTTCCGGGCCGATTTACGGTGAGAAGAAAAGAAGATGCTGACCGTCTTAAAAAACATCTCGACAGCACTAATTTACCTCCAGAAGAACAACATGTTGTCATTATTGGCGGTGGTTTACTCGGCCTGGAACTCGCCGCGGCCTTAAAACATAAAAAAGTAAAAACCACAATAGTTCAAAGAGCTTCCCGATTGATGGAACGCCAGCTTGATCGAATTTCAAGCAAATTATTAGCCGAGGAAGTGCAGCTTCGTGATATTCAGATTTATTTTGATAACGAAGTCAGCACCGTTTTTGAAACAGATCATCCGCACGAGATTGAAATCGCCTTAAAAAGCGGCCGAATTATTACCGCAAATGCTATCGTGTATACTATTGGAACAATTCCAAACATCGAAATTGCCCGTGAAACCGGACTTGCCTGCGGTCGCGGCGTAAAAGTAAATCAGTATTTACAATCGTCGAATCCGGATATTTTTGCCATTGGAGAAATAGCCGAATTCAATAATAAACTATTCGGAATTACATCTGCCGCCGAAGAGCAGGCCGATATTCTGGCTAATTTTTTAGCCGGCGATATCAGCAGTTATTATAAAGGATCGATCCTGATGAATATTCTGAAATTAGAAGACATCAATTTATGCAGTATCGGCGATATCGAAGTTCCTGAAAATGACGATTCTTACGAAGAAATTGTTTTTGCCGATTTGAAAAAACGCTATTACAAAAAATGTATTGTAAAAGATGATCTGCTCGTTGGTGCAATTTTAATGGGAGATAAAAATGAGTTTGCCGAATTCAAAACCATGATTGAAAGCAAAATCGAATTGTCAGACAAACGAAATTCACTCTTGCGGGGAAGTTCAAACGCCAAACCTGTTTTAGGTAAATTAGTATGTTCCTGCAGTCAGGTGGGAGCCGGAAATATTGAAGAAACGATTAAAAGCGGTGTCAATAATTTCACCGATTTGTGCAAAAATACCGGCGCCGGATTAGGTTGTGGCAGCTGTAAAACAGAAGTTAAAGAAATATTGGCGAAATGTAAAATTTAAAAGTTTTGGTTCACATTTCAAGTTTTTTTAGTTTCAATTTTAACGTGATCTAAGAAAACCTGAAACCTGAAAATAAAGAAAACCTGAAACAAAAAGAAAATGGAATTGACAAGATTAATTGTAAAAGGAGGCGTTATTTCGCCAGGAGAATTGCGAGAAGTAGTTACTATGGCTGCGGAACAAGGTCTAGATTCTATTTCCTTTGGTTCAAGACAAGATATCATTTTCCCGAAAGGGTTCACATCTTTTGATAAAGAAAAATTAGGGAAACATCATTTTGTCCTTCCAAATGAAAAGAGCGGTAACAATATCGTGTCGTCGTATGTTTCTACAGATATTTTCAGAAATACCAGCTGGCTTACCGGAAACCGCTTTTTATATATTCTGGAGCAGTTTAAAGAACAGCCCAAACTCAAAGTCAACATCACAGATCCGAAACAGCAATTGGTGCCGTTATTTACCGGACATTTGAATTTTATAGCGTCAGAACATGAGGATTATTGGTATTTGTACATTCGTCTGCCAAAATGGGAACGAATGGAAGTGTATCCTGTATTAATCTACAGCTGGGATATTGCAAAATTTTATTACGAAATCGAAAGGATCGTAAATGAAGAATCCTACGGGATCGATGTGCTTTTCAGTCTGGTGAGCGAAGTTTTAGATACCAATAACCGTACTATAGATAAACCGCTGCATGTTCCGTTTTATCCTTTTCCTTATTATGAGGGAATGAACAGAATGGGAATTGACCAATATTGGCTGGGTTTATATTGGAGAAATAACTTATACGATCTGGATTTTCTAAAGGAAATGTGCGATTTGTGTTTTGACTGCAAAATTGGAAAAATATCGATTACGCCCTGGAAATCGTTTATTATCAAGGGAATTCCCAAGGACAGAAAATTAGAATGGGAAAAATTCCTGGGCAAAAAAGGAATCAACGTTCGACATTCTTTATTAGAATTGAACTGGCATCTGCCTGTTGCGATGGAATGGGCTTTAAATCTTAAAACTTTCCTGGTGCGCACGCTCGATCAGTTCGATATCAGTACTTACGGATTGACTTTTGGCTTATCTGAATACAATCGCGACGGTCATTATTTCACTTCTATTATTGTTGAAAAAAATGAACTCCCAAAGGATTTAGAATCAATTAAAATTCGGGACACTTATAATGTTTTATTTGCGAAGAATTTCGATCCTAATACGAGAGAATATATTGTGCATTCGCAAGATATTGATAAACTGGAACTTCCGACAATTTTAATTGAATTAAGCCGAAAATACTTTGAGGAACTCGGAAATTCGATTCCGGAGACGGCAGAAAATCCACAGAAAAAAGAAAAACCACAACTCGATATTTATCAATGTCAGGAATGTCTAACACTTTACAATTCTGAATACGGAGATGAAGATCAGGGCATTCCGAAAGGCATTGCTTTTGAGAATTTACCTGAAACGTATTGCTGTTCATTGTGCGAAGCGCCAAAAAGTAATTTTAGTATTTTGGAGGTTTCAGTGAACTGATTCTATGCTAATTTGTTTCAAAATTAGCCGCGTTTGTCATTTCTAAGTATGGAGAAATCACATTAGTAATTCGACAAAGATTTTCACATTTACGAACGGAGTTTCATCTGTGATTCTCTTTACGTCGAAATGGCTAGATTTTCATTAAAATCATCCCCCAATCGCAATCATACTGCGATTGTCAAAATGCAATGCCGGATCATCCATTTCTTCAATGGTAACCATTCCCGCTCTGACTTTCTTTTTATTTTTTATAGAGTGAGAAATCAATTCTGTGATCGATTCGCCATTTCTCAAAGGTGTCAGCAGGTCGGTTTCAGCATTAGAAAATAGGCAGTTTTTTATTTTTCCGTTTGCCGTCAGGCGGATACGGTTGCATCCGTCACAAAACGGATTTGTAATCGAGCTTATTATTCCGAAATCGCCTAGAAAATTTTTAATTTTATAAATTCTGGCAGTGAAGTTTTTTTCATCTTCCAGTTTTTCAATTTCTCCGGCTGAAAAAGCATTTTCTACTTGCGATAAAATTTCGTTTTGAGATACCATTTTGCTTCTGTCCCACTCATTTCCTGCAAAAGGCATAAACTCAATAAACCGAATCGAAATGGGTAAAAACTGCGTTAATTTTATAAAATCGATAATTTCATTTTCATTAAAACCTTTCATCAAAACAACATTTACTTTTACTTTAAATTCATGGTTCAAAAGCAAATGCAGATTATCAATTACTTTTTCAAACTGATTGCGCAAGGTAATTGTATGAAATTTTGAAGCCACTAAAGTATCCAGACTCAAATTGATTTTTGTTACCTTAAACTCCTTTAAAGCATCAATATGGCGGTCGATTAAAATACCGTTTGTAGTAATGGAAACTGAGACTTCCAATGCTGCTAATTTTGAGATAATCTCAGGAAAATCTTTTCGCAGAAGCGGTTCGCCGCCCGTTAACCTAATTTTATCTACGCCATTTTCTACGAAAGTCTGCGCGAGTGAAAAAATCTCCTCAGCCGTCATTAAACTGGCTTTAGGAGACAGCACAATTCCGTCAGCAGGCATGCAGTACGTACAACGCAAATTGCATTTCTCTAACAGCGAAATACGTAAATAATTGTGTTTTCGCCCAAAATCATCCGTCAAAATGGCTTTAGAGGGTGTCATGATTTTTTCCTTTTAATATATGAAAAACATGCAGTATATGCGGAAACACGGCATCCATAGATTCTCTGGCTCCGTTTGTTGATCCCGGCAGTGCCAAAACCAAACTTTTTCCTAATGTTCCTGCAACGGTTCTTGATAACATTGCGTATGGCATTCTTTGTTGTCCGTAATCGCGAATTGCTTCTTCGATTCCCGGAATTCTGCTTTCTAATAATGGCGCCAGTGCTTCTGGTGTCACATCTCTTGGCGACAATCCTGTCCCGCCGGTAAAAATAACCAGCTGATGCTCTTTGGCGAAAGCCTTAGTTTTTTCCTGAATAATATCAATTTCATCAGGAATGATTTCGTAATGCGCCGTTTCAACTCCACATGCATTCAGTTTTTCAACGATAATTTTCCCCGAGCGATCTTCTTTATCGCCGGCAAAAATCGAATCAGAACAAACAAAAACAGCTGCTTTTATAGTGTTTTGAAATTTATTTTTGAAAGACGATTTCCCGCCTTCTTTACTAATCAATTTAATTGTCGAAATTTCGATTTCCTTATCGATTGGTTTCAGCATGTCGTACATTGTAAGCGCAACAATTGATGCGCCGTGCATGGCCTCAACCTCAACTCCCGTTTTGTAAACCGTTTTTACGTTGAAGATAATCTGAATCGTCAAACCTTCAATTTTATATTCGATCGAAGTAAATTCAATTGGAAGCGGATGACAATCCGGAATCGATAAATGCGTATTCTTCACTGCAAATAATCCAGCAGTTTTGGCCATTTCGAGCACATTCCCTTTCGGAACCAAATTATTCACCACCGCGTCAATTGTTTCCTGTTTACTAACTCTTACAATTGCGGTGGCGGTTGCGGCTCTTAATGTGCTTATTTTATGCGTAATATCTACCATTTTATGTTTAGGTATTTTGTTTCCAGGTGAATGTATCGTTTTCAAATATTTCTTTACCAAAAATCGGCACATCGGTTTTAATCCAGTTGACTATGGCTTCTGTCGCTTCATAAACCTGTTTGCGGCGTGCTGCCGAAACAAATACGAACAAACAAATTTCGCCTGCTTTTACAACGCCCAAACTATGGTATATGTGCATGCAGGTTAAATCGAATTTAGCAAAAGCTTTTTCGCGAATGGTGTGCAAGGCTTCGTTCGCCATATCGGTATAAGCAGAATAATCTATTGCCGCAACAGTATTGTCGTGAATGACATCGGCACGAACTTGTCCTAAAAAAATATTATGTGCGCCAATAGTATGTTTTGATTGATGTTTGGCAATCGACCCGGCTATAAATTCAGGAGCAATTGGTCCTTCTACAAATACATTTTTACTCATTATTTTTTATTTTTTTGCCACGGTTGTTGTGGATTATTTCACGCAGATTCTAAAAATGATTAAAATTGTCTATTCAGTCTTAGAAAAACTTTAAAAGCCGCTCATCAAACTTTTTAACTCTTTTGTTCTGTTAATTGTAATTTGCATTCTACAATCTGCGTACATTTTATTTGCTATTACTCCTCCATAACCCTCTGGATAACTTTTAAACTTACAGTTTGAATCTCTGAATTTTATCCAGTCTTTTTGTGAGTTAACTAAATTTATCTGGTCTTGTGCTCCTAATTTCTTTTTTAATTGATTATAAAGTACATTCAATTCCTTATCTGCTTTTTGATAAGCTTCATAAATTTCTGTTTCACCAGTGGCGTCAGTCTGCTTTTGAGAAAAGACAGCTTGAGAAACACAAAATAAAAACAACAATCCAAACAGTATTTTTTTCATAATATTAAATTTAAACCGTAATTTTTTCTTGTAATTGTTTCATTTCCGAGATACCTCCAGCAATACTTTTTACATTTTTAAAGTGATGTTTTTGAAGCAATCCTGCTGCAATCTTACTTCTAACTCCGGATTGGCAGAAAACATAAACGATTTGATTTTGCTGCAGCATCTCAATTTCATTTTCTAAATTTATTAATGGAATCTGAATGCTGTTTTTAAAATTGATTTTGGGTAATTCGTCTTCATTTCTTACATCCAGAAACAACACCTCAGCATTATTAATTTGGTCAAAAACCAATCCAAAACTTATTTCTTCAACCTGATTTTCAGCTTTATCATACTTTTCTTCGAAAGCTTTTTTATCTATCAAAATAAAATCATTTTTTTCGAAGTCATATTTTTGCTGTTCGTTATTTAAAATATTATATATCAATATTTTACCACACAATACTTCTCCAATTTCCAGAATCATTTTTAGTACTTCATTTGCCTGAAGCATCCCTATAATTCCAACTGAAATTCCGATTACTCCGGCATCTTCACAATTTAATGCATTACTGTTTTCATCCGGATACAAACACCGGTAAGTGGGCCCGTTTTGATAATTAAAAACCGAAACCTGCCCCTGAAACCTAAAAATAGATCCATAAACCATTGGTTTATTAGCTGCTAAACAAGCATCGTTTATTAAATATTTAATCGAAATATTGTCTGTTGCATCAACAATAATATCATATTTTTCAAATAATGAAATGGCATTTTTTCCTGATAATTTTTCCGGAATCGCATTCACCTTTACCAATGAATTCAATTCTGTTATCATCGTTTTTGCTTCTTCTGCTTTGTATTTCCCAACAGATTTGCTTTTGTAAATTACCTGACGATGCAAATTCGAAAGTTCTACCACATCATCGTCTACAATCCCGATTTCTCCAACTCCGGCAGCCGCTAAATAAGGCAGAATAGCAGCGCCCAAACCACCTGCACCAATAATCAAAACTTTTGCTTTCGATAATTTATGCTGGCCATCCTCCCCTATTTCAGGAAGGATTATTTGTCGGTTATAACGTGCTGTTGTATTCATAAAATTGATTTTATCCTCCGGCAAATGGAGGCAGTAAAGCAACTACATCGCTGGTCTGTAAAGCATAATCTGATGCTTTTGGCACTATTTTCTGGTTTACTGCTACACTAAACGAAAGCGATTCAAACTGATATTTTTCTTCCAGATCCTGCAATAATTGCTGCAGGGAAACTTCTGAAAAAGCTATTTTTTCGAATTCGCATTTTGTTTTTTCAGCGACCGCTCCAAAATATTTAATTTCAATCATTATTATAAATTTAAATTCTGAAAAATAAATTCATCATCAAAATGCTCCTGAAAATAGGAGGTTAGTTTTGAGGTGTTTTTCACTACTTCACCAATCACAATGATGGCCGGCGAAGAGATTTTACTTTCGGATACTAAGTTACCAATTGAATTGATAGTTCCGACTACTTTTTGTTCGGTATTTTTTGTACCATTCTGGATAATGGCAATGGGCAGATCATCTGTACGGTTGTCTTTGTAAATTGCAATTATTTCCTCTAATTTATGCATTCCCATCAAAATAACTACGGTCGCAGCCGATTTTGAAGCCAAATGTACATCTTTTGATAGTTCATGATTGGAGGTTGTTCCTGTAATTACCCAAAAACTTTCGGCAACCTGACGCTGTGTCAAACTGATTCCAACCGAAGCAGGAACGCCCAAAGCTGAAGAAATTCCGGGAACGATCGCCGTTTCTAAACCTAATTTTTCTACGTATTCAATTTCTTCGCTTCCTCTTCCAAAAATAAAAGGATCGCCGCCTTTCAACCGTACTACATGCCCGTAACGATTGGCCATCGAAACTATCAATTCGTTAATTTGATCCTGCGTGTACGCATGACAACCCAAACGTTTGCCTACAAAAACAATTTCTGCTTTTACTGCATATTGCAATAATTCTTCGTTTACCAATGCATCGTACAAAACTACATCTGCACTTTCGAGCGCTTTTATGGCTTTTAAAGTTATCAATTCAGCATCGCCAGGACCTGCGCCTACGATCGTTAATTTTGGTGTTTTTGAATTTCGCATAGTGTTTAACTTAAATTGATATTAAGGTCATTTAATTCGTCGGCCGAATTAATATTGGTTAAATGAAATTTTTCACTTTCGTCAATACTGATGATTTGGTGCGGAATATTCGCAATCAAATTCATCATTTTTAAATCGTCGTTATCAATTGCGCTTTTGATAACGGGCAATACTTTCGTAGAATAAATCCCAATTAACGGATGTAATCTGCTGTCGGAAGCAAAAACGGTAATCAATGCTTCTTCATTATGTTTTGAAATTAATTCAGATAACAATCCGGTTGAAATTAACGGAATATCACAGCTCAAAATCAAATTAAATTCAGTTTCAGAATGTGATAAAGCGGTGTAAATTCCACCTAACGGACCTTTATCTGCAATACTATCTGGTATTTTTTGATACGGAAGGTAATCATATTCGTTTGTTGCCGTTATCAGTTTTATTTGATCCGTAACAGGCAGCACTGCCTTAATAATATGTTCTATAAATGGTTTTCCCTGAAACAATACTAATCCCTTCTCTGACTGCATTCGAGAACTTTTTCCGCCGCAAAGAATAAATGATGTCAGTGTTTCCATGATTAGTTTTGTTTCAGGTTTTCTTTGTTTCAGGTCGAAATGAGAAAAAATTTTACCGCTAAGAGCGCTAAGAGTTTTTATTCATTTGTAACTCAAAATAAGTTTGCAAAGCTAAAAGCACAAAGCTTCGTGAACTCTGCTATTTTTATAAACCGCTCTATAAAATCTTTCGTACTTTGCGGTTAATTTTAATTTATTACTTTATCAAGGAAAAATCAATTTGATGCTTGCCATCAAAATCACGGTTCCTAAAACGAATTTTAGTGTTCTGTTCGAAAAATAACCGCTTCCGTAAAAGCCTCCTAAAACACCTCCTATTACTGCAATTGGCACCAGATAAAAACTTTCCATCGGAATTGTTTTCCCTCCTAAAAAAAATCCTAACATTCCGGCAAATGAATTGACAAAAATGAACAAACTCGAAATTGCTGCCGACTCTTTTACCGATGCCCATCCTAAAAATAATAAAATCGGACTCAAAATAATACCGCCGCCAATACCCAGCATTCCAGACAGTAAACCTATCGCAAAACCTATCGCTAATGCAAAAGGTAATTTTATTTCGACCGCTTCTTTTTCTTTAAAATTAAAGATCCCAAACAATCGAAGCGCTGCAAAAACCAATACAACCCCTAAAATGATTTTATAAATAGTACTGTCTAAAGTGACAAAACCACCAATAAATGCAGCTGGAACCGAGGCAATTGCAAACGGATAAAAAAGCTTCGGTTTGAAATAATTCATTCTGTAATAAAAGAAAAATGAAATACTCGATACAAATAAATTCAACAGTAGCGCCGAGGGTTTCATTATGGCCACCGGAAAAGCAAAAATCGTCATCAAAGCCAAATAGCCAGACGCTCCGCCGTGACCAACACTTGAGTACAAAAATGCTATGACAATTAAAGCAAAGCTAAATAGAACAATATTTTCGGAACTAAGTAAATTCATTTTTTTGTTTCAGGTTTTCTCTGTTTCAGATTTCAGGTTATAGCTGTGTGTTTTATTTTACATACTGCATTATAAGCTTAAAATTCTTTATTCTTTATTCTTTATTCTTTATTCTTTATTCTTTATTCTTTATTCTTTATTCTTTATTCTCTATTCTTTATTCTTTATTCTTTATTCTCAATCAATAGGCAGCAACGTAACAAATTGTCCCTTTTTTATCATTTCTACATTAGCCGGAACAATCAGTAAACTGTTGGCTGTGGCAAAAGTATTAAGCATTGCTGAACTTTGACTGTCTAACACTGCTACATGTGTTTCATCATACAAGGCTTTCAAAAACAACGTTTTTCCTGAAGTATTCAAAATATTTTCGTTTACTTTTCGAATTAATTTAGGACGGTTAATCTCGCTGTAACCCATTCTGTTTTTAATTGCCGGACAAACATAGATGTAGAAATTAGTCAATGATGAAGCTGGATTTCCGGGCAGGGCAAATACCAAAGTTTCATTTTTAGATCCGAAAAACATTGGTTTTCCGGGTTTCTGATTTATTTTATAAAATAGCTCTTCCACTCCATTTTCTAATAATGCTTCTTTTACAAAATCATAATCTCCAACAGAAATACCACCCGAAATTAAAACAATGTCATTTTTCAGCAAAATCTCTTTTAACGCTTTTTTTGTGGCTTTCAGACTGTCTTTTACTCTATAAACTTTTGTTTTTTTAATTCCGATAGTTTGAAGTGCTGTTTGAAGCATGACAGAATTACTTTCGTAGATTTTTCCTTTTGGTAATTTTTTTCCGGGTTTTACTAACTCATTTCCTGTTACTAAAATAGCCGCTTTAGGTTTTTTATAAACTTCAATTTCTCTGATTCCCAAACAGGCTAAAAACCCAATTGCAGCTGGTGTAATCAAAGTATTGGCATTGAAAACAATTTCTCCTTCGTTAATTTGTTCCCCTTTTTCACGAACGTTTAAAAATTGTTCGGGCATATTGGTAATCAAAATCGAATTCTCATTGGCCATAACATGCTCTTGCATTACTACAGTATCTGCATTATCAGGAACAAAAGCACCTGTAAAAATACGAACTGTCTCGCCTTCTTTCAGTTTTATTTTGGAGTGATCTCCCGCCTGAGAAATACTCACCACATCATATTGACGCTTTTCACTGTGGATAAAAGCGTACCCATCCATCGCCGACTGACGAAACGGAGGCATAGAAATGGGCGAATACACCGTTTTAGCCAATATATAGCCGAGCGATTTGGGCACTGCTATTTTTTGAATTGGCATTTTAGTGCTATTCGCTGCAATAATCGATAAGGCTTGTTCAACTTGAATCATGGCTTTTATTGTGTCAGTAAGCAAAAAAATACTTATCACAAATATAAGTACTTTTACTTAGTTTAAAACATTAATAATCTAAAAATTTTACAGATTATAAATTTAAGCTTAATTCGTTAGAAACTTCCCTAAAAAATAATAAATAACTTTTTTAACTTAATAAAGTGCAGGTCAAAATGACAAACTGATAATTGAATGTTACGATAGGAACAGGCCACATAAAGAAAAGCCGTTCATTAACGTTGTTTTTTCCTTTTAAAATTACCGCTTGGAAGATAGTAAAGCCATGCAAAACCTATAAAAAACAGCACAGCTGATGCTATAAAGGCTGGCAGTAATATCTCTTTATTATTATCTAATGCATTGTTTAAGGATGCATATAAAAGCCAAATCTGAATGCTTACATTTAAAATTAAAATAAAAATAAGTGTCGAAAGTATATTATTCAGCTTATTTGGATTGGAGCTATTCTGGCTTTTTCTAAAAGTACTCATGGTAATTATATTTAAGTTTTCTAACTCTCTTTTGGTTCGACAACTGCTTTAACGTAAACGGCATTGGCCTTAAAAAATACTTCTAATTGCGGCAATGCCCTTGGCGGAGGTCCTGCAATTACATCTCCTGTCATGGCGTCAAACGAGCCCTCATGACAGGGGCAGTGAATAATTCCGGTTCCGGGTTTATAAAATACTGAACAGGATAAGTGCGTACATTTTTGTTCGTAAGCCCTAAAATCTCCGCTTTCAAGATGAATCAAAATATACGGAATCGTGCTGCCCTCAATAACGAATCCTCTGGTTCCCCCAACTGGAATATCTTCTTTATTGCAAATAAAATGTTCTCCCTGAACGCTTTCTTTGGGCAGTAAATAAGCTTTGGCTGCCACAAATCCGCTTCCAACCATTAAACCGCCTGAAACAAAAGTCAGGAATTTAGCAAAGTCACGACGACTTACCTGCGTTGATTCTTGTTTTCTGATCGGAAAATCTTTTTTCCAGTTTTCATTTAAATTATCTTCTTTTGACATGGACTTAGATTTAATATATTCTTAATTCATTACTGCCTTTAGGCATCATGATATTTACTTTTGTCTTTACTGTTTCTTGGCCGAAAATGAAAGTATTGATAGGCGAACTATTAGGTCTCATTTCTTCAATTTCCGCTCTTGTTCCAAAAAATAAGGCACCACTTGGACAAACAGTAGCGCACATTGGTTTTTTGCCTACGCTTGTTCTGTCGTAACACATCGTGCATTTCATCATCAGGTCGTATTCTTCCATTTTTTTAGGAACTCCAAACGGACACGCCATAACACAGTTAGAACAGCCAATGCATCTCTCTGTATTTGCAGTGTGTACAATCCCGTATTCATCCTGCGAAATGGCATCGGCAGGACAAACGTTTGCACAAACAGGATCTTCGCAGTGCATGCAGACCTGTACTGTAGTTTGAATTGTTGAGGAACGCTCAACATAATTTACACTAATCAATGATTCCTGGCCATTCGTTTCGCATTCCGCACACGCCATTTCACAAGCTTTACATCCTATGCAGCGCTGCAGGTCTACAAAAAACTCTTCATTTGTATTAAAATTAGTTAAATTCATAGTTTTTGTTTTATAGATTAAATACTTGCGTAAGCTTCAGATCCTGCAGAGGAAGGTGCTATTTCTCCTAACGGATTTAATGAACAGGCACATACTTTAAATTCCGGCATTTTAGAAACCGGATCTAAAGTTCCGATTGTTAATTGATTTGCCGATTTTATTCCTGGCCAATGGTATGGTATAAAAACGGTATCTTTTCGAATTGTCTCCACAATGTTGGCCGGAAAAATACCTTCTCCTCTTCGGGTCACAACTTTAACCAATTCACGCTGTTTGATACCGTATTTCGAAGCCAGCTCCGGATGAATTTCCAACAATGGTTCAGGAAACTGATCTACCAGTTTACCTATTCTTCGGGTTTGTGTGCCGCTCAAATATTGAGAAACTACACGCCCAGTTGTAAGTATTACAGGATATTCATCATCTGTCACTTCGCTAGGTAATTTATAAGGGGCAGGATTAAAATGAGCTCTTTTATCAGGAGTAGCAAATACTTTATCTTCCCATAATCTTGGAGTTCCCGGATGGTCATCTGTTGGGCAAGGCCAAAAAACGCCCATATTATCTTCTATTTTTTTATAAGATATACCAAAGTAATTTGCTGTTCCACCATTAGAAGCGACACGCAATTCATTAAAAATAGCTTCGCTGTTTTCATAGGTAAATTTATCTTCTTCGCCTAATCTTTTAGCCAATTCTAAAAATATAGAAGTATCTGTTCTTGCATCTCCCGGAGGCGTAACGGCCTGACGAATTCGGATAACACGTCCTTCTGCTGAAGTAGTTGTTCCTTCTTCCTCTTCTTGTAAAGATCCGGCGAGAACAATATCGGCATGACGGGCAGTTTCATTCAAAAAGAAATCGATACAAACATAAAACTCTAATTTTTCCAGTGCTTCCCTTACATAATTATTATTTGGCAGGGAAACTAAAGGATTAAAACAAATAGAGAGTAAACCTTTAATCTCTCCCCTGTGAATGGCATCAATGATTTCATAAGCTGACAAACCTTTTCCGGGCATATCTTTTTCATCAATTCCCCAAACTCCGGCTATATATTTACGGTGTTCCGGATTTTCAATATCTCTGTTTCCGGGTAACTGATCGCATTTATGACCATGTTCTCTTCCTCCCTGCCCATTTCCTTGTCCGGTTATTGTTGCATAACCGCAATAGGGTTTTCCAATCCTTCCTGTTGCCAGAACTAAATTAATACAGCCTAATACATTGTCAACGCCCTTTGAGTGTTGCTCAATACCACGCGCATGAAGTAAAAAGCTGGTGTTTGCTTTTCCCCATAATTCGGCTGCAGCTTTAATTTTCTCTTTAGCAATTCCGGTAATTTCTTCGGCCCATTCTAAAGTATTATCTTTTACAGCATCCAGCGTTTCCTGAAAGCCTGATGTATGATTGTCAATAAAGTCATGATCCAGCATGTCGTGATCGACCAAATATTTTAGCATTGCTCCATATAACGCCGAATCTGTTCCAGGTTTTACATCCAGATGAATGTCTGCAGTTCTAGCCAGCGGAATCATTCTTGGATCGATAACAATTAATTTTGCACCGCGATCTCTCGCTTTCCAAATCCAGTGTGTTAATGTTGGAAAAGTTTCGCTGATATTTGCTCCCGCAACTATAATCACTTCTGCGTATTCCAGATCCGAATAATTGTTTGAGCCCCGGTCTAAACCAAAAGCTTTTTTATTGCCGGCTCCGGCACTAACCATACACAGTCTTCCGTTATAATCGAGATTTCTGGTTTTTAACGCCACACGGGCAAACTTTCCAACCAAATAACTTTTTTCATTTGATAAAGAAACTCCTGATAACATTGAAAAAGCATGTTTACCATATTTTTCCTGAATTCTTTTAATCTCAGAAACGGTTTTGTCCATTGCTTCATCCCAGGTTGTTTTCTCGAAACCTTTTCCTTCAACTCTTTTTATTGGGTGCAAAAGTCGATCCGGGTGATTATTTTGTAAATAACGCTGCACTCCTTTTGGACACAGACGCCCTTCGTTGAAAGGAAACTCCATCCACGGTTCAAAACCTACAACTTTATTCTCTTTTACTAATAACTGGATACCACATTGCATCCCGCAAAAACAACAATGTGTTTTTACCACAGCATCTGGTTCATCTCTACCATCATAACCATCTTTGGGAGCATAATTCAAATGCGGACCAAAATCTTCAATAATCTTTTCGGTTGATACGGGTAATTTTGCCATGTCTTTTGTTTGTTCTTTTATTTTGTTTGTGTCAGGTTTCAAGTTAAGTCTGTGCTGAACTGAAATCTGAAACCTGAAATTGTATTTTTATCCAAATAAATTACCGCCGCTTTCTAATCTTGCTTTTAAGTGTGCCTGAGCTAAGCGTGATCTTTTTCCTTCCGGGCTTAAATCAAGGTGCGACGTTCCATCTTCATGTGTAAAATCAAAACCTAATTGTTTCGTTACTATTTTCAAATCGTCGATATGAAGCTGGCTCGTAAATGCTTCTCCGGTGTGCGGACAAACTGCCATTCCTTTTTTCATTCCCTCCTTTTTGTAAATATGGGCTCCGATCTGAGCCGGACGCTGAATAATATGGAAGAATTTTCCAAACGGAATCCAGATTAAAAACATGATAACGGTTACAGCATGAATTACAGCCAGGAAATCATAAGCAAATCCTTTCATGAATTGATACGAATAGGTCAGACATAATCCTGTTATCGATATTGCAATCAATAAAATTAATGGTAACAAATCGCCTTCAAAAGATTGTGTCGCTATTAAACCCGGATTTGTCAATCGTCTTCGCAGATAATAAACCGATCCTATTATAACCAGCCACGAAGACCAGTTTAATGCATGGAAAATTAGAAAAGCCAGCACAGAACCAATTTGGAAATCCATCATCTTAAAGCCAAAAAAATGAGCTTCATAAATGGAAATTGAATTTGGTGCCAATGTAAAGTGAATCCATCCAAAGGTTAACGGAATTGTAATGGCAAAAGCAGACATACATCCTAGTGCGATACAGAAGTGGGCTATCCAGCGGTATTTACCACGCGGATAAATAAATTTCTGCAGTACAATATTTTCGACGGATTCTTTTCCTAAAAACCATAAATGTGCTATTATCTTTCCTGTAAATAAAAACTTAATACTGCGTTTAAAGTACATCCATGTTGGTGGCCGCTGGAGCCACACAGTGTAGCGATACACGATCCCAAAAAAAGCAAATATTGTCCCAAATAGATAAGTAACGAGTGCAGCATCGAAGTTTTGCAGTTCTCTCGAACCATAAAAAACAAATACAATAGTGAGTGCTGATATAAAAGCTGCGACAAGTAAGGCTTTGGTATTAAACGTTTTATTTTTCATCTTTAATTAAATTAAATGATTACTTCTTAACTTGGTTTTTCGCAATTCTTACGATTATAAAACCACCAATTGATACCTGTAGCTAATATAGTGAAAATAATAACACCAATAAAGAATTGATTTACAGTACCATTAGCTGAAATATTGTTCCCAATTAATTTAGAGAATATAAAAGGACCAAATGCCGCAATCGCTGCTGTCCAGCCAATAACACCCGCTGCCTGACGTTGGTTTTCAGCAAAAATAATAGGATATTGTCTGAATGTTCCGGCGTTTCCAATTCCTGTAAAAAAGAACATTCCTAAAATAACCGCTACAAAAAGAGGAAACTGATCCATACTTGATGGTGCGACCAATCCTTGTGTAACCAAGATCACTGCCCCAGCAATAATTCCTAATCCTGTAATTGTAGTTAATATGGCACCTCCTACTCTATCAGCAATAAAACCAAAGGCGATTCTACTAGCAGATCCAATCAGCGGACCATAAAAAGCATATACCAAAGGATCTGGTGCATTAGGGAAATCTCCATATAAAAATTTAATCATTAGTGGAAAAGCGGCCGACAAACCGGCAAAAGTTCCAAAAGTCATCACGTAGGTAATTGTGCAATACCAAGTATGTTTATTGGAGAAAATATCCAGCTGTTCTTTAACCGATGCTTTCATTGGAATACTTTTTAAATAAAACCAACTTATAAAGGACAATAACAGTAAAAAAGGAACATACCAAAATGCAGCCGACTGTAAATAGATTTCTTTATTATTAACGGCAGTATTATTAGGACTAATATCATTTAGTATTTTCTCAGCCATTTTTGGGTTTGCATTTGCAATGGCTTTTGCTTTTGCTTTTAAAGGCAGTGAAGTAAAAAGTGCCACTTTATCATCTGATTTGATTGATGCACTTACTGAGTCTAGTACAGTTTTCTTCACATTTGTCAATATTCTGGCTTGTACTTCAGTATCCAGCGCTGCAAAAACTTCTTTTTGTTTTTGAATACTGGCATTCTGGAAAACAACTATTGCTTCTTTATGATCAATACTTGTAAATACTGATGCAGCCCCATAAATACTAACACTTATAATAAGCGGCGTTACAAACTGCGCTACTGAGACACCAAAATTTCCAATTCCGGCCTGAATTCCCAGTGCGGTTCCTTTAAGTCTTTTGGGAAAAAACAAACTTGTACTTGGCATATATGAAGAGAAATCTCCACCTCCAAAACCTGTTGTAAAAGCTAAAAGTGCAAAGACCCAGAAGGGTGTATTAATATCCATTATCGCAAAACCAATTCCGATTACGGGAATTAATTTGATTAATGTGGCAAAAGAAATAATATGTCGGGTTCCGAATATAGGCAGAATAAAAGTATGAATGATTCTTAAGAATCCTGCAGCCAATCCTGGAATTGCTGTTAACCAAAAAAGCTGATCTTTGGTAAAGCGAAATCCTAATCCCGGTAATTTTACTGCAATAACGCTCATCATAAACCAGGAGGCAAAAGATAATATTAAGGTTAGGGTTGTTATTGTCAAAGTTCTCCAAGCAATTTTACTTCCGGCAGTATTCCAAAATGCTTCATCTTCCGGTTCCCATTTGTCTAGCCAAGTTTTCATATTCATGTATTTATTAATTATTGTTTTGTTTTATTGTTTTGTTTTGTTTTATTGTTTTGTTTTACTAATTATCTTCAATCTCTCTGGTAAAATTTGGAGATTTTATTCGCATTGCATTTATGATTGTGCGATGCATCCAAAGCAGGCACAGAACAGAAACTACAAAAATGAATATCCAGGAACTGGTCCAGAGACCGGTATAGTTAAGCAGGTATCCAAAAATTATGGGGCCAAAAAAGCCGCCGAGTCCTCCTATTAAACCTACCATGCCGCCTACAACCCCAACTTCATTTGGAAAATATTCTGGTATGTGTTTATAAACTGCCGCTTTTCCAATTCCCCACGAAATACCAATTAGAATTACCAACACAAGATAGACCCAGATATTGGCGCTAAATTTAATTTGTGTGACTCCCTGAGCTAGTAGTTCTTTCTTTTTCACTTCCTGATTTTGTTTCACTACTATTTCCTGCCATGAGCTTTTCTGCGGAAAAATGGCCGTTTCATCATTACTTGAGATTTCTTTTGTATTAACCGTATGCGTTTTCCCGCTTACAGTTACAGCGTTTGGCAAAACTTCGGTTACGACACCGTTTTTAGAAGCAAGAACTCCGGGACCGGTTGTAAATATTTCCATTTTTGGAAACATCAGTAAAAAACTGATTATGATTGAAGATCCTAATACCCAATACATCACTTTTCTGGCTCCAAATTTATCTGACAGGTAACCTCCAAAAGCTCTAATAACTCCGGATGGCAGACTAAACATGGTGGCAAACATTCCTCCCATTACTAGGGAAGTGTGATACACATTCATGAAATTAGGAAGCAGCCATTGTGAATAAGCAACAAAAAAACCAAAAACTAAAAAGTAATAAGCTCCAAAACGCCATACGCGGGTATTTTTAAGCGGCAACATCAGTTCTTTAATACTTTTTGAAACCGCAGCATTTGTTTTATTCTTTGCAAAAACAATAAATAGGATCCCAATAAATACCAAAACGCCGGCATAAATTAATGGCAGCATTTTCCAGCCGTTTACCGGATCTTTTTCAGCCAGGTTATTTAATATGGTAGGCGCAATAAAGGTGGTAATCGCTGCACCTGCATTTCCCATTCCGAAAATACCTAAAGCCCTTCCCTGCCAGTTTTTAGGATACCATATTGAAGTATAGCCTATTCCTACAGCGAAACTTGTACCTACCAAACCAAATAGAAAACTCAATACTGCAAAACTCCAGAATGAATTTGCAATCGGCAGCAAAAACAACGGCACTGCACACACTAATAATAAAACCGAAAACACAATTTTACCGCCATATTTATCTGTTAAAATACCAACAGGAAGTCGGAATATTGAACCTGACAAAATTGGAATGCCTAATAACCAGCCTGTTTCAACAACTGTCCAGTTAAATATTCCTTTGTCTACCAAATAGGTAACCAGCACACCATTTAATGTCCAGCAGGCAAAGCAAATAGTAAAGGCAAGTGTGTTTAAGAATAGAATACGATGGGATTGAGATAGATTATCCATATATAGTAAAATGTCTTATTTTAAATTATTTCGAGTAATTACTTTCTCACTTATAAGCAAAATTAGAAGATTAGCTTCTTACAAAATATGATATATGTCATATTAAAAGACATTGTTGTCTTTTTTATACAATCAAATTTAACTATCAGAAATACAGTCTTATAGGATTAAAAGTCAGTTTTTTTAGGGATTTAGGCGTTTAGAAAGAAACTCGTTTGTAAAATGAGTCAACTCTACAACTACGAAATATTGATATGCCGCCACAGTTGTATTTAGAATTATTTAAAAGGAGAATGGCTAATAAATTAACCCACTAAAAATAAAGAAAAATATCCGATTAAATGATTAATTATCAATTATTTAAAGTAAAAATAATTATGGCTTTAGCTATAAATTCAATCTAAAGATTACTGCTTCGTTTTTATTAAAAAGAGGTCAGGAGATTGCAGTAGTTTAACAGAAAAATTCTAAATCATATGAAACATTGCCTCCACTCGACGTTTTTGAGTTCTATTTTGATTACCTAAGGAGTTAAAAACTAGAAAATTAAGCATAAAATACTACATTTTTAAGCATTTAAAAATGTGATATTTAAAATTTAGCGAGTATTCAAAAATAATGTAAAAGACTGACAAACAATATTTTAAACACTTCTTAAATAATCATAAAACACCTATTTTAGATTCAATTAAAAAAAAGTTAAACAAATTTTTGGTTTTTATTATATTAAAATTAACTTTGTCTATAGGATTAGTAGAGTTTACAATATTATTTGAAACCATAAATAATTAAATTTTGAAAACAACCGCAAGCATATCGTATTACAATCTTCCAAAAATGTATACTTATAACACTTACTGTTATATGTGCTTCTGTTGTTAAATCTGTCGAATAATCTCTTTCGTTTGTATTCGATTTACTTTCTATCGAATTGATACTAAAAACGAATCATTTTAAAATTCACCCAATCATTCATACTGAAAATTATATAAGACTATTTAGTGCCAATAATGCATTGAAAAGACCTGTGAACAATACCTATAATTCAAAAAAAAATAATTAATAACTAAAAAAACTAAAATGAAAAAGATGCAAACCTGCTGCTGTAAATAAAAAAAGCCATTTCTGCGGCAACAGAAATGGCGAGGCTTAAAGAACATTTATCACTAAATCAAGGAAACACTTAGAGAGTTGAAAATTCAACTTTCAGGGCGCCTTGTTAATTACTTAAACCAGTACAAAGAAATGAAAAAAAAATTAAACATATACTCATTACTATTTCTCCTGCTCCTGACGGCGGGAATTAATGCACAAAATACTACACCGCTTATTCAGTCTAAACTCGACGGAACGATAGTAGATGACATTACAAATCAGCCTATTATAGGAGCTTCGGTTACAATTAAAGGTACAACACACGGAGTTCAGACAGATGCTGAAGGAAAATTTTATTTTCAGACAGGCCAAAAATTTCCTTACACTTTGATCATAAGCTACATTGGATATAAAAAAACAGAATTTGTGGTTGAAAAAAATCCTGTAACCATTAGTTTAAAAGAAGAGCGTCAGGAACTTGACGAATTGGTAGTGGTGGGTTACGGCTCTCAAAAGAGAAAAGATATCACGGGTTCTGTAGCTTCTGTTCCAAAAGCAAATCTTTCACAGGTTACTTCTTCTGCAGATAATTTATTGAGAGGTGCTATTCCGGGAGTGGTAGTCACACAAAGTTCGGGTCGTCCGGGAGCTTCTTCAAGCGTTCGTATCAGGGGAGGAAATTCCATTACAGCTGGTAACGAACCTTTGTATGTTGTAGATGGTGTACTAATTTACAATGACAACAATAACAGTACAGCCGGAGTTGCTTTTGCAGGTGCGAGTGTCAATGTTTTATCGACTATTAATCCTGGCGATATTGAGTCTATCGAAGTATTAAAAGATGCTTCTGCAACGGCTATTTACGGATCACGAGGCGCTAATGGAGTTGTAATTATCACTACTAAAAAAGGAACAAAAGGACAGGATAACATATCCTACCAAGGTTATTTTGGTTTTCAAAATGTGTCAAAAAAATTAGATTTAATGAATGCCGCACAATGGGCGAGTTTACGTAATGACGTTCAGGCAAGTATTGGCCAGGCTCCTTCTTTCTCGGCAGCGCAGATAGAAGACCTTAAAAAAACCGGAGGAAATGACTGGCAGTCGGCAGTATTTAGAACTGCTGCTCCTGTTCAGAATCATCAATTATCATTTTCTGGCGGTGACGAAAGATCAAGATATGCGATTTCAGCAGGTTATTTTCAACAAGAGGGAATTGTAATTGCATCTGATTTTAAAAGAATATCTCTTCGTGCAAACTATGAAAGAAATTATTCTCAGAATTTCAAATTTGGTGTAAATGCCAATTACAGTAACTCAATCGCAAATGGTATTGGTACAAATGGCGGTGCTTCTGCAGGAAGACAACCTAACCCTTTAGTTGTGGCTTTGTATCAGCCTCCTGTGGTTCCTATAAAAAATGCGGATGGAAGTTATAATTTAACCAATAATCCATACGCAACTGCTGTTAATGGTATTATTCCAAATCCGATTAATGATTTGGAAAAAACGATCAACGAAACAAAAATCAACCGAATATTAACAAGTTTATTTGGTGAATATAAAATCACTAAAAAACTGACTGCCAAGGTTGCTGTTAGCGGCGATGTAATCAATACGAAACAAAATTATTATGCTGATGCTACTACAACTACAGGTGCAGGAACGAAAGGTCTAGCTTCTGTTGGTGACAGATTGGTAAGTTCAGTACTAAATGAAAACACGCTGAACTACAACACTAATTTTGGCGAAAATCATAAATTCTCGGCTTTAGGAGGATATACCTTGCAATACACTCAAGGTGAAGTGGTGAATGCAGGAGCTCAAACTTTTGTAAATGATGCCAATACTTATAACGCTTTGCAGGATGGTGTTCCGGTAAAACCATATAGTGATGCATTCGAAAGTGTATTAAAATCTTGGTTGACCAGAGTAAACTATTCTTATAAAGGGAAGTACAATTTTACGCTTTCTGCACGTGCAGACGGATCTTCACGATTTGGTTCTGAATCACTTTGGGGTTATTTCCCGTCAGCAGGATTTTCATGGAACATTACTGATGAAGAGTTTGCAGACAACATTAAAGGTGTCACAGAAGCCAAACTTAGAATCACAGCAGGAACTACAGGAAACCAGGAAATTGGAAATTACCTTTCTCTTGCTTCGATGGGTTCTGTTAACTATTCCTTTGGAGGTACTTTATACACAGGACTAGCTCCTACCCGATTAGCAAATCCTGATTTGAAATGGGAAAAAACAGATCAATACAACGTAGGTTTAGACTTGTCATTATTTGAAAGAAAGGTGAATTTTGTTTTTGATGTTTATTACAAAAAAACGAATGACTTATTGATTAGCGTACCGGTGCCGTTAACTTCAGGATACGCTACTGTGCTGCAGAATATTGGCGGCGTTGAGAATAAAGGTGTTGAAGTTGGTTTGATTACAGAAAACATTAAAACAGAAAATTTCTCCTGGAATTCGAATGTTGTTTTCTCTGCTAATAAAAACAAAGTAGTTTCGATAGGAAATGGAGTTGATCAATTCTTTCCGGTAGTTCCAAACGGTTCTTTATTACAGCAGCAGCCTGTAACTGTAAAAGTAGGACTGCCTTTAGGTACATTCTGGGGATACAGAACAAACGGCATTTTCCAAACTCAGGAAGAAGTAAACACACAGCCAAAAATCAACAGCTTAGCCAATACAAAAATTGGTGACAGAAGATATGTAGATACGAACGGAGATGGTGTAATTACAGCACTTGACAAAGGTAATCTTGGAACTTCTCAGCCAAAATTTGTGGCAAGTTTCGGAAACACAATTTCATATAATGATTTTGATTTAAACTTTTCTTTTCAAGGATCATACGGCGGTAAAATATTCAATGCCCTGAACCAGCAACTAGAGATTTCTACTCTGGGAACAAATGCTAACGTTACTTTAGAAGACCGTTGGACACCAACAAACCCGAGTAATGAAATTCCGAGAGCGACAAGTTCTCCCCTTGGTATTGTTTCTGAACGTTATGTAGAAGATGCATCTTTCGTAAGATTAAAGTTAATTACACTAGGGTACACTTTACCTAAAAGTGTTTCTAAAAAACTGGGAACCAAGAGCGTAAAATTTTATGTATCTGCTGAAAACTTAATTACATGGACGAAATACACCGGTTATGATCCAGAGGTGAGTTCATACGAACAAAACAACTTATATCCGGGAATTGACTTTGGTTCTTATCCAAATTCTAAAACATTCATTTCGGGCCTGAACATAACTTTCTAAGAAAAAAAATACACAATGAAAAAGATTATAATAACATTATTATTTAGCGCCGGACTAGTTGTATCGTGCGCTGACCTGGAGGTAACACCAACCTCTTTTGTAACCGAGGAAAACTATTTTAAAACACAAGATGATGCTGTTGCAAGTGTAACTGCAGTATATGCCTCTTTAAGTATTGATCCGGGAGAGCAGAGTTTATTTGGAAGAAATTTATATTTCTTAACCGATATGGCTACAGATTATGCGGCCGCAGGCGTTTCTGCCACCAATCCGCAGGTACGTGCTTTGAGCAGTTTGACTCATGATGCGACTTCAGACCGTGTACAGGTTGCGTGGCGCCAAATTTACGCCGGAATCAACAAAGCAAATGTGGCAATAGACAACATACCGAAAGTAGCGGGTACAGAAGCTGTAAAGAACAGATTAATTCTTGAGGCAAAATTCATCAGAGGATTATTGTATTTTCAGGCCGTTCGCCTTTGGGGAGGCGTGCCGATTGTTTTGCACGAGCCGACCTCTATTCAGTTGGAAAGTTTAAAATCGAAAAGAGCAACTGTAGAGGAAGTGTATACGCAGATTATCAAAGATCTGACAGACGCTGAAAGTTTGCCTTCTACTTATCCTGCAACAGACACCGGACGTGCAACATCAGGGGCTGCAAAAGCGATTTTGGCCAAAGTATATTTGACAAGAAAAGATTATCCTAATGCTATTTTAAAAGCAAAAGAAGTAATCAATGGCGGTTACGGTTATGCCCTTTTTGAAAGTTTTGGCGATATTTTCGCTAAGGCAAAAAAGAACGGAAAAGAGCATATTTTCTCTATTCAGTTTGAACCAAATCAAGCCGGAAACGGATCTAGCGGCAGTACATTTCAAGCGACATCATTTACAGGATTTACAGCGACGGAACCTGCAGATATCATTTCGGATGTCGCTTTATTTTATGACATTTATGCACCCGGCGACACCAGAAGAGATGTTAGTTATGCCAAAACATTACCTATTCCGGGTACTGCAAACGTCTACACTTTCCCGAAACCCATCTTCAAAAAATATTTGGATTTAACCAACCTCGCTACTCCGGCGAATGTGGCGATCAATTTTCCAATTATTCGCTATGCCGACATTTTATTGTCTTTGGCGGAAGCCATAAATGAGCAGGGAGCGCCAACACCTGAAGCATATGACCTGATTAATCAGGTACGAAGAAGAGCTTTTGGAAAACCAATTGCAACCCCGGACGCAAGCGTAGATTTAGCAGGATTAACACAAGTTACTTTTAGAGCTGCCATTCAGGAAGAACGTAAAAAAGAATTTGTTCAGGAAGGACAAAGATGGTTCGATTTAGTACGCTGGGGAACGCTGGTTACCGAGATTAAAAAAGTAACGGCTAAAAACTCTGTTTCAGAACGCAATAATTTATATCCAATTCCACAAAGTGAAAGAAATATAGATCCGATAGGATTGCCGCAAAATCCGGGATACGGAAATTAACTAAAACCACCACCAACAAACTATTAATTATGAAAAATTTCAAATATAACAATAGCATCATAAGCCCGAAAAAAGGGCTTTTGATTACCGCATTGCTGGTTGCGCAATTCGGTTTCGCCCAAGATAAACCAGAAGAGTTTAAAGGCGTAATTGGCAAAACTTTAGCCGATTCTAAAGAATATTGGCCAGAACCTGTAAAAGCTCCTAAAGGCGCACCAAACGTAATCTGGATTTTATTGGATGATGTAGGATTTGGAGCTTCAAGTTCTTTTGGAGGGTTGATTCAAACGCCTACATTTGATCAGTTAGCCAATAATGGTTTACGTTATACCAATTTTCATACGACTGCTATTTGCGCGCCAACGCGTGCAGCACTTTTAACCGGAAGAAATTCAGGACGCGTGCATGTCAGCGGTTTTTCCCACACTATTATGTCGGCTGGTTTTCCTGGCTGGGACGGAAGAATTCCATCTGATAAGGGAACCATTGCAGAGATTTTACGTGAAAACGGCTACAACACTTTTGCCGTTGGTAAATACGGTGTAACGCCAGATGAAGATGCTACAGATGCAGGGCCATTTGACAGATGGCCAACGGGAAAAGGTTTTGATCATTTTTATGGATTCCTGGGTTCTCAAACCGACCAGTATAATCCCGATTTAGTCGAAGATCAGGTTCATATTACTCCAGACGGACGCCATTTGAACGAGCTGATTACAGACAAAGCAATTAGCTTTATTCAGAAACAACAAAAAGCGGCACCTGGAAAACCTTTCTTTTTGTACTACGCGCCGGGAGCTGCGCACGCACCTCATCAGGTAGCAACAAAATGGAGTGATCCCTATAAAGGAAAATTTGATAAAGGCTGGGATGCTTACCGCGAAGAAGTGATTGCCAACCAAAAGAAATTAGGCGTAATCCCTGCTGATGCAAAACTGCCGGAACGCAACCCGTTAATTACAGACTGGAAAAAATTAACTCCGGACCAGAAGAAAGTATACGCCAGATTCATGGAAGTTTATGCCGGATTCCTGACGTATACTGATTACGAAATTGGAAGAGTTGTGAGTTATCTGAAAGAATCAAATCAATTAGACAACACTGTAATTTTTGTATCGATTGGCGATAATGGATCCAGTAAAGAAGGAACTACAGAAGGAACAATCAACCAGCGTTTATTCGCTTCAACAGGATCTGACGAAGAAAACCTGAAGAAAAACTTAGCCAACATTGATGAAATTGGTACTGCAAAAGGGTTAAATACCAATTATCCTTTAGGATGGGCGCAGGCAGCAAACGTTCCTTTTAAAAACTGGAAACAAGATGCACAATCTGAAGGGGGAACACACAATCCGCTGATTATTTTTTATCCAAACGGAATCAAGGAAAAAGGCGGTATCAGAAATCAATACAGCCACGTCATCGATTTGCTTCCGACAACTTTAGATATCGTGGGAGTTAAAGCTCCGGAATATATCAAAAATGTAAAACAGGACATTATTCAGGGTTCTTCATTATATGCATCTTTGAATGACGCTAAAGCGGAGTCGCTGCATAAAGTACAATACTATTATATTTTTGGAAACAGGGCCATTTATAAAGACGGATGGAAAGCCGGCGCAGCACATTTACCAGATTCATTCGCAGTAAAAAAGGCTTTAGGCAAAAATGAAAAACCTGCCGAAAGTAATTTTGATGCTGATGTTTGGGAATTGTACAACTTAAACGAAGATTTTAACGAACGCAATAATCTGGCTGCAAAATATCCTGAAAAATTAGCCGAGCTTAAAAAATTATTTGATGAGCAGGCGAAAGAAAATAACGTTTATCCGTTAATCGACTGGCAGGATGTGTACAACAGAAAAATCCATAATTCAGGAGCAGATAAAGGCAAAACCATTCAGGACCTGATCAAACAAGCAAGTAAACCTGGAAATGGCACAACCACTTCTGGAAGTTCTAACTAATTATGATTCCACAACCTGCAAGGTTTTTAAAACCTTCAGGATAACATCTAAAACAATGAAAAAAATAAAAAATATTTTAATTCCTGCATTGCTAATCACACAATTTGGATTTGCCCAAATTAAGCCAGACCCAAATTACAAAGGCGTCATTGGCAAAACTTTAGCCGACTCAAAAGAATATTGGCAAGATCCTGCAAAAGCTCCTGAAGGTGCTCCCAATGTAGTTTGGATTTTATTAGACGATGTTGGATACGGAGCGACAAGCGCTTTTGGAGGCCTGATCAACACGCCTACTTTCGAAAGTTTAGCGAATGGCGGTTTGCGTTATACCAATTTTCACACCACAGCGATCTGTGCTCCTACCCGCGCCAGCCTGCTTACCGGACGTAATGCACATGCGGTTCATGTTGGCGGTTTTTCGCATACCGCAATGTCTGCAGGTTTTCCGGGCTGGGACGGAAGAATTCCCTCATCAGCAGGAACCATTGCAGAGATTTTACGTGAAAACGGCTACAACACTTTTGCCGTTGGTAAATATGGAGTTACGCCAGATGAAGATGCTACAGACGCAGGGCCCTTTGACAGATGGCCAACCGGAAAAGGTTTCGATCATTTTTACGGATTTTTGGGTTCAGAAACAGATCAGTATAATCCTGATTTAGTAGAAGATCAGGCCTGGCTGAACGGAAATACCAGATTGAACAATTCCGGAAAAGACAAAACCAAAAATGAATTTACGGCAGATTTAAAAGGAAAACATTTAAGCGAACTCATTACAGACAAAGCGATTTCGTATATCGACCGTCAGAAAAGTGCAGCGCCAGACAAACCTTTCTTTTTGTATTATGCGCCGGGAGCGACACATTCACCGCATCAGGTGGCGAAAGAATGGAGCGATAAATACAAAGGAAAATTTGACGAAGGCTGGGATGTTTACCGGGATAAAGTGTTGGCCAACCAGAAAAAATTAGGTTTAATTCCTGCTGATGCTAAACTGCCAACGCGCGATTCTTATGTAAAAGCATGGAACACTCTTTCGCCGGACGAAAAGAAATTATACACCAGATTCATGGAAATTTACGCCGGATATCTTGAATATACCGATTACGAAGTAGGCCGAATTGTGAATCATCTTAAAGGAATCAATCAGTTAGAAAATACGGTTTTTTATGTTGTTTTAGGTGATAATGGAGCCAGTAAAGAAGGAACTGCAAACGGTACTATCGATCAGCCGTTGTTTACTAAATTATTTGGAACCGGAGCTAAAGATGATGTAAAAGAAAACCTTTCTAAAATTGATATTTTGGGAACTCCAGATGCTATTGAAGGAAATTATCCTTACGGATGGGCATTGGCTGCAAACACTCCTTTTAAGAATTTAAAGCAAGACGCCCATTCTGAAGGAGGAACTCGTAATCCGTTGATTATTTCTTATCCTAAAGGAATAAAAACTCCGGGAGTTCGTAACCAGTACGGACATGTAAATGATATTTTGCCAACGACTTTAGAAACTATCGGAATCAAAGCTCCGGCGGCAATCAAAGGAATCGCCCAGGATTCTATTCAGGGAACTTCATTAGTGTATTCGTATACAGATGCAAAAGCACCTTCAAAACATACCGTTCAATACTATTATATTTTTGGATCAAGATCAATTTACAAAGATGGCTGGAAAGCCGCAGCAGCGCATCATCCTGATTTTATTGATATTGTTGATGGAGGCGCCTTGGCCAAAAGTACAGGACCAAGCACCTTTGATAATGATGTTTGGGAACTCTACAATTTGAATACCGATTTTAATGAAAGAGTAAACCTTGCACAAAAAAATCCGGAAAAGCTAAAAGAACTTCAGGCTGCTTTTGACGATCAGGCCAGGAAAAACAATGTATATCCTTTCATCGACTGGCAGGATGTTTTGAAACAACGCGTACACAAGAAAAATAAATAAAAACCATTCAGAGCTATTCAGTATGCTGCAAATGAATATTTAATAGCTCTGATACTAAAAAAAGTAAATTATGGCAGCAACAAAACCACTTATCAAAAAAGGCATTTTTGCCTTGATCCTTGTAGTAATTGCAGTAAGCTTTTATTACTTAACAATCTGGATTACTCCCTATTACGTACAAAGTAAATTTGCAGCCGCAAGTAAAAATTATGTCAATCAGCCAAGATTTGGGGAGCAGCCCAATGCCGAAAACAGCAGAGTGATTCCGTTACCAAACCCTGATTTTTTGTATTCTACAATCAACTATGATTTAGATGAAAGCGTGCTTAAAATATCCGGTATTGTTCCGGATTCAACCTATTGGTCGATCTCTGCTTATCAGGAAAATACAACGAATTATTTTGTTGAAAACGAAGAAAAGGTAAAGGCAAAATTCGAATATTATTTAGCTCCTGAAGGAAGTACATCAGAAGCTTTGAAAAATATTCCGAAAGAAAAAATCATTTACAGTCCCACGAAAAAAGGCCTGGTGCTGTTTCGTTATTTAGTTTCAAAAGCATATCCGGTAAAAACATTGGCTGAATTGCAGCATGGCGTTACAGTAGAAAAGTTATCGAAGTAATGCTTCCGACAACTTTTTCAAAGTTCCTCAAAGAAACGTAAAACTTAAAATCAAATAAAAATGGCTTTAAATCAAAAAGTAAAAAAGATCGCTATAGCATTAGGATTGATTGTCCTGGCTGTAGTATTAGGAAGCGGGATTGGAATCTACAACATCGCATCAGGCAAAAGCAACTCGCAGCGAACCATTGGTAACTGGCAGACTGTTGATAAAGATAAAGACCTCAGCACCGCCGATTTGCTGACAATAGCCCAAATATCGGTTTTCGGACCTTATGCATTGACCAAAAAAGAGGTTATTTATTTAAGCACCGGCACAGACAGTGAAGGAAATGTATTAGATCCAAAAGCTGATTATATCATTAGCGGCAAAAATGCAGATGCTAAATATTGGAGCATTACAGCTTATGATGAAAGTGGTTTTTTAATCAAAAATCCAATCAACAAATACAGCTATAATGGTGAAAATGTAACGTATGAAGCCGACAGCACTTCATATAAAATCAATTTATCCGGAACTGAGAAGAAAGAAAACTGGCTGCCAATCACGAACGTTAAAAAAGCAGCGCTGATTATCCGTTTGTATTTACCTTCTGAAAAATTGAGAGAAAACTTAACTGCGGCAACACTTCCAACGATTCAAAAAGTAAAATAATCATGTAAAGCATTAATAACAAATTAAATGAAAACCACAAAATAAAATTCTACTAAATCTATAGAATTAGAATATAATTTTATTTAATTTTACAATTACGATACTTTATTGATTTTCAGATTAATGCGAGAATAAAAAAAGAAAAAAAACACTTTACTAATATAAAAAAAGAGATATGAAACGAGTAGATTATGAAATTATAGGAAAAAAAATCATCGTGGGCGCGATTGTTTTTTTAGTTCCACTTGTCATTTTGGCGGGCGGTTTAGCATTAATTAATCAATTTTTAAAATAAGAAATCATGGCAATAGTTCAAAGAGAAAAACTAACGAGAGATTTAAGTATTAGTCTTTTAATTTACAGTCTGCCTGTAGTGGCAATTTTCCTTTATTTTAAATTAACGAATGGTGTGGCGGCAGACTCGCATATTACTTTACCGTCGTTTTTAGCATTTGCAAAACCAGCTTTCGAGCATATTAGAACCTGGGGATTAATCGTTTTTATGCTTGTTTTAGGCGTAATCGAATTTGCAGCAGGTTTATACGATGACGAATGGACGGGCGAAGAACGCAAAATAGATATTATTTGTTTCTTAGCTCCAAAATTACTTTTACCACCTGTAATTGCTTTTTTCAGCTTAACAGCGCTGCCTTTTTTGATTCCGAATCTGGCCAATACACTTTCGTGGGTACCGTTTTGGGGCGGCTTTTTCCTAATCGCCATTGCCGACGATTTAACACAATATTGGTATCACCGTTTGCATCACCAGGTTCCGTTTTTATGGCGTTTTCACAGAACACATCATTCGGCTCCATATATGGGAATGGCGATGGCTTCACGACAAAACTTTATTTATACGGTTTTCTTTTCTCAAATTTATCTGACTGCGACTTTGACCTATTTAGGTTTAGGACTGCCTGCCTTGTTCGTTCTGGTAATCAAAAGTATCATCACTTTAGGAGCACATTCAAGCATTGCGTGGGACAAACCGTTTTACAAATACAAAGTTTTACACCCAATTGCATGGGTTTTAGAACGCTTGATTTCTACTCCGGCGACACATCACGCGCATCATGCCGATACTAGCGGAGATGGTGTAGGACATTTCAAAGGCAATTTCGGAAACATGTTTTTCATTTGGGACGTAATTTTTGGAACAGGATTAATCACTCGTAAATTCCCGGAATCATACGGGACGAAATCATACAAACAAGAAGAATGGTACGCACAATTTTTATGGCCGATATTCAAATCTAAAAAAGAAGGAAGTGCTCTTGCTGATGGCGTATTATCATTGCCGCTAAAATCCAAACCAGAAGTTATTGAGACGGGTCAGGTTTATTACGAACAGGCTCAATCTTAAAATTATCATGAAGAAAAATAAAATAAGCGCTTTATTTATAGGGTTCGCTATGGCAGCAAACGCGCAGGCGCCAAAACAAGCATCCACTTTTACCCAGAAGGCAAATGACGCAGTATATTCAAAATTAAATTTTGATGATACTGCCGATTTTACCGATGCAAAAAAAGGCTTTATTGCCACTTTACCCGACGGAAAAATTCTGTCTAAAACCGGAAATATTGCGGTCAATCTCACTGATTTTGATTTCATTAAAGGAAAAGCTCCGGCAACTGTAAATCCGGCATTATGGCGTCAGGGACAATTAAATAACATTAACGGATTATTTAAAATAACCAACGGCGTTTATCAGGTTCGCTCTTTCGACGCTGCCAATATTTCTTTTATAGAAACAAAAAACGGTTATGTAGTCATTGATGCTTTAACTATTGAAGAAGCTTCCGCGAAAGCGTATGAATTCGTCAAAAAACATGTTGCCGATAAACCCATTTTAGCGGTAATCGTGACGCACAGCCACGGCGATCATTACGGCGGACTGCAAGGCTTGGTTAGTGCCGAAGATATTAAATCCGGAAAAGTTAAATTTATTACCCCAAAAGGGTTTTATGAAGAAGCTGTCAGCGAAAATGTGCTTCTGGGCAATGTCATGCGTCGAAGAGCGGGCTATCAATTTGGGTTGAATTTAGAAAGAAACGCAACGGGCCAGGTCGATGTTGGTTTAGGAAAACCTTTTTTAGGCGGAGGAAGTTCATCTCTTTTACAGCCAAATTTTGAAATCGAAAAAACAGGACAAACGCTAAATATTGACGGACTGGAATTAATTTTTCAGCTTACGCCGAATTCTGAAGCACCTGCCGAATTAACGGTTTTTGCTCCGGCCCAAAAAGTTTTCTTCTCTGCCGAAATTGCCAGTCATACGTATCACAATGTGTTGACACCCAGAGGTGCTAAAACCAGAGACGCCAAGGCTTGGGCAGGATATCTCGATGAAGCTATTGATTTGTTTGGAGATAAAACCGAATTCATTGTTCCGTCACACACATGGCCGGTTTACGGGCACGATAAAGGAATTACGTTCTTAGAAAAACAGCGTGATTTATATAAATATGTGCACGATCAAACTGTTCATTTGGCCAACAAAGGCCTGAACAAAGATGAGATTGCCGAAGAATTAAAACTGCCTGCCGAATTAAGCAAAGAATGGTACAATCGTGATTTTTACGGCACTGTAAAACACAATGCAAAAGCAACTTACCAATTTTATTTAGGCTGGTGGGACGGAAATCCGGCCGATTATGACCAACTGCCGCAGGTAGAAGCTGCTAAAAAATACGTAGAATGGTTTGGCGGCGAAGAATCGGTGCTGAAAAAAGCTGCTGAAAGTTACCAAAAAGGCGAATACCGCTGGGTTGCCGAGGTTTTAAAACATGTTGTTTTTGCGAATCCAAATAATGTTGCTGCTAAAAATTTACAAGCCGATGCTTTTGAGCAGATTGCGTATCAAAGTGAATCCGGAATTTGGCGAGATTTGTATTTAAGCGGTGCAAAGGAACTCCGCGAAGGGGTTCCTGTACCAAAAAATCCGGTAAATCGTGCTGCGGGTTTTTTATCAAACCTAACGCCGGAAGCTATTTTCGAATATTTATCGGTTACGGTTGACGGAACTAAAGCTGCAGGAAAAGAAGTAAAACTGCGTTTCATTTTTCCGGAACTCAACAAAAATATTTTGGTTTATCTTAAAAACGGTGTTTTGCATCAGAGTGAAAAACGTACTAATGAAAAAGCCGAATTTACTTTAAAAATATCAAAAGCAAAGTTTGTCGAATTATTAACGAAGCCAGAAAATGCACGAGATATTCTAACTTCTGAAGGTGTAAGTTTTGATGGCGATCCGTTTCGATTTAGAGCATTGGCCGACGTTTTAGAACCTGCCAATCCGTTTTGGAATATTGTAACCCCATAAATTCAAAAAATCATGAAAAATAAAATACTAAAAAAAAGCATTACAAGCGTATTACTGCTCTTTGTAATCACTGTCTTTTCGCAGCAAAAAAGCCCGACAACGGTTTCATTAGATATCTTTTACAACAAAATTAAAGCTGAGAAAAAACCGCAGATAATTGATGCCCGAGGCGCAGAAGAATTTGTGTTAAACCATATTAACGGTGCTGTCAATTTTAATTTAGAATCAAAAGATTACACACAGCAGATTGCAAAATTAGACAAATCAAAACCCGTGTTTACCTACTCTATTGGCGCAGGAAGAAGTGTCTGGCTGGCCGAAGCATTATTAAAAAACGGTTTTAAGGAAGCCTACAGTTTAGAAGGAGGCATCGCCAGCTGGATTGGCGGCGGCAAACCTTTTTATGTCAACTCAAAAAACGAATTATCCTTAGAGGCATACAATAAAATTATTGCCGCAAACAAAACCGTTTTGGTCGATATAGGCTCTAAATACTGTGGTGCCTGCAAAAAAGTAAAACCTGTTTTAGAAACGATTAAAGCGCAGTATGGCGAAAATTTAAAAATCGTAGAAATTGAATTAGAAACCAGCCCGCAGATTATAGCCGACTTAAAAACAATAAAAGTTTTCCCTACTTTGATTTTATATCAAAATGGAAAAATAGTTTTCCGGAAAGAGGGTTTAGGCGATCTAAAAAATGATGTTGATGTGGCTTTGGCTTCAAAATAATTGGACTCACTGCCAGCTTTAGGCGTAAAGCTCCTGTCAAACCCATTTTTACTCAATCAAAAACCAATTCTAAACCCACTATATGGCCTCGTATAAAAAAATTAAAAAGATAATTTTAGCAATTGTCATCCTACTTGTTCTGGCGGCAGTATTTTTATTCTGGCCCATCAATACAGATGGAACATTAATAAAACCAGATAAGAAATTAATGGAAGGAAAAGCGGCGTTTTTAGCGCAAAAAGATACTGCTGCCACATCGTATAAAAAACCAAACATCATTATTCTTCTTGCTGATGATTTAGGTAAATATGATATTTCGCTTTACGGCGGAAAATCGACACCAACGCCTCAAATTGATTCTCTCGCCGCATCAGGCGTTACTTTTGCTGATGGTTATGTTTCTTCGTCGATTTGTTCGCCTTCGCGGGCGGGCCTGCTTACGGGGCGTTATCAGGAACGTTTTGGCCACGAATTTCAGCCCGGCGACCGCTATCCAAAAAACAATTTAGAATATTATGGTTTTAAGTATTTACTGAATACCAATAACTGGAGACTGAATGATAAAATCGAATATCCAAATGAAGCTTCAATTGCCACACAAGGATTGCCGCAATCTGAAATTACCTTTGCTGATCTGGCCAAAAAACAAGGTTACAGCACTGCTATTATTGGTAAATGGCATTTAGGTCATAATAAAGGCTTTTTTCCTTTAGACAGAGGTTTCGATTACCATTATGGATTTTATCAGGCGTTCTCGCTTTACACTCCAGAAGACGATAATCCGGATATCATCAATCACCATCATAAAGATTTTACGGATAAAACGATTTGGGGCAATGGCCGTGTTGGAATTGGGCAAATTCGCCGTGATACAACAATTATACACGATAAAGCATATCTAACCGAAACATTTGCTGATGAAGCGACAGCTTTTATAGATAAAAATAAAACAAAACCATTTTTACTTTACGTACCGTTTAATGCGCCGCACACGCCATTTCAGGTTCGTAAAAAATATTACGATCGTTTCCCGAATGTAAAAGACGAAAACAAACGTGTTTATTTTGCGATGATTTCTGCTCTTGATGATGCGATTGGAAGAATTCGTGCCAAAGTAAAAAAAGAAGGTCTGGAAGAAAATACAATTATCATTTTTGCCAGCGATAACGGCGGTGCCGATTATACTTTTGCCACGACAAACGCACCTTTGAAAGGCGGTAAATTTTCTCACTTTGAAGGAGGCGTAAATGTTCCGTTTGCATTGTCATGGAAGGGAAAAATCAAACCGCATACTGTTTATAAATCTCCGGTAAGTACGCTGGATATTTTTAGTACAATTGCAGCCGTTACGCATTCCGGTTTGCCAAAAGACCGCGTTTATGACGGCGTTAATCTTATTGATGTTGTAAATAACAATAAAGAAGCCCACAAAACTCTGTACTGGCGTTCGGGCGATGCAAAAGCAATAAGAAGCGGTGATTGGAAATTAATCATTAGTGGTAAAACGCATGAGGAATGGCTTTATAATTTAGCCAATGACAAATCTGAAACGACAGATCTGGCTCAAAAAAATCCTGCCAAGGTAAAAGAACTGCATGCTGCTTTACAAATTTGGGAAAAAGGGCTTGTAAAACCTTTATGGCCCAATTTAACGCATTATGAATTCGATTTTGGCAAGCAGCAATACTTTGTCGATTTGTAAACGTTTACCGAAGTTTTAGCAAAGTATAGCGCTAAAGGCACTATTAAGTGAAATTCAGAATGAAATTTCAGATTATAAACACTACTACAACTAAAAGCAAGTAAGAAATGTAATAGAAAAGCATTTTTTATTTGCTTTTTGTGTTTTTATTCATTTTAAAATAAAAATAGCAAATCACTTAAAATCAACACATTAAATACTTAAAATTTGAATCTCCTCTACCTCTTTCAAAAATAATTAAAGATTTTTTTGGTTTTCATTATAATAAATTTAACTTTGTCTATAGGATTAGTAGAGTTTAAAACCATAAAGAACTACATTTTGAAAACAACCGACAGCATATCGTATTACATTCTTCCTAAAAAATATACTTATAACACCTTCTGTTATATGTGCTTCTGTTGCTAATTCCCGGCAAACCATTTCGTTTTAACCCCTTTTAATTTCATAAAAATCAGCGTTTAAAAACGAATTTCTTTACAAACATCAGCCCTTCATTTGGAACCTTACTCGATCGATTTGATGCATTTCTGCGTCAAAAAGGAAAAGTACGCTATAACTATAAATCAGAAAAAACAATAACTAAATACAACTAAAATGAAAATGAAACACCACAAATGCTGTGATTAAAATCCGTTTTTCTGCGGCAACAGAACAAAAGACTTAAAGAACATTATCGCAAAAAAGAACCCGAAAATTAATCATTCCAATTTCAGGGATTCTTGATTATTAAAACCCAAAAAAAAGTAATGAGCAAACAAATCAACATTATTACGTGGTTTTGCATATTCTTAATTTCAATCGGAATTAAAGCGCAAAATACACAACCCATAATAAATTCAACATTAAACGGTACCGTAATCGATCAGGTAACCAACCAGCCAATACCGGGCGTTAACATTCAGATAAAAGGAACCACACATACAGCCGTTACCGATTTAGACGGAAAATTTTATTTCCAGACCGGGCAAAAATTCCCCTATACCTTAATCGTGAGTTATATAGGTTATATAACTACAGAACAAGATGCTGCAACCGATTTTGTTCAAATATCATTAAAAGAAGACCGTAAAGAACTGGACGAAATCGTGATCATAGGATACGGTTCTACGACCAAAAAAGATTATACCGGAGCTGCTGAAACAGTGGGTTCCGTTTCTCTAAAAGCCACTCAAAGAACGCTGGAAAGTGCTTTGCAGGGTTCTGTAGCCGGCGTAAATGTAACGCAGACTTCAGGACAGCCGGGCGCAGGATTGAGTATTCGCGTTCGTGGCGGAAGTTCTATTCAGGGCGGTAACGAACCGCTTTATGTAATCGACGGATTTCCGTTGTATAATTCTGAAGTGACTTCGGGAGTTTTGAGCGGTACGCCAACCAATCCGCTTTCTTCTATAAATCCCGCAGATATCGAATCGATTACGGTTTTAAAAGATGCCTCATCAACAGCTATTTATGGTTCAAGAGGTGCAAACGGAGTCGTTATTATTACAACAAAAAAAGGCTCTAATAACCTGATGACTGTAAATTATGATTTTACTTTAGGACAGCAGGAAGTACGCAAAAAAGTAGATGTACTTGATGCTCCGGGATTTTCACGATTAAGAAATGCCGCTTTATTTGATTCTAATCCGGCTGGAGGGCCAAACCAGTATTTAACTGAAGCTCAAATTGCACAATTAGGTTCAGGAATCGACTGGCAGTCAGAAGCTTTTCAAAAAGGAATTACGCAAAATCATCAATTGAGTATTTCGGGTGGTAACAACCAAACCAAATATTCCGTTTCAGGAAATTATTACAATCAGGAAGGAATCATTAAAAATACGGGTTTCGAACGTTTGAGCGGACGCGTAAATCTAACATCTAAAATCAGCAGCAAATCCAGATTTGGATTGAACTTAACGATTGCAGAAACAAAAGCAAAAGTAGCTCCCGCTGGTTTGATAACGGCTTTGCTGAGCATGCCGCCAACGGCTACAATTTACGAAAGCGATGGTACTTACACGTTGAGAAATCCTTTCGAAAATATATTTGCCAACCCAATTGCAACCTTAAACGAACGTAAAAATGAAGCCATTACAGATCGTATTCTGGGTACTATTTACGGAGAATATGACATTTTGAAAAATCTGGTTTTTAAAGTTTCTTTTGGAACTGATATTATCTTCAACAAAGAAAAAAGTTATCTTCCATCGAGCATTTATGAAGGTGCAATCACGAACGGGGAAGGAAAAATTGGCACTGCTGATTCTAAAACATGGCTGAATGAAAATACATTGACGTACACTGTCAATTTTGGAGAAAAGCACCATTTAAATGCTTTGGCAGGTTACACCCAGCAAAATTCAGTTAGGGAATTTGTAACTGCCGGCGCACAGCAGTTTGTAAACGACATTACGTATTATTATAGTCTTCAAAGCGGTAACCTGGCGCTTATGCCCTCTTCTGGCGAAAGTACCTGGGCTTTGAATTCGTATTTATCAAGGGTAAATTACAACTACGATTCGAAATATTTTTTAACGGGAAGTTTAAGAGCTGACGGTTCTTCTCGATTCGGAAAAAACAACAAATGGGGTTATTTCCCGTCTGTTGCCGTGGCTTGGCAGATTAGCAATGAAGATTTCTTTTCGCCTGTAAAAGACGTAATCAACAGTTTGAAATTCAGAAGCAGTTACGGATCTACGGGAAATCAGGAAATTGGAGAATACCAGTCTTTATCGACCTTAAGCAGTGTAAAATATCTTTTTGGCGATCAAATTTATACCGGCTTTACGCCAACAAGAATCGCAAATGATGATTTGGGATGGGAATTGACCAACCAGTTTGATGCAGGCGTTGACGTAGGCTTTTTTGATGATAAGCTGAATCTTACTGTTGATGTGTACCGCAAAACAACCAAAAATTTATTGCTGGCCGTTCAAATTCCATACACCACCGGATTTACTTCCTCTCTCCAAAATTTTGGTTCGGTACAAAATCAGGGAATTGAATTCGGAATCAATACGGCGTTAGGGAATACGGCATTTTCATGGACCTCTAATTTCAATATTTCATTCAATAAAAATAAAATACTGGCTTTAGGAAATGGCGCTGAATATTACACTTTCGGAAATTACATTTTACAAACCGGACAATCATTCGGAACTTTCTACGGAGCAGTAACCGATGGAATTTTGCAGACTGCAGATGTTGCCGCTAAAGGGGCATTTACAGGAAATGCGACTCCAAAAGCAGGTGATCGTTTGTACAAGGATATTAATGGCGACGGGGCTTTTACCACTGCGGCTGATAGAGCAAGCATCGGAAATGCACAACCGGATTTCACTTTCGGATTCTCTAATAATTTTACGTACAGAGGATTTGAATTGGCACTTTTAATTAACGGTTCTGTTGGAAATGATATTCTGAACGGAAATGCGCAGGCGTTAGAGTTGTACAACGGACAGCAAAATGCTGCTACAAGCGCTTTAGATGCCTGGACGCCAGCCAATCCGAGTAACACAACTCCAAGAGCCAAACTAGATCCGGCACCGGTTTTCTCTAACCGATTTGTAGAAGACGGTTCTTTTGTAAGATTGAAAAACATCACATTCAGTTATAATCTTCCAAAAAGATGGTCTGAAAAATTAAAATTAACGGCTGTCAAACTGCGTGTTGTCGGTGAAAACCTTTTCACTATCACCAATTACTCAGGTTACGATCCCGAAGTTACAAACGGAACCACCATTTCTCCAGGAACAGATACAGGAATTTATCCTTCTTCTAAGACTATTTCGGGTGGTTTAAACATAACATTTTAAAAGATATATCATGAAAAAAATAAGCCTGTTCAGTTTATTCATTCTCCTAATAATAAGCGCTTGTAATCCTTTAGACGAAGATCCAAAAGCATTTATCGCCACAAGTAATTTTTACAAAACAACAGAAGATGCAGAGGCAGGAGTAATTGCCATTCACAATGCAATCAACAGCACGACGCACACCCTCTACAATCGTTTGATTCAGATTTCGACAGAAATGGCAACAGACGATTACGAAGCGGGTCCGAGAGCCAGAAATGCGCACGTTAGAGCGTTATCGAATTTAACGCATGATGCCTCAAATGACAGAATGATTGAGTTGTGGAGACAGAGCTATGACGGAATCAACAGGGCCAATCTTGCTATTGACAACATTTCGAATAATCCGGCTCTAAACTCTCAGAAAGACAAAGACTTAGTTAATGAAGCGAAGTTTTTAAGAGCCATTTTATATTTCAATTTAGTGCGATGGTTCGGAGATGTTCCTTTAATTTTGCATGAAACTACTACCCTTTCGTCTTCGGCTTTAAATGTCACCAATGCACCGGAAGCCGAAGTGTATACACAGATTGAAAATGATTTAATTGCTGCCGAAGCATTGCCGGTTGTACAGCCAATTGCAGGAAGAATTACTGCAGGCGCCGCAAAAAGCATTTTATCTAAAGTTTATTTAACAGAGAAAAAATGGGCGCTGGCCGCAACAAAAAGCAAAGAAGTTATTGACAGCAAAACTTATGATTTATTCGAAAATTTTGCAGATGTTTTTAATGTGGCCGCCAAAAACGGGAAAGAACATATTTGGTCAGCACAGTTTAAAGGCCTGACGAACTGGAACGGAAATATGCTGGCGTCAACAGCTGCTCCTACTTCGGTACCCGGAATTGCAGGAGATCAAGCCGATGCTCTGCATAAAGAAGGTGGTTTATTTGAGGCTTTCGCCGAAACAGACAAAAGAAAATACATCACGTTTGCGGTAGAATTTGTGAGTCCTACCGATGGAAAAACGTATAAGGTTACACCTCATTTCAATAAATATTTTGATCCGGCAACTCCGGCTTCACCCGGACAGTCTTCAAAAAATACGCCTATTATTCGCTTTGCCGAAGTGTTATTAATTTATGCCGAAGCCGTAAACGAACAAAGCGGCCCAACAGCAGAGGCTTTTGCAGCAGTAGATCGCGTGAGAACCAGAGCGGGAATTCCGTTATTGTCTGTTACTTCTCCAACCATCAGCAAAGACGATTTTAGAGAAGCTGTTTTTCAGGAACGAAGAAAAGAATTGGTGTATGAATATCAGCGCTGGTTTGATCTGGCCCGAAGAGGACCGGATTATTTTGTGGCGAGATTAAAAGCCGCCGGAAAAACAAATGCACTGCCCAAACATGTTCATTTCCCGATTCCGCAGAGAGAATTGGATTTGAATCCGAATTTAAAACAAGTTCCTGATTGGAAATAATTTCTAAAAACTATTAAATTTTAAATAAAATGAAAAAAACATTTTTTACGCTAAACCTTCTGTTTGCTGCGGTTGTTTTAGTTCAGTCACAAAATAAAACTACAGCAGACCATTCAAAACCAAATGTAATCCTGATTATGGTCGATGACATGGGATATTCTGACTTAGGAAATTATGGTTCAGAAATTAAAACGCCAAATCTCGACAAATTAGCTGTTGAAGGAACACGCCTTCGTGAATTTTACAACAACTCGATCTGCGCGCCAACAAGAGCCTCGTTATTAACAGGTCAATATCAGCATAAAGCGGGAGTTGGTTATTTTGATGTGAATTTAGGATTGCCGGCTTACCAGGGCTATTTAAATAAAGAATCATTGACCTTGGGAGAAGTTTTCCGTTCCGGAGGTTACAGCACTTTGATGTCCGGAAAATGGCACGTAGGATCTGAAGATCAGTCACAATGGCCAAATCAGAGAGGTTTTGATAAATTTTATGGAATCTTAAAAGGAGCCGCAAATTATTTTGACACCAAACCGCTTCCTTTTGGGAAAACGGCTTATCCGGTAAAAATGATTCGAAATAATGAAGAACTGCATCCAAAAGATGATTCTTATTATTTTACGGATGAAATTGGAAACAATGCAGTCACTTTCTTAGACGAACAAAACAAAGAAAACAAACCTTTCTTTTTGTATTTAGCGTTTACGGCGCCACACTGGCCGCTACAGGCAAAACCAGTTGATATTGCCAAATACAGAGGCAAATTTGATGAAGGCTGGGATGTTTTGAGAGAAAAAAGAATTCAGAAACTAAAAGCAAACGGTATTTTACCAGCAGATCAAACGGTTGCTCCAAGAGATCCTGAAGTTCCGGAATGGGATAAATTAACCTATGATGAAAAACAATTCTGGAAAGCTAAAATGGAAGTTTATGCCGCAATGGTAGACAACATGGACCAAAATGTGGGCAAAGTTTTAGAAAAACTAAAAGCTTTGAAAAAAGACAAAAACACGTTAATTGTTTTTATTGCAGACAACGGCGCTCAGGGCGGATTTAATACCTACAACCCTTTAAGAAGAGGTTTGGTTCGCAATGACGGTCCGGTAGGATCTTCCGGATCATTTGATTATCAGGAACAAAACTGGGCGTATTTATCGAATACTCCCTTACAGGATTATAAAAACAATATGCATGAAGGCGGTTTTAGTTCTCCTTTTATTGCATGGTTTCCCTCAAAAATTAAAGGCGGAAGAATCGACAAAGGAACCGGACATATTATTGACCTTGCTCCTACCTTTTATGAATTGGCCGGAATTGAATATCCAAAAAATCTAAACGGAGTAACTACAAATCCGCTTGCCGGGAAAAGTCTGCTGCCTGTATTGTTCGACAATGCATCAGTTGTAGACAGAGGCGCGCCGCTATTCTGGGAAAGAGCCGGAAACAGAGCCGTGAGAGAAGGAAAATGGAAATTGGTTTCTATTTATCCATCGTATCAATGGGAGCTCTATAATCTTGAAAATGACAGAGGTGAAACAACAAACGTAGCGCAGCAAAATCCTGGAATTGTAAACGATCTTTCGGCTAAATATTTTGACTGGGCAGATAAAACAGGCGTTGTCGAATACAGCAAATTCAAGCAAAAAGGAGAATTAATTCCAGGCGCTGCAGCCAAAAAATAAAACTCAATTTCTAACCATAAAATAATCGATATGAATTCATTTTATCAAGAAATAGCAAAACAGCATCAACAGCTATTAATCCTTCCTGAAAAAAAAGTGATCCATCATTTTATTGATGAGCTGTTTGCTATTTTATTTTCTAATACCTCAAAATCCTCTGGTTCATTGACCACTATTGAAAATAAATTTGATGAACTAGAAAAACAATTCGACGAACTGGTCTTAGATTTTGCACCAAAAAACGAAAATAGCAAGCAGCAGACCAAAACGTTTTTTGAAGCATTACCCAATTTACATAAAAAAGCACTGAATGACGCTCAAACAATTTTTACCAAAGATCCTGCAGCAAAATCACTGGAAGAGGTACTCTATTCGTATCCCGGATTTTTTGCCATCTCCGTTTATCGTTTTTCGCATCAGCTCTGGGAGCAGGATTTGCAGCTTCTTGCCAGAACAATTTCAGAATATGCCCATATAAAAACGAGTATAGAAATTCATCCGGGAGCACAAATCGGTGAAGATTTTGCCATAGATCACGGAACCGGAATTGTAATTGGAGAAACAGCAGTTATCGGAAATAATGTACAGATTTACCAAGGAGTTACGCTTGGTGCTTTGAGTGTAAATAAAGATGAAGCTTTCAAAAAAAGGCATCCCACAATTGAAGATAATGTTATTATTTATGCCAACAGTACTATTTTAGGCGGGCAGACCACCATAGGAAAAGATTCTATTATTGGGGGAAATGTCTGGCTTACCTACACAATTCCTCATAATTCAGTTGTATATCATAAAAATGAAATCAAGATCAAGGACAATAATCCTTTTCCGGAACCCATTTTTTATTCCATTTAATATTCAAATAGTATGAAATATCAAAACATTTTAGAGACCATAGGAAATACGCCTCATATTAGACTTAACAAGCTTTTTAAATCGCATGAGGTTTGGATTAAATTGGAAAAATCAAATCCGGGATCCAGCATCAAAGACCGAATTGCACTGGCAATGATTGAAGATGCCGAGCAAAAAGGACTTTTAAATCCGGATACGATTATTATAGAACCTACTTCCGGAAATACCGGAATCGGGCTGTCATTAGTGGCTGCCGTAAAAGGATATAAAGTGATTGTGGTAATGCCGGAATCGATGAGTATCGAACGCAGAAGAATAATGAATGCATATGGTGCCGAATTTGTTTTAACGCCTAAAGACAAAGGAACTTCCGGAGCGGTTGAAAGAGCGAAAGAATTAGCGGCCACCATCAGAAATTCTTTCCTGCCATCGCAGTTTACAAATCCGGCCAATGTCGAAATTCATGAAAGAACAACTGCACTCGAAATTATAAAAGATTTTCCGGACGGCATCGATTATCTCATTACAGGAGTTGGAACCGGCGGTCATATTACCGGCGTTTCAAAAATATTGAAACAGCATTTTCCTAACCTAAAAACCTATGCTGTAGAACCTGCCTTGTCTCCGGTTTTAAGCGGTGGTTTACCAGCACCTCATCCTTTTCAGGGAATTGGCGCAGGATTTATTCCAGAGGTTTTTAATAGAGAATATGTCGATAAAATCATAACAGTTGATAAAGGCGAATCATTTGCATTTGCCAGAAAAATTGCGCGTGAAGAAGGCATATTTGCGGGAATTTCGACCGGCGCGGCACTTGCGGCAGTCGCCAAAAACCTAAAGAATATTCCTGAAAATGCGGTCATTCTGACTTTTAATTATGACACCGGAGAACGATATTTATCTGTCGATGAGTTGTTTGATTAAGCTTGAATAACTTAACTACCAAAAATAAATTATAAATTAAAAAATTAAACCAATGGCAGAATTAAAAACACAACAGACAGCATTAGGCGATGCTGCCGCAAGACAGCTGGCGATAGCCACACGTTCGGTTCCTCAAATCGGGACTATAAGTCCAAGATGGCTCACACACCTTTTACATTGGACTCCTGTCGAATCGGGTGTCTTTCGTTTGAATAAAGTAAAAGACGGAAGCCATATCGAGGTAGATTGCTCTGCAAGAGACGAAAGGGTTTTACCAAATACTTTTGTGGATTATATTGATAATCCGAGAGAATATAATCTTGCCGCCGTGCAGACAATTGTCGATGTTCACACCCGTGTTTCCGACCTGTACAGCAAACCATACAACCAAATATCTGAGCAGCTTCGACTGGCCATCGAAACCATCAAAGAACGTCAGGAAAGCGAATTAATCAACAATAAAGATTATGGTTTACTGAGCAACGTTGCTCCATCTCAAATCATCAAAACCCGCACGGGCGCACCAACTCCGGATGATCTGGATGAATTGCTTACAAAAGTGTGGAAAGAGCCTGGATTTTTCCTCTTGCATCCACTGGCGATTGCTGCTTTTGGCCGTGAGTGCACGCGTCGAGGCGTTCCTCCGCCAACCACTTCTTTGTTCGGATCGCAGTTTTTAACCTGGAGAGGAATTCCGCTTATCCCTTCTGATAAACTGCCCATTAAAGACGGTAAGTCAAAAATCATTTTATTGCGGACCGGAGAAAGCCGTCAAGGTGTTATCGGACTGATTCAGCCCGGTTTACAAGGAGAACAATCTCCCGGATTGTCTGTTCGTTTTATGGGAATAAATGAAAAAGCAATTGCTTCTTATCTGGTCTCTTTATATTGCTCACTGGCAATTTTAGTAGACGATGCCATCGCTGTTTTAGAAGATGTAGAAATAGGAAAGTATCATGAATACAAATACTAACAATGGTTTGCCAGACATCGACGATTTGCAAAATTTAGCAAACGAGCTGTTCAGAACCTTACCCAATGAGTTTCCGAAAGAGATTTCACTGAGTCCGGATAAAAATGAACATCCCCGTGCGGCTAAAATTGCTGAAACGTTGCTGCATGCCGGCGGGGCTCGCATTATAATGCCAAATACTGCCGGAAATCCGGTAAATATACGCCCTACTCCAAATTCATTTACAGGTTTTGGGGCCACTCCAGCTATCGCTGATTATGGCAGTACTAGCGGAGTTGCAGCTTTATATCCAAATGCCGGTGCAGGTTTTAATCCTCAGAGCGGTGTTGCTGCATCTGGAGTTCAGGAAGATTACAATCTCAACATCAATAATCCGCAGACGGGTTTTTACGATCATAATTTAAAAAATGGAAGTTCACCGCAATTGAACGAGGACAAGTTTTTTTCTCCATTACTGCTGCACAATCAATACCTGCCTTTTCAGACTGAAAATTCTTCTTTTGAAACTGAATTAAAAATTGCTTTGGCAAGTGTTGACACGCAATTTACAAAGCATTTAGCGTTTCCATTACATGGAACCGAAGCTGCAAATTCGTATTATTTTTTAGATCACAATCCTTTTGCTTTTGATAAAAAAATAACAAATGCATCAATAGGAAATTCATTTGATCCTCCTGAATTAGGAAAACTTACTGGTTCTGGATTTGATGCCAATTTAATTAAGAAAGATTTTCCAATTTTAAGAGAAACCGTAAACGGGAAACCACTTGTTTGGTTTGATAATGCCGCAACGACTCAAAAACCACAGTCGGTAATCGATAGGATTGCGTATTTCTACGGGCACGAAAATTCGAATATACACCGTGCCGCGCATGAATTGGCCGCACGTGCATCTGATGCTTACGAAGCGGCACGCGAAAAGGTAAAAACTTTTCTGAATGCTGCGTCGGTAAACGAAATTGTATTTGTCCGCGGTGCTACAGAAGCAATAAACCTTGTGGCACAAAGCTGGGGCGATCACAATCTCGTGGCAGGCGACGAAATTATTGTGAGTAATCTGGAACACCATGCGAATATCGTTCCGTGGAAAAGGCTGGCAGACAAAAAAGGCTTAAAGCTACGCGTAATTCCGGTTGACGATGACGGCCAGATTCTGCTGGACGAATATGCAAAACTGCTGCATTCAAAAACACGTTTGGTCGCTTTTACTCAAGTATCCAATGCATTAGGAACGGTAACTCCAGCCAAAAAAATAGTCGAAATGGCACATGCGGCAGGAGCCAAAGTTTTGATAGACGGTGCACAGTCAGTTTCTCACATGAAAGTAGATGTTCAGGATTTAAATGCGGACTGGCTTGTTTTCTCCGGACATAAATTATTTGGTCCAACAGGAATTGGAGCTTTATACGGAAAAGAAGATCTGCTAAACGAAATGCAGCCGTATCAGGCTGGCGGTAATATGATTCAGGATGTCACTTTTGAGGAAATAAAATACCACAAAGCGCCGAATCGGTTCGAAGCCGGAACAGGAAATATTGCCGATGCAATTGGTCTTGGAGCTGCAATCGATTATGTAACGAAATTAGGAATCGATGCCATCGGACAATACGAACACCAGCTTTTAGAATATGCGACACGGCTGCTAAAAGAAATTCCGGGCGTACGACTAATTGGTACTGCGAAAAATAAAGCAAGCGTTTTATCATTCAGCCTTCAAGGTTATACTAATGATGAGGTAGGTCAGGCATTAAATAAAGAAGGTGTTGCCGTAAGAACCGGACATCATTGCGCACAGCCTATTTTAAGAAGAATGGGAGTTGAAACCACTGTTCGCCCCTCGCTGGCATTTTATAACACGACACAAGATGTTGATACTTTCATCAAAACGTTGTGGGAACTTAAAAAAGTACGTTTTTAAATAACAGCATTAAATTAATACCATAATTACTTTTTTTGATATTTTAAGTAATTATAACCAAAAGCGATTGTTTTACGACAGTCGCTTTTTAATTCATCTTTTAAATTCATTATTTATTTAAAAAACCAAAAAACATTAATAATTACGGGGTATTTTCTGTTAAATTAACTATTTTTGTCCACCAATAACGAATAGTGTATTGCGTTTTAAATAATTTATTCTCTCAATTTTTACAAAAAACCATTTATTTAATAGCATTTGTTTCAAATATCACAAAAACCAATATAAATGTGATATTTAATGTTAAAATAAGGTCAAAAATTAACGTTTTTTTAGGACATTTGAGAAGACTAATTTAAACGTAATGAAAATGAAAATTAACTTAAAACAATTTTTGTGGCTCTTATTGATATTGTTTGTACAAATAGCTGCTGCACAGGATGGAACGATTTCTGGTAAAGTAACCGACAAAAAAGGAGTTCCAATTCCGGGAGTAAATATCGCCTTGAAAGGCTCAAATGTAAGCGCACAAACCGATTTTGACGGTCTTTTTAAAATCACCGCTAAAAAAGGAGAACCACTAGTTTTTAGTTATGTAGGTTTTGCCGTTGTTGAAGTAGCTGCTTCCAACCAAATGACAGTTGGATTAGTGGAAACTCAAAATGAGCTTGAAACTGTTCTCGTTGTAGGGTATGGTACCCAATCTAAAAGAAATCTTACCGATAATATTGCCCGTGTAACTGCCAAAGACATTCAGCAGATTCCAGTTTCAAACATGCAGAATGCATTGGTAGGAAAACTTGCCGGAGTACAAATTACGCAGACAAACGGTAAAGTCGACGGAGGAATTAATATTCGTGTGCGCGGCGCGGCAAGTATCAGCGCAGGATCACAGCCTTTGTATGTATTAGACGGTATTCCGTTAATTGCCGACAATGAATCAGGAAACGGATCTCCAACCAATCCGCTGTTGACCTTAAGTACCAATGAAATTGAATCTATAGACGTTTTAAAAGATGCTTCTTCTGCCGCAATATATGGGGCGCGTGGTGCAAACGGAGTAATCTTAATCACGACTAAAAAAGGGAAAGAAGGAAAAGGAACTTTTTCTGTAAACCTTTCTCAGGGTGTCAGCGAGGCTACACACAAAAGAAAATGGCTGAACTCGAAACAATATGTTGAATTATTGCAGGAAGCAGGTCGAAATGTAGATGATCTTGAATCTGTAGAAGATGAATTAGAATATTTATCGCAGGGAACAGATTGGAGAAATGGAGAAATCGATACCAATTGGCAGGATATTGCCTTAAAAACAGGTTACACTACAGATGCGGATTTCTCTGCCTCAGGAGGTGATGACAAAACGAGATATTTCTTTTCTGGTGCTTACAATAATACAACCGGAATTGTAGACAGCAATACGCTGGAAAGATTAACGGCAAGAGCCAATGTATCGCATAAAATATCAGATCGTTTTACAATGGGAATGAATCTTGGTTTTTCAAGATCATTGATTCACAGAGTTCAGGATGACAATTCCTTTTCATCACCACTGCAATCTGTAGCTCAGGCGCCAATTTCGCCGGCAAGATTAGAAGACGGAACTGCAAATCCTAACACAGAATATTCTAATTATCTTTTGGCAAAAGACAATACATTCTGGAAAACCATTATGCGCAGATTGACCGGTAAAGTATTTGCCGAATTCAAAATATTGTCTTCTTTAAAATTCAATTCAGATTTCTCATACGATCTTCTGTCACAGACTGAAGATTACTGGCAAGGCAAAAATGCACCGTTTATGGCCACAGACGGAGCTGTTTTTGCAACGTCTGTAAATACGGAAAGCTACGTATCAAGTAACTATTTTACATTTGATAAAACATTTGCTGAAAAGCACACTTTTAATGTTGTGGCGGGTATGGAATTCAACAAATACAACAGAAGATATCAGGACGTAAATAGTATTTATTTTTCTAATGATGATTTCCAGACTGTTGATGGCGGTGCCGAAGTAAATGAAGGTCATGGAAGCGAAACGGATTATGCATTCGTTTCTCAATTTGGAAGATTAAATTATTCGTATGCCAATAAATATCTTTTCAAGGCAAGTGTTCGTCGTGACGGTTCTTCACGTTTTGGAAAAAATGAAAGATTTGGCGTTTTCCCTGCATTTTCTGCCGGATGGGTAGTTTCTCAGGAAGAATTCCTAAACGATAGTAAAGTGGTTTCGTATTTAAAACTAAAAGGAAGCTGGGGTAAATTAGGAAATGCTGAAATTGGAAATTTTGCTTCACGCCAATTGTACAGGCCAAACCCGTATAATTTAAAATCAGGGCTTACTTTTTTCCAGCCTGGTAACGACGATTTAACCTGGGAAAAATCAACTCAAACTGATGTTGGTTTTGAAATTGGTTTCTTAAATAAAATTACACTTGAAGCAGATTATTACCAAAAAGATACTGACGGTTTACTTTTCGAAGTACCGCTTCCTATAAGTTCAGGAGCAGAATTTGTGAATAAAAATATTGGAAAAATCAGAAGCAATGGTTTCGAATTTACTTTAAACACTAAAAATATTGAAACAGAAAATTTCAAATGGAATACTAGTTTTAATCTTACCACAAATGAATCAAAAGTAAAATCGCTGCCTAACAATAATACAGATATAATTTCTACTTACACGATCAACCGCGTGGGAGAAAACATCTCTTCTTTTTATCTTGTAGAATATGCAGGAGTTGATCCGGAAAACGGAGATGCACTTTTTGTAAAAAACACCCGCAATGCAGATGGAACTTTAGATAAAACGACAACGAATGAGTACAGCGAGGCAAAAAGAATTATTTCAGGAAATCCTTTCCCGACTTTAATGTCAGGTTTAACGAATACCATTAACTACAAAAACTTTGATTTTTCATTTACATTTCAAGGAGAATGGGGCGCGAGTATCTTTAATTCAGCAGGAACATACCAGTCAACCGCAGCTGATTATTTTGACAACCAAACCGCAGATCAGTTAAACAGATGGCAGAATGTGGGTGACATTACAAATGTACCACAGGCAAGATTTGGCGGCGCTAACGGAACACAGGATTCTTCCCGTTATCTTGACAAGGCAGATTTTGTTCGTTTACGAAACTTAACTTTTGGGTACACGCTTCCTAAAAATGCATTGGCCGATTTAGGAATGAGCAGTTTAAGAATTTATTTTACAGCCGTTAACCTATTGACATTTACAAATTACGAAGGTAACGATCCTGAAGCAAGAAGAGATGATACAGGAATTGGAGAAGACTTTTACTCAGCCCCACCAGCAAGAACTACTGCAATAGGTGTAAACTTTAATTTTTAAAAAAGAACAAGATGAAGACATATAAATTATTACTATTTATGATTTTCGCAGTATTTTTTGCAAGCTGTGAAAACGAATTAGACATAGAACCTAAGCAGAGAGAAGACGCAGCTGTTACCTTAAAAACAGAAAACGGCGTAACCAACGTACTTACCGGGGCTTATGCACTGGCCGCCAACGGAAATGCTTACGGAGGAAGAATTTTAGTCTATGCTGATTTATTGGGTGTGACTGGTGTATTGAGCACTACAGATCTAAGATGGCGTGGCAGCTTTGTTGAATTAAGACAAATGTATCTTAAATCTATGTTTTCAGATAACGTAATTATCGAAGGTACTTATGCCAGAGAATACGAAATCATAAATGCCGCAAATACGGTAATCGAAAATATCGACGTAGTCAAAGATGCTGACAGAAAAGCAGTAATGATTGGCGAGGCTAACTTTTTACGATCATTGGCTTATTTTGATTTAGTTCGCTTATTTGCAAAACCTTATGTCAGCGGTCAAGCCAATGGACAATTGGGCGTCGTAATCAGGCCAAACGCTATTTCTGATTTTAATGTAGATCTTTCTAAAGAAAGAAGTACTGTGGATGAAGTGTATAAAGTAATTATCGACGGATTGAATCTTGCGTACGCCAATCTTCCGGAAGAAAATAGTTTTTATGCTGATAAATATGCTGCACAGGCATTATTAGCAAGAGTATATTTGCAGCAAGGTAAATTTGCACTCGCAAGAGATGCCGCAAATGATGTAATCGAAAACAGCGGACATGGATTGTCTCAAAATTATGCTGCCGCTTTTAATCACGATACAGATCAGACTGAAGATATATTCTCTATTCAAATCACCAAACAAACCGGCGTAAACGATGCCGTAACTTTTTATGCTGCTGAAGACAAAGGAGGCCGTGGCGGTGATTTTTCGATCAGAGATGCTTATTTGGAAAAATTTGATGAAAATGATAACAGAGGAACTTTCTATTATGAAAATGCCGCAAACGGAAGAATCCTGACTTCAAAATACACAGATCAGTTTGCTAATATTGGTTTGATCCGTCTGGCTGAAATGTACCTGATCAGAGCCGAAGGAAATTTAGAGGCAGGAACAGCGATTGGAAATACGCCTCTTGACGATATTAACATCATCAGAGGAAGAGCCCATGCAGATGAATTGGCCGGAGTAACAATTGAAGATATCTGGCTAGAACGCGAATTAGAACTTGGAATGGAAGGATTTTTAATTCACGACATCAGAAGAACACAGCGTTCTATCGATATTAGCGAAGACGGAGATGGTTCTGAAGTAATTCCGTTTGACGCAGATGAATTGGTATTCCCGATTCCGTTGAAAGAAACTGACGCCAACAAAAAAATCACACAAAATCCAGGTTACGGTAGTTAATATGGAGATTTAAAAATAACAAGCCCTTTAAAATATTATCCGCCTATTTGGTCAGAATGACAAAACAAAAACAGCCGTTTCAATTATTGAGACGGCTGTTGTATTATAGACCATTTGTTCAAGTCAAAAGTTTACAAAAAGCAAACCCGACAGGTTTTAAAACCAGTCGGGTTTAACTGTTATTTATTAGAAATTAAAAAAATCAACTTTATGTCTCTTTTTTTTGTGAGATTGCTTCATTCCTCGCAATAACTAAAATGAGGATAAAAATCTGCCTAATGCGTATCATCCGCATAGCATGGCATGCCACACCCCATCCAAACCTGAAACCTGAAACAAATTAAACCTGAAACAAAACTTTAATCCCTAAAATCTTCCAAAGATTTTTCGATAATTGCAAGACATTCGTGAATTTGAGTTTCCGTCATTACTAATGGCGGTGCCAGCCTAATTTTATTTCCGTGTGTTGGTTTTGCCAATAATCCGTTGTCTCTGAATCTTAAACAAATTTCCCATGCCAAATCTGAATCTTCTCCGCAATTAATTACAATTGCGTTTAGTAAACCTTTACCGCGAACCAATGTGATTAAGTTATTTCTTTCGGCAATTTCGTTTAATCCTTTTCTTAAAATAATGCCCAAACGTTCTGCATTTTCAGCCAGATTTTCATCTTTAATCACTTCCAAAGCTGCAATTGCAACGGCTGCTGCCACAGGATTTCCTCCAAAAGTCGATCCGTGTTGTCCCGGTTTAATTACATTCATGATTTCATCGTTACACAAAACCGCCGAAACCGGATAAACACCTCCGGAAATGGCTTTTCCTAAAATTAAAATATCAGGCTGTACATTTTCATGATGAACGGCCAATAATTTTCCGGTACGCGCAATTCCCGTCTGTACTTCATCTGCAATAAACAAAACATTATGTTTTTCGCACAACGCTTTTGCTTTTGATAAATAACCTTCGGATGGAACATACACTCCTGCTTCGCCCTGAATAGGCTCTACCAAAAATCCGGCAATATTTTTTGATGATGCTAAAGCTTTTTCAAGTGCTTCAAGATTATCGTATTCAATTTTTATAAATCCATCTGTAAACGGACCAAAGTTTTTACGTGCCGTTTCATCATTAGAAAATGAAATAATAGTCGTTGTTCTTCCGTGAAAATTATTCTCACAAACGATCATCTGCGCCTGATTCTCCGGAATGCCTTTTACTTCATATGCCCATTTTCTGCATATTTTAAGAGCTGTTTCTACAGCTTCAGCACCCGTATTCATTGGAAGCACTTTGTCAAAACCAAAATATTGGGTTACAAATTCTTCATAATCACCTAATTTGTCGTTATAAAAAGCACGCGAAGTCAAAGTAAGTTTTTGTGCCTGATCTACCATTGCTTTCACAATTTTAGGGTGACAGTGTCCCTGATTTACGGCAGAATAAGCCGATAAAAAATCATAATATTTTTTTCCGTCCACATCCCAGACATAAACACCTTCTCCTCTTTCGAGCACAACCGGAAGCGGATGATAATTATGAGCTCCGTATTTATTTTCTTTTTCGATCAAAACTTCCGATTTTGATGAAAGACCTTTTTCAGTATGAATCATAATCTATTTATTTAAGTACAAAAGTATTAAAAAATATTAATTACATGGCTTTAAAATGCAATTTTGACTTTAAAAAAGTGTTTTTAAAATTAAATATCGTTTTTCAGTAGGTTTAAAAAATCAAATCAACTTCTGGTATAAATAATATTTTATGGTCTTTTATTAAAAAAAATAATTACTTTTATGAATATAGAAAATAACCAGATTTCAATGATCTATAGTCCTGAAGGACAAATTGCAACCGGATTTTTTTTATGGCAATTGTATGGCAGCGACCTAAATTATAACGGTATTGAAATATCCTGAAATTGTTTCGTTAGGAGAATTCATTGGTAAAAATAAAAAAATGGAAATATTAGACGAATTTGATATTAATATAATTAAGGAATTAGAAAAAGACGGCAGAATGGCATTTTCCGCCATTGCCGCTAATTTAAAAATATCCAACACCATGGTACATCAGCGCGTGAACAGGCTGATCGAACAAGGTGTCATTGGCGGTATCAAGCCTATTATTCAGGAAAAGAAAATTGGTTACGACTGGGCATCTTTTACCGGAATTACTCTAAACAAAGATTCTGATTCTGACCGGATTATAGAAGCTTTAAAAGAAATTCCTGAAATCACAGAATGTTATTATGTTACGGGTTCTTTCACGCTTTACATCAAAATTATTGCGAAAAATCACGAACACATGCGAAGAATTCTTTACGAAAAAATCGACAGCATTCCCGGAATCGCCAAAACCGATTCAATTATCGAATTGGGCTGCGCTTTTAAACGAAATATCTCGCTATAAATTTCTAAACTAAAAAAATGCGTTTACGAATACTCCTTTTGTTTACTCTGCTTTACTGTAAATCAATGTTGTTTTCGCAAACTATGATTTCAAATCCATCGAAAAGTGATTTTCTTGAAGCTTTAACTATTTTAGCTTCAGATTCGCTTCAAGGTCGAAAAGCTAACGGAAGAGGCGGCAGCTTAGCCGCTTCTTTTATAGCATCTAAAATGCAGTCTTACAAGCTGAAATCTTATAATGATTTCGAAAATTATTTTGAGCTATTTGAAATTGAAGAACATACCGTAAAAAAAACAGCTTTACAAATCAAAAAAAGAAATCATAAAACCGTTTCTCTTTCTCCTGAAAAAGATTTTGAAGTTACTCCAACAGCGCATTCCATTCAAAAAAAACAAGCTGAAGTCGTTTTTGCATCCTATGGTTTAGATTTGTCAAAAGAAAACCACGACGATTATAAAAACCTGGATGTAAAAAATAAAATTGTTGTGGTTTTTAGCGGATTTCCCGGCGATCAGGACAGCACTTCTGCAGCTTATAAAAAATTTAAAAATATATTTCCGGAAGAAGATGATGTAGAAGAAACCAAATTAAAAACCGCAATTGGTAAAGGTGCGATTGCTTTAATCATTATCGAAACCAAAGAAAGTTTTAAACCTCAAAACAAAGAAAATGAAGTTTTTCATTCTCTGGAAAATGCAAGACCAACGTCAATTCCTGTTTTTAGAATTAATAAAAAAACAGCCGAAAATCTTTTTTTCAAAAATGGCATTCCATTAAAAAGTGACCCTACTGCTGCTCTATTAAAAAAAGTAAAAATCAATTTTTCAATAGAATTAAAACATGAAACCTCGTCTGTTGGAAATGTTTTGGGATTTATTCCCGGAAAAGACACTACAAAAACGATTATTGTGGGAGCGCATTATGATCATTTAGGAATTAAAAATAACTCGATTTATAACGGTGCAGACGACAATGCATCTGGTACTTCGGGTATGCTGGCTTTGGCTAGAAAATGGTCAGAATCAAACATAAAACCCGAATTTAATATTCTTTTTGCAGCATGGACGGCAGAAGAAATGGGACTTTTAGGAAGCGAATATTTTGTTCAGAATTTTGACTTCAGCAAACAAAAAATCTTGTTAGCTATTAATATGGATATGATTTCGCGAAGTGCTGCGGAAGATAAAACACATCGAATTTTAAGTATCGGAACCCAAAAAGGAAGTGATAATTTAAAAGAAATTGCAGCTTTCAGTAATACTAAACTTGCGAAACCTTTTTCGCTCGATCTTTGGGAAACCGATGGCCACAGTGGAAGTGATTACGCATCGTTTACCGCAAAAGGAATTCCGATAATGACTTTTTTCAGCGGTTTTCACGAAGATTATCACACGCCCCGGGATCAAGTTTCAAAAGTAGATTTAGACAAAATACAGGATGTTTTATTTATTGTCAATAATTCTCTTTTACAATTCATAGAAAATCAGCCCAATTAAACCAGAACATAACCATGAAAAAACAACCTTCTTTCCGATTTTCTTTCAAAACATATATCGCCTTTTTACTGCTTTTTACAGGAATTATGCTGCAGGCGCAAACTCCAAAAGGAAAATTATTCATTATTGGCGGCGGTGACCGGTCTGATGCTTTAATGAAGCAGGTTTTGGCTGCAGCCGAATTAGGAAAAAAAGATTATATCGTAGTTTTGCCCATGTCGAGCGAAGAACCGGACAGTTCGTTTATTTTCTTTAAAACACAAATGGTAAAATTGACGCAGCAACCAATTGTGATGCTGAATTTTAATAAACAAACAGCTCAGAATAAAACCTTAACTGATTCTGTTCAAAAAGCAAAACTGATTTTTATTAGCGGCGGGGATCAAAGCCGATTTATGGCTGTAGTTGAAAATACACCAATCAAAACCGCGATACTTAAAGCATACGAAAACGGAAGCACTATTTCAGGAACGAGTGCCGGAGCTGCCGTAATGTCTGAGAAAATGATTACCGGAAACCAAAAATTAGAAAAAGAATATTCCGGTACTTTTGATAATATCCGTTATGATAATTTAGAAACTGCTGCAGGTTTGGGTTTACTGAAAACGGCCGTTATCGATCAGCATTTTTTAAAGAGAAACCGCTACAATCGCCTGCTTTCGGCTTTAGTTGAATTTCCGAATTTAACCGGAATCGGAATTGATGAAGCGACGGCCATTATCGTTCGCGGCAATCAGGTTGAAGTGGCCGGAGAAAGTGAAGTTATTGTAGTTCGAAACCCAAAAGGAATTTTGAAATCTACAAAAAGCAACTTAATTTCAATAGAAAAACTGGAAATGAGCATTTATACTGCCGGTCAAAAATTTAATATCAAATAAGCATGTTCAATTATTCTAAAATAGCACTATTAACTTTTTTAATCAGCTGTATCAGTTTTCCTGTTGCGGCACAAAAAATCAGCTCAAAAGAAAGCGGCCGATTAGAAAAAGCAGCGAAACAAGTCACCATAATCCGTGATAATTGGGGCATTCCGCATATTTATGGCAAAACAGATGCCGATGCCGTTTTTGGATTATTATATGCGCAGTGCGAAGATGATTTTAAGCGTGTTGAACTCAATTATATCGAAAAACTGGGCCGTCTTGCTGAAATAAAAGGACAATCGGTTTTGTATAATGATTTAGAAATAAAACTTTTAATTGATATTGATGAGGCTAAAGCCGACTATAAAAAAGCACCCATTTGGCTTAAAAAATTATTGAATAGTTACGCAGACGGCATCAACTTTTATCTCTACAAACATCCGGAAGTAAAACCGGCACTTTTAACACATTTTGAGCCGTGGTTTCCATTATTATGGACAGACGGAAGTATTGGCGCGATTAGTACTGCCGATCTTTCGACAGGAGAATTAAAAGCTTTTTATTCCGGAAATAATGATAAAGTAGCCTATGTCGAAAGGGAAAAAGATGTGCAGACGGGTTCTAACGGCTTTGCTTTTGCACCCTCAAAAACTGCCGATGGCAATGCAATTTTATATATCAATCCGCATACGACTTTTTATTTCAGGCCTGAAGTGCAGATTACCAGCGAGGAAGGTTTGCACGTTTACGGTGCTGTAACCTGGGGACAATTTTTCATTTATCAAGGTTTCAATGACAATTGCGGCTGGATGCATACCTCATCAAACGTGGATGTTGCAGATATGTACGCGGAAAAAATCGTTACCAAAAACGGAAAATTATTTTATGAATTTGATGGTAAACTGCTGCCTGTTATCGAAAAAGAAATTACCATAAAATATAGTGAAAACGGAAAATTGATTCCGAAGAAATTCAAAACTTATTTTACCAATAAAGGTCCTATTATGGCCAAACGCGACGGAAAATGGATTAGCCTAAAATCGAATAATCGTGATATGAAAAGTTTGATTCAAAGCTGGATCAGAACAAAAGCAGCGAGTTTTGAAGAGTATAAAAAAGCAATGGATTTAAAAGCCAACACATCCAACAATACCGTTTATGCAGACAGCAAAGGCAATATTGCGTATTGGCACGGTAATTTTATTCCGATAAGAGATAAAAATCTAAACTGGTCAAAAGTCGTTGATGGTTCTGTTTCCTCGACACAATGGAAGGGATTGCACGAAGTTGACGAGACGGTTCATTTGTATAATCCGGTAAACGGATGGCTGCAGAATTGTAATTCAACACCTTACTCTGTCGCGGGAGAAAACAGTCCGAAAGAAGCAAATTACCTTCCGTATATGGCACCTGACGGAGAGAATTTCAGAGGTGTAAATGCGGTTCGAATTTTTAGTAAAGGCGAAAAATATACGTTAGACAAAGTAATTGCTGACGGTTATGACACCAAATTATCTGCTTTTGAAGTTTTGATTCCGAGTTTAATTACTGCTTTTGAAAAAAATATAAAACCGGAAAATCCTGAATATGCCGATTTAATTGAGCCAATTACACTCTTGAAAAATTGGGATTATTATGCCAGAGAAAATTCGGCAGCCACCACTTTAGCGGTAGAATGGGCTTATAAATTAGACCCGATTATCCTGAAAGTTTATATTGACGAAGGCGAACTGGATCAGGTAGAAAACACCAGGCTTTTTGCTAAAAATGCAACAGCCAGCCAGCTTATTCCGCAGCTGCAGGAAGTTTTAAAAGATCTAAAATCAAAATGGGGCACCTGGAAAGTTAGCTGGGGAGAAATCAACCGCTTTCAGAGGATCAACGGCGATATTGATTTAAAATACGACGATTCAAAACCAAGTTTACCAATAGGTTTTGGCCCTGCTGCCTGGGGAAGTTTACCTTCTTTTAAAAGCAGTTACCAAAGTGGTTCTAAAAAACGATACGGATATAATGGCAATAGTTTTATCTGCGCGGTTGAATTTGGACCAAAAATAAAAGCAAAATCAATATTGGCAGGCGGCAACAGCGGCGATGCAAATTCAAAACACTTTGTTGATCAAGCCGAAATGTATCAGAAATGCCAATTTAAAGATGTTTTATTTTATAAAGAAGATGTTTTGAAAAATGCCGAAAGAACCTATCATCCCGGCGAATAATTTTGAAGTTAAAAATCACAACCAAAACCTCGTAAGAAATAGCTTTCGAGGTTTTTTTGTAACAGAATATTTCTGATATTTGTTTAAAATTGTACCACTATGAAAAATTCGGCTCTTCTCTTTTTTGCCTCTATATTGTTTTCCAACACTATAAATGCACAATTAAAACCCGTAAAATATGCTGACGGCAATCAGGCATTGAATGGTTTGTCTATAAAAGCGGCTAAAAAAAGCGCTCAAAATCCTGGAATTTTGCTTTTACCGGCTTGGTTAGGAATAGATAATGCTTCGAAAGAAATTGCTGAAAACTTATCAAAATTAGGCTATCATGTTTTTATCGCTGATATCTATGGCGAAGGAAATTACCCGAAAAATACAGCAGAAGCAGGAAAACAGGCAGGTTATTACAAAACCAATTTCAAAGAATATCAAAAAAGAATAGATTTAGCTTTGCAGGAACTTATAAAATCCGGGGCAAATGCTGATAATATAGTCGCTATTGGATATTGTTTTGGAGGAACCGGAATTCTTGAAGCTGTACGCGGCAACCTGAAATTAAAAGGAGCTGCTTCATTTCATGGCGGTTTGGGTAAGGATGCCTCTCGTCCTGCTGCACCTATTACAACTAAAGTTTTAATTTGTCATGGTGCCGATGATCCATTTGTATCAAAAGAGGAAATTACCGCTTTTCAGCAGGAAATCCGAGATTCAAAAGCCGACTGGCAAATGATTTATTATGCCAATTCTGTACACTCATTTACAAATCCTGAGGCCGGAAACGACAACTCTAAAGGAGCTGCTTATAACCCGGTTGCCGCAAAAAGATCATTTGAGCATTTACAGCTTTTCCTGAATGAAGTTTTGAAAAAATAATTCTTCGTGATCGCACTCGGATGAAATTGATTTAAACTGACTTAAACTGATTTTCGTACTATCAATGAAAATAAAATTTGCGTAATTTGCGGTAAAAAATTTGTTAATGGCACACAGGCAAAGCATATCAAACTATTTCTCTCACTATTAAAGAAAAATAAAATTTGTGCTAATTTGCGAAGAAAAATATTTAATGGCACACGAATAACGCAGCTCAAACTGAGGTGCACAGATTTAATTATAGGATTTACATCGATTATTTTAGTCTTAATCAAATTAAAAAAACCATATAAATCTTTGTAATCTCTGTCAAAAAGCCAGTATAAAACCACTTAATCAGTGGACAAAAAAAACTAAACCAAAACAAACCAATTTAACCAATGTCACATAGTCCCATTAGAAAAGATAAAACCTGCCTGAACTGCAGGCACGTTGTGGAACAAAAATTTTGTCCAAACTGCGGACAGGAAAACACAGACAGCAGAAAAACATTTCATCACTTATTCATTCATTTTTTTGAAGATTTAACGCATTATGAAAATGCCTTCTGGAAGACGATTAAAAATTTACTTTTTAAACCTTCAGTATTAACCAAGGAATATCTTTCAGGAAAAAGATTATCGTATCTGGCACCGGTACGGCTTTATATTTTCATCAGCTTTATAACCTTTCTTATGATTGCTTTCTTTCCCAGCAAAGTAGACAATATCAATATAGCTGACAAAAAAATCCACTCTAAATTTGAAGAAAAAACCAGTAATGCACTAGAAAAATTTGACTCACAATCGCATTTTAACATGAGGTCGATGAAGACTATCGATTCTATTCAGAAATATGGAAAAGAAAAAGAGAAATTTTCAGAATTTGAATATTGGGCTTACGAAAAGATTTTGCACGTAACAAAGCACAACACCAAAAAGGAAATTATAGAAAAATTCATTGAATCTTTCGTTCATAATATCCCAAAAATACTCTTTATTATAATGCCTTTCTTCGCCTTTTTTTTATGGCTCTTTCACAATAAAAAGAAATGGTATTATTTTGATCACGGGATTTTTACCCTGCATTATTTTTCATTTCTGCTGCTCTTGTTTCTTATCCTATTTATGATCGGAAAAATTATAGGATTCTTTGGAGAAAACAGCGCCGTTTCTTTTATATCTGATATCGCAAATTTTGTTGGAATGATCTGGATGTTCTATTATTTTTACCCGGCGCACCACCGTTTTTATGGAGAAAGCAGATTCGTATCATTTGTTAAAAGTGTATTCTTATTCTTTATAAACTCCTTTTTTATCCTACTTTTACTTACCTTTTATGTTTTTTACATATTCATCAATTTACACTAAACAAACAATGAAAAAAATCGTAATTCTATTATTAATTGCTTCTGCATTTTCTTGTAAAAATACGCAGTCTGCTGCGTCTAAAGACAATTCAGATCCAACTAAATACATTAAAACCATTACTGAAAAGGACCTAAAAACAATGTTATATATTGTGGCTTCCGATGAAATGGAAGGCCGTGAAACCGGTTCTAAAGGACAGAAAAAAGCAGGTCTTTATATGATTGGGCAATACAAAAAAAATGGAATTTCGTTTCCTAAAGGCGCAAAAGATTATTACCAGCCGGTTCCGGCTGCTTTTTTGAATGCAAAACGCAACGAAAATTTACCTGATTCAGAGAATATCTGGGCCTATATTGAAGGTTCTGAAAAACCTGATGAAATTTTGGTTATTTCAGCGCATTACGATCACGTTGGAATTAAAAATGGAGAAGTATACAATGGTGCCGATGATGACGGTTCCGGAACAGTAGCTTTACTCGAGATGGCTAAGGCTTTCGCCAAAGCAAAAAAACAAGGCCACGGACCAAAACGTTCTATTTTATTCCTGCATGTAACGGGTGAAGAGCACGGTTTGCACGGTTCTCGTTATTATTCTGAAAATCCGTTGTTCCCAATTGCCAATACAATTACTGATATCAATATCGATATGATTGGACGCCGTGATATAGAACATGATAAGTCAAACAACTACGTTTACGTGATTGGAGCCGACAGATTATCTTCAGATTTACACAATATTGTGGTGGCTCAAAATGAAAAATATGTCAAATTAGATTTAGATTTTAAATTTAATGACCCTAAAGATCCAAACCATTTTTACGAGCGTTCTGATCATTATAATTTCGCAAAACACGGAATCCCATCTGTTTTCCTTTTTAACGGAGTTCATGAAGATTACCACGGAAAAGGCGACGAACCAGAAAAAATCGAATACGATGCATTAACAAAAAGAACAAAATTGGCATTTGTTATTGCATGGGAATTAGCAAATAGAGAGAATAGACCGGTAGTAGATAAAAAATAGTTTTTTTAGGTGCTGAGGTAATGAGATGCTAAGGTTCTGAGTTTTTTTTAAGCAGTTAAATTAAAAACAAAACCATATTCTCATTTTATAAACATTGCCAACGGTTTCAACCGTTGGTACAAAAAATTATCAAAATAGATTATCGCAATAAATTATCAATACGTATCCCACGGTTGAAACCGTGAGCTATGATTGAAATGTTATATAGTTACGGAGATACTAGTTTATTATACCCTTTAAGATAAAAAGCAAAAGAGGGCTGCGTTTTAAAACGCAGCCCTCTTTTTATATTGTAGATTTCCAAAAGAAAAAACCTCAAAACATTTGTTGCTTTGAACCTTTGTTCCTCTTCCTAGTCATTCATAGAAATCAAAAACTCCTCGTTATTTCTGGTTTTTTTGAAGCGGTCGTTTACAAAATCCATAGATTCTACAGGGTTCATATCAGATAGATATTTACGCATGATCCACATTCTTTGTAATGTTTTTTCGTCTAATAATAAATCATCACGACGTGTACTTGATGACGTAAGATCGATTGCAGGGAAAATACGTTTGTTGGCGATTTTACGATCCAACTGAAGCTCCATGTTACCGGTTCCTTTAAATTCTTCAAAAATCACCTCATCCATTTTAGAACCTGTTTCAGTCAATGCAGTTGCGATAATACTTAATGAACCGCCATTTTCTACATTTCTTGCCGCTCCAAAGAAACGTTTTGGTTTTTGCAATGCATTCGCATCAACACCACCACTTAAAACTTTTCCAGATGCAGGCTGTACAGTATTATAAGCTCTTGCCAAACGTGTAATTGAATCTAATAAAATCACAACATCGTGTCCGCATTCTACCAAACGTTTGGCTTTTTCCAAAACAATATTGGCAATTTTAACGTGTTCTTGTGGTTCTCTGTCAAAAGTAGAAGCAATAACTTCTCCACGAACACTTCTCTGCATATCTGTAACCTCTTCAGGACGTTCATCAATCAAAAGAACAATTAAATAAACTTCAGGGTGATTGGCTGCAATCGCATTGGCAATGTCTTTTAATAACATTGTTTTACCGGTTTTTGGCTGTGCGACAATCATACCACGCTGTCCTTTTCCTATTGGAGAAAATAAATCGATAATACGGGTTGAAACGGAACTTCCTTTTTCGGCTAATTTGAATTTTTCAGAAGGAAAAACCGGCGTCAGGTGTTCAAAAGAAACTCTGTCGCGAACCACCTGCGGATCGTGGCCGTTAATTTTAAGTACACGAACTAAAGGAAAAAACTTCTCGCCTTCTTTTGGAGGACGAACCACTCCTTTTACAGTATCTCCGGTTTTAAGACCAAATAATCTGATTTGTGAAGTTGATAAATAAATATCATCCGGAGAGGCTAAATAATTATAATCTGATGAACGTAAAAAACCGTAACCATCCGGCATCATTTCAAGAACACCTTCACTTTCGATAATTCCGTCGAATTCAAAATCTGAATCTCTGAAATTATTTTTTTTGTTTTTATGATTTGGATTTTGATTCCCGTTACCATTTGTATTCCCATTTGTATTCCCATTTACGTTTCCAGCCTGATTAGCGTTTGGATTGGAATTCTGATTTGGGTTTTGGTTGGGATTTTGACTTTTATTTTGATTCGGATTTATTTTTTTTACCGGAGCAGTAACTTCTGATTTTTCAGCTGCAGGAGCTGGAGCCTGATTTTCTGCCGTTTCAGTTTCTTCAGAAACATTTTCGTTTACCGTTTCTTTTACGGCTTCCTTTTCTTTTTGCTGGGCGACTTTTTTATCGTAAGCTGATTTACTAAATTTTACGATTTTTGGTCCTTTTTTCTCTACTGGTGCTTTTACTGCAGTCTCTTCGGTTTTTGCAGTTGCAGCTTTTTGAGAAGTTGCTGCTGCAGCGGTTACCGGAGCTTCAGGTTCTTTAGGAGTTTCCTCTGCTTTATCAAATTCTAATACAGGTGCATTTTTGCTGATAGCTGCTTTTTTAACCGGGACGATTCGGGCTCTTTTAGGTTTATCATCGGTCATTTCCGTCTCGGCCGCGCTTTTTACCGGCGGTGCAGCAGTTTCCTGATGCGCTAAAATCTGACTGATTAAAGTCTCTTTTTTAACACCATTAAACTTTATAGTTTTAGCTGACTTAGCTATTTCTTGAAGCTCAGAAAGCTTCATTTCTTTTAATGCAGAAATATCAAACATGAATGTTCTATGAATTTAATTATTTTAAAGGAAATACTGTAAAAAGAATAGGTAGATATTTTTTTTGAATTGCCCGCAGTATGAAGTGCTTACGGTATTATGATGCAATAATACGAATAAAATTTAATCATACAATAGTATTTATAAAAAAGAAAATATATTTTTGTAAAACAATTTTAGATCATGATACAAAGAATTCAAACCGTATATTTATTTTTTACCTTTGTAATAACGGGGGTTTTAATGTTTTTTACGCCGCTTTGGACATTAAATACAGGAAAAGCTTTCTACTTTATGCAGGAACAGCTTTATACTATTTTATTAGGTTTAAGTACAATGCTTACCATTGTCAGCATTATTTCATATAAAAAGAGACAAAATCAGTTTGTAATGAACAGACTGAACATAATATTAAATTTAATTTTATTAGGCTTATTTGTATATCGCTCTCTAAATTTATCTGGAGATACAACTTCGATTGTATCAGAGAAAGGTATTGGGATGTTTCTGCCTATTGTTGCTATCGTGTTATTAGTTTTAGCTAATAAGGCCATCAAAAAGGATGAAGATCTTGTAAAATCTGTAGACCGTTTGAGATAGACCTATAAACTTAAGTTTTTTGTGCGAAGAGAACCCGAATTTTACGATTCGGGTTTTTTTGTGCCTAAAATTAACTGCTGTTTATCAAAAATGAAAAAACAAACCTGCATCAATAAAAATGTAAGATATTTTTCATAAATTTGATAGATTTTCTGAATCAAAAACAATTATGACATCAAAAATAAGAATACATCTTGCAGACGATCATCTAGTTCTTATTGATGGTCTAACCAATCTATTGCAGACAGTTGAAAATTTTGAAGTTGTAGGCGGTTCGCAGGATGGCGAAACTATATATGATGATGTGGCCCAAAACAATGCCGCTATTTTAGTTTTAGATATCAGTATGCCCAAAAAAGACGGTATCGAAGTTTTGAAAGAATTTCATCAAAAAGGGTCTGCTTGTAAAGTGATTATTTTATCCAGTTATGATGATTTAAAACTCATAAAAGAGGTAATGAAATTAGGTGCTAAAGGCTATTTGACTAAAAAATGTGCCGGAGATAATATCATTGAAGCCATAGAAGCTGTTTACCAGGGTCAGGATTATTTTTGTGATGCGGTTAGGGAAAAAATCTTCAATAGTTTTGCGCAGAACAATCCAAAATTAAATAAAACCCTGAGTGTCGAAAATCCAATTTTAAGTTTGCGTGAGTTAGAAATTATCACTTTGATTTCATTAGAATACAGCGGTAAAGAAATAAGCGAACAGCTCTTTATCAGTATTCATACGGTTGAAACACACCGCAAAAACATCATGAAGAAACTGCATCTGAAAAACACAATTGGTTTGGTGAAGTACGCCTTAAAAAACAACTTAATAAATCCATAGTTAGTCCAAAAAATAATCTGTATGCCTTTATTTAGAATTCTCATATTGGTTCTTTTTTTTATTTCTTTTGATGGAAATCATGCATTTGGCCAGCAGCCTGAACCTTTTACAGAAAACAGCATCGTTTCTACTGAAAAATCAACAAACGTTAGTGCCTCTGAACTGCATAAACTGGAACAATTAAAAAATAAAAAAGTAGCGAGCCTGACTATTGTTTTAATTCTAATACTGTTCTTTTTATTTTACTTTCTTTATCAGAATAATAAATTAAAACAAAAAATAAAAAGGAAAGATACCAAGCAAAAAATATTGCTGAATGTTATTAATTCCGGAATCGAAAGTCAGGAAATCGAACGCAAAAAAATCGCTTCATTCCTTCATGATAATATTAATTCGTTATTATCTTCGGTAGGGCTTCATTTAAATACGCATACGGCACAGCACCATATACAATCTGAAGAAATCCAGAAGGCAAAGGCAATCCTGCAGGAGGCACATGATTTACTACGCGATTTATCTCACGATCTTATTCCTACTCTTTTGCTGCGTTTTGGATTAATCTATGCTTTGGAAGATTTATGCGAACGAAACTCCAACTCGATTACTTTTTTTGAATTTTCAAGTACTATTTCAACAGAAAAAAGATATCCGGAAAAATTTGAAATGAAAGTTTATTTTATAATATCAGAGCTTTGTAACAATATACTAAAACATAGCGGTGCACAAAAAGCCAAAATTATTTTGTCTGAAAAAAAGAATCAATTTAATATTGTCATTCAGGATGACGGAAAAGGATTTAAAGCCCAAAAATTAAAAGACGCAGCAGGTTTTGGTCTCAACAGAATCAGGGCGAGAATCAAAAAATACAAGGGAAGCATAACCATTACTTCAAAAGTCAGTGAAGGAACTTCCATTAAAATAAAAATTCCATTACCACACTAAAAAATTTTATTTTTTTCCGATCTCGACAATCTCCAGGTCTTTTATTTTATCGTCATCGATTACAAACCGCAGCATCGTTCGAACTTGATGAAAACCGCTTTTTCCTGCCGCACCGGGATTCATGTGCAATAAATTATTCTTCTTGTCGAAAATCACTTTTAAAATATGCGAATGCCCGCAAATAAATAATTTAGGCGGATTCGAAGCCATTTCTTCTCTTAGCACCGGATTGTATTTTCCGGGATAACCTCCGATATGCGTAATCCAAACGGAAACATTTTCGCACAAAAACCTGTTGTGCAGCGGAAATTCTAATCTCGCTTGCGCATCATCAATATTACCATAAACACATCGTAATGGTTTTAGCTTTTTTATGGTGTCTGTTACATTCAAATCACCAATATCTCCTGCATGCCAAACTTCATCGGCCTGATTTACATATTTTAAAATAGTGTCGTCAATATGACTGTGAGTATCGGAAAGGAGAAGGATTTTTTTCATTCTTTTTTTGGGGACAAAGGTTCAGAGAGGCAAAGGTACAAAGGTTTTTTTGTAGAGGTGCACCGCAGTGCGTCTTTCGGGCGTTATTTTTGAAAGATTTCGGTAGATTTTGAACACAAAAAAATCCGATCTGCAATTGCAAATCGGATTTTAAAACTTTGTGTTAGACTGCTATGCGTCTACGTTATACGATGTCTTTTACGTTTCAAATCTATCATTTGACATCTATAAACAATTATTAATTCTTAGAATTTTTAACGTCTTTAGAATCTTTGGTATCCATCATTTCCATTAGTTTTAATCCTAATAAACCACTGATCGAGCCGTCAGAACCTCCGTTTCCTGAAATTAGCACATCCGGAATTACTTTAATGTTTCCTTTACCTATTTCTTCGGTTACTTTATATCGTGTAAAGTTATCGCCGCCCATCGCGCTAACCTGCAATTGATACGATTCGGCAGTCGATTTACCAATTGCCATGATTTTCTCTGCCTCTGCAAGACCTGTTTTCGAAATTCTTTCTGCTTCTGCACTTGCATTCAGTTTGGTTGCTTCTGCCTGAGCTCCTGCTCTTGCTTTTGTCGCTTCTGCTTCTGCATTGGCGCGCATTTTTGTTGCTTCCGCTTCAGCGTTTACATTCAGTTTTAAACTGGTTGCATCTCCTTCGGCTTTTTTAACGGTTGCATCGGCAGTTCTTTGTGCGATTTCAACACTTTGCGAAGCCCTAACGATTTCTTTCTGCATATCAGCAATAGCAGTTTCTTTTTCCATTCCCTGACGTTGTTCCTGCGCCATTCTTTGGGTTTGATACGTTTTTTGCTCTTCTTCCGCTAATTTTCTATCGGTCAAAGTTTTCATTAACGAATCCGGTGGCACGATATCTCCAATTAAGGTATCAACAGCATTTACATTGTATTCGTCCAATACTAATTTAATATGATTTTTAGCCGATTCCTGGCGTTCTTTTCTGGTCGATAAGAACGAAATCACGTCGCTGTCCTGTGCCGAGTTTCTGAAATAGTTACCAATTGTAGGTTCTAAAACCTGAGAAACCAAGTTGTTCATGCTTCCAAAACGCGCAATAACTTTTGGTGCTTCATTTGCAGGAACGTGAATAATCTGCGCCACGTCAAGATTAAACGGAAAACCATCTTTTGAGCGAACTGTAATTGTAGAAAGATTTTTATCTAAATCATGCGATTCGCTTCTTGCATTTGCCCAGTTCAAAACCAGGTTGGTGGTGGGAACAGCTTCGAGCTTGGTGGTATATTTATTTAAGGCATATTTTCCGGGTCCAAATGGTTCCATCCACACACCACGCTGTCCTTTCGACACAATATTTCCGTGTTTAAAGGTATCGCCTGTTACGTCCTGCCCGTCTTCGCCAATATAGGAGATTACAACTCCAACATATCCAATTGGCACATCGGTCATTGGGTTTTGCTCGATTAAAATTCCCCATGTATTAATGTAGTAGGAACCTGCCAGCATTACCTGAGGCTGTAATCCACGGTTACCGCCTTTGTCCAGAAATTGGTCAAAATCCTGAAAATTATTATGGCCTTCAACAAATTTTCCTGCTATTTGTCCCTGCGGAATCGGTTCTCCATCCAGCGCAGTTACAATCCCAATCATGTTCTCGTAAATCTTAACCTGATCTGCAATCACGATTTCGAATAAAAATGTATTAATACGATAAGAACCTGTGGTAATAAATGCGGTCTGACGTCCTTTTTGCCCGCCATTGTTTAAGAAAGCAGTAGCGTCCTGAAAATTGTCGCTTTCTATTCTTCTTGCCAGAATTCGTCCCGTTGGGATTTCCTGTCCGTCTTTACTTAAAACAAGTCCAATTTTTCCCTCCGGAATAACGGTAAATCCAGTCATATCTATCGAGTACTGCCAGATCCACATTGCCCAGTATAGACCCGGTGCAAGCGTTTGTGCCTGATACCCTGCTTCGCCTTTGGTCGCAATAATACGGCCGTCAGGCAATGACTTGTCTGTACCAAACAAAACAAACTTTTTGGTCACTAAACCAATTTTATCTTCGGGAACCATTACCATCCCGAAGAAAACCCGTAAAATAAATTTGTGAAATAAGATGGAAAACAAGATTAAAATAATCCACCAGTAAGAAGTAATTTCATTCATAGTTTTTGATATTTAGATTACAAACATAGCAGAAATATTTCCTGTTAAAATAAAATATTTCAAAAATTAACATTTGCCTTTTTCCGCAAAATAATGTTAAAAAAGCAGCCGTTTTAAATCGTTGGAATTTCAATTATCTGACACAATTTTTTGCTGTGTAAACTATGATTGGTATTTTGGGAGTTAACAGATTTTTGCTAAGGTTCTGAGTTGCTAAGACGCTAAGGTTCTAAGTTTCTTTAATCAGTTTCCAAAGGAACAGAGGTACAAAGCAACAAAGGTTTTCTCCACAGGACACAATCATGGTGCGTTCCAGTTTTACGTTCAATATAAATCTGACAGGTTTTAAAAGGTAAAATTTGGAAATATACAGATTATGACGCAGTGTACATTTTTGTTTATTTTCATATCTAACGCCAGACGCACTGCTTTGCGCCTCTAAAATACACGATGAAAAAACTCAGAGCCTTAGCCTCTCAGAACCTTAGTATCTTCAAAAAAACCTTTGTACCTTTGCATCTCAGAACCTTTGAACCTTCACCTTGAGATATTTTATTCAATTTGCTTATAACGGAACACATTATCACGGCTGGCAGTTTCAGCCTAACGCCTCTTCTGTTCAGGAAACTTTAAACAAAGCGCTTTCGGTTTTATTAAATGCTCCTGTAAATGTTATGGGCGCCGGCAGAACTGACACGGGAGTTCATGCGCAGGAAATGTACGGTCATTTTGATTTTGAAACGCCTATTGATACTGCGAATTTAGTGCATAAACTGAATTCATATTTACCAAAAGACATTGCGATTTTTGATCTTATTTTGGTTCACGATGAGGCACACTGCCGCTTTGATGCCACAAAAAGAACCTACCAATATCATATCAACACGGTTAAAAATCCGTTTTTGGACGAATTGAGCTGGTATTTTAATCAAAAATTAGATGTAGCTTTGATGAATGAGGCCGCAAAAATTTTACTGCTCCATACCGATTTTCAATGTTTTTCGAAGGTAAACACTGATGTTAACACCTTTGACTGCACGATATTTGAGGCCTATTGGAAACAGGAAAATGACAAGCTGGTTTTTACGATTTCGGCAAATCGATTTTTACGAAATATGGTGCGCGCGATTGTTGGAACTTTAGTCAATATTGGTCTGCATAAAATTTCACTGGCAGATTTAGAAAATATAATTGCAAGCAAAAGCAGAGAAAAAGCCGGATTTTCGGTTCCGGCGCATGGTTTATATTTAACCGAAATAAAATACGATTACATCATAAAATAGCCCTGATTGCAGTGAAAAGCTTTTTTGAAAAAAATATAGTTTTTGTAATTTTTATAGAGCGACCAACGGAAGCTTTATAAAAATAATACAAAAACATATTTTTGAGAAAAACTTGTAACGGAAAGCAGGATTAGCTCCTAAAAACAAATGAAAGCAAAAGCATTCGATACCGGATTATTCAAACGAATTTTAACCTATACCAAACCTTATAAATGGCGTTATTACGGCGTTATTCTTTTTGCCGTATCATTATCGGTTTTCGCAGCGCTGAGACCTTACTTATTAAAAGAAACGGTCGACGGCTATATCAAGACCCACGACAAGCATGGTTTATTAATGTACATCATTTTAATGGGGGTTGTGCTTTTGTGCGAAGTTTTCTCTCAGTTTTATTTTGTGTTTTGGGCCAACTGGCTTGGGCAGGATATTGTAAAAGATATTAGGACTAAACTTTTCAAACATATTTTAAGCTTTAGGATGAAGTATTTTGATCTGGTTCCGGTAGGACAATTGGTTACCCGATCCGTTTCAGACATTGAGTCGATTGCACGTATTTTCAGTCAGGGCTTGTTTATGATTATAAGTGATTTGATGAAAATGCTGGTGGTTTTGATTTTTATGTTTTATATGAACTGGAAACTGACCTGGATTGTGGTGGTCGCCATGCCGATTTTAGTTTTTATAACCCGAATATTTCAGCGTAAAATGCAGGTGGCTTTTGAGGAAGTCCGCACGCAGATTGCCAACATGAACTCGTTTGTGCAGGAACGTGTTACGGGAATGAAAATCGTACAGCTTTTTAACAGAGAAAAAATTGAAGCTGAAAATTTTAAAGAGATCAACAATAAACACCGTGTTGCCTGGATTAAAACGATTCTTTATAACTCGATATTTTTTCCGATTGCCGATATTATTTCGTCGATTACTTTAGGATTGGTAGTTGTTTACGGAGGATTCAAAATTTTGAACGGAGATCATTTTACGACTTTTGGAGATTTATTTTCGTATACAATGTTTATTGGAATGCTTTTTAATCCGCTTCGTCAGATTGCGGATAAATTTAATGAGATGCAGTTAGGAATGATTGCAGCGAATCGTGTTTTTGATATTATTGATACACAGGATCATATTCAGGATACGGGCACTCTTGAAGCTCCTGTTTTTGACGGAAGCATCGAATTTGCAGCCGTTCGTTTTAGTTATATTCCGGAAGAAGAAGTAATAAAAGGAATTGATTTATCTGTCAATGCGGGACAGACGATTGCAATTGTAGGTTCTACGGGAGCCGGAAAATCGACTATAATCAATTTATTGAATCGTTTTTACGAAATTAACAGCGGTACTATTTTTATAGACGGACAAAATATTGAAGATTATACTTTGGCTTCTTTACGAAAACAAATTGCAGTTGTTTTGCAGGATGTATTTTTGTTTGCTGATACCATTTACAATAATATCACTTTACATAATCCGGAAATCACACGGGAACAGGTTTTGAATGCGGCCAAAAAAATTGGTGTACATGATTTTATTATGAGTCTGCCTGATAATTACGATTTTGATGTAAAAGAACGCGGTGTCATGCTTTCTTCGGGACAACGACAATTGATTGCTTTTTTACGTTCGTATGTAAGTAATCCAAGTATTTTGATTTTGGATGAAGCAACTTCGTCAATAGATACTTATTCTGAAGAGTTGATTCAGCGTGCCACAGAAACTATTACAAAAGGAAGAACTTCTATTATTATTGCGCATCGATTGGCAACAATTGTAAATGCAGATAAAATTGTTGTTATGGATAAAGGATTAATTGTAGAACAGGGAACGCACCACGAATTGTTAAATAAAACGGACGGTTATTATAAGAATTTATACGATTCTCAATTTTCAGTCGCGAATTGAAATTTGAAATGCTAAAAAATTTCTTAAAAAAGTTAAAATAGCGTTATAGGAATCATAAATGTAAGATTTGACGGAAATTATATAACTGCTATGGATTTTGAATTTTTTATATTTGAGATAATAAAAATCAAATGTAAAAGAAAATGCCACAAAACAGATTTTACCCTAACGAACAGTTCAAAGAAATAGAGATAAATGCATCATTGCAGCTGAGATACGCCATTTCAAACAAAGGCCGGTTAATTAGTTTTTCAGAAGACATAGAAAACGGACGCATCTTAAAAGGCGGTTTGAGTGATGGCTATCCGACTTTTAGATTTAAGGTTAAAAAAGATGACAAAATTGTCAACAAATATCTTTTCTTATATAAATTAGTTGCTCAATACTTCATTCCGAAAACATCAGAAGACCAGACGTATGTATTACATTTAGATTACAATAGAAGTAATGATGATGTAAACAACCTGCGTTGGGCCACAAAAGCCGAAATGATGGCGCACAGCCGTAAAAGCCCCCGTGTGATTCAGGCAAAAAAGAATCTTATCGAGCACAACTTAAAAGCTGATGGTCGAAAATTAACCACTACAAAAGTCATGCTGATCAAAAAGATTTTGGCCAGACCGGAACAAAAAACACGTCTTAAAATGATCGCCAAACAATTTGGCGTGAGCGAAATGCAAATTCGCAGAATCGCCAGCGGTGAAAACTGGGGACATGTTAAGGTTTAAATTATAAATGGTTAACTGTAAATGGTCAGTTGATCATTGCAGTCACTATTAATCGAAGTCGAAGATCTTTTCATATGAAAGGACTTCGACTTCGTTTATTTTGATCAATAATTTAATTTGAGATTTCGAATCTAAAGCTGATTTTTCACTTCATAATTCACAATTTACAATTCACAATTACTTAAGTTTCTGTGAAAAGATCAAAATCGATGTGGGTAAAAATAAATTTTGAAGCGTTTTTTAAAATAAATCCTTAAATTCGCAATCACAAATAACAAAAGAAAAATCGGAAATTGAGCTTCGGAATTATAAACCTCATTTTCGGTAATAAATACTAAAAACCAAAAAAATGAAATACGACGTTATTGTTTTAGGAAGTGGTCCTGGCGGCTACGTAACAGCGATTAGAGCTTCACAATTAGGCTTTAAAGTTGCTGTAGTAGAGAAAGAAAACCTTGGTGGTGTGTGTTTAAACTGGGGATGTATCCCAACAAAAGCATTACTAAAATCAGCTCAGGTTTTTGATTACTTAAAACACGCTTCTGATTACGGATTGAAAGTTTCTGAATTCGATAAAGATTTTCCTGCAGTTGTACAACGCAGCCGTGGTGTTGCTGACGGAATGAGTAAAGGAGTTCAGTTCCTGATGAAAAAAAACAAAATTGACGTTATTGAAGGTTTTGGAAAACTAAAACCAGGTAAAAAACTTGACGTTACTGATAAAGACAATAAAGTTACAGAATACAGCGCTGACCATATCATCATCGCAACTGGTGCCCGCTCTCGTGAGCTGCCAAACTTACCACAAGATGGCGTAAAAGTAATTGGTTACCGTCAGGCAATGACGCTTCCAACACAGCCAAAATCTATGATTATTGTAGGTTCCGGAGCTATTGGAGTTGAGTTTGCTCACTTTTACAATTCTATGGGAACAGAAGTTACTATCGTAGAATTTATGCCAAATATTGTTCCTGTTGAAGACGAAGACATATCGAAACAAATGGAACGTTCTATGAAAAAAGCGGGTGTAAAAATTATGACCAACTCTTCTGTTGAGAAAATTGATACTACCGGAAATGGTGTAAAAGCAACTGTAAAAACAGCAAAAGGAGAAGAAATTCTTGAAGCTGAAATTGTACTTTCTGCAGTTGGAATTAAAACGAACATCGAAAATATTGGTTTAGAAGAAGTTGGAATTGCAGTTGACAGAGATAAAATCTTAGTAAACGCTTACAACGCCACTAATATTCCTGGATATTATGCAATTGGAGACGTTACTCCAGGGCAGGCTTTGGCTCACGTTGCTTCTGCTGAAGGAATTAACTGTGTAGAAAAAATTGCAGGTTTACACGTAGACCCAATCGATTACGGAAACGTTCCTGGTTGTACTTACGCAACTCCTGAAATTGCTTCTGTAGGTTTGACCGAAAAACAAGCTAAAGAAAAAGGATACGAATTAAAAATTGGTAAATTCCCATTCTCAGCTTCAGGAAAAGCAAAAGCTGCAGGTGCTGCTGACGGATTCGTAAAAGTAATTTTTGATGCTAAATACGGAGAATGGTTAGGATGCCATATGATTGGTGCAGGTGTTACTGATATGATTGCTGAGGCAGTTGTAGCCCGTAAACTTGAAACTACAGGTCATGAAATCCTTAAATCTATTCACCCTCACCCAACAATGAGCGAGGCGGTTATGGAAGCTGTTGCTGATGCTTACGGCGAAGTAATCCACTTGTAAAAAAATACCGTTCTTACGGTTATATATAATTTTCAATTAAAAAAAATCTGGTTTGTTTATAACGAACCGGATTTTTTTGTTTCTAACCTAAAAGCTAAATTGAATCGTATTTTATTACAGAATTGGTATTTAGAAGTTGCTTTCAAATTCTAATAAGCTTATTTTTATTTTGAAAATCATCTTTATCAAATTATCTTATTTAAAAATTAAACCTAAAAAAAATAATGGCCAATACTTTCTATTCCTATTCCGTATATATCGAACCTTCATCTAATGCTTCTATTTCTGGTCTAAAAGATAATTTAGATTCCTTTTATCAAAGGTCAATTATCACTGACAAACCCAAAATAACACTGGATGATAACCAGATAAACATAACATTTGATGATGACTATAGCTTTTATATTTATTTATCGAATGAAGAGCATGTCAATGAAGAAGCTGTGGCAATTGCAAATGACCAGCAAGCAGATTGGAATGATATTCCTTTTGATAAAGAAAAATTAAAAACTTGCGAAAAAAGGTTTGAAGTTTGGGGAGATGACGATTTTGATATGGATTATTTCAATGACAGCCTTTTTATAATCGAACAAATTGAAAATTTTACTGATGTAATTATTTTCCAAATTCAATAACAATCCATAAAATTAAATCCAAAATCCGATTTGTGAAAGCAGGTCGGATTTTTTGTTGCTATTTTTCATCTTCTCTTTCTTTTCATCTGTAGTATTCGTACATAAAAAACAGCAAAAAACTGATAACCAAAAACATAACAAAAAAACTTATTTTGATTTGTATTTATTTTTTGTAACTTTAACCATACAAAACCTGCAATCATCAGATTTATTCCTGCCTACAATAAACATAAAATGTCTTTTTTACAATGTGGAAAACATACTTGCGTGCAATACATAAAAATTATAACTATGAAAAAGAAACTCATTTCGCTGCTCGTCTTATTCGTTTTTGCAGCCTGCAATCAAAGTAAAAATCCAGATAACGCTGCGTCGAATACCGCAACAACTGATAGTACCGCCGTCAGCCGTTCTTCAGATTCATTGCCGGCTGGCCCAGACATTAACGTTAAGATTACAGAATCCTATGCAAGACAGGTTGCCCGAGATGCTTATTTCTGGGCGTGGCCGTTAGAAAACATTTACAACCGCCGTCTCGCTTTTAAGCAGTCTCCAAAAGTAGGATTAATGAATGGTGTTCTGCCTTTTGCTCCCTTAAACTCTTTAGCGATGCTGCACGATTATATAAAACCGGAACAGCGATGGGTCGCCTGCCCTAATCAAGATGTAGTGTATGGCGCTGCAATTGCTGCGTTAGACGAAACTCCGGTTGTCGTTCAGGTTCCGGATTTTGGTGACCGCTTTTGGGTGTATCAGGTTGTCGATCTTCGAACAGATGCTTTTGCACAATTGGGTAAAATGTACGGAACAAAACCCGGCTTTTATTTGCTGGTGGGCCCGAGCTGGAAAGGAGAAGTTCCTAAAGGCATTACAAAAACATTCCGCAGCAAAACCGGGACTGCTTTTATTGTACCAAGAGTTTTTCAGGATGATACTCCAGAAGACAGGGCAGCAATACAAAAGATAATTAATAACATTGATGTTTATGCTTTGGATAAATTTGATGGTAAAATGAAAAATCAGGATTGGAGCAAACTTCCTTCTCTGGCATCACCTACAAAAGATGGCGGCACTGGTGAAACCAAATGGGTTTTTCCGGATACGTTTTTTGATGAACTTCCTATTGTTCTCAAAGATGCACCGCCACTGCCTGGTGAAGCTGCCCGTTATGCCCAGATACTTGCCGTAATTGAAGCCGCAAAAAAAGATCCTGCGCTAAAAAAAGCCATAATCGAAGAAGCGCATAAAGCCGATAAGGAACTTATAGATCCGTTACTGCAGTTTCGAAATTGGGGAATTCAGCTTGCCAATAATTGGACGACCGCCAATAACTGCGCCGCTTTTGGAACGGATTATTTTACGCGTACCGCCATCGCAAAGTCAAATATATTGGTGAATGTTGGCGCCGAAACAAAATATCATTATCAGGATCTTGATTCAAAAGGTGCCAGATTGAATGGTGCCAATACTTATACTTTAACCTTTTTAAAAGGTCAGATGCCACCCGTAAACGGCTTTTGGTCACTTACTTTATATGACGAACATCACTTTTTTTCGCCAAATGCATTAAAACGTTATTCGCTTGGCACAAAAAACAAGGATTTAAAATATAATGCCGACGGCTCCCTTACGCTATATGTACAAAATACGGAACCTCAAGGCGACAGGAAAGCCAACTGGCTTCCGGCTCCAAAAGGCATTTTTTGTTTGTATTTCAGATGTTATGGGCCGCAAGAAAAAACCATTAAAAATGAATGGACACCGCCGGCCGTTGTAAAAATATAGAAATGCAGCGAGGTAATCCTTATGCAATATTTGAATCCGATTTGCTTTCACAAATCGGATTTTTTATTGTTAAAATTGAAGATATGTATGCGAATTATTTTACCTTGTAGTTTAAAATAGAGCGACAGTTAACTTATAATCAAAATAATACAGATGGAAGAAACACCAATATTCTTTGCCGATGGAGAAAATCCGAAAATGATTGAGGCTTTTGAAAAAGCACAGGAAACATTTAAATACTTCTGGAGAGAATTATCATGGGAATATCGCCGAATTATTCCGGGACTTGATGTTGCCTGCGTAAAATTGGCCTTCATACAAGAAATAGACAATGAAACTGTAGTGGAACATATGTGGATCAACGACATCAATTTTGATGGAGAAAAAATATATGGAATTTTGGTAAATAACCCAAACGAACTAACAAATGTAAGTAACGGAGATGAAGTAGAAATTCCAATGAATCAAATCAGCGACTGGTTATTTGCATCACAAGGAAAAACATACGGAGGTTTTACCATACAAGCCATGCGATCAGAAATGAGCGAAACCGAAAGAGCAGAACATGATGAGGCCTGGGGAATGGATTTTGGCGATTATAATGATATTCTGGTCGCTACTGAACAAAAAGAAAACCCGGAAAATCTTATCGAGCATCCGATGAGTAAAAACATGAAAGAGAATCTTATTGATTTTATAAAAAACAATCCTGACGAAGTAACCAGTCAAGATCAATTGGGATACACTTTTTTGCATCGTGAAACAATTGCCGGAAACAGCACTTCTGTTGAAATTTTAACAGCATCAGGTGCAGATAAGAACGCGAAGACCATTCATGGCAAAACACCATTAGATTTTGCAAAGCAATTAAAATGGGAGCATTTAATTCCACTTTTATCGTAGCATTAGCATAACTTAAAATCCGATTTGTAAGCACGTTAGATTATTTATTTCATTCAGTTATTCGATTGTCAGGTAGCGTTATCTGGAAACCCTTTTTCAATATCATTTATTTTCATAAATTTATAACTAAATCTCAAGGTCATGAAAGAAATATGCATTGTTGAGTTTCCGTCAAATCTGGGTTTAAAAGAACCCCAGCCCGGAAAAGAACCGGGCGTGAAAAAATTACCGGATTGGTTATGGAAACATAATTTGCATAAAGCTGTTAATCCCAAAAAAATCATTCGGCTTGATCCTCCAAAGTATACTAACATCCGAGATAAAGAAACTACTATTCTCAACGCAGATTCCCTTGTTGATTATGCCAGAGAGCAAGCGTATTTAATTAACAACCTGCTTTCTCAAAATAAATTTCCTTTTGTATTGGGCGGTGACTGCAGTATACTTTTAGGACCAGCAATTGCTTTAAAACAAAAAGGCAATTACGGCTTGTTTTACCTTGACGGACATACTGATTTTATGGATGTTTCTTTATCCGAAACCGGTGGTGCGGGCGGTATGGCAGCTTCAATAGTAACAGGAAACGGACATCAAAAACTAACCAATATTCTTAATTTATCACCTTATATAAAAGAAGAAAACCTCTGGTGTGCAGGCAACCGCGAATATGATGAAGAATATGAAAGTGAGATCCGGAATTCTGCTGCCACTTATATTAATCTTGACGAATTGCGAAAGCAGGGAATTTCAAACAGCATACAATCATTTCTTGCAGCAATAGAAACCAGGAATCTCGATGGTTTCTGGCTCCACATCGATGTAGATGTTTTAAACGATGCAATCATGCCATGTGTAGACAGCCGCACTCCGGATGGACTCTCTTATGACGAATTTAAGGAACTTACCTCCTATTTATTTCAAAGCAAAAAACTAACGGGACTTGATATCACTATTTTAGATCCTGATTTAGATCCGGACGGCACCTATACCAAAGAATTTGTAGACAATATCAGTACTGCTTTCAAATCGTTTCAAAATTAAATTTATTTGATATTTTAAAAACTTCTTGTGGCTGTTTCCCGGAAAAATAGCATCTAATTTTGTTGCGTAGTTACAGTTTATATTTAACTGTAAGACATTAAATTTCAACACAATGAAAACAAAAATAGCCGTATTTTTAGTACTGATGTTATCCGTACTTGGATGTAGAAAAAACGAACCGCAAAAAACAGCTGCTGCTGAAGCAGATAAAAACCTGACAGCATTAGAAAAACTTACTACTGGTAATCAGCGTTTCTTAGACGAAAAATCGATACATCCGCATCAAAACAAGAAATCTGTATTAGAACATCAGGACGGGCAGCAACCGTTTGCCGTTATCATTACGTGTTCTGACAGCCGGGTTGCTCCTGAAATCGTTTTTGACCAGGGAATTGGAGACTTATTTGTAATACGAAATGCAGGTAATTTAATCTCTGATATTGACATGGGAAGCATCGAGTACGCCATTGAACATTTAGATACAAAATTGATCGTTGTTTTAGGCCATACAGAATGCGGTGCAATAAAAGCCTATATTAACGATAAAGACGGAGCGTACAAAAAACACTTTAACCACATTGACAACATTGTAGAAACCATTTCGCTTGAAAAAGAAGAAATCGATGCTGATAAGATTACACCAAAAGCAAACAATTATCTGGGTGCAATAAATGCCAACATTCAGCATTCTGTTAAATTAATTCAGGACAATCCAATCGTGAAAGAGCATAAAGTAAAAATCACTGCTATGCGCTACGACGTTCACTCGGGTGAAATTGTGCAGTTGTAATTCTCTACAATATTCTAATCAAGTTCGATTTGTCAAAGCAAGCCGGATTTTTCTTAAGCATAAACAATACGAACATTTTTTAATGACATCACACCTATTTTTGAATGCTTTTGAGCAAACAAGTGATTTATAAAAAGATACATATTGTTAACTTTTTAGTATAAAATTACAGGATAAAGTATGATAATAAAACGCTAATTTTGCAGCTCCAAATCTACTTTTACCATCACGATGAAAAAGACATTCTTCATTATTACGATAACCTTATTTTCAGTTAACTTCTTTTGCGCCCAAACCAAGAAAGAAACGACGGCAAGTTCAGAAACTCAGAGCACTTTTCCAACGTCATACGAGTATGTAAACGACTTTGAAAAAATCTTTACTGCCCATCAGACAGAAACTTTAAATACAACCTTAAAATCATTTGATAAAAAATACCTGTACAACATTATCATTATAACCACTTCTTCTTCAAAACCTTACAACACTTTTCAGGAATACATAAAAGCTCTGGACAAACATTTGTATCAGGATTTAAAACTCGATCCTACTATTTTGATTGTGTTAAGCAAAGAATTAAGACAGGTTCAGGTTTTAGGTGCAGACTTGATTCATTATAAATTAAACAACGACGAAACAAAAGAAATTGTCTCCTCGTTTGCCGTACCTGAATTCAAAAAAGGCGATTACTACAAAGGTCTCGAAGACACCGTTTCTCAAATAATGAAAAAACTGCAATAGCACTTTTATAACAAAAAAACTCCTAAGTCCGATTTGTAAACACAAGTCGGATTTATTATTTGGGCGTGACCCGCAGCAAAAGCGGGTCGGGTTTTCGGCTATATCTTTTGCTTTGCTTCGCCGGCAAAAGGATACCGCCTCTACCCCTCACGCAGCCCGGTTTCAAAAGACATTTATTTTTGATAGATTTTTTGTAATAAAAAACACTATTTTAGCTATTATAAATACTAGATTTTAAAATAAAAAAAATGCTTCGTAAAACCACTATACACATGAAAAAGATTTATTTATTACTTTTTATCTGCACTGCTTTTTGTTACTCTCAAAATAAAAAAGAAGCAATTGTCGGCACCTGGAAAGCTGTTGATTATAGCGGCGTAGAAAATAAAATGGTTTTTAGCGTCGACAATTATGTTTCAATGAACATCAACGGCGAGTTTCTGGACGGGAAAAATTTGGTTATAAAAAATGCAAAAGGCGTCGACGAAAAAGGTTTTTTAAAATACGAAATCGACGATTCAGAACTGCCTTTCAAAATCGATATTATCATCACTAAAATTGAAAACAATAAAGCTGTTGAAAAAGGCCGACTGATGGGAATATTAGAATTTTTAAACCAGGACGAAGCAAAAATCAACCTTGGTCTTTCCGGAAAAAGAGAGGCTGCGTTTAACGATTCAAACAAAGAGACGACCATCCGTCTTCAAAGAAATTAAAACCCGGCAGGCAATGAAGCAATTTATAACCTACAAAATCCAATTATGACAGGAATACTCATTGAACTGCTTCTTTCCTGGGTACTGCTTTATTTTTTTGACCAGTCAAACTTGTCTGTTTTAGGTTTTAAGCCCACTCAAAACAGTCTTTTCAATCTAATACTGGGTTTTATTACAGCGGTTTTATTTTGTGCTATTTGTTATTATTCCAGTTCAGGTTTAGCAGGAAATCATTACGTCGTCAATAAGAATTTTACAGCTGCCGATTTTGCAAAAAGTTCTGGCTGGGTAATGGTTTCTGTGTTATATGAAGAACTCATTTTCAGGGGGGCTTTGCTTTATATCGCCATTAAGAAATTGGGTATCAACCGCGCTTGTATTATTTCAGCAATTGCTTTCGGAATTTATCACTGGTTTTCCTATGGCGTATTAGGAAACCCGTTGCAAATGTTTATTGTATTCATGATGACCGGAATTTTCGGGCTCATGTTTGCGTATGCTTATGCTAAAACAAAATCATTGTATCTCTCAACCGGACTTCATTTTGGAGGAAATCTAGCAAACATCGTTATTTTCTCAAAAGGACCATTAGGACAACAATTGCTGATTCCTGACGGAAATAAAAAGTTAGAAGGCATTTTGTCTTTGATCGTGTTTATCATCCAAATAATCGGACTGCCTATTTTTACTTATTTCTATACTTGAGAAGAAAAAATAATGTTAATTTCATCAAAGAATAATATGATAGACAACGAGAATACTACTAAACAAATTGACGAATTAAAAGCGGTTATAGGTTCATCAAATGACGAAGCCTTAATTTGTGATTCTTACCGTATTTTAGGAGACATCGGAGAACAAAACAAAATAGATGAATTGACCAATCATCTAATTGTTAAATTTGTTGCTGAGAAAAATAAAACAATAAAAGAAAGCATTCATAACGCGTTGCGAAAACAAGTAAAAAACAAAAACACCCACGTTAAGCCTTTACTTGATATTTTAGAAAAATATAAAAAAAGTGACATTATAGAGTCTGTAATTGCGCTATTGCACAATGCAGCAGCAAATGCAGAAGTTGAGTTTGCTTTAATTAAAATTTTAGAAAATAGTCATAGTGATTGGATTTATAAAAGAGTAAATAATTGTTTACATACTTCTGGCAGTCGGGAATCTATTCCTTACCTGATAAAAAAAATTCATCATAAAAGTAATGATGTCGCGATTTCATCCTTAATTACCATCATACGTCTTGGAGACCATCGCGAGTCAGAATTATTTTGCACCGAATTGACAAACGGAAAAATTAAAGATACTGCCATGGAGGGAATTGTTATGCATTGCGGCATCGAAGCTGTTGATGCGGTAATTGAAAGACTAAAGAAGAAAACAGGACGAAAACGTGAAACTGACTGCTCTTCTTATTTTTATTCTGGCAATGAAAATGAAACCACACTTGGCCTAAAATTTCTCCATCAGTTTAAAGATGATAGAAAAGACATCACTGATTTTTTTCTTTATTTATTGAATAAGAGAAAAGATAAATTATTTGACTACGAAATAGCACTACTAAACGAAGTTATAAATGATAAAACAGTCAATTTAACCAAAAGGAATTTTAAATAAATAAGTTTTTCACACCAAAATGCAATAAAGCCCCTCTTTAACATAACATTTTAATCTATGAAATACAAAATTCGATTATTGCTGTTCATTGTAATAGCAGTCACGTCATGTAAAAAAAACGCAAGCGATTATGAATCCAAAATTATTGGTGACTGGGTTATTGTCGACAATCCAAAAAAATATGATAAAGACGGACATGCTTATGCTATTCCGCCTGGTCAAGGTAATTTTAAAGTGGGTTATTCGTTTCTCGAAAATGGTTTTTATGAATACAAACATGGCTTTTACAGGCAGGTAAAAGCGTCAAAAAATCAGGAAAGCTATGCTGTATTTTTGGGAAATCATGCCAAATATCGTATTGAAAATGATAGCTTAAGTCTTTATGATATTGGGTCAGATAACTGGAATTCGTATAAAATTGTAAGTCTTAAGTCAGACACTCTGACGATTCTGGACAGCGAAGGCGAAAGAGCACAATTTGTTAAAAGAAAATATAATATAGATCAATCCCAGAATTTTGATCAAATTATAATCTCCTCCAATGGCTGTTATGGAACTTGTCCGGTGAGCAGTATCTCCATCCAAAAGAATGGTCTGGTCCTGTATAACGGCGAATTGTACAGCCGTCCGATAGGAATTTATCAGTCAAGCATCGACGCTGATTTTTTTGCGAAAATTGAAACTGATTTTCAAAAGGCAAATTGGTTCAGCTTAAAAAGTGAATACAGAGCTAGTCATACCGACGATGAAACGATCACAATAACGTTTGTTAAAAACGGCAAAATCCTTAAAACCATAAGTGATTACGGAAATGAATCTCCTACTGAGTTTTGCTGGGCTTATAACAGCTTAAGAAATTTACAACAAAGAATTAAACTCAAACTGGTCGAAAAAGATGTCAGCTATCTTGATTTTAGAGCTATTGGTTTTGAAACTAAAAATGAGCGATATACTTTAGAAAAATCTGAAAGTTTTTATTTAATGACTTTACTTTTGAATGCAAAAGAAACGACGGCAGCATTTGAAAAGAAATATACCATTGAATATTGGGGAAATGATGTCATGAAAAAGTTTTTTTCTGATGGACGATTTTATCAATTTAAACTGCAAAACGGAAAACTGAAAACTTTAGATTTAGGATTTAATTTTCTGCAGCAAAATGACTTAATGAAGCGTTCTGAGGTACTGGAAAGCGAGTAAAATTATTTTATAAAATCTCTGGCAAAAAGAAAGCAACCTTCTAGCAAAAAACCAATCTATTAATTAAATGGACTATCATTAAATGAAGTTTAATTAACCAAGACCAAAATCATGAAAAAAATCACTTTTATCTTTGCCTTTTTCTTATTAATTTCCTGTAATCATGAAGTTATAAGCCCGGCGTCTGAAAACTCATTAAATGGAAAATGGAACTGGATTAGTTCTTCGGGCGGTTTTGCAGGGCACACCATTACTCCGGAAACTGAAAAGAAAACGGTTGTCTTGGAAATTTCAAATTCGGCTGTTAAAAAATATGAAAACGGAAATTTGGTTTTTGAATACACTTTTACAATACAAACCCACAGTTCTATTTTTGGAGGAGACAGAAAAATGATTATTCCTGAGAATGATGGAATTAAGCAGTCTTTTGAAATTGCAGGCGGTAAATTATCTTTGAGTGAAGAATGTGCCGACTGTTATCAATCGAAATACGAACGCATAAAATAAGCAGTGCTGCACTTTAGTCTTATGAATAAGAATGATGTGGCATAGCCCCGATAGGAGCGGTATCCTTTTTCCGGTTTCTTTAACCGGAAAAAGATATAGCGGATAGCGGGACTGAAGGTGCTTTTGAAAATGAAATTTTTCTGGCTCCTGAAAAAAAATCCGCTCTTAAAATACATCTAAGAGCGGATTTTTTTAATTGACTAAAAACAGCGAATTGCTGAACAATAGGATTCCGTTTTCCCAGAACCCGCGAAACAGCGGATTATCCATCATGTAAATGACTACGCCGTCGCCTCTTTTATCTACGGCAAAACTAACGGTTTCGTTGAGCTTTTTCTTGATGTCACTGCCCACAAAACCATAACTCAAATATCCTTTTGGGATATAAGCGACATTAATGGCTTTTTTTAAGAGCGAATACGATCTTTCGTTGCTTTTTAGGCTAAAATAAGTATTGCCAAGTCCAAAGGCCATTGGGTAGGTTTTATCTAATTTATTCTCGATAATCGCGCCCGGAATAGAGCCGGAAATTCCTCTTCGCTCTGAACCTTCAAAATCCAGAAAACGCTTTTTGAGTTCGGTTTCTTTTTCTTCCTGCTCTGATTTTTCTTTGTCTTCTTTGCTGGCAAACATGCTTAAAGCGTAACCTTCGCGATCCTGAAATAGTGAAATTGCATTGTTCATGGCAATTACTTTGCCGCCATTTTTAATCCATTCGTCAATTTGTTTCTTTTGATCGTCGGAAAAATCATAAACGCCGTCAGATAAAATCAACGTATTGTAATTGTACAGTTTAACGCGGTTAAAATTAGCCGTTTCTACAATACTTACAGGATAACTTATGGTTTCGTCGAGATAATACCAAGTGGCGCCAAACTCTGTAGAAACAACTCCTTTTCCGGATAAAATCAGGATTTTTGGCGCTTTTAAGAGAATGAAATTTTCGCCTCCAATATCTTTGGAATTAGTCGAAAATCCGGTTGTAATAAAACTATAATCGGTTTTTATTTTGATGATTTCGCTGACCGTTTTTTCAAAATCGGCAGTTTTAGGATTATCGCCTCTGCTGATAATTAAACCTCCGGGCTCGACAGTAATTGTGCCAAAAACGGCTTTTTTCATTGCCGATCGCACTTTTATTCCGGCCTGATGCAATAACGAAACTACCTGTGCTGAAGTTCTGTTATTCCACGGAACATAAAATGCGTACACGCTTGCCGGAATTGTTTTGGGTGTTTGTTCAATTTTGGCTTTGGTTTTTAATTGAAGATTATTTTTAACGGCATAACCTTCTACGCCATATGCCAGCGGCAATGCCCAGGCCGTAATATCGTAGGATAAACTGTCATTCAATTTTTGATTGGGCTCAAATAAAACCTGCGCCAAAACTGATCTGGGCTGATCTGCTTTTATAATTAAATCATTGGGTTCGATCTTGAAGCTTTCATTTTTACTGCTTTGATAATGAAATCCGGAAGCACTTGAGGCAGCATCGGCATAACTGAATTCGATTTCGTTTTTCTGTAGCAATTCCGCCATTTGTTCTAATTTCGGATTGCTTTTTAAAACATAGGTATTGTAGACCCCTTTTGCTTTTTTGCGTGCATTGGTATGAAAATCCCTGAAACCTTTTAATAAGACGTCCTTTTGCGCTGCTGCACTTTCTACCACCGTTAATACCGCTGTGGCATGATGCGTGAGCCGGTCTTTTATGGTAACATTAGTACCGTTTTCCATGGTTACTTCGCGCCCTGCTCCTATGCCGCCCTGCTCTAATGTTAGACCAACAGCGCCATTATAAGTGGGATACGTGTCGCCGTAACTCGGATAAAATAAATCAAATCGTTCTCTGGTATTGTACATCCAGTTTTGCTTGTCGAATTTCTCTGAGATATTTTTACCCAAAACGTTGTGAAAATCCCTTTGGTATTTTTCGATAAATTCGTGTAAAGGTTCTGCCGCGGGCGGAAAAAAATAAGGCGAATTATAACTCATTTCATGCACATCTGTATGCACTTGCGGCATCCACTGATTGTAGAGTTTGATGCGTTGCTGTGATTCAACCTGCGTCTGCCAGGCCCAGTCTCTGTTCAGATCAAAAAGATAATGATTGTATCTGCCTCCCGGCCAGACTTCCATGTGTTCCCGATCGTACAAACCGGGATGCGTTTTTTTGCCGGTGATTTCTCTAAGCCAGTTTCCGTAACGCGAATATCCGTCGGGATTAATGCATGGATCCAGAATTACAATGGTATTTTTGAGCCATTGTTTAGCCGTTTCGTTTGACGGATTTAAAAGTTCGTACGCCACGGTTAAGGCACTTTCTGTTCCGGCAAATTCATTTCCGTGAACGTTGAAACTTAACCAAACGATAATTTTATCTTCGACTGCCGCATTTTTATTTTCCGATAATCCAATTGCCGCTAAATTATTGTTTCTGATTTGTTCCAGATTCGCCAGATTTTCAGGCGTCGAAATATAATAGACATTGAGATCTCGCTGTTCATTTGTGGCTCCGTATTTTTGCTTTTTGATGGATTGCGAATTTTCAGTCAGATAAGTAAAGTAATCCTCTACCTGATGGTAATAGGTAATTTGTTTTCCGTAATTCGGAATAAACTCTGAAGGTGTTTTTAATTGTGCAAAAACAGAAAAAGAAACGGTGAACAACAAAATTGCGGCGCAAAATAATTTCTTCATAATCAAATTAAATTTGTAGAGCGTTAAAAATAAGAATTATGTTTATACCAATTTCAAAATCAAAATAAATCTTAGTATTTTATATAAATTCTTACATTTACCCCACACTTTTTTCTAAATAAAAAATAAAAACCCGATTAAATATTTTAATGTGATTATGATAAACAAACAAAGCGGCATTCGATTCGCACTCTTGTTAGTAACATTTTTAATTTTCTCCTGCCAGAAAGACATCACGAAAGAGTGTAAGCAACTTAAAAATGGTCATTTTATGTGGAAAGGCAATAATACCGCTGTCTCCATTACGAGAAAAGATTCTATTCAAATCGAACGCCAGATCGGAACAAAAAATTATAACAAATTAAGTGTGCGCTGGATAGACGATTGTCATTACGAATTGAGAATGCTATACTCTAATCTTCAGGCTCCGGATTCTATAAAACTGCTTCGAAACAATGACGTTTTGACCACTGAGATACGCGACGTTACCAGAGATTATTACGTTTATGAATGTACTTCTAAAACGACAAACGTGTCTATAATTGATACTATGTGGATTAAAAAATAGACGCTTTATGAAATGAAGTGACGATTTTAATGATGTAAAACCAATTAAAAATGAGATTAAAAACTTGTTATGAATCTAAAAAAAATCAAAGTTTACAATTTATTCTGGATGGTTGCTGCAGTAATTTTATTAATCGCAATATTGAAAAATAAGGGGCAAGATTCTACATTTGACATTAATGTTCATGATACTTATTTTGTGATAGCTGATTTTTACATTGAAGTGGCTACTTGTTTATTTTTCTTTTTAATGGGGCTTGGTTATTGGCTTATTCAAAAAGTATATAAAAAACAGCTTATAAAATATTTGACTATAATACATGCCGCGATTTTGATCGGGAGTTTTATTCTCTACTGGATTATTATGCTTTACTTTAAAATATTCCCAAAAGATTTGGCTTTTCCTTTGTTTGATGATTACCAATTAATCAATGTTGTTTTGGTTATTGAGATTTTGCTCATTGTTTTTATTGGAATACCGGTTTATATTGTGAATTTATTAATTGCGATATTTAGAAAAAATAAACTTTAAGTATAAAATTCTGCAATGATTTAAACCTCACAGATTTGGTTATAAGTTCTTTTGAAAAAGATATTTCTCGCCTAGCCCCGATGGGAGCGGTATCCTTTTTCCTGCTTCTTTAGCAGGAAAAAGATAGAGCGGACAGCGGGACGAGTGGTGTATTTGAAAATGATTTTGCTGCTCCTGAAAAAGCAAATTTCCCACAATCTAAAATTAAAACCTGTCTGATTCGCCCCGTAAGTTTGTCTTTAATCAGCCCTAAATAATTGATTTACAAATAGTAAATTTGAAACACTAATTTTCTAAACCAAACAAAATGAGTGCAAAAGATTTTTCTACATCCCTATTAGTAGACCAAAGTGCTGAAGAAGTTTTTACTGCTGCTGCCAATGTTCGGGGCTGGTGGTCAGAAGAAATCGTGGGTGAATCGACAAAACTGAATGACGAATTCGATTATCATTATGAAGACATACATCGCTGCAAAGTTAAGTTGATCGAGGTAATCGAGAACCAGAAAATGGTCTGGCTGGTAGAAGAAAACTATTTTAAGTTTACCGAAGATGAAACGGAATGGACCGGCACAAAACCTACTTTTGAAATTTCTGAAAAAGACGGAAAAACGGAACTTCGTTTTACGCATTTTGGCTTGGTTCCGGATTATGAGTGTTTTGAAATCTGCCGTGATTCCTGGACAAATTACATTCAGAACAGCCTGAAAAAACTAATTACAACCGGAAAAGGCGAGCCAAACGCTACGGGAAAACCTCAAACAGAAAATGAAAAGAAATTATCTGAAAATAAAAATGCTGCCACCGATTGAATGCCTAAACAGCAGAACCAATCTTTAATCTGCGGCAAATCTATACCGAAATATCTCAGAACCTTAGCATCTTACTTTTAGGCTACGAAAATAGTAGATTTGGCTAAATCTATTCTTTTGTTGTGACGCAACTTTGTAACAACAAAAAATTAGTAACATGAAAATTATAATTACAGGTTCTTTAGGAAACATCAGCAAACCATTAGCCACAGAGTTAGTGCAAAAAGGGCATGAAATCTCGATCATCAGCAGCAAGGCCGAAAATCAGGACGCAATTGAAAAATTAGGTGCAAAAGCATTGATTGGCTCTGTAGAAAATCCTGCATTTTTAACCGATGCTTTTACTGGAGCAGATGCCGTTTATTGTATGATTCCGCGTGCCAATTATTTCGATCCTACTCTTGATCTGGATGCCTTTACAGGAAAAATTGGAAATAGTTATGCAGCAGCCATAACAAAATCAGGAGTAAAACGCGTGGTTTTTCTGAGTAGTATTGGTGCACATTTAGAACAAAATTCAGGTATTATCCAGCGTTATAATGAGATTGAAAATGTCTTGAATAAATTATCCGATGTTTCGATTACGTTTATGCGTCCGACTTCTTTTTACTACAATTTGCTGGCTTATATTCCGGTAATTAAAAATCAGGGTTTTATTGCTGCTAATTATGGTGCAGATAAAATGATTCCGTGGGTTTCGCCAATTGATATCGCTGCCGCAATTGCTGAAGAATTAACAACACCGCTGGACGGAATAAAAATTCGATACGTGTCAAGCGAAGAAGTTACAGGTCATGAAACGGCCCGAATTTTGGGCGAAGCAATTGGAAAACCGGATTTAAAATGGGTTTTAGCAACAGATCAGGAAACTTTAGAAGGTTTAACTGCTGTTGGAATGCAGCCAAAAATAGCCGAAGGTCTTGTCGAAATGTACGCTGGACTTTATAACGGTACTTTGGGCGAAGATTATTATAAAAACCGACCAGAAGTGATGGGAAAAGTAAAACTGGCAGCATATGCAAAAGAATTTGCTGCGATTTATAACCAGAAATAAGTACCTTAGACTATGGCAAATCAGCAACCGCATCGAATAAAAAGTATCAGCGAATTTCATGAGTTTCGGGATTTGCCAAAGCCGGAGCATCCGCTTGTCAGCGTTTATAATTTTGAAGATATTAAATATCTGAATGCTGTCGAACCAAAAAGTTTAATATTGGATTTTTATTCGATTGCACTTAAACGAAGCCCTAACGCCAAAATGAGATACGGCCAGCAGGAATACGATTTTAACGAAGGTGTTTTGTTGTTTATTTCGCCCGGTCAGGTTTTTTCTATAGAAGGCAATGCCGAATTGCAGCATACAGGATGGTCATTATTGATTCATCCTGATTTTTTATGGAATACACCGCTTGCGCAGAAAATAAAGCAGTATGAATATTTTGGATATTCCGTTCATGAAGCGCTCCATCTTTCAGACAAAGAAGAAAAAATGATTATCGGAATCATGAAAAATATTCAGCAGGAATACCAATCGAATATCGATAAATTCAGCCAGGATGTGATTATTGCCCAAATAGAACTGTTCCTGACCTATGCAGAGCGTTTTTACAACAGGCAGTTTATTACCAGAAAAATTAGCAATCATAAAATTCTGGCGCGTTTAGAGCAATTGCTCGAGGAATATTTCAATGACGAATCCTTGTCAAAAAAAGGCCTTCCAACGGTGCATTATGCTGCCGAGAATCTCAATGTTTCTTCTAATTATTTGAGCGGCATGCTAAAATCGCTTACAGGCCAGAGTACACAGCAGCATATACACAACAAACTGATTGATAAAGCCAAAGAAAAACTTACTACAACTGATTTATCCATAAGCGAAATTGCTTTTGAATTGGGTTTTGAGCACCAGCAGTCTTTCAGTAAATTATTCAAAACCAAGACCAATCTTTCGCCTTTAGAATTTAGACAATCTTTTAATTAAAGTGCTGTACTTCGATTGGTTTTCCTTTCAATAATTTTCATAAATTCGTGAATCCAAAACCAAAATTATGCCTCTGATTTTTAAAAATGTGAAAGCCCGAAAGACTGCAATGCTTTCCAGATTACTATGTTTTTTTTCAATATTTACTTTCAGTGTCTGCAGTGCTCAAATGAATCATTCTCTGATAGTTTTAAAATCAGGAGATTCGTTAAACGGATTTGGAAAGTTAAAATTGCGGACTTTTAAATACGAAAGTTATTCGAGATTAGACAAACGTGAAATCGACTTTTCTCAAATCAGACTGGTAAAAATTAAAAAAACAGATACACTTACCGAAATTTACAGATTTTTTCAGGATGCTGACAACGAGGATTTTATAGCTGCTTTAGAACTTGTCACAGGCAGTCATGTGGAGCTTTACAGTACTTTACTTAATACCAATAATGGATATACCGGCACACAAACAACAAATTATTGGGTCAAAAAACCGTCTGACGAAAAACTAACAAACCTGGGTGCTTTCAATCCGTTATCAACTACTTTACGGGGAAAAGTTTTAAATTATTTTTCAGATTGTAAAGCGCTTATTGATAAAGTTGAAAATAAAGACTTTAGAATGAGAAGTGGTTTAGAGCAAATTGCTGTTTTTTATAATGAAAATTGTAATTCTAATTAAAATGAAAGAGAAATCAACCACAAGCAAGCCTGCAAAAATGTGCTACGAACATATTGGCGGGAAATTGGGACAATTACTTAAGGAAAATTTTACTGAGAAAGGCTGGATTGCCAAAAACAAGCCTGCAGATAAACACTTTTATATTACTGAGCTGGGAGAAAAAGAATTGGAGAAATTAGGGATTGATATTGCTGTCATTAAATCTGAAGAATTGTAATTTATTTACGTTTTTAATTTTTTTTTGCTTAAAAACCTACCGGTAAATTTCATAACTTAGTTGTCATTTATTTTGCAAAAATCATGACTAAGAAAGATATTGCCCGGAACTTTTTGAAACTCGCCGCAAAAGGTCATTCGCACGAAGCGTTCCGACTTTATATTGGAAAAAATTTCAAGCATCATAATGCACATTTTAAAGGGGATGCCGATACTTTGATGCTTGCAATGGAAGAATCTGCCAGAACAAATCCGAATAAAACTTTTGAGATTAAACACGTTCTCAAAGATGAAAATCTCGTTGCAGTGCATTCGCACGTAAAGCAAAATTCGAATGATCTCGGCGCAGCTGTCGTACATATTTTCAGATTTGAATCAGAAAAAATAGTAGAACTTTGGGATTTAGGACAGCCCATTCCTGCCGAGAAAATTAATGAAAATGGAATGTTCTGATTGGACCCCAGAAAACGCAAAGCTTTGTATAAATCCCGATTTGCCAACTTTATTATTTTTAAACTTACTGCCAGATAAAATCCCGGCGTTCCTTGCGTTACTTTTTTTTTATAATTAAACCTGAAACCATATAAAACCAATTTAATGAATCTAACTTTTCGATTTTCTTCTTTATTATTTTTGATTCTTTTATTTTCTAATTGTACTTCATTTGCGCAAAAAAAAGACGATTATACTGCTAAAATAGACAGCTTGATAAAGGTGGCTGCTCCTAAATTTAATGGCGTAATCCTTATTTCTCAAAACGGAAAAACTGTATATACAAAAGCGCACGGTTTTTACAATTTTGAAACCAAAAAGCCTTTACAATTAGACAGTCAATTTGAAATTATGTCGAACAGCAAGCTAATTTGTTCCGTTTTAATTTTATTAGAAGTCGAGAAAGGAAAAATTAATTTACAGGATCCCATCAAAAAATACCTTCCTGAACTTACCCAAACCTGGGCAGATTCTGTTACGGTTCATCAACTTTTAAACCATACACACGGAATTGTGGACCTCAATAAACCTCTGGAATTTAAGCCCGGAACTAATTTTCATTACGGCAATTTAAGCTACAGCCTTCTAGGTCAAATTGTGGAGCATACTTCGAATAAAACATACAGCGAAGTGGTGAATGCACTTTTCAAAAAACTTAAAATGAAGCATACTTTTGCTTATAATCCAGACAAAACTCAAAATTTGACTACCGGATACATAAATGATAAAAACACATACGAACCTGTCAAAAAAACGCTAATAAATCCTGGAAATTTAGGCGCTGACGGAATTATTTCGACCGCAAATGATCTAGCAGTCTGGAATAATAATCTTCATAAAGGAAAAATCCTAAAACCTGAATCGTACCAGTTAATCATAAAACCGACTGCGTTATCACAACATAATTTCTTCGGAAAAGAAAAAGAAGGTTACGGTTACAGCATTCGAATTATCGAAAAAGAACCTGTAAAATATATTGGCCATACCGGACTTGGCGACGGATTTTCTTCTGTAAACTTGTATTTCCCTGAAAGCGATGTGAGCCTGATCGTTATGGAAAACCAGATGAGTGAAAGTTCAGATTTGTTTTACGCTTCGGAATTTAAGATTAAAAATATAGTACTTAAAAGCGATTTAGTAGGTCACAAATAAAACGTCATGGCAAAAAATAAAACTACAGAAACTGAATCCAGTGTTGTCGATTTCATCAATGGTGTTGAAGATGAAACCAAAAGAAATGATGCTTTTGAACTCATCAGAATAATGAAACTAGAAACCGGTTTTGAACCCAAAATGTGGGGAACGGGTATCGTGGGTTTTGGAAGTTACCATTACAAATATGCCAGCGGACACGAAGGCGATGCACCGCTTGTTGGTTTTTCTCCGAGAAAAGAGGCAATTTCGATTTACGCTTATTTAACAGACGAAAACAAAGAAGAATTACTTTCTAAATTTGGAAAACACAAGGCTTCAAAAGCATGCATTTACGTTAAAAAGCTAATTGATATTGACATTGAAATTCTAAAGAAAATAGTTTCTCTTTCATCTGAAAATTTAAATACATTGTACCCTCCCCTTTAATTTTTGAAAGTCAAAAAACTATAAATACTACAAAAAATAAATCATGATCTTAACCATAATACTTCTTTTAATCGCTGCTCTTTTTTACTTTTTACAACATCCCAGATACGGAAAAAGACCGTCAGGCGAAAGACTTGCTTTGATACAAAAATCACCACAATATAAAAACGGAAGATTTGAAAATCAAAACTTTACGCCTGAACTTGCTGAAGGTTACGGTTATTTTGATATTATTTCTCAATTTTTCTTCAAAAAGGTCGAAAGAAAAATTCCAGCCGATATAATTCCTACTGTAAAAACCAATTTAATGGAAATTCCGTTAGATCAGGATATTTTGGTTTGGTTCGGACATTCGTCTTATTTTATCCAGCTTGAAGGAAAACGTTTTTTAATTGATCCGGTGTTCAGCGGGAACGCCTCTCCTATTTACGGAACAACAAAAGCGTTTAAAGGAACGGACATTTACACGGTTGATGATCTTCCGGAAATTGATTTTTTACTGATTACGCACGATCATTACGATCATTTGGATTATACGACGATAATGGAGTTAAAACCTAAAATCAAAAAGATAATCTGCCCGCTCGGGGTTGGTTCGCATTTTGAATTTTGGAAATTTCCAGCCCAGATTATCATCGAAAAAGACTGGCACGAAAAAATAGAACTGGATGAAAATCTAACGCTTTACACCACTCCGTCCAGACATTTTTCAGGCAGAAGTATAAAACGCTGCAACACCCTCTGGACTTCTTATGTTTTAGCCGCCAAAGATTTTAAAATGTATTTGGGAGGCGACAGCGGTTACGATACACATTTTGCTGAAATTGGCAGTAAATTCGGCCCTTTTGATATTGCATTGATTGATAACGGGCAATACAATCCGGCATGGAAATACATTCATAATCTTCCTGAAGATGTCATAAAAGCGATGAAAGATTTAAAAGCGAAAAGAGTTTTTCCGGTTCATTCGTCTAAATTTGCATTAGCGCTGCATCCATGGGACGAACCTTTGATAAAAGTAACAGAATTGAATAAAGTATCTGAAAATCCGATTGCGCTAATAACGCCAAGAATTGGAGAATTGGTTGAGTTAAAAAATGAAAATCAGGAATTTGAACAATGGTGGAAAGGAGTGAGATGAGATTTTAGATTTTAGAGTTTAGATTGAAGAAATGCGCAAACTTTGTCAAAGTTTAAAACTTTGACAAAGATACTTTACGCCAACAAGAAAAAACTGCAAAACTTAAAACAAAAAATTCCTGAAACCTGAAACCTGAAACTTGAAACCTGAAACAAAAAAAATGAAACAAAAAAAATGAAACAAAAAAAATGAAACTAAAAATACACATCTTCACGATTGCACTTCTGTTCAGTTTAAATGCGTTTTCTCAAAATACGTATGTCTTTTTGGGATCTTACAATACAGACAAAACGGCAGAATCGATTCAGGTGTATCAATTGGATACGTTAAACGGGAAATTAAGCAAAATAACTTCGGTAAAAAATGTGGTTAATCCATCATATTTGACTGTATCTCCTAACGGAAAATTTCTTTATGCGTGTACTGACACCAAAACACCAAATGCAGGAAGTGTAAGCAGTTTTGAGTTTAATCCGGAAAATAAATCCTTAACTTTTTTGAACAAACAGAGCAGCGGAGGCGAAAATCCTGTTTATCTTTCGGTTCATAAAAATGGAAAATGGCTGGTTAATGGCAATTATACTGAAGGAAGCGTTTCGGTACATCCACTTTTAGAAAATGGAAAAATAGATTCGCTTGCCCAGAATTTTCAATATAGCGACGGAAGCGTTCATAAGGAAAGACAAAAACGTTCTCACGTTCATTCGGTAGTATTTTCTCCGCAGCATGATTATTTGTTCATGCCTGATTTAGGTGCCGATAAAATTCGCTGTTATCGTTTTGATGAAAATCAGCAGCAGCCTTTGATTGAGACAAATCCTCCGTTTACGAAAACTGATTTGGAAGCTGGTCCAAGACATTTCACTTTTCATCCGAATCAAAAATTTGGCTATTGTATTGAAGAAATGGCCGGCGCAATTAGTGTGTATCAATACGAGAATGGAACATTAAAAAAGATTCAGAGAATCAATACACATCCGGAAAAAATAAAAGAAGGTTTTGAAAGTTCCGACATTCATATTTCACCCGACGGAAAATTCCTTTACGCCACAAACCGTGGAAAAGAAAACAATATTGCTATTTTTTCTATTGATGAAAACGGTCTTTTGAAAAATATTGGTTATCAATCGACTTTAGGGAAACATCCGAGAATTTTTGCTCTTGATGAAAGTGGAAAATTCCTTGTTGCCAGTAATGTTACAACTGGAAATGTGGTAGTTTTTAAAAGAAATGAAAAAACAGGTTTACTAAAGAAAACAGGAAATGAAATTAAAATGGAAAACGTTTCTTGTGTTCAGGTTAGAAGGATATAAATAGCATTTTTGTCATTCCTCGTGCCTCGGAATGACAAACTTTGTGGCTACTTAGCCGATAAGAGCAAAAAAATCTTTTTTAATCCCATAATCTGTGGCAAAAAATAAAATACATTACAAAATGAAAAAATTAGAATTCAATTTACAGCCCGATTTCTTAGAAGACGAAATCACAAAATTGATTCCATTGCAGGAAGATCATTTTGACGATCTTTATAAAGCAGCTTCAGATCCATTAATTTGGGAGCAGCATCCTATAAAAAACCGATACAAAAAAGAAATTTTCAAACCTTTTTTTGATGCTGCAATAGATTCTAAAAGCGCATTCCTCATTTTAGATAAAAAAACAAATGAAATCATGGGCACGACAAGATTTTATGATTACAATCCTGAAAAATCTCACGCTGCTATTGGTTTTACTTTTATTACCAGAAAATATTGGGGCGGTCTGTACAATAAATCCACAAAAAAACTATTGATCGACTATGCTTTTCAACATGTCGATTCGATACTTTTTCATATTGGAGCAGAAAATTTGAGATCACAAAAAGCAGTATCTAAATTAGGTGCCGAAAAAATAAATGAAATGAACTTTCCGCACAACGGAGTAGATTTGCTTCATTTTGAATACGAATTAAAAAAAAAGTGATGCGTGATGAGGGCTAAGAATGTATCAAAACCTAAAACCTCAATTCCATAATTTAAAGATAAAAATAACACAAAGCTCACAATTCATAATTCAAACACATAACTTATAAATCAAATAATGAAAAGAATAACAGTATTTTGCGGTTCCAGTTTTGGAACAGATGAAATTTATACCGAACAAGCCGTTTTACTGGGGCAGACATTGGCAAAACAAAATATCGAATTGGTTTACGGCGGTGCCAACGTAGGTTTAATGGGCGCTGTTGCAGACGGGATTCTCAATGCGGGCGGTAAAGCAATTGGAGTACTTCCTGATTTTTTACGATCTAAAGAAATCGCGCATTTAGGTTTAACTGAATTGATTTTGGTGGAAAGCATGCACGAGCGAAAAACAAAAATGAATGATTTATGCGATGGTGTGATTGCACTTCCGGGTGGTTTTGGAACGCTGGAAGAACTTTTTGAAATGCTGACCTGGGCGCAATTAGGCCTGCATAAAAAACCTATAGCCATTTTAAACATCAACGGCTTTTATGATGCTTTAATAGCATTGACAGAAGTTATGGTTGAAAAAGGTTTACTGAAAGATGCCAATCAAAAAATGCTTTTGGTAAGTGATACTATTGACGATTTATTAGAACAAATGAAGAATTATGTACCGCCAGCCACAGGAAAATGGATTGATAAGGAAAAAGTTTAAAATAATCCAAACGCTGCATTAATTTTCAATAGGTTATCGAATTTCAATTAGATTCAGAATAAAATATTCTCCATTTTGTAATTTTGAATTTGTAAGCAAAAAGTTTTATTGTCTGGATTTTTTTTACTTTATAATTAAAATTGAGATTTCTTTCTTACATTAGTTATCCGAAAAAAAGTTTCAAGTTTTACATTTACAGCTCAATAAACATGAAAACACAAAACCACTTCGCAAAAGCCGAAATGCTGATCAGGAAACCTGTTTCAGAAGTTTTTCAGGCTTTTATTGATCCTGAGATTACTTCAAAATTTTGGTTTACAAAAGGTTCAGGAAAACTGCAGCAAGATGAAAAAACGGAATGGACATGGGAAATATATGGTTTTTCACTTTCTGTTTTAACGCACGTTTTGCAGGAAAATAAAAAAATTGTAATCGAATGGGGAAATCCTGACGAAAGTACGTTGGTCGAATGGCTTTTTACGCCTTTAAACGAACACGAAACTTTTGTAAGCATTACCAATTCTGGTTTAAAAGGCGATACAGAAAAAATAATAGATCAGGTTCGTAATGCTACAGAAGGTTTTACTTTGGTTTTAGCCGGAGCAAAAGCATATCTGGAACATAAAATAGTATTGAATTTGGTTTTAGACCGATTCCCAAAAGGACTGGCATAGAAATGTTTCACGTTTCAGGTTTCAGGTTTCAATTTCGCCGCGACAACCTGAAACAAAAAAACCATAATCATGGATATTAAAAAACCCGAAAACATCAACGAATATATTGGCGGATTCCCAAGTGAAGTTCAGGAAATTTTAGAAAAAATAAGAATGACAATTCAAAAAGCAGCGCCTGATGCCACAGAAAAAATCAGTTATTCGATGCCGGCTTTTGAGCAGAACGGAATTGTGGTTTACTTTGCCGCGTTCAAAAATCATACTGGCCTGTACGCACTGCCAACTGGACACGAAGCTTTTAGAGAAGATTTTTTACCCTATAAATCCGGAAAAGGTTCTGTACAATTTCCATTCAATAAACCAATTCCCTTTGATTTGATTACCAAAATCGTAAAATTCAGGGTCAGAGAAAATATGGCGAAAAAGAAATCATCTTAAATGAACTTAACAGAACATTACAATCAACTTTATACAAAATCTTCGGAAGCTATTTTAGCGGGAAACTATCAGTTAGATTCTCAGATTACGAATACATCAGATTCCCGTTTTGGAATTACGCTTCTCATCCGCCCAAGCGAAAAAATAAACGACACCATTCAGCTGTTTTTGAATGACTTAAAAGAAGTCGATGCCGCGCAGTATTATTATCCAAATTCAGATATTCACATCACTTTGTTATCGATTATTTCCTGTTATGTAGGTTTTAATTTAGAAACTATTGCTGTTCAGGATTATGTCAAAATCATTCAGGAAAGCCTGATTGATTTGCCCGAAATTAAAATTAAATTTAGAGGCATCACCGCTTCTCGCTCGGCAGTAATGATTCAGGGTTTTCCAACTGATGAATCGCTGCATACTTTACGGGATAAACTGCGCGCGAATTTTAAAAAATCAACTTTGCAGCAAAGTATCGACAGCCGCTATTCTATTGCGACAGCGCATTTAACTGTCGTTCGTTTTCAGGAAAAGCTTGAAAATGCGGAGCAAGTAGTCACAATCATGGAGAAATTCCGGGATTATGATTTTGGAGAATTTATAGTAGATAAAATCGAATTGGTTTACAACGATTGGTATCAAAGAAGGGAAAACACAAAACTTTTAGCAGACTTTACAATAGAATAAAAGTTTGTAGCGAATTTATTTTTTAAACGTTCCAAAATGCCACAAAATTCCCGACGGGTCGTGCAGAAAACATTCGCTTCCCCACTCTAAATGACGCGTTGGAATTAATTTTGAATTAGGGTATTTTGCCGGAAGATTTAAAGCCAAAAGTTCATTGTAATAACGTTCGACATCATCAACTTCTACAAAAACCATGGTATTTTCAATCCATTCTTTCGCATAATAATCCTGAAGATAAAAGGCAATTTCTTCACTGTTAAAAACAGAAAAATTAGATTCTAAAACTGTTTCTTCAAATCCTAAATCGCTGTAGAAACTTCTGGAGATTTCGAAATCTTTGGCGCCAATAAAGGGACGTATTGATTTTATTTTGTGGTTCATTTTATTTCATTTTCTTATATTTCGATTGATTCAGTAATTTTCTATCACCATTAAGAACATTTACATGAACAAAATTTCCATCAGTTTGAGATTCAAAAAGCAGCTCTTTTTGTTCAATATTTTTCAAACTAAGCAAAGTTAAATGAATAAAATTATCTTTTAATTCAATTTCAAATTTAAGTGCAAACGGAAGATTATTTTTTATTCTTAAATCTTTATAGCCATAGACAATTGCCGCATCGCAGCCCAGTGGGGCAAATCTTGTTTCGTCTGTATAAATGTCAACAGAATGATTGTGCCTTTCTAAAATCTCCAATCCGGACATTAAACTAATCTGATATAAAATTCCGGAAACCTGACATAAGCCGCCGCCGTTTTCTTCTATTAATTCACCTTTTACGATTGTTCTGCTTTTCTTAAAATTTCTATTGGGATTCCCTACAACTTTGAAGAAAGAAAAAATCTGATTCGGTTCAAGAACGTGTCGGTTAATTCTTTTTGCAGCCAATTGAATGTTATGCAGTTTATTTTCGAAGGTCTGGCTTGGTTTTATTTCCTGTGAAATTTTTATGGCGTAATCAAAAACATGATCTTTTTTGATTTCTTTTGAAAAACGAAACAGATCGCTGCTTAAAAAATCATCTTTAAGCCTCATCAATAATTTTATATCTTTCTTGATTTGTTTCCACACTTTCATTTTTTCTCCAGTTCAATGATTAAATAAGAACTGTATTCCTTCAAAAATGAATTGGCTAAAAATGAATCTAGTGCTATCAAAAATTTTCTGCTCCATCTGGGAAATCTGTGAACGGGAAGCAATAAAAAGCCGATCGTTTTTTTGAGTTTAAAATTAGATTGCAATTTCAAATCTTCAACTAAAAAACTAGTCGCTCCATGCCAGCCGGCGTTTTTATATCCGAAAAGATTTCTCCTTTTCCGTGATGGAATATCAAAAATAATGCGGCCATTCTCTTTTAAAACTCTATTGCAATCTTGTAGTACGGCATCAATTTTTTGCTCGTCTAAATGCATGAAAAAATGGAAACTGATAATGGTGTCAATACTATTATTTTCTAATATGATTCTATCAGCATGGCTTACGAGAATTGTTTTTTCGGGAAATTTTTGTTTTGCAATTGCAGCCATTGCCGGACTTGCATCGACTCCAAAAGAAGCATAATTTAAAAGTCTTCCGGTACCACAGGCCAGATCGAGAACTATTTTATTTTTATCAGTCAATAATCGATCTAAAATAGTTCTTTCCTGACTGTCGATAAATTGGCCATACGTATTATTAAACCTGTTTTCGTCGTATGTATTTGCCAAAGTATCGTAATAATTCACGATTTCATTCATTTATATTCGTTTAGATTAAAAAATGAAATTAGCAAAATTCCTACACTAAAACAACAATTAACTTTTGGTAAAAATATTTCCAAGCCCTCGCCCTATCTGTTCGATTGCTTCTAGGCCTTTTGTTAATGGTGTTGCGGTAAAGTCTTCGTAAGCATCCATTGCGGTTACTTTATTGTCAACCTGTGCATACACCAAAATCAAATTGTTATCATCAAATGATTTTTCGAATTTTTGCGGCAGTTTATCAAAAATAGACTGGTACGAAACAGATCCTTTTCTAGATAAATTAAAGACAATTAAATCAGTAGGTTTTATTTCATCAGAGATCGATTCAAAATCGTCCCAATCCATTATGCTTTTGAAACCTAATTTTGCATTCAGTTTCAAATTAGCCGCAATTTGCTGAATGGCCTGATGCGTTTTGTATTCGGCATAAATCATAATCGGTACACTTAATTCCTGCGACAATCTGCAGATTTTTTGTAGTAAAAGCTGAAATCCAACGCCTCTTTCAGAAAATGGCGGGCAAATGAAAACCAGTCTTTTCTCTTCTATAAAAGTTTTCTGGAAACGGCAGATAAATAAACTTTTATCTACATTATTAATGATTGAATCGACGTTTTCTCCAAAAATTTTATCCAAAAAACCCGTTTTTCTAGGCCATCCTATAATTACAATATCCGACATGATTTCTTTTGAAGTTCTCGCGATACCACTCGCGGGATTATGATCAATTCTGGCAATTGTATTTATTTTTACTTCAGATGCTGAACCTTGAATTACGAATTTATCAACTGCTTTTCGGTATTTCAAAATATTGATTTCGGCCTGATCGTTATTGGGTACAATCGTTAATAAAGTTACCGGATTTGATGATTTTTTATCTTTTATTAAAAGTGCAAAATCCAATAAACTTGCTGTTGCAGAAGTTTTAGCGAGCGGAATTAAAATATGTTCGTCTAAAATCTGGTCTGTATGAGCATCTACAGTTAAAACTTCTTCTTCGCAGATCGCAATTTTTTTAGCTGCTTTTTCGGTAGCAAAAGAAGCTACAATACAGGTAATTAAAATCAGGATAATAGTTCCGTTTAAAATATTTTCATCTAAAATCTTAGCTTTAAATCCAACCAAAATTACTGCCAGAGTTGCGGCTGCGTGTGCACTGCTTAATCCAAAAATAAGCTGTCTTTCGGTTTTGGTATATTTAAAAGCGATTTGGGTAAAAAACGCCGCAATCCATTTTCCAAAAATAGCCACAACACTCAAAGTTCCGGCCACGATTAAAGCTGTCGGGCCGCTCAAAATTACGCTGATATCAACGAGCATTCCCACAGAAATAAGGAAAAATGGAATGAACAATGAATTTCCTATAAACTCAATTCTGTTCATTAAAGCTGAAGATTGAGGGATTAACGGATTCAAAGCCAAACCGGCCACAAATGCACCAATAATAGGCTCTACTCCTGCTACTTCTGCCAAAAACGCGGCAAAGAAAACTACTGAAAGCACAAAAATATAATGGGCGTGTTTCTCACTTTCTAATTTCTTGAAAAACCATTTTGCAATTCGTGGAATCAATAAAAACATAATTGCAGAGAAAATCGCCAATGAAACGCCTAGTTTTATCCAGAAAGCCTGATTTAGATTGCCCTGGCTGCTTCCCATAATTACGGCCAAAATAATTAGAACAGCAGTATCTGTTAATATAGTTCCTCCAACGGTTATGGCAACGGCCTGATTTTTTGCAATTCCGAGCTTACTCACAATTGGGTACGCGACTAAAGTGTGCGTAGCAAACATACTCGCGGTTAGGAAACTGGCATTAAAATCGTATTGCAGCAGATAAAAACATACAGGAAAACCAATCGATAAAGGAAAAATGAACGTGAAAAATCCGAATAATAAACTTTTATTTCTATTGGCTTTAAACTCGTTCATGTCGAGTTCAAGCCCCGCAATAAACATAATATAAAGCAATCCGATGGTCGAAAACAAATCAACTGCAGAACTTTTTGCCAGCATATTTAATCCGTGAGGACCAATAACAACACCTGAAATAATAAGCCCGATGATTCCCGGAATATTTATTTTTTTAAGTAAAATAGGGCATAATAATATAATCAGAAGTATGAGCGAAAAAATTGGTACTGGTTTTACAAGGGGAAATTCTAACTCTTCAATTAAATGCTGGAAAAATTCTATCATAATATAATTTTAATCTTCACTTGGTATTTTAATCCGCTGCAAAAATGCCTGAGAATTAAAATAAATACAAATGAAGTTGTAGTTTACTTCAATTTTTTTTAAATCAAAAAATCAAAGTATTTAAGATGCTTACTTCATTACAAAAATACCTAAAAAAGCGCGAAAACTTTGTTAAAAGTCCATATTACGCATTAAAATTTGTTTCGTTGCCAAATTATTAATATTTAATATTTATTTTAACAAATACGCAACATTTCCAATCAAAATTAAAACTTCGTTGCATTATTCAATTATCTTTGTCTTAATAAAAATTACGCAATGGAAGAATGTATCTCTGTTTTTGATATGCTTAAAATTGGTGTTGGCCCCTCGAGTTCACACACTTTAGGACCTTGGAGAGCTGCCGAACGTTTTTTGGAAGAGCTGCAAAGCGAATCGATTTTAGACCAGATTACACGTGTAAAAGTCGATTTATATGGTTCCCTTTCGTTAACAGGAAAAGGCCACGCGACTGATTTAGCTGTAATGCTGGGATTAAGCGGCCAGGATCCTGAATACATTCCGATAGAAAATATTAACGGAATTATCAAAACCATTGAAACTAAAAATGAAATCGTTTTGGCCGATCGACATAGTATTCCATTTTACTTTCTTCAGGACATTGTTTTCAACAAAGAATTTCTTCCTTTTCATGCAAACGGAATAAAATTTACTGCTTACAAAGCCGATGACTCTGAATATGAATCTACTTTTTATTCTATCGGAGGTGGTTTTGTGGTAAAAGAAGAACGCACCAATGCAAAAATCAAGGAAAGTATCAAATGTGCTTTTCCGTTTCCGATTCAAAATGCAGTTGAGCTTTTAAATTACACGATTTCAGAAAATAAATTGATCTCGGAAATTGTTTATGAAAATGAAAAATCAATGCGCCCTGAAGAAGAAATTCATTCGGAATTAATGCGTATTTGGAATACCATGCTGGAATGCATGTATATAGGATGCCATACCGGCGGGATTCTTCCGGGCGGTTTAAACGTTCGCCGACGCGCTTTTGATATGCATCAAAATTTAATTGGTTTGGCCAATTATAACGATCCTCAAAGCTGGCTCGGAGAAATTAGAAAAACGGAGGTTAAATTTCGCCAGATTTTAAAATGGGTAAGCTGTTTTGCACTTGCCGTGAATGAAGTAAACGCGTCTTTAGGTCGTGTAGTAACCGCACCAACCAATGGAAGCGCTGGCGTAATTCCGGCCGTTTTAATGTATTACCTGGTGATTGAAAACCATGATGCGGGCGAAAAAGAAATCAAGCAATTTTTGATGGTTGCCGGAGAAATTGGAAGTATCTTTAAAAAAGGCTCTACTATTTCTGCCGCAATGGGCGGCTGTCAGGCTGAAATTGGCGTTTCATCATCTATGGCTGCTGCTGCGCTCTGCGAATTAATGGGCGGTTCTCCTGCTCAGGTTTTAATGGCCGCTGAAATTGCTATGGAACATCATTTAGGTTTAACCTGCGACCCAATTGGCGGTTTGGTCCAGATTCCGTGTATCGAAAGAAATACGATGGGAGCCATAAAAGCCATAAATGCCGCAGAATTAGCACTTGAAACTGATTCGAAAAATGCAAAAGTTCCATTAGATAAAGTAATTAACACCATGTGGCAGACAGCAAAAGATATGAATTCTAAATACAAGGAAACTTCGGAAGGCGGTTTGGCAATTGCCGTGAATATGGCCGATTGTTAAGATTTCGAAAGTTAACCGCAAATTTGCTTCGCCCGTTCGCTATTGCCCGGGTCATAAATTTGCAGTAATTTATATAAGCCAAACACAATTCGGGAGAATTCGGGAGAATTCGTGACATTCGCGGCAGAAAATACTACTACATGAAAAAATACCACATTCTTACCATACTACTATTTTGTTCGGTTTTAATACATTCGCAAGAGCGTTATTATCTTAATTCTGATACCCGTTTGTACACTGCAGCAACTACTTCTGGTGCATTTTCAGGATACTTTAAATATGGTGCAGAAGTGCAGTTATTATCTGAAAGCAATAACGGCTGGTACAAAGTAAAAGCAGATAATTTATCTGAAGGCTATGTTCCTGCAAAATTCATTGCCCAGAGTTTAAATGCAAAAGATGCAAAAGTAAAAGATCCGGAAAACCCCATTATCGAAGGCGGTGATGCGTACTACGGCAGCAGTCATCTTTTTGTTTTGGCCGCCAGTTTAAAGGCAAGGGCGCTTCCTGATAAAAACTCAAAAATCAGGGAAATTTTAAATACCGGAGATCCCGTAAGTGTTAATTATCTTCCTAAAAATCCAGAAGAATGGGTGAACCTGCACGGTACTTTTATTGCAGAATACGTAAAATTTGCGCAGCGAAAATACCTCGGAAAAAGACCTGATTTTGAGGCATTGCTAAAAGAATTTGATAAATTGGATGTTAATGCAATTTCAGACCGTAAGAATGCAGCTGAAAGAATTGTAGAGTTGGCATGGAACAGCGATCCTTCAAAATTAACTCCGGCTTATCAACGCTATTATGCTGTTGTAAAACAATTGAACGACCCAAAACTTATTGCTGAAACGGAACTGAATGTCGTTTTGGCAAAAGCAATGGCGAAACGTAAAACACCAGAAGAAGTCGCTGCCTTTACCAAAAATGCCATATTCTCGCTAAAGGGCTTAAAAACAAAATCCTTCAATATTTCGCAAAAAGATTTGGTAAAAACTTTTGGAAAACCTCCAAAGAAAAAAACAGTTACTGACGAATGCGGCATTTATATAAGTGAAACATTTTATTGTTATCCTGATTTGGAGATTTCTGTAGATGAAACTCAAAATCTTGCCGAAGTCGTTAAGGTTTATAGTAATGCCAATAATAAACTTATCATCAATTCAAATTCAGTTCTGGACAATTCTATTTCTGAAAAAGCTTTCATAGAAAAATATGGAGCTTATATAACCGCTTCCATCAAAACACCTCATTACTATTCGATTAACATCGGAGACGGTCAATTTGAACTGGAATTCAGGGATGGAAAGCTGTTTGCAATCGAAATAATGTTCTTTTGCTGATTTCAATCTATAATTATTCAATACTTTTACACCTTCAAAAAAAAATAAAATGTCAGTAGCAAAAAAAGATTATAAAAGAATCACAACAAAGTCATTAATCGAAATGAAAAGCAATGGAGAAAAAATCTCGATGCTGACGGCTTACGATTATACAATGGCAAAAATTGTTGATACCGCAGGAATCGATGTGATTTTGGTGGGCGATTCAGCATCAAATGTTATGGCGGGTCACGAAACGACACTGCCAATTACTTTAGATCAAATGATTTACCACGCTTCGTCTGTGGTTCGTGCTGTTGAAAGGGCTTTGGTTGTGGTAGATTTACCTTTCGGAAGTTACCAGTCTGATCCTAAAGAAGCTTTACGTTCTTCAATCAGAATTATGAAAGAAAGCGGCGGACATGCAGTAAAATTAGAAGGCGGAAAAGAAATTAAAGAATCAATTAAAAAGATACTAAACGCAGGAATTCCGGTTATGGGACATTTGGGTTTAACACCGCAGTCTATCTATAAATTCGGAACTTACACGGTGCGTGCAAAAGAAGAGCAAGAAGCTGAAAAACTAATTGAAGATGCTAAAATGCTGGAGAAAATTGGCTGTTTTGGAGTTGTTCTTGAAAAAATACCAGCCGATTTAGCCCAAAAAGTAGCCGAAAGTATTTCGATTCCGGTCATCGGAATTGGAGCCGGAGGAGGCGTTGACGGACAAGTTTTAGTAATTCACGATATGTTAGGAATGAATAATGAGTTCAGCCCGCGTTTCTTACGTCGTTACCTGAATTTATACGAAGAAATGACCGGTGCAATTGGTAAATATGTTGCTGATGTTAAGTCGAGTGATTTTCCTAATGCTGGGGAACAATATTAAAATTAGATTTTTCGATTATTGGATTTTTCGATTGTTGGGTTTTTCGATTGTTGGGTTTTTCGATTGTTGGGTTTTTCGATTATTCGATTGTTGGACTATTCGATTGTTGGAAAAAAAAAATAATTAAATTAAAGTAAAATTATAATGCACAGATTTAAGGATTTGGAAATATGGAAATCAAGCAGGAAATTCTGCTCTGAAATTTATAATATTACATCAAATTTCCCTGAATCAGAAAAATTTGGTTTAACAAATCAACTTCGTCGTGCTTCTGTGTCAGTTCCTTCTAATATTGCAGAAGGATGTTCAAGAAGCAGCAATAAAGATTTTTCAAGGTTTCTTGAAATTGCAATTGGCTCTATTTTCGAAATTGAAACTCAACTTTTAATTTCATTTGATTTAGGCTATATTAATCAAATAAAATTAGATGAATTATGTTTTAATCTTGATAGAATTGTCAAGATGACTGCGAAATTTCGTTCAACGCTACAATAATTTATATAACAAAATAAAAGGTCAATTATACAGTCCCGCAGTCGAATAATCCAATAATCTAAAAATCGATTTTGAAAATAATTTCAGATAAAAACAATCTCCAAATCCTGCACGAAGACAACCACATTATTGTAGTCAACAAGCGCGTAGGCGATATTGTGCAGGGAGATAAAACGGGCGATAAACCTTTATCTGATGTAGTAAAGGAATACATCAAAGCCAAATACAATAAGCCTGGCGATGTTTTTTTGGGTGTGATTCATCGTTTAGATCGTCCGACAACCGGAATTGTAGTTTTTGCCAGAACCAGCAAAGCTTTAACGAGAATGAATGAAATGTTCAGTAACCGCGAAACGCAGAAAACGTACTGGGCAGTTGTAAAAAACAAACCTCAGGAAAACAAGGCAAAATTGGTTCATTATCTTAAAAGAAACGAAAAAAACAATACTTCAAAAGCACATTTAAAAGAAGTTCCGGAAAGTAAATTAGCGAGTTTAGATTACACCATTATAAAAGAACTTCAAAATTATACTGCCTTGGAAATCAATCTGCATACTGGGCGCCATCATCAGATTCGTGCGCAGTTATCGGCAATTGGTTCTCCGATTAAAGGCGATTTAAAATATGGTTTTGACCGAAGCAATCCTGACGGAGGAATTCATCTTCATGCCAGAAAACTGGTTTTTATACATCCAGTTTCAAAAGAAAATATTTCAATCATCGCTCCCACTCCTGACGAAACGATTTGGAATGCAATATGATTTTATGATTTAATTGTTAAATGTTTAAATTTTATCAATTAACTTGCAGTAAGAAAAAATCAAGCTGCGCATAAAATGGACTATAAAAACGACATCGGATACAGAAAAGAAACGCTGAAAAAGTTATTGTACAACATTCAAAAAAGCGAAGATTTAATTGTAAAAGCGTTGTACGATGATTTTAAAAAACCTGAATTTGAAGCTGTTTTAACAGAGACCAATTATGTTATTTCAGACCTGAAAGACACCATTAAAAACATTCATAAATGGGCAAAACGCGATCGTGTTTTTCCTTCTTTGCTCAACTTTCCTTCTACTGATTTTATTTACAAGGAGCCTTACGGAAATGTACTGGTTATAGCACCGTGGAACTATCCTTTTCAATTGGCCTTATGCCCTTTAATCGCTGCCGTCGCTGCCGGAAACCGCGTTGTGGTAAAACCTTCAGAACTTACCCCGCATACTGCTGCTATTATTGCTAAAATTATTGAGAAAACATTTCATATTAATCATGTTGAAGTTTTTGAAGGCGGTGTCGAAGTCTCGAACGAACTGCTGGCAAAGCGCTGGGATTATATTTTCTTCACCGGAAGTGCTGCCGTTGGAAAAGTCATTGCCAGGGCTGCCGCAGAAAATCTAACTCCGGTGACACTCGAATTAGGCGGCAAAAATCCTTGTATTATAGATGAAACGGCCAATTTAAAATTAGCCGCAAAAAGAATTGTCTGGGGAAAATTCATCAATGCCGGCCAAACCTGTATTGCGCCGGATTATATTTTGGTTCAAAAAAATATGAAAATCAATTTTGTTAGTTTTCTAATCGAAGAAATTATAAAAGCCTACGGCAAAAAAATGGAGAAATCTCCTGATTTTGCGCGCATCATCAATACTAAAAACTGGCTCAGATTAGACAGTATGATCGACGGATCGAAAGTAATCTTTGGAGGCGAAACAGATGCCGACAAATTATTTATTTCGCCTACACTGATAGAAGAACCCAGTTTGGACAGCCTTGTAATGAAGGAAGAAATATTTGGACCCATTTTGCCAATTCTTACTTATGAGACTGAAAACGACATTAGTAACGTAATTAATCGTTATGAGAAACCTCTTGCTTTTTATGTTTTCAGTGAAAATAATTCATTTGCTAAAAAATTAATTACCAATTACTCTTTCGGAGGCGGCTGTATTAATGATACCGTTATTCAGTTTTCGAATAAAAGACTGCCTTTTGGAGGCGTTGGACACAGCGGCATTGGTGCTTATCATGGTAAATTTAGTTTCGATTTATTCTCTCATCATAAATCAGTAGTCAAAAAAGGCAACTGGCTCGATCTTCCTATGCGTTACGCGCCTTACAAAGACAAATTGGCTTCGATTAAGCGCTTATTAAGCTGGATGTAAGCATCCAAAACAATTTCGTAATGTTTTGTAGATTTTCATACGGAATTGATTAAAAATATTATATTTACGGAACAGGAATCAACTTAATTCACAAGATTATAAAACAATTTTACTTTTAGAAATGAAATCTACACCTGACCAAATCGAGGACATTAAAAAACATGGTTATTCCATAGATTTTTCAACCGTTTTTACCCATGCTTTCGAAAACTACAAAAAGATCGCACTTTATGCGGCATTAATAATTCTGGTTTTCTCTGTAGTGTTTGCAATTGCGTTAATGGGAATTGTGGTAGCGTATTACGGTGCCGAAAGTTTAAGCCAGGAATTTCTTCAAAATTTAGAAAACCAAAAGCAGACTTACATACAACAATTAATTTCTATTGTTAGTGTCGCGGCCATAACTGCAGTATTTGCTCCGTTTGGCGCAGGATTTCTTAAAATGGCAGACTGTGCAGATAAAGATGAAGAATTTAATGTTTCTACGATCTTCAGCTACTACAAAACACATTATTTTGCTCAAATATTCGCTTCGGCTTTTATTGTCGCTATTATTGGCGGTGCAATTGGGGCAGTTCTGGAAACGTACCTGCTCTATAACCCAATGCTTCTGATTGTTGTTTCGTTCTCGACAAATCTATTCATTTCTTTCCTCACCTACCTGGCGATTCCGTTAATTGTGTTTGGAAACCTAAATGCACTAGAGGCCTTAAAAACATCTCTAATCATTATAAGTAAAAACCCATTAATGATTTTTGGATTATTTATCGTTGGATTCATAGGCTCGATGGTTGGATTAGTTGGTTGTGTTGTTGGAGTAATTTTCACCATCGCTTTCAATACTTCCATGACATACGCGACGTATACTTCTTTGTTTAGCACAGAAAACAAGGAAGATTCTATTGATTCCATTGGGCAGTCGGATTTAGAATAAACCGGAAATTCCAAAAAAAAAGAGCTCAACCAACTCTTTCTGGATTTCAAAAAAAAAGCTATTTACTAAAACCAGCGTACCCGCATTATATGGCAGAAAACTATAGTTTTTTCAACTTATTGGTCTTAGGAGTTGCCAATCTCGGCAATGGCCTGAAATCAATTATGGCGAACTGGCAGGTTTTCAACTCCGATATTATTTTTTACAACAATCCTAAACTCATTATTTTAGGATTGTCACTTTTTGGTTTTTTAGCTTTATTGGTTTATCAGTTTTTCAAGATAAAAGACAAAATTGGCTATTTCATAGAAAAAAAGAGAGAAAACGAGGCAGCCGGTAGAGAATATCAGCTTTACATTTTGTTTTTTGGTATTGCGGTTATTGTCATCGAAATCATCAATGAAATCTTTAAAATCAGGCCTAAAAGTTTACTGGTTTTAAATATATCCATTGGTTTTACAGTACTTTTCGTTTACTTCATCACAGATAAAATCAAATTTCTGCGAGATAGAATCCAGAACATTTTCATCTTTGGTTTCTTTATATATATTGCTTATATCGCATTCAATCTTATTGTACTTCCAGAGGATGTAATACCAATTATCGTTTTTTTAATCTCGGTTTTCTTCTCTTACAACATTTTAAAACCCATTAAAATTTACTGGTTTTTTGTTGCGCTTGTGTTTACATTCCTGATTATAACAATTGCTTTTGCTCTAATTCCGCTAAAATCATCCATTCTTTTAATCAATTTCTGCATCCTTATTTTTATTATCAATCAGGTAAAATATGCAGTTTTATTAAACAATCGCGATAATTTCAGGTTTACCAATGAAATTGTTCATAAAGGAAATTCGTTAACAATTGCGACAGACAAAAAAGGCGAAATATTATTTTGCAGCGAAACTATAACGTCCGTTTTAGGGTATCTTCCGGAAGAAGTTATGGGTCTGAAATTTTGGAAATTAACTCAGGAAGATGATTTCACAGAAAGGGTTAATCCGATTCATCGTGAAGAAAACAAGCTCTATATCAGAAAATTAAAAACCAAAAGCGGAGAATACAAATACATTCAATGGAAAGATAAAAAATTCTCAGAGGATTTAATTATCAGCATAGGTCAGGATGTTACCGAGCAGATTATTGTTCAGGATCAATACAAAAATCTTATCCAGACTGCTACTGATATCATTTTTGAAATTGATGCCGACGGTTATTTTACCTTTATAAATGAATTTGCCTATTCTATTCTGGGATATTCAGAAAATGAAATTCTCCTGCAGCATTATTCTAATTTTATTCACGACCATTACCTGACAAATGCAGTTGATTTTTATGAGAATTTAGAAATCAGCGAAAATAATTTCCCCATAATTGAGCTGCCGATTTTAAAGAAAAATGGCGATGAATTATGGATTTCGCAAAAGATAATCCTACGCAAAAATGATTTGGGACAAACCATTGGTTATGCCGGAATTGCCAGAGATATTACGGAAATAAAGAATATAGAAAACGAGAAAAAAAGACGTCTCGAAAAAATTGAAGCCTACAACAATTCGACAAAAAAATTATCGACGACCGACTTCAGTAAATATGATAATTTAGATAACGTGATCGATTACATTATCAAAGAGGCAGCAATGGTAAGCAAATCTAACCGCGTGAGTTTCTGGAAATACCACAGGGATTTAATTACGTGCCAAAAACTATTCAGCATTGACAATCAAAACTTAAGCGACAAAAATATTCTGGACAAAGCCTCTTATCCCATTTATTTTGAAACTTTAAAAAACCAAGCCATTATAAATGCACCCGATGTTTTTAATAAGTTAGAAACCTCTGAATTTCAAAAGCTTTATTTCACAAAAAATCACATAAAATCAATGCTGGATGTACCGATTTTTTTAAGCGGACAACTGGCAGGAGTGGTTTGTTTTGAAAGTACCCAGGAAAAAAGAGAATGGGATAATGAGGATATTAATTATGCCAGAACAATTTCTGATATAATTTCACTCGCTATTTCATCGCAGATGCGTTTAGAAGCAGAACGAAAATTAGAATTTAAAAGTCAATTGCTGTATGCGCTTTCTCTTTGTACAGAGAAATTTCTTTTAAGCAAAACAACGCAAGAAATGTTTCAGGAAACGTATGATTTAATTGGAAAAGCGGCCAAAGTAGATCATATGTATTATTATGAAAAGGATTTTACGAACCAAACTTTCAGCCAGAAATATAAATGGTCCAGAAAAGGGATCAAACATCAAATTACGACTTTACGCCAAATGACCGAAGAAAATTTAAGGGAGATTCATGAAGCGGCACAGAACAAACGTATTTTAAACAGCTTTACCCGAAAACTCGACGATACTTTTTTTAAGACTTTATTAATCGATAACGAAATCAAATCAATTTTGATTCTGCCGTTGTTCATCAATGATATTTTTACCGGTTTTATTGGTTTTGACGATTGTACCAAAGAAAGAAAATGGTCTGAAGAAGAAATATACATTTTTCAGGTTTTGGCCAATAACATTTCTTCCGCCTTAGAAAGAAATCGAAATGAGAGCAAGATTGTCGAAAGCGAGGAGAAATTTAAATTGATCGCGAACAACATTCCGGGCACAGTTTATTTGTCTAAATTCGATGCTTTTTCGACCAAAATTTTCCTTAATGACGAGATTCAAAATTTAACCGGATATTCAAAGTCAGAGTTTATAGAGCATAATTTATCGTTTTTATCGCTTATTCATCAGGATGATAAAGATGAAGTCGTTAACAGCCAGATGATCAATTTACAAAAAGGAGTACCGCTTCATAATGTGTACCGAATTAAGCGAAAATCAGGCGAGTATATTTGGGTAGAAGAATTTGGCGATGTTATAAAAAGAGGCAATGAAATTGAATTTGTAGGCGGCATTTATTTTGATATTACCAACAAAAAAGAAACCGAAGATGCCATAAAAGCCAAGCAATTGGCGGAAGCGGCAAACAAATCGAAATCGGATTTTCTGGCCAATATGTCGCATGAAATCAGAACACCATTAAACGGTATTATCGGATTTACACATTTACTGATGAAGACCGATCTTGAAGAAATTCAGGAAAAATACATGACCACAATTAATCAATCGGCGCATTCACTGTTAGAAATCATCAATGATATTCTTGACTTTTCTAAAATTGAAGCCGGAAAACTGGAACTTTTTATTGATTTATATGACATTAAAAAAGTGCTGGGTCAGGTTTTTGACTTGATTGTTTATGAATCCAATCAAAAAAATCTGCAGCTGGAACTGAATGTAGATCCGGATGTTCCTAAATATATCTGGACGGATATTGTGCGCATCAAACAAATCCTGATCAATCTGCTTTCGAACGCCGTAAAATTTACCAATGAAGGCTCTATAAAGCTGAATGTTTCGGTTTTAGAAAAAAATAAAAACAATAACTGCTCGATTCGTTTTTCTGTAATCGATACAGGAATTGGAATTTTGGAAAAAAATCAGAAGAAAATTTTTAAGGCTTTTTCGCAGGAAGACAGCTCAACCACCAGAAAATTTGGCGGAACAGGTTTAGGCCTCACAATATCCAATCAGTTATTGGCTTTGATGGAAAGCCGACTGCAATTGGAAAGTAAAATCGACGAGGGGAGTAACTTTTATTTTGATTTGAATTTAAAAACAAGCAACGAGAGCAGCCATGAAAAATACGATACCAAACTTAAAAATATTGATTTGGAAACCCTTTCCAGCAATATCAAATTAAACAATAAAATCATTACCTTTTTGATTGTAGAAGACAACAAAGTCAACATGCTGCTCTTAAAAACCATCATTAAAAACTTATACAACAACGCTTATATTTATGAGTGTGAAAATGGATATGAAGCCGTAAAACAATTTGAAGACATTAATCCAGATCTTGTTTTTATGGATATCCAGATGCCAATTATGAACGGTTATGAAACGACAAAGGCAATAAGAAATACCATGATAGGAAAAGAAATTCCGATCATTGCGGTAACTGCAGGAGCTGAAAAAGAAGAACGAAACAAATGCATTGCAGCCGGAATGGACGATTATATCTCAAAACCTATTATAAAAGGAACTGTAGAAGATGCGCTGGTAAAATGGCTAAAATGATAAAAACTAAATCGTTTCGTGTAACATCTAATTCCAAAAAAAAATATAAATTCGTATAAAACAAAACTTACAATAAGTTAAAATACTATATAAATATGAAATGGTTAGGAAGAAGACAAAGTGATAATGTAGAAGACAGAAGAGGACTATCAGGAGGAAAAGCAGTCGTTGGAGGCGGCATCATTGGTATTATTATTTTATTGGTAAATGTTTTTGGAGGCGAAAATGCCCAAATACTGACACCAGTTCTCGAACAACTTCAGGGCGGCGAACAGCAAACGGAATCAGCGGCTCCTCTAAGCAAAGAAGATGAGGAAATGGGACAATTCGTAAAAGTGATCTTAGCAGATAACGAAGATATATGGGGGAAAATATTTGCCGAAAACGGCATGACATACAAAAATCCTAAATTAGTCCTTTTTAGAGGATCTGTAAATACAGCCTGTGGCGGTGCTTCATCAGCATCAGGGCCTTTTTATTGTCCTGGCGATCAAAAAGTTTATATGGATTTAGGCTTCTTTGAAGAGCTGAAAACAAAATTTGGTGCTAAGGGCGGTGACTTCGCTATTGCGTATGTTATAGCGCACGAAATTGGCCACCACGTACAGACATTATTAGGAACCTCTGAAAAAATGCATCGTGAGCAGGAAGGCAAAAGTGAAGCTGCAGCCAATAAACTTTCGGTAGCATTAGAATTACAAGCCGATTTTTATGCAGGAGTATGGGCTCATTATAATGAAAAAAACTTAGATACTGGCGATATCGATGAGGCATTGAGTGCTGCAAATGCCGTTGGAGATGATGCCATTCAAAGCAAAATGAGCGGACAGATTGTTCCTGATTCGTTTACGCACGGTACGTCAGAACAAAGAATGTATTGGTTTAAAAAAGGATTTAAATCCGGCGATATCAAGCAGGGAAACACTTTTGATGAAATTCGATAATACAACAAACCAAATACAATAACCCATTATGAGCATGACTTAATCGTCATGCTTTTTTTTTGGAAAAAAAATAAAAATTCCAATTTTCAGGTTTTGGAATTTGGAACCAACGCTATCAGCTTTTAATAAAAACACCTGATTCTATGAGGTCTCCCACGGCTGAAACTGCGGGCTATGCGGTTTTCGATTCACAGTTTTTTATAATAATGAGTTTTGAAATTTAAATTACAGGCACAAAAAAAGCCTTGAATTTCTTCAAGGCTTAAATTTCTGGGTGGCTGACCGGGTTCGAACCGGCGACCCGCGGCACCACAAACCGCTACTCTAACCAGCTGAGCTACAACCACCATTTTGCTTAGCGGTTGCAAATATATAACAAAGGTTTACTTCTACAAAGAAAAAAATGAAAAAATTACATCAAATTTTCTAAGCTATTGACTGCCAAACATCTTTCAACAGTAAAACCTTCCGCGAATTCTGTCCCAACCAATCTCCCTAAGTCCTGTGCGCGGTAATTTAAGCTTTCAAAGAAGTTTTTGCTCGTAATTGGCGTTACCGGCTCTTTTGAATCTGGATCGTAAAACTGTGTTTTATAAGCCGAAATCGCTGCTACTTTTTTGTCTTCAAAACCGGTAATGTCGACCACAAAATCAGGTTTCAAATTTTTCCATTGAATGTAATGGTATACTACTTTTGGTCTCCAGGCGTCTTGTTTTTCGCCGTCTATCGAAGTTTCAATTTTCATTAATCCTGATAAAAAACAAGCATCAGATACTAATTTACTTCCCTTTCCGTGATCAATATGGCGATCATCAACCGCATTGCACAATACAATTTCCGGTTTGTATTTTCGGATCATTTTAATCACTTCAAGCTGGTGTTTTTCATCGTTTACAAAAAAACCATCTCGCAAACCTAAATTTTCGCGAATTGAAACTCCTAATATTGCTGCTGCGGCTTTTGCCTCTTCATCTCTTGTGGCTGCAGTGCCCCGCGTTCCAAGCTCACCGCGAGTTAAATCTACAATTCCCACTTTTTTTCCCAGAGATACTTCTTTTAAAATAGTTCCTGCACAACCTAATTCTACATCGTCCGGGTGTGCGCCAAAGGCTAAGATATCTAATTTCATTTTTTGTTTTTTTGTTTCATTTCAGGTTTCAGGTTTCAGGTTTCATGTTTCAGGTTTCACGTTGCCTGCAACACTTGAAACATGAAACATGAAACTTTTTTCTTAAACTATTTAATTTTTAAAACTCGTTTCATCGTCATTGATTTATTGACGCTTTCCTCCCACTCTTTTTCCGGAATACTTTCTTTGGTAATCCCGCATCCCATGTATAAAATGGCCGTTTTATCCTTAATCTGCATACTGCGTAAATTTACAAATAAATCAGAACTGTTGGCATTATGGGCAAAACTGCTGTTGAGTTCGCCAAGAAAACCGGTGTAAAAAGTTCTGTCGTAATTTTCGTTTTCGATAATAAATGCTTTTGCTTTTTTCTTTGGTAAACCACAGACTGCGGGCGTTGGATGAAGCGTATCAATAACTTCTTCCAGCGTTGAATCTTCGTTTAAAACGCCTGAAATATCGGTTTTAATATGCCAGATCGAACCTGCTTTTATACTGTAAGGTTCTGTAATAACAACCGATGAAGCTACTTCCCGCAGTCGTTTCACAATAAAATCAGTCACATATTTTTGTTCTTCTTTTTCTTTTTGTTCCCAGGTAACTTTTTCTTCCGCCGTTACTTTTTGCGTTCCTGCTAAAGCTGTTGTTTCAAAAACATTATTGCTGGCCTTAAGCAGTTGTTCCGGCGTAGCGCCTAACCAAAGGCCAATTTTAGGATGAAAAAAACAATACGAGAAAGTGCCTGGATATAACTGAATCAAATACTTGAAAGTAATGGCAAAATCAAACTCAACTAAATCGAGTTTTTCATTTCGGGACAAAACAACTTTCTTGAATTCTCCGTTATTAATCGCGTCAATTCCTTTTGAAACTAAGTCTTCGTATTGACTTTTCGCTTCCTGGTCAAATTTCAAATCATCAATTTCGATGCTGTTAAAAGTAACTTCGGTTCGTTCTGCACTTATAATTTTCGATTCATGTTCCGGAATTAAAATCAGTTGCTTTTCATCAAAAGAAGCAAATACAAATCCCTTTTCAGTGTAATCTGAAACTTTATACAAATGGTCGTCTTGCTGTAAAAGCGCAAAAATACTCGAAGAATTAGGTTTAGAATAAATTACGAAAGGTAAATTTTGCTCTTGATGTTTTCTTATTGTAGAAAAAAAGTCATTCATATTTTCTATTGGGTTATCTTTTTCTCTAAAACGATATTGGTTAATTTGCAAAGCGAAATGAGATTTCCCGCTTCATCTGTAATTTTAATTTCCCAAAGGTGAATACTTCTTCCTTTATGAATAATTTTGGCTGTAGCAAAAACCCAGCCTTCGCGAATACTTTTTAAGTGATTTGCCGAGATCTCGATACCTCGGACTTCCTGCTCTTTTGAATCGATAAAAAAATGTGATGCAGCGCTTCCCACGCTTTCCGCTAAAGCAACTGAAGCTCCTCCGTGCAAAAGTCCCATGGGCTGGTGAACGCTGGGATTTACAGGCATTTTAGCAGTTAAAAAATCTGCTCCGGCATCGATATATTCTATTTGTAACGTCTCCATCAAAGTGTTTTTAGAAAACGTATTGCACGACGCTATGATCTGCTCTTTTGTATAATTCATTATTATGGACTTTAAAATCGTAAAATTAAAGAAAAGATGAGATACAAATTAGAAAATCGAATTCTATTATTAAAAATCGTCTACAAACATGTAAGTTTTTTGTTATTTTTACAAAAAAACAATCAAATATTAATTTTGGCCGAAAACTATTTTTTCCGCTTCCCGATCGCTGTAGAGATCACAGATTTATAGAGATCGTTTTTTACATACTCAGAAATCATTTTAACCCTTTTATCCCGATAGGTATCGGGACTGACAAAAAATACATTCAAATGCGTCATTATTTTGTACTTTTTATTTTCGGTCTGCTTTTGGCTTTCAGTTCCTGCCGAACTGATTTTGATACTATTGCAAGTTCCGGAGAGTTAAAATTTTCAAGAGATACCGTTTATTTAGACACCGTTTTTAAAAACATCGGCTCAAGCACTTATCAGCTAAAAGTCTATAACCGAACCAAAAATGACATTTCTATTCCGGTGGTGCAGCTTAAAAAAGGATTAAACTCGAAATACCGAATGACTGTTGACGGCATGAGTGGCAATAATGGCAAAATTTTTAATAACGTGACGCTTTTAGCCAAAGACAGTTTGTATATTTTTATAGAAACCACAGCAGATATTAAAGATGCAGATCCTTCAGATTTTTTATATACAGATGAAATTCAGTTCGATTCCGGCGCTAATGTTCAGGAAGTGGCTCTGGTTACCTTAATTCAGGATGCCGTTTTTTTATTTCCGAAGCAAAATCAGGACGGAACCAAAGAAAAAATTAAAATTGAAGACAAAGATGTGGATGGATTTTATTTGGATGAAAATGACGCCGTAAACGGAAACGAGCTGCTTTTTACCAATCAGAAACCTTACGTTATTTACGGTTTTGCCGGAGTTCCTCCAAATAAAACAGTCACTTTTCAAGCCGGCGCAAGAGTACATTTTCATGCTAATTCAGGACTTTTTATAGACAATAAAGCTTCTCTTCAGATCAACGGAACTACATCGACAACCGAAAAATTAGAAAATGAAGTCATTTTTGAAGGCGATCGATTAGAGTCTCTTTACTCCGATATTCCCGGACAGTGGAATTCTGTTATTTTAGCTGACGGCAGTACGAATCATTCCATCAATCATTTGACCCTAAAAAATGCCACAATTGGCCTGAACATAAAAAATCAGGATCACACAACCGTTCAAATAAAAAACACTCAGGTGTACAATTGTGCCCAATATGGAATTTTGGCTCAAAACGCACGTGTGAATGGCGAAAACATTGTAATTAATTATACAGGTTTGGCGAGTTTATCCTGTGTTTACGGCGGAAATTACAGTTTTACACATTGTACTTTCAACAACAATTGGGCAACTGGCTCTCAGACTGCAGTTAATTTGAGTAATACTTTAGAAGGCGCCGTTCCTGAAACGAAACCATTAACGCAGGCAACTTTTAACAACTGTATTATTTATGGTTCGAGTACCAGCGAATTCAATTTGAATAAGAACAATACGGCTGCATTTGTTTATCAGCTCAACAATTGTTTATTAAAATTTAACAGCACAAGCAGCAATCCTGATTATCAATTTAAAACAGATACGCAGCATTACAATCAAATTATTCTAAACGAAAACCCTAAGTTTTACAACGCTTCTCAAAATAAGTTCAACATCGATAAAACTTCTGCCGCTTTCGCGAAAGGCAGTCAGACGTATACAATCACAACTGATATTATAGGAAACACCAGAACTTCACCGCCAGATTTGGGCGCTTATCAAAGCAAAGATTTCCCGAAGTAAAGTTTTTTTGCCGCAAAGACACTAGGCACTAAGATTTTTTAACATTACAAAACATAACCAATGGTTTCAACCATTGGAGCGCAATCAGAATAACTACTACATACACCCCACGGTTGAAACCGAGCGCTATATTTGAAATACAAATTTACATGAATGTTAAAGCTAAAACGTGTTGATTATCTAGCTGCGTGAAATAAAACTTTGCGACTCTGTGCCTTTGCGAGATTCTTTTCCCATTCTCTAAAATGAACATATGGCACTTATATGGTTTAAAAACTGTCTGACTTTTTTTCAAAAGAGTTCCTTTTCAAATTTGCGCTTGCTATTTATTTACACTAAATTTGCACTTTCAATACAACAAACTACACATCACAATGATCCATTTCTTTGAAAACCAAAGCAAAACTGTTTTTGCCGTACAAACGCAAAACGAAATTTCGGCTCAAGACATTTCAAAATTAAACTGGCTTTTTGCCAACTCCAATAAGATCGAAAAATCCGCTTTGACGGATTTTTTTGTTGGTCCACGCGCCACTATGATCACACCCTGGAGCACAAATGCTGTAGAAATTACTCAAAACATGGGTATTCCGGGCATTATCAGAATTGAAGAATTTCATCCTGCAACGGAAGATTTTACAGATTTTGATCCGATGCTTTCACAAAAATTCAATCAATTAGATCAGGAAATTTTCACCATTAATGTTCAGCCCGAACCTATTTTGGAAATCGATGATATTGCGACTTACAACAAAGTTGAAGGTTTAGCTTTAAGCCAGGAAGAAGTTGACTATTTAGACAATCTTGCTGTAAAACTGGGAAGAAAATTAACGGATTCTGAGATATTTGCTTTCTCACAAGCCAATTCAGAACACTGTCGTCACAAAATTTTCAACGGAACTTTTGTTATTGACGGTGAAGAAAAAGAAACTTCTCTTTTCAAATTAATCAAAAAAACATCACAGGAAAATCCTAACGATATAGTATCTGCTTACAAAGACAACGTTGCTTTTGTAAAAGGACCAAAAGTGCAGCAATTTGCACCAAAAACAGCTGACAAACCAGATTATTACGAAATAAAAGAATTTGATTCGGTTTTATCTCTTAAAGCAGAAACACACAATTTTCCAACAACTGTAGAACCTTTCAACGGAGCTGCAACAGGTTCTGGAGGAGAAATTCGCGACCGTTTAGCGGGAGGACAAGGTTCATTGCCATTAGCAGGAACTGCGGTTTATATGACTTCGTATTCTCGTTTGAACGATGACAGAAAATGGGAAAATGCTGTTGAAGAAAGAAAATGGCTGTACCAAACTCCAATGGATATTTTAATCAAAGCTTCAAACGGAGCTTCTGATTTCGGAAATAAATTCGGGCAGCCGCTTATTACAGGTTCAGTTTTAACTTTCGAACATTCAGAAAACGACCGTAAAATTGGTTACGATAAAGTAATCATGCAAGCGGGCGGCATTGGTTACGGAAAATTAGATCAGGCAATCAAAAAGAAACCACAAGAAGGCGATAAAATCGTAATTCTAGGTGGAGAAAATTATAGAATCGGAATGGGTGGTGCTGCGGTTTCCTCTGCAGATACAGGAGCTTTCGGTTCAGGAATCGAATTAAATGCGATTCAGCGTTCGAATCCGGAAATGCAAAAACGTGCTGCTAATGCCATTCGTGGTTTGGTAGAAAGTGATCATAATCCAATTGTTTCTATTCACGATCACGGAGCTGGAGGACACTTAAACTGTCTTTCGGAATTGGTGGAAGAAACTGGAGGTTTAATCGATTTAGATAAATTACCGGTTGGAGATCCAACACTTTCTGCAAAAGAAATTATCGGAAACGAGTCTCAGGAAAGAATGGGATTGGTTATTGGTCAAAAAGATATTGATATTTTGCAAAGAATCGCCGACAGAGAGCGTTCGCCAATGTATCAGGTTGGAGATGTAACGGGAGACCATCGTTTTACTTTTCAATCACACTCAAATGGTTCAAAGCCGATGGATTATGCTTTAGAAGATTTCTTTGGAAGTTCTCCAAAAACGGTTATGAATGACAAAACAATCGACAGAAAATATGCTGCTGTTTCGTATGACAGCGCCAATTTCGAAAGTTATTTAAAAGACGTTTTACGTTTAGAAGCTGTTGCCTCAAAAGACTGGTTAACCAATAAAGTGGACCGTTGCGTTGGTGGAAAAGTGGCGAAACAACAATGTGCAGGACCTTTGCAATTGCCTTTGAATAATGTGGGCGTTATGGCTTTGGATTATTTAGGAAAAGAAGGAATCGCAACTTCTATTGGCCACGCTCCTATCGCGGCTTTGATTGATCCGGTTGCAGGAAGCAGAAATGCTATTGCAGAATCGTTATCAAACATTATTTGGGCACCGATTAAAGATGGTTTAGGCGGCATTTCATTATCTGCCAACTGGATGTGGGCTTGTAAAAACGAAGGTGAAGACGCTCGTTTGTACGCTGCTGTTGAAGGTTGTTCAGAATTTGCAATCGAATTGGGAATCAATATTCCGACAGGAAAAGATTCACTTTCGATGAAACAAAAATATCCAAACGACGAAGTAATCGCACCGGGAACGGTTATTATTTCGGCTGGAGGAAACTGTACCGATATTAGAAAAGTAGTGGAACCTGTTTTACAAAAAGACGGGGATTCTATTTATTATATCAATTTGTCTCAGGATGATTTCAAATTAGGAGGTTCATCTTTTGCACAAATCAGAAATACAATCGGAAATGAAACTGCTACCATTAAAGACGCTTCTTTCTTCAAAAATGCATTTAATACAATTCAGGAATTAATCGGCGAAAGCCAAATATTAGCAGGTCACGATATCGGAAGCGGTGGATTGATTACTACTTTATTAGAATTGTGTTTTGCTGATGTGAACTTGGGAGCTAAAATTGATTTTAGTGCTTTCGCAGAAAAAGATTTATTGAAAATCCTTTTCGCAGAAAACATCGGAATTGTTTTTCAGGCAAAAGAAGATGCAGTGGTTGAAGCTAAATTAAATGCCAACAATATCGAATTTTTCAAATTAGGAAAAGCGACAACTACAGAGACTTTAGACCTTGGTCCCGAAGCTTCGGGATGGACTTTAGACATAAAGGAATACAGAGACGTTTGGTTTGAAACTTCTTATTTATTAGACCAAAAACAATCTAAAAACGGAACTGCAAAAGCACGTTTTGAAAACTATAAAAATCAGGCCTTAAATTACACTTTCCCATCTCATTTTACGGGTAAAGCACCTGTAATTGATGCTTCGAAACCAAGACCAAAAGCGGCTATAATTCGTGAAAAAGGAAGTAATTCTGAGCGCGAAATGGCAAATGCAATGTACTTAGCTGGTTTCGATGTAAAAGATGTTCACATGACAGATTTAATTTCTGGGCGTGAAACTTTGGAAGACATTCAGTTTATTGGAGCCGTTGGTGGATTCTCTAACTCTGATGTTTTAGGTTCGGCTAAAGGATGGGCAGGAGCGTTCTTATACAACGAAAAAGCAAAAACAGCTTTAGATAATTTCTTTAAAAGAGAAGATACTTTATCTGTTGGAATCTGTAACGGTTGTCAATTGTTTATGGAATTAGAAGTAATTAATCCGGAGCATGAAGTACACGGAAAAATGCTTCACAACGATAGTAACAAACACGAAAGTATTTTTACTTCTGTGAAAGTTCAGGAAAACAATTCGGTTATGTTATCGACTTTGGCCGGAACAACTTTAGGAGTTTGGGTTTCTCACGGAGAAGGTAAATTCAATTTACCAATGGGTGAAGAAAACTACAACATTGTTTCGAAATACGCTTATGAAGGATATCCTGCAAACCCTAATGGTTCGCACTACGATGTTGCGATGATGTGCGACAAAACTGGAAGACATTTGGTTACCATGCCTCATATTGAGCGTTCGACTTTCCAATGGAACTGGGCGCATTATCCAAAAGACAGAAATGACGAGTTTACACCTTGGCATGAAGCTTTTATCAATGCCAGAAAATGGATTGAGAATAACTAAATAATATATCTTGTTATTGAAAAGCGCCCGAAATTTCGGGCGCTTTCTTTTCCTGCAAGGTTTCCAAAACCTTACAGGAATCAAATGAGCGATTTTTTAAATCATTTTAATCCTTTAATCTGTGGCTTTTTTAAAATAATTGCGCAATTCAAGGCAAAAAAATCTCTAACAAATTCGTGGCAGCTGCTCTCCTACTAAAGGATTCACCACTCTTTTACCTCCAAAAGCGCTTTCGATAATTATTTTTGACGGATGTTCAGCAGTAACAAAACCTATTTCTGATGCATTTGGATTGGCCTTTTGTAAAATTGCCAGTACCTCATCCTTAATTTCCGGGACTGCAACACAAACAAAGATTCCTTCGTTAGCTACATACAGCGGATCTAAACCTAGTAATTCGCAGGCACTTCTTACCTGATTTTCTACTTTTATATTTTCTTCAAACAGTGAAATTCCAAGATTGATTTCTGTTGTAATTTCATGTAAAACCGAAGCTAGTCCGCCACGTGTTGCGTCTCTTAAAAAATGAATTTTATCTCCAAATTTTGCTATTAAATCTAAAACAATATGATTTAGATTTGTTGTATCACTTAAAATATCACTTTCAAATTCCAATCCCTCACGCTCAGACATAATCGCCATTCCATGAGAAGCTAGTGGTCCGTTCAAGATGATGACATCATTTTCCTGAATATTTTGAGTTTTGATATTGGCTTTTTCATGAACAATCCCAATTCCCGAAGTATTAATATAAATTTTATCTCCTTTGCCTCTTTCGACCACTTTAGTATCTCCCGTAACGATCTGAACATTTGCTTTATCAGCTGCCTGCTTAACAGACTTAATAATTTGCGTAAACTCATCTAAACTAAATCCCTCTTCGATAATTAGGGCCAAGGAAAGATATTTTGGAATAGCGCCACACATCGAAAGATCGTTTACTGTGCCATTTACAGCGAGTTCACCAATATTGCCGCCTTTAAAAAATATAGGAGAGATAACATAGCTATCGGTAGAAAAAGCCAGATTTCCTTGTAAATTTAAAAACGCTCCATCATGCCTTACTTCTAAAATATCATTTTTTAAGATCTTAAAAATTACATCGTTTAACAATGTAGTCATATGTTCACCGCCACTACCGTGGTGTAAATGAATCACTTCAGCTTTTTTATTCATCTCTTAAAATTAAATCTCTTCGCCCATTTGCTTTAGGACCTCCATGGTCCTTTTGGCTTCCTCCTCATCAATAATTCCAATTGCTGCACCAACGTGAACTAAAAGATAATCACCAACTTTAGCCTCGGGAACAAGGGATAGATTGACTTCTTTGATAATTCCCTCAAAAGAAACAATTCCAATTCGGAAAGTTTCATCGAGTTCTATTGTAACTTTTTCAAGTTTTCCCGGAACTGCTAAGCACATATAATCATTGTTTTATAGATTGTGTTAAATAATCGTACCAGGCAGACAAACCTTCCCCTGATGTGGCAGAAACTTCAAAAAATATTAAATGCGGATTTACTTTTTTCGCATACTCTTTTAATTTTTCCAAATCAAATTTTAAATAAGGCAGTAAATCAATTTTATTAATAATACAGATTTGTGATCCAGAGAACATATCCGGATATTTTAAAGGTTTGTCTTCACCTTCGGTAACTGAGATGATGACAATTCGTTTTAATTCACCTAAATCAAACATAGCGGGACAAACCAGATTTCCAACATTCTCAATCATCAGGATAGAATCGGGAACCGGTTTCAATTCTTTTACTGCTCTCGCTATCATTTCGCTGTCTAAGTGACAGCCTTTTCCTGTATTTATCTGAAGCACAGGTACATTTAATTTATGTATTCTATCAGCATCATTGGTCGTCTGCTGGTCACCTTCAATTACAGAAAAAGCAATTTTGTCTTTTAAATCAGCAATTGTTCTCTCTAATAAAGAGGTTTTCCCAGAGCCGGGCGAGCTCACTAAATTGACTGAAAAAATATTCAATGCCTCAAAAAAACCTCTGTTTCTCTCAGCGGTCAACTGATTTTTGTATAAAATATCTTTCTCAAGCTGTACAATATTTATTTCGTGTGAATGAGTATGGGCGTGATGAGGATGATCATGGTCATGCATGTCATGTTCGTGATCATGATCTGGATGATGCTCATGGTGATGACCATGATGTTCGTGGTCATGGTGATGGTGGCAATGGCCAGAATGAGAATGAAAGCTGTTATCTCCTATTTTTGTAAATTTTATTTCATTTTCATCAGAGCTGCAGCCGCAAGTGGTACACATAACTAATTTATTTAATGATTATTTTCTTGATTTTTAATTCTTTACCTGTAATAATTTCTTTAAAGGGACTATCGCAACTGGGGCAGCTGTCAAAACTTTTATCTATTTGAAATTCTGTTTCACATTCTGCACATTTTGCTTTTCCGGCCGGCTCTTCAATAAATAATTTCGTTTTAGACAAAACGCTCTCCTTAATACATTGAGGCCAGATAAAATGAAAAGAACTGATTTCGACTCCGGATAATTTTCCTATTTCCAGATGAACTTCCAACACTTCCTGCCCCATTATCTTATCTACTTCTTGTTGAATAATCTTCACAATTGAAGTAACTACAGAAAGTTCATGCATACTGATTTTTTAAATAAAATTAATCGCTAAAATTACTTTTAAAAAAGTGCGTAAAAACTGATAATTATCAGGTTTGAAAATAAATCATCTGAATACTTTTGAAAGTTGCAAAGTCAAAGCTTTCTATCATAAAGCAATCTAAAAAACATACTCAGAATGGAGGATAAAAACAAAGTCAATGAAACCTATTTTACCAGCATCGAAAGACAAGGTTATAACAGGAGGGATTTTTTAAAATTTGTTGCTTACATCGGCGCCTATATGGGAGTTCAGAGTTCAGCAATTGGTCAAATTACCAAAGCCTTGGAAACTACACCGCGACTGCCCGTAATTTGGGAACATTTTCAGGAATGTACCTGCTGCAGTGAATCTTTCATTCGTTCTGACCATCCAATTGTAGCGGATATTATTTTAGATAAAATCTCTCTAGACTATACATTGACCTTAATGGCTGCCTCCGGGCATCAGGCTGAAGCTGCTAAAAAAGCGACAATGGACAAATACAAAGGAGAATATATTCTTTGTGTTGAAGGCTCTATCCCAATGGGCGCCGATGGGAATTACTGCTGCATTGGCGGACGAAGTGCCTTAGAAATTCTAAAAGAATCTGCTGCGGGAGCCAAAGCCATTATTGCGTGGGGAAGCTGCGCCACATCTGGCTGTGTACAGGCTGCTAAGCCCAATCCTACAGGAGCAGTTCCGATTCATAAAATAATTACTGACAAACCAATAATCAATGTTCCGGGATGCCCTCCTATTGGAGAAGTTATGGCCGGAATTATTGTGCACGTAGTGGCGTTTGGAAAATTGCCTGAACTAGACAGCGCAGGACGACCAAAAGCTTTTTACTCTAAAAGAGTCCACGACAGCTGTTATCGACGACCTTATTTTGACGCTGGTTTATTTGCTGAAAATTTTGACGACGAAAATGCCAAGAAAGGCTACTGCTTATATAAAGTAGGATGTAAAGGACCAAGTACCTACAATGCCTGCGGTAATATGAAATGGAACGGTGGAGTGAGTTACCCAATTCAGTCCGGACATGGATGCATTGGATGCAGCGCTAAAGATTTTTGGGATGCAGGAAGTTTTTACAGCAGAGATGCCTCTATTGGAGGAAGCGTTGAGGCAAATGCAGACACATTGGGCAAAATTGCCCTTGGCGGCGTCGCTGCAGGTATTGGAACACATGCCATTCTTTCTAACATATCAAAAAGAAAAGAGCTCAATCATAGAATTGATCAGGGAACTGAAAACGAAAAACATTTAGACGATTTATAATCTATAAAAAAACAAAATGGCAGAGAGAATAGTTGTAGACCCCATTACAAGAATAGAGGGACATCTAAGAGCGGAAGTAGAAATCTCAGACGGCACCATAAAAGAAGCATTTTTATCTTCGACAATGGTGAGAGGTCTGGAGAACATTGTGAAAGACAGAAACCCTAAAGATGTCTGGGCTTTTGTACAAAGAACCTGTGGTGTTTGTACTGCCACGCATGCAACAGCCTCCGTACGATCTGTTGAGGATGCACTTGGAATTGTGGTTCCTCCTAATGCAGAAATTGTACGAAACATAATGCTCGGCGCTTTATACTTACACGATCACGTTGTCCATTTTTATCATCTTCATGCTTTTGATTGGGTAGATGTTATTAGCGGTCTAAATGCAGATCCCGTAAAAACCTCTCAATTGGCACAATCAATATCAAATTGGCCAAAAAGTTCACCAGGTTATTTTTCTGATTTACAAAAAAGACTGAAAAAATTTGTTGCCAGCGGTCAACTAGGAATTTTTGCAAATGGCTACTGGGGACATCCGCAGATGAAACTGCCTCCGGAAGCTAATTTAATGGCAACAGCACATTATCTGGAAGCTTTAGAATGGCAGAAAGAAATCGTAAAAGTACACGCTATTTTTGGAGGTAAAAACCCGCATCCAAACTTTTTAGTTGGAGGAATGGCCTGTTCCATAAATCTTGATGATGCAAGCGGCCTAAATGCTGAAAGACTGGCACTCGTAAGACAATTATTAGAGAACGCAAAGCGCTTTGTTGAGCAAGTATATATTCCGGATGTTCTTACTATTGCAGGTTATTATAAAGACTGGGGAGCTATTGGCGGTTTTCATAATTTCATGACTTTCGGAGATTTTCCAACACAGGGCCATAATAACACGAACATTAATACTTTCAAATTTCCATCCGGAGTTATTTTAAATAAAGACTTGACAAAAGTTCATGATTTAGATTTAAGAGATTTAAAAACCGTCGAAGAATATGTAAATAATTCCTGGTACGATTATGAAGGCGATGGAAAATCAGGAAGACAGCCCTGGTCTGGAGAAACGAAAATAAATTATACAGGTCCAAAGCCGCCTTACACTCATTTAAATGTTGATGAAAAATACAGTTTCATTAAAACTCCAAGATGGAAAGGCCACGCTATGGAAGTAGGTCCACTGGCAAGAATGCTGGTTGGATACGCATCAGGAAGAGAAGAATTTAAAGAAATTATCGATTCGACCCTGTCAAAATTACAAGTTCCCGCCGGGGCATTGTTCTCCACTTTAGGAAGAACTGCTGCAAGAGCTTTAGAATCGCAGTTAGTCGCAAATTGGAATCTGGAATTTTTTGATGATCTAATTGACAATATCAAAAATGGCGATACAAAAATGGCCAATATGGAAAAATGGGAAACTTCGACCTGGCCAAAAGAAGCTCAAGGTGTAGGTTTGGTAGAAGCGCCTCGTGGTGCCTTAAGTCACTGGATCGTGATAAAAGATGCCAAAGTTGCCAATTATCAGCAAGTCGTTCCTTCAACATGGAATGCTTCTCCCCGAGATCCCAAAGGCCAACGCTCTCCTTACGAAAGCAGTTTGTTGAATACACCAGTAGCAAATACTGAATTACCCTTGGAAATCATTAGAACCATTCACTCGTTTGATCCCTGTATTGCCTGTGCAGTTCATTTATATGACGAAAATGGAGACATCATAAAAGAAGTAAATGATATTACAATTTGCAATACTTAATTTAAACCTTACCACATGCCAGCAAAAACTAACGATTATAAAAGAGCTTACATATGGCAGTTACCCATACGTATTTTTCATTGGGTAAATGCCTGGGCCATTACTGGATTGGTCTTCTCGGGATTTATTATTGGGAATCCGCCGGGAATTATTTCAAGAGACGAGGCATCACAGCAATTTTGGTTTGGATACATTCGGGAATTTCATTTCATATGCGCTTATCTATTAGTTGCGGTCATGATTATGAGGGTTTATTTTGCATTTAAAGGAAATAAATATGCCAATTGGCGTGTTTTCATTCCTCTAAAAAAAGAAGGTTTAAAAAGAATGTGGCATGTAATTAAATATGATATTTTTCTACAGAATGAACATACTAATAACTCTCCCAGCGGCGCTGTCGGCCATAATAGTGTAGCGGCATTTTCGTACCTCATTATGTTTTTTATGGGACTCATTATGATAGCAACAGGATTTGCCCTCTATGCTCCCACTTCGACATGGTTTTTACCCAAAATGTTTGGCTGGGTTGTAAATTTAGCCGGAGGTGATTTAAACGTCAGGACTATCCATCATTTTACGACCTGGACTTTTATTTTGTTTGCCATAGTTCATATTTACCTAGTATTCTTTCATGATTGGCTCGAAGGTTTGGGAGAAACATCTGCCATGGTGAGTGGTTATAAATTTGTTCGCAAGGAAAGAGTAAAAACGGATGAAAGAAACGATGAAGAACGAAAACTCATTAAAAAGGAAGAAACAAATCAAGGTTCAGTGTAAATAACCGGACTCCAAAAATAAAAGATATGCAAGAAGAAGTTATTACAAGGAAACTAGATGAATTTCATTCTGATGGAAATAGAATTTTAGTCCTCGGAATTGGTAATTACTTAATGGGAGACGAAGGTGTTGGCGTACATTTTATTAATAGGATTGATAAAAACCGATTCCCTGAAGATATTTCATTTATTGATGGCGGCACCGGTGGTTTTACTTTGATTCCCTATATAGAAAACCACCAAAAAGTAATTATTGTGGATGCCACAATGGATGGAAAGGAAGAAGGAACCATCACACTTTTAAAACCGCGTTTTTCAGAAGATTTTCCTATTTCGTTAAGCGGACACAATTTTGGGCTTAAAGATATGGTCGAAATTTTGTCTATGCTTGATACCATGCCGGAAATCTATTTGTATACGGTTACGATTTTGAAAATGGAACCAATGTGTATGCAGCTTTCGCCAAACGTAGATGAAGCAATTGAAAAAGTTACTCAAAAGATTATCGAATTGATAGCAAATTTTAATCTTTAATTTTTTGGAACCTTCATTTCAAATAAAAATTTCAGGTATTGTACAAGGCGTAGGTTTTCGTCCTTTCATATACAACTTAGCAACCCAGCTGCAACTAAAAGGGTATGTTTCCAATAGTGAATTTGGTGTCATTATTATTGTTCAGGGAAACAGACAAAAGATAACCAATTTTTGTAATGAGATTAAGAAAAAACATCCTAAACGCGCTAAAATAATTGAAATACAAATTTCAGAAATTCTGATTGAGGAAAAGATTACATCTTTTTTTATAAAACCCACTGAGAAAAATATTTCGGTCAATTCACCATTGACTCCTGATTTTGCTATTTGCAAAAATTGCAAAAAGGAAATTTTAGATCCGCAAAACATTCGGTATTATTATCCTTTTACTACTTGCACATCATGCGGGCCCAGATATGCAATTGCTGAGAAGTTTCCTTTTGAAAGAGAACATACCAGTATGAATAACTTCAAAATGTGCAAAGAGTGTGAGGAGGAATATACTAATCCTGATGATATTCGTTTTCATTCTCAAACTAATTCTTGTCCCAATTGCGGTATTCAACTTTCATTAACCCATAATAATGGTTTAATTATTTCAGGATCTAATAAAGAAATTTTCGAAACCATTTCAGAAAAACTAAGCGAAGGAAAGATTGTAGCCGTTAAAAACATTTCTGGTTATCTGCTTCTTTGTGATGCCGCAAATAAAAAAGCTGTTCAGGAATTGCGAAATAGAAAAAAGCGCTTAAAAAAACCTTTTGCTGTTTTATTTCCAGATATTAAGCAGATTGAAAGTCATTTATTCGTTCACAAAAAAGAAAAAGATCTACTTCAATCTACTCAGGCTCCAATTGTAATTCTTCCGGTAAAAAAACAACTGGATTTAGCTGTAGACCAAATAGCGCCAAATAGGAGAACGCTGGGTGCTATGCTGCCTAATTCAGGAATTTTATATCTAATTGCTCATGTCTTTCAAAAGCCTTTAGTGGCAACAAGCGGCAACTTTAATGGTTCCTCAATTTGCAGTAAACAAACTGAAGCGGTGAAATCCTTACAGCCGATTGCAGATTTTTATTTACATCATAATTTAGAAATTCAACAATCACAAGATGATTCGTTGCTTAAATTTTCGAAAAAAAATAAGCAAAAAATCATCTTAAGGCGTGCAAGAGGTTTTGCTCCAAATCTCGGGAATCGTAATTTAGAAAATACTTCGGAAAAATTACTTTGTTTAGGAGCGAACTTAAAAAATACCATTACAATTACTCCAAATAAACAAATTTATACCAGCGAATATATTGGCGACTTACTAGATTACGACACTTATACCCGGTTTGAAAAAAAAACAAAAAGTTATTTGCAGTTTTTTGATTTTGTACCAAAAAAAATTCTTTGCGACCAGCATCCTAATTATGAGAACAATAAAATAATTACTGATTTTATAAAGGAAGAAAATAGTATTGAAACCATAAAAATTCAACATCATGAAGCTCATTTTGCAGCTATTTTGAGCGAAAAGAAACTTTGGAAAAAATCTAAAATTCTTGGTGTTATTTGGGACGGTGCGGGATTTGGCAATGAAACAGAAATATTTGGAGGAGAATTTTTTGAATACCATCAAAATAGAATAAACCGGATTGGTCATCTTGAATATTTTTCGTGGATTTTAGGTGATAAAATGTCCAAAAATCCAAAAATCGCAGCACTCTCAATTAGCAGACTCAATAGTTATTTCCAGCCTGACTTCGATGCAAACGAACTAAAAATTTACACAAATCTTATCAAAAATGGTGCTGTCAAAACCTCTTCTATGGGAAGATTAATAGATGCAGCTGCCTTTACGCTAGGATTTAAAGAAACTGTTTCGTTTGAAGGCGAAGCCGCAATGTATCTGGAAAGTCTGGCTCAGGAAGCTTATAATAAGTCAAATCTTAAAGTAAAAGATTACTTAAAAGATGAAAAAACAGCAGATTTAATTCCGGCAAAAAAACTCTTATTGCACGTAATTAAGGAAGTGAAAAACAATACAAATCCGGAAATTATAGCTTTAAATTTTCATTATACCCTTGTGAAATGTATTGAAAGAGCAGCCTATTTTTCAAAATCAAAAGAAATAGCTTTTAGCGGCGGGGTATTTCAAAATGCGGTCCTAATCGATTTGCTGATCGACCATTTAAAGCCAAAATACAAATTACATTTTCATGAGATGCTTTCTCCAAATGATGAAAACATCTCCTTTGGACAGCTCAATCATTATTTACATTTAAAAAATTAAACTATGGATATTCTAGAATTATTAGGACACATTGGTAAAACAGAAGAAAAAGATAAAATTTCGTATTCGGCTGGGGTTGTAATGGCTTTAAGCCTGCAAGATATTGGCTTTGAAGAAATTAGATATGAAGATTATGTAGACGGAATGAAAGCTGTATTTGAAAATACTGCTGAGAAAATTTCGCCGAAGCGTTCTATCGAAATTTTCAATAATTATGTGGCGCTTTTGCAGGAAGAATTAAAAGTAAAAAATGCTGCAATTGGAAAAGCTTTCTTAGAAAAAAATGCTAAAAAAGAGGGAATTATCACACTTCCCAGCGGTTTACAATATGAAATTCTCGAGGAAGGAAAAGGCAAAATCCCTAAAATTACAGCTACCGTAAATGTTATCTATGAAGGGTATTTACTGAACAAAAATGTTTTTGACTCTACAAAAGAAACCGGTCCTCAAAAAATGCGTCTTTTACAAACTATACCCGGCTGGCAGGAAGCGTTACAATTAATGCCTGAAGGTTCACGATGGAAAATTTATGTTCCTCATGACCTGGCATATGCTCATATTGGAGCACCGCCTATGATTCAGCCCAATTCGACTTTGATTTTCATTATTGAACTTTTAAATATTATTTAAATGAAATATCTTTCTGAATATCGAAATCCTGAATTGGTCAGATATTATATCGACGAAATTCATAAAATAACCACCAAACCATGGAATATCATGGAAATCTGCGGCGGACAAACCCACTCGCTGGTAAAAAATGGATTGTTAGATTTATTACCGGAGAACATCAGAATGATACATGGTCCGGGATGTCCGGTTTGTGTGACTCCAATCTCTTTAATTAACAAAGCTGTTGAATTAATGAATCAAGGTGTCATCATGTGTTCCTTTGGAGACATGATTCGCGTTCCCGGCTCCTCAAAAAGTCTTCTTCAGGCAAAAGCTGAAGGCGGCGAATTACGCATTTTATATTCTCCTCTGGAAGCGGTAAATATTGCAGCAAAAAATCCTGATAAAGAAGTTGTTTTTTTTGCTGTTGGTTTTGAGACCACTTCACCAAGTAATGCCCTTGCTGTACTTCACGCCCAGAAACTCGGACTGACCAATTTTAGTTTATTAGTCTCCCATGTATTGGTACCGCCTGCAATGGAAGCGATTTTATCAGATGAATTTTGTGTTATAAATGCTTTTTTAGGAGCGGGTCATGTATGCACTATCGTGGGTCTGGAAGAATATTATCCTATTGCCGAAAAATATAAAATTCCGATTGTAGTTTCCGGATTCGAACCTGCTGACATGGTGCAGGCGATTTATCATACTGTTTTGCAATTGGAAAAAGGAGAATATAAAGTAGAAAATCAATATACCAGATTAGTAAAAGAAGAAGGAAATATAAAAGCAAAAGAGGTTGTAAATACTGTTTTTACTATTGGAACCCAAGAATGGCGAGGCATTGGATCAATTGAAAACAGCGGACTCGTATTAAGGGAAAACTACAAAATGTATGATGCCAACGTGAAATTTTCTATAGAAGTGTCTGGCGGCAAAACAGATCAACATTGTATTGCTGGTCAAATTTTAACCGGAAATAAAAAACCAAATCAATGTCCCGAATTCGGAAAAAAATGTAAACCTTCTAATCCGTTAGGAGCGCCAATGGTTTCTTCTGAAGGGGCCTGCGCAGCTTATTACAACTATTTATAAAATTAAAAATGATTGGATTACTAATTACCGTTTATGCCGGGCTTGAACATGCTTTTGAAGCAGATCATTTATTGGCTGTTAATAATCTGGTTACCAATAGAAATAAAATCAAAGAAGCGTTGAAAGACGGAATTTTTTGGGGAGTTGGCCATACTTCTACTATTTTTATTGTGGGTATTATTATGATTGGCTTTAAGATTTCTATAAACGAAAATATCTTTAATTATCTCGAAGCTGTTGTCGGTTTAATGCTAATTATTTTAGGAGCTTATCGTTTATTTAAGTTATTGCATAAAAAAAGACATTCACATACGTACTCTCACAGTCACGCTCATACGCACAGTAACGGAGTTACTCATACTCACATGCATTCTCACACTTATTTTCACTCACATCCGATATCGGCTTTTGAACATGAACACTCCAATAACTCAAAAAATTATAAAACTGCATTTGGCGTTGGATTAATTCATGGATTGGCCGGAAGCGGTTCTTTGGTGATTTTAGTCATTTCGCAGATGAAAACACCATTAGAAGGTTTGATCTATATTCTGATTTTCGGGATTGGATCTATTTTAGGAATGTTTATCGCCGCGGGATTGTTTAGTATTCCCTACACCAAAAACGTACTCAAATCCAAAAAACTGCAATACGGGTTAATCATACTTTCGTCTGTAATATGCATTCTGTTTGGGTTCAAAATTATATATACCAATTTATTCTAAACCATTACATTCTCTATTCTTCTCTGAATTTAAACCTCACTTTGCTTGTATTTTTAAATCGGATTTTAAATAAAAATTGCTGGATAATCAATTTTAAACGGACTAATCTTCTAAAAAATTAAAAATATCATTCTTGTAATTGGGATTCATTTTTCTATTGAAATTTGAAGTATATTCGCCAAAAAATGCTGCCACTGCATTTTTTTTTAAACCCCAAAAACTTTAATCCTACATAGAATGAAATTGATACACTTATTTTTTATTACTCTGTTTTTTACGGTTGCACAATCTCATTCGCAAGTTCAGGTAGATCAAATTGCGTACAATGGCCGCGACCATTATATCACGACCACTATTGGGTATCCTGTTCCAGGAACTTATATTCCGACGGGACAAAAAGAACCTATTACGATACTAAATCCTGACGGAACGGGGGTTATTCAGGCGGCTGATTTAAGCAAAAAGAAAATCAACTGGGGAATTGAATGTACAGATGAAGGAACTCCGGTTTTTAAGGAAGGCTTTAACAGTGCTTCATACACATTCTGGTACAGGACGAATGACAGCGATGCATGGAATTATTCTCAATTCTCGATTCATTTTACCAAGAAAAAAATGTTCTTAATGGGAGAAAGAGTAAAAGAGTATGTTGATTACGATGTACAATAAGAGAATACTACAGTAAATTATCTCTTGTTTTTTATAATTTTTATTAAAAAAAAGAAAACGTTTTCGTTGATTTTCAAGAGTACCTATAATTTTTCCCATAAAATTCCACAAAATTAAAAATTGTACCTATTTTTTATTTAATTTGCGATAAAATTCAATATAATAAACATGGTTTCAATCACACGCCTTTTTGATTTTCCCTATTATCAACAAGAAACTTATAATCTTCCAGTTGCTTTGGCAACCAAAAAAAATGGAACATGGGAAAAAACATCTAGTCAGGAATATATTGCGAAAGCAAATGCTGTTTCAAGAGCATTGCTGCGCATGGGCGTTAAGAAAGATGATAAAATTGCATTAATCACTTCAAACAATCGCACAGAGTGGAATATCATGGATATTGGTATTTTACAAACTGGAGCGCAAAATGTGCCTATTTATCCTACCATTTCTGAAGAAGATTACGAATATATATTGAATCACAGCGGCAGTATGTACTGTTTTGTATCTGATGAAGAAGTACTTCAAAAGGTGAGACTGATACAAGCAAATGTGCCTACTTTAAAGGAAGTTTTTTCGTTTAATGAGATCGCAGGCTGTAAACATTGGACAGATTTACTGCTTTTAGGCGAAGACGAAAGCAACCAAAATGAGGTTGAAGCCAGTAAAGACAGTATTAAAGAAGACGATTTAGCCACTATTATTTATACTTCCGGAACTACTGGAAGGCCAAAAGGCGTGATGCTTTCGCATAAAAATATTGTGTCGAATGTTTTAGACAGCGCACCAAGAATTCCGTTTGATCCCGGAAAAAGCACTGCTTTGAGCTTTCTGCCTATCTGCCATATTTTTGAAAGAATGATTTTATACATCTATCAATATTATGGTGTTTCGGTTTATTTTGGAGAATCAATTGAAAAAATCAGTGACAATTTGAAAGAAGTTAGGCCAACTGTAATTACTGCAGTTCCAAGACTTTTAGAGAAAGTTTACGATAAAATTTACGCAAAAGGAGCTGAATTGACCGGTATTAAGAGAAAATTATTTTTCTGGGCAATCGATTTAGGTTTAAAATACGAGCCATACGGAGCAAATGGATTTTGGTACGAATTTCAATTAAAAATAGCCCGCAAACTTATTTTCAGTAAATGGAAAGAAGGTTTGGGTGGTAATCTGGAATTGATGGTTTCCGGAAGTGCAGCTTTACAGCCAAGATTAACAAGAGTTTTTGCTGCGGCAGAAATTCCGGTGATGGAAGGTTACGGTTTATCTGAAACTTCGCCTGTAATTGCAGTTAACGACCAGAGAAATAAAGGTTTTAAAATTGGAACTGTTGGTAAAGTAATTCGTAACGTAGAAGTTACCATTGCTGCTGACGGAGAAATTTTGTGCAAAGGACCAAACGTAATGCTGGGTTATTTTAAGGATGAAGAAAAAACTGCCGAGGCTATGCAGGATGGCTACTTTCATACGGGAGATATTGGCGAAATCGACAGCGAAGGTTTCCTGAAAATTACAGATCGTAAAAAAGAAATGTTCAAGACATCGGGAGGTAAATATATTGCACCACAATTGATTGAAAATGCCATGAAACAATCTCGTTTTATTGAGCAGATTATGGTTATTGGTGACGGCGAAAAAATGCCGGCTGCTTTTATCCAGCCTAACTTTGAATTTGTAAAAGAATGGGCAAAGCTTCATAAAATAACTTTAGGAAGCACCAATGAAGAAATTAGCGCAAATCCGGACGTCATTAAACGTATTGACGGAGAAGTAGAAAGCATTAATGAGAAATTTGGAAATTGGGAAAAAATCAAACGTTTTGAGTTAACTCCGGATGTTTGGTCTATTGATGGCGGACAGCTTACGCCTACCTTAAAATTAAAACGTAAAATCATCAAAGAAATCTATAAAGATCTTTACGCAAAAATTTACAATCACGATTAAATTCCAAAATAATATAACCAAAAAGCGAAAACGGCTGTCTTTAGGGACGGCCGTTTTTATTTTAGGTACTGAGGTGCTGAGCGTCTGAGATTCTAAGGTATTTCTTAAAGAAATATCACAAAGGTTAAAGTCTTTTTGCCAGTGGTTACAATAATTAGCACAGATTTTTTAATATGTGAAATCAATCTACAGCAAAAAAACTCAGCACCTCAGCCTTAAAAATCACTTTTTCTCTTAAGCTTATACTTCATTACGTCTTTCAGCATCGTTTTATTTTCTTTGTTAAAATGAAGTAATTCTGCAGCAATTTCAGGTTTTTCATCAATTGTCGCTGCTGCAATTTCGTAGGCCATATTTTTAGTTAACTCTTCCAGTTTCGGACTTCTGTCAAATTCATATTTTAATACCTGAAGAAACATCCCGGCATTTTCCTGCGTGATTTCCTTTTCATAAATAGCGGCTATTTCAAGCGATAACTTGTCTATAGATTTGATATTTGCGAAATAGTTATTAAGACAATTAACGGCATCTTTGTTCGCTTTCCACCCCATCAAAAGTATTTCCTGTGCATCATTTAGGTCTCCAATTTTATCTTTATAAATTAAAGAAGCCTTTACAAATTGAGAATTCAATCTATAATTTTGAATCACATTGTAAAAATACTTGTCTGCTTCTTTTTTATTTTTTAGAAGCAAGTACAAATCGCCCACTTTTTCGTCATTATCAAGCTCTGTATATATTGCTATGGCTTCTTTGTAAGCATGTCCCTTTTCGTAACACTCTGCTGCTTTGTGATTGTTCTTAACATACTTTAAATAAACTGTGGCAGCTTCAGCATACAATTCGCCTTTTTCCAAAACTTCGGCAGCCTTATGATGGTTTTTTAATAGTTTAAGATAAATATGGGAGGCTTTTTTGTATTCTTTTTTAGCTGCATATTCCTGGGCTAACTTTTCGTATTTAGACTGCAGCGTATTAAATCGTTCAGAATCTACTAAAGCATTACCACCAACACCTTTTGAAGTACTGCTTCCCGAATTATCGCTGGATAAAAGGGACACCACCAAGCCTACAATGAGTGCCAGAACGATAAAACCAAATAATCCCGTAAACAAGGACTGAAATTCGAAAGCGCCATTTTGAGGATCGCAGCTTCTCATCAACAAAACAAAAAATATGATAAAACCAAATTTAAGTACTTTACCAAAAGATTGCATTGCCGGCGATGAAAGATCAAATCCTTTAATGCTATTGAAAATGCTGTTACCGCCTCCAAAAGAAAACTGTCCATTATTACCTCCTCTTGCCGTTCCTAAAGTATCAAGCGGAATTGCCATCTGCAACGCGAGTTTTGGATTTTCATCCAGGAATTTCAGAAACTTATCCATTTCTTTCTGGTTGCCTTTCATCAGCTTCTGCATATCAAAAGGCAGTTTCGCAATCATTTCTTCTTCTGAAATTGGGTTTTCAATTTCTTCTAAAATTTTTTCCTGATCTACCTCAACACGTAAAGAAGATATAAATTGAGGAATTGCAACCGTTTTTGACGGTTCTCGTACTTCAACTTCTTTTGCAGATGGCAATTGCAGCAAATCTGTCCAGTTTACTTCTTCTTTCAATTCTACTAAACCAATCTCAGGATGCAAAAAATGATACGCATCAGAAAACAAACTATGCCATTCTTCTTTAGTTAATTCCGGTTCTACAAAAGTGTTTTCAGGAATAAAAAGCTTATTTTCTATCAATTGGCAGAAATTGTTTTTTCCGATGGAAGCAACTCTACTATTATTTTTATTAAGAACCAGCAAACAGCCATACAACTCATTTGCCTTTACGCCAGGAACAGGAAAAGCTGTAATGCTCGAAAGTCTAAGTCCCATATTTTGAATTTCATACAGCCACACTTCCGCCGAGGCACCTTTGATGAAAATGCCTCCTTTTGGAAATGTATTTTTAGAATTTATTTTTAGTTTAAGTTCCATGATGTACAATATTCAAAATAAAAGGTTTAATGTATTTTTCCCTAAAAACCTCAACAGTTATGCTGTCTTGTCCGTAATCATTTGCAACAAAGTATTCATTTCCTGCATATTCATTTGCTGCCACCATAATTGTCGGCATATTTAAAATAAAAGGAATATAAAATTTTTCAACTCGTTTATCGCTGCTTTCAAAAATCAAAACTCCATCCTGATTGGTAATGCGGCTTCCGTCTTCCGACTCGAAAAAGACAGATTCTATGTAACAAATTGCTCCATTTTTCTCTAGCATCTTTTTCAGTTTTTCAGCATTCTTTCTTGGTGTGTTTTGCAAAACAACACCCAAATCCTGATCTACGATTTCTTTAGATTCGACTAAGGTTTTATCTGTATTTGTCTTTATTAATTTGACAATTGACAAAGCAGATGCTCCTTTATTTTTTAAAACAAGATTCACTTTTTCTTCCAATACTATACCATCATCGCCGCGCCTAAAATAAGATTTGGATTTTTCAAATTCCAGATGCAAAAGATAGTAATCATTTATCTTCAGGTCATTTTCTTCAATTATAACCTGATCTAATCGTTTAATGACACTGTATTTATTTTTGTTCTTTTTATACTTCCCAATAAAAGCATTTCGTTTTTCCGAATAATCATCGTAAAATGTTTTGATGTCATTGTCGTTTACAGGCTGTAATTTAAAAGCATCATCAAGACGCCAAAAATCGAAAAAATTGGTAAAGTAAAACTCCTGATTGTATTCAAATACTTTGAGCATTTTATCATTAAATTCCTTATCAGGAAATTGATGATTTTTTAGTTCCTCCGTTTTAAGGTTGATCAGACTTATTTTTTGTGCACCATCATAAAAATGATACAGTAAAGTTTTTTCTCCGTGATTATCAGTTTTGATCGCAAAATTCCCATCCGAAAATGGAAGATTAGATGCTATTTTCGGCATTGCCTTATCAAAACCATCAGTATCAAATAAAAATAGGCTGCCATTCAAAAACAAATAAAAATCAATACCATCATGAAATACGTTCTGATAATTTCTCTCCACCGGATATAACAATGGTATGTCCTGAACTTCAGTGTTTTTTATTGTAACAGATCTTCTGTTGTTAGTTCTTCTACTGTTGTTCTCTTTAGCCCACAACTCATCCAGCGGCATAATGATATGCTGCAGTAATTTCCTGCCTTTGTTTTGATTTTTAAAAACGCTGATGTCCTGCATGCCAATTGCAAAAACATATTTTATATCATTAAAATAATGACTCATCGCTTTTTGCATTGCAGGTATTTTCAAACTTTCATCTGAAGAAAAAAGAAATACTTCCTGATTTTTCTCGCTTATTTTATGCTCTGAAAAGAACAAATCAAGTCCGGCCGCACAGTCTAGTTTGCCGCTCAGTTCGTTTAAGGCTGTGATCACTTCACTGACATTTTCAATAGAAATTTCCTTATAACTTTCTCCCGCTACAAAAACTTTGCATTCGATATCGGTTTTAGGATGTCTGGCAATGGCGATGGCCGAAGCAAAAGAAAGGATTTTAGGATTCCCCCAGTTTTTCAACGACGAATCGATTACTAAAATACGCTGCAATTTGTCTGCTTCCGGAGGTACTTCTCTCTGGATATACAACGCTTCATTATTGGCAATTCGCGACATGAAAACATCATCATCATACGCAAACTCAGAAATGACGAGTTTATCAAAATCACCTTTATTGGTTAAATCTGAGATTCCGCCAAGAGGCTGTTCGCTGGGATGATTGTGATGCAGCGGAATGTTTAATCCCGACCAAAGACGTTTTATCAGGCTTCCGACCTGAAATGTTTTGTCGTCTGCAATCAGCTGTTCTACAAAATTATCCGGATCATCAGATTGTTTTTTTTCTTCTAAAACTTCCTTACTCAATTTATCATTCAAATCTTCGTGAGGAACATTTTCCATCGCATTTAAAATAGACTGAAGCGTAGGGAATTTTACTTTTAACAAAGCAACTGTCCTAAAATCTTTTATAAAATTAGATTCGTTAAACGGAATTTTACTCCCCGCTGCTGCTAAAAGATGTCTGAAGTTTTTATATTCATCAATTAATTTTTTCGCTCTTTCAGAGGAAATTCGATTGTGACAGCCATGAAAAATAGTCTGAAACAACTGCATTCTTTTTTCACCGGTTTTATATTCATTTGGCAGAGAAGAAAGCAGTTTCAAAAAATCAATACTGGCACCTGTTCTAAATGAATTTGAAGTTGGAAATGAATTGGTTTTTTCTTTGCTTATTGCCAGATTATGAATCATTTCAATCGCATGTTCATTTTCGGGGTTGGTTGCAGCAACCGCCAGCAATAAAGTGCCAAATGGCGGAATACTGTCATCTGAAAGGTATTCTAAAATTTCAAAAACAAATTTTTCATAGCCAATAGTCTGCCCATTAGGAATTGTGATTGCCTCAAAAACACTTTCCTCAGAAAATATTTGATTGTCCCATTCCCAGAAATAGTCCTCGTATGATTGAAAATATTTTTGAAATTCCATTTTTATTTATGAAAAAGTTAAGCGAAATGAACTTATTGAAAGTGGTTTTATATTTCGTTTCGGAATATTTGAATAACTGTTATCCACATTCCATAATAGTATGTTTTCTCCTGACGGATTTAGTTTTTCCTGAATTGTTTCGGCCAAAGCAAACCATTCAAAATTATAGCCTGTAGCCAGCAAAAAATGATGATCCTGCCAGTAAGTAACTCCTTTTAGGGGCAGCAACGGACTGCCTAAAATCAATGCTTTATTGTCTATAATGACCCATTGCAAAGGCTGCAGCCTGAATTTTGGGGCTGTTTCGATATACAATTTCAATTCTTCATAATCGACGAGCATTGCCGCGGCTTCTTTGATATCTTCTGAAGGTTTTATTACTATTTTTAATGATTGGTCAATTCCAAAAAAGTTATGGTTAAACTTTGGAAGTGAAACGGGTAATGCGCGTAAAATTGGTGACCAGAACAATCCTGACGGAAGCTTTTTTGAAGGCAGCAGGCTTTCTTTTTCAAACAACAAATGCGCCCTTAATTCGTATGTTTTTTTATACGGAATTTGCTGCACTTCGGGAGCGTTTATTTGTTCTGCCGTAAAATCCCTGATCCAGATGGTATCTTCTTCAAAAGCAGTTTTAAGATGCTCCCAATGGCGTATGGAACCCAAAAAATCCTTGTGTTCTTTTTTAATTTCTAAAAAATACATATTAAATAGTTTGGAGGATTTTCTGCCATAAAGATTCTATATGTTCCTGAATATATTTTTTCTGCTCGCCATCTTTAATCCAGTCGCAGCGCGTTTGAATGTATCTCAATTTGTCTTTAATGACATTTTGCTCTTCAAACGAAAGTGCGTCATCCTGCCATTTTTCAGTTAGATACTGCACTTCTTTCATGACACTTTCGGCATCCGGGGTTTTATTATACAAAGCTTGAGGATGTGCCGCATCTGAATGGTCTTTTTCTATGATTTTATTGATAATTCCTTCCAGAATTTCGATCTGCTCTTCATTGTCCCAAATGTATTTTAAAACCCAAAAATCAGATACAATTGCTTCAGTCCTGCCGCACATTAAAGCGCTTGCAGCAATTAAATTCTGCAATTTCACGGCACGCCTGTCTGATACTTTGATACCGGTATTTCTAAGGCTGTGAATAATATCAACATACTCATTTCGTATTCCGGTTAAATCTATTTTACGGCAGAGCAATTGCAGTTCGCGAATATCATCGGCTAAAATTGTCGGTACTTCCTTCGTTGCGGCGCCTTCTAGTTTCCAGCCCGCAATTAAAACCTGGTGAAGCAGATCCGGCTCTACATAATCACATTTTATCCGAATTAAAAAACGGTCTAACAATGCATTCAGCGATTCATCTTCGGGCAAAACATTACTTGCGCCCACAAACATAAGTGCAGGCAGTTTTTTTGTTTCTTTACCACGGCGAAATATTTTCTCATTCAGCGCCATTAACAAGCTGTTCAAAATTGCTGAGTTGGCATTAAAAATCTCATCGAGAAATACCATCGAAGCTTCGGGCATCATCCCTTCAGTATTGGTAATCAATTCACCTTCTTTCAGTTTCCGAATATCAAATGGACCAAAAATTTCATTGGGTTCTGTGAATCGGGTTAAAAGATATTCGAAATTTTTGCCGCCTTCGATTCCATTCGACAAAGCTCTGATAATGGCACTTTTTGCTGTTCCCGGAGGCCCAAGCAAAAAAGCATTTTCTTTGGCGAGCAGACCAATTCCCAAGAGATCTATAATTTCATTTTTCCCGACAAAAGTTTCTTTAATATGCTTTAAAACAGTATTTAATTTATCTGTAGCTCTCATTTAGTTGCTTCTATTTATCTTATTATAATTTTATAATTGCGGCCAGAATATTTTTTTATAATCGCCAAATCCTATTTCCAGCTGTTTTTTTATGAAATCATTCTCGGCAGATTTTACCGCTTTTCTTTCTACGATTCGATCGAGATAAAGTTGCTGCAGACAATCATTTGAACCCAGGATATCAAAATTTATTTTTTCGCTGTCTATTTGGAAACCAATTGCAGCATAATGAAACTGAATTAAATGATTTTCTAAAATTGCAATAGCGGGATCATCAGCATCGATTTTTTTCATTTCTTCCATAACCTGAGGTAAAAAGCGTAAACATAAATCTGCAGATAATATAGCAGCAGCATCTGTTTCTTCTTTATAGGCTGCTAAAAACTCTTCTAAATCACTTATTTTATGTTCGCGGTATAACAACAATTGTACTGCAAAATATAACGTTTTGGCCGCCCATAATGCCGCACCCGAATTGAACTTTGGAGCCGTTCCTGGGTATTCTAAAATTTCATTCTCATATTCTGATTCCAGAAATAAAACAGTATCATTTTCTTCGGTTTTAGAAATAACCATTAATTTGTTGTACAAAATAACATGCTCAACAGTTCTGAGGTGGTAAATTGTATCTAAAAAAGGTGTTTTTGTATTTTCCATACTTCCAAAATTGACTCCTGATTGCAGCCCATTACAGCACTTGTAAAAGTACTTTTATGTGCCTGTACTGCTAAAAAGGTCTGGTAACAAATATATAATTATATTGGTATTATGTTAAAATATTATTCATTATTATCTGATTAATTTATAAATAAAAACCAATCAGAAATTGCAAAAAAAGAACCACGAGTATGTACTACCCGCAGTTTCTTTCTAGTAAAATTTATTTTAATTTTTGAGACACCAATGCAAAATTTTGGCGATATTCTTTGCATCATCAATCCCGCGGTGGTGGGTGCCTTCCAGCGGTATGTTCAACAATTGCAGCGCACCATTCATTCCGGTTGGTTTTTGGAGTCCAAATTTTTCTCCAAACCAAACTTTTACATTAATATGCTCGTCTCCCATTGGGTACGGAACGCTGAACGATTTACATTGTTTTTTAAGCATATTGATATCGTACTGGCCGTAACTTGCCCATGTATATAAATCGGGATTATATTCGTCGGTTAATTTATTAATCGCTTCTTCAAAAGTCACTCCGTTTTTATCCAGTAGATCCTGGGTAATGGTCGTTAATTCTGTACAAAACGGACTAACGACTGAACGCTGCGGTTTTATGAGAATGCCCTGGTTTTGGTTAATTTCGCCCGTTACTGTATCTAAAACCGCTAATCCGATTTCGATAATTTCATTTTCCTGCCCTTGCGGGACCGCACTCTGCCAGCATGTGGCTTCTAAATCGATAATAATAATTTTATCTGTAGTTTTCATTTTTAGTTTTTTTAATAATTTAAATGACTCTTTAAAAGAGTTTTTATTTCACGAAGATTTCCTTCAATTGACCAATTACGTTACCGCTTCCTGAAATTGTGATTTCTCCAATTTTATCAGCGATTTTTTCTACGTATTCCATCTCTTTCAATTTCCACAACATTTCGTTTTCTTCCATCAGCTTTGCTGTGTTTAGTAAACTTCTGGTTGCGGCGGTTTCTTCTCTTCTCATAATACTGTTGGCCTGCGCTTTTTTCTCGGCAACCAAAACCTGGTTCATGATTTCTTTCATATCGCCTGGCAGGATTACATCCCGAATTCCGGCATCAGAAATTACCAGACCTAAGTCTTCGATTTTAGTCGTTACTTCAGCTAAAATCGCTTCGGCAATCGTATCTTTTTTAGCCAATAATTCGTCTAAAGTCAATCCGCCTACAAAAGCCCTTAAAGCCAATTGCATCGCAACATACAATTGTTTTTCAAAGTCTTTGTTATCGACCAAAGCTTTCATAATATCAACAACCTGGTATCTCACAAAAAAGTTGATTCTTAATCCGGCTTTATCTTTTGTCAACAATTCCTGCCCAGAAATCTCTACCTGCTGTTGTCTTGCATCAACCGTTTTTACTTCGATTGTAATCGCGTTGTTCCAAAAGTAATGCGTTCCGGCTTTCAATTCCTTAACGAAAGTTCCGTTAACAAACAACAAAGCTTTATCGTTGCTTGATACAATGTATTTTCTGGTAAAAATTCTCAACTGCGCATTTTCCAATAAATTTACCGGAATATTCTCTGTGATTTCAATTTTAGAAAGATCCGCTTTTCTGAATTCATTTTTTACAATTCCTTTCCAAAAAGCATATCTTCCTGCCGTTAAAACTCGTTTGAAGTTTCCGTTTACAAATTGCAAAACAATTTCATTATCGGCAGCCTCAACAATTTCCAGCATCGAAGCCAGCCTTTCATGCTGCAATAAAATATTCAACTCAAACGGAGCCTGAAAATCAGCAGTCATATCGCAAGTCATCAGCTTTTTGTTTCCAAAAATCCAATGCAAACCTTCTTCCAGTACATTAATTAATTTTCCGTTTTCGAATACCAAACCTACTTGGTACGCTTCGATTTTAATTTTTTTGATCATAACTTTTATTTTTGTTTCAGGTTTTCCTTGTTTCAGGTTTCAGGTTTCAGGTTTCAGGTTTTACAGCCCTTTAAAATCTTACTTCCATTCTCTTACCTGTATTTTCTTTACTCTATTCTCTTTACTCTATTCTCTTTACTCTATTCTCTTGCCTCTATTCTCTTTTTCTAATAAAAAACCTCTTTGCCTTTCTCCTCTGAAAAAAACGGACGAATAGTTGTTATTTAATTACTTAAATTATTTTCTGATTCTATTTTGCAGAAGCGATTCTAAATTCTAAAAAAATCACTTAAACAATCAAACCGAAAATAAAATCAGTATTTCAAAAAACAGTTCTCTTCGCACTGGTTTTATCATGAGTGTAAAACTTTAGATTTTGCAATCGTGGTTTCACTGACAAAGGCAAATCAGTTTTTTTGCTGGTCATCTTTTTAAGAGTGATGGTCTCTCTAACATAGATTTACAGTCTATTGACTTACCAATCGTCCAACCAATTCTTTAATTGGTGCAGGAATCGAACCTGTTGTTTCTATTGTTCTAACCTGACTGAACTATCACATTGCTGTGAATGGGAGTCGAACCCATGACCTATAGATTGTGTGGTAGTTTTATGGAAAACTACCAAAAACCTCCAAACCAAGCTGCATAGAAAAACATAATTCGCTTTCGCGGAAAGTTCCCTACAATGGTGCTGTACAGAAACACGCAACTGGGCTCGTTTGATATTTTTAATCAAAGTTTCCTTTGATGTATTTCAGTTTAAAAAGAACTTATTTTATTTCCTGAACAAATATTCAAATTGTACTGCGCAATTATTCTGCGTAGTTTTTCTTTTTGCCACGAAGGCACAAAGGCTCTCAGTTTGTTTTTCTTTGCGGCTTTGCGGCTTTGCGCGAAAATTGCTCGCCAGTATTGTTTAACTTAATTTTATTAATCTCGCGCAAAGACGCAAAGTCGCAAAGTTTATTTCTTTTGTGTCTTCGTGCTTTCGTGGCAAAAACTCACAAGCATAAAAAAAGCACCCGATTAAAGGTGCTTCATGAGATTCAATGTGATATGACTATCCTATTGCCTGTATTCATGCACCTGTATTGTTAAACATCCAAGATCTGAGCTCGGGTTTAGCAGTTGTTCGTTATATATGTTGTTATGTAAGGCCATTTTATATGTTGTGTTATATTTTGAAATCGTTGTTGTTTTTTGAAATTCTCTTTTCAGATTTTCTTCGGCAAAGATAAAGTCGAAAAAATCAATTATCCAAATCATTTTTAAAATTATTTTATTGAGTATCAAATAGTTACAACTAAAATTAAACCATAGGAATCCCTGTCCGCAAACTGTTGCAGATTTCTTTTTGTATCAAATGACTGTCTCTCACCAGATTACTTTTCAAGATTATATTTCGCTATTTGGTTTTATCATGTACTATTTGGTCAATTATTTTTTTAATTATTTTTAGTTATGGTTTGATTTTCGTCATTTTAAAACATCTTTTTGTCCCTTTTTACCGAAGTCAATGCCTTAAAACAAAAAAAGCGTCCCGAAATGAGGACGCTTTTATCTATTTATGTTAAGTTTGAAACTATAATTCCACTTCTATTCCATAAAATACATATGACATCCTGAGTCTTTAGCCGGAAGAAATCCCGCTAAACGATCGCTATTTTTTATTGCTGACAGGTTCATATGATTGTTTTTTACTAATTCGAGGGCAAATGTAGATCATTTTTTTAATAATATAACTTTTCTTGTTGTTTTTGTTAAATTTTCAATAAAATCAAAGTCAATACAATCTGAAATGAGTCCAAAATTACAAACCGGATTGGATCATATTTTTAATGAAATCCTGAAACACGAATTGCTTTTTTTCTTTTTGTTTCTGATTATTCCTTTTGTGAAGTATTTTATTTATTTGAGGTTTGTGAAGAGGAAAGATAGGGATTTTGGTGGGTTGAAGCCTGTTGAGAATGTGATTGCTTCTTAAGTAACTTAGCGTTGTTTCTTTTCTTTTGATTTACTTGCCCGACTTAAACGTTCTGCCTGTGCTCTTGCTTTTTCAATAGTAACAGGACCTTGTTTTGATAATATTTCCATACCAATTTTAGCTCTTTCCTGAAATGATATTTTGTAGTTCATGTTAATGAAGTTTATAGCCCAAATATACCAAACTACAACTATACTTTCAATCCTCTTGATAAAGTTGTGGAGCTTTACGAACGTTTGGTTTTGGCTGAAAAAGAAAAAGTTTAGTATTTAGAGAAATTGTTAAAAGGGAAATGATAGTCTTGATTAGAGGATTTCGTATATATAAAATGGGCAAAGTGATTTGTATGGGTCTAAACTTGTTAAAAATGTGATTGAGCGTCAATTACTATTAAAAATTTTGTTGCCTTTTTAGGTTCTCTACAATTTCCTTAGCTTCTCGCAAACCACAATTTAATTCTAAATGAACTACTAAAGTTGCTCTACAATATAATTCTGTTTTATCAAATTAGGACCTGCAGTTTTGTTTCATACTTTAATTCATCCATATAACTTGATCTCTCATTTGAATTACCTTCATTTATTAATCGTTAATTTATACCGTTCTCAATTTTTAATTTTTATCAATAATACTTATCCTTGCCAATTGAAATTTAATAATTATTTACCTAATTTCTTATTTTGCTTTTCGGAAAAGCCTCTATGGATAGAACCTAAATCGGTGTCATTATTAAATTTTAAATATTGATTTTGTATATTTTTACGCAAAATCTTTTGTAAATCCTTATTATTATTAACTTTAAACCCTAGATAATAATTCATTTTTAAAATAAACGAATATTTTATTATCGGTATTTTAATTAGTGGTATTAATTCTTCCAACAACTCCACATTATTTTCCAAATTAATATCAGTTAATAAGAATGCCAATATAAATATTTTAAATTGATTTTTCGATGGGCTCTTTTTTGCTTCGATTAATCTTTCGATAATAATTTTTTCTAAATTATTATGGCCTATCATTTCGTTTAATCTTACTTGAACCAGTGTAGGTATAAAATTTCCAATTAATCTTAAAAGATGTTTGCCCTCGACTTCATGTCCAGGTTTCATTATATCAGAAATATCTAATTCTTTAAATTCATCTATTAGTTTAAAGCTCCATAAAATTGCATGATCTATAATATAATCAAATATTTCATAAACCAAACTTACATCTGTTATATCATCAATGTTTTTAAACACTTTTCCTAAAATTTGTAAACTAGCTTCTAAAGATTCTGATTGATCGTTGATGATTTTTATTTGCTTTGTCCTAATATCACTGTTCGAATCATCAATACCTAACTCCTTAATTAGTTCTTCTTCGATCTTATCTTGCTCTTGAACTGTTAATCCATCTTGCATTCTTCTTGAGAATTTATCGATGATTTCACTAAAATCTCGAACTTCAATTATCTTACTTATTAATAGTGCGTCAATACTATCACTACTAATAGCATAGTCTTTATTTAAGTATTTAAAATGCTTTTGGGTTTTTGAATAAATTTTCTTCAGAAATTTATCATCCTCTCTATTAAAGCCCGCATACAATTCGAACTCATTAGCAAATGACAGGTAAAATTTTTCGTCCTTAATCACACTTTTTAAAAATTTACTATCTATGGTCATATAGAAAGCAATAAAATATTCAAAAACGCCATTCAACCTAAAAGAATATAAATCATCATTTTTCTTTCTTAAAATTCCTTTTTGATCTAAATATTCAAATATTTCTCTTGAGGTCACACTAAATCTTGGATTCTTACCTAAGTAACTATCTATGAAGCTAATTATGTCAGAATATTTAGCATAATATGAATTTTGATGGTAGTTAGTGAGTAAAAAATGGGCTAAATTAGCAAGTAACTTTTTATAATTTACAAAAGTAAAGGACGATTTTGTTAAAGTTAATTGATCCTTTTCAATTAACCTCTCAATATATAAATTTATTAAATCGACATCATTATTAAAACTGGCATTAAGATCTTTTTTAAAAATCCATAAAAAAACTGATATTGTCCAATAATTAAATGGAATTGATAATTTTTTAAAAATATTGTCAATTCTATCCACGATTTGATCTTGTTTTTCCTCTGACAAATCAGAATTCTTTTTAGCAAGTTCTTTTATATGTATTTTTCTTAATCTATGGAAATGCAATTTATACAATGTTCGACCATCTATACTATTAGTATAAAACGAAGTGATTGTAGAGTCAATCGAACAAATTATCAACCTAACCTTTTCGTGTTTTTCTACAAAATTTTCAATGCTTTTCTTAAGTTCTTTATTTTCGATATGATAATTATCGATCAAAAAAACGATTTGTTTCTCCTCTAAAAGTTTCGCAGATTCTGAACTGTTTATATAGTAATATTTTGAAAATTCTCTATTAAAATCAAAATGTTTTTTAGAATTTTTCCATTCTTTAATATCAATATAAAATGGTATGTAATTGTGCAAAGAATAATTATCCAGTAACTCTAATTCTATTTTTTTTAATAAAATAGTTTTTCCACATTTATCCTTTCCAAAAATTATATAGTCTGTATCAAACTTGTGAAAATTTTCCCATTTAAAATCTGTCTCTGTATTATTTTCATCTTTCACAATTTCAGATTGAGATCTTTCTTTTAAAACAGGCTCTGTGCTCAATTCTAATAAAGTTTTGCCGTGACTTTCATTTTCGTTCTCAACAAATAAATCTTTGGAATCTTCAAGTTCACTAAAAAATCGTTTTCGAATATTAAGTCTTAACCTATTTTGCTCTTTTTTCAATTCTGTACTAGGAATATCAAATTCTTTATCATCTATAGAATAAAAGATTTCATTTTTAATATCGTAATGTCTAAAGCAAGAAATTCCTTTTAATTCGCTTTCATTAATTTTTATTACTGAATATCCTATTTGAGAAAAATTATCGAATGATAAACTAGCACAGCTTCCTATTTTCACAACACCTTCATTATGAGTCAGATCTACGCTCAATGAATTTTTATGAATATGACCACTAAAAATATAATCAAAACGTTTATGAATTAAGTCTTCTAAATCATATTTATTAAATGGTTTAAAATCACTAATTGGATGATGATGGATAAGTATTCTAGTCTGACAATTAAGTATTTTGTCTAACGCTTCATTAATTTTACTGATTGGAAATAAAAGATTATTATCATCATTAATCCCCACAGCTCTCCAAGAAGAATTTATACATACGAAGCCAATTTTCCCAAAACTATTTTCTCGAATATGCGTTGAAAACATTTCATCAAAATAGTCTGCTTGAGAAATAGATCCTGCATAAAATTCCTTAATAAAAGAATTATAATTCCCTAATGGCAAAAAACTTTTTTGTAAATCTTGAGAAGTTTTAGTAAAAAAATTGTCCAGTTTTTTATTATCAGTAATATCCTCATCTAGATATTTTATCAAAGAATTTGAAACACCGCTTCTATCTACATCATGATTTCCTGGACATATGAAAAAATTACTTTTATCAATTTTTAAAATTTCAATAATTTTTGAAATAAACTCTTGATTAGCTTTTTTAAATATTGAAATATTATCTCCCGAATTGACTAAATCACCGCCAAAAATAACATAATCTACGGAATCAATATTTTTCGAAATATCTTCTAAAAAATCTCTTATTATTTTATTTTGCTTTGTTAGGCTACCAATAGTATTTGTATAGTGTAAATCGGTGATATGTAAAATATTCATATTAACATTTTTAATACAATTATACTTAAATATTAGTTAACAAACCATACAAAAAATTAAATAATTTAAAAATTTAGTCAACTAGTCGTAAAAATTAAAGACCTCAAAAATTCATTTAACTCTCTTAAAGTCGCACATTGTAAACACAAAACAATGCAATTTCAGGTCATAGACCTCCCTTCTTTCTCAATTTTCTTTAAACAAATCAACCAAAAGCAGTCCCGTTTTCAAACCAAAAAATCCGAACACAATCGTTGTTTAAATCGATCGATAGGTTTCAAATCGACATTGGTATCTCCGTTGAGAATATCAAAAGGATCGTCTAAACCGCTAATTAATAAATACAAATAGCAAAACAAAAACGTAATGGCAGAAGTTACCAGATAATCGGCTGAGGGGCTTTTGAATTTGGTAATCAGTAAAAGCGACATTACGATAAACAATATACTTTGCAGTAAAGTATAAGCCGGCTTGATGAAATTGTTTCTCGAGATCGAATAGGCACGGGTTAGCTGTTTTCGCATTGCATTCGTATTTTCCTGTATGCCTTTTATGGCTTCTTTGTCGACACCTCTTTCGGCAAAATAATAGGCAATCTCATTTGATTTTCGAATTAAGGGAAAGATAACCGTAGAATCTTTTCCGTGGGAATAAATCCATGCAATAATACCGTCGGTGATGGCGATCATTTGTTCGCGTAAAAACGTGCTGTCTAATTCCTCCTTGCACAAATCAGAAGTTTCTGTTCTTGGCGCCTTGAAAGCCAGATAAATCCAATCTTTAATCGCTTCCAGATTTGAAGCCACTTCGCCCGGGATTTTTTCACTTTCTTTAAAATCGGTCATTGTTGCAGCCAATAATAATCCGAATACAAAAAAGGCTCCTGTAAAAATAATCGTGATATCAGACAGTTCTATCAAATCGTGAAAATCCTGTCCGTAAAGTGAAAGTTTTTTGAAGACAAAATTTTTAATTATTAAGATGGCTAATGCGGCAATTAGTGATTTTAAGATTATGGTTCTCTGCTGTATAAATTTCATTCCGTTTTTTTTTGAGCAAATTAAAGTAATTTTAATGCCACGAAGGCACTAGGGCGCAAAGTTTATTAAGCAAGGTTTGTCATTTCGACGAAGGAGACTCGAGCGATAGCGACTGGCGAAGCAAATCCTCGCAAGTAACTCCGCAAGTCCAATCTTTATCGAGCTTCTCGCGAGGATTTCTCCTTCGTCGAAATGACATAAAATGAGGAAAGTCTATTTTCTTACTTCTTACTTCTTACTTCTTACTTCTTACTTTTTGCCTCTTGCTTCTTGTTTCTTGCCTCTTTTTTTTAATCTTCCCTACTTCCGTCATCTGCCATTCTAACTAATTTCGGTGTAAATCTGGCGACGACATCAACTAAATCCTGCTGCGCTTCCATCACCTGATTGATATCTTTATAGGCCATTGGCGCTTCATCAAGGCCTGCACCAATAAGCGTTACGCCGTGATCTTTCAGGATCGATTGCATTTCGGTTTTCGTGATATTTTTTATGGCCTGAGTTCTGCTCATTTGTCTTCCTGCTCCGTGTGAAGCCGAATTGATGGCGTTCTCCTCGCCTTTTCCTCTTACCAAAAATCCCGGTGCGGTCATGCTTCCGGGAATGATTCCCATCACGCCTTTTCCAGCCGGAGTAGCGCCTTTTCTATGCACAATCACTTCTTCGCCGTTCCAGATTTCTTTCCACGCAAAATTATGGTGGTTTTCGACTTTGGCTAAAATTGCTGCGCCCAACGCTTTTTCCATTTTGCTATGGATAATCTCATGACAAGCCGAGGCGTAATCTCCCGCGAGGTTCATCGCCAGCCAGTATTCCTGCCCCAATTGTGAGTTCATATCCAAATACGCCAGGTTTTTTGCCACTTCCGGAAGTTTACAAACGTCTTTGGCCATTTTGGTATAATGTCCGGCAATTGTGGCACCCATTCCTCGTGAACCTGAATGCGTTAACAAAGCCACGTATTTTCCTTTTGGGATATTCAAAACGGCATCGTCTTTAGGAAATTCCATGATTCCGAACTCCACAAAGTGATTTCCACCGCCCGAAGATCCTAATTGCGACCAGGCTTTATCTTTTAAGTTTTTCACAAACGGAGTCATATTGAAAGTATCATTTGCCAAAACAGCGTGATCTGATTTGTATTGACCGCGAAATCCGTGACCTGCTCCAAAAATTGAATTGGCTATTAATTCTCTTTTGAATTTGGCTTCGTTTTCAAAATAAAAATCTTCGGGAATATCGTAAACCGATAATGCCATTCTGCACCCAATATCAACTCCAACACCATACGGAATAATAGCGTTTTTAGTGGCTAAAACCCCGCCAATTGGCAGTCCGTAACCTTGATGCGCGTCTGGCATTAAAGCTCCGGCAATGGTAACAGGCAATTTCATAGCCACTTCCATTTGTTTTCTGGCACCGTCTTCAATATGTGCTAACCCGTAAGCCGAATATGCATTCGGGGTTTCGTTTAAGGCGATGAAATCTTCTGGTTTTTCATTTGCTTTTTCGATTAAGGCAATGGCGAGTTTGCTAAAAATAGCATCGTCTGTATAATTTGCTGGTGTTTCCAAAACGCTTTTGAAATTGGTTATCATTTCATCGCGTTTTAACCCATGTCTTTTACTGTTTATTTTTAATGCGATTCCGATTATTTTTCCTTCTGGGAATCCTAATTCCATTAATTCAAATCCGTTGATTTGTGTTTTCATAACATTTTGTATTTTGACAAAGCAAAGGTTTTACTTTACTACGCAATTATTTTGCGCAGTAAAGTAAAATCTCTATTTTTGAGAAAAAACTATATGAATCTTAAAGATAAATATACCGAATTACTCTCGAATATTAGTTTCGGAGAAAATGAGATTCAGCAAAATTGGCTTGATTTAGAAAAGGCTTATTCCAAAAAATCACGAAATTATCATAATCTGACGCATATACAAGATATGATTGCCTGTTATGAAACCTATTTTGATCAGCTTCAATTTCAGAATGAAGTTTTGTATTCCATTTTTTATCACGACTACATTTATGTAAGCAGTAAAAAAGACAACGAAGTGAAAAGTGCGGAATATGCCGTTAAGATTCTTCCGAAAGAAACCACTTTGAATTCGGAATTGGTTTTTGATGCGATTTGTGCGACGCAATTGCATCAGCACAATGAAATTGAAGATATTAATTGGCTGATCGATTTTGATTTGAAGATTCTTGCTCGAGATTGGGAAGAATACAAAATCTATTTTGAACAGATACGAAAAGAATACCGCATTTATCCTGATTTTCTGTACAAACCAGGACGCGCAAAAGCGTTGAAACATTTTCTGGAAAACGAATTTATTTTTCAAACGGATGAATTCAGGAAATTGTATGAAGAGAAGGCACGGATTAATATTGAAAAAGAGATTTTATTGTTGAGATAGAAATTGTAGAGACGCACAGCAGTGCGTCTAACGTCTTGTGGACAAACGTTGCGTAGACGTACTGCTGTTCGTCTCTACGGAAAATTGGAATGGCAAATCGAATAAAAAATATTTTGTTCTGATAGGAAAACGAAACTTTCTTATTACCATAGACGCGTGAGGGATTGAAGTGGAGCTCTTTTTTAAGGCGATTTTTTTTCGGCTTAAAAAAAGCGGGAACGGAAAGCCCGACCCGGAGGGGCACGCCCAAAATATTAGACACAATAATGAAAATAAATTTCTTATTAAAGTAGAATTAATTGTGGTTACGATGTGTTAGACGCACTGCTGTGCGCCTCTGCGATAATTGGGCGGAAAATTGGAACCAAAATAATATTGATAATATATGTCACAAAACAAAAATGCCTTAATTCGGTACAAAACGATTGACAAATGCCTGCAGAACAGATACCGGCAGTGGACTCTGGAAGATTTGATCGAATGCTGTTCTGAAGCTTTGTTTGAATATGAAGGCAGGGAAAATCCCATCAGCAAACGCACCATACAGATGGATATTCAGTTGATGCGGAGCGAAAAACTGGGTTATAATGCACCAATTGTGGTGTACGATAAGAAGTATTATAAATACGAAGACGAAGAATTTTCGATAACTGATATTCCGCTTACGGAAACCGACATGAATGTTTTGACCGAAACCGTTTCGATGCTCAAGCAATTTAAGGATTTTTCTTTGTTCAGCGATGTTTCGGATATTTTACAACGTTTGGAGGATAAAATTTATGCCGAAAAGTCGCATACCAAATCGGTTATTTATTTGGATAAAAATGACAATCTCAAAGGGCTGCACTATCTCGACGAAGTATATCAGGCGATTATCAAGAAAATTGTGCTGGTCGTTACTTATAAATCATTTAAATCGAGAGAAGAAACAAAATTCCATTTTCATCCTTTTATTTTGAAAGAATTCAACAACCGCTGGTTTTTAATCGGGAAAACTAAAGCTTCGCAGCCCATTAACAATTTGGCGCTGGACAGGATCATCTCTATTGATTATGATTTTAATTTTCCGTATTTAGAAGAAGATTTTGATGCCGAATTGTATTATAAAAATGTAATTGGTGTTACGGTAAATTCAGGTTTGCAGCCCAGAAAAATAGAGCTTTGGGTAGACGCTGATAATGCTCCGTATATCTTAACAAAACCACTTCATCACACACAGCGGCTTATTAAGGAAAATAAAGATAAGAGTATTATTATTCATTTACTTATTGTGCCCAATTATGAAATGGAACGCCTTTTATTAGGTTTCGGCTGCGGTATTGAAATTCTTAAACCTGAAAACTTAAGAAACAGAATGAAGAAAAATCTTGAAAAAGCGCTTGCAAAGTATGAAATAGAAAATAATTCTGCATTAAATCCATGATTTTTTGAATATAACGGAATTAAACGCTGATTTAAAACCAAAAAGGAATTTTTACAGTATCAAATTTGTTAAAATCCGAAAAAAGAATAGTATATTTCAATTCAAAAATAACCATAAACCCCTCTGTTTCAGAGGCATTTTTTTACTAACCAAAAATTTATTAAAAAATTATATGCGTGCATAGTATTTTTTGATTATATTTGAAATCGATATAGTTACCTATGAAAGACAAAACAATAGATTATATTTTGAGAGCTACATGGCAGGCTGTTTCAAGAATGTATAACGAGGAAGCTGCGAAATACGATGCCACAATGGCCACGGGATTTGCGCTTTTAAGCATAGACAAAGAAGAAGGAACCCCATCGACTGCTTTAGGACCAAGAATGGGAATGGAAGCTACAAGCCTTACGAGAACACTAAAATCAATGGAAGACAAAGGTTTAATTGTTCGCAAAAAAAATCCGAGTGACGGCCGCGGGGTTTTAATTTACCTGACGGAATTTGGAAAAGAAAAAAGAGATTTATCTAAAAATACAGTTCTGAAATTTAATGAAACCGTTAGAAAACATGTTTCTGACGAAAAACTCAAGCATTTTATTGAAGTGTCTGAAATCATTAACGAATTAATTCAGGACAAAAATATATTTACCCAAACAGAAAAACTGGAAAATGAATAACCTTATATAAACAAGGAAATTTCTATTTCAAATAAAAAACAAATAGTAACAAATTATGAAACGCACAATTAAAAAAGTTGCTGTAATTGGATCCGGAATTATGGGTTCAGGAATAGCTTGTCATTTTGCCAACATTGGTGTTGAAGTTTTATTGCTTGACATCGTACCGCGCGAATTGACAGAAGCTGAAGCTAAAAAAGGATTAACGCTTGAAAGTAAAGTGGTTCGCAACCGTGTGGTAAATGAGCACCTGGCGAATTCATTAAAATCGAAACCGTCTCCTATTTACAGTCAAAAATTTGCAAGCAGAATCACCACTGGAAATACTACAGATGATATGGCAAAAATTGCCAATGTTGACTGGATTATTGAAGTTGTTGTAGAGCGTTTGGACATTAAGAAATTAGTTTTTGAACAAATCGAGAAATTCCGTAAACCGGGAACTTTGGTTACCTCAAACACTTCTGGTATTCCAATTCATTTTATGAGCGAAGGTAGAAGCGAAGATTTTCAGCAGCACTTCTGCGGCACTCACTTTTTTAACCCTGCGCGTTACTTAAAATTATTTGAAATTATTCCTGGTCCAAAAACTTCAACTGAAGTATTGGATTTCTTAAACGAATACGGATCTAAATTTTTAGGAAAAACTTCGGTTGTTGCTAAAGATACTCCGGCGTTTATTGGAAATAGAATTGGT
>Ga0247815_10000016_pt1 | contig 198958 bp, 175 predicted proteins | sample UWRJL194509B1_FD_181014 | JGI IMG/M metagenome (GOLD analysis project Ga0247815, IMG submission 181014) | Plant litter microbial communities from Arlington Agricultural Research Station in Wisconsin, United States - UWRJ-L194-509B-1 | ecosystem: Environmental > Terrestrial > Plant litter >...
TTGTAACGGTGGCTTTGCTTGCTGATTGTGTCTTGTAGCTTAATGCGTCCATAATATTATTTTAATTAAACATTCCATCCCCAATAAAGGGGTTGCAAAAGTACAAATAAATATTTTAAATGCAAACGTCTATAAAAGATTATTTTAAGTGCTGAAAATCATCGGAAATAAACATAAAAAAAGCCATTCGGTACCGAATGGCTTTTCATCATATATTGGGTATAAAACATTATACTATAAAAACATTTGCTATTGCAACTGCAGTGGCTGTGTCTATCGTCTCATCGTAAGCTTCTGATTGTGCATTTGCATCAAATTGTCCAGCGCCTAAAGCTGTACTTTGTTCTCCCGTATAGATCACTTGAAATTCTGCCGGAAGATTACCTCTGTCCTGACCTGTAATCCAACCTTTATTATTGGTTCCGGTTGTCAATCCTAATTTGGTGCGTAATCTTCGAACTTGCGAGGCATGACGCGCTTCAACAGAGTGAATTTGCAAAGCAGGAGTGAGGAATGGCGTTCCCATTAAATAACCAGCCTGTCCTTTATAAGCACGGACTCCGGTATCTTCAAATCCTTGTGCAATGGCCAAAAACTGATCAAAGTTGTTGAAAGGATCCAAACCTAAACCGCCAGACCAGTCGAATGTTGGAACAGCAGGAATTGGTACTCCATTTGCATTCATCGCATTCTTAAGATAAGTAACGTGATCGGCTTCATGGTCTCTGATCAAATTAAAGACGGCTTGATGTTGGAGCGGAATTAAACCAAGTGTGTCAACACCTTTAGAATAAAAGGCACTTTCAAGGTATTCCAGAGTCAGTGCCAGTTGCAAGGCACCGGCTGCCGTTGGTGGAGTTGGGTCAATATTTGCGTAAGCTTTGCTAGACAGGCTAGCAAGCCCGAAGGGAACCGCTGCTAAAGCAAGGCCTTTTCCAATATTACCAAATTGTGCAAAGCTATCTCTTCTTGAAGTGCCTTGTGCATGTAACTTGTCGTCCGTGAACGATTCTAAAAATTTTATAAGGTTCATGATGTTGCTTTTTAAAGTTATGGTAAATATGCTGCTGTAAATGGTGTAGTGATCAATCCAAGTGATTTAACTGCAGTAATAATTGCAGAAGGATCTTGCGCTGGATCTAAACCATTGGCATCTGTAGTATTGGCAAATGCATTTGTTCCAGGGCTTTTCAAGTCACGAACAGCCGATGCATGACGTGCTTCAACAGAAACAATTTGTCCTGCAATAACAAGATATGCCGCATTCGTGATTAATTTTCCAGCACCATTATAAGCTGAAACTCCAGTATCTTCAAGTTTAATAGCAACATCTGTAACTGCAGACTGGCTTGTAAAATCTAAATTTCCGTAAGAGAAAGTAAGGTTTGGAAGCAACTGTGTAGATGGGTCTGGTAGCGCGTCTGAAAGTGCCGCTTTAAAAAATTCCCTGTGGATTACTTCATGTTTGTGAAGATCAGAAAAAATGTCTTTAGCTTCTTCAGAATAAGAACCGAAATTGGCAACGACTTTTGTGTAAAAATCGGCTTCAAGCTGCTCTAAAGCATAAGCGTAAGTCAAAACGCCAAAATCCCCGCCACCGATATCAAATACGCCATTGCGCACTCCAGGCAATTGATTGTCTACCGGAGCTGAAGCGTCGTCGTCGTCGCTACAGCCCACAGCCATTAATAGTCCGGCGCCTACTACGCCAAAACCGCCAATTTTCAAGAAGTCCCGTCTGTTCGTAAAATTCGGGTTCACTTCATGATTTTTTACTGTGTTTTTCATAATTAAAACATTTAAGGTTAATAATCATACAATTTTTTGGTTGTTACTGATAATGATTATATTTGTGTTCATTAATAACCGGTTACCAAAAATCATATTCGAATTATTTGGCCTTTTGGTTTTATTTTTATTGGTTTTGTAAAGGTTGGTTGTTAATCATTTAATTTTATTCTATAATTTCACAGTTTCTTTGTACAATTTACATTGACAAAATCAGACCTAAATGAAAGAAAAAGCGACCTTAAAGCAAATTGCAAAAGAACTGAATGTATCGGTATCAACTGTGTCTAAAGCGCTGAACGACAGCCCGGAGATTAGTGAGCCAACAAAAATAAAAGTCCAGGAATATGCCAAGCTTAAAAATTATAAGCCAAACATTATCGGGCTCAACCTTAAAAACAGGAAAACAAAAACCATCGGAGTCATCATTCCAAATATTTTAAATCCGTTTTTTGCTAAAGTATTCAGCGGTATCGAAAAATTGGCGGAAGAAAAAGGCTACAATGTATTGACCTGCATTTCAAACGAATCGCTTGAAAAAGAAATTCATACGCTCGAAATGCTTAGCAACGGAACCATTGACGGATTTATCCTATCGATTTCCGAAGAAGCACAGAAACTCGGCGAATTCAGCCATTTCAAAGAAATCATCAACGACGGAACGCCTATTGTCATGTTCGACCGCATTACAGATGAAGTCGCCTGTGACAAAGTGATCGTAGACGATTTTGACTCGGTTGTCAATGCCACAAACCATTTGATTAAAACCAATTGCAAAAACATCGCATTCCTTTCGGCGATTGACGATCTGAGTGTTGGAAAACTGCGCGCCGACGGCTATGAAAAAGCATTAAAAGACAACGGATTTTCTTTAAATAAAGACTTGATCGTTCGTGCCAACAATTCCGAAGAATTTGACATCCAATTGCAAAAGCTCATCGACAACCAAAAGATCGACGGGATTTTAGCAATCGACGAACATGCATCTACGATGGGAATCAAAGCCGCACTTAAAAAAGGCTACAAAATTCCAGAAGAGCTTTCAATCATTGGAATTGCAGACGGAGTCTGGTCTAAAAGATTAACGCCAAGCCTAACAACGATCAGCCAGCACGGCCCGGAAATTGGCGAGGCTGCAGCCGATTTGCTGATCAAAAAACTTGAAAGCAAAGACGAAAATTACACATTTAAAACGACAGTCATCAAAACCGAATTGCGCCAGCGCGAATCCACAAAGAAATTATAATTTCACAATTCGGAAGATAAAATTTTTCTCTGCAAGCACTTTTTGCTCAGAAACCAATTCAAAAGCCATTTCATTTTTTAATGCGATGGCTTTCATTTTTTCGATCTCGCAATCGTCCGACAAGATCATGTAAGTGGCATTTTCCGGGGTTGTGAAATCTGGAAGCTTCCTGAAAAGCATTTCAAAATATTCAAAATTTTCCCCGCAAAACCACGCTTTTTCCCCAATATTTTTTGGCGCTTTCGGATAATACGGCGGATTGATGACGATGCAATCAAATGCCCTGTTTCCCAAATTTTCAAACAAATCCGAATGTAAAATTTCAAGTGAAACCCCATTTTCGGCTGCATTTTTCTGCAAAGCGTTCAAAGCAATTTCATTAATATCTGTTGCAGTTGCCATGGCGCCTTTTTGCGCAACCAATATCGAAATGATTCCACAGCCGCAGCCGAGTTCGAGAAATGTTTTGCCTTTCAGCGGAAGCGGTTCTAAAAATTCCAAAAGCAATTTAGTACTGATTGTAATAAATGGCGGAAAAACCGTTGGCTCGACCAAAACTGAAATATTTTTATACGAATACCGCCTGGCTTTCGCCAAATACACGCGGCTGGCTTTTTGCAGCAATGGCGAAATAATGCGTTTGATGATTGCTTTCATATCATTTACTCCGAATAAAACCCCTCAATTTCCGGCTGCCTGTATTTCCAAAATTTATGCAAAGCCTTGATTTCATAAGGATAATGATAAAATCCGGTTTTGTATCTCAAACCAGAAATGCCTTGCAGCAATTGTTTTTTAATTCCACGGATCCTGAAATCCGAAACTGTTGGATAATAGCCATTCAAAACCGTTTCAAAATTTCTAATCGTGTCAATCATATAAGGTTTCAGCCAAGGCGTAAGCGGATTTTTTCGCAAATCGAAATTTTCCCAGCTCGGCGAAATCCATTCGTCAAGCGTTTGTGGAAATGAAAACCCGGCATCTAAAATCTGTTTGTACAATTCAGATCCTTCCGTTGGAACCGGGCTGAACAAATAAATAATGATTTCCGCATTCGGATTGATCGTTTTGATTTCCTTGATAAAATTGATGTCCCACAAAATTTGGTCGTAGACTTCTTTTTCGGTTTTTGCAGGCATTCCGAGCACGAACGACAATTCTGGAATGATGTCAGCATTTTTCATCCGAAGCACAAAATCCTTAATCATTTGCCCGGTTTGCGTGCCGCCTTTGTTCATCTGCTTCAGCACGGCATCGTTTCCGGTTTCGGCGCCGAGGAAAATCATTTTGCAGCCGGCTTTTCTCATGAATTTCAAATCATCATCAGAATACATATTTATAGTGTCGATGCGGCCTTCACCCCAATAACTGATGTTGTCGTTCATGATGAGTTCCGAAAATTCGAGTACGCGTTTTTTGGAAGTGAAGAAATTGTTGTCGTGAAATTCAACCGCATCAATGCCGTGTTTTTCCTTGAAATATCTGACGTCTTCGTAAATCCTGGCAGCTGACATGCCTTTCCATTTGGCGTTGTAAATCGGAACCACCGCGCAAAACGAACATGAAAAAGGGCAGCCCATGCTCGAATGGTACGACAGCGTTTTATTGCCCATGAATGTTTTTGCGAGGTAATTTTTCACCGGATAAAACGAATCAAGGTACTCGTATGGAAATTTTGGCAACTTGTCCTGGTCGAGCAGGGCTTCGACCGCAGTTTTGGTGATTTCGCCTTTGTCGTTCTTATAAATTAAGTTTTTAATCAGGAAAATAGATTCCTGATCGTTCGATTCCATCGCTTCGATGAGTTCTGGAAAAGTATTGTCGCCCGGGCCATTGATCACATAATCGACGGCGCCGGAATGCAGTGCGACCTTATATTGGTTCGAGGCAAAATAACCGCCCCAGATCGTAATGACATCTGGATAAATTTTCCTAATTTTTTTCGTAAACGGAATGGCCTGCTGCAGTTGCGGGCCAGGCATGACCGTAGACCCGAAATATTTGAATTTGCCGGTTTTGAGGTAATTTTCAATCGTTTGCCACGGATCTTTCTCGAGATTGCCATCCACAAAAACATATTCGTATTTGCCATGGATCGACGCACCGACCTGCAGGATCGAATTTGGGATCCGGTGCTTGCCGTTGGCGCTGCGCGGGTTGAATAGGATGGTTTTATTTTTCAAGATACAAATTTAGCTTAAATAGAAACAATACCATTAGCTGTGAAATTGCGCTTCCAAGAAGTGCACCTGTCATTCCAAAATCAAAATATAAGAATAAACCGGAAAGAATAGTGTTTGCTGTCGCGCCAAAAAATAAAATGACAACTACAGTTTTTTCTTTGTGTGAACGAAATAAATTTATGACTTCTATCCCATATAGGAATGAGGGGAATATGTAAAAAAATGCTATCGTATAAAATAAAAACGAAAGATGCAATCCTAAATAAAAACAATCGATCAACGTTATGCAACATAAAGAAATTGGAACGACAACTAATCCAGATATTGCTAATAGATTTCTAGTTTTTTGAATAACTGATTTTTTGTTTCGATAAATATTTTTTGTAAATGGGGCATAGATCAATGCGGAAAGTGACATAACAAATACAAGCAAACTGTTGATGATTTGATAGTCAGAAGTTGCGATTTTGTTTCCCAAATGCGCTAACAAATAGACATCGACCTTTGATGCTAAAAAACCTAAAACCGCGAGCAGAAAAAATGGAAATGCTACTGTAAAAAATGAAAAATCAGGTTTTAGATAAGACTTATTGAAAAAGGCATAAAAAAGAAAGAAATAACCGCAACCTTTTAGCATTTGGTAGCTACTATAGACAATTAATAAGAAATACAGATTATGTTGATGAAATAACAGGAAAGCTATAAAAAATAATGTAAAAGCAAATAATTCGAGAGCAATCGAAGCAGAAAATTTCTTTTCATAAACAATTAGTGCTTCGGTGGATTGCTGCAAATACCTACCTGATAGCCATAGAAATATCCATATTCCAAATGAAACGGAAAAATAGAAGCATGCTGAAATAGAAAAAAAAACCAATATAGGCAATCGAGTAATAAGGTTCTGTGAATAGGCGACGTTAATTTTCCCAGGCGTTTTACTAAAAACCCGCAAAAGATATTCTTTATTTCCCCAATTGATGATTTGAGCGGCAAGAAGAGAAAACAACAACAAAGGAACAAATGAACCCCAAATTATTTTAGAGCTGTTGTGAATAACTAAAAAAGGAACTGTCATTCCAAAAATAGCTATTAAAACCTGCCGGAAAGTATTTCCGGTAATAAAACCAATCCTGTTTATGGTTTTAGCTTTAAGTTGAATTTGACGCAATTGCTTTTGTTTTTATGGATAGATTAATTTTTAGGCGAAAGGTTGCTTTAAATCTAAATGTTTCAGTAATTAATATTTGCATATTTTTGGAAAAATAAATCCAATGAGGAAAAACTTCAATAACTTTTATAAATTAAATAAAATAGCGACCTTTTTTTTTATTGTAATTGTCGTTTTTGCTAAATTTTTTAATTTGGAATCGCGTAGTTTTTCTCTTGATGAGCTTTATAGTGTTTGCTCAGCTTTAGAGCCTAATTATCAAAAATTTCTTCAAAACTGGGTTTTGTATGATTCGAATCCGCCACTGTATTACTTTTTCCTGCGGTTTTGGCTGAAAATTTTCCCGGCAACTGAATTCTGGGCACGTTTTCCGTCCGTAATATTTGTGCTTCTGGCTTCGTGGTTTTTCATTAACGGCATCAGGAAAAGATTTCATCATGGCGAATGGAAGTCCCTTTTATTGCTCGTGGGCTGCAGCTATAGTTTTTTGTTTTTCGCACAGGAAGCCAGGGCTTATGCGATGCTGTTGCTATTTGCCGTTTTGCAATTGCTGTGTTTCATTGATTTGCTGCAGCCTGAAGAAAAAAACTTTCGAAGAAAACTGTGGTACTTTACCGTGTTTTCCATTTTGTCGTCTTATACGCATTATACCGGAATACTGGTCAGTGCGTTGCTGTTTGGTATTTTGATGGTTTGCCATTACAAGCACATTTTGATTCTGAAAAAACTCATTTTGGGTGTTTTTATTTCTTTTGCCGCCGGATTGTTCTGGCTGCCATATTTTTGGGTGATTGTGCAAATGAATAAATCATTTATTGTTGATCAAGATGTAAGTGTGGTCAAGAATATTATTGTGATGTTATTTTTTGGATATGAAGCTATTGGGAAAGTTTTTAACGCTATTTTGTTAATTGCAATTTTTGGAATTTGTTGTTTAAAGATTAAGGCAATGAGGAAGTCCGGTTTCAAGGAAAAAAGTGTAATGCTTTTAGGGCTTTTCTTTTTGATGATTTTATCGTCACCGATTATTCCTTACTTTTTTTCTTATCGGCATTACATCATATTGATTCCACTAATTTTATTAGCGATCGCTATTCTATCGACATCTGTAGATTTCTCAAAGAAAACGCAAATTATTTTTATGGTAGCAGCTATAGTTATATCTGTTTCCGAAGGCGCGACACATTACAAATCGAAAAGGGAAGAATGGCGGCAGGCTGTGGAATATATTGTATAATCCAATGGTTCGCAGCATTCAAAAGTAATTGTCATCGGCGAGCCGTGGGAGAAAACGCATCTGGAATACCTTCAAATTGATCCGGGATATTTGAATCTAGCCATCCGGAAGAAAACATTTTACCAATATTATTTTGACCGGTTTGATAAAAAGCACCAACTCGAACTCGTAGTATTACGGCCCGATAAGGAACAAGTCCAAAATTATATCAATTCAGAATTAAGGCAGAACAATCAAGTTTATGTTCTTTCAAATGGTGGGGAATTTTCTGAACAAATGCTGCGTTTAAAATTAGGACAAAATCATTTTGCCAAACAATCATTTTACCAGCACGATGTTTTTGTGATCACAAATCATCCTAATCCGATAAAGGCGCGCTTTTGAGCATATAAAATCCAATGCCGCGGCCGAAATCTGATAAGTATAAGATTTTGTTACCCACTATAACAGGCTTTCGTTTATTTCCAGAATCGCTCCTGATAAATTTTCTATTGTAAAAAATCCGATTGTCTTTTAGAATGGCTATTCCTGTTTTTTTGCAGTCTAATTGCATCGAAGCGTTATTTTCCCCATTTTCATTCCAATAATAATAAGTCAGTTCATTCCCCGAAACTTTAAAGTCATAAATCAAAATCGGCGGATTTTTCAATACACCATCTGAAACCACATTTTCTTTTTTCTTCAGTATCAAAACCAATATAAATGGTACAACTACAACAACCGAAATGATTTTAAAGTTCAGATATGAAATCATCATCCAAACCAAAATCCCCAAAAACAGCAAAAAAGCAAACAACCTAAAATAAGAAACCGGAAACGGCTGGACGATCAATTGCGCGACCGGAATCCAGTTTACAAGCATCAGCAGCAAAAAAGCAACGGTTTTCACAATTATAGAGTACGGGCTTTTCACCAACGCAAAAAATGCAAAAATCAATAAAATAAACGCGTAAGTGCTTCCATAAGGTGACATCAAAACCATCGCTACAATCCAGTACGCCAGCACAAAAAGTGAATTGTTGGCTTTCCTGCTGATGTAAAACCCTATTGCAACCAATTTGATTTTGAACGCCAATAACAAAGCGGCAAATAAAACAGGCAAATCAAATCCAGTCGGATTCAACGTTTTATCATAAACCAGCAATTGCTTCAAAAACATAAAAACCGATTGGTAATTGGCCACATATTCGCCTGCAATTTCGCCATTGGACGCTTTTGGCAAAACTTCAGACAGGTAAAATCCCCAGATTGAAATTCCGGTAAACAGCATCGAAAAGGCCATCAAAAACAAACCGCAAAAAATCAGATAAAGCAACGGGCGAAATTGCTTCCGAAATACAAAAACCAAAACCAACAACGCCGGAAAAACTTTCAGTAAAATAGCAACGGCCAGCAAAACCGACATTTTAAAAAACAATTTTTTCTCATAAGCCAGCCAGCTTTCGGCCAATAAAAAAAACAGTAAAAAGTAAACCTGCCCAAACAGCAATTCATTTTTAATCGGTACAAAAAATAAAATCGGAATCAAAAGCACATAAAAGACCGGGATTTTATAATGCAAAACGATTCTTCTCAGGCTGAAAAGAAAAAGCAAAACGCTGATGCAGTTGAATACAATCTTGGCTGCAGCCCATGGCAATAACGAAAAAGGCACGAATAAAACAGCCAGAAACGGCGTATTTGGCGCATAACTCACAAAAGTGTTGCGGTAACCCAAATCGGCGATCGCTTTGTTGAATTCGTATGGAAAATAAACAGCGGCATTAAAATGCCTTTCCGCTAAAAATTTCCCGCCAAAATAATAATTTGCAAAATCACCCGCGGGAAAGGCAGCCGCTTTGAAAATGTAAAATAGGCAAAGCAGCACAATCGGGATCCAGTATGAATATTTTTGCACAGCTCGTTTCATCCTAATTGATGTGGTTGACTTCAGATTCAGAAGCTTCTCGAACACTTGAAGAAACAGGCAAGCCGTTATGCGGCGCGAGGTTTTCGATCATGTTTCGGTCGTATAAATTTCCGAGGAATGGAAATTCGTGGTACGTATGCGTCGGCAAACCCGAAAGCAAGGACTGAACTTGTGCAAGCGGCAAACCCCATTCTAATGCCAGCCGTTCTGCCGAGGGTTCCATGAACGAAATGTACAGCAATTCGGTTAAAGTGTGTTGTTGGTTTTGTGTAAAATCAACTCCTGTAGTGAGCGCGTACTTCTGATTTTGCAGCAGCTGATTGTAGTTGGTCAGTTTATCCTGAAGTTGTAAATACGTCAGGAATTCCGGGAAATTCCCCTGAACATTGTACAAAGGCTGAATGATTGATTCGTGGCACCACATACATTTTGCGGGTTTTCCTGCGTTCGAATGTGTGGCGTCAGCATTATTTTTTCGATTTCCATTCGCATCGAAAATACCAAACCGGATTTGTCCGTTTGGGATAATCTCTATCGTTTCATATTCATAAACAGCGCCCGAAACCGAATCGACTTCAGAAGAAACAAATACCTGACTGAGCTTTTTTTGTTCCGAAAACCGGATGATCCGATGCTCCAGCGACACGCCGGAATGGTTGACATAGCCTTTTTCGGGAAGCAAAATATAATTCGAAAGCAGATCGTCAAGCTTGTCTGGAACGCCAACAATCCGGTAATAATGTTCGGGCGCGCCGAGCAATAAAGTCACGTAACGCCCAAGGTCAATCGATCCGTTTGCCTGGTATTCGGGTGAAGATTTTATTTTTTGGTGAAGTTTGTACAGTTTTTCAAGTGCCGGATCGGTAAAACCAAGAGCCTCGAGGTTTAGTGTGATGATTTCGGTGCCAACGCTCATTCCGCTTGGCGCATTCGGTAAAATTGCGCCACAATATGAAAGCGCCCATTCCAGCCCGATTGCCGATTTCTGGATGTTGTCGTCGGGGTAGGCTTTGTTCCATTTTAAGTTTAGCGTTTCGAAAGTATCGGCATCAGCCATTAAATCGGAAGTCGAATTGTTTGCACAAGACAGCAAAAACAGCAATAAAAATCCCAATCGGACGGCTTTATATCTTCGAAACTTCAAATACATAATAATAGGTTTTATCAACCATATTAAGGTCGAATTTTTTCAACAGGCGGAATCGGATGTTTCTGTTTAGCGGCATCCAGATATTTTCATGCAAATCATAAGCGATGGGATAATACGAAACAAAAATGGCATCTTTATGGGAATTCATATAATTAATGAGAAATTCTGCGGTCATATTGGGTTTCCCGATTTCAACGCAGCCTGCATTCCAATGGCAAAAGCTTTGGTAACTGCCATCGCATAAAAACCATATTTTTCTTTCGAGATAGGCACTTAAGATCGTACCATCGCAGGTTGAGGTTACAATTTCTTTTTGATCCAGTTTTTCTTTTTTTAGAAAATCAACCGTTTCTTTTCCCGACGTGAACGGATAGCGGTAATCCATTGTGTAGGCATAAATCCCACTGCAAAATTGTATAATGAGAATGGAGTAAATGATTGGTTTTCGCCATAATGTCAACTGTAAACGATTGAGGAAATCCTTTAATTTAAATGTTTCGAGGTCATAAGATTTTTCAATCCACAGCGCCATGATAATGATGATATAGGTCATTCCCTGAAATCGTGTCGCTGCGCGTTGTGTGATGAAAAAGAAAATTTGTGCTCCGACTAAAGCCGTATAAACAAAGAAAAGGGTTTTGCGGTTTTTAAAGAAAAGCAATAGCGGAAGAAAATAGATAAGTATTGCCAAAACACCAGCCAACGGTCGGCAAGTATTTACAATGAAATTCGAATTCCAAAAATAAAGCGTTCTGAAATCCGGAATCACCACAAGGCCTTTAAATAAAGAACCAAATCCAATCACAAGCCTTTCTTGTATTGGCATCGCATTAATCGGATCCAACAACCATGTGGAATCAGTATATTGAATTTGGATGATTATCGAACTGATTCCCAATCCAAAAATCAAATATCCAATCAGATGCTGCCTGGAGGAAAAAGAATCTTTTTGTAAATTTTCAACCAAAAGCGTCAAGAATAATGCAAATGCAATGATGCTGAACATTAAATGAATGTTTGCTGCCAAAGCTAGAAAGATACAAACCCAGTTAAACCGCTTTTTTCGGTTCTCGAAAATGGAACAAGCTAAAAACAGGAAAAAAACACCCAATATATAATTCCGGCTGATCAGGTTGTACTCGAAAATCATGAAATACCCGAAAATGAATAGGATTTTAAACAGCCACGAAAAAGGCGCTTTCTTAAGAAATAGAACAACGGTAGCTGTTGAGATAAGTATATGCAGCAATTGCATCCAGAATGGATCGGTTGTAAAACGAGTGATTGCATAAAGCAAAAGGCTCCAAATTAATGGATGTCCTTCGATACGCGTATTTATAAACAACTCATGAACCGATGCGCTGTCTCGCGCCAAAAGCCAATGATGGGCTTCATCAATGAAAAATTCATGATGTAAAATCCCAATAAAACTTACCACAAAATAAAGTGCTGTAAGTAAAAGAATATATGTGTTTTTGGTTTTCACGATTGATTCAAAATCATCATCGCACCCGCAAGGATCGATTTGGTTTTAAGCTTCAAAGCTTTAAAATTATTCCTGCCTGACTTGTGAAATTCTCTATGAAATTCCACTTCATTCACGACTTTCGAAACGGCATAATCGTAATATTTCCGAGGATAATTGCGCTTAAAATCAATTTCGCGATCGGTTGACTGTTCCCAATCCGGCTTGACCAAAATGTCTTTTTCGATTTGATCATATAAAGAAGTGCCTTTGATCGGATAAGCGATCGTAATCGTATAATGTGTCGGATTCGCTTCCTTCAGGTATTGAATCGTTTCCAAAATATCTTTCTCGTCTTCGCCCGGATAACCCACCATCACAAACGTTCCGGTTTCAATGCCAAGCGCATTCGTGTCCTGGATCATTTTCTTGACATGGTTCACATCGACACGGCGGTCCATCAAATCGATGACTTTCTGCGAACCGCTTTCTGCACCAATCCAGATCCGGAAACAGCCGGCTTCTTTGAGCAGTTTTAAAATTTCCTCATTCAATCGTTCCGCACGCGTGATGCATTCAAATCGGATCTGCGCGCTTTGCTTCACGACTTCTTCATGAAAAGCCGTGAGCCATTTGTGGCTGATCGTAAACACATCGTCTACAAACCAGATCGCGTCGGGATTGTATTTGTCCTTCAGCATTTTCATTTCCTGCGCAACCAAATGCGGCGGCCGGCGGCGGTAACTTTGCCCGTAAACCGCAGTACTGCACCATTTGCAGGTATAAGGGCAGCCGCGTTGCGTCGAAATCGTCATCGAGCTTTCTCCATGGTTGTCTTTCCAGGTTTTGAGGTATTTTTCGTTTGGGATGGCGTCGCGGTTCGGCAACGGCAAGTCGTCGAGTTCGCGGAATTTTGTCCGCGCAGGCGTTTTGACAAGATTTCCGTTTTCAAGGTAAGCGATCCCGTTTACGACTGAAAGATCGGTTTGGTTTTGAATCGCCTGATACAGTTCGAATGTCGTTTCTTCGCCTTCGCCAATGATTAAAAAATCGGCGCCGGTGCTGAGGTAATTGTCTATATTATAGCTGACATCCGGGCCGCCGAGGATGATTTTCGGAAAACCAAACGGTATAGTTTTTAGAGTTTTAATGAGTTTGACGACTTCAATTTTCGTCATCAGATTTGTATAAATGGCAACAACCTGAGGTTTTTTTTCGAGAATGAACGCCAATTGTGCTTCTTTCGAATAAAACGTGCTGTCAAAAACGTCGTTCGCTATATTTTTACTCCACAAATAACCCGAAATGTACAGCAAACCCAATGGCGGATAAGGTTTCATGATCTTTTGTTCCTTCGGATCATCAGACAAATAATAGCCGTGTGTGAGTAAAATGCTCATAATTTCTGGAGCGCTATAAAATAATGATCAGAAAATCTTGCAAGCGATTTGCGGTTTTGGACGCCGTTTTCCAATTGGCTTAAAGCCGAAATCAATCTGGGCTTGTTCTTAAAAAATGGCTCGAGGTACGACGGCGGCACAAAAAAACCCACCGGATGCAATTGTGTGAGTTTAAAAAAATGATTTGCAAGATTTTTAACTTTCACCGGATTGTAATAATACGTAAGCACTTTTTCGCCGTCGACATTTGCAATCACGGGATGTTTTTTTCTTCTGAAGGCGCTTTTAAAATTGGCTTTCGCCAGAAAATAAAATTGTTCCCAAATGGTATCTTTCGGCATGATGACCAAAACCAAACGGCCGTTTTCTGACAGCAATTCCGACGCATTTTTGAAAAACATTTCGAGCCTGATTTCCGAAAGGCAGTTCAACCCGCCGAAATTTGAAAAGATCAGATCGAATTTTTCATTGGGAAAATCATTCGGCAATTCATTAATATCGGCTTTCTTAAAAACAATTTTGTGTTGATTTTCCTTGCTTTTTGCGACTGCGATCATTTTTTCAGATAAATCGGTCGCGGTGACTTTTAAATTTTGTTTGGCCAGCCAAAACGCATCCTCTCCGGTTCCGCAATTGATTTCAAGAATGGTTTTCGGTTTTTGGATGTCAAGTATTTTCTGGAAATGGCGCTGCACCATTCCGCGTTGCAGTTTTCCAATGACCGAATGGGTAAAGGTTTCGTCATAAACTGCTGCCGCCGAATCGAAGGAATTAGCCATGCTGCAATCTTTTTAATTGAAAGGTATTAAAAAAGGCACTCGGAATGTAATACCCGAGTTTTACAACCGAAATAATTTTTCCAAGTGACAATTCCAACGGGTTTTTGACCATTTGCTTCAGGTGCAAAAATCCCTGGCTTTTTCGGTACTCTTTATGCACGAAACGCTGTAGTTTCCGGTAATATTTGGTCTTAAAAGTGCCGTTGAACATCATGTCCAAATCGTCTGAATCTTTCCAGTTTGCTTTTGATTTCAGATCGGATTTTACCGTTTCGTAAAATTTTGTTCCCGGCAAAGGATACGAAACCGAAATCCCGATATTGTCCGGCATCAGTTCCTTCACCATTCCGATCGTTTTCAAAATATCTTCCTGATTCTCCTTTAAATATCCAAATTGGAGGAAAAATGCCACGCGGATATTTTTGTTTTTGAGCAACCGCGTTGCTTCATAAATCTGCTCGACTTTCGTGCCTTTGTCCATCGCATCGAGGATTTTCTGCGAAGCGCTTTCGGCACCAATCCAAACTTCTTCAAGCCCGGAATCTGCGAGCAAATGGATCATGTCTTCTTTAAGCAACAAATCGGCCCGGCTCTGAATGTAATATTTGATGTTGAGGTTGCGATTTTTTAGTTGGTCGTTGAATTCCCGGACCCAATTTGGCTTCAACCCAAAAATATCATCGCACATCCAAAAACGTTCCACGCCATATGAAGATTTTAAAAACGCCAGGTGTTTGGCAATGTATTCCGGCGAGTGCGAATTGTAGCGGTTGCCGTAGATCGGTTTTGCGCACCAATTGCATTTGTATGGGCAGCCGCGCGTTGTCGCGATATTTAAAGTGAATGGCTGGCCGCTTTCAAGCCAGATATTTTTGTATTTGTTGATGTTGACCAAATCCCAAGCTGGCATCGGCAATTCGTCAAGGTTTTGGAGTACGGGACGTTTTGGGTTTGATTGAAATTGATCATTTTTCAGATAGGCAATTCCCGAAATTTCTTCGGTAATTTCATTTTTCTGAAGTACTTCAACCAATTCCAGTAAAGTCATTTCCCCTTCACCAAGAATAATGAAATCGGCGTCTTTTTCCAGATATTCCGCTGCATGATCGGTAGAATCAGAACTGCAGACAATGATCTTACAACCGGCTTTTTTTCCGATCGCAATCATTTCAAAACAGGCTTCGCGCATGTTCGTCAGGCACATTTTGGTCAGGTAATTGAATCCGTCATCGTAAATAACCAGGAATTCAGGCTGGTGCAGTTCAATCATGTCTGAAATCGCAGCCGGACTGTCGGTTAAATTCGTATCGAAAAGCCGCACTTCATGTCCGTTTTTGCGCAGTAACGAAGCGGCATATAAAGTTCCCAAAGGCGGAAATGGCGTTTTGTTTTTCCATTGCTTCGGGTCAAGTTTGTAATAATAAGAATGTGAAAAAAGGATTCTAGACATATTCCGGGGTTAATTCGATGTTGTGGTTGCGCCGGATCTCGTCGTATTTTTCGTTTAGCGACCCGATGACTTTTTTTTGGAAATTCAACGGATGGTGCTTTGAAATATTCTTGGTCGATTTGAGCGCCACTTTAAAATCTTCTGTACGCATCTGGCTGAATTTCATTTTCCAGAAAGATACGGTGATTTTTCTGAAAGATGCGTCGATCAGATTTCCCGGTGGCGAACCCAACAAATATTCGAGCGCTTTGACAGGCTTTGGTTTGCTGATGTTTTGGATCTGATTAAAATCGGGTTTGAATTCGCCTAAAATAGTATGAACCCATTCGTTTTTGTGGTAAAATTCTTCAAAAACCTGCTTGCCCTGAAACGGGATCAGCGTTTTGATTTCAGTCGCCGTAAACCGGTTTTTCTCTTCCAATTCCAATTGGCACGAAGACATAAAATAATTGATGCAGAAATATTTTCGAGAATTCATCAGGAAAATCTTCTTGTACAACATTAGAAAAGTCCTGCAGATCCAGACTTTTTCAGGTTTCGTAATCACAAAAAAATCAATGTCGCTGTTGTCATCATAATAGCCTTTGGACAGCGAACCCGACACGCCAACGGCTTCCACAAATGGGAATTTGGAAATAAACTGTGCCCGTTCCTGTGCTTTGACCAGCGCACTGACTGCCATTTTGTTGCCTTTTTTTCTCTTTTCGATCTGATCAAGATTGGCGTCGATCAGGTAAAATTCATCCGATTGGATGATGACTTTCTGTGCCAAAAGCAACTCGAGTTCTTTCGTCACTTTTTCCCGGTCATTCTCCGCAGAAAAATGACAGATTTCCTCTATTTTCAACGGATAATTGAAGACGGAAAAGTAAAGTATCGTTTTTAAAGTTTCCAATTTTGCGTTTGTTTTTTAAATGGCGGTTTCCAATGGTTGTGTCTTTTGGATGGCATTTAAAACGAATGGTTGCGCAATGTTAAAGAAAATTTGGCGCTAAATTAAATTTATAATATAAAATATTGATTAGGTGTTGAATGCGATAGAATCGTGTAGTCTGAATCTGTTAAAAAAAGTGCATGCAATCTACACAAAAGAGATTAAAACTGTAACACAAAATCTAAAATGTGGTCTATTGATCCAAACTCTTACTCATGAAATTCTTCACGGCCGGCTGTATTTTTTTGTTATTGCTTGGAAGCCAATGCGGCATCGCCCAGGATAAAGCCGTTATCGAAAAAAAAGTATATACGACCAAAGCGCTTGGCGATATAGAATCTCCGGTCATAGACGGATTGATCAACGAAAAAAGCTGGGACATTGTAGATTGGACCGGCGACTACATCGAAAACCAGCCTGATGAAAATACGCCACCTTCAGAACAAACCAAATTCAAGATTGTTTACGATAAAAAATTCCTGTATCTGGCTTTCAGATGCTATGACAAAGACCCGAAAGGCATCGTGAAAAGATTGTCGCGCCGCGATGGTTTTGAAGGCGATTGGGTCGAATTCAATATTGACAGTTACAATGACAAACGCACCGGATTTTCATTTACGGTTTCGGCTTCCGGTGTCAAAGGCGACGAATTCATTTCCGATAATGGAGACAATTGGGACAGCAGCTGGAACCCGATCTGGTACATGAAAACCCACATTGACGAGGAAGGCTGGACTGCCGAAGTCAAGATTCCGTTTAGCCAATTAAAATTCGGCGACAGCAAAGAGCAAATCTGGGGATTGCAATCGACGCGCCGATATTTTCGTGCCGAAGAACGTTCGGTTTGGCAGCGCGTGCCACAAGATGCGCCGGGTTGGGTCAGTGAATTTGGTGAACTCCGCGGACTCATCGACCTCGAACCGCAAAAGCAACTCGAAATCCAGCCGTTTGTCGTGACGCAAATGAAAACCTATCCCAAAGAGCCTGGAAATCCATTTCGCGACGGTCAGGATTTTAAAGTCAATGGCGGACTTGACGCGAAAGTCGGCATTACAAATGACCTGACTTTAGACTTGACCATCAATCCCGATTTCGGGCAGGTCGAAGCCGATCCGGCAGCGATTGCACTCGACGGTTTCCAGATTTTCTTCGAAGAAAAACGCCCGTTTTTTGTCGAAAATAAAAATATTTTTGATTACCGATTTGCAGACGGCCAGGACAATTTGTTCTATTCGCGACGCATCGGACGCAGTCCGCAGGCATATCCGGCAACGGCAGACGGCGAATTTGCAAATGTCCCGGACAATACCACGATACTCGGCGCAGCAAAATTCAGCGGAAAAACAAAAAGCGGCTGGTCGCTCGGGATTCTCGAAAGTGTGACCAATGAGGCTTTTGCCGAAATCGACAACAACGGAAGCCGCCGCAAGGAAATGGTCGAGCCTACAACGAATTATCTCGTGTCGCGCGTTCAGAAAGATTTCAACAATCGAAACAGTTACATAGGCGGAATTTTTACGGCAACCAACCGGAACCTGCGTGGCAACGAACTTGATTTTCTGCATAAAGAAGCCTATTCCGCAGGTATCGATTTCAAGCACAACTGGAAAGACCGGAAATATTACGTGACTGGAAGTGCCGTCGCGAGCCACGTTGGTGGGAGCAAAGAAGCCATCACAAATACGCAGCGCAAACTCACGCATTTGTTCCAACGTGCCGATGCCAAACATGTTTTTGTAGATGAAAACAAGACATCACTCACGGGAACCGGCGGAAAAATTGAAGCCGGAAAAAGCAGCATCGGAAACTGGCGTTATTACGGTTTGCTGCTTTGGCGTTCGCCGGAGTTGGAACTTAACGATGTTGGGTTTTTAAGGCAGGCTGATGAAATTCGGCAATACGGAGTCGTGACTTATCAAACATTAAAGCCGTTTGGTGTATTCCGGAAAATTTTTACAAGACTGGAGCAGTTGTCTTTTCACGATTTTGACGGCAATTTTAACCGGATGCAATACACGGTGACGAGCAACTGGAATTACAAAAACAACTGGAATACGAACTTTCAATTGCAGTATAAATCAAGGATTTTCAGCAATTCGATGTTGCAGGGCGGACCGAGATATAGGTTTTCCGAGGATGTTTTCGGGTACGCGAATTTCAATTCCGATTCGCGCAAGAAATTTCGGTATTATGCCGGAATGTACGTGTCGCAAGAAAGGGAAAAATCAGGATTTTATACCGAATTTGATGCCGGAATCACCTACCAGCCCATCAATGCATTCACGTTTTCGTTGAGCCCGAATTACGTTCGAAACGGAAGCAAAACACAATATGTGGCGCAAACCACGTTCGGAAATGATCCGAGATACATTACGGCAAATCTCGACCAGCGCACGTTGAGCATGTCGGTTCGGTTGGATTACAACATCAATCCGAACCTTACGATTCAATACTACGGCCAGCCGTTTATTTCGCGTGGACGTTACAATGCATTCAATAAAATCTCAAACCCGACGGCCAAATCCTATAAAGACAGAATTGATGTTTTCAATCCGAATCAAATCGCTTTTAACGCGGCTGGCGATCTTTACAATGTGGATGAAAATGCGGATGGATCAACCGATTACAACATTCAGAACCCGGATTTTTCTTTCGTGCAATACCGATCGAACCTGGTTTTAAGATGGGAATACATTCCGGGATCTGAAATATTTTTGGTATGGTCGCAGGGCATGGACGGTTCGGCGAATCCGCAGGCCAATTTATTTCGCGGACTCGATTCGCAGATTTTAGATCAAAAGCCTGAAAATATTTTCCTGATCAAAGCCACTTATAGGTTTGTATTATAAAAAATCCGCAGTTTCAGGCTGCGGATTTTTCAATTTTAAGAAGAATTATTTTTTTCGCGTCATCACGATTTCCATCGCCTTGTATTCTTTTCCGTCTGGCGTTACATCAAACATTTCCATTTTCCGGGTGTTGTCGTCAACGACGGTAAATGTTTCACGGCAAGGTTTGTTTTTTCCGGTCATCGGATCGGCCATTTCGCCTTTCAATTCCATGGTTTTTGACGTTCCATCATAAGCACCAGACATATACATCATCCCGGTTCCCATGTTGTCGATCCAGGTCGACTCCATTTTTTTTGAAGCGTTGTTATAGCCAACAGTTCCATGGCCTTCAAATGGCTGGCCCATCATCGTTCCTTTGTGCTCCATTTCCTGGTAACGTCCGCCAAACACCATTTTTGCGGTAGCAGTCATTTTGGTTTTCATCGGTTTTGGGTCGTTGGGAGTCATCCACATCGTGACTTCTTCATCCCAGTTTCCGTTGTCCATTGCCAGCATTTTGTGTGCTTCTCCCGGGGTGGCATAAGCGATCCAGGCTTTTTCCATCGCTGCTGAATCCATAGGAACGGCAGCTTCGGCAGTTTCCGTTTTTACAGTTGTGGTGTCGGTTGGAACCGCATTGGCATCGGCAGCTTTCTCTTCGTTTTTTTTACAGGCGGCAGTCATCAGCAACAGCGCAGCCATTGAAATCATCATTTTTTTCATAATTTATTGTTGATTTTTAGTTTGTTAACCAAATTTATGAAAATATCAGATACCATTTATTATAAGATCAAAATCGTTAAATTTGGATTTAAATTTCTCGAAAATGACAATCACTACTTTTTTAATGTTTGAAGGAACTGCTGAAAAAGCGATGCAGTTTTATATCTCCATTTTCAAATTTTCCCAAATCGATGAAGTCATTTATTATAAAGAAAATGAAAATGGCGCCGGAAAAATCATGCGGGCAAATTTTACTTTGAACGGAAAGCCGTTCATGTGCATCGACAGTGTGGCAAAGCACAATTTTACGTTTACGCCGTCGATGTCTCTGTTTGTAGATTGCGATTCGGAAGCAGAACTCGATCAATTGTTCGGGGCGCTTTCCGAAAATGGAAAAATCATGATGGCTGTGGATAATTACGGTTTTAGCCGGAAATTCGGCTGGACAGAAGACCAGTTTGGGGTTTCATGGCAGTTGAACTTGCCGTGATTTCTCCTTCGTCGAAATGACAAGAAAGTCGAAAAATGATAAGAAGGCCGAAATGACTAAATTAATTAAGGCCGAAATGACATTATTAATGCGCTTCGAGCCAGTCTTTTCCAATGCCCATATCAACTTCTAGCGGTACTTCAAGCTGGAATGCATTTTCCATTTCGAATTTGATCATCGGCTGGATTTTCTCGAGTTCGTCGTTGTGCACATCGAACACCAACTCATCATGAACCTGCAACAACATCTTGCTTTTCCAGTTTTCCGAAGTCAGTTTTTTATGGATGTTGATCATCGCAATTTTGATAATGTCGGCTGCGCTTCCCTGGATGGGCGCATTTACCGCATTTCGTTCCGCGCCGCCGCGCACCATGACGTTTTGCGAATTGATGTCTTTTAGATAACGCCTTCTTCCTGAAATCGTTTGTACGAATCCGTTTTCTCGCGCAATTTCAATTTGCTCCTGAATGTAGGCTTTGAGTCTTGGATAGGATTGGTAATACGCATTGATCAGATCAGCGCTTTCACTTCTGGTCAAAGACGTTTGGTTGCTGAGCCCGAAAGCCGAAACGCCGTAAATGATTCCGAAATTGACCGTTTTTGCATGGCTTCGTTGCTCGCGCGTCACATCTTCCAAAGCGACATTAAACACTTTTGCCGCAGTAGATTTGTGGATGTCTTCGCCATTTTTAAACGAGTTGATCATATTTTCCTCGCCACTTAAAGCGGCAATAATGCGCAATTCAATCTGCGAATAATCGGCAGATAATAAAGTGTGGTTTTCATCTCTCGGGATGAATGCTTTCCGGATCTGGCGTCCGCGTTCGGTCCGGATCGGGATATTCTGCAAGTTCGGGTTGTTTGAACTCAATCGTCCGGTTGCCGCGACAGCCTGCATGTAATCGGTGTGGACGCGGCCGGTTTTTCCGCAAACCTGCAACGGCAAAGCATCCACGTAAGTGTTTTTCAATTTCACCAACTGCCTCCAGTCAAGGATTTCCTGCACAAACGGACTCGAAAGCGCGAGATAAGACAAAATTTCTTCACCGGTCGCGTATTGCCCGGTTTTGGTTTTCTTTTGTTTGGCGCCGCCGATCTTTAATTTGTCGAATAAAATTTCGCCGAGTTGCTTTGGCGAAGCGATGTTGAATGTTTCACCGGCCGCTTCGTAGATTTTTGCTTCGAGCGATTTGATGTCATTCTCGAGTTCGCCCGAAAGCGATTTGAGGAAATCAACATCAAGCCGAACACCGATGGTTTCCATGTCTGCCAAAACAGGCATCAGCGGAATTTCTATCTCGTCGAATAATTTCCGGGTGTCGGTTTTATCTAAGATCGGGGCGAAATGTTCCTTGAGCTGGAATGTTACATCGGCATCTTCAGCTGCATATTCTTTGACGTCTTCGATCGCAATGTCGCGCATGGTTTTTTGCCCTTTGCCTTTTTTTCCGATGAGGTCTTCGATTGGTTTTGGAGAATATTTCAAGTAAGTTTCAGACAAAACATCCATATTGTGCCGCATGTCGGGATTGATAAGGTAATGCGCGAGCATGGTATCGAACATTTTTCCTTTGACAGAAATGCCGTAATTGAACAACACTTTCAGGTCGTATTTTAAATTCTGCCCGATTTTTTCAATGTGTTCCGCGTCGAAAAACGGCCGGAATTTATCAACGATTGCCTGCGCTTCGTCGCGGTTTTCAGGAACCGGAATGTAAAATCCTTTTCCGCTTTCCCATGAAAATGACAATCCTACGAGTTCAGCATAAAGCGGGTCGATCGAAGTCGTTTCGGTGTCAAAACTCACGGATTTTTGGTTTAACAAATCGCGCAGCAGCATTTTGATCGCAAAATCACCTTCAATCGTTTGGTAAAAATGATCGGTATTGGCTAAGGTTTTGTAATGTCCGGATGAAATGTGCTCTGCCGTATCACCCGAATGGTCGCCGAACAAATCAAATTGATCCTGGTTTTTAACAATTGTTTTGGTAGGAGCGAGGCCTTGGCTTTCGACATCGGCATACGTTTTATTTTCGGTAAAGAACAGGCTGTTGAACTGCTCGGCCATGCGTCTGAATTCGAGTTCCTGAAATAGCAATTCGACTTTTTCAGCGTCGGGTTTGGTGAGTTCGTAATCGTCTTCATTGAATGTGACATCGCAATCGCAAATGATTGTTGCGAGTTTTTTAGACAACAATCCGAGTTCTTTATTGGCTTCGATATTTTCCTTCATTTTGCCTTTCAGCAAATGCGTGTTGTCTAATAAATTTTCCATTGAGCCAAATTCCTTCAGCAGTTTTTTTGCGGTGACTTCGCCCACGCCCGGCAATCCCGGAATGTTATCAACCGCGTCGCCCATCATTCCGAGGAAATCGATGACTTGTTCCGGACGCTCGACTTCAAAGCGCGCCAACACTTCAGGAACGCCCCAGATTTCGATGCCGTTGCCCATTCGCGCGGGTTTGTAGATGAAAATATTTTCAGAAACCAACTGTGCAAAATCCTTGTCGGGCGTGACCATGAAAACCTGGTAATTTTGTTTTTCGGCCTGTTTTGCGATGGTTCCGATCAAATCGTCGGCTTCGCAGCCTTCAAATTCGACGATCGGGATGTGCATCGCTTTTAGTATATCGTGAATGTACGGAATCGCAATCGTGATCGCTTCCGGCGTTGCGCTGCGGTTTCCTTTGTATTCTGTAAACATTTCGGTGCGCACGTGGCTTCCGCCTTTGTCGAAAGCTACGGCCAAATGATCTGGTTTTTCACGCTTGATCACATCTAAAAGTGAATTCATAAAACCCATAATGGCTGACGTGTCGAGGCCTTTAGAATTGATCCTTGGGTTCTTGATTAAAGCATAGTATCCACGGAAAATCAAAGCGTAGGCATCGAGCAGGAAAAGGCGTTTTTGAGCTGGCATAAACGGTTGGAGTTGAAAAATTACAAGTTCCAAATGTACAAAGTTTGAGGGGCAAAGCCAAACAAAAAGATCTTTGGGAATTGCATTTCAGCGTGAATTTTAGTTGAAGTCTGGTGCGCGTTAAGGAGGGAAGCGACCCGAGCGTAGCGAACTGGCGAAGCACATCCTTGCGAAATGTCCCGAAGTTTCGGGAGAGCCAAGATACAGCGGACAGCCTGGCCGAAGGCAACGCCCAAATCTTTATTTAAGAAAATGTCATTTCTTCATTTGATCTTCATTTTACGGTGCTACATTTGACCTATAAATAACCTGACAAAATAATAAATGCTGTTGCTTTGCTTGCATTGAATTAGTCACCAATTGCATTGGAAGCAGCCAAAACAAAAGCGTTAATTATTGAAAAGCCGGCCTAACCGCCGGTTTTTTGTTTAACTAACATTTACGAAGCGCGTTTGGAAAAATTTATTTTCTTTGTCACATTTATCGAACCTTTATGAATATTCTGATTGTTGAAGACCATCCGGAACTGGCGCAGGAAATCGTCGATTACCTTTCGAAAAACGGCTACTTGTGCAAATGGGCGAAGGACTGTGAAAGTGCGCTTGAAGAGCTTTCGGTGAACAGTTTTGACGCGATGTTATTGGATTTGGGTTTGCCCGACGGCAGCGGATTTGACGTTTTGAAAGACCTCCGCAAAAAACAATCGGATATTGCGGTCGTGATTATTACGGCGCGTGGCGAACTCGACGACCGGATTAACGGTTTGCAGCTTGGCGCCGATGATTATCTGACGAAACCTTTCGCGTTGACGGAACTTGGCGCAAGATTGCAGGCGATCATCCGCAGGATGCACGGATTTGCAGCGAATGAACTCGACATTCACGGATTTAAGCTGCAATTGCAGGATTATAAAGTGCGCTTTGATGAAAATCCGATCGCGTTGACGAAGAAAGAATTTGATATTTTCCGGTATTTGGCGTTGAACAAAAATCGCGTGATTACACGTTTGCAGTTGACCGAACACATTTGGGGCGATATTTTGGAAATAAATTCTGATTCGAATTTTATTGACGTTCACGTGCGGAACTTGCGCAAAAAACTCGATAAATTCGCGACTTTAGAATGGTTTGAAACCGTTAGGAACGTGGGCTACCGAATTAATTTATAAGATGAAGATCAAGCACCAGCTTTCGATATTCAATGCGCTGACCAGGTTGCTGATCATTGTCGTTTTGTGGTTTGTGCTTCCTGTGCTGATCCAAAGTGTGGTTTACAAACACATCAATAACAACCTACTCGAAAAGAAGCAAAAGTTCATCCAACACCTCGATAAGGAAGAAATCAACGATTATATTGTAGGGAACGATTCGAGCGATACGTATGCGAGTTATTCGACTTTGCACAATTCTTTCGTGCAGTTGTCGCGGCTTCCGGAGCATCAGAAAATGAAGAAAACGGTGTTCGTGAACGAGCCGCGGATTATTGAAGATGAAACCAATGAATACCGGATTTTGCAATATTCGTTTGCGTATGAAGATTCGAAATACCTGCTTGAAATTGGCAGCAGCCTCAATGAAATCAAAGATTTGACGTTTATCATCAAGGCTTTTATCATCATCCTTTTTGGCGTTGTCATCATCCTGACTTTCATTGTCGATACTTTTTACATCGAATATTTATTGAAGCCGTTTTATAAAATCATCAATACGAAAATCCGGAATGTAAACGATCCCGATTCCTTCGATCATACGCCGGTGGCTTCGCATACGGCTGATTTTGAGGAACTTGATACGGTTTTAAACCAAATGATGAACCGTATTGGCGAAGTATTCAAAAACGAAAAGCAGTTCATCGCCAATGTGTCGCATGAACTGATGACGCCGATTTCGCTGCTTAAAAACCGCTTGGAAAACCTGCTTCAGAATGAATCTTTAGACGATAATGCCGTTGATAAAATTGCGGCTTCGCTTCGAACACTTGACATGCTGAAGAAAATCATTAACAATTTATTGCTGATCTCAAAAATCGAAAACAATCAATATGCGGCAAATGAAAAAGTGGCTGTAGTCGAGGTAATCCGGGAATTAACGATTGATTTGGAAGACCGGTTTGAAGAAAAAAATATTGTATTATATAATAAGGTCAATGCCGATTTTGAATTTACTTCAAATCAAACGCTCATTCACATCTTATTGTACAACTTGATTGTGAATGCCATAAAATACAACAATATTGGCGGAAGTATTACGATTTTAGACGGATTTGAAGGTCGGAATTATTTTATTGAAATTTCAGATTCGGGAATCGGGATGAATGAAAATCAATTGCAGCATATTTTTAAAAGGTTTAGCCGCATCAGCACCGATCAGGACGGGCAAGGATTGGGATTGGCGATTGTACATACGATTGCGAACTTTCACAATATCATTATTTCGGTACAATCGAAAGCGGAAACCGGAACGACTTTTAAATTGCTGTTTCCATCGGAACTTAAATAAAAGTTAAAATTCAGTGCTTCACAAAAACTTCATTTAATCTTCATTTTACCGGAATACCTTTGGTCTATAATTAATCAATAAAGAATTATACCCATGAAAAAATTAATGATGTTAGTTGCGGTTTTAGGATTGGCTACAACTATGACTTACGCTCAGGAAGCTCCTGCAAAAACTGTAAAAAGCAACAAAAAACACAAAACTGAAGTGGTGAAAACGGAAACGAAAACCGAAACCAAAGCAGAACCTGCAAAAACAGAAACAGCTAAAAAAACAACTACTAAAGTTGAAACAAAAACAAAAACAAAATAATTTATAACAAATAAAAAATCAAATATCATGAAAAATTTAATGATGATCGCTGCAGTTTTAGGATTAACAACAACGATGGCATTTGCTCAGGACGCGCCTGCAGCTAAAGTTGAAAAACATGCTAAAAAGCATAAAACTGAAGTAAAAGCGGAAGCTAAAGAAGTAAAAGCTGAGGCTAAAGCAGCGAAAACTGAAGCGAAAGCAGAAGCTAAAAATGCGAAAGCAGAAATGAAAGCAGACGCTGCAAAGGCTAAAAAATAATTAGTATTTCCCGGTTGCAAACAATGGTAAGAGGTTTTTTGCAATCATAGTTTAATAGTTTTGGTTAACGAAAAAGCCGGCAATGTTATTTGCCGGCTTTTAGTTTTTAGGACAATCGTTAAATTTTACTGAACGAATGCGCCCCGCAGTTGGATTCTTTGTTAATTTGTCAAAAATATCTCAAAAATGGTTCGTTGGCTTTTGCTTATCGCAGTGTTGTTGTTCATCGAGTTCTATGCTTTCCAGGCATTTCGCACCCTAACCAAACTTCGTTGGGCGTTGCTTTCTTATCAAATTATCAGCTTGTTGTTGCTTATTTTCATTGTGTACTCGTTTACGCAATTTGACCGTTCGGTAGGGCAGACGAAGCAGACTTTGTTTACGATGGGTTTGCTTTTGTTGGTGTATGTTCCGAAAATAGTACTGATGCTCGTGATGTTTGGAGAAGACATTTACCGGTTAATTCGTGGCGGAATTAATTATTTTATCAATGCAGATATGGATGCGAATGTTTTTCCGACGCGGAGAAAATTCGTAAGCCAGGTCGGACTCGGATTGGCTGCAATTCCGTTTCTGTCCTTGATTTACGGAATTACCGTTGGACGTTACAACTTCAAGGTCTTCAAGCAAACGGTTTATTTTCCCGACCTTCCCGATGCTTTTGACGGATTTAAGATCACTCAGATTTCAGATGTCCACAGCGGAAGCTTCGACAATCATGAAAAGATCAATTATGCGATCGATCTTGTAAACGAACAGGATTCTGATATGATCTTATTTACCGGTGATATCGTGAACACGCATGCGACCGAAATGCATCCGTGGCTCGAAACGTTCAACCGCATCAGGAAACACGATTTCGGTAAATATTCTGTCCTCGGAAACCATGATTACGGCGAATACATCGACTGGAAATCCGCGAAAGCGAAAGACGACAATTTTGCAGCGATCAAAGATTTGCACAGACAGATTGATTTTAAACTGATGCTGAACGAACATACATTCATTGAAAAAGGAAACGACAGAATTGCACTCGTTGGCGTAGAAAACTGGGGCAAGAATTTCAAGCAGGCAGGCGATTTGCACAAAGCTTCCCAAAATCTGAAGAAAGAAGATTTCAAGATTTTAATGAGCCACGACCCGAGCCATTGGGAATATGAGGTCAAAAACCACCCGATGAATTATCATCTGACTTTGGCAGGACACACGCACGGCATGCAATTCGGAATCGAAATACCGGGTTATTTCAAATGGAGCCTGGCGCAATACGTCTACAAACAATGGGCTGGATTGTATGAAGAGTTTGGAAGATACGTCTATGTAAACCGCGGTTTTGGCTACCATGCCTATCCTGGACGCGTTGGGATCATGCCTGAAATCACGGTGCTCGAACTAAAAAAAGGGCAAAAATTAGCATAATTCGTTAAAAATGTTACTTTTGTATCGTAATATCTCTAATCGCGAGGTTTAGAAAATAAATATTTTGGTTTTATGTCAAAATTTGGAGAACTTATAAATGCGCAGGTTCCGGTGTTAATTGACTTTTACACAGAGTGGAACGAATCTTCTGTATCGATGCATCCGGTCATTCGCGATGTCGCTGCCGCTTTGGGCGACAAGGCAAAAGTGATCAAGATCGATGTCGATAAGAATCAGGAACTGGCCGATGCGCTTCGCATCAAAGGTTTGCCAACGCTGATGATTTATAAAAGCGGACAAATGATCTGGAGGCAATCCGGAGAACTCGATGCCAATACGATCATTGGGCTTGTGCAGGAACAAATCTAAGCCAGCGCTTCACACTTAAATCCTTTTTCGGAAAGAAATTTCAACGTTTCAGGCAGGGCGTACCGCATGTTTGGAAACGCTTTGAGGCTGTCGTGAAAAACGATAATGCTTCCCGAGGCGACATTTTTCAATACATTTTGCAGGCATTCCTCAGGGCCGACAGTTGCATCAAAATCGGCGCTCACAATATCCCACATAATGATTTTATACCCTGATTTTCTCAGGTTTTTCGCCTGCGATCTTTTGATTTTTCCATAAGGCGGACGCAGTAAATTCGTTTTGATCTGATGCAGATCCATTTGCGCTTCGCACAATTTCACATTTTCGATATACTTTTCTGTCTCGGTTTCCCAGCCTTTTAAATGGTTGAAAGTGTGGTTTCCGATGGCGTTTCCCGAAGCCATGACTTTTTCAAAAATACCCGGATTTTTCCTGATGTTGTCGCCGATGCAGAAAAATGTGGCTTTTGCTTTGTATTTTTCAAGTTCGGACAGAACAAATTCTGTGACTTCGGGAATTGGGCCGTCGTCAAAAGTCAGGTACACTTTATTGTCGGTGTTCGGAATGTCCCAAACATATTTTGGAAACAGCCATTTGATGATTTTATGGGTTTTGATCCAGAGTTTCATTGGCAACAAATTGTATTCAAAATTAAAAAACAATTTAAAAAAAATGTGCCAATCGGATCAGTTCGGATTGGCACATTTTGTATTTCAGCTTAAATTTTATTCATTGTCACGTCCAAAACGCTCGAACATTTTGTTGTAGGAGTTGAAAGTCGATTTGTTTTTGTCATAATATTCAATATCGCCACGGTCTTTCATGACGTGTAACAAGCCTCTGTAACGCTCAATGTCTGTAATAATGTCTATGATGATATCGCTTTGCTCAGAAGGGCGCAATTCTTTGTAATAGTCAAGATTTTGCTTGTATTTCAGGATGAGTTCGTCGAGCAAATGGCGCGCTTTTTCTTTTTCGCCAATTTCATAATAACCTCCGGCAAACGGATCAAGCAACGAATAATAACCGAAATATTTCAATGGCATTTTATCCATAGCCAAGTCGATAACTTTTTTGGCTTTGTCTTTTTTACCTTCATTGATCAGTTGTTCCATCAATCGGGCAAGGTTGGTGCGGTAAGAAATGCTGTTTTTGCGCGTTTCCGGATCGTGGTAGATTTTCGGGCTGTTGCTGTTGCCCCAATCCCATTTCATGACGATGTTGTACATTTTTTCAGAATCGATCTGGCCCATGTCGAGCGGGCTGCCGTCTTTTGGGATTGATGTTCGCACAGGAACGAGTTTGTAAACCATACCATCCAATTCCAGGAAATCCTTCATCCAGATGTAATCGTCGTCACCAAAACTTCCGCCGGTGAAATACATCGGGCGTTTCCAGTTGTTATTTTTCACGATGTCGAGCATCATCAGTCGGTTTTTGTAGATCGCCTGTCCTTTGATATCCACATCGATGTAAGGAACGATCGAATCGTAATATTGCGGGCTGACGACTTTATTTTTGATGATGGTTTCCTTGTCGATAGGAATGCGGATCTTATTCGTTGGATAAAAATGGATTTTCTGGCCGTTGCCCATTTCGATCAGCGTTTGCGGATCGTCGCTTCCGATGAATTCCAACAGGTTTTTGATGTCCCAGCGGTTTTCCGTTTTAGGGCTGTGCACGGCATAATCGAGTTTGTCCCCTACATATTGGTCGTGCGTGAACGTAATCGGAACGCCATCTGCTTCGTATGATTTGGCTTTCATCTGATCGATATACCAATCGGTCATCAACAAGCTCGTACAAACGATCTTCACGTCGGTTCTGTAATGTTCGATTTCCTGAGCATACCAAAGCGGGAAGGTATCATTATCTCCAATGGTGAATAAAATCGCATTCGGCTCACACGAATTTAAATAAGCTTTTGCCATCGCGATAGAAGTATATCTTCCGGAACGGTCGTGATCATCCCAGTTTTGTGACGCCATTAAAACCGGCGCTGCGAGTAATGTCGCTGCAATGACAATCGGCCCGGCTAATTTTGGTTGCAGATATGTTTTGAACTTGTCGTAGATTGCGTAAACTCCGAATCCGATCCAGATCGCGAAAACATAGAACGATCCTACAAGCGCATAATCGCGTTCGCGTGGTTCAAAAGGTCGTTCGTTCAGATAGATTTTTAATGCCAATCCGGTAAATAAGAATAGCGCCAAAAGCACGTAAAAACTTTTCAGGTCTTTGTTTGAATGGTAAAGCAAACCGATGATTCCGAGAATGAACGGCAGGAAAAAATACATGTTTCTTCCTTTATTGTGCAACACGTCGTAAGGAAGATTTTCCTGCGAACCCAGGTGCATTTCATCAATAAAGTTGATGCCGCTAAGCCAGTTTCCGTCAAGATTGTCGTATTTCCCCTGGATGTCGTTTTGCCTTCCGGTGAAATTCCACATCAAATAACGCCAGTACATGTAGCCGAATTGGTATTCGACCATAAAACTTAAATTGTCGAAAGTGGTCGGTTTTTCGATGTCTAAATAATCGCCGTAGCTTTTCAGGAAAGTCACAAAACCGGCGTTGTCAATGTCATGTGAAGCGTATGCTTTTCTGAATTCAGCAATGATGTCAACAAGTTCTTTTTCTTCAGAATATTCAGGTTTGATCTTAAATTTCAGCGGATGCGTAAAATTCATATAGTTCTCTGCGTGATCGGTACTCCACATTCTTGGCAGGAACGCTTTTTGGGAATCGCTGCTGTTTTGTTCTGCATTTTTGTAATTGTTGGTAATTACATATTTGTTGGTTTTGTAATCACGCTCGTAGTTCGGTGCTTTGTCAGAATATGGGTTTTCTTCATCCACGCCAACAAACATATCCGAAAATTGCGGGCCGTAAAACAACGGATTCACACCGTATTGTTCACGGTTGTAATAGGCTAAAACCTCTGCGGCATCGGATGGTTTGTTTTCATTGATGACGGTATTGGCATTGGCACGAATCGGCAGCATCATCCAGGTAGAAAATCCGATCAATATAAATAAGGTGCACAGGATGATCGTGTTGTAAAAAACTTTGCCGTTTTTGTGGGTGTATTTGATTCCGAAATAAAACAATGCGATCAAGACCAAAGCAACGAAAATGGTTCCCGAATTGAAAGGCATTCCAAGATTGTTGACCATGAAAATTTCAGTTTTTCCGAAGAATCCCATGGTCCAAGGAAGCAGCCATTTGTAAATGACGAGGAAAACCGATACCGAAGCGACATTGGCAATAATGAAATTCTTTATCGTAACGGTTTGGTAATTTTTAAAATAATACAACAATCCAATGGCAGGAATCGTAAGCAACGCCATAAAGTGAACCCCGAAAGAAAGCCCTACAACCAGTGAAATGATCAAAAGCCATCTGTTGCCACGTGGCGTATTCATGTCTTGTTCCCAACGCAATCCGAGCCAGAATAATAATGCAATGAGTAAAGTTGCCATTGCATACACTTCGGCTTCGACCGCATTAAACCAGAAACTGTCAGAAAAAGTGTAAGCCAAAGCGCCTACGAACGAACTTCCTAAGATGACGATGGAATTGCTGGTGTTAATTTCTGAAACCCGTGCAATTATTTTTTTCAAAATCATCGTTGACGACCAGAACATGAACAAAATCGTAAAGGCACTCGAAAACACCGACATCATGTTGACCATCAAAGCCACATGGGTTTTATCTGTCGCGAACATCGCGAAGAACGCCCCGATCATTTGAAACAAAGGTGCTCCCGGCGGGTGTCCGACCTCAAGTTTGGCTGCAGTTGCGATGTATTCGCCGCAATCCCAGAAACTCATCGTGGGTTCTACTGTTAAAGTGTAAGTCAGTAAGGCGATTGCGAAGGCAAACCAGCCTGTAATTGTATTCCATTTACTGAAATTAAATGTCGTCATACGAGTGTCATAATATTTTGCGATACAAAGAAACTATTTTTTGCCCAAAGAAACGGATATTAACAAAAATTTCTAAAACATGAACTGCCGATATTTCCGTTCCTAATGACAGATTTTAAAGACATTAAAAATCCCAAAAGTGTTACACTGAAAATTTTTTTATAAAAAAGCAGGAAATGTTTGTGAAAAATAAAATTTGTATTAAATTTGCCCTCGCTTAACAGCAATGGAATTGGCCCATGGTGTAATGGTAACACTACGGTTTTTGGTGCCGTCTTTCTAGGTTCGAGTCCTAGTGGGCCAACAAAAAACTCCCCAGGAAACTGAGGAGTTTTTTTATTTGGAGGATTTTGGAATTATATTTTGAAAGTGATCACCGGTCTTACGGCGTGATTTACAAGATCTTCGCTGATGCTTCCGTTAAAGAAATGGGCGAAACCGGTTCTTCCGTGGGTACACAATCCGATCAGATCGGCGTTGACGCTGTTTGAAAAATTGAGTACGCCTTTTTCAACATTCACATCATTATAAATATGAAGAGAGTGGTTTGGGTAGTCGAATTCCCGGATGAAATCGCTCATGATTTTCTCGGCAACGTGCGTGGGTTTAAAAGTATTCGGTGTATTAATCATGACCAAATGCAGTTGTGCGTTGAAAGCACGGGCAAATTGAGTCAGTTGTTTAAAAGGTTTTTTGATTTCGTTTGAAAAGTCTGAAGCAAATACAAAATTGGATGCTTTGAATACTTCGGTTTCGTTTTTAATCACAAGAACGGGAACATCTGAAAAGCGAACGACTTTTTCAGTATTCGACCCAATGAACATTTCCTGGAAGCCGCTTGCGCCATGCGAACCCATGACAATAAAGTCGATGTCGTTTTTCTTGCTCACTGCCAGAATGCCTTCAAAAGCTTTTTCAAACTGAACGATTTCTGAAACCTGGATGCCTTCGAGGTAATCCACGTCCATCAGGTCTTCAAGATTGCTGATCGCTTTGTTTTTAAAGAACATGATTTCAGGAATGTCGCTTCCCGCTCCGAGTGCGTCGCTTCCCTGATGCGGCAGTTCAAGCATGTGCAGTAAAATAATTTCGCTGTTGTTTTCCTTTGCGATCTGTGCAGCGACTTTAAGGGCGTATTCTGCGTGCGGGGAAAAATCGGTTGGGACTAAAATTCTTTTCATGGTGTAAATGTTTGTAAGAAATTGTACAAAAAACTTCTAAATTGTTGATAGAATAAAGATAAGAAATAATTTTACATTTGCCTGATTTTTTGATTTATAAAAAAATCATTATATTTGCACCGTTATTTATTAAAAACTGAATAATGAGGGGACAGGCGTCCCCTCTTTTTATAAGCATATGACATTTAGAGAAAAAGTTCAGGACTTACTTGACGCGGGATTGGCAGAAAAACCAGATGTTTTTTTGATCGACCTCACGATTACCGACGGTTTCAAAATTATTGTAACTTTAGACGGCGATCACGGCGTGACTTTGCAGGACTGCATTGACATCAGCAGGGCGATCGAGCACAATTTAGACCGTGAAGAACAGGATTTTTCACTTGAAGTCGCATCAGGCGGATTGGCGCCGTTGAAAAACATCCGCCAGTACCGCAAAAACATCGGTCGGAATTTAAAAGTAAAAACCGCTACCGATACCATTGAAGCCGAACTGACAGCCGTAACCGATGATTTCATCACGCTGTCGTGGGAAGCAAGAGAACCAAAAAAAATCGGAAAAGGAAAGGAAACGGTCCAAAAAACACAGGAAATCCCTTTTTCGGAAATCAAAGAAGCAATTGTTACAATAACATTTTAATTTAAAGAGTTGGCATGGAAAATTTAGCATTAATCGATTCATTTTCAGAATTCAAAGACGACAAGTTAATTGATCGTGTAACGCTTATGGCGATATTGGAAGATGTGTTCAGAAATGCACTGAAGAAAAAATTTGGGTCGGATGACAATTTTGACATCATCATCAACCCCGATAAAGGTGATATGGAAATCTGGAGAAGACGCGTGATCGTTGCCGATGACGATCTCGATCTGGAAAATGAGGAAATTACGTTAACCGAAGCCAGAAAAATCGAACCCGATTTCGAAATTGGCGAAGAAGTTTCTGAAGAAGTAAAATTAATCGATTTGGGAAGAAGAGCGATTTTGGCTTTGCGCCAGAATTTGATCTCAAAAATCCACGAGCATGACAATACGAATCTTTACAAGCAATTTAAAGACCTGATCGGCGATATTTATACTGCGGAAGTGCACCATGTGCGTCCAAGAGTGGTGATTTTGGTCGATGATGAAGGAAACGAGATCGTGTTGCCGAAAGAAAAACAAATTCCATCGGATTTTTTCCGAAAAGGCGACAACGTGCGCGGAATTATCGAAAGCGTCGAATTGAAAGGAAACAAACCGCAGATCATCATGTCACGTACATCAGAGAAATTCCTTGAAAAATTGTTCGAACAGGAAATCCCTGAAGTTTTTGACGGATTGATCATGGTCAAAAATGTCGTGAGAATTCCAGGTGAAAAAGCGAAAGTGGCCGTAGATTCTTATGATGACAGAATTGATCCTGTTGGCGCTTGCGTCGGAATGAAAGGGTCGAGGATCCACGGAATCGTTCGTGAGTTGGGTAATGAAAACATCGACGTGATCAATTACACCAGCAACATTCAATTGTACATCACCAGAGCGTTGAGTCCTGCAAAAGTATCTTCGATCAAAATCAATGAAGAAACCAAAAGAGCGGAAGTTTTCTTGAAACTCGAAGAAGTTTCTAAAGCCATCGGACGTGGCGGTCACAACATCAAATTGGCTGGTTTGTTAACGGGTTACGAATTGGATGTCATCCGCGAAGGAAACATCGCTGAAGAAGAAGATGACGTAGAATTGACAGAGTTTTCAGATGAAATCGAAGCCTGGGTGATCGAAGAATTCGCCAAAATCGGACTTGATACCGCAAGAAGCATCCTGAAACAAGATGTCGATGACCTCGTAAGAAGAACCGATCTTGAAGAAGAAACGATTCTCGATGTCATGAAAATATTAAAAGAAGAATTTAATAGCTAAAAGTCTTAACTACAACTACATACACAACACAACAAAAAAAGGTAATAATAAAAAGATTTTATGTCTGAAGAGAGAGTAATAAGAATAAACAAGGTTTTAAGGGAATTAAATATTTCTTTGGAAAGGGCTGTCGATTATCTTAAAGATAAGGGAATTGCTATTGATGCAAATCCGAACGCCAAGATTTCCGATGCGGAATTTAATATCCTGCAAAATCAATTTGCGGGCGATAAGGGTAATAAAGAGGCTTCGAAAGAAGTCAGCGAAGAGAAGAGAAAAGAAAAAGAAGCTTTGCGTATTGAAAGGGAAAAAGAAATCGAGGACAAACGCAAGCAGGACGAAGAGCGCCAGCGTCAGCAGGAAGTGATCAAAGCGAAAGCCGTGGTTACAGGCCCGAAACAGGTGGGTACGATCGATCTGAATCCACAAAAACCTGCTGCTGCGCCAACGCCGAAACCAGCAGAAGCTCCAGCTGCACCAGTTGCAAAACCAGAACCAGTGACTGCGCCAGTAGCGGCTGAAATGCCAAAGACGGAAACTCCGGTTGCAGAAAAAACGGAAGCACCAAAATCTGTTGAAGCGACGCCACAACCAACTGCGCCTGATGTAAAATCGGCAGATGCATCGGCTCCTGTTGAAGAAGCCATCACCACACAATATCAAAAATTATCCGGTGCCACCTTAACCGGGCAAACGATTGATTTGTCGCAATTCAACAAACCGAAAAAGAAAAAAGAAGAGCCAAAAATTACGCCCAACAAACCGGGAACCAATCCTGCTGCGGGTGCGAATAATAATGCGAATAAAAACAAACGGAAAAGAATTCCTTCGAAACCGGGTGAAACCACTAGGCCGCCAGGAGTTCCGGGAGCGCACAATCCGAATAAAATTACGCCAAACACCGGTGGAAATGCTGCCAACAGAAGCGCGCGTCCTGGTTTCGTAAAAGGGAACAGGCCGATCGTTGCCAAAGTAGAGCCAACGGAAGAAGAAGTGAAAAACCAAATCCGCGAAACCCTTGAAAAACTTCAGGGTAAAGGCGGAAAATCCAAAGCGGCTAAATACAGAAGAGACAAAAGGGATACGCACCGCCAGAAATCGGATGACGAACAACGATCGTTGGAAGAAGGCAGCAAAACCATCAAAGTAACCGAATTCGTTACCGTTGGTGAAATTGCGATCATGATGGATGTGCCAATCACGAAAGTCATTGGAACCTGTATGTCGCTTGGAATCATGGTAACGATGAACCAGCGTCTGGATGCAGAAACTTTGACAATTGTTGCCGATGAGTTTGGCTATGATGTAGAATTCATCACGACTGATCTTGAAGACAACATTCAGGTGGAAGAAGACAAGGCAGAAGATTTGGTTACTCGTGCACCGATCGTAACCGTCATGGGTCACGTCGATCATGGTAAAACGTCGCTTTTGGATTACATCCGTAAGGAAAATGTAATCGCCGGGGAATCGGGTGGAATCACGCAGCACATTGGTGCTTACGGGGTAACATTGGACAACGGTCAGAAAATCGCATTCCTAGATACACCGGGTCACGAAGCGTTTACCGCGATGCGTGCACGTGGTGCGCAGGTTACCGATATCGCGATCATTGTAGTCGCTGCGGATGATGACATCATGCCACAAACGAAAGAAGCGATTTCTCACGCCCAGGCGGCGAATGTGCCGATCATCTTTGCCATCAATAAAGTCGATAAGCCGAATGCGAACCCTGAGAAAATCAAGGAACGTTTGGCCGGAATGAATTTATTGGTCGAAGATTGGGGTGGAAAAATCCAGTCGCACGATATTTCTGCGAAAGTGGGAACAGGCGTCAAAGAATTGCTTGAAAAAGTATTGCTTGAAGCAGAGATTCTGGAACTGAAAGCCAATCCGAACAAAGCGGCTTCAGGAACGGTTGTCGAAGCATTTTTGGATAAAGGAAAAGGATACGTTTCTACGATCTTGGTTCAAAACGGAACGTTGAAAATCGGGGATTACATGCTTGCCGGGAAACACCATGGGAAGATCAAAGCGATGCACGATGAGCGCGGACATGTGATTTTGGAAGCGGGTCCGTCAACACCGGTGTCTGTTTTGGGTCTTGATGGCGCAGCGACAGCAGGTGATAAATTCAACGTGTTTGAAGACGAAAGAGAAGCAAAAGCGATTGCGGCCAAACGTACCCAATTGATGCGCGAGCAGTCGGTTCGTACGCAACGCCACATTACGCTTGCTGAGATCGGTCGTCGTATCGCACTCGGGCAGTTTAAAGAACTCAACATCATCCTTAAAGGGGATGTGGATGGTTCTGTAGAAGCGTTGTCTGATTCATTCTCGAAATTATCGACTGAAGAAATCCAGATCAATATCATCCACAAAGGGGTTGGAGCGATTACAGAAACCGACGTCATGTTGGCTTCTGCGTCTGACGCGATCATCATCGGATTTAACGTTCGTCCTGCTGGAAACGCCAGACAATTGGCAGACAAAGAAGAAATTGACATCAGAAATTATTCGATCATCTACGATGCGATCGACGATTTAAAAGATGCGATGGAAGGCATGTTGTCGCCGGAGATGAAAGAAGAAGTTACAGGAACTGCGGAGATCAGGGAATTGTTCAAAATATCGAAAGTCGGAACCATCGCAGGTTGTATGGTCACCGACGGAAAAATCTTCAGGAACTCCAGAATCCGGATCATCCGCGAAGGCGTTGTCGTTCACACCGGTGAATTGACTGCGTTGAAACGTTTCAAAGACGATGTGAAAGAAGTTTCGAAAGGCTATGATTGCGGTATCCAGATCAAAGGCTACAACGACATTGAAGAAAGAGATGTGATTGAAGCATTCCAGGAAGTTGCAGTGAAGAAAAAATTGAAATAGTAGCTGAGTTGCAAAGTAGCTGAGTGCCTGAGTTTTTCAGGATTATGAATAAAAAAAAGCGTCCAGTAATTGGGCGCTTTTTTAGTTTGTGTAATTTTTAATTTAGTTTTGCACTCAGGCACTCAGGCACTCAGGCACTCAGGCACTCAGGCACTCAGGCACTCAGGCACTCAGGCACTCAGGCACTCAGCTACTTATTCGGCTTAATCAGCAACGCATTAGGATATTTTTTCTTCAGCTCTGAAAGATTGCGTTCCGCTTCAATTCTCGACTTGAAATTCCCAACCCAGACTTTGTATGTCGGCGTACTGAAAACGATTGTTCCGTCAAGGCTTTTATAGTCTCTCCTGAAGTCGGTTAGCGTCTTTTTCGAAGTTTCGCTATCGCCGTTGAAAATCTGTATTTTATACCGGTCGTTTATTGTAATTGAGGAGTTTATCTTTCTTTTTTCAGCAAGCAACTGTTCAAATTTGGGGTCTTGCGTAACCGTCGTAGTGCCGCCCTGTGCTTGAGCGTTTGCTGTTAAAATACAGTACAGAATAGTTCCAAATAACAGGCTTTTCGATTCGATTATTTTCATAAGGCAGTGATTTTTATACAAATGTAGTATTTAATAAAATATACGAAATCAAAAATATTATTTAGAATTAATATAAATTGATATTTAAGACTATTTTAAGGTTTTAAGAATAGTTCATAAGTCGTATTTTTGTGCAAGTTTTAAAAACAGTATGCCTTTTTCTGTCGCAATTCGCTCGGGAAAACCATGCAAATTTTTAGTCGATAATCATTTATAATATGAAAAAAGTGGGTAACCATAATTCGATTTCAAGGATTTTACTTTTGAGTCTGGCTGTAATGCTGACTTTTTCCTTCACTTCAAATGCGCAAAACGCTGCTCCTGCAGCGACACCAGCTGCTCCGGCGGCAGCAACTGCAGCTCCGGCAGCAGGCGCGGGTGATCCTGTAAAAGGAAAAGAACTTTTCAATACCAATTGCGCTGCCTGTCATAAACTTGATGCCAAATCAACAGGGCCGGCCTTGCGTGGTGTAAAAGAAAAGCATGAAATGGCGTGGATCTACAAATGGGTTCACAACAGTTCTGAAGTGATCAAATCAGGAGATCCGGTGGCTGTGAAATTGTTCGCAGAAAACAATAAATCGGTGATGACTGCATTCCCGCAATTATCAGAAGGTGATATTGATAATATTATCGCTTATACTTCGCAGCCGAAAGGAGATCCTGCGGTCGGTAAGAGTCTTACGGCTGGTCCTCCGGATACTGCTGCTGCTAACAGCGGAATTTCAAATAATGTTGTTCTTGGTGCTTTAGCAGTTGTGATGTTATTGTTGGTTGTGATGTTGTTCATGGTAAACACCGTGTTGACCAAAGTAGCCAAAGCAAACGGAATCGAAGTCGCTCCGAAAGAAAAAGGAACGCCAATCTGGAAAGCATTCGCTCAAAACCAATTTTTAGTTTTGGTAACGTCAATCTTTTTATTGCTTGCCAGCGGCTATTTCGTATACGGTTACCTGATGCAAATTGGTGTAGACCAAAACTACGAGCCGATCCAGCCAATCCACTACTCTCACAGAATCCACGCAGGAAGCAACGGAATCAACTGTAAATATTGCCACTCTGCGGCGCGTGTTTCTAAAAATGCTGGCATTCCTTCTTTGAATGTTTGTATGAACTGCCACAAAAACATCTCTGAAGTTTCTGATACGACTGCAACTGCAGATCATTCAAAAGCATTCTACGACGGGGAAATCGCAAAATTATACACAGCTGTTGGCTGGGATAAAGCTACCCAAAAATACACTGGAAAAACACAGCCGGTAAAATGGGTGCGCATCCACAACCTGCCTGATTTCGTTTATTTCAACCACTCTCAGCACGTTTCTGTTGCCGGTGTGGAATGCCAGACTTGTCACGGTCCGGTTCAGGAATTCGAAGTGATGAAACAATTTTCTCCATTAACTATGGGCTGGTGTATCGACTGCCACAGAAAAACCGACGTCAAAATGGAAGGCAACGAATATTACGCAAAAATCCACGCTGAACTCTCAAAAAAATACGGTGTAGACAAACTGACTGCAGCGCAAATGGGAGGTCTCGAATGCGGTAAATGCCACTACTAATTTGCTTGACTGCCGACTTGGCTTAACGGCCGAATCAACGATCAACCGAATGCGATTAAACAAAAAATAATTAAGAAGCTTAATATTTATATACGATGTCATCAAACAAAAAATACTGGAAAAGTGTTGAAGAACTAAACGAAAATAGTTCTATTGTTGAGGCGCTTAGAAATAACGAATTTGTTGAAGAAATCCCGACAGATGAATTTTTAGGAAATAAAGATTCCCTTTCAAACTCCTCAACGACCAGACGTGATTTCCTAAAGTACGTTGGATTTAGTACGGCTGCGGCAACGCTTGCTGCCTGCGAAGGTCCTGTGCACAAGTCGATACCTTATGTCGTTCAGCCGGAGCAGATCATTCCCGGAGTTGCGGATTTCTACGCCACTACTGTTTTTGACGGATTTGATTTTGCCAATGTTTTAGTAAAAACCCGCGAAGGCCGACCGATTAAAATAGAAAACAACACGATTGCCGGTGCCAAGTTTGCTGCCAATGCAAGGGTTCATGCGTCTGTTTTGTCGATGTACGACAGCATGCGTTTGAAAGAGCCGAAAATTATGGGCAAACCTGCAAGCTGGTCGGATGTTGACAATAAAATCAAAGCTGGAATCGCCGATGCAAAAGCGTCAGGAAAGCAAATCGTCCTTTTAACCAATACACTTGCCAGTCCGTCTACAGAAAAACTGATCGCTGAATTCATCGCTAAAAACCCAGGTTCAAAACACGTCGTTTACGATGCGGTTTCTTCGTCTGAAGCGTTGGATGCCTTCGAAGCAGTTTACGGAGAACGCGCGTTGGTGGATTATGATTTCGGAAAAGCTTCGTTAATTGTTTCTGTCGGTGCAGATTTCCTAGGAGATTGGCAGGGCGGAAGCTACGATACCGGTTATGCGCAAGGCAGGATTCCAAGAAACGGAAAAATGTCACGCCACTTCCAGTTCGAATCAAACATGACTTTATCCGGTGCTGCTGCTGATAAACGTGTCGCCATGACCGTTGCGAACCAGAAGCAGGCATTGGTAAAAATATACGGTATCATTACAGGTGCCGGAGTTTCGGCAAACCTTGACAAAGCATTTGATGCAGATGTCACCAAAGCGGCGCAGCAATTAAAAGCGGCCGGTTCTAAAGGGGTTTTGCTTTCAGGAATCCAGGATAAAAACGCACAGTTGTTGGTTTTGGCCATCAACCAGGCGTTGCAGAGCGAGGCTTTCTCAACTGCGGGAACCAGACAAATCAGAAAAGGATCCAACCAACAGGTTGCCCAGCTGATTGCTGATGTTCAGGCTGGAAAAGTAGGCGCTTTGATTATGAGCGGCGTGAATCCGGTGTATACTTTGCCAAATGGTGAAGCATTCAAAGCAGCATTGAAAAATGTAAAAACTTCAGTAGCGTTCTCTTTGAAAGAAGATGAAACGGCATCTGCTGTAACGGTTGCGGCTGCTGCGCCACACTACTTGGAATCTTGGAACGACTTAAGTCTGACCAAAGGTTCTTATGCTTTAACACAACCAACGATCCGTCCGCTATTCAACACCAAACAATTTCAAGAAGGTTTGTTGTCATGGAATGGTAACGCCGGAACATATTACGATTATTTAAAAGCCAATTCGGCTTCCTATACAGGAGGTTTATCTTGGAATAAAGTATTGCACGATGGTGTGTATGCAGGCGCTTTGGCTCCGGCTGCAGGCGGAAGTGCAGATTATGCTGCTGCTGCAAATGCTTTGGCAGGATCAAAATCAACTGGATTGGAATTGGTGTTGTATACCAAAGTCGGTCTTGGAGATGGCCAGCAGGCAAACAACCCATGGTTGCAGGAATTCCCTGATCCGATTACACGTGTGTCTTGGGACAACTACGTAACCGTTTCAAAATCGGATGCCGACAAATGGGGCATGACCAATGAGATTGTTGCCAATGGCGGATTGAACGGAAGTTATGCAAACCTTGTCGTGGACGGCGTAAAACTGGACAATGTTCCGGTGATCGTTCAGCCAGGACAGGCAAAAGGAACCGTTGGTTTGTCTTTCGGTTACGGACGCAAAGCAGCACTTAAAGAAGAAATGAAAGTAGGTGTGAACGCCTACGCCTTATATAAAGGTTTCAATGACGTACAGACGGTTTCGATAACGAAAGCTGGCGGAGAGCACGAGTTTGCTTGTGTTCAGGGTCAGAAAACGTTAATGGGCCGTGGCGATATCATCAAAGAAACGACTTTGGAGATTTTCAATACCAAAGATGCTAAAGTGTGGAATCCACAGCCGATGGTTTCTTTAGACCATGCGGAAGTGGAAGCGACTAAAGTCGATTTGTGGGAATCTTTCGACCGTTCGGTAGGACACCATTTCAATTTGTCAATCGACCTGAACGCCTGTACCGGTTGTGGTGCTTGCGTGATCGCTTGCCACGCTGAAAACAATGTTCCTGTCGTAGGGAAATCTGAAGTCAGAAGAAGTCGTGATATGCACTGGTTGCGTATCGACCGTTACTATTCTTCTGAAGAAACTTTTGCAAAAGACAACGAGAAAAAAGAAAACTTCGACGGTTTATTCGGAGATAAAGGTTCGCTTGGCGGATTTGGACAAATGGAGCACGCTTCAGACAATCCACAGGTTTCCTTCCAGCCGGTCATGTGCCAGCACTGTAACCATGCACCTTGTGAAACAGTTTGCCCTGTTGCGGCAACGTCACACGGACGCCAGGGACAAAACCAAATGGCTTACAACCGTTGCGTTGGAACCAGATATTGTGCCAACAACTGTCCGTATAAAGTACGTCGTTTCAACTGGTTCTTGTACAACAAAAACAGCGAATTCGATTACCACATGAATGATGATTTGGGCCGAATGGTACTAAATCCAGACGTAAACGTGCGTTCTCGTGGCGTAATGGAAAAATGTTCGATGTGTATTCAAATGACACAGTTGACTATTTTGACTGCGAAACGCGAAGGCAGGGTGATCAAAGACGGAGAATTCCAGACAGCTTGTTCGGCTGCTTGTTCATCGGGCGCTATGATTTTTGGAGATGTAAACGACAAAGAAAGCAAAGTTGCTGAATTGCTCGAAGATGACAGAATGTACCACTTGTTGGAGCACGTCGGAACAAAACCAAACGTTATCTATCACGTAAAAGTCAGAAATACCTAGTATAAAAATAAAATTAATAAACAAGATAAAGGATTATGTCGTCTCACTACGAAGCACCCATTAGAAAACCTTTAGTTATTGGTGATAAAACTTATCACGATGTAACAGTAGATGTCGCTGCGCCTGTTGAAGGCAGAGCCAACAAACAATGGTGGACTGTATTTTCAATCGCATTAATCGCCTTCCTTTGGGGATTAGGTTGCATCATTTATACCATATCTACAGGTATCGGAACTTGGGGATTAAATAAAACGGTAGGCTGGGCCTGGGATATTACCAACTTCGTTTGGTGGGTAGGTATCGGTCACGCCGGAACGTTAATCTCGGCAGTATTGTTATTGTTCCGTCAACGATGGAGAATGGCGATTAACCGATCTGCGGAAGCGATGACGATTTTCTCGGTTGTTCAGGCAGGTTTGTTCCCAATCATTCACATGGGCCGCCCTTGGCTAGCGTATTGGGTTTTGCCAATCCCGAACCAATTCGGTTCGCTTTGGGTCAACTTCAACTCACCGCTTCTTTGGGACGTGTTTGCGATCTCGACGTATCTTTCAGTTTCATTGGTATTCTGGTGGACTGGTTTGCTTCCCGATTTCGCGATGTTAAGAGACAGGGCCGTAACTCCTTTTACAAAAAGAGTCTATTCTATTTTAAGCTTCGGATGGAGCGGACGCGCCAAAGACTGGCAGCGTTTCGAAGAAGTTTCCCTGGTACTTGCCGGTTTGGCGACTCCACTTGTACTTTCTGTACACACGATTGTATCCTTTGACTTTGCTACCTCGGTGATTCCGGGATGGCACACGACCATCTTCCCGCCTTATTTCGTTGCAGGTGCGGTATTCTCAGGATTCGCAATGGTAAACACGCTTTTGATCATTATGAGAAAAGTGTCAAATCTTGAAGCTTACATCACCATCCAACATATCGAATTGATGAACATTGTAATCATGATTACGGGTTCGATCGTTGGGGTTGCTTATATCACGGAATTGTTCGTGGCCTGGTATTCAGGAGTGGAGTATGAGCAATATGCGTTCTTGAACAGGGCAACTGGACCTTACTGGTGGGCCTACTGGTCGATGATGACTTGCAACGTATTCTCTCCACAGTTCATGTGGTTTAAAAAATTAAGGACGAGCATCATGTTCTCTTTCATTATTTCGATTGTTGTAAACATTGGAATGTGGTTTGAGCGTTTCGTGATCATCGTGACTTCACTACACCGCGATTACTTGCCGTCATCCTGGACGATGTTCTCGCCAACTTTCGTTGATATCGGAATCTTTATCGGAACAATCGGTTTCTTCTTTGTACTATTCCTGTTGTACGCACGTACATTCCCTGTAATTGCTCAGGCAGAGGTGAAAACAATCCTGAAATCATCCGGAGACAACTATAAAAAATTAAGAGAAGAAAATAAACATTCACATCATGAGCACTAATAAAGTAATACACGCCATTTATAATGACGATGATGTCTTGATGGATGCCGTTAGAAAAACGCGTATTGCGCACCATCATATTGAAGAAGTATTCACGCCTTTCCCGGTTCACGGATTGGACAAAGCGATGGGTATTGCTCCAACGAGATTAGCGATTTGTGCGTTCATCTATGGCTGTCTCGGATTGACAGTGGCGACTACGATGATGGATTATATCATGATTCAGGACTGGCCGCAGGATATCGGTGGTAAGCCTAGTTTCAGCTACATCCAGAACATGCCGGCTTTCGTTCCGGTGATGTTTGAGATGACCGTATTTTTTGCTGCCCACTTAATGGTCGTTACTTTTTACATGAGAAGTAAATTGTGGCCGTTCAAACAGGCAGAAAATCCGGATGTAAGGACTACTGACGACCATTTCCTGATGGAAGTTGCCGTGAGCGGAAACGAAGAAGACATGGTGTCGTTTTTCCAAAACACCGGAGCAGTGGAAGTTAAAGTAATTGAAAAGCATTAACACAGATATGAAAAGGGTATATAAAATAGCACTTTTAGCAGCCATTACGGTGTTGGGTTCTTCGTGTCACAACGACAAGAAGCCGAACTACCAGTACATGCCGAATATGTATGAAGCGGTGAGTTACGAAACTTATTCTGAGTCAAATGCTTTCAAAAATGGTAAAGAAGGACAACTTCCTGCACCAGGATCTGTAAACAGAGGTTTCGAAGTTTACGATTATCCAAATACGACTGCAGGTTACGATGCCGCCAAAGCCAATTCCAAATCACCACTCGGGCCTCTATCCGATGCTGATATGGAAAAAGCAAAAGGGCTTTTCGAAATTTACTGTGCGATTTGCCACGGAACTGCCGGTGACGGAAAAGGAAAACTCGTAAAACAAGAGAAATTCCTTGGGGTTCCAAACTATAAAGACAGGGTAATTACTGAAGGAAGTGTTTTCCACGTGGAGACTTACGGATTAAACGCCATGGGTTCACATGCCAACCAGTTAAGCTCACACGAACGTTGGCTCGTGGCGGCTTATGTGATGAAACTCAAAAGCGAATAACAATTGTAGAACAAACTGATCGTAATAGATATGTACACATTTTCAAGTAAATTAAAAACATTCTCCTTTATCCTGATGATCGTCGGTATCCTTGGGATCGGATATGGTTTTTTAACTGCACCAAAAGATATTCAGGAAGTTGAAAAAATCCTTGCAGCCAGCGCACACGGAGAACACCATGCAACGGCAGAAGGACATGAAGCAGCACCTGCGCACGAAGCAGAAGCAGCACACGCTGAAGCCACGCATGAAGCAGACGAAGCAACGCCTACAGCTGCGCCGACTGCAGTTCCTGTAAATGCAAAAGAAGCCGACCTGGATACGATGCATGTTGATACGCTTTCAGTTGCGGTTGCACCAGCTGCAGAAAGCCACGAAGCGCCAGCAGTTGCCCACAAAGCACATAAAGCGGAAGTGCACGACGAGCACGCGGAACATCAGGCACACTTGGAGCATGTCTTGCACCAATTGCAAAACAAACCTTGGGCTGCTTTATATGTGGCTTGTATTTTCTTCATGTTTATTTCACTTGGGGTGTTGGCTTTTTATGCTATCCAACAAGTGGCTCAGGCAGGTTGGTCACCGGTATTGTTCCGCGTGATGCAGGGAATCACGGCTTATTTGCCGGTTGGATCTGTAATCTTTTTTATCATCTTGGTGCTTTGCGGATTGCATTTCAACCACTTGTTCATCTGGTTGGATCCGAAAGTCGTGGCTGAAGACGAATTGATCAGAAACAAATCAGGCTATTTAAATTTCCCATTCTGGATCATCCGTGCTGCGGTTTTCCTTATCGGATGGAACTTATACCGTTATTACTCCAGAAAAAACTGTCTGGCACAAGATGAAGCGAACGACGATTTTTACTACAAAAAGAATTTCAAATTGTCTGCCGTATTTTTAGTGTTCTTTATTGTAACCGAATCGATCATGTCTTGGGACTGGATCATGTCAATCGACCCGCACTGGTTTAGTACGTTGTTCGGATGGTATGTATTCATGAGTTTCTTCGTAAGCGCGGTGACTACAATTTGTTTGGTGACTTTATATTTGAAATCTAAAGGTTATTTAGAGCACGTCAATACAAGCCACATTCACGATTTAGCGAAATTCATGTTTGGATTCAGCGTATTCTGGACGTACTTATGGTTCTCGCAATTCATGTTGATCTGGTATGCAAACATTCCTGAAGAGGTAACCTATTTCGTTACAAGAATTGAACACTACAACCTTCCGTTCTTCGGTGCTGTCGTCATGAACTTCGTGTTCCCAATTTTGATCCTTGTCAATACCGATTTCAAAAGAATCACCTGGGTATTGGTCATGGCCGGAACGGTAATTTTATTCGGACACTATATTGATTTCTTCAACATGATCATGCCTTCATCTGTAGGTGACCAATGGTTTATCGGAATCTCTGAAATCAGTTCGGTATTGTTTTTCCTTGGGTTGTTCATCTTAGTCGTATTCACAGCATTGACAAAAGTGCCGTTGTTGCCAAAAAGAAATCCTTTCATCGAAGAAAGTAAACATTTTCATTATTAATATTTAAAGTAAAAACAGATGACAAGTTTGTTGGTAATTATAGTTTTAGTTTTATTATCTGTTGCATTGTGGCAATTGACGAAGATCTTTGATCTGACTCAGGTGGGCGCCAATGCGGATAATTCACAAGTGGCTAATGATAATGATAATAATGTTCAGGGATATTTGATGTTTGGCTTTTTGACCTTCATTTATGTATTCACCATCTTCGGTTTGTTTAAATGGAGCCATTTGATTCTTGGAACTCCAGCCTCAGCCCATGGTGCGCAAGTGGATAATTTGATGAATATTACTTGGGTTTTGATCTTCATTGTACAAGCGATCACTCAAGTTTTACTACACTACTTTGCCTTTAAATATAGAGGTAAAAAAGACCAGAAAGCCTTGTATTTTGCAGATAATGATAAATTGGAATTTATCTGGAGTGTGATTCCTGCAGTAGTTTTGGCCGGTTTGATCCTTTACGGATTGTATGCCTGGACCAACATCATGTTCGTCAATGAAAAAGAAGAAGATGTGATGGTGGTCGAATTGTACGCACAACAATTCAAATGGACTGCAAGATATTCTGGTGAAGACGACGTTTTAGGAAAAGCAAACGTCAGATACATTGAAGGCGTGAATACTTTAGGGGTTGATTTGGCCGATCCAAACGCTCAGGATGATAAAGTGGTTTCTGAACTTCACTTGCCAAAAGGAAGAAAGATCCTTTTCAAAATGCGTTCTCAGGATGTATTGCACTCTGCTTACATGCCACACTTCCGCGCGCAGATGAACTGTGTTCCGGGAATGGTAACCCAATTTGCTTTCGAGCCGATCTACACGACTGCCGAAATGCGCGAAATGGATTTCATGCAGGAAAAAGTAGAAAAGATCAATGAGCTTCGCGCTAAGAAAAGTGCCGAATTGGTTGCCAAAGGCGAAACCGCACTCGATCCGTACACCTTTGATTATTTATTGCTTTGTAATAAAATCTGTGGTGCTTCCCACTACAACATGCAAATGAAAATTGTAGTTGACACTCCGGAAGATTTCAAAAAATGGCTGGCTGAAAAACCAACATTGATCGAAGAAGTAAAAACGGCAAATGCAGCTCCGGCTCCGGCTGAAGGTGCACCGGCTTCTAAAGATACTGCTGCAAAACCGATGGATACGGCGAAAGCTGCAAAAGTTTCAGCTCCGGCGGCAGCAAAACCTGCAGCAACAAAAGCAGTAGCGGTAAAATAACAATTAAGAAAATTTAAAGTAAACAATATGTCAGCAGTAGCTCACGATCACGGACACGATCACGACCATTCACACGATCACGACCACGAACACCACCATAAAGATACTTTTATAACGAAATATATATTCAGTATCGATCACAAGATGATTGCCAAACAATACCTGATCACGGGTATTATTATGGGCGTTATCGGTGTCGGGATGTCGATGCTTTTCAGAATGCAGTTGGCATGGCCTGAAGAATCTTTTAAGATCTTTAATTTCTTATTGGGAGATAAATTTGCACCAAACGGTGTCATGACTAATGATATTTACCTTGCTTTGGTCACGATCCACGGAACCATTATGGTGTTCTTCGTACTGACAGCAGGTTTGAGCGGAACATTCAGTAACTTATTGATCCCGCTTCAAATTGGAGCACGTGATATGGCATCGGGATTCATGAATATGATCTCCTATTGGTTATTTTTCCTTTCAAGCGTCATCATGGTTTCTTCATTATTCGTTGAAGCCGGGCCGGCATCTGCAGGTTGGACGATCTATCCGCCGTTAAGTGCCTTGCCACAAGCAATCGGAGGTTCAGGAACTGGTATGACTTTGTGGTTGGTTTCTATGGCCATTTTCATTGCGTCTTCTTTAATGGGATCTTTGAATTACGTTGTAACGGTAATCAATTTAAGGACAAAAGGAATGTCAATGACGCGATTGCCGCTTACGATCTGGGCGTTCTTCGTGACAGCCGTAATCGGTATTGTTTCGTTCCCGGTACTTTTATCTGCAGCTTTGTTGTTGATCATGGACAGAAGTTTCGGAACGTCATTCTTTCTTTCAGATATTTATATCGCCGGAGAAGTTTTGCATTATCAGGGTGGATCACCCGTATTGTTCGAACACTTGTTCTGGTTCTTAGGGCACCCTGAGGTTTACATTGTATTGTTGCCAGCTTTGGGAATTACATCCGAAGTCATCGCAACCAATTCCCGCAAACCAATCTTCGGATACCGCGCAATGATCATGTCGATCCTGGCGATCGCCTTCTTATCAACGATTGTTTGGGGACACCACATGTTCCTTTCAGGAATGAACCCATTCCTCGGATCGGTATTTACGTTTACAACTTTATTGATCGCGATCCCGTCTGCCGTAAAAGCGTTCAACTACATCACGACTTTATGGAAAGGAAATCTGCAGTTAAACCCTGCGATGTTGTTCTCCATCGGATTGGTATCAACGTTCATTACTGGCGGTTTAACCGGAATTATTCTTGGAGACAGTACTTTGGATATCAACGTTCACGATACGTATTTCGTAGTGGCGCACTTTCACCTCGTAATGGGTATTTCTGCCCTTTACGGAATGTTTGCCGGAATCTACCACTGGTTCCCGAAAATGTTCGGAAGAATGCTAAACAAAAACTTAGGATATGTTCACTTTTGGGTAACCGCAGTTTGTGCTTACGGGGTTTTCTTCCCGATGCACTTTATCGGATTGGCTGGTTTGCCAAGACGTTATTACACCAACACGAACTTTCCATTGTTCGACGATTTGCAGAATGTAAACGTATTGATCACGACCTTCGCCTTAATCGGCGGCGCGTTCCAATTGGTATTCCTTTACAACTTCTTCAGCAGCATTTTCTACGGAAAACGCACGGTTCAAAATCCATGGAAATCCAATACTTTGGAATGGACGGCACCTATCGAACACATCCACGGAAACTGGCCTGGAGAAATTCCGGAAGTACACAGATGGCCGTACGATTACAGCAAACCGGGACATGACGAAGATTTCGTTCCTCAGCACATCCCGATGAAAGAAGGTGAAGAACAATTGCACCACTAAAATCAAAATATAAAAAGCCTTCCAAAACGGAGGGCTTTTTTTATAAACAACTTTTGGGATTATTGCTTATATTTAAAGTCATCTAAATCATCGGTTATGGAAATCGTAAAAGAATATACCAACGGCGAAGTCACGATCGTCTGGAAACCGCAATTGTGCCTTCACGCAGCTAACTGTGCCCGTGGGCTTCCGAAAGTGTTCCAACCCAAAGAAAAGCCCTGGATCAAACCCGAAGCTGCATCCACACCAAACATCATCGACCAGGTGTTAAAATGCCCTTCAGGGGCGCTCTCTACTTACATGAATGCTCAAAAACAATAAAATGGAAAACGAACTCATCCTCAACGAAGACAAAAAAAGATTCGAGCTGCACGTCGAGGGCCACATCGCCTTTATCGAATACATTCTCAATAACGAAAACATTATGTTCCTCACCCACACCGAAGTGCCCAGAGCACTCGAAGGCAAAGGCATCGGAAAAAATATTGTAGAAAAAACGCTCAACTACATCAAAGACCACAATTACACTTTAGCACCTTTGTGTCCATTCGTCGCTGCTTACTTAAAACGCCATCCCGAATGGAAATCACTCCTTGCAAAAGGCTACAACATCGGCTAATGGAAATCAACATCAAAGACTGCAAACTCGAGATCAACGAAGCTGAAAACCAATTCGAATTCGACATCAACGGCAAAACCGCCTTGATCGAATATGCGATCGACGGAAACAAAATTTACCTGACGCATACTGAAGTGCCATCCGAATTTGAAGGACACGGTATCGCCTCAGAACTCGTACGTCAAACGTTACAGCACATCAAAAAGCAACATTTAACTGTTATGCCTTTGTGTTCTTTCGTCGCGCATTACATCGACAACCATCCCGAATGGCATTCGCTTTTATCCGAAGGCTACCAAATGTAATTCACACCCAAACCATCATTTTGGCTATCTTTGCCCCATGAATGAAAATTTAGATCCAACAAACAACCACTACAATTCCGAAGAACTCGATCTTGAGAAAAAACTCCGGCCGCTTTCTTTTGACGATTTTGCCGGCCAGGACCAGATCCTCGAAAACCTCAAAGTATTCGTAGAAGCAGCCAACATGCGTAATGAAGCACTCGATCATGCGTTGTTTCACGGCCCGCCGGGACTTGGAAAAACCACTTTGGCAAACATATTGGCCAATGAACTTGGCGTTGGCATCAAAATCACGTCCGGGCCGGTATTGGACAAACCCGGAGATCTCGCTGGTTTATTGACAAACCTCGAAGAGCGCGACGTGCTTTTCATTGACGAAATTCACCGCTTAAGCCCAATTGTAGAGGAATATCTATACTCGGCGATGGAAGATTTCAAAATCGACATCATGATCGAATCGGGACCCAATGCAAGAACCGTCCAGATCAATTTAAATCCGTTTACCTTAGTTGGTGCTACAACACGTTCGGGATTGTTAACTGCTCCGATGCGCGCTCGTTTCGGAATTTCATCCCGCCTGCAATATTACAATACCGAACTTTTAACGACCATCGTCCAACGAAGTTCCGCGATCATCAAAATGCCGATTACGATGGAAGCCGCGATCGAAATTGCCGGACGAAGCCGAGGCACACCGCGTATCGCGAATGCATTGTTACGCCGCGTTCGCGATTTTGCCCAAATCAAAGGCAACGGAAAAATCGACATCGAAATCGCCAAATATTCGCTCAAAGCGCTGAATGTCGACGCCCACGGACTCGACGAAATGGACAACAAAATCCTCACGGTCATCATCGACAAATTCAAAGGCGGCCCGGTCGGTTTGTCCACATTGGCCACAGCCGTATCCGAAAGCAGCGAAACCATAGAAGAAGTCTACGAGCCGTTTTTAATCCAGGAAGGCTTCATCATGAGAACGCCGCGCGGACGCGAAGTGACCGAAAAAGCCTACAAACATTTGGGAAAAATCAAAACGAATATTCAGGGCGGATTGTTTTAAATTTGGGCGTTGCCCTGCGGGCCGGGCTGTCCGCTGCAATCTTTTACGGCTCTCCCGAAGTTTCGGGACGCTCTGCCGCAAAAGGATTTCCGCTTCCATCCCTAACGCGAACACCATATCTTTGCAGCAGTATGCTTGACAACAAACAGAAATATACCGCATTCATCAAAGCCGAAGCCCAACGCCTCGGCTTTTTGTCCTGCGGCATTTCGAAAGCCGGATTTCTTGAAGCAGAAGCGCCGCGGCTCGAAGCCTGGCTCAAAAACAACAGCCACGGGCAAATGTCCTACATGGAAAACCATTTTGACAAACGCCTCGATCCAACGCTATTAGTTGAAGATTCCAAAAGCGTCATTTCCTTGTTGCTGAACTATTATCCGTCGGAAGCCCAAAATCCCGATTCTTATAAAATATCCAAATATGCCTATGGCCAGGATTACCATTTCGTGATCAAGGAAAAACTAAAAGAGTTATTATTTTCAATCCAAAGTGAAATCGGCGAAGTTTCCGGTCGTGCTTTTGTAGATTCGGCTCCGGTTTTAGACAAAGCCTGGGCGGCAAAAAGCGGGCTCGGCTGGATCGGAAAAAATTCAAATTTACTCACAAAATCAACGGGTTCCTTTTACTTTATCGCTGAACTCATTGTCGATCTTGACCTCGAATACGATTCTGTCGTAACCGACCATTGCGGATCGTGCACCGCCTGTCTTGACGCCTGTCCAACTGAAGCGATTGTCGCGCCGTATGTCGTTGACGGCAGCAAATGCATCTCGTATTTCACCATCGAACTCAAAGAAAATATTCCGGCAGAAATGAAAGGAAAGTTTGACGACTGGGCTTTCGGCTGCGACATTTGCCAGGATGTTTGTCCGTGGAACCGGTTTTCAAAACCGCACAACGACCCACTTTTCAATCCGAATCCAGAACTGCTGTCGATGTCTAAAAAAGACTGGGAGGAAATCACTGCTGAGACTTTTCAGGCCGTGTTCAAAAATTCCGCTGTCAAGCGCACCAAATTAAGCGGTTTGACACGTAACATCGATTTCCTAAAGCCGTAAACTGAGATTTCCATTTTGGTTGCACCACTAATTTGTCTTCTGAAATCTGTTTTAAAATAAATTTTAGAAATAAATAGCGGTTCGCAAATTCAATAGCGTTTCTTTTCAAAGATTAACCGTTAAAAATTTCCTAATTACACCCAGACTTTTACCTTTGTAAGTCGGAATAAAAAAAGCTCCAATGAACAACAGAAACAGTAAAAGAAGAGAAGCGTTATTATACCATGCCAAACCAAAACCCGGGAAAATCCAGGTGGTGCCAACAAAAAAATATGCCACGCAACGCGATTTGTCATTGGCGTATTCTCCTGGAGTTGCAGAGCCTTGTCTCGAAATTGCAAAAGACGTTAACAACGTTTATAAATATACGGCAAAAGGAAATTTAGTAGCGGTAATCACCAATGGAACAGCGGTTTTAGGACTGGGAGATATTGGGCCCGAAGCTTCAAAACCGGTCATGGAAGGCAAAGGTTTGCTGTTTAAGATCTTCGCAGACATTGATGTTTTTGATATTGAAATCGGAACTAAAGATGTCGAGGCGTTCATCCAAACCGTGAAAAATATCGCGCCAACCTTCGGCGGAATCAACCTCGAAGACATCAAAGCGCCCGAATCTTTCGAAATCGAAAGGCGATTGGTCGAAGAACTCAACATTCCGGTCATGCACGACGACCAGCACGGAACGGCGATCATTTCGTCTGCCGCGCTGCTGAATGCGCTCGAATTGGCAGACAAAAAAATAGAAGCAGTCAAAATTGTGGTGTCAGGTGCCGGATCAGCGGCTTTGGCCTGTGCCAATCTGTATATTTTATTGGGCGTAAAAGCCGAAAACATCATCATGTTCGACAAAGACGGCGTGCTTTCAAACGACCGTTCTGATTTGTCAGACCTGCAAAAAAGATATTCCAAAGATACCAGCCGAAACCTGACCTTAGGCGAAGCACTTGTGAATGCCGATGTGTTTCTCGGACTTTCTGCCGGAAACATCATGACCTCAGAAATGCTTTTGGGCATGGCACACGATCCGATTGTTTTTGCGATGGCAAACCCGATCCCGGAAATTGATTACGACCTTGCAATTGCGACAAGAAAGGACATTATCATGGCAACCGGCCGTTCAGACCATCCAAACCAGGTCAACAACGTACTTGGATTTCCATACATTTTTCGCGGCGCGCTTGACGTTCGTGCGACAAAAATCAACGAGGAAATGAAAATGGCGGCGGTAAAAGCGCTTGCGGCTTTGGCCAAAGAATCGGTGCCGGAACAGGTCAATATCGCTTATGGCGAAACCAAGCTGATTTTCGGGCGTGAATACATCATCCCTAAACCATTCGATCCGCGATTGATCACGATGGTCGCTCCGGCAGTAGCAAGAGCGGCGATGGAATCCGGGGTCGCATTGCATCCAATCCACGATTGGGAAAAATATGAGGAAGACCTGCTCGAAAGACTGGGTTCCGACAATAAAATGGTGCGCTTGCTTACCAACCGCGCCAAAACCGAACCGAAACGCGTCGTTTTTGCTGAAGCAGATCATTTGGACGTATTAAAAGCCGCTCAAATCGTCATGGAAGAAGGCATCGGTTTGCCTATTTTACTCGGAAACCGCGAAGTCATTCTCGAACTCAAAGAAGAATTGGGATTCGATGCCGAAGTGCCGATTTACGATCCGAAAACCAAAGAAGAAGACGAAAGAAGGCTGCGCTATGCCGAGATTTTCTGGAAGTCAAGACAACGCCGCGGCATTTCATTATTGGATTCCCAAAAATGGATGCGCGAACGCAATTATTTTGCTGCGATGATGGTCAATGAAGGCGAAGCGGATGCTTTGGTAACAGGCTATTCCAGAAGTTATCCGTCGGTGGTTAAGCCGATGATGCAGCTGATCGGGAAAGCGCCGGGCATTTCGATTATCGCGACGACAAACATGATGATGACGAACCGCGGCCCGATGTTTTTATCGGATACGGCGATCAATCCGAGCCCGACTGCCGATGATCTGGCAAAAATTGCACTGATGACGGCGAAAACAGTCCGCATGTTTGGGATGGAGCCGGTGATTGCAATGGTTTCGTTTTCGAATTTTGGTTCTTCCGCCGATCCGAATGCTACGAAAGTGCGCGAATCTGTAGCATATCTGCACAAATATTACCCGGATTTGATTGTCGATGGGGAAATCCAGGCCGATTTTGCTTTGAATGCCGACATGCTGAAAGCGAAATTCCCGTTTTCAAAACTTGCCGGAAAAAAAGTCAATACGCTGATTTTTCCAAACCTCGAATCGGCAAACATCACTTATAAATTGCTGAAAGAATTGTACAGCGCCGATTCCATTGGCCCGATTATGCTCGGAATGGAAAAGCCGGTACACATTTTCCAGCTTGGCGCAAGCGTCGAAGAAATGGTGAATATGGCAGCAGTAGCGGTCGTTGACGCCCAGGAAAAACACAAACGCCTTAAAAATCTGGACATTAATTTCTAACCAAATCCGTAAGAATCATCCCAATTAAAGTTTTTTGCTATATTTGGGATTCCTTTAACAAAGCAATGATAGCACATTTACAGGGCAAATTAGTCGAAAAAACACCTACAGAAGTAGTCATTGATTGCGGTGGTGTGGGTTACCATGTCAACATTTCATTGCACACGTATTCGTTGCTTCCGCAGGGCGAAAACATCAGGCTTTTTACATATCTGCAGATTAAGGAAGATGCGCATACTTTGTTTGGTTTTGTCGAAAAATCGGAACGCGAAATTTTCAAGATGTTGTTGTCGGTTTCCGGAATTGGCGCGGGAATAGCGCGTACGATGCTGTCGTCCTTAGACCCGAAACAAATCATACAGGCGCTCGCAGTTGGCGACCTTGCCACCATACAATCGATCAAAGGAATCGGAACCAAAACCGCACAGCGCGCCATCCTCGATTTAAAAGATAAAGTGTTAAAAGTGTACGATCTCGACGAAGTTTCAATGTCGCAAAGCAATACAAATAAAGATGAAGCGTTATCTGCTTTGGAAGTGCTGGGCTTTAACAAAAAATTAGCAGAAAAGGCAGTCGAAAAAATTGCCAGGGAAACGCCGGACGCGACTGTGGAATCAATTATCAAACAGGCTTTAAAAAATTTATAATAGTTGGAAACATTTTACTCAAAAAAAATCGGTTCTATCTTGAAAATCAGTGTGCAATCACTGTTTTTGCTGTTTAGCATCGGCCTTCAGGCACAGGTAAATGAAACAGATGAGGAAGTGCAGGATTCTGTGAAAACAGGATATGCAGTTGGCTCGCTGCAAATGAACAATCCGCCCAGCATCCTTGAAGCTTATACTTACGACCCGGTGACCGACCGTTATGTGTATACGAATTCCGTCGACGGATTTAACATCAATTACCCGATTATCCTGACGCCAAAAGAATATGACCAACTCGTTCAGCGTGAAGCGATGCGGAATTATTTCAAAAAGAAATCGGATGCCATTGACGGCAAAAAGACCGGAGCAGAAGAAGCCAAGAAAGATTTATTGCCCCGCTATTATGTGAATTCAGGATTTTTTGAATCGATTTTCGGGAGCAATACCATTGACGTAAAACCAACAGGATCGGTAGAAATTGACCTCGGAATGCGCTATACGAAACAGGACAATCCGGCATTTTCGCCTAGAAACCGAACCAGCACGACTTTCGATTTTGACCAGAGAATCAGCATGAGCCTTCAGGGAAAAGTCGGGACAAGATTGTCGGTAAATGCAAATTATGATACCGAATCAACGTTTGCTTTCCAAAATCTGATCAAATTAGAATATACGCCAACGGAAGACGATATCATCCAGAAAATTGAAGTCGGAAACGTCAGCCTGCCCTTAAACAGTTCGTTAATCCGCGGAGCACAGAGCCTTTTCGGGGTCAAAGCGCAATTGCAGTTTGGAAAAACAACGGTAACCGGGATTTTCTCCGAACAAAAATCACAAACCAAAACCGTAACGGCTGAAGGCGGCGCGACGATTCAGGATTTCGACATGTTTGCACTCGATTACGATGCCGACCGCCACTTTTTCCTGTCGCAATATTTCCGTGACAAATATGACGAATCGCTGGCGCGCTATCCGTTCATCAACAGTAGGGTTCAGATTACGCGGATGGAAGTCTGGATCACCAACCGCCAGAACCGCATCAGTACGACCAACAACAATTTGCGGAATATCATTGCCTTACAGGATTTAGGTGAGGCGCAACTATCAGATGTGCCGATCAATAAAACCGTTATCTTGACTCCGGCCGCAATCGCGAACAACTTCTTCTTGGCGACGCCAGCAGATGCGCCGGTTGACAACAAAAATAACAAATACGACCCGGCCAGGATTACAACCGGAGACGGTTATTTAAAGCCGGCAATCCGTGAAATTTCGACGGCTAATGTTTCTTCGGGCGGCTTTGACCCGATTACGGCAGCCCAGGAAGGACAGGATTATTCCAAATTGGAGAATGCGAGGAAATTAAATACAAACGAATATACGTTCAACCCGCAATTGGGTTACATTTCGTTGCAGCAAAAATTGGCCAATGATGAAATTTTAGCTGTCGCGTACCAATATACGATTGGTGATAAAGTATATCAGGTGGGTGAATTTGGAAATGACGGTGTAGATGCGACCCAGGCAGGCGCAACAAATCCTGAAACTGGCCAGCCGGAAAGCATTACGACACAAACACTCGTTTTGAAATTGCTGAAGAGCAACCTGACGAATGTTGATGCGCCGATCTGGAATATCATGATGAAGAATATCTACCAGATTCCGGGTGCTTACCAATTGGAACAGGAAGATTTCAGGTTTAATATTTTGTATTCGGATCCGTCTCCGCTGAATTACATCAGCCCGGTTCCGGGAACGTTATTTCCCGATCAGGTTCCAGGAAATACTGTCGGACTCGAAAATAAAGTGTCGGAAACACCGCTGTTAAAAGTGTTCAATGTCGACAAGCTGAATTACAACAATGACCCGCAAACCGGAGGCGATGGTTTCTTCGATTTCCTTCCGGGACTGACTGTAGATACGCAAAACGGCCGCCTGATCTTTACGAATGTGGAGCCTTTCGGAAAGGTAATTTTTGAAAAATTAAGGTTGAGTCCGTTGGAAGATTACACAGGAACCGATGCCTTATACAATGCAAACCAAAAGAAATATGTTTTCCAGAACCTGTACCGCAAAACACAGGCGCAGGCCTTGCAGGACAGCGAAAAAAACAAATACCAGTTAAGGGGTAAATTCAAATCTTCTGGTGGCGACGGAATCCCGATTGGGGCTTTCAACGTACCAAAAGGTTCGGTAGTCGTAACAGCAGGTGGGCGTGTTTTGGTGGAAGGCGTTGATTACAGCGTGAATTATCAGGCAGGCCGCGTGCAGATCTTGGATCCGGCATTGCAGGCTTCGAATACGCCGATCGAAGTTTCTGTTGAAAACAACTCAACCTTTGGGCAGCAGACGCGTAGGTTCATGGGAATCAACGTAGAGCACAAATTCTCTGAAAATTTCCTTATTGGAGGTACATTTTTAAAAATGACCGAAAGGCCGTTTACGCAAAAATCAAGCTACGGACAGGAATCGGTAAACAACTCGATTTTTGGTTTCAATACCAATTTTTCTACAGAAGTACCTTTCTTGACCAGAATGGTAAACAAGCTTCCGAATATTGATACCGATGTGCCTTCTAATTTCTCCTTCAGGGGAGAAGTCGCATTTCTAAAACCGGACACCCCGAAAACTGACCAGTTTGATGGCGAATCTACTTTATATGTTGATGATTTTGAAGGATCGCAAACGACTATCGATTTGACTACGCCAACAGCCTGGAGTATTTCTTCCACACCGTTGAAAAACGCGGCAGGATCAAGTACGTATCCGGATTTTGGAGGAAATGCAGGCGATTTGTCTTACGGTTACAAAAGGGCGAAAATGAGCTGGTACAGTATCGATCCGATATTTTATGCACAAAGGCCGGCCGGAATTTCAGTCGATGATTTGTCGTTAAACAAAACCAGGCGGATTTACAGCGAAGAGCTTTATCCAAACACGACGATCGCTGCAGGACAGCTTCAGGTGGTGAATACGTTGGATTTGACGTATTATCCAACAGAAAGAGGGCCGTATAACTTTAATCCGGCAGCTGCCGCTACGGGAATTTTGCCAAATCCGCAAGACAATTTTGGTGGAATCATGAGGGCACTGAATTCAACAAATTTTGAGCAATCCAATGTGGAGTATATTCAGTTCTGGATGCTTGATCCGTATATCGGAAGAGGCGTGACTGCTGATGACATGAGCAATCCGGGTAAGATTTATTTCAACCTGGGTTCGATTTCTGAAGACATCCTGAAAGACGGAAAGAAAATGTTTGAAAACGGTTTGCCACAAATAAGTGACAACCAATCGCAATTCACGCCAACCATCTGGGGAAAAATCCCATGGTCACAATCGCTTGTTTATGCATTTGATACCAGCGAAGGCAACAGGCAGATCCAGGATGTGGGTCTTGACGGATTGTCTGATGGCGAAGAAGCAGCGAAATATCCGGCTTTTGCAGGACTTCCCGATCCGGCAGGCGACAATTACCAATATTTCATCAGTGCTGAAACGACCGGTGGCGTATTGGGGCGCTATAGAAATTACAACGGATTGCAAGGGAATTCCCCTGTAAATGTGACCGATAACAACAGGGGAAATACGACTTTGCCTGATGTGGAAGACATCAACCGCGACAATACGATGGACGAACTCAATGCCTATTACGAATATCATATTGATGTGGCACCGGGTATGGATGTAGGCGTAACGCCTTATGTTACAAGTGTATTGCCAACCATAGGCGCGACTCCGGGTGCCTCTGACGGCGAAACGACGCCTGCAAGATGGATCCAGTTTAAAATTCCGATTGCACAGTTTGAAGATAAAGTGGGTGCGATTTCCGATTTTACATCGATCCGTTTTATGAGGATGTTCATGACAGGCTTCAGCAAAGAAATCACCGTGCGTTTCGGGGCATTGGATCTTGTAAGAGGCGAATGGAGAAGGTACACGAATACGTTGGATCCAAATGAAACGACAGCCGACAACAATCTTGATACGACAGATTTTGACGTACAGACGGTAAATATCGAAGAGAACAGCGAAAGGGTTCCGGTAAAATACATTTCACCTCCTGGCGTTGTTCGGGAGCAATTGTACAACAACAATACGGTAATTCCACAAAACGAACAGGCGCTTGCGCTCAGAATTGCAGGAACCGGACTTGAAGAAGGGCCGTTGGGCGGGGATTCAAGAGCCGTTTTCAAAAATGTCAGCGTAGACATGCGCCAGTTCAAAAAACTCAAAATGTTCCTTCATGCCGAAGCGCTTCCTGAAGAAACGGTGAGTGGCACCGGGTTGAGAAACAACGAAATGGCAGCATTTATCCGTTTTGGAAATGACTTTACAGAAAACTTTTATCAGATAGAAATTCCACTCGAAGTGACACCTGAAGGTGCTACGATTCCTGAAGTGGTATGGCCCGAGGCGAATAACATCGACGTGCCGTTGGCCTTGCTGACACAACTGAAGATCTTAGCGCAAAAACACAGTTTCGCACCGCAGGAAATATTTTTCATGGGTGAAAACGAACTTGACAATTCAAGGCCCAACAAACTCAGGATCGGAATCAGGGGTAATCCTAATTTCGGTCTGGTGCGTACTCTGATGGTTGGTGTAAAAAACAACACGGTCAACGGGATTTATCCTGACGGAGTCATTCCGCCGGCACGTGCCGTAAAAGGGGAAGTCTGGTTCAATGAGCTTCGCATTGCCGATATGGACAACAAAGGCGGTATGGCTGCAGTGGTTAATATTGATGGTAATATTGCCGATTTCGCGACGGTTTCGGCTACCGGAAAAATGAGTACCGTTGGTTTTGGAACATTGGAACAAGGCCCGAATGAAAGAAGCAGGGAAGATCTGCAGCAATACAACATCGTTACAAACCTGAACCTGGGCAAATTGGCACCGAAAAAATGGGGGCTTACCCTTCCGTTCAATTATGCAATCGGCGAAGAAACGATCACGCCGGAATATGATCCGTTCAACCAAGACATCAAACTGGACCAGTTGCTCGACGTGACTGAAGATGCCGCTGAAAAGAAAAACATCAAAGACCGCGCAATTGATTATACCAAACGCCAGAGCATCAACTTTATCGGGGTGCGAAAAGAGCGGGCGCCAGATCAGAAACAACATATTTATGATCCTGAAAACCTGACGCTGTCACATTCGTATAATGAAGTGAACCGCCACAACTTTGAAATCGAAAGCTTCCGTGACCAACAGGTCAATACGACTGTAGATTATGCGTTTACATTCCAGCCAAAACCTGTAGAGCCATTGAAGAAATATAAATTCATGAAAAAAAGCGACTATTGGAAGCTGTTAAGTGATTTTAATTTCAATTATTTGCCGTCGAACATTTCGTTTAGTACGAACATTATCAGACAGTACAACAAACAAACGTTCCGTCAGGTGGATGTCGCAGGTGTACCATTAGATGCTTTGTACAGAAGGAATTTCCTTTTCAATTACCAATACGGATTCAACTACAACCTGACCAAAGCGCTTAAGATCAATTATACCGCGACTTCAAGCAACATCATCAGGAATTACTTGAATGAAAACAATGAGCCTGACAATACGATAGGGATCTGGGACGATTACTGGAATATCGGTGATCCAAACCAGCACACGCAGCAGTTTGTGTTGAATTATGATTTGCCGATCAATAAAATTCCGGTATTCAGTTTCATCAAATCGACCTATTCTTATACCGGGGATTACAGCTGGCAAAGGGCTTCGATGGCACTTTCAGAAATCCCGATTGACGGCGTGGTGTACAATTTAGGGAACACGATTCAGAATGCGGCTTCGCACAAACTGAACACGACCTTAAACATGGATGCGTTCTATAAATACGTTGGATTAACCAAAAAAGCCAAAAAAGCGCCTGCAAAACCTGCTGTGGCGCCAAAACCAGGGGAGAAAATCGTGAATACTGCGGTTGAGCCTACAAACAACGGGAATATATTTGTAAATGGTTTGCTTGGCGTATTGACCAGCGTGAAGAACATTCAGGTCAATTATACACAGAATGACGGAACGGTGCTTCCTGGTTTCACGCAAGGCCTTGGCTTCTTTGGAAGTTCTAAGCCAACATTAGGATTTATTTTCGGATCTCAGGATGATGTGCGTTATGAAGCGGCCCGCCGAGGCTGGCTGACGACCTATCAGGATTTCAACCAGAATTACACTGAAATCACGAGCAAAACACTGAACATGACTGCAAGTGTCGATTTGTTCCCTGATTTTAAAATCGATTTGAATGCCGACCGTACTTATGTCGATAACTATTCTGAGCAATATGACGTAAGCCCGGACGGTACTTACAATTCGAGATCGCCTTACAGTTTTGGTAACTTCTCCATTACAACGGTCATGCTTAAAACGGCGTTCAAAACCAGCGACGAAATCAATTCTTCGGCTTTTGAGGACTTGAAAAACAATAGGCTTATTGTGGCAAACCGCCTTGCGGAAGGATTTTATGGAAATGGAAACGTACCAAGATACGGCGATGCCGCAAACCCGATTCCGACCGATCCGTTAGATCCTAAATTCGCCAGCCGCGACATTTACATTGCCAATCAGGGCTATCCGATTGGTTTTGGAAAAAACAACCAGGCCGTATTGCTGCCGTCTTTCCTTGCTGCCTATACCGGAGTGGTAAGTGGCAAAGCCGGAGACGATGCTTCGGGAATTTCGCTCAAAGCGTTCCGCGACATCCCAATCCCGAACTGGACGATCAAGTATAACGGTTTGATGCGCTATAAATTCTTTAAAGACAAGTTCAAACGTTTCTCGTTGCAAAACAGTTACAAAGCGTCCTACACGATCAATGCGTTCCGTTCGAATTTCGAATACGACAAAGGCCAGGGCGGTTACGTAAATGATGAAATTTCAGGCGAACGCAAACTGAATGTAGATGCTGGCGGAAACTTATACAACAAAACCATCATCTCTAATATCAACCTTGTAGAGCAGTTCAATCCATTGATGCGCGTCGATTTTGAATTGAAAAATTCCATGAAATTCCTTGCCGAAATGAAAAAAGACCGCGCTATGTCTATGAGTTTTGACAACAATTTGCTTACAGAGGTAAAAGGGATCGAATATGTGCTCGGACTTGGATACCGCATTAAAGATGTCATTGTCTCGTCAAGATTGGCCGACAATCCGTCAGGCGTAATCAAAAGCGACATCAACCTGAAAGCCGATGTATCCTACAGGAATAGTGAAACGATCGTGCGCTACCTCGATTACAACAACAATCAGTTGTCTGGCGGGCAAAATTTATGGTCGGCAAAATTAACAGCAGATTATTCTTTCAGTAAAAATCTGACGGCGATTTTCTATTACGACCATTCATTCTCGAAGGCGGTCATTTCAACATCGTTCCCAATCACGAACATTCGTGCCGGATTTACACTGAGGTACAACTTTGGAAATTAAAACAAAAAAGATTTTAAAATCTTCCGGCGAAACTTTACTTTTGCCGGATCTGATTCAAAAAATAACAACCTAATAAACAACAACAAATGAACATTCCTGCAAATTTAAGATATACAAAAGACCACGAATGGGTGCTGCTCGAAGGCGATGTAGCCACTATCGGAATTACCGATTTTGCCCAGAAAGAACTGGGTGACATCGTTTATGTAGAAGTAGAAACATTAGACCAAACCCTTGAAAAAGATGCCGTTTTCGGAACGGTAGAAGCGGTTAAAACGGTCTCAGATTTGTTCCTTCCATTGGCTGGTGAAATTATCGAATTCAACGATGCCCTTGAAAGCGATCCTGAAACGGTAAATTCTGACCCTTATGGAAAAGGCTGGATGGTTAAAGTGAAAGTAAGCGACACCGCCGATTTCGAAACATTACTTTCAAGTGAAGATTATAAAACACTCATTGGCGCGTAAGAAAATTTACGGATTGTTAGCCATTGCCTGGACATTATTTATTTTAGTAATGTGCCTGGTCAGTTTCACGGAATTTCCAAGCGTTGGCGTTTCAAGCGCCGACAAATATGTTCATGCAAGCTTTCATTTTGTGTTTACGATCCTTTGGTTTTTAACATTGGATAAAAGAGGCTATTCAAGGAAAATCCTGACCCGTGTTTTTTTAGGCTCTGTCGTTTTCGGAATCGCAATAGAAATCATGCAGGGGCTTTTTACAAAAACAAGGCAAGCAGATGTTTTTGATGTCCTTGCGAATGTTGCCGGCGCATTTACGGCAGTTTTGTTTCTGTATTACAGCGCACATGCCGTTAAAATGAAGGCCAACAATTAAAAGTGTACAAATATGTCCCACTTCGGTGGGATTTTTTTATTTTTATCGCATGGATATCAAACAATATTTAGATTCGACTTATCTGAAAACGGCAGAACAGGCCGGAATCAGCGAAAGCGAAAATGCAGCCATAGCCGAAAAGTTTATCAAAGAAGCCATTGAAGAGCAGTTCAAACTGATCATGATCAGGCCTGAATTTGTTTCGGTAGCCAAAGAAATGATCGGGGCGGCCAAATCCAAACTGACCATCGGTACCGTAATTGATTTTCCGGAAGGCACTGCATCCATTGATAAAAAACTCGAAGAAGCAGCAACCGCAATTGCCGACGGTGCAGACGATCTTGATTTTGTATGCAATTACAAAGCGTTCCTCAACGGAGATGTGGCAACGGTCAAACAAGAGATATTGCTCGGCACGAAACTCGGACTCGAACATCATAAAATCGTCAAATGGATCATCGAGGTCGCGGCTTTAGATGCATTGCAGATCGTTCAGCTGTCTACGCTGATCAAAAACATCGTGATGTCAAATTTTAAGGAAGAAACCTACGCTAATGTTTTCGTGAAATCTTCTACCGGGTTTTATAAAACAGAGCATGATCTTCCAAATGGCGCGACACCTGAAACGGTTGTCCTGATGCTCGAAAACGCATCGCCATTATCGGTAAAAGCCGCCGGAGGCGTACGCACGTATGAAGAAGCGGTCGAAATGATCCGGTTGGGCGTCAAGCGAATCGGTACTTCATCCGCGAAAGCGATTGCCAGCGGAGCGGTGGCTTCAGGCGGATATTAATTCACTCGTTTAAAAATATATGAAAAAGCACTTTTTATTTTTGTTCTTGATTGCGGTGTCATTTGCGGCCAAAGCACAGGTTTCCAACAATGCGCTGGAGAAATTCCCGGTATTCCCAGATTGTGAAAGCCAGAACGGCGAAGCACTTGCGGATTGTTTTTACAACCATGTGCAGGATTTGGTCTTCAATACTTTTAAAGTACCTGAAAAGCTGCAGCAAAATGGTTTTAAAGGCAGTGTTGCTGTTTTATTTGAGGTCGATGACAACGGGAATTTCAAGACATTATATGCAGATGCTTCCGAGCAGGAATTGATTGCCGAAGCGAAACGGGTTTTTGCACAGTTTCCTAAAATTGCGCCGCCCACATACAACGGTACGCCAACGTATTCGAAATACACCATCAAAATTGCCATTCCGCTGAAAAGTGCCGCCGATCTTGTGGCAGAAAAAGCGCAGGAAGCAGCAGCTTTAAAGGAAGCACAGGCGAAAAATTATACGAAAGAAGACAAAAAGAAATTAATTAAGGACAGGAGCAAAGAACTCACGGAATACGACAGCATTGTCTACCACAAATTCAACGAGCCAAAATACGAAAGCCACCTGAACATTCCGTTCTCACACAGTTTGTACGCGCAATTTGATGATGCGATCAACCAAATTGGCGCCAACAACCATACGGCATCAAAACCATATACGTATGCCGAAGTTTCGAAATATTACGATTTACGCAAAGCGAATGAAAATCTGATGAAACCAAAAACCAGTTGGTTCGGACGGAAATTGTGGAATGAAAACCTCGTACAGATCCAGGGCGAAGGCTATTGGTTTACGATGAATCCGATTTTCGACCTGCAAGCCGGAAAAGCCAGCGGCGAAAAATCACAAAACACCTACATCAACACCAGAGGTTTACAGATCCAGGGTGGTTTGGGCGAACAAATCAATTTTACGACTACAATTTACGAAAGCCAGGGCCGTTTTGCCGATTATTACAACCGATATGCAGAGTCGATTGCGCCCTCTGGAGGAAATCCGGCTGTCATTCCGGGAATCGGAATTGCAAAAAGGTTCAAGACCGATGCGTATGACATGCCGATGGCCGAAGCGAATATTACGTACACACCAAATAAAACGTTCGACATCCAATTGGGTTACGGAAGGAATTTTATCGGCGACGGTTACCGTTCCCTGCTTACGACTGATGGCGTGAGCCCGTATCCGTATTTTAAGATCAATACGAATTTCTGGAAAATCAAATACACCAATACATACATGTTCCTGAAAGACGTGCGCAATGATGTGACTGATGAAAGAGGTGTGTATGCGACAAAATACATGGCCAACCATTACCTGAGCTGGAACGCAACTAAGAGGTTGAACATCGGGCTTTTCGAATCGGTGGTTTGGGCGAATTTAAACAACCGCGGCTTCGATTTTAGTTTTGTGAACCCGATTATTTTTTACAGATCGGTCGAGTTTGCATCGTCTTCAAAAGCAGGAAATGCGCTATTGGGCCTGACCGGTAAGTACAAAATCACGAACCAATTCAACGCTTACGGACAGTTTTTAGTTGATGAATTTTCATCAAAGGATATTTTTGGGAACGAAAAAAGCTGGAAAAATAAATTGGGCTATCAGGTTGGTTTGAAATATTTTAACGCTTTCAACATCGACCATTTATTGCTTCAGGCAGAATACAACCACGTGCGCCCTTATGTGTATTCACATAGCGATCCGTTGACGAATTACGGGCATACCAACCAAAGCCTCGGACACCAATGGGGCGGGAACTTTAGTGAAGTGATTGCCATTGCACGGTACCATAAAGGCCGTTATTTTGCCGATGCCAAGGTGACTTTCGGAACACGCGGCCTCGATTTTAATACCGCAACCGATTCGCTGAATTACGGCGGAAATATTTACCGCGATTATGACGAACAGCGTGCAGGCGAAAAAGGGGTGAAAATCGGGCAGGGAAATAAAACTTCTATTTTTATTGCCGATGTGCAGGCGGGTTATCTGGTAAATCCTTCAACGAACTTAAAAGTTTTTGCCGGACTGATCTACAGGAATTTTGATCCGACGCAGAATACTTTGACGACTTTTAAGGAAAGTACGACGTGGTTTTCTTTCGGGGTAAGGTCGGATATTTTTAACTGGTATTTCGATTATTAGCAGTTTGTATTTCGACTTTTTGTCATTTTTCGAAACTGCTGGTTTTTTGTGATTGCTTTGTTGTGATTTACTGACTTTACCAGTATCTTTGCGCGAGTTTTAGAACCGCTAATGAAAACTGCATTGAACGCAACGGCAAACCCATTTTCCATCAAATCCGTTTTTACCGATTTTAAAGAAATCACCAAGGCCGGATTGGCGGTGAGCGTTTTGTTTTCGTCAATTGCAGGATATTTGCTCGGTTTTGATGAAGCGCATCCTTTTTCGTGGACGGTGTTATTCATGCTCACTGTTGGCGGTTACTGCATGGTTGGCGCTTCGAATGCCTACAATCAGGTGATTGAAAAAGACCTTGACAAATTGATGGACCGTACGAAGAACCGACCGGTTCCTTCAGGCAGAATGTCGCCGAATATGGCGTTGTTCGTGGCGAGTTTGCTCACAATCATCGGATTAATCCTTTTGTATCTGATCAATCCGAAAACAGCCATGTTTGGCGCAATTTCCATTTTTCTTTATACGAGCGTGTATACACCGCTGAAAACGATGACGCCTTTGTCGGTTTTCGTAGGTGCATTTCCAGGTGCGATTCCGTTCATGCTGGGCTGGGTTGCTGCGACAGGCGATTTTGGCATTGAAGCCGGAACGTTATTTTTGATTCAGTTTTTCTGGCAGTTTCCCCACTTTTGGGCGATCGGGTGGTTTTTATACGACGATTATGAAAAGGCAGGATTTTTCATGTTGCCTTCAGGAAAAAAGGACAAATCGACCGCATTGCAGGTTATTTTATATACCGTTTGGCTCATCATTGCTTCATTGCTGCCTGTTTTGGGTTACACGGGGAAACTCCACATTTCATTCGTTTCTGCCGGAATTGTATTTTTATTGGGGCTTTGGATGTTGGTATATGCGGTTAAATTATACAAGTTGAGAACACCGAAAGCCGCGCGTACATTGATGCTGGTCAGCGTTTCGTATATCAGCCTGCTGCAAATCGTTTACATTATAGATAAATTTTTAAGATAAAAAACATGAGTATGACAATGACTTTGGAAGAACATAAAGCCAGGAGCGCGCGATCGGCCAAACTGATCCTACTGTTTGCGATGGTGAGCATGACAATGATGTTTGCCGGACTCACGAGTGCCTTTGTGGTGAGCAAATCAAGAGCCGACTGGTTGAAGGATTTTCAGATGCCGAGCGCATTTTTCGCGAGTACTTTGATGATTATCTGCTGCAGCATTACGTTTCATCTGGCAAAAAAATCGATACAAAAAGACAACAGAAGCGCGACTACTTCATTTCTTTTGGCTACTTTAGCGTTGGGAATTTTATTTGTGGTTTTGCAGTTCGTTGGCTTCGGCCAGATTGTAGAAAGAGGCTATTATTTTACCGGCAGCGAAAGCACCATCACGACAACTTTCCTTTATGTGGTGACGGTTACGCACCTGGCGCACCTTGCTGGAGGATTGATTTCGCTTTTAATTATAATTTATAATCATTTTAAACAAAAATACAATTCATCTCAAACCCTTGGAATAGAGCTAGGTGCCATGTATTGGCATTTTCTCGACGTATTGTGGGTGTATTTGTTTTTATTTTTATATTTCTTTAAATAAGAAAAAAACGTAAATTTGGGAACTTTTTAACGAATAACTTTTATGGGAGCGACAGTTACAACTGCAAATACTGGAGAAAAAACCTGGGGCGGCGGAAACGAGCCATTAGGAGCGAGTTATGGAAAACTGATGATGTGGTTTTTCATCGTATCGGATGCACTAACCTTTTCGGGATTCCTTGCTGCTTACGGATTTTCAAGATTCAAATTCATTGAAACCTGGCCGTTGCCGGATGAAGTATTTACCCACTTTCCGTTTATGCACGGTGTTGAAGCGCCAATGTATTATGTGGCGTTAATGACTTTTATCCTGATTTTCTCTTCTGTAACGATGGTTTTGGCAGTTGATGCCGGACACCATTTGAACAAAGCAAAAGTCGCTTTCTACATGTTCTTAACGATTATTGGAGGTTTGATCTTCGTTGGCTCACAAGCCTGGGAGTGGAAAAACTTCATCAAAGGCGAATATGGCGCAGTCGAAACCAAAGGCGGAAGCCTGCTGCAATTCGTTGATGCGACAACTGGAAAAAGAGTGAAATTGGAAGATTTTGCTGCCAAACTTCCGGAAGAAAGAACGCAATTGACACGCAGCAAAGGCAGATGGTTTATGGAAGAAAGTTCGCTTCCAACGTATTCAGTTGCTGAAGTGCAGGAAGGTTTCAAAACGCATCCAAACATTCGCGTGCGTACGGAAACGATTTACAAAGACGATGCTGCCGCTAAAAAAGATACCAAAGTAGACCATACTTTAAGCCACCACAAACACAAGACGGTTTTAACAAGGGAAGAATCTGCGTTGAGATTGGAGAATGCACATTTGGTTGTAGAAGGTGCAAACCTGACAAGAAACGAATACGGAAGCAAATTGTTTGCTGATTTCTTCTTCTTTATTACCGGTTTCCACGGATTCCACGTATTTTCAGGGGTTATCATCAACATCATCATTTTCTTCAATGTTATTTTAGGAACCTACGAAAAAAGAAGAAGCTACGAAATGGTAGAGAAAGTTGGTTTGTACTGGCACTTTGTCGATTTGGTTTGGGTATTTGTATTCACATTCTTCTACTTGGTTTAATTTTCAAAAATTATTATTATGTCACACGATAAGCACGAACACGTATCAAATCTTGGAAGAATCTGGAAGGTTTTCGGAATTCTTTCAGTCATTACGACCTTCGAAGTAGCCATGGGTATTGTGAAGCCGGATGTTCTCCACATGAACAATTTCCTAAGCATGAATTTGCTGAACTGGCTTTTCATCATTCTTACTTTGGTAAAAGCATATTACATCGTTTGGGCGTTTATGCACATGGAAGGCGAAAAAGCAAGCCTTCGCTGGACGGTTGTCGCCCCGATCATTTTCCTGGTTTTGTATTTACTCTTCATCCTTTTGGTGGAAGCAGATTATATTTATGAGGTTTTTAAAAATGCCACTATAAAATGGAATTTTTAACAGCATATTAATTCACAAAAAAAGACGGTATTACACCGTCTTTTTTTATTTTTGTACCGCAATAATGCTTCCCTTCCGATGAAAAAAAATATCGTTCTTTTTGTGCTTTTTATTCTTCCCATTGGCGCGTATCTTTTTTTTGCAACCGGAGTCAACGGATTTACGCATTTGCCGATTGTCACTAAAAAAGTACCGGATTTCGGGGATTGGCATTCGCTTAGAAATGAAAAAGTTTCCCTTGACAATAAAATTACGATTTTGGGTTTTGGCGGATTCGATCTGATGAAAAACCGCGGCAATATTTTCAACCTGAATGAGAAAATTTACCAGCAATACCATTCGTTTACCGATTTGCAGTTTGTCATGATTTGTCCTGTCCGAAAAGAACAAGATGCGCAGAAAATTGTCGATGCGCTCGGAGCTACGACCGACATGAGCCAATGGCATTTCATCTTTGCCAAACCCGAAGAGATTTCGAATTATTATTCCCAACTCAAACTTCGCGAAAACCTCAATGCAGACCTCGGAACCGAAAACGTTGTGATCATCGACAAAGAAAGAAACCTTCGCGGAAGAAACGGTAAAGACGATTACAAAGATGCTTACAGCACATTTCATCCCTCAGATCTGAGCAACCAAATGCTCGACGATTTCAAGATTGTGCTTTACGAATACCGCGCTGCACTCAAAAAGAACCACAACGCTACCAAAAAGGAATTTAAAGACTAAAACATGCTTAAAAATAAATCATATATCGGAATTTCATTGGTCATTTTGATCTTCGGAATTTATGCCGTTCCGAGAATCATCGAACGCGTCAAAGGAAACGACATTGTCAAAGGCGACCGATTGGACAATATTTCAAACAATGGCAAATCTGACGCAAAATTACTAACGATCAAACCTGCACCAAAATTTCAGCTGACCGATCAAAACAACAAAACGATCACAAACGCCGATTATCTTGGAAAGGTTTATGTCTTGGAATTTTTCTTCACCACTTGCCCGTCCATCTGTCCGAAAATGAACATGAACATGATCGACATCCAGAATAAGTTCTTCGGAAACCCGAATTTTGGCCAGGTATCGATCACGATCAATCCTGAAAACGACACACCGGCCGTTTTAAAATCACACGCTGATCTATTGGGCGTAAAATCTTCAAACTGGCATTTCCTGACGGGCGACAAAGCTTATATTTATGACATCGCAAACAAAGGTTTCAACCAATATGCAGGCGAAAACGCCAAAGTAAACGGCGGTTTTGAACATTCCGGTTTGTTCGCATTGGTAGACAAAAAAGGAAACATCCGTTGCAGAAGAGACGCTTCCGGAAACCCGATCTTATATTACGACGGCATCGAAAAAGAAGGCGTAAAAGCCATTCAGCAGGACATCGCAATTTTACTCGAAGAATAATGGAACAGCCATCTGCAGAACACAAATACAACAAATGGATCGTTGCCGTTTCAATCATTATTCCGGTTGCGGTTGCGGTATTATTCAGCGTCAAGCTTAAAGATTTCGGAATCGATGTCACGCCACTAAACTTTTTGCCTCCAATTTACGCCACGATCAACGGCATTACCGCCATTGTTCTAATCGCCGGAGTCATTTCCATCAAAAACGGAAACCAAAAACGCCACCAACAATTGATGACCACTGCCATCGCATTGTCGCTTTCTTTTCTTGTGATGTATATTGCATATCACATGACCGCGGTTTCAGCTGTTTTCGGAGATGCCAACCATGACGGATTATTAGATTTAACTGAAAAAGCAAACGTAGGCTGGACGCGTGGATTGTACCTTTTCATTTTACTAACACATATCTTGCTTTCTATAATTATCGTTCCATTGGTGCTGGTGACTTACGTTCGTGCCTTGGCGCAGCGGTTTGACAGGCATAGGAAAATTGCCAGGATTACGTTTCCGATTTGGTTGTATGTCGCTGTCACAGGCGTTGTGGTTTATTTAATGATCGCTCCTTATTATGTTTAAGTCAGGCGTAATGCATAAGGCAAAAGGCAAAAGGCCTGGATTGCGGATAAGTTTGACGATGTTATTCATGTTTCTTGGCTCTTGTTTTTTTTCTTCAAAAGCAAATGCCCAATGTGCGATGTGCCGCGCGGCACTTGAAACCGAAGGCAACAAATCGAAAGGCGAAGCGGTCAATGACGGCATCGTTTACCTGATGCTGGTTCCGTATATTTTAGTCGGCGGCATCGGTTATGCGGTGTACCGGATGAATAAAAAGAAAAAATAAGCATTAAGTCCATTAGAATTCGCGTTCTTAATGAAACTTAATTTCTTAATGGTTCAAATTTTAATTAATTTGACTATTTCAAACCGTCAACGGTTATACTGACTGCGCCATTCATTTTTACAAAGGCAATGATCGCTTTATTGGTCAGCTGGATTTTCTGGAACTGAATGTCGTCAATCGATCCGTTCACAAAAACGCCCGGCATCGGGGAATAATTCTTTAAATATTGCATCACATTTTGCTTGCCTTCATCCAAATTCGGCTTGATCGAATACCGGCAGCTTTCCTGGATTTTTCGCAACACATAACCCGAAGCCAGCCAGTTTGCAGTACGCATCAACTTGCTTTTGGTATCGATTGCATAATCGAGTTTGTCAAAAAAGACTTCTTTCGTCTGGTCGTTATACTGCGGAAATCCGGCCAGATAAATCGTGCCGTTGATGCTTCCGAGCAAATCCAAAGCAATGATCATTTTACCATCTTTATGCCAGATGTTCACATTCTGGACTTTCACTTTTTTGCTATCCGATCCAAATTCCTGCCCGGCAAAATTCTTCGTCATGATCTTCGAAGCATCCTGATACGTCGAAACCGCGACAATATTTGCCGTAATATTCTGAGGCATTTTTGCAACCGGTTTCAACACGATTTTATTGCGGTCGAATTTGGTCGCAGGCTTTTGCCCGATAAGCGTTTCGATCGTACATTTTAAGCCCATTTCAAACGAGATCGTTTCTTTCTGGAGTTTGGATTCGGTTGTGTACAATTCAACCGGAACGACGCGAAGCCAACTCTCATAAGCTTCGTTCATCTGAAAAGGCTGGCAGATTTTTTCAAGCGCATCAAGTACATTCGGCTTGAAATCCATCGATTTTGCAATCGCATCGTCGATGCTTTTCTCGATTTTTGATTTGAACAATCGAATTGTCGGATTGATCACATACGTAATTGGAACGGCTTTTCCCATGATGTTGATCGACGGACTTTCGTTCCAGTCAAACGATTTGAGTTCGGTGTTGGTGTTGAGTTTCCAATTGGTTAAACCCACGTCGCTGATTAAAGTAATGACACCATTTAAATTGAATTCCCGCGTGTCGTATAGCGCGATTCCGAGTTTGCTCGTGCCGATTCTGTATTTCACATACGCTTTCAAGGGAAGCACCGTTTTTATTTTCCCTTTTTCATTTTGCAACGCAATCGGCGCAAGCTTCCAGATCTTGACTTCATAATCGTCATCGGCGATGTTGTTGTCTTCATAAATCAATCCGGTAAGCAATTTATTTGTTTGGTTTTCGATGTCTTTAAGTTTGATTGAAATCGGCAGATCAATAAATGAAGTGGTGTTTTCATACACCAACGGTGAAGCGTCATCGGGCTCCGGTTTTAAAGCAGCGATTTTCTGGGTCGAACCACAGCCTGATAATATTGTCAGTCCGAATAAAATAAATAGCAGGTAGATTTTCTTTTGCATTGCGATTTTTAATTGATGGGTAAAATTAATCAAACGGCTTATATAATTTCTTTTTTGTGTAACATTTTCCCAAACTTGAAGTCTTATGAAGTTGTTGTAAGAATTTTTTATTAACATTTTGTTATAATATTTTACTTACAAAATCGTTTAATATTGTGCCAAAACCAGCAAGCCATGATTGAGATTAAAGACCTTCACAAGTCATATAAAACCGGAAGTTCTGAACTCCACGTTTTAAAAGGAATTAATTTCAGTGTCAAAGAAGGCGAGCTTGTTGCGATCATGGGTTCTTCGGGTTCCGGAAAATCGACTTTGCTCAATATACTCGGGATTCTCGACGAAGCCGATTCGGGGAGTTATGTTTTGGATAATGTCCCGATCAAAAACCTCAATGAAACCGTGGCTTCCAAATACAGAAACCAATTTCTGGGTTTCATTTTCCAATCATTCAACTTAATCAATTATAAAAGTGCCCTCGATAATGTTGCGCTTCCATTGTATTATCAAGGTGTAAAACGCAATGAGCGTAATGAAACTGCAATGTCTTATCTGAAAAAAGTTGGCCTTGAGTCGCATTCGCACCATTTGCCAAACGAACTTTCAGGCGGACAAAAACAACGTGTTGCGATTGCACGCGCACTGGCTTCGCATCCCAAAGTATTATTGGCCGATGAGCCAACAGGCGCTTTGGATACCAAAACTTCTTATGAAGTCATGGAACTCATACAAGGCATCAACGACGAAGGAAAAACCATCCTGATCGTGACCCACGAACCCGATATTGCCGCAATGTGCAAACGCAATGTGGTCCTGAAAGACGGACTCATCATCGACGATAAAATGGTAGAACAGGTAAGGGTTTCGGCTTATGTTTAACATCGAACGCTGGCAGGAAATTTTCGAGGCGATCGCCAAAAACAAGCTGCGGACCTTCCTGACCGGGATTTCTGTCGCGTCGGGAATTTTCATTTTAGTGATCTTGCTCGGTGTTGGAAAAGGGCTTCAAAACGGGATCGAAAAGCAATTTGAGCGCGATGCCGCCGGAATCATCGAAGTGTGGAGCGGCGTGACAAGCAAAGAATACAAAGGTTTGAATCCGGGAAGGCAGATCCAGTTTCACAACAGCGATTACAACATGTCGGTTCAGAAATTCGGCCCGAAACTCGACAAGAAAGCATCGACTTTTAATTTCTGGAACGGCGCGGTCGCGTATGGCAAAGAAACCGGAAATTACCAATACCGAGGCGTGTATCCCGATTATCAGTTTATTGAAAATGCGACGATCACACAAGGCCGTTTCATCAACAACAATGATGTTGCGCATTTTGAAAAAGTAGGCGTGATCGGCGAAAAATTGCGGATGGATTTGTTTAAGGATAAAAGTCCGCTTGGCAAAGAAATTACCATTCAGGGCATTCCGTTTAAAGTCGTTGGTGTATTCAGCGATCCTGCCGGAGAACGCGAAGAAACCCGGATTTACCTTCCAATCAGTACGACACAGAAAGTTTTTGGCGGTGGCGATAAGATCAGCAACTTGTTTTATACGCTTAAAAAAACAGACAACTACGACGAAGCATTGGCACAATCCGAAAAGTTTACTGAAGATTTAAAGCAACTCCTAAGAGGCAAAAATACGATTGCACCTGATGATGAAAGCGCTTTGGGCGTACACAATTCGGTTGTTGAAGCGAAGCAATTTTACGACCTGAATTTATACATCAGATTGTTTTTCTGGTGGGTTGGCATTTGTACGATCATTGCCGGAGTTGTTGGCGTCAGCAACATTATGTTAATCATCGTAAAAGAACGCACCAAAGAAATCGGCATCCGGAAAGCGCTTGGTGCCTCGCCGGTTTCCATCATCGCGATGATTCTACACGAATCGATTTTCATCACAACCATTGCCGGATTTGTCGGATTGCTGATGAGTTTGTTGTTGCTTGAAATTGTCGGGCCGATGATTAAAAGCGAGTATTTTTTAAATCCGCAGGTCGATTTTAGCGTAGCAATCACAACCTTGATTTTACTCGTATTCGCCGGGGCGTTGGCCGGATTTTTCCCAGCCTACCGCGCCGCAAAAATAAAACCGATTGTAGCACTAAGAGACGAATAATGATGTTTGACAGGGATAAATGGAATGAAATTATTGAAGCGCTGACGGCCAATGTGTTCCGTACGGTGCTCACGGCTTTTGGTGTGTTCTGGGGGATTTTTATATTGGTAATTTTGCTCGCAGCCGGAACCGGACTTGAAAATGGCGTCAAAAAAGGATTTGCCGGAATCGCTACAAACACCATGTTCATGTGGACGCAATCGACGTCAAAAGCGTATAAAGGCCTGCCTCAAAACCGCCAGTTTCATTTTAAAAACAACGATGTCGATGCCTTAAAAAGCAAATTTCCCGACCTGCTTTACGTTTCGCCAAGAAACCAGCTCGGCGGGTTTGAAGGTTCGAACAACGTCATCCGTGGCACAAAAACCGGCGCTTACAATATTTATGGCGATTATCCTGAACTGACTTCTCAGGAAGCCATGGACATTACCAAAGGCCGTTTCATCAATTACGGTGACATTAACGGCAAACGAAAAGTAGCCGTGATCGGGCAGGGCGTTATTGACGAAATGTATCTGAAAGGCGAAGAAGTCATTGGAAGCTACATTAAAGTCAACGGTGTCAATTTTATGATCGTCGGTGTATACAAATCCAAAGGAAATAACAACGGGAATGCAGAATCGGCACAGAAAAACATTTTCATTCCGTTTACGACGTTCCAGCAGGCATTTAATTTTAACGATGTCGTCGGATGGATGGCGATCACAGCAAAAGACGGCGCTTCGATCACCGATTTAAAGCAAGGCATATTCGATTTCTTAAAAGCACGCCATTCGATCAGCCCGGATGATGAAAGAGCGATCGGGAATTTCGATCTGTATGCAGAATTCAGCAAAGTTATGGGCTTATTCCTGATCCTGAAATTTATCGCTTACTTTGTCGGAACTTTAGTCTTGCTTTCGGGAGTCATCGGAATTTCGAATATTATGCTCATTGTTGTCAAAGAACGAACAAAGGAAATCGGAATTCGCCGTGCCATCGGTGCCACGCCGGGAGCTATCCGTACACAAATTTTAACCGAAGCCATATTTTTAACGATCATCGCCGGAATGGCCGGAATCGCAGTAGCCACTGGCTTGCTCGTCGGTGTCAATGCGATGCTCGATTCGATGCCATCCGAAGATATGATGTTTGCGAACCCAAGTGTAAATCTCGGCGTTGTATTTATCGCATTAATGATCTTGGTCGGTTCAGGCTTGCTCGCAGGCTTTATCCCGGCGCAAATCGCGATCAGCATCAAACCCGTCGACGCACTCAGAACAGAATAAAAATCATCAATCATAACAAAACCCAACAATGAAAAAAGGAATCACCATAACAGTTTTAATTTTGATCGCCGCCGTTTTTTTTGGTGCGCTGTATTATCTGTACGCCAAAAACCAGCAATCGCCGATTGTCTTTGAAACCGAAAAACCCGAAACCAAAACGATCGTCAAAACGACCATTGCAACCGGAAATATCGTTCCCGATGAAGAAGTTTTGATCAAGCCTAACATCTCCGGAATTATCGAAGCCGTGTACATCAAAGCCGGAGAAAGCATCAAAGCCGGCGATCCGATTGCGAAAATTCGCGTCGTGGCGAATGTGTCGAGTGTTAGCAGTTCCCAAAATCAGGTGACAGCGGCCAAGATCGCATTGGACAACCAGGAAAAATTATACAAAAGGCAAAAAACATTGTTTGACAAAGGCGTCATTTCTGCAAATGAATACGACGCTGCCGAAGTCGCTTACAGCCAGGCGAAACAAACCTACAACGCTTCAAAACAAGGTTTGGATATCGTGAAAACAGGAACATCGGCGCAACTGGGAACGTATGCGAATACACTCATCAAATCGACCGTGACCGGAATGGTGCTTGATGTTCCGGTGAAAGTCGGGAACCAGGTCATTGAAAGTAATAATTTCAACGAAGGAACCACAATCGCGACTTTAGCCGATGTCGGGAAAATGATTTTCGTAGGCAAAGTCGATGAATCGGAAGTGGGAAAGATCAAGGAAAAACTGCCAATCGAAATTACGGTTGGCGCGATCGAAAACAAAAAATTCGAAGCCATATTGCAATACATCGCGCCGAAAGGAAAAACGGAAAACGGTGCGATCCAGTTCGAAATCAAAGGCGCACTGACGAATCGCGATACGACTTTCATCCGCGCGGGGCTGAGCGCCAATGCTTCGATCATTCTGGACAAAGCCGAAAATGTACTTGCCATCAAAGAAGGTTTGGTGCAATTTGATGAGAAAACCCAAAAGCCGTTTGTAGAAGTCGAAACATCGGCACAAAAATTTGAAAAGCGCGACGTGGTTTTGGGTGTGAGTGACGGCATTTACGTCCAGATTAAAAGCGGCATCAAAGCCTCTGACAAGATCAAAGTGTGGAATCAAGGCCTGAAAAAAGACGACGAAAAACCACAATAAATCGCTTCAAAAGAATTCCATTTTTTAGAAAAATTTTAAATTTGTGCAGTACCTTTGCTGCGCTTTCATTCAGAATAGATATGAAAAAAATCAATTGTATCGGTTTCATTTTATTGTTGCTGTCGGGACTTTCTTCTCAGGCGCAGGCCAAAAAATGGACCATTGAAGAATGCGTCAATTATGCGCTTGAACATAACATTTCGATCAAGCAAACCGACCTCGATACCAAAGTAGCCAACATTGACAAAAATGCGGCTTTTGGGAGTTTTCTTCCGGCAGTCAATGTCACGGGAAACCATTCGTGGAATATTGGTCTGAATCAAAATATCACGACCGGACTTTTGGAAAATGAAACGACACAGTTTACATCGGCACAACTCAATGCCAATGTTGACATTTTTAAAGGGCTTCAAAACCAAAACCGTTATAGGCGTGCGAATCTGGCGATCATTTCGGCTCAATACCAATTGACGAAAATGCGGGATGATGTTTCACTGAATGTCGCAAATGCTTTTTTGCAGATTTTATTCAATAAAGAAAATATTAAAGTCCAGAAAGAACAGCTTGCGAACAACGAAAGGCAATTCCAGCGCACACAGGAATTGGTCAATGCAGGTTCGGTTCCAAGAGGCGATTTATTGGATATCAAAGCGACCGTCGCCGACAACAAACAAAAGGTAATCTTAGCCGAAAATGCCTTTCTGATTTCCAAATTAAGCCTTGCACAATTGCTGCAGCTTGAGGATTTCCAGAATTTTGACGTAGCCGATGAAAATTACGAAGCCAAACAAAGCGAAGTGATGTTCCAGACTCCGGATGCGATTTACAAAAAAGCACTCGAAGAAAGGGTAGAAGTGAAGTTGGCAAAAGCCAATCTAGAGGTGGCCACGAAAGATGTGACGATTGCAAAAGGCGCTTACCTGCCAAATTTAATCGGGTTTTACAGTTTCAGTTCGCGTGTGGGTTATTCCGATCGCGTTACGGGAGTTGTACCGGATACTCAGAATCCATTTTCTACCATTGGGGTCGTACAAGGAACAAATCAGGCCGTTGTAGAGCAGAATTATACGACGGTTTTGGGAAATCCGCTTCCGTTTTTCACGCAGTTTAATGACAATAAAGGACATAATTTCGGATTGCAATTGAATGTTCCTATTCTGAATGGCTTTTCTGTCAAGAACAATGTCGAGCGTTCGAAAGTCGCATTGGAACGTTCGAAAATCGCATTGGCGCAAAGCCAACTTGACCTTGAAAGAAATGTTTACCAAGCTTTTACAGATGCAAACGGCGCGTTCAATTCGTATGAATCGGCAGTCGTGGCTTTGGAAGCCCGGGAAAGTGCCTTCAATTATGCGAAAGAAAGATATGCGGTCGGAATGATGAATGCTTTTGATTTCAACCAGGCGCAGAGTTTGTTTTCCAATGCACAATCGGAAGTTTTAAGAACCAAATACGATTATATTTTCAGGACCAAAATCGTCGAATTCTATTTCGGAATCCCGATCACGAAAAAACCATAAACCATGTCTAAAAAATCTACTTACCTGCTTGTTGGCGCTGCCGTTGCCTTAGTTGTTGTCCTGCTCATCCTTTCGAAAATGGGCTTTATCGGCAATAAAGACAAAGGCAAAGAAGTCGAAGTGGCACAGGTAGACCAGATGACCATCATTGAAACCGTTTCGGCGACGGGAAAGATCCAGCCGGAAATTGAAGTGAAAATTTCATCGGAAGTTTCTGGCGAAATTATCTCATTGCCTGTAAAAGAAGGGCAAGTCGTGAAGAAAGGTGATTTGCTCGTTAAAATTAATCCCGATTTGTATACTTCAGGTTATAATAGAACTTTGGCCGGACTTTCAGGAACCAAAGCAGGATTGAGCCAGGCCGATGCTTCATACAAAGAAGCAAAAGCCAACTTCGACCGGAATAAAACACTATTTGAAAAAGGCATTATTTCAAGATCGGAAGGGGACAAAGCGATCTCGGTGTTTGAAAGTGCGCAGGCATCAAAACAATCAGCATATTATAACGTTCAAAGCGCTTCTGCAACGGTAAATGAAGCCAAAGACAATCTTGGGAGAACGACGATTTATGCGCCTGCAGACGGAACGATTTCGATGCTGAACGTCGAATTGGGCGAACGTGTTTTAGGCACGCAGCAAATGACTGGAACTGAAATCCTTCGGGTGGCCAATCTCAACAATATGGAAGTGGAAGTCGATGTGAATGAAAACGACATTGTTAAGATTAACGTGGGCGATTCGGCCAATGTGGAAGTGGATGCGTATCTGAAAAAGAAATTCAAAGGAATTGTTACCAGTATCTCAAATTCGGCAAGTACCGCTTTAACCGCCGATCAGGTAACGAATTTTAAGGTAAAAGTCCGGATTTTAAAAGAATCATATCAAGATTTGACTGCTGGAAAACCGGCAAGCTATTCGCCATTCAGGCCGGGAATGACCGCGACCGTTGACATTATGACCAAACGAAGGGAAAATGTTGTAGGTGTTCCGATTAGTGCCGTTGTCGTAAAATCGGATACGGCGGCAGTGAAAGACATTAAAGTAGACGATCCGAATTCGGAAGAAAATAAAGTGAAACCGAAAAGCGACAAAAAATTCGAATGCGTTTTTGTAAAAGTCGGTGACAAATCAAAAATACGCATCATTAAAACCGGCATTCAAGACGATACGAATATTGAAGTGACCGAAGGCCTGAAAAAGGGCGATGTTGTGATTGTCGGGCCATACACCACGGTGACCAAAGACCTGAATTCAGGTGATAAAGTGATGGTTGCCGATAAAAATAAAGACGTAAAAAAATAATGGCTTACATTCTCAATATAGAAACGGCGACAAAAAACTGTTCGGTTTCTCTCTCAAAAGACGGAGCAACAATCGTTTGCAAGGAAATGGCAGAGCAAGGGTATTCCCATGCCGAAAAGCTGCACGTTTTTATTGAAGAAGTCCTTCGCGAAGCCGGTTTAAAATTTAAAGATTTGGCTGCGATTGCAGTCAGCCAGGGCCCGGGTTCTTATACCGGCTTGCGCATTGGGGTCTCTGCGGCCAAAGGTCTGGCCTTTGCATTGGGCATTCCGTTGATCGCTGTAGATACTTTGGCAGTTCTTGCGGCTCAGGCAAACGTTTCAGACGGTTTCATTGTTCCGATGATCGATGCCCGGAGAATGGAAGTGTACAGCGCCATATTTGATGCCAATCTTCAAAAAATCCGCGAAGTAAAAGCAGAAATTATTACCGAAGATTCATTCTCTGAAATTGAGTCTAAAATATACTTTGTTGGCGATTGCCTCGAAAAATGCAAAACGGTTTTGGTTAAAAGCAACTTCATTTTTTTAGATGAAATCATCTACCCATCGGCAAATGAAATGTCGGCTTTGAGCTACTCCAGCTATCAAAAAAACGATACGGTTGATGTCGCTTATTTTGAGCCTTACTATCTGAAAGACTTTATGATTGCTGCAAAATGCAATTAATTTGCGGCTAAAAAATCTACAATCTTAGCCATGTCGCTTTCTTTGCCGAAATCAATTTTATTATCTTTCAAATACGTTTCAATCGCTTGTTTTTTATCCGGAAACATTTTCGAAAGCGCCTTTTTGGAATCGGGAAATTCAGAAACGCCAGCGGTTCCATTTTTAAAATAATATGTTTTTGACATGTTGATGTAACGGGCAGGCGTATCTTTTTCGAACGAAGTCTTGGCAGTTGTAGCAGCCGATAACAGGATATTGTCTTTCTTGTATAGCGCAAAATCCCCTTTTTCATGACACAACAGCAGATAGCCATAGGATAAGCTATTTTTTCTGTTTGTATATTGCAGGAGTGTGTATTTGTTTTCGGCAATCGTAATGGGGCTAAAGTCTTCGGTTTTATCAAGCACAAGCGTGTCACCTTTGGCAATGAATTCGAACTCATCAGCAAATGCATTGTACCGCAGTAAGGCAGATGTATTGGTTTTGGCGACTGTAGCCTTTGAAAATTTATCCTGGGCATAAGGCGAACCCTCAGGCTTGTCATGTTTTTTTATTTTATTGACCAGGCTTGAGCCGGTAATCCGGATGTCTTCAAGCCGCTCCTGGGCTGAAACTGCAACAGTATAAAAAATGGCAATCAAGCTGGCAAGGAATATATTTTTCATAAGGGTAATTTAAGATGGATGATTTTTTTTAAGCAATAAATCAGGAAAGTTTTAGAGCAAGCCGATGATTTTGATCAAATCGCCCTCATTCCCGAAATCAATTTTATTTGCTTTAAAGTAAGTTTCGAACACTTGTTTTTTATCAGGGAACATTTTGATTAGCGCTTTTTTGGAATCTGGAAATTCAGTCGTATTGCCGTTCGGCATTTTTAAAAAGTAGCCGTCTTCGGCCTTTGAATATCTTGCAGGCATGTCTTTTTCAAAAGTCGTTTTTGCTATTTTTCCCTCAATCAGATTGATGTTTTCTTTTTTGTATAATGTAAAATCTGACTTTGTGTACAATTCTACCAAATAGCCATTATTCAAACTGTTTTCCCGATTGGTATACACCGTAAGCCTGTATTTTTTATTGTTGTTAAAAGTAATGCTTGCAAAATCTTCATTTTTATCAAGAACCAAGGTGTCGCCTTTTTTTGAAATGAATTCAAATTCATCCTTAAAAACATTATACCTCGCATTGGTATGCACTTTAATATTGTCGATCATTGCCGGCGCAAACATACTTTGTAAATAAGGTGAACCAATAGGTTTATTTTTTTGCTTTGCAGGATTCCAGAATGTTCCCCCAACCATTTTTCCTTCCTGTGCAAAAATGGTAGCACTCGATAAAAGCAATGCCAGACTGATAAATAAAATATTTTTCATTCGATTATTATTGGTCTACTAATCTACAATTTTTGTTTTATGTTTTGGAAAATTCTTTGACATAAGGTTGAATCGAAATTCCCGCCGCATCAAAAGCAGTTTTGGCATTTTCAAGAATATCAGAACTCACTTCGCCAAAATCACCTGTTGCCGACCAGGCACGGATTGCAAATTTTATGGAAGAATCAGTCAGTTCTGTAAGGGCAACATCGGGTTTTGGATGCTGGAGCACTTTGGGATGGCTTTCAAGAATTGAGGTCAGAATCGTTTTCGCTTCCTTAATATTGGTGTCGTATGAAACCGAAAATACCAAATCGGTCCTGCGGTTGTGCTGTTGCGAAAAATTGACGATCACGCCATTCGATAAAATCCCATTCGGGATAAAAATCGCCTGGTTGTTTGATGTCAGCAATTGCGTCACAAAAATCTGAATGTCAACAACGGTTCCCGAGACATTCTGCGCCTGGATCGTATCGCCAAGTTTAAACGGTTTAAACATGATGATGAGCATACCGCCCGCAAAATTTGACAGCGAACCTTGTAAGGACAAGCCTACAGCCAATCCTGCGGCGCCCAAAATTGCAACGAAAGACGAAGATTCAATGCCCAGTTTTGAAATCACAGCAATGAACAAAATGATGCGCAATCCCCAAAACATGATGTCCGAAAGGAATTCAATCAGCGTGGGTTCCACATCCCTGCGCACCATAATTTTCCGTGCAAACGAATTGATAAACCGAATCACCCAAATCCCGATAAAAAGGATTAAAAGCGCCGAAATGAGTTTGGGAGAATAATCAATAAGCACTTTAATGGTTGAAGTGGCATATTGGTCTAAATAGTTGATTTCTGTCAGGAGTTTCATCGTAAATAATAAAAAACCTTCCCAAGTTGAGAAGGTTGAATTTGGTATGCAAAAATAAGGTTTTTTTAAAAATTAATCGGCATCTTCCTCAATTCTATTGGTGCTTTGCTCGATTTTATCTTCTGCATCACTAGCCCCATCATTTGCAAAAGCGCTTGCTTTTTCCTTTGCTTCTTCGGCAAGATTTTCCGCTTTGTCAGCAACATTTTCTACAGTTTCTTTTGCAGATGCTTTGGCCTCTTCAAATTTTTCTTCGGCTTTTTCCGAAAGTTCGGTGGCTTTTTCCTTAGCCTCACCAACAAAATTTTCTGCCTGATCTGAAACTGCCGTTGCTTTTTCTTTTACAGCGTCTGCGGCATCTTCCGCTTTGTCTTCGGTTTTATCAGTATAACTGCTGATTTTTTCTTTCGCATTATCTACAAAATCTTCCGCTTTGTCAACGTATGGCGCGGCTGCATCTTTAGCCTGTTCGTATTTGTCTTCTACAAAATCGCTTGCTTTTTCAGCATATTCAGACGCTTTGTCTTTCGCATCTTCAAAAGCATCTTTTGCCTTATCAGCCAATGGCGCTGCGGCATCTTTCGCCTGTTCGTATTTGTCTTCTACAAAATCGCTTGCTTTTTCAGCATAGTCCGAAGCTTTGTCTTTTGCGGTTTCATAAGCGTTTTCAGCCTTATCTCCCCAAGTTTCAGCTTTGTTCTGCGCTTGGTTTACGGCTGCGTTTGTGGTTGTTTCGGCGTTCTCTTTAGATGATCCGAATAAATTTCTGAAAAAAGATCCCAGTCCCATAATTTCTAAGTATTGGTTATCTATCAAACTTACAAAAAAAATGCAAAGGATTTATTTTTAAGGTTTTAAATCTGCTTTGATTTCCGAAAGTGATTTCTTTGGTAAATTGCAAGCCTTGTTGTGGCAGACATAAAAAAGCTTTTCATTTCCGAGAAAACGGTTATTCAAAAAAGGCAGCTTGGTTTCTTTTTCCGAACCTGCAACAATGACATTCGGCAAGTATTCCAGATTGATGTACTTTAGGTTTTGGATGGCTTCGCTTCCGCAGATGGCAAGTTCCCGGCTTTGATCGGAATCCTTCAAAAACAAATACAGCCAGTTCGAAAATGCCGATGGATAATCGATTTGCGGAACTATATGCTGCAGCATTTTCGTGGCGGTTTCATCATAGAACGGATTTTCAAAATAGATGGAAAGCTTGTGCAGGTTGGTTGCCATCACCGAATTTGAAGCCGGGATCACATTGTCTTCGGTTTCATAATGCGGCGCGATCAATTGCTGATCGAGTTTAGAAGTAAATGAGAAAAAAGCACTTTGTTTGTCATAAAAATGGTCAAAGCAATAGTCGGCAAGTTGTTTGGCATGCAAGAGCCATTGTTCGTCAAAAGTCACTTCATACAATGCAATAAACGCTTCACACAACAACGCATAATCTTCAAGATAACCGTTTATCGTACTTTTGCCGTTTTTATAATTGTGCCACAAATGCCCGTCGGGATGCCATTGTTTTTTGATCAAAAAAGCGGCGTTTTTGAGTGCGATTTTTAAATATTCTTCGTTTTGGAAAGCTTTGTAAGCGTCTACAAATCCGGCCAGCATGATGGCATTCCAGGACGTCAGCACTTTGTCGTCGAGGCGCGGCTTGCTTCGTTTTTCGCGTTCGAGATATAATATTTGTTCCCAGCTTTTCTTTTTCTTTTGAAGTTCAGAAACGCTGAGGTTGTTGGTTTGTGCCAATGTTTCGATGCTTTGGTTCTGGATCAAAACATAGTTCTGATGTTCCCAGTGCCCGAAATCATTGATGTTGAAAACCTGCGCAAACAAATCGAAATCGGCTTTGATCAATTCCTGCAATTCCCGTTTGGTCCAGACGTAAAAAGCGCCTTCTTCAAGATGTTTTTCGGCATTTAAACTGTCGGCGTCAAGCGCACAGTAAAAGGCGCCTTCATCCGTCGTCAATTCTTTTGAAACAAATGAGAGCGTCTTTTCTACAATTTCCTGATACAACGGATTTTTGGTTCTTTTGAAAGCATCGGAATACAATGAAACCAATTGCCCGTTGTCGTAAAGCATTTTTTCAAAGTGCGGCACATGCCATCTCATATCTACCGAATATCGGGAAAATCCGCCGTCAACCGTATCGAACAAACCACCGTATGCCATTTTTGTTAAGGTCAGATCGACAAAATCCAACAATTGGGAATCGTCGTTTTCGTAACCATAGCGTTGCAGGAATTTGTAATTGTTCGGCATCATGAATTTTGGCGCGCGCGCCATGCCGCCGAAATCGTTGTCAAAACTTTTTTTCCATTTTTCGATGAGCGGTTTCAGCAAATCCTGGCTCAGTCCGTTTTCTGATTTTTGCGGCTGGATGACCGAAATGCTTTGGATTCCGGCGTGGAGCTTTTCGGCATAATCGATCATTTTTTCAGGATTGTTCGTGTACAATTGCTGCAATTGCTCCAAGGTTTCGATCCATTCTTCTTTTCGGAAATACGTTCCGCCCCAAACCGGACGGCCATCGGGGAGCGTGACCACATTTAACGGCCAGCCGCCGCGCCCGGTCATGATCTGGATCGCTTTCATGTAAGTTGCGTCGATATCGGGGCGCTCTTCGCGGTCGATTTTGATCGAAATGAAATGCGCGTTCATCGTTTGCGCGGCTTCGTCGTTTTCGAAAGTTTCATGTTCCATGACGTGGCACCAATGGCAGGCAGAATACCCGATGGAAACAATGATGAGTTTGTTGCTGGCTGTGGCTTCTGCCAATGTGGTGTCATTCCAGGCTTTCCAGTGCACGGGATTCTGGGCGTGTTGCAATAGGTACGGACTCGTTTCGGATGAAAGTTGGTTCATGAGGTGTGGTTTTAGCCCGGATGGCAGCGGCATCCTTTTATTGCGCGAACCATTTCACTCGTTGGCCGAAATCACAATGGCAATAAAAGATATAGCGGACAGCCGGAAATAGCTTCTGATCCTTCACAGGATGACAAAAAAAGCGCTCCAAAACGGAACGCTTAAATTTACGGATTTTATTGTTGAAAGTTTAGGCGTTTAACGCTTCGACTTTGATGTTTTCGTCGTTCAGCATGTCTTTTAACATGTTTTCGATGCCGCTTTTCAGGGTGAAAGTCGATGACGGACAGCCGTTGCAGGCACCCTGCAAAATGACTTTAACGCGTTTTTCTTCAGGATCATACGAGTCGAAAAGAATGTTTCCGCCATCGGCAGCGACCGCAGGTTTTACATATTCTTCGAGGATATTGATGATTTGCTGCGAGGTCGTATCGAGGTTGTCGAAATTCTTGATTTGCTGTTTTTCGACTTTCGGGCTGGCTGCGATTAGGGCTTCGTCTAAGATCGGGCCGCCATTTTCGATGTAGGATTTGATGAAAGAGCGCAGTTCGATCGTGATGTCGTTCCACTCATACGCATCGTATTTGCTGACAGAAATGTAATTTTCATCGATGTAAATTTCTTTGACATACGGAAAATTGAACAATTCTTTAGCAAGCGGCGAGGCTTTGGTTTCATCGATATTTTTAAATTCGACCGCTGTTTTCGTAACCATTTTATTGACTACGAATTTTAGCGTTGCTGGATTTGGCGTGGTTTCGCCGTACACGGTTACGGGTTGTTTTTTGGCTTTGGTTTCATCGAAGGTTACGATGGTTCCACCATTGTTAACGAAACTTTCGATTTGCTCGGAAACAGCATCCTGAACATCTTCCCATTCGACGATGCTGTAGCGTTCGATCGCGATGAAATTTCCAGAAATGTAAACCGTTTTCACAAAAGGCAAATAAAAAAGCTGCTGGGCCAAGGGCGAGTTTTTTGCCTCATCGATGTTTTTGAATTCAAAACTTTCGTTTTGCGTAATGAAATCGGGGAATTCGAATTTTAAGATGGTGGGATTCTGGGTTTCCCTTATGGTGATTTTTGTCATGGTTGCGTTTATTTTTGCAAATTTAACAAAGATATTTTGAGCGTTTAATTATATTTGGACAATTAAACAAAAATTAACAGCGTTAGGTTTTTTTGAAACAAAAATCCAAGTGCCGAAATTTCCGGCTTTAGGGCTTTAAACATTGATTTTTAACGAATAATCACAGATGTTTCAGGCTGCCGAAACGAGGCAAATGCTTTTAGCCCAATTTTGTTTTTAAACCTACAATTAACAATCGGCTGTGCGCAGCAGATTAAAAAAAGAGTTCAATGAATTTTAAAAAGAGGTACTTATTATTAGTTCTATTTTTTACCCAACTAACCTTCGCCCAGGAAGGAATTGCTGTTTACTCCGATTATTTATCCGATAACTATTATTTGCTTCATCCGTCTATGGCTGGCGCTGCGAATTGTGCAAAAATCAGGCTTACTGCCCGCCAGCAATGGTTTGGACAGGACGATGCGCCTGCTATGCAAACGCTGAGTTTTAATGGCAGGATTGGAGAACAGTCGGGAGCAGGGATCATTGCGTATAATGATAAAAACGGTTACCATTCACAAAAAGGGGTAAAAGTTACTTATGCGCACCACATCATGTTTTCAAGGGATGAGATCGATTTGAACCAATTGTCATTCGGTATGAGCGTTGGCGTGGTACAGAGTTCGCTTGATGAAACGGAGTTCAGGGAATTTGATCCATTGGTTGGCGGAATCGTTCAAAAATATTCTTATTTCAATGTGGATGTTGGTATGTCGTACAATTACCTTGATTTCTATGCACACTTTACGGTGAAGAATGCGGTGGAAACGCGAAGAAAAATATATTCTGAGTATGAAGATGACAATATCAGAAAATTCATTTTCAATACAGGCTATGTTTTTGGTGACGAAGAAAACCTGCTTTGGGAGCCATCGGCCATGTTTCAGTATGCAGAAAGTACAAAAGAATCTGCAGTGGATGTCAACTTAAAAGTGTACAAAACGCTTGAATTTGGATCTTTGTGGGGTGGATTGTCATACAGACGAAGCCTTGACGGCGCGGATTATTTAGACGGACAATCTGTTCAATCCCAAAAACTTCAATACATTACTCCGATATTGGGAATTACGTATAACAACTTTATGGTGTCATATACTTATACCCATCTGGTTGGCGATATTAAATTTGACAACGGTGGTTTTCACCAGCTTACCCTGGGGTGGAATGTCTTCTGTAAAAAAGAAAGATACCACTGTAAATGTCCTGCAATCAATTAAAAAGTTAAACTGTCCCGATCTTCTTCGGGACTATTTTTTTATACTATGCTGATAAAAAAAGTAAACGGCAAAAGCCCTGTAATTCCGGAAGACTGCTATGTCGCGGAAAATGCTACGATTGTTGGAGATGTCACTTTTGGCGATTCCTGCAGTGTTTGGTTTAATGCGGTGATTCGCGGTGATGTGAACAGCATTACCATTGGAAATAAAGTCAATATCCAGGACGGCGCAGTCATTCACTGTACGTATCAAAAGTATGCCACCGTAATCGGGAACAATGTTTCCATAGGCCACAATGCGATCGTTCACGGCTGTACTTTAAAAGACAATGTATTGATTGGTATGGGCGCCATTGTCATGGACAATTGTGTGGTGGAAACCAATTCGATCGTTGCAGCCGGCGCAGTCGTTACGCAAAATACCATTGTAGAATCAGGAACTATTTATGCTGGGGTTCCGGCAAAGAAAGTCAAAGATCTCAATGCTTCTGAATTTGCAGGTGAAATAGAACGCATTTCGAATAATTACGTCATGTACTCCGGTTGGTTTAAAGACGAAAATTAAAAATCCTTTTGTATGGTTTGGTATTGGTTTCCTAAAATGTCTGAAAGTACTTTAGGATCGGCGTTTGTGTAGAAGGTATTTTCTCCAACGCCATGGGTATGGAAACCTGATTGCTCCTGTAGGACTTTTTGTGTTTGTCTTGCTACGGCTTCTCCAGAGTCGATAATTTTGATGTGGGGCGGCAATATGCTTTTGATCTGCGGAATCAAATAAGGATAGTGACTGCAGCCTAAAACCAGGTAATCAATATTGGCGGCAACCATGGGTTCGAGGTAAGAATGTAAAAGTTTTGTCATCTCTGGAGAATGGATTTCACCATTTTCGATCAATTCGACCAGTCCGTAGCCAATCTGTTCAATGATAGTCGTTTCCTGATAAATCTCTACCGCTTTGTTGAAAAGCTCGCTGCTGAGCGTTCCTTTGGTTGCCAGTATTCCGATTTTTTGCGTATTCGAATTGTTGGCAGCTGGTTTTATTGCCGGTTCAATCCCGATGAACGGAACATCATATTTGGTGCGCAGTTCTTTGATCGCATTTGTCGTTGCGGTATTGCAGGCGACTACAATGATTTTGGCATTTTTTTCAAGAAGGAATTCGGTGTTTTTACAACTCAGTGCAATGATGGCGTCTTTTGATTTTTGTCCGTAAGGCGCATTTTTGCTATCCGCAAGGTAAATCGTATCTTCTGCAGGCATCAATTGATGAATGGCTGTCCAGATGGATGTGCCGCCAATTCCGGAATCAAAAAGGCCGATAGGCTGGTTGTTGTTCATGAAAACAAAGCTAAAAAAAAAACTGCTCAATCAATATTTGATGAGCAGTTTTAATATTTATAAGGATGTTTTTTATTAGAATCCTAAATCTTTTTTCACGTCAGCAGTGATGTTCGGGCCATCTGCAAGAAGCAAACCTTCTGAATTGAAAACATATTGAAATCCTTTTGCTTTTCCAACTTTCTGGATCGAAGCTTTTACCTTATCCATGATTGGTTTTACGATATCAGATTCTTTTGTTTGCAATTCTTTTTGAGCATTGTCCCTGTAATCAACAATTCTCTTTTGCATGTCCTGCACTTCTTTTGATCTGGTTTCATTTGCAGCATCTCCTACAGTTGCAGCTTCTTGTTCGTATTTTTTTAATTTGCCTTGGTACTCATCAACCATTGTTTTGTATTCTGTATCGTAAGTCGCGCTTAACTTTTCAAGTTGTTTTTGAGCATCAAGCATAGCTGGCATTTTTGCCATGATTTCACTTACATCTACGTGTGCGGTTTTTGCTTGAGCTTGAATAGCCTGACTTCCTCCTACGAGCATCATCGCAGCTATTACTAAAGTTTTGAATTGTTTCATCGTTTTAAAAATATTAATTAATTATTGTTTTTAGTCTTGTTTGGGTTCTTTTTTCTTGTCTTCTTTTTCTTTTTTGGCAGCTTCTCTGTCGGCTAATATTTTTTGTCTTCTTTCTTCTGCAGCTTTTTTACGGTCGGCGATAATCTGCGCCCTTTCTTCGGCAGTTTTCGTTCTTTTGTCTACGGTTTTAGTAGCCGTGCTGTCGGTTGGTGCAGCACCCGTTTCGGTTTTTGTTGCAGGAACAGGCGTTTTTTTATTGCTTGTTGTTGTGCTTGTGCTATCGGTAGTTTTAGAAGCGGTTTCTTTTGCAGGGACAGTGGTTCCGTTTTTCTTCGCTTCACGGGCTGCAAGCATTTCAGCTCTTTTTGCCTCTTGGGCTGCCTTTCTATCTGCTACTAGTTTTAGCCTGGCTTCTTTTTTCTCGTCAAGCTTTTTTTGCCTTTCCTGAAGTGCAGGGCTTTCATCAACCATATCTTCTTTGGCTTGTTTTGCGTCTTCTTCCTTCAATTGTTTTTTAGACAATTGCTGTCTTTTTGAGGAACGTGTAATCGCACGGATCACCTGATCGCTGATGTCATAACGCTTTGCCGAGAAAAGCATCGTCATGTCTGAAGTTTTGTCAAAAATAAAATCGTATTTCTTTGCCTCTGCAATATCCTGAACGGCATTGAAAACCTGATCTTGTACGGGTTGCGTGAGCACTGTTTTTTGTGTAGAAAGATCGCCGGTAGGGCCAAATCTCTTTTGTTGGTAATCCAGTAATGCGGTTTCCTGAAGAACAATTTCTTCTTCGCGTTCCGCAATCAATTCTTTGGTAAGTAAGACCCTTTCTGTCTTTAAAGCGTCCTTAAGTTTGGTGACTTCATTTTTTTTAAGTTCTACTTCCTGCTTCCATTTTTGGGCTTTTTGCTCGAGCTGGTTTTTTGCTTCGGTATAATCAGGTACGTTCTGAAGAATGTATTCCATGTCGATGTAGCCTATTTTAACACCACGTGCAGACTGGCCTTTGGCTGTAAAAGATACAGCGGTAACGATAAGCAGTAATAAAAAATGTTTTCTCATAACTTAAAATTTCATTAGAAAATACCGTGCCAAATATAGTTAATTTTAGAATTGCTGACCAATTATAAAATGCGTTTCCATTCCGTTTGGTTTTGATTGTCCGGTGAGCGGATCAAATCCATAACCAAAATCAATACCCAACAATCCAAAAGCAGGCATAAAAATCCTGAGGCCAACACCGGCAGAACGTTTCAATACAAACGGATTGTATTCCTTAAAATTGTCATAGGCCGCACCGCCTTCCGCAAATGTCAGTACATAAATAGAGGCTGCTGCTTTTAATGTGATCGGATAACGCAATTCTAAAGAGAATTTGTTGTAAATGGTTCCACCTTCATCCGAAGATAAGGAATTATTCGGATAACCCCTAAGCTGGATTTGCTCACGGCCATCCTGTGCATAATTCGCTAAACCGTCTCCACCAACATAAAATCTTTCAAAAGGAACAAGGCCTCTTGATTTGTTGTAATCGCCTAAATATCCAAATTCACCTAAAGAACGCAAGACTAAATTACCATAAATTTTTGTAAACCAATCTGCTTTAAATTTAATTTTATAATATTCGAGCCAGTTAAATTTCTTTTGGTCAATTTTTGATTGGTCCGGAGCAGCTTCCTGATACGTGTCAACCTTGTCCCCACTTGCATTAATATATTGTCCCGGTCCGATGTTTCCGCCATTTGTGCCAATTATAGGTGCACTGGTTTCATTTTTCAGCTTGTAAGCTTCCTGGTTTTTAAGATCGTTATAATCGATTTTATTGAATAATGAATAAGGAGGCGAGAATTTCCCGGTAAGGCTGAATTCAGATCCGTAAAGCGGGAAAATTGGATTCACCCCTTTGTTGTTCCTGCTGATCCCAATGGTATACGCTAAGTTCCTTGAAGAGCCATCTCCGAATGTGAACAACCCAATGTTGTAATTGTTCAGGTTGTAATATTGAAAACTTACTGCTTGTGACAATACGAAGAAATCATCAGGTGTCTGTAGCCTTTTTGCAAGTCCTAAAGATAAAGAGAAAATGTCAAAGCTCCTGGTTTTGTCCACGCCGCTTGACGTGTTTGCAAATTGCTTGCTGTATGCCAAAGAGGTGTTGAACTGAATTGGTTTTTTTCCTCCAAACCATGGTTCAGAAAACGAGATGCTGTAAGTTTGGAAATACGTGCTTCCCTGCAAACGGAGTGAAACTTTTTGCCCGTCGCCCATTGGCAATGGATGATAAGCCTCTTTTTTAAAGATATTGCCCAATGAAAAGTTGTTGAATGACAAACCAAGTGTCCCGATGAATCCGCCGCCGCCATAACCGCCCTGAAGCTCGATCTGGCTTGATCCTTTTTCAACCAATTTATATTCAATATCCACGGTTCCTGCGCCTGCATCTACATTTTTAAAATTTGGCTGGATCGCTTCCGGATCAAAGAATCCAAGTTGCCCAATTTCACGAATGGTTCTTACTAAAGTTTCCTTGCTGTATTTGTCTCCGGGTTTGGTTCTTAATTCCCGATAAATGACTTTATCGTTGGTTTTGTCATTTCCAATAACTGTAATTTTGTTGAAATAAGCAATCGGGCCTTCAACAATACGCACTTCAAAATCGATGGTATCGTTTGCGGTGCGGGTTTCTACTGCGTTGATGTTTGAAAACAAATAACCGTTGTTTTGATACAGGTTGGTAATGTCTTCGCCGTCAGGTTTTGTTTTATCGGCAATCCTTTTTTCAAGTAAAACACCATTGTAAACATCGCCTTTTTTGATGCCCAGCATTCGGCTTAAGCCTTGATCCGTGTAAACCGTATTTCCAAGGAATTTAATGTCCCCGAAATAATATTTATGGCCTTCTTCAATGTTGATTTTGATCGCAAGGTCTTTTTTGTTTTTGCTGAATTCAACCGTATCAGAAACGATGCGCGCATCGCGGTATCCTTTTTCTTTGTATTTGCTTATGATAGAAGTAAGATCTTCTTTATATTTTTCCTTAATGTATTTGGATGCTTTGAAGACGCGGAAGAAATTTCGCTGCTTCGTGTTTTTCATTGCGGTGCGCAGCTTGGAATCCGAAAATTTTTCATTGCCCGAAAACACGATTTCCTTGACTTTGATTTTATTGCCTTTGTCTACAGAGACCAGCATTTTTACTTCATTTCCGCTTGTGGTATCGGCAATGGTTTTGATGTTGACTTTCGTATTGTAAAAACCGTCTTTCTTGTATTTGTTCTCAATGTAATTTTTAGTCGTCGTGATCAAATTTTCATTCACGATTTTGCCTTTGGTCAAACCGTTGTCCTTAATTAAAGCCTCGGTTTTTCCTTTTTTGATTCCGACAAATTTGACTTCGCTTAATTTCGGCAATTCATTGATATTCAGTTCTAAATAAATGCTGTCGCCTTCAATTCTGTTTACATAAAAATCGATGTCGCTAAAAAGCCCGAGTTTTCCAAGCTTTTTGATTGCATTAGAAACTTCTTCACCGGGAACAGTCACTTCCTGGCCTTTTTCAAGCCCTGCAAAGGTAATTACGGTTTGTTCGTTGTAGGAAATTTTGCCTGTAACGGCTACGTCAGCGAGAATGTATTTGGTGCCTTGGTCAAACGGGATTCTTTCATCCTGGGCTTTCATTTGAAAAATGCTTCCGAAAATCAATAAGGTAAGGACGAGTTTAATACTTTTATGCAACACTAAGATATTATTTAATTTGTTCACTGGTTTTTCCAAATCTACGTTCTCTTTTTTGATAACTAACGATAGCCTCATACAAATGTTCTTCTTTAAAGTCAGGCCACAAAACATCTGTAAAATACAATTCCGCATAGGCAATCTGCCACAACAAAAAATTACTGATCCTATGCTCTCCGCTGGTTCTTATTAATAAATCTACGTCTGGTAAATTTTGCGTGTAAAGATGCTGATTAATAATTGATTCGTCAATAGCGTCAATTGAAATTATATTATTTTTAACTTTATCAGAAATATTCTTCACCGCGCTAATGATTTCCTCGCGTGAACCGTAGCTTAACGCCAATGTGAGCGTCATTCTGGAATTGTTTTTTGTCTTCTCGATTACGTCAAGAAGTTCCTTTTGAGCCGATTTTGGAAGCAGGTTTATGTTCCCGATCGAGTTCAAACGAATGTTGTTATTTTCTAACGTTTTGAGTTCGTTTTTCAACGAACTGATCAGCAATTTCATCAAAGTGTCGACTTCAATTTTTGGGCGGTTCCAGTTTTCAGTGGAAAAAGCATAAAGTGTCAGGTTTTCGATGCCCAGTTTGGCACAGGTTTCTACGGTAACCCTTACCGATTTGGTTCCGTTTTCGTGCCCGAAAGCCCTTAGAAATCCCTGCTGTTTGGCCCAACGGCCGTTGCCGTCCATGATAATGGCCAGGTGTTTTGGTAAGTTGTCCTTATTTATAGCGGTAATCAGACTCATTTTTTAATCGGTGCAAAAGCACGGTTTGTTTCCAAACGTATAAGTTAATGTCAATCCTGTAAAAACATACCAGTCATTGCTGTTGGTGTTTCCAAAGCCTTGTCCTTCGAGATTTTTATTTTTTGGCCCGCTGCCGTCAAGATCATCTGCAAAAGCATATTTCACACTTGACTCCAGCCCTAAAACCATATGGTCAAAGATTCTTGTCTTCACACCCAAAGTCATCGGAATTGCGATCGTGCCATGTGAGGCATTTGACCTCGGGCGTCCGCTGGCAAAAAACAACCCGTCATATTGTATGTAACTCAATCCGCTGTACACATAAGGCGTAAATTTTGGTTTGGTGTCGTGAAGGTCGAAATTAAAAAAATCAAATTCCAAACCAGCCGAAACTTCCTTAATATTGTTTTCAAAATCATAGCCACGTTGCTTCCGTGACGGCATGTCTGAATCTTTATCCCTTGAGGTTATTTTTGACTGCGTATACGAAAATCTCCAGGAATGGCGCGGGCTTCTGTTCCATTTGTACAAAATCCCATAAGCGAATTCGTTTGGTGCAATGTAATTCGTCGGGCCAATGTCTCCTATATAATTGCTTCCGCCTAAAAAAATCCCGATTTCATGGATTTGTGCATTCACGGACGCCGTGCCAAAGATTAAAAAAAATATGATAAAAAATCTATTCATTGTTTTGAAAATAGCGTGCAAATATAATAATTATGCGTACCAATTGGTCATCAAATTGGTATTTATAACAATTATACCCGAGATTAATAATTTATGTTCCCTCAAAAAAGGATAGTTAGGAAACGGCAATTATTGCGGCTGTAGTATAAACGGATTTTAAAATCGTGCTAATTTCTCTTGTCTTCGCCCCAAAGCAGTTTTTTGCGAAGCGTTTTCAGGAAAGTTTCATCGGTAATTTCAAGCATGTTGATCTTGAAAGGCGTTTTTTTAATCGTTAAAACGGATTCGTTTCTGATCGAAGCAATCCGGGAATCTAGCGATACCAGGTATTGTTCTTCACGTCCTGAAACTTTCAGGCGGATTTCGGTTTCATCCGGAATCACCAACGGACGCGCCGTTAAATTGTGTGGTGCAATCGGCGTCACGACCAAACTTTTAACATCAGGCGTTAAAATCGGGCCACCGCAACTCATCGAATAGCCGGTCGAGCCTGTTGGCGTGGCAATGATCAATCCGTCTGCCCAATAAGAATTCAGGAATTCGCCGTTCAGATAGGTGTCAATCGTGATCATCGAAGTCGTGTCTTTGCGGCTGACCGTAATTTCGTTCATCGCGAAATTGATTTCGGGCAAATCCTGGTTTTTCGGCGTACAGCTTAAGCTGAGTAAGGTTCGCGGAGAAATCGTGTATTTTTTATCGAGTACGAATTGTAAAAATTCCTCAATATTGTCTTTTTGTACCGATGCCAGAAAACCCAGCCTTCCGGCGTTGATCCCCAAAATCGGGATGCCCGAATCGCGCACTAAAGTTGCTGCGCGCAAAATCGTTCCGTCGCCACCGATGCTGAGCATCAAATCAAAATCGGAAGTCAATTCGGTATGTGAAGTAAACGTTTTGTATTCTTTTTTGATAAGCTGTTTCTCGTAAAGTATTTTAAGAAACTCGGCTTCAATCACCATTTCGACCTGATTCTGGTTGAAAAAAACAAAAATATCACGGATGATCGGTTCCGTGCTGTTTTGATAATATTGTCCGTAAATGGCTACTTTCATAATTTAGTCGAAAGTCAAAAGTCGGAAAGTCGAAAGAAAAACGCCTTGAGATAGACTTTTAACTTTCGACTTTCCAACTTTCAACTAGATGTTTAAATATTTGTCCAAATAATCCGAACGTTCTTTCAAAGCATTGATGTAATTGTCTTCCTGATGCTCCGAAATGATCTCATAATTGTATCTCCTAAAAGTCTGGATGATTTCGTTCATCGCACCAAGGCTGATTTTTACCGTAATTTCTACAGTCTGCGCATCGGCATCCGAAACAAACAAGCCCAATAACTTGCCGTTGTTGCTTTCCACGATTTGTGTGATCTGGCTCATCGAATAATCCAAAAGGGCTTTTTTGATGACTATTATTCCGCCTTGTTCCTTTAAAAACGGCGTTTCATGGAAGAATTTAATAATATCTTCAATTTCATAATAACCCACATAGGAATTGTTTTCATCCAAAACCGGAACCAAATTTGTATGGTTTTTAGCAAAAACCTCCAAAACATCGAGCCAGATCATCGAATGGCGCGCATAAAAACCTTCGAGCGTAAAACGGTAATCCGAAATCGATTTGTCGCCGTCAAAAGTCTCAATGTCTTCGGCGGCAATGCTGCCCAGGTAAATGCCTTCTTCCAAAACCGGAAAATGCGTAAAGTTTACTTCATCAAAAAAATCCTGGACCGACGCAATGTTTTCACTGCTGTTCAGGGCTTTATAGTCATTGGTAATATAATCTTTAATTTCTGTCATAATCAATCCTGCAATTGCATGCAAAATAATCAAAAATATGCAATCGCAGCTATTATAAGTTCGTATTTTTGTTGGCAAAGGTTTGATTTGTTACCAAAAATTCGATTATGACAAAACTCAGCGTAAATATCAATAAGTTAGCGACGCTTCGCAACGCACGCGGCGGAAACGTGCCCGACATTCTAAAAGCCGCAAAAGACATCCAACAATTCGGCGCGCACGGCATCACCATTCATCCGCGGCCAGACGAACGCCACATCCGCTATCAGGATGCACGCGATTTAAAACCAGTCGTTTACACCGAATACAATATCGAAGGAAATCCCGAAAAGAGCTTCATCGATTTGGTTCTCGAAGTCAAACCCACGCAAGTAACCTTGGTTCCCGATGCCATCGATGCCATCACCTCAAACGCTGGCTGGGATACAAAAAAGCACCAGTCATTTTTAAAAGAAGTGATCGCTGAATTCCAGCGCAACAACATCAGAACGTCCATTTTCGTCGATCCGGTCATCGAAATGATCGAAGGCGCCAAGGAAACAGGAACCGAGCGCATCGAATTGTACACCGAATCATTCGCGCATCAATACAGCTTAGGCAACGAAAACGGCATTTTGCCCTACACGGAATCCGCCAAACACGCAGTAGAATTAAATCTCGGAATCAATGCCGGACACGATTTAAGCCTCGACAACATCCGGTTTTTCAAGCAAAACATTCCCGGCTTGCTCGAAGTTTCGATTGGCCACGCGCTCATCGCCGAAGCCATTTACCTCGGACTCGACAATGTCGTCAACATGTACATCCATAAATTGAAATAGGAGTTGGGCGTGTCCTTGCAGGCCGCGCTTTCCGCTGCAATCTTTTTTTTGATGCTTTGTCATTTCGACGAAGGAGAAATCTAAAAAAAAGGATTTTCGCTGCAATCGCTCACGCGGTCACTGCAAAACCGGAACAGGAAACTACAAACCGAGGCAGATTCCTCCTGTCGTCGGAATGACAAATCGTAAATTCAAAATTTTAAATCCAATGTTACATTCAAAAATAGAAGGCGAAGGCAAACCATTTATAATCTTACACGGCTATCTTGGCATGTCCGACAACTGGAAAACACTAGGGACGCAATTTGCCGCTGAAGGTTTTCAGGTGCACATGCTCGATCTTAGGAACCACGGAAAAAGTTTCCACTCGGAAGAATTTACCTATGAAGCCATGGTTCACGATGTTCTGGAATATTGCAACGAAAACAAACTCGACAAACTCGATTTGCTCGGGCATTCCATGGGCGGAAAAGTCGCGATGCTTTTCGCAACAACTTATCCCGAAAAAGTAGAAAAATTAATCGTAGCCGACATCGGCCCGAAATATTATGCGCCACACCATCAGGACATTATGGCGGCGCTCAATGCTGTCGATTTTTCGCAAAAACCCAGTAGGAACGAAGTCGACGAAATCATGGAAAAATTTGTCCCTGATTTCGGCACGCGGCAATTTTTAATGAAAAGCCTGTATTGGGTCGAACCGGGCCAACTCGGTTTCCGCTTCAATCTCGACGTGTTCAACAGGAAAATCGAAAATATCGGAAATGCGCTTCCTGAAAATGCCGTTTTTGAAAAACCGGTTTTGTTTTTACGCGGAGGCAACTCCAATTATCTTAAAGATGAAGATCTGTTGTTGATCAAAAAGCACTTTCCTGCAGCCGAAATGAAAACAATTCCAAATGCCGGACATTGGCTTCATGCTGAAAATCCTGCAGCTTTCTACAAGGAAACAATCACCTTTCTGAAATAAAAAAATCCCTTTCCGGTTCAGAAAGGGATTTTTTGTCGGCTTAGATTGCTTTATTTTTTTACGATTTTGATCGTTGATGTCACTTCTGAATTGTTAATGATTTCAGCCAGGTAAATTCCGTTTTGCAATTCGCTGATGTCTAAAGAAATATCATCAGAAATGCCGCAATTTTTAGTCAGAACCTTTTTGCCGCTAACATCAAAAACGGCAATTGATTTAATGTTCTTGCCGTAGATCTTTACCATATCTGTTGCCGGATTTGGAGCCGCTGCGAATTTGTTTTCTAAAACCTGATCATCGGTTTTTAATAGCCCGAACGCATCATCGCCTAATTTATAAAAATACATTCCGGATTCAGGATTTGTAAAATGGTAGTAGCCAATACAAAACCCCACTGCACTGTTAACAAAACGAGCATTCAAGACGTCTACAGGATTTTCCTCTGTATCGTTCAACTGTGTCCAGATGAGGCCATTGTTTGTTGTATAACTTGAAGCTCTTTCGGCGACTAATATTTCCTCTCCATATGAAAAATACGTATGGTCGGTTTCAGGCACAAAAAGCAGTTGGTAATTCTGTATGGCATCGTAATTAGGGATAGAGTAGTTCCAATAGTTTCCATTATCTGTTGTTGTATACCGCGACCAGCTATCTGTGACAAGAATGCCTTCGTTGTCATTTTTAAATGCAACAGCGGAAAAATCGTTCTGCTGACCAAAAGGAGTCATAGGCGGCATCTGGCTCACTGTCCAATGTATTCCTTTGTCGTTTGACTTAAAAATACGCCCTTTGGTAGTGCCGAACCAAACCCTGCTTTCTACAAAGCCGTGTTTGATCATGTAGCCTTTTTCTCCAGGCAATGCAGCCGGAAGGTTGGCATCGGAAACCCTGCTCCAATGGTTTCCTGTATCTAAAGTCGTATAAATGACAAAATGATCATTTTCAGGATTGCTGACTACAGTTCCGTTATTGGCATCATAGAAATGCACAAAATTGTCCCCTTTAAAATTGTCGAAATCTACAAAAGAATTCAATCCAAAATCAGGAGATTGCCTGGTCCAGCTATTTCCTGAATCGTGCGTTACCCAGACACCACCGCTAACCGTAGTGGAATTTGAATTGGCACTTACATAAGCAGTGGTTTCAGAAATCGCGCAAAGGCTGTTGATGTATAAATTTTCATTGCCAAGGTTGATGGTGCCTTCTGTCCAGGTAGTGCCGCCGTCTGTTGTCCGGTAACATTTTGTTGAATTGTTGCCCGTTTGCCCGTAGCTAAAACCTCCTATCCAGATCATTTGAGCGTTTACCACTGAAATATTTATTGGCGCGAAAGCTTGTTCAGGGAAAAGTGATACCGGGGTCCAAAACTCCTGAGCGTTTATAAATAAAGAAAAAAGCAATATCAAAGGAAGTAAAATTTTTTTCATAAGCCTGTTTTTGAGAATATTAAAAAGTAAAGATAAATTTTTTTTAAATTGCTAAACCCGATTCAACCGAAATTTCGTTTTACAATGCAAATGAATTTCCTAACTTTGGGTAAATCCAAAAAACAACCTTATGAATCTTATCATCAGAATTTTAGTTACGGCCCTGTTGGTTTTAGCCATCGCGCATTTTATGCCGGGTGTTACCGTGGCAAGTTTTACGACTTCGGTCATTGTTGCCATTGTTCTCGGATTGCTCAATATTTTCATCAAACCGATTCTGGTCTTGTTTACCTTGCCGGTTACGATCGTTACTTTCGGATTGTTCCTGCTGGTCATCAACGCACTAATCATTTTACTGTGTACTGAAATCGTCGGCGGATTTGAAGTCGCCAGTTTCTGGACCGCGCTGATTTTCAGCCTCATCTTATCTGTCCTACAGTCCATTACGTTTTCGCTTACAGGCGGTGGCGATTAATTGGCCGAAAGGCAAATCACAAAAGTTATAAGTTTGTTAATCGCTGTGATACAAAGCGGTAAAAACTTGGTTGGGTTGTAAAAATGTTATAATTTTGCAACCCAATTTTAGTATGTAAAAAACATGAATATTACAAGAAATAATGTAGACGCTTTAAATGCAGTCATTACTGTAGAAGTTTCTAAAGCAGATTATGCGCCTCAGGTTTCAAAAGCATTAAATCATTATCTTAAAAATGCTACGATTCCAGGCTTCAGGAAAGGCGCTGTGCCGATGAGCCTGATCCAGAAACAATACGGTAAAACCGTGCTTTTGGAAGAAGTAAATAAAGTGCTTCAGGAAAATTTAAATAAATATTTGCAACGGGAAAAACTGGATATTCTTGGAAATCCGCTGCCAAAAATCGCCGAAGATTTCAACTGGGATACCGAAGATTACAAATTCGAATTCGAATTGGGCTTGACGCCGACTTTCGACGTCGATTTGTCAACTGTAAAAGGGCTGACGCATTACAAGATCTTTGCCGACGACAACATGCTTGACGAACAAGTGACAAGAATCAGAAAGCAATACGGAAAAATGATTGCGAAAGATGCCATTGAAGCTGGTGACGACATCCGCGGAACGTTTGTCAACGAAGCAAAAAACATCGACAGCCCGGCGCAAATTACTTTGGATATCTTCAAAGACCAAGCGACAGGCGACAAATTCATCGGTAAAAAAGCCGGTGATGTGGTGACTTTGAACACCAAAGGTTTGTTTGACGACGACCACCAATTGATGGATTATCTAAAAGTAAGCCACGACGATGTTCACGGTTTGGATATCGATGTCGATTTCAAAATTGAAGAAATAACTACCAGCGAACCAGCTGAATTGACGCAGGAATTTTTCGACAAATTGTTCGGTGCAGGAAATGTATCTTCTGTTGAAGAAATCAAAGCCAAAGTTAAAGAAGATGCCGAAAAGCAATTCGCAACCCAGGCAGATCAGAAATTCCTAAACGATGTTACGGAATCTTTACTGACCAATACAAAATTCGACCTTCCCGCTACATTCCTTAAAAAATGGATCCAAACTGCGGGAAAAGAACCGTTGACTCCGGAACAGGCTGAAGAAGAATTTGCAAAATCTGAAAACGGTTTGCGTTACCAACTCATCGAAGGAAAAGTCATGCAGCAAAACAAACTGCAAATCACTTTTGAAGATTTAAAAGCATTCACTGCCGATATGATCAGAAAACAAATGGCACAATTCGGGCAAACCAACCCAACTGATGCCGATGTTGACGGAATCGTGGCACGCGTACTTTCAAACCAGGAAGAAGTAAAAAGATTGTCTGATCAGGTGATGAGCGAAAAAATGCTGAACCTGTTCAAAGAAAAAGTGTCGGCAACGACCAAAGAAGTTACGTATCAGGACTTTATCAAAGAAAGTTACGGAGAATAATTTCGTCAAATAATGATTATCTTTGAGCGTCAGAATTTAGTTCTGGCGCTCTCCTTATTTAACAACCACTATTTTTATTACCATGAACTACGGAAAAGAATTTAAAAAATTTGCCACAAAACATCAGGGTGTAAATGCAATGTACTACGACAAAATCGTAGGCGCGATGACGCCAACAGGAATGACTCCATATATCATCGAAGAAAGACAGCTCAACGTGTCACAACTTGACGTGTTCTCTCGTTTGATGATGGATCGTATCATTTTCCTCGGAACCGGAATCGACGACCAAATCGCGAACATTGTACAAGCGCAGCTTTTATTTTTAGAAAGTGCCGATGCGGCAAAAGACATCCAGATTTACATCAACTCACCAGGCGGAAGCGTTTATGCAGGCCTCGGGATTTATGACACGATGCAATACATCAAACCAGATGTAGCCACGATCTGTACCGGAATGGCTGCTTCTATGGGCGCGGTGTTGTTGTGTGCAGGCGCAGCCGGAAAACGTTCGGCTTTGCCACATTCACGTGTGATGATTCACCAGCCATCGGGCGGCGCACAAGGTGTTGCGACTGATATGGAAATCAACTTGCGCGAAATGCTAAAATTGAAAGAAGAATTATACAAGATCATTTCTGATCATTCAGGTCAGTCTTACGACCGCGTCCACAAAGACAGCGAGCGCGATTACTGGATGAAGGCTGACGAAGCAAAAGAATACGGAATGATTGATGAAGTGTTGAGAAGAAGTTAAATGAGTCTAAAGGCATAAAGTCAAAAGTCGAAAGTCACCCTTGTTACGGACTTTCGACTTTCGGCTTTCAGACTTTCGACTGCAAACAAATGAAAATGGCTAAAGAAGTCTTAGATTGCTCGTTTTGCGGACGTAAAAAGCCCGAAACCAATCTGTTAATCGCCGGGATCAATGCGCACATTTGTGACCGCTGCATTGAGCAAGCACACGGAATCGTCCTTGAAGAACTGAAAACAAGCGGCAATTCCAAACTCGCAGCAGATCTTGTTTTGAAAAAACCGAAAGAAATCCGTGCGTTTCTGGATCAGTACGTGATTGGCCAGGACCAAACCAAAAAAGTGATGTCGGTTGCCGTGTACAACCACTACAAACGTTTGATGCAGCAGCAATTGAACGATGAGGTTGAAATCGAAAAAAGCAACATCATCATGGTTGGGCAAACCGGAACCGGGAAAACATTGGTAGCAAAAACCATCGCGAAAATGCTCGACGTGCCATTGGCCATTGTCGATGCGACTGTTCTAACCGAAGCCGGGTACGTTGGTGAAGATGTGGAAAGTATTTTAACGCGTTTGTTACAAGCTGCCGATTACGACGTATCCAAAGCCGAACGCGGCATTGTTTTCATTGACGAAATTGACAAAATTGCCCGCAAAAGCGACAATCCGTCGATTACACGTGATGTTTCGGGTGAAGGCGTGCAACAGGCTTTGTTGAAATTGCTTGAAGGAACGGTGGTCAATGTGCCACCAAAAGGTGGAAGAAAACATCCGGACCAGAAATTCGTTGAGGTCAATACGCAAAACATTTTGTTTATTGCCGGTGGCGCATTTGACGGCATCGACAAGATCATTTCGAAACGTTTGAACCGCCAGGCTGTGGGTTACAGCACTTCTAAAAATGCCGACAATATCGACAAAGACAATTTGCTGCAATACATCATCCCGAAAGACATTAAAGATTTTGGATTGATTCCTGAAATCATCGGGCGTTTGCCAGTGTTGACGCACATGGATCCATTGGACCGCGAAACCTTAAGAGCGATCTTGACCCAGCCGAAAAACGCGCTGATCAAACAATACCAAAAGCTGTTTTTAATGGACGATGTCGAGTTTACGATTACAGACGAGGCGCTGGATTTTATTGTAGACAAAGCATTGGAATACAAACTCGGTGCACGCGGATTGCGTTCGTTATGCGAAGCGATCTTAACCGACGCGATGTATGATTTGCCAAGCTCAGATGAAAAAGTGCTGATGATCGACAGGGATTATGCGCACCATACTTTAACAAAAAATTTACTGAAACGCCTTGAAATCGCTTCGTAAATTGTAACGATTTTTTAACCATTAAGGAATTAAGTTTTATTAAGTCAGTTGCTTAATTTTTTCTTAATCCCTTAATGGTTTTTTAATCGTAAAAATGTTTAATTAAATTCAAAAGTCCCGCAACAATTCGCTGCGGGACTTTTTTTGTGGCATTTTTTCCTTATTTCAGCATTCCGCCGCCTTGGTTTACTTTTTCAGTATTGATATCGGTATTTTCTTTTTCAAGCTTCAGGTTCCCGAAGTTGTATGTCAATGAAATGCGAAAGGTGCGCGTGTCTTGTTTTTGATAGAAATTTGTTGTCAGGTTTTTTCCAGCAATTAATGCATTCACTTCATTGTCATTAAAAACATCAAAACAATGCAACCCGATTTTTAAATTTTTGTTCATAAAATCGCGGTTGAAAGAAATGTCAAACTGCTGGATTGGTTTTTGGATCTGGTAGATTTCCCAGGTTCCTTTTGGCAAAATGAAATACGACATCGTATTTGTAATATTCCACGGCAAAATGATTTGCGACTGAAAGCTGAAATTCGTAATCGCTTTGTTTGGCAAATCAACGGCAAGCCCTTTATAATCCGATTTTACATAATTCACGTTCACAAAAATATAATTCATCTTGTCCATCGTATTCATGCGTTTCTGAAATTCTTCATTGCTCTTGAAAAAATAATCGAGCGGAATTGGAAATGACGCAAATGCACTGAAAACATTCGTATGATCAAATTGTTGCGAAGTCGAATTGCTGACAAATTTTCCGTCTTCAGCATTAAAAACAAAACGCGTGTGGTTTTTCATAACCGAATAATTCACGCCCAAACTCACATATTGAAAAGCCGAAATCTTAAATTCATAATTGTCAAAATACGTAGGTTTTAAAAACGGATTTCCCTGCGACGTGTTGTAAGTATCAAACGCGCTGTTGTTGTTCGGATCAAGGATGTAATAATCCGGTTGCGTGATTTTTTTCGAATACGACGTACTCAGATTGATGTCTTTTGTCGCTTCATACAAGATGCTCGCATTTGGGAAAAAGTTCGTGTTTTTGTATTCGATTTTTTCGGTTGCGGTGCTTGAAGTCCTGTCGACATTAAAATCCTCAAAACGCAATCCGGCAGTAAAATTGAATTTTTTGTATTTCTTACGCGCTTCAGCATAAAACGCCAGATTGGTTTCGGTGTAATCAAAATCGATAAGTGACGGATTGTTGCTGTCAACTACATATTTTCCTAAATCATTAACTTTAATCGTGTTGAATTTTCCGCCAGTATTGACCGAAAAATCATTCTTGAACGGAATGGCAAAATCATATTTCAGGTAATAATTCTTCAGATTGAAATCGACATCGCCGTTGTTGAACGTATTTTGTGCTTCAATCGGCATATTCAAATCGGTTGAAGTAGATGCTGTAATCGGATTCCGCCCAAATAAATTCACATATCCGATGACATCCAAAGTCCGCCCTAAAGTGTCAAGCTTGGTTTTGTACTGCAAACTGATTTCGTTCTGGCTGTTTTTCGTTTTCGAAATTCCATTGTTCCGAAATTTGATCGTATCGGCAACAGCAGATGAATTAAAAATGCTGCGGTCGTTGCCGATATTTAAATTGTAATTGAACAGCAAATTCGATTTTTCTGACAGCTTGTAATTCGTCCCCACGCGGAAATAAAAGTTGCGCTGCGTATTAAAACCGAAATTTTCCTGGCGCAAATGCCGCACCGGATTAAAGAAAGTAAACGCCTGGTCGTTGATGCCTTTTTGATCCCAATCGATATAATTGTAGCCCACCATGGTTTGCCAGCTGAGGTTTTTTTCTTTTCCGTTGAGTAAAATCTGCGGACTCGGTTTCTGGTATTTGTTGAAATTGTAATTGATATTGAAACTCGCGTTGATGCCTTTCAAACGCTTCGAACTCGTGACAATATTGATCACAGAACCGCTCGAATTGGCATCAAACGAAGCACCCGGATTGTAAATCAATTCGACTTTTTCGATTGCATTCGCGGGAAGGCTCGACAGGTAATTTTGGAGGTCATTTCCACTCAAAGTGCTTGGCGCGCCGTCAATATAAATCGCAACACCTTTTCCGTTCAACGTCAGGGTTCCTGTTGGGGAAGTAATCACGCCCGGAAGTTTTTTCACGGCATCGAGGCTGCTGCCACTATTGAGCATCGCGTTTTCTTTGACAGAAATCGTCGTTTTATCCGAATCGACTTTCATGAATTCTTTTTTGTTTCCGAAAACAGTGACTTCGTTTAAAGCGTTGTTTTTCTCTTTCAGTACAATGGGTTCCAATGTGATTTCAGTCGAAACATCGATAATTTCAAGGCCTATTTTCGAGTCTTCATAACCTAATACCGAAACGGTCAGTTGGTATTTTCCAATTTCAGGCAATTTCGGCATCGTAAAAATACAGCCGTTCGAATGAAAAGTATTGATTTTTGTAAGTTGGTCGTTTTCGATTTTCTCGAGAAGAATGGTTCGTTCATTAAGGTCTTTATCGCACGGAAGGTTGGCAATATTGGAATTTAATTTTAAAACCGGAGGCTTTTCCTGTGCAAACAGGGCAGAAGACACGAGCAAGGCAAGTGTCAGGAATAATGATTTCATGTGATTAATTGATTTGTTGATTGATGATTGTGCATAAGACAACATCTTTCCAGGAATGTTACAGCTTTTGTAGTAAAAAAGTTGCAAAGTTTCCCCGCGCTTGTCATTTCGACGCTAGGAGAAATCTCAATAATACACGAATTAGAAAAGAAATTAAGAAACCGAAACCTGCAAACTTTTCAACTGCTCCAGGTAATCGCGCTGGTTGGAAAGTCGCGGAATTTTATGCTGACCGCCGAGTTTATTGCGTTCTTTGAGCCAATCGTAAAACAAATTCGGACGTGCAACATTGATCTTGAGTTGGTTCAAGGTCATGTTGTTGTAACGCTTCGCCTCGTAATCGGAATTTAACGATTGCAAGGTTTCATCAAGCACTTTCTGGAACAATTTGACGTCTTCGGGGTTTTTCTTGAATTCGATCATCCATTCGTGCGCACCTTTTTCCTTGCCTTTCATGAAAATCGGGGCAACGGTATAATCGACAACTTCGGTATGCGTGATCTGGCAGGTTTTGGCAATCGCCATATCGGTATTTTCAACCATCAATTCCTCTCCAAAAACGTTGATATGGTGTTTTGTTCTTCCCGTCACGCGGATTCGGTATGGATTTAATGACGTAAATCGAACGGTATCGCCAATCAAATAACGCCACAAACCGCTGTTGGTCGTAATGACGATCGCGTAATTCTTGTGCAGTTCAACATCCGAAAGGCGAATGACCTTTTGGTTTTCGGTACCAAAAGTATCCATCGGAATGAATTCATAAAAAATGCCGTAATCCAGCATTAACAGTAAATCATTCGAATCATTTAAATCCTGGATCGCAAAAAAACCTTCCGAGGCATTGTAAATTTCGTAGTATTGAAAATCCCTTTTCGGGACGATTTTCTGGTATTGCTCGCGATACGGTTCGAAACTGACACCGCCGTGAAAATACACTTCGAGATTCGGCCAGATTTCGAGCAGATTCGTTTTTCCGGTTTTCTCCAAAACTTTATTGAGCAACACCATCATCCACGAAGGGACGCCGGCAAAACTCGTCACATTTTCATTGATCGTTTCATTGATGATCGCTTCGAGTTTCTTTTCCCATTCGCTCATCAACGAAATTTTATTGCTGGGCGTACTGCTGAATTCGGCCCAAATGGGCATATTTTCAATCAATATCGCCGACAAATCCCCGAAATACGTATTGTTGTCTTCATAGATCTGCGAACTTCCGCCAAGTCGCAAACTTTTTCCCAGAAACAATTCAGAATCTTCATTGTTGTTTAAATACAAACACAACAAATCTTTGGAGCCTTTATAATGGCAGTCTTCCAGAGCCTGCGGACTCACAGGTATGAATTTGCTTTTCGCATTCGTCGTCCCGCTCGATTTGGCAAACCATTTTACGGGCGTGTTCCAAAGAATGTTCTGTTCGCCTTTGCGCGTGCGCTCAATCAACGGTTCGAGATCTTCATATGAAGAAACCGGAACGCGGTCGGCAAAAGCTTGATAGGATTTTATGGAGGTGAAATCGTATTTGAATCCGACGAAAGTCAGTTCCGATGAACGAATTAAATTCATCAGCAATTCTTCCTGAACTTCATGCGGATACTTCAAAAACAGCTCGATCTGATGGATGCGCTGCTTTAAAAACCACGAAGCGATAGAATTGATTATCGGAAAAGGCATGTTGATTTAAGAATTACGATTTAAGAATTTTGATTGGCGGTTTGCCTTTCAAATAGTAACTTTACGAACTGATCAAAAGTAGCAAAAAAAATGTACATTCCTTTCCGAAATTTTTAGATTGGAATTAAAATTCATTCCGAAAAATCTTATGTTATACGAAGGCACACTTTCAAAAATGGAAACCGAATTTGGCGATCCGATACAATATTATCTGGTTTTCGAAAGCAGTTTTCTCAACGTCAATCAATTGCTGGGTAAGGAGGTCGAGATCAGTTTCAGAGGCTACCAATGCTTGAATTGTTCGAAAAAGAAAAAAATTTACCGACAGGGATTTTGCTACGACTGTTTCTATTCAAGCCCGGCTGTGGGCGACTGGATTATGCGTCCCGAATTAAGCACCGCGCACCTCGGCATTGCCGACCGCGACCTCGATTATGAAACGCGCGTGCAGTTGACGCCACATGTCGTTTATTTGGCATTGTCGAGCGATGTAAAAGTAGGCGTGACGCGAAAAACACAAGTGCCCACGCGCTGGATCGACCAGGGCGCTTGCCAGGCGGTTTCAGTAGTTGAAGTGCCAAACCGGTATTTGGCCGGAATTACAGAAGTTGCCTTAAAAGACCATTTTGTAGATAAAACCAACTGGCGCAAAATGCTGCAAAATGAAGTGCTCGATTTGGATTTACTGACCGAGAAAACACGTATTTTCGAATTCCTGCCCGAAGAAGTCAAGCCCTATTTCAATTCAGAATTGGATGAGCATCTGATCCTAAACTATCCGGTAATCGAACATCCGAAAAAAGTGACCGGACTGAATCTCGACAAAACACCAAACTTCAAAGGAAAGCTCATCGGAATCAAAGGGCAATATTTGATTTTTCACGACGGAACGGTTTTCAACATCCGGAGTTTCGAAGGTTATGTCGTTTCCATTAACGTATAAAAAAATCCGGTAACGTTTGTCGCTACCGGATTTTTCTTAAATTATCAATTCCGATTATTTTTTCTTCCCAAAGATTCCGTTCAGCAAATCTTTCGCTTTCGTTTTTACTTCCTCATTTTGCTTGGTTTTGGTCGTGTCTTTCGATTTTCCGTTCAAAAGATTGCCCAAAGCGTTCGTTCCCTGATTCACGAGTTTGTCTTTTTGCGTTTTCACCAATTGTGCCGTCAGGTTTGCAATGGCCTGTTTCATATCAGTAGACACTTTCGGGTTTTTGAAATTCCCTGTCAGGACGGCGTTTACCGGAATGTTTTCAAGCTTTGCACTTTCGGCTGGGGACAGTTTGGCGATTAATTTATTCGCGTCGGTTCCCAGGTATTTTGCCGGAACATCGAATTTGATGTTGTAATTCATCGTCTGGTCAAAACCGTGCTGTCCGCCGATATTTACTTTGATGTCCTGGTATTTGATGTCAAATGGCTTCACGTTAACTTTTCCGTCTTTGAACGTTAAAGCCGCTTTCAGATCATTTAAATTTAATTTCGACAGATTAATGAATTTCACGCTTTCATCCAATTTGTTCAGCAACGGCGATGTTTTTTCATTGACGGTCGTCGATAACAATTGCCCGATCAAATCACCGGAAATCGAATTTAGATCCGGTGTCATTTCAACCGCGTCAAGTTTTCCCGAAAGATTAATTGTTGAATTTAGTTTTCCGTTGATCACACCGGCAATCGGTGCAATTTTTTTCATCATTTCCAATTGGGTGAACGTCTGCGAAATGTCAACCGCATTCATTCCGAGTTTCATGTCGAAAACCGGCACTTTTTCTTTGGTTGAAACCGAACCGTTTACACCGATCGTTCCGCCAAAGATCGAAGTTTTGATGTTTTCTAAACTCGCTTTCTGGTCTTTGATCATCACTTTTCCGGAAACGTTTTTCAAAACTAAATTGTCATACAAAACCGTATTCGCTTTCGCATTCAGCGTACAATCTAAAAATGCCGGGATTTTTACGGCGTCTTTCGATTTGGTCTTGCTGTCTTTCGGCGTGTCGGCCGACATGAAATCGGAAACGGCAAATTGGTTTGATTCGAGGTTGAAATTTCCTTTCAAAACCTGGTCTTTAAACATAAATCCGTAGAAATTCTCTAAAATTCCGCTCGCTTTTAAATCGGTTTTTCCGGTGGTTGCACTGAGTTCCTGCAGATTAATTTTCGTATTCGTAAACTGAACCGCGGCTTTATTCACGTTGATCGCTTTGTTATCGGCATCGACATACTTAAATCCGGTTAAGGTCATGTTTCCCGAATTCTGCATGTTTTGGTATTGATTGGTTTCCACCGATTTCGTATCGAATTTCGTCTGGATATCGGCATTCAAAATCCCCGAAAGCGGCTTGTCGAGTTTGATTGGATACGCTTTTGAAAGGTTTGCAAGATTGATTGTTCCCTTTAAGGCGGCATCTATCAAAGGATTTATCGATACGTTTCTGATATTTGCCTTGGCGTTAAAAATGTCCTGATCGATTCGGAAAGACAATTTGTCCAGATTTACGTAAGTGTCATTTAAAATTCCGGTTTCGTTGATGATTTTGGTGTCGATCACAATATTTTGAACCGATTTCGGCAAATCCGGATATTGGAACGAAGCGTTGTTTGAAGCAATCGCAAGATTAAATTTCGGAACAGTCGTATCAGAATACAAGCCTTTTGCAAAACCGACAATTGTAAAATCCCCGGTTGTTTTTACTTTTTCGAGGCTTCCGGCATATGCCGATGGAACCAATCCGAGGAAATTCTGGAAGCTCGAAGTTGGCGTTTTAAATTTCAAGTCATATTCCTGGCCTTGTTCAACCAATTGGATAAAACCGTCGAATTCCAACGGCAATTTGTTGATGAGTGCTTTGTTTTGCTTGAATTCGTATTTGCTTTTGTCAAGATCAATCCCGAGAACGGCGTCTAAAGTCAGCGCAACATGGTTCATGTAGTTGATTTTGTCCATGTCGAGCGAAACTTTTGCGGTAGAATTGGTCGTCAAATCCAATTTGGATGCTGCAAAATCGCCTTTTCCGGTATGGTTCAAACTGTCGATGACCATTTTGATTTTCGAGCGTTCGTCAAAATATTTAAAACGGAAATTTTCTACTTTGTATTCGTTGATTTTCAATGATAGCGGATCGCTTTTGCCATCGTCTTTTGCATCTTTGTCCTTTAATGCAATGTCAAAATTCCCGATGCCGTCTTTGTTGAATAAAATATTGATGACGCCGTTTTTAGACGAAAACGATTCGATTTTCATCGGTTCATCCTTTCCTTTGAACAATTCTTTGATCGACATCTGAAGGTTGACTTCGCCCAATGAAACCAAGGTGTCGCCTGCAAATGGTGCTTTATTGATGATCAGTAATTTATCGACGGAAACATTCGCCTGCGGGAAGCTTTTGAACAAACTCAAATCGGCGTCCGCAAATGAAACGTTCGCATCGACTTCTTTGTTGATCGCTTCGGCAATTTTCGCCTTGATCGCATCTTGGAAGAAAAACGGAATGGCAAACAATGCGGCAATTAATAAAAGGACAACGATTCCGGTAATTTTTAAAATTTTCTTGATCATGAGTGTGTGGAGTTTAACTGCGCCAAATTTAAATACAAAGTGCGATAAATATTGAAATTTACCGCACTTTTATAATAATTTTAAGGAAGTTATGATTTAATGAAACGCTGGGTTTTTGTTGTGTTTCCGGTGTTTAAAGTAATGAAATAAGTGCCCGGTTTGAGTTTCGAAACATCGACAGCCATTGTTTTAGTTACTTCAGGATTTTGAATTTGCACCATCAGTTGCCCGAGAAGGTTGTAAATTTTAAGGTCTTGAACAACTGTATTTTTGTCAAAACCAATGTTAACCGTGTTGTCTGCCGGATTTGGATACAATTGAAAAGCATTATTATCAGCAAAATTGCTGATCGACAATCCGCATACCGAAACATTTACAGTAGTCACGCCTTGGTCTGCAAAAAGATGTTCAAAAAAAGTTTTTTCAGATTTCGGGCTGCCATCCTGAAACTCCCCGAAAACAATATCATCCACGCAAATGTTTGCCGGATAATGCGAATCAAATAACCATAAAGGGCGTCCGCAAATGGTGAAAAGATCAAAACAGCCGTCATTAAAACCGTTTTGTACGTCTAGCGTTTGCAGGTTCGGATTCGATAAATGCATACTGAATGAATTTTGCGAGAATTCGGCAGGAATTTTCAGATACCTCAAATTGGGGTTATCCGTACAGGCAAAATTGAAGCCGCAGCCAAGAAGCCCGGTAATATCGACGCTTGAAAAAGGATTAACGGAAATGTCCAGATCGGAAACAAACATATCAGCATTCAGAAAACTCAAGGATTCCAGCAAATTGTTACGCAAATTCAGGTACTCTAAATTATGGCCGATGGTTGCAGCATCAAAAGAAGTCAGTCGGTTTCCGCTTAGGTTGATGGCGCTAATAGCCGTGTTTCCGCTTAAGGGAGACAAATCTATTTGGGTAAGGCGGTTGTCGCTGAGGTCTAATTCGTGAATGCTTGTATTGCCTGCCATTGACGAGAGATCCAATGCAGTAAGATGCGTACTGTTAATGCGCATGCCAGTCAAATGGGCACCATTGAAATTCAGGTGTTCCAGGTTTGTGTTGCTGCAACCAAGATATTGTAAAAGCGCAAGATTGCTGATGTCCAGCGAAGTCATTGCCGTATTGTAGCTCATGTCTACTGAGGTAACATTCGTAAAACTCTGGATGCCTTCAGCGCTAGCCACATCGGGGTAAATGAGTAGAAAAGTGACTTGAAGCGCCTCGCTTTCCTGAATTTCGCCATCGGCATTTGTGTCATAGCTTGCAACCAATGTCTGCTTAAAAACAGGATCTGGAATATTTACGATTTGCGCGGTTGCAGAAAATCCTAAAATTCCCAATAATAATATTAAGTAATTTTTTCTCATGTTTGAATTTGTTGCGGTTCAGCCAAATATATAAAAAACCCGGACAAAATTCATTTCTGTCCGGGTTTATTGCTATAAAAAGATATTTTGTTATTCGATGTTGATTTCAAAAGGCATATAAGCCTGGATTCCGGTTCTGTTGCTGGCTTTTTTCAATTGCTCCCAAAGTTTGTAATTGGTTTCGCCGATTTCTTCACGGATCATATTCTCTTTGGTTTTGACAAATGGAACGCCGAGGTTTCCAAGCAAATCGCGCAGGTCTTTTTCATATTCCGGATAATTCTGGGTGCGGTAATTTTTAGATTTTACCAAGCCTGCCGCATATGTCACCGCTTTGTCCATGCCGCCAATTTCATCAACCAACCCGATTTTGATCGCTTGTGAACCCGACCATACGCGCCCTTGCCCGATCGAATCTACTGCTGCAAAATCCATTTTACGGCCCTGGGCCACGCGGCTTACGAATGTGGTGTAAATTCTTTCAACGCCTTCCTGTGTTACATTTCTGAACTTTTCATCCAATGGTGAAAACGGACTGTAATCAGCCGAATTTTCATGCGTACTGACTTTCTCGGTATAGATTCCAATTTTATTAGACAATTCCGAGAAATTCGGCAAGATCCCAAAAACGCCTATCGAACCTGTAATGGTATTGTTCTCGGCAAAAATCCTATTGGCATTACAAGCAATGTAATAGCCACCTGAAGCCGCAAGATTTCCCATCGAAATGACAACGGGTTTTACTTTTTTGGTGATTTCAATTTCCCGCCAGATCAAGTCTGATGTTAAGGCGTCGCCACCCGGCGAATCGATTCTCAAAACGATTGCTTTTACGTCTTCGTCTCGTCGCGCTTCTTGTAACGAGCGTCGCATTGAACCTTCGCCGATCGTGCTGATGTCGCCTTCGCCACGGCCGATTTCGCCTTGAGCATAAATGATCGCGATTCGGTCTTTTGCGCTAAAATCAGAAGATGTCGTTGCTACATTTTCGGCATAATCGAGGATTTTTATCGTATTATATTCTTCATCTTTTCCCACTTTCAGCATTTTCCTGATGTCGTCGTGGTACACATCTTCATAAGCGATTTTGTCGACTAATTTTTCGGCTTTCGCCAATTCGGGCGTGCGCGCAGTCAATCCATTTGCAATTTCATTGAGTTTATCGACCGGAATGTTGCGGCTCTTCGAAATATCAGCTGCGACCGAAGCCCAAACCGAATTCAATAAAGACGTCACTTGCTCACGATTGGCATCGCTCATTTTATTTTCTAAAAAAGGTTCCACCGCGCTTTTGTATTTGCCGTGCCGGATGACTTCCATTTTTATCCCGGTTTTGTCCTGCAAATCCTTAAAGAACATCAGTTCAGAGGACAAGCCTTTAAATTCCATGTCGCCAATCGGGTTCAGGTAAATGAGGCTTGCAACCGAATTCAGGTAATATTCTTTTTGCGTATATGAATTCGCATAAGCATAAACGAATTTGTGCGACGTTTTAAAATCTTCAAGCGCATCGCGAAGCGCTTTGCTTTGTGCCATTCCGAGCGATGAATTATCGTTCAGGATCGAAATTCCTTTGATGTTGCTGTCGGTTTTTGCAGTGTTGATCGCTTTGATGACATCTGATAAACCGTCGTGGCGCGTTTCAAAATAATCAAAATCCTTGTAATTGAATTTTCCTGCATAATCGTTCGTGACCTGCGACAAATCGAGTTCAATCACCGAATTGCTTTTCACCGAAACCGTATCGGAACCGCTTCCCGCAATCGCCGCGATCACGACAATCCCAAAAAAGAACAGCATGCAAAAAATAAACAACCCTATAATGGTCGATAAAATGTTTCCTAAAAATCTCATGGTATTTTTTTGTAATAAGTTTCGAAAAGACTGTCATTGTTACATTTGGCACGCCAAAATAAATTTATTAACAGTCGGCGCAAATATACTCCTATTCTAAAATTCTTTTAGTTAATTTGTGGTTAATATGAGTCGGCAACATCAGGTCATTTTAGCAATCGGAAGCAATCAGGGCGACCGTCTGGAGAACATCCGGTCGGCGGTCGAATGCATTCATGCTGAGGTTGGTACGGTCGTAAAAATCTCCAAATTGTATGAAACGCCTTCGTGGGGTTTTGAAAGCGATTCGTTTTACAACTGCGCTTTGATGGTCCATACCGATCAATCGGCGCAGGAAATTCTGGAGAAATCGCTTGAAGCAGAGAAAAAACTCGGCAGGATTCGTTCCGGTGCCGAAGGTTACCAACAACGCATCATCGATATTGACGTCATCGCATTTGATGAAGACATTATCGAAACCGAAAATTTAAAAGTACCGCATCCGCTGATGCAGGAACGCATGTTTGTGCTGTTGCCGATGCGCGATTTAAACTTGGATTGGCGCCATCCGATCTTACAGAAATATTTGCCCGAATTGCTCAAAGCATCTGAAGACAAAAGCAACTGTAAAGTTATACAGGAACTCGATTTTCCTTTGCAGAAAGTCGGCATTGAAAAAGTAAACCACATTGCTATCGAAGGAAATATCGGAGCGGGAAAAACAACATTGGCCAATAAAATTGCCGAAGATTTTAATGCGAAAACCGTTTTGGAGCGCTTTGCCGACAATCCGTTTTTACCGATGTTTTACGAAGACCAGAACCGTTATGCGTTTCCATTGGAGATGTCATTTTTGGCCGATCGGTACCAGCAAATTTCCGATGATCTCGCGCAATTTGATCTTTTTAAGGATTTTATCATCGCCGATTACCACATTTTCAAATCGCTGATCTTTGCAAAAGTCACGCTTACTGATGACGAATACCGACTGTACAGAAAACTGTTCGAAATTATTTACAAGGAAATGCCGAAACCAGATCTGTACATTTATTTGTATCAGAATACTGACAGGCTTTTGGAAAATATCCGCCGCCGCGGAAGAAGCTACGAGCAGGAAATTCCGGCAGAATATTTAGATAAGATCAACAAAGGGTATCTCGATTACATCAAATCACAAACCGATTTAAATGTGTTGATCATTGATGTTTCGGAGAAAGATTTCGTCAAAAACCAATCGGATTATGCGTTTATTCTGGAAGAAATCCGGAGAAAATTAAACTGACGCCGTTTCGCTCATTTGCTTGAACAGATCCCAGACGACAATTCCGGCGCTGACAGAAATGTTCAACGAATGTTTGGTTCCAAGCTGCGGAATTTCAATGCATCCATCACAAACGGCAATCGCTTTCTGAGCCACGCCAAATACTTCATTTCCGAAAACCAAAGCATATTTTTTATCGGTTTCGACTTTAAAACGGTCGAGCATGATTGCATTTTCAACCTGTTCGATCGCAAAAACGGTCACATTTTCGTGTTTTAATTTTTCGATGACCGAAACCACATCGGCACGATGTTCCCAATCCACCGTTTCAGTCGCACCGAGCGCCGTTTTATGAATTTCCTTATTGGGCGGCGTTGCCGTAATGCCGCACAAGTAAATTTTCTCGATCAGGAACGCATCGGCAGTCCGGAATACCGATCCGATGTTGTGCAGGCTCCGGATGTCATCCAAAACCAAAATTACCGGCGTTTTCTCAGAAGTCTTAAAATCGGCTACCGATTTGCGGTCGAGTTCGCTGTTTTCTAATTTTCGCATATTTTTTTACATAAAAAAAGCTCCCTGAACAGGAAGCTTTTAAAGGTTTTATAATAAGGAGATTATCCTTTTGGAGTGGCTTCGTCAGCCAAAACAGTTCCTTTAATTGTAAGCACTTTTGAAGCTTGTCCTTCTGCATTAGAAGTCAAAGTTACTGTTTTTGTGAAAGCACCAACCCTGTCAGTGGCATATTTCACACCGATAACCGCTTTAGCACCCGGAGCGATTGGCTCTTTTGGATACGTAGGAACTGTACAACCGCATGACCCTGTAGCGTTAGTGATGATTAACGGTTTTGTACCGTTGTTGGTGAAAACGAATTCACGTTTTCCGTCTGCATTGTGGGGAATTGTTCCGTAATCGATCGTTTCGTTTTCGAAAACCATTCCAGCACCTTCCACTTTAGGAGCATCTGATTTTACAGTTACTTCTTTTTTAGTCGTTTCTTTTTTAGTCGTTTTTTTCGCTTGTGCGTTAGAAGCAGTAACACCAAAAACAGTTAACACAGCGATCAATAATATTTTTTTCATTGTAATTTTAGTTAAAATTATAGGGCAAATCTATATAAAAAAATTATACGGATTTGCAAATGTTTCTTAAAATTAAATTAATTTTTGTAGACTGATTTATTCCCTTTAAAATTTTTAAATTCGCTGACACATTTTTAAACGCGAAAATTTTGGCAGCCAAAGAAAAAGAAGTAAAGGAAACCCCGTTAATGAAGCAATACAACGAGATCAAGCGAAAGTATCCCGATGCTTGTTTGTTGTTTCGCGTGGGCGATTTTTATGAGACTTTCGGGGAAGATGCGATCCGGGCTTCGAAAATTCTCGGAATCGTTTTGACCAAGCGCGGCGCGGGTTCGGAAACAGAAACGGCTTTGGCCGGATTTCCACACCATTCCTTGAATACGTATTTGCCAAAACTCGTCAAAGCCGGATTGCGTGTGGCGATCTGCGACCAACTCGAAGATCCCAAAATGACCAAAACGATCGTAAAGCGCGGCGTGACTGAACTGATTACTCCTGGTGTTTCGATGAATGATGAAGTTTTGCAATCCAAATCGAATAACTTCCTGGCTTCCATTTACTTTGGCAGGAAAATCATAGGAATTTCCTTTCTTGATGTTTCGACCGGTGAATTTTTAACGACGCAAGGCAACGAGGAATACATTGACAAGCTGTTGCAGAATTTTAATCCGAGCGAAGTTTTGATTCCGAAAGCCAATAAAAACGATTTTAAAGACGCTTTCGGCGAAGATTACCACAACTTTTATCTCGAAGACTGGGTTTACAAAGAAGATTTTGCACTCGAAAAACTGACGAATCATTTCCAGACGATTTCGTTAAAAGGTTTCGGCATTGAAGACATGCCGGAAGGCATCATTGCATCGGGTGCGATTTTGTATTATTTATCCGAAACCCAACACAATAAACTGCAACACATTACTGCGATCCAGCGCATAGCCGAAGACGCTTACGTTTGGATGGATCGGTTTACGATACGAAACCTGGAATTGTACCACAGCTACAATCCGAATGCGGTGACTTTATTGGATGTGATCGACAGGACGCTTTCGCCAATGGGCGGCCGTTTGCTCAAACGCTGGTTGGCTTTGCCATTGAAAGATGCCGCAAAAATCAGAAGCAGGCACGAAGTCGTTGATTATCTGAAAAATAATCACGAGGTTCTGAAAAGCATCCAAAACCAGATCAAGCAGATTTCCGATTTAGAACGATTGATCTCGAAAATCGCTGCAGGAAAAGTGAGTCCGCGTGAAGTGGTTTATTTAAAGGATTCCCTGGATGCGATCATTCCGATCAAAACCCTGGCGCTCGAAAGCAAAAATGAAGCGGTGAAAACCATCGGCGACAGCCTGCACAGTTGCGAATTGCTGCGCGAAAAGATCAAAACAACTTTAAATCCCGAAGCGCCGGTTGCCATTTCAAAAGGCAATGCGATCGCTAAAGGCGTGAATGCCGAATTGGATGATTTGCGTGCGATTTCCACTTCGGGGAAAGAATATCTCGAAGGCATCGAAGCGCGTGAATCGGCTGCAACCGGAATTTCATCGCTTAAAATTTCGTTCAACAATGTTTTTGGATACTATATAGAGGTGCGAAATTCGCATAAAGATAAAGTGCCGAGCGAATGGATCAGGAAGCAGACTTTGGTCAATGCCGAACGTTACATTACCGAAGAACTCAAAGAATACGAAACCAAAATCCTGGGTGCGGAAGAAAAAATCTACAAACTCGAAGTCGAATTGTTCGAACAATTGGTGTCTTGGATTTCGACTTACATTAAACCGGTACAGCTCAACGCAAATCTAATCGCGCAGCTCGATTGTTTGACGTCGTTTACACAATTGGCGATTGAAAACAAATATGTGTGCCCGGATCTCGACGATACATTTGAACTCGAAATTAAAAACGGTCGCCATCCAGTCATTGAGAAACAGTTGCCTGTTGGAACGCCGTACATTGCAAACGATGTGTATTTAGACCGCGAAAACCAACAGATCATTATGATTACGGGTCCGAATATGTCAGGTAAATCGGCGATTTTGAGGCAAACTGCGCTGATCGTTTTGCTGGCGCAGATGGGAAGTTTCGTTCCGGCTGAAAGTGTAAGAATGGGCGTAGTCGATAAGATTTTTACCAGAGTTGGCGCGTCGGATAATATATCTATGGGCGAATCGACATTTATGGTCGAGATGAATGAAACGGCATCGATCCTAAATAATATTTCGGAAAGAAGTTTGGTTTTGCTAGATGAAATCGGACGTGGAACGAGTACGTATGATGGCATTTCGATTGCGTGGGCAATTGCCGAATATTTGCACCAGCATCCGTCAGGGCCAAAAACGTTATTCGCCACGCATTACCACGAATTGAACGAAATGACCGACATTTTGCCGCGCATCAAAAACTTCAATGTTTCGGTAAAAGAATTAAAGGACAATGTGCTTTTCATCAGGAAATTGGTTGAAGGTGGAAGTGCGCACAGTTTCGGAATTCATGTTGCAAAAATGGCCGGAATGCCGCAAACGGTGATTTTGAAAGCGCAAAAACTTTTGAAAAAATTAGAAAAAGACCATTCGGGAGAAGCTTTAAACGGAATCAAATCGGCGAAGGAGGAAATGCAAATGAGCTTTTTCAACCTCGACGATCCGCTTTTAGAAGAAATCAAAGAAGAAATCCTCAATTTAGACATCAATACTTTGACGCCAGTGGAGGCTTTAATGAAGCTGAATGAGATCAAAAGAATGCTGACGAAAAAGTAATTTATTTTTAACAGTTACGGAATCAGAAGATTATCATTTACCAAATATTTTTTTGTTCAAAACGCTTGCATTTTTGAATTAATGTATTAAATTTGCCTCCGCATTACAGGGTAACTGTAGCGCAGTTCTTTAAAATATATGCGAAAATAGCTCAGTTGGTAGAGCGCGACCTTGCCAAGGTCGAGGTCGCGGGTTCGAGCCCCGTTTTTCGCTCCATGAAGTCCAGTATGCTCGGATGGTGAAATTGGTAGACACGCTGGACTTAAAATCCAGTGAACAGCAATGTTCGTGCGGGTTCAAGTCCCGCTCTGAGTACAAGTTTAAACCGCAATCTCTTTCAAATAGAGTTTGCGGTTTTTTTTTTTGGAATTAATTCAGATCCCAAAATAAATCTTGAATTTAAGTATCATTTATCTTTTTATTTAGAATCATTCTTATTAATTTTGCGACGCCTAGTTTTCGTCCAGAAATAATAACCAATAAAATGAACATGCTTAAAAATATCAAATCCTTTCTTATCGTTTCAATACTATTGCTGTCGCTGGCAGTATCAGCGCAGAAAAATGTTTTTCTCGATCGGAATTACTGGAAGTCCAAACCAGACCGTGCAACGATAGAAGGCGAAATCAAAAAAGGGAATGATCCGGCACAATTCAACAGCAACGCTTTCGATGCAATGGTTTATGCGATTTTAGAGCAGGCACCTGATGAAACCATCAAATTTTTATTGGCACAAAAAGGAAATGAAGTCAATAAAGTCACGCATGATGGGCGCACTTATATTTTCTGGGCTGCCTATAAAGGCAATGTCGAACTGATGCAATATTTGTTTAAGAAAGGTGCAAAGACTGATTTGCTTGACGACAAAGGCTACACAGTGTTGAATTTCGCCGCCGCTTCGGGACAAACGAATACCAAAGTCTATGATTTTTGCCTGGCCCATGGCGCGAATCTTAAAAAAGATGTCGATCATGATGGCGCAAATGCGTTGCTGCTTGCCGCTCCATACGATACTGATTTTTCATTGATCGATTATTTTGTTTCAAAAGGGCTTGATCTTAAAAGTGTTGATGCGAATGGAAACACGGCGTTCCATTATGCTGCCAAAACAGGAAATCTCACAACTTTAAAAGCATTGGTTGAAAATGGCGTAAAATTCAACGACAACGCAATGATCTTTGCAAGCCAGGGAACAAGAAGTACTTCAAATACATTGGAAGTTTACCAATATCTCGAAAGCCTCAAAATCAAGCCGACGGCAATCGGGAAAAACGGGGAAACCGCATTGCACGCTATTGTCAGAAAAGAAAAACAACTCGAGATCATCAATTATTTTTTAGCAAAAGGTGTTGATTTAAACCGCGCAGACAACGACGGAAATACGATTTTCATAAATGCGGCTTCCGCCAACAATGATCCGCAAATCATTGAACTGTTGGCATCAAAAGTGAAAGACCTGAATCATAAAAATAAAAAAGGCGTTTCGGCATTGGCATTTGCAGTTAAAAACAATACGCCTGAAATTGTAGGTTTACTGCTCAAAAAAGGATCTGATGTAAAAATTACCGATGCAAACGGAGACAATCTCGCGTATTATCTGATTCAATCCTACAATTCCCAAAAGAAAGAAGCGTTTGAAGCCAAATTGAAAATGCTGCAGGAAAAAGGTTTGGATGTTGCCGCGCCGCAAAAAAACGGAAATACGTTATACCATTTGGCAGTCGGGCAAAACGATTTATCTTTGCTCAAGGAAATTTCGCGTTTCAAAATCGACATCAATGCCAAAAATAAAGATGGGCTGACGGCGCTGCACAAAGCGGCGTTGACTGCAAAAGACGATTCAATCTTGAAATTCCTGATCGTATCCGGGGCAAAAAAAGAGGCCGTTACCGATATGAAAGAAACGGCTTACGACCTCGCATCAGAAAACGAATACCTTGAAAAAAACAAAATAGCAATTGATTTCTTAAAATAAAACATGAAAAAGATTTATCATTTATTCCTGATTTTTGCCGTGGCATTTTGTTCAACAGCAAACACCCATGCGCAATCCGGCGAAAGCACCAAATACAAATGCATGGTCCAGATGACCAATTATATGGGCGAAGGTGCTTACATTGTCGTGTCGCTGATCGATCCCAAAGGCGCTTATGAAAAAACGCTGTACGTGATGGGTTCGGATAAAAAATGGTACCGCGATTTGAAGGAATGGCATAAATTCTATGCAAAAAAACCGAGCAATTTAAGCGCGATTTCTGGGGCTTCTGTTTCTGGTGGGGACCGCAGTGTCGTGGTTTTGGATATTGAAAATTCGAAAATCAATTCGGGTTACAGCCTTCGTTTTGAAAGCGCAGTTGAAGATCAGGCTTACCACGTGAAAGACCTTGAATTTCAACTGACTTCAGAAAATGTTGCTGGAAAAAATGACGGAACCGGATTTATCAGATACGTGCGCCTGACGCCAAATTAATCAAAAAAGCATGACGATTTCAATCTGGAGATACAGCCATTTAGCCCTGGCCGTATCTTCTTTTCTTTTTATCATATTGGTTTCCGTGACCGGAATCGTATTGGCGTTTGAGCCGGTTTTTGAAAAGATTCAGCCGTATAAAGCGGATGGTTTTGATGCTGTAAATGTCGCAGAAATGTTGGCCGCACTCAAGAAAACCAATACTGAAATTATCGATGTGACTGTTGATGCAAATTCGTTTGTGATCGTAAAGGCCATTGACGATAACGGAAAAAATATTACTGCTTATACCGATCCGAAAAGTGGAAAAATTTTAGGCGAAGTCCCAAAAAAAAGCCGTTTTTTTCAATGGGTGACTACGCTGCACCGATCAATGTTCCTGCATGAAACCGGCCGGTTTATTATCGGGCTGACTGCTTTTTTGCTGTTGCTGATTGCGACTTCAGGAACGATTTTAGTGATTCAGCGGCAGAATGGCATCCGGCATTTTTTTAAGAAAATCGTCAAGGAGAATTTTGCCCAGTATTATCATGTGGTTTTGGGCAGGCTGATGCTGGTTCCGATTTTGATCATTGCCGTTACCGGAACGTATTTGTCTTTAGATCAGTTCAAATTGTTGCCAAAACAGAAAATCAGCCACAAAATCGATTTTGACCATATCAAATCGGAACCAAAAATCAATCTCGCCAATTTTAAGGTTTTTAAAGAAATTCCGCTTTCAGAAGTAAGTTATATCGAATTTCCCTTTTCGGATGATCCCGAAGATTATTTTACGTTAAAACTCAAAGAACGCGAACTTGTCGTGAACCAGTTTACGGGTGACATACTGAGCGACATCCGCGACAGCGCAACTGCAAATTACATCAATTTGAGCCTTGACCTGCACACCGGACGCGCAAATATCATTTGGGCTTTGGTGCTTGCGATCGCTGCCGGAAATATCCTGTTCTTTGTTTTTTCGGGATTTGCAATCATGCTGAAACGCCGTTCCAACCGGATCAAAAATAAGTTCAAGGCAGCGGAAAGCGAATACATTATTTTGGTTGGTTCTGAAAACGGCAGCACTTTCGGTTTTGCAAATGCCGTCAACAAACAACTGATCGCCAACGGTAAGAAATCGTTTTTATCAGAATTGAATCAATACAATGTGTATCCTAAAGCGGCACATTTGATTGTCATTACATCGACATACGGTTTGGGAAATCCGCCGAGCAATGCAACAAAATTCCTTTCATTATTGGAAAAGAAACCGCAATCGCAGCCGGTAAATTTTTCGGTTGTCGGTTTTGGATCGCATGCGTATCCCGATTTCTGCAAGTTCGGATTTGAAGTGAATAATGCCTTGTCGCTGCAATCCTGGGCTGTTCCGTTTGTTGAAATCCATACGATAAACGACAAATCGCCGGATAATTTCATGAAATGGTTTTCGATTTGGTCACAGCAAGCGAACATTCCATTTGATCCTTCAGCTGATTTTCTACGGGTAAAACCAAAGCCGACCCAAAAATTTACCGTCATTGAGAAAACAACCGTCGCGCATGAAGACGGCGCTTTTTTAATGCGTTTGAAATTTGATAAAAAAGTAAAATTTGCTTCGGGTGATTTGCTTGCGGTTTATCCGGCGAACGACCATCGGGAACGGTTGTATTCGATTGGCAAAATTGATGATACCGTGCAGTTGAGCGTTCGTTTGCATCCGAATGGATTGGGTTCGGGATTTTTATACAAACTTGAAAAAGGATCGGTTTTGAATGCTGCAATCTCTAAAAATCCGGATTTTTATTTTCCGAAAAAAGCGCCAAAAGTCATTATGATTTCGAACGGAACCGGAATTGCGCCGTTTCTGGGCATGATCGACGAAAATTCTAAAAAGATTTTGTGTCATTTGTATTGTGGTTTTCGCGATGCATCTTCATTCGAATTGTATTCGGAAAGTCTTCAGAAAAATATTTCAGATGGAAAACTGAATCAACTGAATCTTGCGTATTCGCGTGAAGGCAAAAAGCAATATGTGAAAGATTTGCTTCAGCTGGATTCAGATTTGATATCGGAAACCCTGAAAAATGGCGGCGTAATCATGATTTGCGGTTCATTAGCTATGCAGCAAAACGTCATTGAATTGCTGGAAAAGATCTGCGAAAGCAACCAAAAATCGGTTTCTTATTACCAGTCCAGAAAGCAAATCCTTGCAGATTGTTATTAATCCTTGCGTTGGGATATTGTAGATAAGTTTTTGGATTTGGATGAAAATCGGTACACTTTAGGACTTCAATTTTGTTAGCTTTGCACTGTTCGGGAACTCAAAAAAATCAGTTCCGGATTTTAGATTCTATGGGTTCATTTGTCATCAGCAAAAGATTTAACGGCGATTATAAATTCATTTTTGCTTCGCGAAAAGGCAAGACGATTTTTACGAGCATCGGCTGCAAGCAAAAGGACGATTGCGAACAAATGATTGCCGGAATTAAAAACAGCATTGATTTATTTGCATTCACTAAAATCAGGAATGCAGGCGGAAAATACTTTTTCAGGCTTTCAAAAGGCGGATTGGTATTGGCCAACAGCCGGAAATATACTACAGAATTGCGGCTTCAAAAAGGAATTGATGAAATTATAAAATACGTCTCATCGGCGGAAACGCTCGATTTTTCAGAAAACGATTTTATATTCCAAGATGAAGAAAGTGTTTTTTTATCGGAAGCCGACGAATGATGCAATTTGTTATCATTCTGATATTCAGTAAAATAAAAATTAAAATTTGTTGTCAGATGTAAATCATATAACAATAAATGTTTTTAATATAAACGCTTCACTTGATAAATCACCAAATTTGTTTAGAATTTAGACTCGTCTAATCAATAGAAGTAAAATACTCGGAATAATTTTATCTTCTGTGTCATGTATAAGTGGAATCTTCAACAGCTTTCCACTTTTTTATTTGTAACAGTTTATTAATAAGCCGCATTTTATTTTTAGATGAAATTCAACATTATATATCAGGCAAATCAAATCACGATGGCCATTCTGAAAGAACAGTTTGAACGATTTGAAATTCAGTATCGGTTTTCAGACAATGGGGAAGTGGATATTTTGGGGGAAGTTCCGGAACAGCGTTACAAAGAACTGGAAAGCTGTTTGGAAAAATACAGCATTGAAATTTTGCATGATCAGAAAAGCCAGTTGGTGCAGCGGATCAAGAATATTTTACAGGAAGTCGCTTATGGCGAAAGCCAACAGATTTTTACACTTTCGGGTTATCTGGCGAAGCAATTGGGTTTAAGTTATGGATACATTTCGTATATATTCACAGCGCAGACTTACACTTCGATCGAAAATTACATGATCATGCTGAAGGTGGAAAGGGCAAAAAACCTGCTTCTGGAAGGCGCACAATCCATAAAAGAAATCAGTTATACGCTGAATTACAGCAGTGTCGGGCATTTTTCGAGGCAGTTTAAAAAAACAACAGGCCTGACGATTTCGATGTTTAAAAAAATCGTTGACAACAGGCGCAACAGGGTAGCAAGCAACTAATAATTAATTAATTCAAAGATATGAATACGAACAGTGACCAAATGAATATTTTCCTTGCGGACGATGATGAAGACGATCGCAGCTTGTTTAAATTGGCATTTGATGAGACCAAACTGAATTCTAACCTGTCTTTGTTCAAAAGTGGTAATGAATTGATGGATTTCCTGAACCAGGACAATTTAAAATTGCCGCACATTTTGTTCCTCGATTTGAACATGCCGGGAAAAACAGGTGCGCAGTGTCTTGCTGAAATTAAAGCCAATCCGAAATTCCGAAACATGTCGATCGCGATTTATTCGACTTCAAATTCTGAGAAAGATATTGAAGATACGCTCAGCGGCGGCGCAAACATTTACATTCACAAGCCAAATGATTTTCAGAAACTCAAACAAATCATCAAACATGTTTTGAAGATCAACTGGCAATACCATACTTCAGGACTCAACAGGGAATCTTTTTTCCTGAGCATTTAAATAAACCTAACGAAACTCAAAAAAGAAAAAGCAACGACAATTAAATCGTTGCTTTTTTGTTTTAGCAGACTTTGAAAATTACAAATTGCTTCTGTCGCTGTTGTAATTGTCGCTTTCGCTGTTTCTATCGCTTCTGCCGGTATCCAAATCTGAATCTTCTTCCTGATCCGAATCATAATCGGTGTCGTCGTCTTCATCGTCGTTTCTGTCGGTTGCCGAAAGATCGTCGCTGTTCCAGTCGCGGTTGGTATTTTGAGAATCTTCCCTGTCGCTCATTCTTTGTTCGGCACTGCTGTCGGCGTTGTCATAGTTGGTGCGGTCGGTTTCCCGAGGGTTCAAATTTTGGTTCAAAGTGCTGTTTGAATCGTCCTGATTGTCATTCCATTGTTGGTTATCACGATTTTCCTGACCGTAATTTCCGTTGTTGTTTGTTGCCATTTTAGTTGTGTATTTAATTAGTAATTTTGTTGAATTGTTTATTATTTTTCGTCTTCTTCTGCAGCGTCAAAATTGATGGTGTTGTACGCTGCTTCGGTTAAAGTGACATCGGCTTCTTTTTCTTCCGCCAATGTGGTTGCAAGCAATTCCATCGCTTCATTTTCGCCAAGCGTTTTCGCGAAAGCGCATAATGTACCGTAAGTTGCGATTTCGTAGTGTTCGATTTTTTGGGATGCTGCGATGATTCCGGCATCTCTAACCGGCCCGGATTCTGTTTCTTCCATGATGCCTTCGCCTTCTTTTATCAATCCGTCCATCGCATCACATTTTTTTGCCTGTGCTTTTTCGCCAACGATTTGGAAGACTTGTTCCAACCTCGAAACTTGTTCCTGTGTAACGGCTAAGTGGTCGTTAATTGCGGTAATTAAATTTTCCGAAGTCGCATTTTTTGCCATTTTAGGCAATGCTTTTGTGAGGGCTTTTTCTGCCCAATAAATGTCTTTGAGGCTGTCTACGAACAATTCGCGCAATCCGTCAGCAGCTGAAGATTTAGCTTTTACGATTCCTTTTGATGCAGTTGCTTTGGCTGTAGCCGATTTTGGAGCAGCTGCAGTTTTTGTGGCAGTAGTGCTTTTCGCTGTTGTGGTTTTTGCAGTACTGGTTTTTGCAGTTGTCTTTGCTGCAGTTTTTTTTGCAGTTGGTGCGGTTGCTGTTTTCATAATAGTATGTTTTTTTTATTTGAATTAAAACTTGTTATACAAATTTCAAGAACATCCATTTCAAATAGTTACAGGATTATTTCAAACTCTTGTACTATTATAATAAGCCTGATTTTTAATGGTTTACCGATAATTGTGCATCAAAATATGCAAATGATGAAAAAGTTAAAGCAGCTCTTTTTCTAATTTTAATTAAAATTTTAAACAACCAATTATTATGAAAAAGTCATTTTTACTATTAGGCGCCATGCTTGTTTTTGGAGTAGCTTCGGCACAAACCGACACCACTGCAACTTCAACGACAAACAAAAAAACTCAAACAGAGAAAAAGCACACGGCAAAGAAAAAATCGGATATGAAAACCGATAAAACGACAACGAACAGTTCTTCTACAGACGGGACAAATTCCATGAACAGCACCAGCACCACCACAAAAAGTGCCAGCAAATCAAGCAGCAGCGCAACGCCTGCATCCACAACAAAATAAGTAAAGCATAAAACCAGTGCTAATGCTACATGGTTTTTAAAAGGTTCAGTATTTATACCGGGCCTTTTTTTAATTTAAAATGAATAGTTATGAAAAATGAATATCAAAAACACGCATTGATTACCGGTGCGACCAGCGGAATTGGTTATGAACTCGCAAAATTACTGGCAAAAGACAATTACAGTTTGGTGCTCGTGGCCAGAAACAGAGAGAATCTCGAGGCAACTGCCCGTGAATTGCAGGAATTGTCCCAAAACATTCATACGCATATTATCGACATTGATTTATTCGAACCAGGCGCAGCACAGCAAGTGTACAACAGGACAAGAGAGCTCGGCGTGCGGATCGATGTATTGGTCAACAATGCCGGACAGGGCGAATGGGGTTTGTTCTCAAATACTGATCTTGAACGGGAAATTGCAATTGTGCAACTGAATGTTGTCGCTTCAATGACACTGACCAAGCTGTATCTGAAAGACATGCTTGAAAGAAACAGCGGCAAGATCCTGCAATTGGCGTCGTCGGTTTCTAAAACTCCGGCACCTTATTTGTCAGTTTATGCGGCAACTAAGGCATTCGTGCTTTCATTAGTCGAAGCTTTGCAGAAGGAAATTGAAAATTCAGATGTTACGATCACGGCACTTCAGCCCGGAGCAACGGATACCGATTTTTTCCACAAAGCAAAAGCCGAAAATACAGTGACTTACAAAGAAGCTTCAATGTACACGCCTGAAGAAGTGGCGAAAGCCGGTTTTGAAGGATTGATGAAAGGCGAAGCTACAGTTGTTCCCGGATTCATGAATAAAACCCAAGGCTTGTTAAATAGCCTGATGTCTGATGATGCCGTAGCAGATAATATGGAGAAGCAAATGCAGCCGAGCAAAAAAACCGATGGAAAATCGGAAAGCAAACACGAACCTTCACTGCGCGAAAGGCAAAAAATCAACAGCGCTATCGGAAGCATGCACGGAGATTACGAACGTGTGATATAAAAATTTCAGTTTAAATGAAAAATCCCCGCATCTTAAAAGTTGCGGGGATTTTAGTTTAGTTGGTTGTTGTGTAGTCAGATTGTAGAAATCTGTGAATTGTTATTTTGCAGGAGTTGTTCCTGTGGCCGGTGGTGTTGCAGTACCGGTTGGCGTACCTGTAGTTGTCGCCGTTGTGTCTGTAGTTGCAGGCATTTCTTCTGTAGGAACTGGCGGAACAGTGTCCATAGAAGTTTCACTGCTTACTTCAGTCGTTTCGGTTTCAGTTGCAGCGTCTTTGTTTTTGCAGGATGTGATGCTTAACGTCAAAAGCGCAGCAAAAAATAATGGTTTGAATATGCGTTTCATAATAAATTTCTTTAGTTAATAATTTTCAAAATTAAGGCTTAAGCCAATGAAACGGCTTACAGGATTTGACGGGATCATTGTACAATCTCTCCAAACTAAAAAAAGCCTTCCAAACGGAAAGCTTTTGAAATAAAAAAGCCACGCAGAACGTGGCTTTAAAAATCTTAGAATAAATTCTAATTATTTTTTTACTTCTTCTTTAGCAGTTGCAGCAGCATCAGTTGCAGTTTTTGCAGCTTCAGTAGCAGTAGCAGCAGCGTCAGTAGCAGTCGCAGCAGCAGTATCAGCTACAACAGCAGCTTCTTCAGCAGCAGGAGCAGCAACTTCTTCAGTTACAGGAGCTTCTTCAGCAGGAGCTTCAGTTTGTTTACAAGATACTACAGTTAATGCAGCGATAAATGCTAAACTTAAAAATACTTTTTTCATCTTACTTAATTATAAAAGGTTAATTATTAATTCGAGGCAAAGATATAAATTTTTTAATACGCAAAATTAAAATTTAATTTTTTTTTCAAAAAACCATATCTGTTGCAACTGCGCACCACTTAACAAGTACTGTGCCAAAAACATAAAAACATAAAAATAAGTTAATATTTCTTGTGTTTTATTTTAAAGTGCTGTAAAATAAGGCTTTATTTCTTTTTTGGATGCACCAATTTAAGCTCATCTATAAGATTTTTCGCGCCTGCGTACTTATCCATGATGAATAAAACATACCGAATGTCGACCATAATATTCCTGCAAATCGCCGGATCGTAATAAATATCGCTCATCGTTCCTTCCCAAACACGGTCAAAATTGAGCCCGATCAGGTTCCCTTTTGCATCAATTGCCGGACTTCCGGAATTTCCTCCGGTCGTATGATTCGTCCCGATAAAGCATACCGGCATTTTTCCTTTTTCCCCATATGGGCCATAATCCTTCTTATTATATAGGTCAATTAATTTAGCAGGGACATCAAATTCATAATCGCCCGGAATGTATTTTTCCATCACACCGTCCAAATAGGTAATTGAGGTGTAGATTGTTGCATCTTTCGGTTCGTAACCTTTTACTTTTCCGTACGTCACGCGCAACGTGCTGTTGGCATCAGGAAACAATCTCGAATCTTTATTGAGTTCGAGTTGCGCCTTCATATACGTGCGCTGCAAGGCCGTGATCCTTAAATTGATCTCGTCATATTTAGGAGAAACGTTTTTGAAATAACTGTCGGCGATTTGTTTCACCAACTGAAAAGCCTTGTCATTGTTCAGATTTGCCAAAACGGTTTTCGAATCCCCGGCCAATAACTCTTTTACACCATCGTAAGAAGTCAGTTTCGACCGATAAATTTCCGCGCTAAGCGTTTTCGGATTGATGTTGGTCAAACTTGCCGGTAAAAATTGCTTCGGAGATTTATTCGCATACAAATCAATCAGCTGCTCAAAGATCTTTTCATCCACAGTTTTGTTGAAATCTTTGTAGAAATCCCCAAGTCCTTTCACTAAATTGTTTCTTCGGTCGTTGAAAGCCTGTTCGCCTTTGGTGTTTAAAATCTGCTCGAGCTGGTACATTTTATAAGTCAGGCTCAGCAATTCCGTATTTCTTAAAACCACTTCCGAAAAATAATCGCGGGCCAACGCATAAGGTGCAATTTCAGTGTAATTTTTTTCAAAATCGGATAATAAGCTTCCGTATTCTGCCTGTTTTCCAGCTTTGATCACTTTTTCCTGAAACGCCGCTTCCTGTTTTTTCTTCACAGCAACGGCATTTGATTTTTTCAAACCCTGCGTTTCGCCGATCCATTTTTTCCAATAATTCGCAACGCCTGCATATTTCGATGCATATTGAATTTTGATCGCTTTGTCTTTACGCATAAAACCGTCTTCCACTTTCAAAGCGGCATCGCGGACTTCAATTTTTGCCGGATTCAGTTCGTTTACAATTTGCTGAACGGCAACCGCCGGCAAATATTCTGTCGTTCTTCCCGGATATCCGAAAACCAATGTAAAATCGTCTTCTTTGATTCCGTCTAACGAAACCGGCAAAAAGTGCTTCGGCGTATATGGAACGTTGTCTTTCGAATACGCCGCAGGACGGTTGTTTTTATCGGCATAAATCCGGAACAATGAAAAATCGCCGGTGTGTCTCGGCCAAACCCAGTTGTCGGTATCCGATCCGAATTTCCCGATTGAGGATGGCGGCGCGCCAACCAAACGCACATCTTTAAAAGTTTCCGTTACAAATAACATGTATTGGTTGCCTTCGTAAAAGGTGCGGATTTTATTTTCCTGCCAGCTTTCCTTCGGCAACGAATTGCTCAAAGCCGAAATATTTTCCTGGATTTTCTTTTGTTTGTCGGCTTCCGCTAAGGCTTGCGTGCCTTCCAAAACTTTCGCAGTCACGTCTTCGATCTTTACGATAAACGTCACAACCAAGTCTTCATTCGGCAATTCGTCTTCCATTTTCATCGCCCAAAATCCGTCGGTCAGATAATCATGTTCCACCGAAGAATGGTTCTGGATCGCGTCAAATCCGCAATGGTGGTTCGTCAGCAACAGGCCTTTCGGCGAAATGACTTCTGAAGTACAGCCGCCGTTAAAATGCGGAACGGCATCTTTCAAACTCGATTTGTTTACGTCATAAATATCGGCAGCAGTCATTTTCATACCGAGGCTTTTCATTTCCTTTTCATTCATTCCGTTCAATAGCGACGGAATCCACATGCCACCTTGCTGCGCCTGGGTTTGGATTACAAATAATAAAAGAAACAGTTTTAAAAATTTCATATGGTTTCAGTTAGGTTTATTAATTTATTTTAGAATTTTAGTTTCATTGTAAGCCGGTTGTGGAAAATAAATTCGCCCGACAAATATAGTCTTTGCGCCGCTGCATTGTGATCTTCGACTTCGAGATACAACAATTTAAGCGATAATTTTTGTGCTTGCTCTTTCACGAATTCAATCGTTTGTTTCCCGATTCCTTTGCCGCGCGAATTTTCATTCAGATACAATTCGTCCACAAAAGCGATCTTTCCGCCGTATTCGAAATTAAAAACGAACGTCAGGATGACGTAGCCAACGGTTTCGTTTTCCGATTCGATCAGCCAGGCCGCGCCTAGATGTTCGTTGTCGATAAATTCAGAAAACAAGGCTTTCGATTTTTCAATGTCAATCGGATAGCTGTCAATCGCGTAAAATTCCTGCATCATCTTTACAAGAACATCAACATCTTGATGCGTGATTTTTTTATACGTCGCCATATTGTGGAATTTGTTTCAAAATGATTTCAGCCGCATTTTTATTCATCTGCACGAAAGTGCTGCAAATGTGCCCTTTTTCTTCGCGTTCGTCCCCATTCTGGATTAAGTTGTCGAAAGTTTCGTCGAGCTGCAATTGGTTCGAAATGGAAACACAGCCTCCCATATTGACCAGGGCAATGGCTTCCGCAAAATGCGAATAATTTGGGCCAATAACAATCGGAACGCCAAAAGTTGCCGGTTCTAAAATGTTGTGAACGCCGGGATTTCCAAAGCCGCCGCCCACATAAGCAATATCGGCATCACTATAAATCTTTGTCAAAATTCCGATCGTGTCGATGATGAAAACGTCAAATTCCGAAAGATCTTTCCCTTCTTTTTCAGAAAACAAAACCGTTTTTTTGGTGATGGAATTTTGCAATTGCTGAATTTGTTCTCCTTTTATATTGTGTGGCGCAATAATAAATTTGACGTTGTGATTGGTCGAATTGATGTAATTTACAAGCAGGTTTTCATCTTTCGGCCACGAACTCCCAACAACAATTGTCAAGGCGTTGTTTTTAAATTCCGAAATAAAACCAAGCGCATTGTCTTTCTCCAAAATCGCGGCCACACGATCAAACCGCGTATCGCCAGAAATCGTCACATTGGCTTTGCCTAGTTTTAAAAGCAGTTCTTTCGACTTGGAATTCTGTACAAAAAAATGATTGAAAGCATCCAAAGCTTTTCTGTAAAATCCGCCATACCATTTAAAGAACATTTGGTTTTCGCGAAAAATCCCTGAAATCAGATACGTTTTGATGTTTGCCTTTTTAAGCGCATTCAGGTAATTCGGCCAATATTCATATTTGATAAAAAACACCAGATCGGGATGAACCAATTCAATGAATTCCGAAGCATTATTTTTAGTATCCAACGGCAAATAGACCGTCACATCCGCAACAGCGTTATTTTTCCTGACTTCAAATCCCGAAGGCGAAAAAAATGTCAGTACAATTTTATGGTTTGGAAAACGTTCTTTAATCTTTTCGATGACCGGCAAGCCCTGTTCATATTCGCCCAAAGAAGCGGCGTGAAACCAGATTGTTTTATCTGAAGGCTTGATTTTAGCCGAAAGTTCGCTAAAAACATTGCGCCTTCCATCCACAAAAAGTTTCATTTTCGGACTGAAAAGCGCTGCAATTTTTAAGGCAAAACCGGCAAATGCAACCAGCAGGTTGTAAAGAAAAAACATAGGCTTTGAATTGTGACGCTAAAATACGCCTCTTTGCAGAATTTTCATTGCTGTAAGTCATTTAATTAGTAGTTTTGCTTGTTTTTAAAACATTTTTACAATGAAAAAAATCCAGATGGTTGACCTGAAAGGGCAATACGAAGACATCAAAGAAACCGTAAACGCCTCGATTCAGGAGGTTTTAGATACGAATACTTATATTAATGGCCCGGAAGTTCATAAATTTCAAAAAAGCCTCGAAGAATATCTCGGGGCCAAACACGTGATTCCGTGCGCAAACGGAACCGATGCGCTTCAAATCGCCATGATGGGACTCGATCTAAAACCCGGTGACGAAGTCATCACCGCCGATTTCACCTTTGCTGCAACCGTTGAAGTGATCGCTTTACTGCAACTCACACCGGTTTTGGTTGACGTAGAAATCGACACCTTCAACATCTCCATCGACGCGATCAAAAAGGCGATCACGCCAAAAACCAAAGCGATCGTTCCGGTACATTTATTCGGGCAGGCGGCTAATATGGACGCGATCATGGCTTTAGCCAAAGAACACAATTTATACGTCATCGAAGACAACGCGCAAGCGATTGGCGCAGATTATAAGTCAGCCGACGGGTCAAAAACGAAAGTTGGCGTTATCGGGCATGTGGCTTCAACATCGTTTTTTCCATCTAAAAACTTAGGTTGCTACGGCGACGGCGGCGCGATTTTTACAAACGACGACGAGCTCGCACACAAACTCCGCGGTATTGTCAATCACGGAATGTATGTTCGTTACCACCACGATGTGGTTGGCGTCAATTCCAGACTCGACAGCATTCAGGCTGCAGTTCTAAATGCCAAATTGCCAAAACTCGACCAATATAATGATGCGCGTCAAAATGCAGCCCAGAAATATTCTGCAGCATTGGCAAACCATAAAAATATCGTCACGCCATTTATTTCTGGCGACAAAGACAGCCACGTTTTTCACCAATATACGCTCAGGATTGTCGGTGCAAACCGCGACGGATTGATGCAGCATCTGCTCGATAAAGGCATTCCGTGTGCGATTTATTACCCAATTCCGCTGCATGCACAAAAGGCATATCTTCATTCAAGATATAAAGAGGAAAATTTCCCGATCACAAACCAATTGGTTAAAGAAGTCATTTCGTTGCCGATGCACACCGAACTCGATGACGAACAAATCAAATTCATCACCGATTCGATTTTAGAATTTTTAAATTAGGAGCTTTTTGCTTCGCCTATTCGCTCCCAATTTTTTTATTGGGAGCTCGGGTCCTGCTGTCCGCTGTATCTTTTGTTCTGCTGCGCGCCACAAAAGGATGCCGCTTCCATCAGGGCTAGGGCAGTAGTTTCCAAAACAACACCATCAAATACAAATAAAGTTTTAATGAAAATTTTAGTCACAGGAGGTTTAGGTTTTATCGGTTCCCATACCGTTGTCGAGCTTCAGAATGAAGGCTTCGAAGTCGTAATTGTAGACAATTTATCAAATTCTTCAGACGAAGTTTTAAAAGGAATTGTTGCCATCACCGGAAAAACGCCAACCTTCGAAAAGTTTGACCTTCGCGAAAAATCAGCGGTAACCGATTTCTTCCAAAGGCATTCGGATATTTCAGGTGTGATTCATTTTGCCGCTTCAAAAGCCGTTGGCGAAAGCGTCGAAAATCCGTTGTTGTATTATGAAAACAACATCAATACTTTGGTTTACATGCTTCAGCAATTGCAGGCTAAAGAAGAAGCCAATTTTATTTTCAGTTCTTCCTGCACCGTTTACGGCCAGGCTGAAAAAATGCCGATTACCGAGAATGCATCGGTGCAGCCGGCAACTTCTCCTTATGGGAATACGAAGCAAATCGGAGAGGAAATCATTACCGAAACCTGTAAAGTAAGCGGAATCAATGCGATCTTATTGCGTTATTTCAATCCGATCGGGGCGCATCCAACAGCAGAAATTGGGGAATTGCCAATTGGTGTTCCGCAAAACCTCGTGCCTTTTATCACGCAAACCGGCGCTGGACTGCGCCAGGAATTGTCCGTATACGGCGACGATTATCCAACACCAGACGGGACCTGCGTTCGCGATTACATCCACGTAGTCGATCTTGCAAAAGCACATGTTGTTGCCATGCAAAGATTGCTAAACAAGCAAAATTCCGAAAAAGTAGAAACCTTCAACGTAGGCACCGGAACCGGAAGCACAGTTCTCGAAGTCATCCAAACTTTTGAAAAAGTCAGCGGCAAAAAATTACCTTATAAAATCGTTGGAAGGCGCGAAGGCGATATTACATCTGCTTATGCCAATACCGATAAAGCGAACAATGTTTTAGGCTGGAAGGCGCAATCTACATTAGAAGATGCGTTGGCAAGTGCCTGGAAATGGGAGAAGAAGATAAGAGCAATTTAATTAATAATGAACAATTAATAATTAATAATGCGTGGTTTGCGTGTAAAAAATCTTACTGAAATAAAAAGTCCCAAACGTAGTTGGGACTTTTTTTATAGACAATATTGGCAATTATTAATTGTTCATTATTAATTATTAATTGGCGTAGCCGAAGCGGTTTCAGCCAAAGCATCAATCTTCTTAACCAATCCCTGCAACACATTTCCAGGACCCACTTCTGTAAACAAAGTCGCGCCGTCTTTGATCATTTGCTGTACCGATTGTGTCCATCTTACCGGAGCAGTCAACTGGATGATTAAATTCTTTTTGATTTCTTCAGGATCTGAAACCGCACTTGCAGTTACATTTTGATACACCGGACAAATTGGTTGTGTGAACGTCGTGCTTTTAATGGCTGCAGCCAATTCTTCGCGTGCCGGTTCCATCATTGGAGAATGAAAAGCACCGCCTACAGGTAAGATCAAGGCTCTTTTTGCACCTGCTGCTTTCAAAGCCACGCAAGCCCTTTCTACCGCCGAGGTTTCTCCAGAAATCACCAGTTGTCCCGGGCAGTTGTAATTCGCAGGAACTACAATACCGTCGATAGAAGCGCAAACTTCTTCCACAATTTTATCATCAAGGCCTAAAACGGCTGCCATGGTCGAAGGTGTAATTTCACAGGCTTTTTGCATGGCAAGTGCTCTTTTAGAAACCAGCCTCAGGCCGTCTTCAAAAGATAAAGTGCCATTGGCAACCAATGCAGAAAATTCGCCTAAGGAATGCCCTGCCACCATTTCCGGCTTGAACGTTTCATTCATCGTTTTTGCCAGGATCACCGAATGTAAAAATACCGCCGGTTGCGTGACCTTAGTTTCTTTCAATTCTTCAGCCGTACCTTCAAACATGATGTCGGTAATCCGGAAACCCAATATTTCGTTGGCTCTTTCAAAAAGTTCTTTTGCAAGGTCCGATTGCTCGTATAAATCTTTACCCATTCCGGTAAATTGGGCGCCTTGTCCCGGAAAAATATATGCTTTCATAGTCTGTTCTTATGTTTGTGAAAGCAAAAGTAAAACTTTTTAGCATATCAGCAGCGAAAACTTACAATACGAAATACGCATTTTGCAAGGGTTCGATATGATGTGTTTTGGATTTGGCATCCGGCATTTCATGTTCATATTCATCACGGAATTCATTTACCATCTGCAATAAATTTTTCTCAATATTGTTGCAAATCGCTGTCATTGGTGTATCGGTCGGGCGGCTTTCAAACGGATCCTGCAAATGGATCGCCATTTTTTCGATCAGGAAAAACGCAGCGCCCAACGTTACAACCACCGGAATCTGCAGCCAGCCCAAATGCTGAGCAACGCCAAACGGCAATAAAATAATGAACAAACACAACGTAAATCGGATGTACATGCTATAAGTCGTCGGGAAAATCGTGTTTTTAATGCGCTCGCATTTTCCCATCGAATCGCAAAGCCGCGTCAACGTATTGTCAATTTCTACTTGCTGAAACGTGTTGAATTTTTCGTTTTGTGTCGCTTTTGTCAATTCTTTCGCGTGCAGCATCAGGATCGCATTTGGCACGTGCTTGTGGCGTTGGATGAATTGCAATTCTTCTTCACTTAACAAATTCCTTGTTGCTTTGACAGGATCTTTTCCGCGCAGCGATTGTGCCAGGCTGTAACACCAGGCCGCTTGCCTTTTGGCGTAACTTTCTTTAAAATGATTTGCTTCATCAGAGAAATCCGGGTCTTTGTAAAATGCGATGACCTGGCGAAGCAATGTTCGGGAATCATTAACCACACCGCCCCAAATGATTCGGGCTTCCCACCAGCGGTCGTATGCCTGGTTCGATTTAAAGGCGAGCAATAACGAAATAACGGTTCCGACAATCGTGGGCACGGCAATCGGGATTTCAAGCGCAATCGATCCGTAATAATAGTGAACAATCGAAAATGTGGTCGCATATAAAAAAACAAGTATCAATTCGGTCCTGATTTTTCCCAGGACATATTTCATCGGAATTTTTTTCTTTAACAGCATATATTTTATTTTTAGGATGGTAGTTGATTAATAAACCGGCTCACAAACCGAAAGTACCGGCAGTCCGAAATTTTCATTCAAAGACGGTTTGTGCTTTTTGGAAAGGCTGATTTTTTGTGGTTTCCGGGTTTCAATCAGCAAATCGATACCATTTTTGTAGATCGTGTCGTAAAGCACCGGCGTCATTTCTTCAGGATTCTGGTCGTCAAAAAATTTGGCCTGGCTGATGATCCGAAAAGAAAAATGCCCACCAATCATTTTCGGCAAATCTTTCGCCTGCACAGTCGAGTCGCTGTTTTCAATGTATAGTGCCTTCGAAAATTGATGCTCATCAAACTCAGCTGCGAGCTGAAGAATCGGAACATTAGAATTTTTAAGCAGCTTTAAACAATAGCGGTTGATTTCAAGTTGCGATTTGCGGAATGTATTGGGAAGAATGACCAAGCCAATGCCGCGCGCTTCGATAAAATTCCGCAACAGCGGCCCGGAAACAGAAAATTGCTGGTGTACCTGCAACTTGAAATTCGGATGGTATGAAACCATGTCGCGGCATTGTTCGAGGATTTCTTCCTGAAGTTCGGTCAGTCCGTTTTGCATGTGGCGAAGCCAGAATGCTGCCGAAGCCGTGTCAGGCGTGTCTCTCAGCAGCATCAAAACAATGGTTTGGGATTTTTCTTCAGATTGTGAAAGTGCGGTTTTGAGCGCGTAAACCGTGTCTTTCTGCAGTGTCGTTGGGATCAGTATGTTGTTCATAATAAGTGTTTTTGATTACACTTACAAAACAACAACGCTTACATTAGAACCAACTTAAAGCCACATTAGAATTTCTTAAGGAGCCACATTAGAAATTTTAATCTTTGCGGAAGACAATCGTTACAATCGTTCCCTGATCGGGTTGCGACTGGATTTTGAGTTCGCCGTTGTGCATCCGGATGATTTTCATTGCGAGTGGCAATCCGAGGCCGTACCCATTGTAGCGCGACGCTTCTTTTCCTCGGAAAAACGGTTCGTAAAGGTGCGGAATGTCTTCGGCAGGAATGCCAATGCCAATATCGGTGATCGTCACGGTCAGGTATTTATGATCGGCACCGATCGTTACAAAAACCGGCTCATTGTTGCTGTATTTGACGCCGTTTGAAATGATATTTGACAACGCCAGTTCAATCAGCGGTTTGTTGCACGGAATCAATAATAAAGAATCGTCTTCGGGCAAATCATCCAGGCGCAAACTTACGCGGTTGCCGGGTTGCAGTTTGTCGAGTTCGGCCTTGACATCCATCAGCAATTCGTCCAATCGCGCGACATCTTTGACTTGTTTTTGTCCGTCATAACCGGTTTGCGTGAGTTTTAAAAGGCTTTCGGTCAAATTGCCCAAACGCGTGGCCTGATTGTAAATATTGGTCAGCGCTTCCTGGTATTCTTCGGGTTGGCGTGTTTTTAAAAGCATGATTTCCGATTCGGCAATAATCGTCGTAATCGGTGTTTTGAGTTCGTGGGAAGCGTTGTTGATGAAGTTGGCCTGGATTTCGAAAGACGTTTCGAGCCGGTCGAGCATGTCGTTGAATGTTGCCGTTAGATCAGACATTTCATCATTATTTTCAAGTTGTGGCAATCGGTTGTGCAAATTGGACGCACTGATGCGCTTGACTTCTTTAGTGATCCGGGAAATTGGAAGCACGAAACGCCGCGCCAGAAATCTTCCGAGAAAATACGCCAGTATGATAAAAGCCAGCCCGCCGATAAATAAAATCCGGACAATATATAAGGTACTGAGGTTTCCACGGCGGTCTTTAGCGGTAATGATCACCATGTACTTTTGTCCCGATTCGTCAAAAACCTGCCCGTAATAGTAGCGGTGGCTTTCTTCGATCCAGCCCGATTTTTTTTGCATGACTTCGGTGTAGAATGCTGTCGGCAACTGCAGATCGGTGTTGTATTCGAATGTATTTCCGCCGTTGACTTTCAGGACAAAATCATTTTCATCGATGAGTTCTTCCAAGCCATCTGTCTTCAGTTTCCTATAATATTCGGCTTTCTGCGGATCATTTTGGTAATGGATCGAAGCGACGATTTTTGCGCGGTCCTGCAATCTTTTAATGAAATAATAACGGTTGTTCTGACGGAAAAGCACCAGCACGGCCAAACACAGCAGCAAGGTGCTGAGCACCGATAGAGTCACATAAGTAATCGTAATTCTTTTCCGGATCTGCATGTTTAAGGTTTAAGGATGTAGCCCAAACCTTTGATGGTGTGGATGAGTTTGGTGTCGTATGGCTTGTCGATTTTTTTGCGAAGGTAATTGATGTACACATCGACCACATTGGTACTCATGTCGAAATTGATGTCCCAGACATTGTCAAGAATCTGTTCCCGCGAAACAATCATTTCGTTGTTCCTGGCCAGGAAATGCAGCAATCTGAATTCCTTTGCCGTGAGCTGGATCAAATCATCGCCGCGCCTGACCGATTTTGCTTTGACATCGATTTCAAGATTGTCTACTGAAATAGTGTCGGGTTGTTTGTGCTCTTGGCCGGAACGGCGCAGCAACGCCATAATTCGCGCTTCGAGTTCTGAAAATTTAAAAGGTTTGGCCAGGTAATCATCGGCTCCGGCCTGCAATCCGGTGACAACATTTTCGGTACTTGCGAGCGCGGTAAGCATTAAAATGGGAGTGAAGTTTCCTCCCGATCGAAGCCTTCTGCAAATTTCAAGTCCGTTGATGTCAGGCAGCATTAAGTCGAGGATCACCGCATCGAAATGGTGGTTTTCGAGCATCATCAAGGCTGTCGTGCCGTCCATTGCGGCGCTTACATCGTGGTTGTTCTCTGAAAATCCGCGTTTGATTACGGAAAGCAGGTTCGGTTCGTCTTCAACAATGAGCAATTTCATGCGGCTTTTTTAGTCGTTTCACACAAAAATAAAGATTGAATTCTAAATTTTTTGCCAAAACCAAACTTTTACGAGCCGATTTAAAGGATGTGGATTTTTTATTGCCGATTTCTATTAATATCAGAAAACCCGGGAATATTTAATGCGAAGTTTCTATGTCGCGTAGTTTTTAAACATGTAAATCCACAGCAAGCGCGAAAACCGGATGTTGAAAAAAGTGAGCACGACCAATACGCCTGCGATAACCGGGAAAATGCGCAAGTCGAAATTTTCCGGGAAAAATGGTCGTGCAATAAAGTAAGTGACAATTCCCTGAATCACATTCAACCCATAATTGACATACATCGCACCAAAAAAATATCCGGGTTCTTTTGAGAATTTCGTGTGGCAATGGCTGCAATGGTCGTTCATTTTTGGAAATCCGAAAGCGAATAGCGACTTGTCTTTAAAAACTTTTCCTTTGTGACAATTCGGACATTCATTTTTCAGCAGGTGTACAATTGTAAGTGCCATTTTAAAATGATTTAAATGTTAATCAAAGGTAAGACAATCAAGGCTGTCGCTTATTTTTATATCTTCGCCTATAGTAGCACAATCCGGACATTATGAAAAAATATCCTGTTTATGAAGTGGGCACTTTTAAATGCAGTTCGGAAAGCGGCGAATTCTACGTCAACACTTTTCAAAACCATTTGCAAACGCACCCTTTTGTCGAAGAACCGCATCGGCACAATTCCTATTTGTTGGTGTTTTTTACAAACGGTTCGGGCGTACATGAAGTTGATTTTGATACTTTTAAAATCCAGCCCGGAAGCTTATTTGTGCTGCAGCCCGGGCAAATCCACAACTGGAATTTATCGGATGATATTGATGGCTTTATTGTGATTTATGCACAGGAGGTTTACAATTTGTATTTCGGACAGAAAAATATAGAAGACTATCCGTTCTATCAATCTACTTTCAACAAACCCGAGTGGCAAATGGATTCCGATGGGCAAAAGCAAATTCTACCGTATTTCAAGTCAATGATCGCTGAAAATGAGAATCAAAATAAATACGGCATGGATAAAATGCTGAATCTTTTGGATTGCATCCATATTGAAATGGCAAGGAAATATGCAGTTTCTGAAATTCACGCGACGCATGCTTACAACGTCAAAATCAAGCAGTTTGAAAGGGAAATCGAAAGGCATTTTAAGTCTGAAAAACTGCCGTCGTTTTACGCTTCAAAACTCAGCATTACCTTAAAACACCTGAACCGGATCAGCAATGAAATCCTCGGAAAAACTGCGACTGAGGTCATTTCAAACCGTGTCATTCTCGAGGCCAAACGCATGCTTTCCGATAAAAATTTGTCTGTGAATGAAGTAGCCGATGCGCTGGGTTTCGACGATTATTCTTATTTTGCAAGAGTGTTTAAAAAGCAAACCGGCCTTTCGCCAACGGCTTTCCGAACGTCTGAAAAATAACAATTCAAATATTTTAAAATGACCGAAAAAGAAAAAATGCTCGCAGGCGAATCTTATTTTGCCAATGATAAAGAACTGACCGCAGATCGGCTTAAAGCCAAAAAATTACTACACAAATTAAATGTGACCGAATATGTGATGAATGGAAATGCACGCAACATTTTACACCAATTGCTTCCCAATTCACACAAACATATTTACATAGAACCGCCATTTCACTGCGATTACGGCTACAATATCGAAGCCGGTGAAAACGTATATTTCAATGTAAACTGTGTCGTGCTTGATACGATGAAAATCAAAATCGGGTCGAATGTTTTTTTTGGGCCGGGTGCACAAATTTATGCGGCAACACATCCGTTAAATGCAATTGAAAGGCGTTCGACGGAATTTTCAAAACCGGTCATCATCGGCGATGACTGCTGGATTGGCGGAAATGCGGTCATTTGCCCGGGCGTTACCATTGGAAACCGTTGTACGATCGGCGCTGGAGCGGTCGTGACCAAAGACATTCCGGACGATTCACTGGCGGTTGGAAATCCGGCGAAAGTCATTAGGAAATTGAATGAATAAAAAAGGCTGCCCTATAGACAGCCCTTAAATTAATACCTTCTCACGGGATAAACCTTGAGGTTGTCAAAGCTTTTTGGATACGAATCGAATGTTTCAAATCTTGGAGGCCCGGTTCTATATACAGTTGCTACAGCATATTGTGCGTCCTTTTGTGTGGAAGTCCATGCATAATCGCCGAAATTGATCCCGGCTTTTAGCAAACTATTGTGAATCAGAAGCGCCTCGCCACTTGAAGGCAGGAACCAGTCTGAAAATCCGCCCCGGGTAAGATTCTGGCAAAGTTTTGCTGCACAGTTGGCTTGCGTTGCAGTTGCGGCAATCAGGGCAGTATTGTTAACACCCGCGCCCACTTGGCTTGAAGTGCCTGAAATAAACGTATTATAGCCGCCCCAGGCTGCGCCCGTCGTGTAAGCAATGTTGTAATTTAGCGTGGTAGGATGAATTTCCAGGTAACGCCATCCATCGGCTGTTATCCCTTTGTCATAAGCTACATAGCCGCCAGCAGGGCCATAATAGCCGGTAGTCCTGAACTGCATTTGATTTCCGTAAAAATAGCCGCCTGCTGGATTTTGGGTATAACTTCTCACATAATATACAGTATCAGGGGTAAGATCTGCGATCACGAGTTCAAAATTATCCGGTCCGGTAATGTAAGTCGACACCGTTCTGTTGTTGACAGTTGGGTTTGAAGTAGTGGCGTAAACAAATCCAACCAATCGATTGCTCGTAGTTGCATCCTGGTCAATAGCTCCGTAAAGTACTGCCTGCGTGGTCATGATGTCTTGAGGCGCATTTGTCGTAATGATGCTGCCTGTTGTAAAAACTTCTGTTGCACCGTAGGAGATCCCAACCTGATTTTCTGCGAATGCACGGGTATAATAAGTTGTGTTTGGCAAGAGTCCGTATGAAATCGTGATGGTAAAAGCGCCGGTGCCGGCAGAATTGTAGGTTTGATAATCATTTCCATCCACCGTCGGATTTTGTTGCGCACTCCAGCAAACGCCTTTCCTGTAAAGTTCGGTACCGCCATTGCCAGTTACATTACCGCCTAAAATTACACTGATGCCGCTGATGCCATCCGGCACGGCAGTAGTGACTTGCGGCAAACCAAACGACTCCGTTGGAGTTGCACTGTCATCTTTACTGCAGGATGCCAAAAAGGTTAAAAACAACAAGGCCATGCCTGTCGTGAATCGTAAAGTCTTCAACATAATTAGATTTTTAAATGGCGGTAAAAATAAATATTTAATCCAGTTATAAAAACTATTTTTTACCAAAAAAATCAGCAATTCACGAAACTCTAAATATTAATTTACAGTTACTAATGCTGCAGCGGCTTTTGCGCGTTCAACAACTTCGGCTATGGTTGCATCCAAAGAATCGTTCGTTAAGGCAACACCCATTCTGCGATACGGCCGTGAGGTTGGTTTTCCGAAAATGCGAAAATCTGTTTTTGGCAAAGCAGCGATGTTTTCGATGCCGGAATACGTTGGGTTTTGTGAATTTTCGGATGCTAAAATGACTGCGCTTGCCCCGGTTTTCTCGAGTTTGATCTCAAAGATCGGAAGGCTTAAAACCGCACGTAGGTGCAATTCGAATTCGTTGAGGTTTTGAGTTCCCGCCAATGTGACCATTCCGGTATCATGCGGACGCGGCGACAATTCTGAAAAATACACGCCGTCATTGGTAAGGAAAAATTCAACGCCAAACAGTCCGGCGCCGCCCAAAGCTTCAGTGACTTTTTCGGCCATGTCCTGCGCTTCAAACAAATCTTTATCGGAAATCATTGCGGGCTGCCAGCTTTCCTGGTAATCGCCGCGTTCCTGCCGGTGGCCGATTGGTGCGCAAAATAAGGTTGGATTTTTGTTTTGGGTGACGGTCAATAAGGTAATTTCCGAGTTGAATTTGACGAATGCTTCGACGATGACTTCCACGACATCGCCACGCGAACCTTCAACTGCGTAATTCCACGCTTTTTCAATATCCGATTCTGCTTTGATGGTCGATTGTCCTTTTCCCGATGAAGACATGAGTGGTTTTACGACACACGGAATGCCGACTTCAGCGACTGCTTTTTGCAATTCTTCGGATGTCGTGGCGTAACGGTAATTTGCGGTTTTGAGTCCGAGTTCTTTGGCTGCAAGATCGCGAATCGCTTTTCGGTTCATCGTAAAATTTGCCGCTTTTGCAGATGGAACGACAGTAATTCCGCTTTTCTCATAATCGTAAAAACGTTCGGTGCGGATCGCTTCGATTTCCGGGACGATAAAATCGGGTTTGTGTTTGGCGACGATGCGGTCGAGCGCGTCGCCGTCGAGCATGTTGATGACTTCGAAACCGTGGGCCACCTGCATCGCCGGAGCATTTTCATAGCTGTCGACAGCGATGATGGTTTGCCCGATGCGCTGGGCTGCGATGGTGAATTCTTTTCCGAGTTCGCCGGAACCGAGGAGTAGTATTTTTGACATTTTTTTCTTTTTTTACCATTAAGAAATTAAGAAAAGTTAAGACTTAATGAAACCTTAATTCCTTAATGGTTGAATTTTGAAATGGCGGCCGCGTTAAGGATAGCAGTGGAAATCCTTTTTTGAGTTGTCATTTCGACGAAGGAGAAATCTCAAAAAAGATTGCAACGGATAGCCTGGCCCGCAGGGAAACGCCCAGATTCCTCACATGCGTTCGTAATGACAATAAAAAAAGCCCCGGAAATTTCCAGGGCGTATGTTTTAAGCTAAAGCTTCTTTGATTCTTTTGATGGCTTCGGTGAGCAGTTCTTCGCTGGTCGCGTAGGACATTCTGATACAGTCAGGGTTTCCGAAAGCATCTCCCGTTACTGTGGCCACGTTGGCTTCGGCGAGTAAATACATTGAGAAATCGTCGGCGTTTTTGATTTCGGTTCCTCTTAAGGTTTTTCCGAAATAAGACGACACATCGGGGAAAACATAAAACGCGCCTTCGGGAACGTTGAGCTTGATTCCGGGAATTTCTTTCATCAATCCGACAACGAGATCGCGTCTTTTGTGGAATGCTTCGACCATGTGGTTTAGTACTTTCGGATCGGCATCAACGGCTGTAATCGTAGCGCGTTGTGCGATGGAATTGGCGCCGCTGGTCACTTGGCCTTGCATTTTCGTACAGGCTTTTGCGATGAATTCTGGTGCGCCGATGTAACCGATTCTCCAGCCGGTCATGGCAAATGCTTTGGCTACGCCGTTTACCGTCACCGTTCTTTCGAACATACCCGGAATCGAGGCGATGCTGCAGAATGTTCCGGAGAAATTGATGTGTTCGTAAATTTCGTCGGCAACGACAATGATGTTTGGATACTTTTCAAGCACTTTTGCCAAAGCCGTTAATTCTTCACGGCTATAAACCGAACCGCTCGGGTTGCAAGGCGAGCTGTACCAGATCATTTTAGTAGCTGGCGTGATCGCTTTCTCCAATTGCTCTGGCGTAATTTTGAAATCGCTTTCTACCGATGTCGGCACTTCCACGGGAACACCGCCTGAAAGCTTGATGATTTCGAAATAACTTACCCAATATGGCGCCGGTAAAATCACTTCGTCACCGTCGTTCAGCATAACTTGTGCGATGTTGTATAACGATTGTTTGGCACCTGTAGACACGACAATATTTGCCGGTTTGTATTCTAAATTATTGTCTCTTTTGAATTTTCTTACGATGGCTTCTTTCAATTCCATGTAACCGTCGACGGGCGTATAGGTGCTGTAATTTTCATCGATCGCTTTTTTTGCGGCTTCCTTGATGAAATCAGGCGTGTTGAAATCGGGTTCACCAAGGCTTAAACTGATGATGTCTTTTCCCTGTGCTTTGAGTTCGCGGGCGAGGGCGGCCATGGCCAATGTTTGTGACGTAGACAGGTTGTTGATTCTGTCCGAAAGAAGGTGGTTCATGTATAAAAATAGTTGTGTTAGATTCTTTTAAGCGGTCAGCGCCGGATTCATGCCAAGGTCACGCAAATGTTTGAAATGGGCAATGACCGCACCGCGCATGGTTTTGAATTCATGGTACGGCAGGTTGCATTCACGTGCGGTTTCTTTGACGATTTCGGCGATTTTTGAATAATGCACGTGGCTGATGTTTGGGAAAATGTGGTGTTCGATCTGGTGGTTTAATCCGCCGGTAAACCAGTTGACGATGGCATTTTTCGGAGCAAAGTTCGCTGTCGTGTACAATTGATGGATGGCCCAGGTGTTTTCGATTTCGCCTGCTTCGTTCGGAATTGGATTTGTCGTTTCATCAACTACGTGTGCCAATTGGAATACGATGCTCAAAATCAACCCTGCGGTGTAATGCATGACGAAAAATCCGAGCAATACTTTCCACCACGTAATTCCGATGACGATCGGCAATACGATCCAGATGGAAACATAAATGATTTTGGTGATGATCAAAGTCGTCCATAAGATCTTCGGGCTTTTGGCTTCGCCGTAAGATAATTTTCTTTTGAGGTAACTTCTCATTTGCTTGAAATCGGTGGTTAAAGCCCAGTTAAAAGTCAGCAATCCGTAAAGGAAAACCGAGTAATAATGCTGGAATTTGTGAAAACGGTGCCATTCGGCTTCCTGCGTAAAACGGATGATTCTTCCGGCATCGAGATCTTCGTCGTGGCCGTGAATATTCGTATACGTATGGTGCAAAACGTTGTGCTGCACCTGCCAGTTGTAAACGTTTCCGGCGAGTACGTAAATCGTTCCGCCCATGATTTTATTGATCCAGGATTTATCTGAAAAAGAGCCATGGTTTCCGTCGTGCATGACATTCATCCCGATTCCGGCCATCCCGATTCCGATGACGACCGACAACAGCAACATGACCCAAAAAGGCATTTGCAAAGTCAGGATCAAAAAGTATGGCGTTAAAAAAACGGTGAATAAGATCACGGCTTTGAGGTGTAATTTCCAGTTTCCGGTGCGTTGAATATTGTTGTCTTTAAAATAACTGTTCACGCGTGAATTCAGTGTCCTGAAGAATTTCAGGCTGTCCTGCTTCGAAAAAGTGGGAATTGTGGTATTCATATACATTCTAAATTAAGTGCTCAAAGATAGCATTATTGAGAGTTCAAACGCTAAAAAACGCGAAAAATTTCATTCAGAAAATGATTACTTTTGTCAAAAATTTGAGAATGGAAGAAATCCTGAAGCAATTCCCTAATCTGTCTGATGTTCAGAAAGAACAGTTTGCAAAATTAGAAAATTTGTACCAAGACTGGAATGCGAAAATCAACGTCATCTCGCGAAAAGATATCGATGAATTGTATACCAAACACGTGCTGCATTCGCTGGCCATTGCCAAAGTGCAAAAGTTTGAACCCGGAACTTATGTTTTGGATGTAGGCACTGGTGGCGGTTTTCCCGGAATTCCATTAGCGATTCTGTTTCCGGAAACGCGTTTTTACCTGATTGATGTCATTCTGAAAAAAATCAATGTGGTCAAAGCTGTAGCCGAAGCATTGGAACTCAAAAACGTCAAAGCCGAGCAATTGCGCGCCGAAAATGTCAAAGGCGATTTCGATTTCATCGTGAGCCGCGCGGTGACGAATATGCCCGATTTCGTGAGTTGGATCAAAGACAAGATCAAAAGACAAAACAAGCATGAACTCAAAAATGGGATTTTATATTTAAAAGGCGGCGATTTATCTGAAGAATTAAAGGATTTCCGGAAAGCAACCGAATACAACATTTCTGAATATTTTTCAGATGAATTTTTCGAAACTAAAAAAGTCGTGCATTTGCCTTTGAAGTTTGTAGCGAAATAATTTTAAAGTTCCAAAGTTTACTTCTTTGTCCATAAAAAAAGTCGCAAAGTTCTCCGTTTTTTGGAAAACTTTGCGGCTTTTTAATTCTGCAACTTTACAACTATTTTTTAATAATCTTCTTAACAAACGTTCCGCTGTCTGTTTTGATCTGGGCGAAATAAGTTCCTTTTTGCAATTGGCTCAGGTCAAAAGTATTTTCAATCGGATTTGATTCAATGATGATCCTTCCGTTCATGTCTACAATTTTCAAATTGCGGATGCTTTCATTATTTTTCGTCTGGATCGTTATAAAATCGGTTGCCGGATTTGGTACAATACTAAAGCCTGACACTTGAAAAGTAGTATTGCCTAACAATTGATTTTCGAAAGATTCTAAAGAATCCGTAGTATAATCAATCTGCATCAACGGAACATTAATATTGGTATGCGTGCTTCTAAAAACAGGAACACTCATTGGAGAACCATCTTTGTAATAACTGTAAGTCGTTTGTGTTACGGTGCCAACATTCGAAAAGAAAAGATAATCGAGAGAAATGGTCTGGGTTGTTTTCAAGCGCGTAACGGGTGTAGCAGCAGGCGTCGAACCTACATTTACGTTCAGCGTGCCGTATGCGTCGACCGCTGTTGTAGAATTTCCTGTAAAAGTACCTGAATATCCGCCTGTCGCATTATAAGTTCCCGATACGCCATCACTGTTTGTAAAGCCGTAATTTAAAGGAAAATTGCCTAAAGTGGCGTTGTCTGTGTCGTAAATCAATTCGATCTGCGAAGTATTGGCACCGGTAATCGAAACGGTTGCTCCTGAAGTCCTGGAAAAAATCTTATTTGAAAAATCTTCACTGCCTAGCGTTGCAGTGGTTACAGTTACGGCTGTCGTATGCAGATAAGTGGCGAGTTCTTCGGCAGTAGGTGCAATCGTATGCACTTCAGAAGTGCCAATAGCCGTCAATTGGCTGAAATTCCAATTCATATTTGCACCTGAAGTTTCCTGCACAAGCGGTACTGCCGACTGAACAACATTATAGGTAACCCAATCCTGTGGCTGGTAGAAATTGTTGATTGGCGCCTGTGCTATTGCGCCTGTTGTACAAAACATAAATAAGTTAAAAAGTAAAGTTGCTTTCATATCAAATGTTTTAATATCTACCAAATATACAAATTTTAGTTGCTGAGTTGCAAGTGCCTGAGTGCCTGAGTTTTTTTAGGATTGCACATAAAAAAACGCCCAAGTGGACGTTTTATATTTGATTTTTTTTAATTTTACTCAGGCACTCAGGCACTCAGGCACTCAGGCACTCAGGCACTCAGGCACTCAGGCACTCAGGCACTCAGGCACTCAGGCACTCAGCTACTCTCCCAAAAATGGATAACGATAATCTTCCGGAGTTACAAAAGTTTCTTTAATCGTTCTTGCCGAAGCCCAGCGCAGCAAGTTCATTGCCGATCCTGCCTTGTCATTCGTTCCCGATGCCCTCGCGCCGCCAAAGGGCTGCATGCCAACAACGGCTCCAGTCGGTTTGTCATTGATGTAAAAGTTTCCGGCTGCATTTTTCAACGCTTCGGTCGCTTCGGCAATCGCATAACGGTCCTGGCTGAACACCGCTCCGGTCAAAGCGTAAGGTGAAGTTTCATCTACCAATTTTAATGTTTCTGCCCATTTTGCATCTTCGTAAACGAAAATGGTCATCACCGGCCCGAACAACTCGGTTTCCATCGTTTTGTATTTCGGATTCGTCGTCACGATTACCGTTGGCTCAATAAAATAACCCACCGATTTGTCGTAATTTCCACCTACGACAATTTCCGCATCGGCATCGTTTTTCGCCTGGTCGATATAACGGGCCAGTTTGTCAAACGAACCCTCGTGAATGACCGCTGTAATGAAATTCCCGAAATCTTCCGGCGAACCCATTTTCATCGATTTTACATCGGTGATCAATTGTTCTTTGACCGCTGCCCACAAACTCTGCGGAATGTAAGCCCGTGAAGCCGCCGAACATTTCTGTCCCTGGAATTCAAAAGCGCCACGCGCGATTCCGGTCGCTACCTGCTTCACATTCGCACTCGGATGCGCCACGATAAAATCCTTCCCGCCGGTTTCCCCAACAATTCTCGGATACGTTTTATATTTTAAAATGTTGTTTCCAATGGTTTTCCAAATGTCCTGAAACACGTGTGTCGATCCCGTAAAATGGATTCCCGCAAAATCCGAGTGCTCAAAAATCGCATTGCTGATCATCGCTGCATCACCAAAAACGACATTAATGACGCCATCGGGAACACCAGCTTCCTTGAATACATCAATAATAATTTTAGCCGAAAATACCTGGCTGTCGCTCGGTTTCCAAACCACAACATTGCCCATCATTGCAGCACTCGCAGGCAAATTCGCCGCAATTGCTGTAAAGTTGAATGGCGTAATCGCATACACAAAACCTTCGAGCGGGCGGTATTCCACGCGGTTCCACATATCCGAAGTCGATTTCGGCTGGTCGCCGTAAATCTGCGTCATAAATTCTACGTTGAAACGCAAAAAGTCAATCAATTCACAAGCCGCATCAATTTCGGCCTGGAAAATATTTTTCGATTGCCCGATCATCGTTGCCGCATTGATTCTTGCGCGATAAGGCCCGGCAATCAATTCCGCAGCTTTCAGGAAAATCCCGGCGCGTTGTTCCCAAGGCAAATTTGCCCAAGCGTTTTTCGAAGCCAAAGCATTTTCAATTGCCTGGTCTACGTGTTTTTTGTCAGCCAAATGATACGTGCCAACGACATGCTTGTGATCGTGCGGTGCCGTGATATTTTTGGTGTTTCCGGTTTTAATTTCGTCGCTTCCAATGTACAACGGAACCTCGATTTTCGAATTCCACATCGCTTTGTAAGCAGCCAAAACACTGTCTTTTTCCGGGCTTCCGGGCTTGTAAGATTTTACCGGTTCATTAACCGCTTTCGGTACGTTAAAAAATCCTTTCAACATATATTTTATTTTTTATGGATTATCAAATTTTTGCCGTGCAAAGATACAAATTCAATGTTAAAGCTGCGACATTTTACGAATATCATAACAAGTGTATGTTTTTTAGATTTGGCAGCAGAAATTTAGTCGCTGTAGGAAATCCGGTCCTGCTGTCCGCTGTATCTTTTTCGGCTGCAGCCTCAAAAGGATGCCGCTTCCATCAGGGCTGACGTGAAGCAGTCGTTTTCAAAAGGAGCTTAAAAGCTGCAAAGTTTAAAATTAAGGGGCAAAGTAAGGAAAACTCAGGCACTTGCTACTCAGGTACTCAGCAACTCCGAAACATATAAAAAATCCCATCAATTGTATAAACATCCATCCGTAACTTTATCAAAAACCAACTTCAATGAAAATCCCGCTGCTCGCCTTTAACGACAAAGGAATTTACTGCCATCAGGCCGACGTCTATCTCGATCCGTGGCGGCCGGTGACCAACGCGATCATCACGCACGGTCACGCCGACCATTCGCGCTGGGGCCACAAAAATTACATCACGCACCATACAAATGTACCGATCATAAAGCATAGATTGGGCGACATCAACGTCACCGGAAAAGACTGGAACGAAACGTTTACGATCAATGGGGTCAAATTTTCATTGCATCCGGCCGGGCATATTATAGGAAGCGCGCAAATCCGCGTCGAATATAAAGGTGAAGTCTGGGTGTTTACGGGCGATTATAAAACCGAAGACGACGGGATTTCCGTACCATACGAACCCGTAAAATGCCACACGTTCATCACAGAAAATACGTTCGGATTGCCGGCATTCAACTGGATTCCGCAAGCCGAAGTCATGACCGACATCAACAATTGGTGGGCAGAGAATAAAGCAGAAGGAAAAACTTCCATTTTATTCGGCTACACTTTAGGAAAAGCGCAACGGCTTTTAAAATACCTCGATACCAGCAACGGCAAAATATTCACGCACGGCGCCGTAGAAAATATGACTAACGTCCTACGCCCAATGGTCGATTTTCCGCCAACAACCTTAATAACACGCGACACCAAAAAAGAAGAATTTCCCGGCAATATCGTGCTCGCACCGCCAAGCGCACACGGCAGCATCTGGATCAGGAAAATGACACCTTTTGTGACCGGATCGGCGAGTGGCTGGATGGCTTTTCGCGGGGCCAGAAGACGACGCGCGATCGACAAAGGCTTTGTGCTCAGCGACCATTGCGATTGGTACGGACTTCTCGACAGCATCAAAGCCACAGGCGCCGAAAAAATCATTTGCACGCATGGTTATTCCGACGTGTTTTCAAAATACTTGCGCGAAATTGGTTACGACGCACGCACCGAACATACGCAATATGAAGGCGATGAAGGCGAAACTGCAGCGGAAGACAAAGCCGAACTCGAACAAGGAAATGAAGATGCCGCATGAAAAATTTCGCCGAACTCATCAAAGCCCTCGACAGCTCCAACAAAACGTCTGTCAAAGTAAATGCCTTGACCGAATATTTCCGTCGTGCTTCGCCTGAAGACAAAGTCTGGACAATCGCAATCCTGTCACACCGCCGGCCACCGCGCCCCGTAAATACGACGTTGTTGCGGCTTTGGGCCAATGAACTCGCGAATATTCCACTTTGGCTGTTCGAAGAAAGCTATCATATTGTTGGCGATCTTGCCGAGACCATTGCACTCATTATTCCAACCACAAAAGAACATTCCGACAAAAGTCTGACCGAATTCCTTCAGGAAATGATCGCACTGAAAAAGAAAACGGATGACGAAAAACGGGAATACTTGCGAAGCAATTGGCTCGCTTTAAATTATTATGAACGCTTCGTATTCACCAAATTAATCACCGGAAGCTTCCGTATCGGCGTCAGCCAGAAACTCATGACGCGTGCACTTTCAAAAGCCGAAGGTGTCGACGAAGATTTACTGGCTTACAAATTAATGGGCGACTGGAACCCCGACAAAATCACCTTTCAGGAATTGATTCTCGATGAAAAAAGCAGCGATTATTTGTCGAAACCGTTTCCGTTTTATCTGGCTTACCCTATCGAAGGCGAAGTTTCCGCGCTCGGAAATCCCGAAGACTGGAGCATCGAGCACAAATGGGACGGCATTCGTTCGCAAACGATCATTCGGGAAAACGAAATGTACGTCTGGAGCCGCGGCGAGGAATTGGTGACCGATAAATATCCGGAATTTCATTCGTTTGTCGGCATTATCCCAAACGGAACCGTGATTGACGGAGAAATCTTACCATTTCCCGAAGGACAAATCGGAACTTTTAACGACCTTCAAACGCGCATTGGACGAAAAACAGTTTCTGCCGCGTTACTTGCTAAGACGCCGGTCGTCATCAAAGCGTATGATTTACTCGAATGGGAAGGAAACGACATCCGGAATTTGCCGTATGACCAGCGCCGCGATTTGCTCGAAAAATTATACGAAACCATCAAAGATTCCAATCTTCCTTTACAGATTTCAGAGCGCGTGAATTTAAAATCCTGGGAAGATGTGGTGACAGAAAGAATGCGCGCACGCGAAATGAAATCGGAAGGTTTGATGCTCAAACGCCGCGATTCTGCGTATCAGGTTGGCCGAAAAAAAGGCGATTGGTGGAAATGGAAAATCGAGCCTTTGGTGATTGATGCCGTGTTAACTTACGCAATGCGCGGTTCGGGCCGCCGAACAAATTTATTTACAGATTATACTTTTGCACTTTGGCAGGACAATGAAAATGGCGAACGCGAATTGGTGACTTTCGCAAAAGCGTATTCGGGTTTAACCGATGCCGAGTTTCGCAAAGTCGACGACTGGATTAAAAAACACACACTGGAGCGTTTTGGTCCCGTTCGAAGCGTCACGCCACAGCTTGTTTTTGAAATCGGATTTGAAGGGATTGCATTTTCCAAGCGTCATAAGAGTGGCATTGCTACCCGTTTTCCAAGAATTTTAAGATGGCGGCACGATAAAAAAATCGAAGAAGCGAATTCAATTGAAGATATCAAAAATATGATTACTTCAAATGGAGAAAATTAAATATTAAACGCAAAACCTTAATTTTCTTAATACCTTAATGGTTCAAAAAAACAAATGATTCAATGAACAGAATCCAACTTTTCCAAATCGCAGAAAACTGGTTTAAAAACCAGGGCTGGAAATCGTTTCCGTTTCAGAAAGAAACCTGGACAGCTTTCCTGCAGGGAAAAAACGGGCTCTTAAACGCGCCAACCGGCAGCGGAAAAACCTACGCGCTCTGGATTCCGATCGTACTCGATTACATCAAAAACAATCCGGATTATGAAACCAAACACAAACCTGGACTCAAAGCCATTTGGATTACACCATTACGTGCACTTTCGGTAGAAATAAAACAGGCAGCCGAACGTGTTGTCAATGATCTGGGTGCACAAATGACCGTTGGCATCCGCAGTGGCGATACGACTTCCGCTGAACGCGCCAAACAAAAAGGCAAAATGCCCGATTTACTAATCACAACGCCTGAAAGTTTGCAATTGTTACTGGCTTCAAAAGGCTACGATAAAACGTTTAAAGATTGCCGTGCGATTGTGATTGACGAATGGCACGAACTGCTCGGAACCAAACGTGGCGTGCAAATGGAATTGGCATTGTCGCGGTTGAAAACCATTTCCCCGAACATGCGCATCTGGGGGATTTCTGCAACGATCGGGAATTTACAACAGGCTAAAGAAGTGTTGCTCGGAATGGGTTCTGAAGCGTATGAAAATTCAATTCTGATTCATGCCAACATCGACAAAAAAATAAAAGTACTATCAATCATTCCCGAAAAAATGGAAGCTTATCCGTGGCGCGGCCACATGGGTTTGCATTTGATTGATGAAGCGGCGGCAATTGTCAGAAAAAGCAAAACGACTTTGATTTTTACGAATGTGCGCTCGGCCTGTGAAATCTGGTTTCAGCGATTGCTCGAAAAATATCCGGAATTTGCCGGAGAAATGGCCATGCACCACGGAAGCATCAACCGGGAAACGCGGCTTTGGGTCGAAGAAGCGATCCGGAATGAAGAATTGAAGGTCGTGGTTTGTACCTCAAGTTTGGATTTGGGTGTCGATTTTGCGCCTGTTGAAAGCATCATTCAGGTGGGCGGACCCAAAGGTGTTGCAAGATTCATGCAACGCGCCGGCCGAAGCGGACACCAACCCGGAAAAGAAAGCATCATTCATTTTTTAGCCACGCATGCGATGGAACTCATTGAAGCATCGGCGTTGAAAAAAGCAGTAGCAGAAACGGTTGTTGAAGACCGGATTCCGTACCTGAATTCGTGGGATGTTTTGGTGCAATATTTAAATACTTTGGCCGTTTCAGATGGATTTTTTCCGGATGAAATTTTTAAAGAGGTCAAAGGAACATTCTGCTATCAGGCGATGAGTGAAGACAATTGGAACTGGATCCTGAATTTTATCACCAAAGGAAGCCAGAGTTTACAGGCGTATGACGAATATAAAAAAGTAGAAATTGAACCCAACGGTTTGTTTAAAATCAACAGCCGATTGATCGCGATGCACCACCGAATGCAAATCGGGACCATAGTCGGCGACGCGACTTTACAGGTCAAATTCCTCAGCGGCGGTTACCTCGGCAGCATCGAAGAATGGTTTATTTCGAAGATGAAACCTGGCGATGCGTTTACTTTCGGTGGAAAAAAATTGGAATTGTACCAGGTAAAAAACATGCAGGTCTTGGTTAAAAAAGCCGATCCGTCGAAGAAATCAAGATTGGTCAGCTGGATGGGTGGGCGCATGTCGTTTTCGGCACAAATGAGCGAAATGCTGCGGCAGGAAATGTACACGGCAAATACTGCCAATTTAACGCCTGAACTCAAAGCACTCGCGCCGATGTTTAAAAGACAACGAAAGGAATCGATTGTGCCAAGTGCAAACCAGTTTTTGATTGAAACATTTAAAACACGCGAAGGTTTTCATGCGATTTTTTATCCGTTTGAAGGACGCTTTGTACATGAAGCCTTGGCGAGTTTATTAGCTTTCCGGATCAGTCTGCTAACGCCGATTTCATTTTCATTGGCTTATAATGATTACGGATTTGAATTGTTGTCCGATCAGGAAATCGATATGCAAAATGTGATTGACAACAACTTATTTTCAACGGAATATGTGCATTCGGACTTGCAGCGGAGTTTGAATGCAACGGAAATGGCCAGACGAAAGTTTCGCGACATCGCCGTCATTGCAGGATTGGTTTTTACCGGATTTCCTGGAAAAATGATTAAAACCAAACACCTGCAAAGCGGTTCGCAACTAATTTTTGAGGTGTTCCGGGATTACGAACCCGACAACTTATTATTCCAGCAGGCGTATCGCGAAACTTTTGAGCACCAACTCGAAGAAGGCCGTTTGATCCAATCGTTAGAACGGATCGGAAACCAGGAAATCGTCTGGAAGCAAACCCAAAAACCCACACCTTTCAGTTTTCCGATTATCACCGATCGTTTGCGAGAAAAACTCAGCAGCGAAACCTTGGCCGAAAGGATTAAAAAAATGACCGCCTCTTATATGAAAAACGAAAAATGACCGTGACAATTTCCATACAAAACCAGACTTTTATCCTGCATCCGACAGGTGCTGTTTTTTGGAAAGACAAAAGTATTTTGCTGATTTCAGATGTGCATCTTGGAAAAGTCATGCATTTCAGGAAATACGGGGTTGCAGTTCCGGAAAGTGCAGTCACCAAAAATTTCGATCAAATGAATGTGGCTTTGGAATATTTCGATCCGGAAACAGTGATTTTCCTCGGCGATTTATTCCACAGTAAAAAAAATACCGAATGGCAATTGTTTGAAAAATGGGTTTCGGAAATTTCAGCAAAAATCATTCTTGTTGCAGGAAATCACGATGTGATTGATAAGAAACATTACCAGAAATTGCAAATCGAAATTTACAGCGAAATTGCCGTCGAAGGATTTTTGTTAACGCACCATCCCGAAGAACGCCAAGATTTTTTTAATTTTTCAGGACACATTCATCCGGCGGTAAAAATGCGTGGTGTTGGGCGGCAATCTTTAAAACTGCCGTGTTTTTTCAAAAAGCCAAAACAAATGATCTTGCCTGCTTTTGGCGAATTTACGGGAACGTATTTTTTAATCCCAACCGAACACGATTGTGTGTACGCGATTGCAAATGACGAAGTGATTGTCGTGTGTTAATTGAGTGCGAATGGTGCGCTGAGCCTGAATGTTGGCACAATGACCTTAAAGCTTTTCGTTGAGGTAAAATTCACCATATTGAAAAATCCGCGCATCGATCCGAAAGGGGAAGCAAGCAGGCAGCCTGAGCTGTAAGTGTGGGTTTCTCCAGGTTTCAACACCGGTTTTTTTCCGATCACACCTTCGCCGTCAACGGTTTCCTTGTCGTTTAACGAATCGAAAATTTCCCAGTGGCGCGTCGTTAATTGTACCGAATCCTTGCTGTGGTTTTCAATCGTGATCTCATAACTAAAGGCAAAATGAATCTTGTGGTTTTTGAAGTAAGTGCCTTCAAAAGCCGTCAGGACCGAAATTTTTATGCCTCTTGTAATCTGTGAAACCATGGTGATTTTTTAAAATCTGAAGTCAAATTTACAAAAATTAGACTTTGGAATGTATATTTAAGATTAATTTTTCTTAATTAATGATGTCGACCGAACTCGCTACGCCTTTCCCGATCACGCGATCGTAGCGCTGGTTGTTTTCGCGGTAATACACAATAGCAAAGTAGTTGTTTTCAGTCTGGTAGAAATTTCCGTCAACCGCATTTGCTTCGTCGATCTTGCCGTTTTTATCTGCAATCGTATATTGGTAATTCGTAAATCCCTGTTTGACCATAATGGCTTTTTCATAGACCGCTTTGTCCTTGTTGTAATCCATTTTGAACTCTGGCGTTAACGCATAATTGTTGAACATTCCGGTCACATAAATGTCGCCTTTTCCGTAATAGGCCGGTGCCGAAAGCGTGAAATAAACCCACGCATAATCGGCTTCTACATTGTTGTTTTCGGCGTTGATGTTTTTTACGATGAAATTCCCGTTAATATCAGGGTAGAACGTATATTGCTGGCCGGCTCGCGCATTGTTCGTATACAAAAGCGAACTGTACAAGCCGCCTGTCGATTGCACTTTTCCGATGTTGTTATTCGCCGCCCGAATGTCTTTGTTTTCAAAATACAGGTATTCGTTTCCACCCCAGAATTGTGTTTCTGCGTCGTATTTATAGATCAGGTCGTTGCCAATGGTGTACATTGGCGGAACATTGGTAATTCCGGTGCTGATTTGTCCGTTTTTCAACAACAACACTTTTACATTTTTAAGTGGGCTTTGGAATAAGATATTGGGCGATTTGATCGAAAAATCGAGGTTTTGCATGAAATTGATCTGGCTGACATTCCGCGTTCTTTTGACTTGCATCGGAACGCTTACCGCATCTTCGTATATGATCATTTTCTTGGTAAAAACAACATCTTTGTCTTCGTTGAGGATTTTAATTACATAATTCCCGCTGACCAATAATGAGGTATTCCGGTTTGGTATTGAAAGCGCGTAATGCGAATAAATCTGAAGGGTGTTGAAAGAGTTCGTATACGTTTGGATGCGCTGGTCGTCAAATCCCTGAAGGTATTCACTTTTAACGAGTTGCGACGGTTTCCAGTCGTAATCGCAATGCTGGATCACGTAATAATAATTCGCCTCATTGCCGAACAAATCGTCAAATTCGAGTTGGAACGAATCACCAAATTTAATCAGCGGAACAATATTCTGGCCGTTTTGCGTCAAAGTTACCGTCCGTATGTTATATGGCGGTGCGATTTCTTTTTCTGCCTGAGCAAATGAAAAAGCAATCGTAAAAAACAATAAAACAGCGGTAAAATAATGTTTAAGCATAATTGTTACATTTCAGAATGGTAAATATAACAAATAATGTTCACGGTTATTGCACGGTGCTTTGCAGAAATGTTAAAATTACTTGAAGCAAACCGGGATGATCTCACCTTTGGCAAGGCAGTATTTTTCAACGAGTTCGGGAGCGATTTTTTTAGTATAATCTTCTTCAACAACTCTAAATCCGATGCTTCTGAGTTTGTCAAAATAATCCCGGCCGTACACGCGAACGTGGTCGTATTGCCCGAAAATGGCTGCGCGTTCTTTGGGATCGGTGATCGAATTGTCTTCGAAAGTCTTTTCCCGTTTTAAATCCTGCGGAATCTGGAAAACGCCCATTCCGCCCGGTTTCAATACGCGGTACAACTCCTGCATCGCTTTGGTATCATCAGGAATGTGTTCTAAAACGTGGTTGCACAGAATGATGTCGTACGAATTGTCGGCAAACGGCAAGTTGCAAATATCTGCTTTCACATCCGCCAATGGCGAAAATAAATCGGTCGTGGTATAATCGAGGTTTTTCTGGTTTCGGAACAATTTGTAAAACGCCTGTTCCGGGGCAAAGTGCAGGACTTTTTTAGGTGCGGTAAAAAAATCGGTTTCGTTTTTTAAATACAGCCACAGCAAACGGTGCCTTTCAAGCGAAAGTGTGCTTGGCGACAACACATTATTGCGCTGGGTTCCATATCCGTAAGGCAAAAAAATGCGAAAACTTTTTCCGTCGATTGGATCGGTAAACGTGTTTCCTTTTAGTGCGAATGCCAGGATCGGGCGTGCGACATAGCTCAACCGGATTAGTAACGGGCGCGGAATCGTATTTAAAATAAACTTGAATAATTTTTTCATTTCACAAACAATTGGTCTTAATAATCTTAATCCCTTAATGGTTAGAATTTTACCATTAAGGGATTAAGAACATGAAGTTTTGGATTTTTGGATCAGACCACTAGTGGCACTTTCCTGAATTCGTTTTCCTCGTCGCTTTCAATGCCCAGTGCTTTATAAATGTAAGCATAAGTCGAAAGCAATTCCGGTTTTCCATCAACCAAAGCCACGTCGTGCTCAAAGTGTGCACTCGGTTTTTTATCGGCGGTTACGATCGTCCAGCCATCTTTTAAATGCTTGATGTTTTTGGTTCCAAGGTTGATCATCGGCTCGATCGCAACGACCATTCCTTCGATAAACAATTTCCCGCGTCCGCGTTTTCCGTAATTTGGCATTTCGGGATCTTCGTGCATTTTTTTTCCGAGGCCGTGGCCAACGAGTTCACGAACCACGCCGTAACCTTCGGCTTCAGTGAATTTCTGGATCGCATTTCCAACATCTTCGACGCGGTTTCCGGCTTTGAATTCGCGAATGCCAACATATAGAGATTCTTTGGTAATTCTAAGGAGTTTTTGTGTTTCGGGAGCAACGTCACCAATTGCAAATGTATACGCGTGGTCGCCGTAATATTCGTTTTTCAATACGCCGCAATCTACCGATACGATATCGCCTTCTTCAATCGGGCGTGTTGTAGGCAAACCGTGAACGACCTGCTCGTTTACGCTCGTTAAAAGCGTTGACGGACAGCCGTACAATCCTAAAAATCCCGGAACGGCATGGTGGTCGCGGATGAATTGTTCCGCTAATTTGTCTAATTGTAAAGTCGTGACTCCAGGCTTGATTTCGCCTGCGATCATTCCTAATGTTTTGGAAACCAAAAGGGCGCTTTCACGCATCAATTCAATTTCTTCCCTTGTTTTTGAGACAATCATATATCAGATTTATAGTCGGCAAAAGTACGATTTTTAAATAATTTATCACCAATAAAAAAGCAACCGTTAAGGCTGCTTTATTTTTATGTGAACTAAAGATTACAACAGTGAATGTCTGGTCATGGCCGCTGGCTGTTCAATTCCCATTAAGGCAAGAATGGTAGGAGCGATGTCACCCAAAACGCCGTCGTGGATTTGCTTTAATTCTTTATCCACTAGAATAATCGGTACCGGATTTGTCGTGTGCGCCGTATTCGGGCTGCCGTCAGGATTGATCATCGTTTCGCAGTTTCCGTGATCGGCAATGACGATCGTCGTATAATCATTGGCTAAAGCCGCGGTAATCACTTTTTCTACGCATTTGTCAACAGCTTCGCAGGCTTTGATCGCGGCTTCGAAAACGCCGGTGTGCCCAACCATATCGCCATTGGCAAAATTCAGGCAGACAAAATCGACTTCGCCTTTTTCGAGTTCGGGAACCAAAGCATCGGCAAGTTCGAATGCACTCATTTCTGGCTGCAAATCGTAAGTCGCCACTTTTGGGGAATTCCGCAAAATTCGGGTTTCGCCTGAAAACGGCAATTCGCGTCCGCCGGAAAAGAAAAACGTCACATGCGGATATTTCTCTGTTTCCGCAATGCGGATTTGCTTTTTCATGTTTTTTTCGAGCACTTCGCCCAATGTTTCCGTGATGTTGTCTTTGTCGTAAATCACGTGAATGCCTTTGAACGTATCATCATAATTGGTCATCGTCACATAGTACAATTGCATTTTGTGCATGTTTTGCTCATGATGGTCGTTTTGCGAAAGTGCATCGGTGAGTTGGCGGCCGCGATCGGTGCGGAAATTGAAAAAGATTACCACATCGCCTTCTTTTATTTTTGCAACCGGCTGGTCGTTTTCATCCACCATGACGATCGGATCGATAAATTCGTCGGTGACGTCTTTGTTGTAATCATCATGGATGCTGTTTATGGCATCTGTTGAGTGCGCGCCTTCACCATTGACTACTAAATCGTATGCTTTTTTGACGCGTTCCCAGCGTTTGTCGCGGTCCATTGCATAATATCTTCCAATGACAGAAGCGAGTTTTGCTTTTTTGCCATTCAGGTGGTTCAATAAATCGCCGATGAAAAAAGTCCCGGATTTCGGATCGACATCGCGGCCATCGGTGAATGCGTGAATGAACACTTTTTCAAGTCCGAAATCTTCCGAAGCATCGATCAATCCTTTCAAATGATCAATATGTGAATGCACGCCACCATTGGAAACCAAGCCTAAAAAATGAACGTCTTTATGGTTGTCTTTGGCATATTGAAACGCAGCGACAAGTTCTTTTTCCTGATTGATCGTTTTGTCTTGTACAGCGAGGTTGATCTTGACCAAATCCTGGTAAATGATGCGGCCTGCGCCAAGGTTCATGTGGCCCACTTCTGAATTTCCCATCTGGCCTTCAGGCAAGCCAACATTGAGTCCGTCGGTTCTTAATTGTGCGTTGGGGTATTGCCTGTACAAACCGTTAATGAATGGCACATTGGCATTGTCTATGGCTGAAACTTTTGGGTCTGGCGATTTCCCCCATCCGTCAAGGATCATTAAAATTACTTTTTTGTTCATCGGAAAAAATTTTTAACAAATATAAGGCATTTGAAAAAAGCGCATGCAAATGTTAAGTTTAAAATAACAGCAATTTAAAACCAGTTTTTGGCCGCATTGTAGTCGATGAAATAGCGGATGCTGACCGAGAAAATATTGTTCAGGTTGTCTGAAAATAAATTGGTGAAGTTTTTCCCGAAATTTTTATTGACAGCATACAGATTGTATTCATCGGTGATCGCATTGTTTCTGTAAAGAAATGAAATCTGGCTTCCGGGCGCAAACCACCACGAATACGAAAGGTCGACATTCCAGGAATTGAAATTGGAGTTTTTGTCCTGATTGTAATTGGAATGCACCAATTTGCCATCATTTTGAAGCGTTTGAAACTCCAGGTTTTCAGCATACGACCAATAATAACGTGCGGCAAGGTTAATCGTCATTTTATTGTTGATCGCGTATTTTGTTTCAAGCGTATTCAAATAGGTGTCGCGGTTGCGTTTTGCAAAAATAATGTCGTCGCCGTCAAAATCGACCCAGCCTTTGTTGTGGTTGTTGTGGATGTAATTAAAGTTGTAAATCAGCATCAGGCGGTTGTTGACGCGGTACCTTGGAATAAAAAGAAAGTCGTAAGTGTAGCGGTCTTTTTCGCTAGTTGCCGTGATCGAAGGCTCAAAATCGATGGCGAATTTTCGGTTGAAGTTGGATGAAAAATAAATCCACGCCCTGTAATTGTCGGGCATTTCAACAAAACGCTCGTCCACACGGGCTTCATAAAAATCATACGTTTTTAGCGGGATGATATTCAATCCATAACCCCAATAATCGTTTTTCCGGGTGGTAGAATTTACGAAAAGATTGAATTTCGCCTGCTGGATGCGGCCGGTTGTGTTTTGAAATTCGGTATACGCATCGGCGTAAAGCTTAAAAGAATTGAAGTTTTTACTGGGGTTTAGGATGCGGTAGTTGGCAGCCAGTGAAAGGGCATGGTAATTCGTGAGGAAATTAATGCCCAGGTCATTGTCGTCGAAATCTTTTGACACATAAGTTGCACCTCCGCTAAAGCGGTAATTTCCGCTGGTTTCGGCCAGGCTCAATCCCGTGTAATATCCTTTTTTGTCAGCAATTCCAGTCATTTCATTAATGTAGCTGTATTTAAAATTTCCTGCTGCATTGTAGGTGTTTTGCTTCGTATTCAGATCAAAAACCACCGCTGAAACATTCGCATCGCGGTAATCGCCGTTGCGCGTCACATTGGTATTGATCAATGAAACCGATGAATTTTTATTAAAGCGCTGGTCGAAAACCACAACATTGTAATTGGCAAGTGGCTCGACTTCCGTTTTACGGATATTTCCTGAAACGGTATCGCGCACATAGCCGAAAGTTTTTTCAGTGATGGCATTTAAAACGCCAATCCCGAGTCCGTTTTTTGTGCGGCCTGAAAGTTTTAAAGCATTGATGAGGTTTATGGTGGTTGGAATGCTTTCCAGAACTTCATGGTCACGGACTTTTCCTGAAGTCGACGGGCTTCCGCCAATTCTTCTCGTATAAAGCAAATCACCTTTGTTGAATAAATCGGTCCCTTCGGTAAAAAACGGACGGTTTTCGTTAAATTGTTGTTCGAAAGGCCCTAAATTGAGCTCGACATTGTCAAATCGTGTTTGCCCGAAATCGGGAACCAGGATCGCATCGAGCGTAAACGAATCATTGATGCCGTATTTGATGTCCATTCCCACTTTAAACTTGCTATCGGCAACGGAAGTACTCGCATTGTAATCGTAACTTTTCTCGTAATATAAAGAAGAATACGGAATGAAAAACAGCCGTGTTGGCGGGGAAATGTTGTGAATGCCTTCTAAGATTCCCGATTGTGCACTCTCATTCGCAATTTTCGTATCGATGTGGTTCCATGTATATTGCTGCCTGTCGCGGCGCAATTCGCGGTAAAAATTAATGCCCCAGGTTTGGATGTCTGCTTTTGGAAAGCGCAGTGCCGCATACGGAATTTTCATTTCGATAACCCAGCCTTCGTCGGTAATGCGGGCATGGCTGTCCCAGATCGCATCCCAGGTCAGGTCTTCACCGTTTTGTTCTGTGAAAACAGCATCCATCTGAACGCCGGCGGAGCTTACGAAAAACCTGAAATCCTGCTGGCCGTCATTGAATCCGTTGATGAAAACGCCAAAATTTTCTGCAGTTCCAAACACATCGCGCTGGGTGATCTCTTTCAGGATTTTCTGGGGCTCATTGTCGTATAAGATGGCACCGATGTACACTGCGGTATTGTCGTAAGCCACCTGGACGTTGGACGTTTTTTCAGGGCTGATGGATTTGCCGTTATCGGGATCGAACATCACAAAATCTGTTGCAACCGGAGCGGTTTTCCAAATTTCTTCATCGAGCCTGCCGTCAACTGTAATATTCTCAGTCACAGAAACAGCCATTAAAGACTTTTTTTGTGCGATTGAAAATGTGCAGGTTAGCAGGAAAAGCGCAATGAGAATGCAGGATTTCAGAGTCATACAGGCTTTGGTTCGTCAAACAAAAATAACTATATTCCTGATATTCACAATTCTTTTGCAATAAAACTTTATTTCCTGCGTTTTAGTTCCCCAACGTTCTTACCAATTGTATTTTTTATACATCAGATGCTTTTTGACGATGAAATATGCTTTTAAACGATAATTTTTTATTAAAAAATTTGGCTGTTCCATTTTATTGAATACATTTGCAACCCCAATCTATTCGTATAACTTAAACATTAACAATGATTTACAGACTATTTCCTATGTTGGCATTATTATTTATGTCATTTTCTACGAACCACACGACAAATCTAAACCACAAACTTTTAGCAGCCACTGCGGGCAGCGCTTTTGAAATGAAAGCCGCGTCAATCTACAGCAACCTGCATTCCAGCACGATTTCAGAAATGCCAAAACTCGAGAGCTTCACCAAAGCATTGGAAGGTTTTTTCGCTTTGAAAGAAAAAGGGTTGATCCAGAAAGACATGCTTACATTAATTGATTTCAGCCTTTCTTCAAATACCAAAAGGTTGTGGGTGATCGATTTGGCAACCAATACGGTTTTGTTTCATTCACTTGTCGCACATGGAAGAAATACTGGTGAAGAATTTGCAAGCCATTTTTCAAATAAGGCCGAATCTTTTGAAAGTAGCCTCGGATTTTACGCCACAGGCGAAATTTACAACGGCAAACACGGACAATCCCTAAAATTGGACGGACTCGAAAAAGGCATTAACGACAATGCACGCAACCGTGGTGTCGTGATGCACGGAGCCGATTATGTGTCGGAATCGTTTGTCCGCGACCACAAAAGATTGGGAAGAAGCCAGGGCTGTCCTGCGCTTCCGGTAGAATTAACGAATGAAATCATCAACACGATCCAGGGCAAATCCTGCATTTTTATCTACCATCCGTCAGGAAGCTATAAGTTGGCTACGAAATTAATTTCCTAGTTTTTTATACAGGTCCCGATCTAGATTGTAGATATCGGCCCTGAAATCCAGTTCGCCTTTATCAGTCATAGAAGCTGTCCAATACAATTGGTGCAGCTTTATTTTTTGCTTTAAATTGATGCTGGTGGTTTTTTTGGATTCGATGAGTTCGTGGATTTTCTCTAGCGACCAGTTTTTTTCATCATCAAGCATATAAGCAGCCATAGGCAAAGGATCTTCAACACGCACACAACCTGAACTCAAAGAACGGTAATTCTTGACAAAATAGTCGCGATGGTTGGTGTCATGCAAATACACCGTATAATGATTTGGGAAATTAAACTTGACATTCCCCAAGGAATTCGAATTTCCGGGCACTTGTACATAACGATACCCTTTCGCTTTTTCGGGATTCCATTTTTCCGGGCTCACGACATTTCCTTTGTAGTCGTAAATCGTAATGTTGTGTGTTGCAAAATAACTGCGGTTGCTTGTTGCAGATGGCGTGAGGTCTTCTTTTAAAATCGTCGGCGGAACAGTCCACGTTGGATTAAAAACAATATTGCTGAAGGTTGATGAAAGCACCGGAGTCCTGCGTTTTTCTTTTCCAACGACCACACGTTTTCGTTCAATCGTGTCGCCATCTTTTACAATCCTTAACTCGAATGCCGGAATGTTTACAATAATATAATGGTCGCCCATATTCTTCGGATACCATTTCCAGCGCTATAGATTTGCAACTATCTGCTCCCTACGGATGTCTTTTGACATGTTTAAAGCGGTAACTGTACTCAAGCCAATTACGCCATCGGGAACCAGGCCGTGTCGGAACTGGAATTTTTTTACTGCTTTCCAGGTTGCCCGATCATAAACATTGGTCAGGCTGTCTAGATGATCCAGATCTTTCCAATACAAAAGCCTGCGCTTGATTCGGATGATGGAATTGTTCGTGTCATTCCGCACGATCTTCTCGACAAATTCAATCGGTTTCAAAGTATCTTTTGGAAATTGATTGATGATCTTCAGTGCTTTTTTCAATCGGTTGTATACAATATAATGGGGCTTGGCGCTTTCAATTGCTTTTGTGAGAGTATCGCCTTTCATCGCATTCGACAACAACTGGTTAATGTCCAACTGATTGATCTTCAAATCCCAATCGCGGTACAATTCGCTTGGATTCAACTTGCCTTTGGTCAGGTGCCACAAATATTTTTGCAGTGAAAGTGTCAGCAAAATGTCATAATCGACCATTTGCCTATCCGATAAAGAATTGGTTTTGGCTTCGAGTTTTTGAAGCGTAGGTACTTTGTAATCTTTAGGAAGCAGGCCTTCATTTTCAGAATCTATCAAAGCATCAATGATCGTTTTCCTGATTTTTGGAGAATTCCAAACCGTCCCAAATCCGTGCGAACGGTAAAATGCCAGCAACCGTTCCTTCTTTTTATCGACTAAAATCATCGAATCGATGGCAATGCTTTTCGGTTCGCGCTTGAATTCGGTTTTGCTCTTCTCGGGTACAGATTTATTCGGCTGTTCTTTTTTACAACCAAAAAAAATAAATAACAGGAACAAAAGGCAATATTTAGGCATGCTTTAGATTTTGACGCAAGGTAGCATTTTACTTATCCAACGATTTACACGATTCCAAAATTTTAGTTTAAAATTTTATACATTTTATAATGAGTGCCAACATCCGGGATTTCAAAAGCATCTCCAACAATTGCATAACCCAAATTGGAATAAAATTTCACCGCCACTTCACGCGCATTAAACCAGATGAAATTGCCGTTTTGTTCGTTCACCACATTTTCAACATGAAGGACCAACTGTTCGCCAAAACCTCTTTTCCTAAAATTTTCCAAAACGGCCATCCCGCGAATCTGGAACTGATTGTCATTCGCGAAAGCGGCATTATCCTGCTTAAATAATGAAATTACTCCAGCCAAAATCTCATTGTCAAACAACCCGAAATGTTTGGTTGTCATCAATTCATCCCCATCAAAATGACAGCTTTCAACAGGTTTTCCAGGGCGAAGCACCGGATGGCGCACTTTAAACGTTTCCAAAGCGCTGATTTCACTGATTTGTATCATATTTTTTTTAAATAATTTATCCGATAACTTTTTAATAATAAATTCGTTACCCATCCAAAGCCAAAAGATTCCGATATTTTTGCAAAAAAAACTTGCAACAAACGAAACTTATTATTTATATTTGCACCGTTGTAATGCGGAAGTAGCTCAGTTGGTAGAGCTCCAGCCTTCCAAGCTGGTTGTCGCGAGTTCGAGCCTCGTCTTCCGCTCTTCTTAAGAACCTCAAATGAAAGTTTGGGGTTTTTTGTTTTTATGCCATTTTGTTTTGGAACTTTTTTTGGGCGTTGCCCTTTGGGCCAGGCTATCCGCTGCAATCTTTTTCTCCCGATCCCGAAGCATCGGGACGGGATCAAAAGGATTTTCGCTGCTATCCTTAACGCGGGCATCTTCATCCAAAAGATTATTTCAGTCCCGACAAGTCGCTTCCCGTTTCCAATTCCTTCGGTTCCTGGTTTTGCAAAAACAACCGCGCCTGCAAATCGCCCTTTAAAATAATTTTCTCGCCTTTGACTTCGAGCCAGCTGCCTTCGCGCAATCCCAAAACCGGAATATTATTGAATTGGTGGAATTCCTTAATTCGGGTTTCACGCGTTTCGCCCATGTGTTTCGATTGCAGGTCGGCATCCAGATAATGCGGATTCAAATTAAACGGGATCAATCCCAACGTCTGGAAGCTTGGCGGATAAACGATCGGCATGTCATTCGTAGTCTGCATCGACAGGCCCGTAATGTTGCTCCCGGCGCTGGTTCCCAAATAGGGCGTTCCGTTTTTTACGACAGTTGCCAAAACATCCATGACTTTGTTTTTATACAATTGGGACACTAGTAAAAAGGTATTTCCGCCTCCGGTAAAAATGGCTTCGGCGTTTTCGATGGCTGCTTTCGGGGAATCAAATTCATGCAGGCCGCGAACTTCCTTATTCCTATTGGCGAAAGCCGATTTCACGCGACTGGTATAATCGTCATGCGAAATGCCGCCCGGACGCGCATACGGAATGAACAAAATGGTGTTGCAATCTTTGAAAAAAACTTCGAGTTCGGGCAATAAATACTCTAAATAGCCGCCGCCATGAAGCGTCGACGTGCTGGCAATGATCAGGTTTTTCATCGGGAATAATTTGAGTTTAAAGGTAAAAAATCCGAACAATCGACACTAATTTTCTTACGTTTTAATTAACACAACTTTACGAAGCCGTTAGCAATTTATTTGGACGACAGCCCGATACATTTACAAAATACTATTTCTCTTGCCGTTATGAATAAATTCCTTTTTACTTTTATGGTGTTTTCGATCCTTCCGAACCAGATTCAGGCGCAGGAAGCGACCAGAAAAATGCTCAGGGGGAAAGTCAATGCTTATGCAAACAGCCTTTCCGGGATTTATGTCATCAATACATCCACAGAGAAAGCCGCTATTACTGAAGAAAATGGCTATTTCGCAATTCCGGCAAAGGAAGGCGATACCTTAATGCTGTCGTCAATCAATTTCAAAGGCCTGAAATATGCGGTTACAAAAGAAACTTTAGAACCCGATTTGTTTTTTGTAAAAATGGTGCCGTTGATGCATCAGCTTGATGAAGTGCAGGTTTTTCAATATAAAAACATCAATGCCGTAGCGCTTGGCATCATTCCGAAAGGGCAAAAAACATACACGCCTGCAGAGCGGAGGTATAGAACAGCAACCGGTCTTGATGCGCAAATAGGGCTAAACACTTCTTTAACGATTGATCCGTTGTTCAACTTGCTGTCCGGAAGATCTGCGATGCTAAAAAAAGCGATCGATGCAGAGCGAAAAGAATTTATGATGGACAAGATCGACAACACGTTCGGACACGACTATTTTGTCGGGAAACTCAAGATCCCGGAAGAATATGTACGCGGATTTTATTACTATATCGTCGAAAATAAAAGGTTTACCGATGCGATGAATTCGAAAAATAAAGCGATGGCTACTTTTGTAATGGGCGAGCTCGCGGTGGCCTACATTGAGATGAATAATCTTGGCGTTTGCAAAGAATAACGCTTTCTTTGCCAATTAAACAATCTTCAGCCGGTGACGTTAAAAACTACTTTCTTCATGATCTTTCTTTTCTGTGCGCAGTTGTCCATCGGACAAAAAGCCGGTGAGCGCATTTTTTATGGTAAAATTATTACAGATACCATTGCCGTAGAGGGCGTCAACATTTTAAATGCAAGAACCGGGCTTACGACAACTTCAGACCAGAAAGGATTGTTTCACCTTCCGGCGAAAATCGGCGACGCTTTGGTATTGTCTGCCGTAAATCTGGAGACGCGCCGCAAGATCATAAAGGACGAAGATCTGAATTCAAACCTGATCATCCTCAAAATGGCTTCAAAAGTCACAGAACTCAATGAAGTCAACGTAAACGAAAATTCGCAGATCAACGCGGTAAATCTCGGCATTATTCCCGCTGGTCAAAAAAAATACACACACGCAGAAAGCAAACTGTACACGGCACAATCGGGAATGCTGGATCCGTTGCTGAACACGATTTCCGGAAGAACGACAATGCTGAAGAAAGAAGTCCAAGTGGAAAGAAAGGAAAAGCTCCTGCTGAAACTCGACGGGCTTTATGAAGATTCCTTTTATGTGGAAACGCTCAAAATTCCACAGATTTACATCAAAGGATTTCAGTATTACATCGTTGAAGATCCCGATTTTGTTCGGGCATTGGAAGCAAAAAATAAAACGCTGATGCTTTTTTATATCAAGAAATTAGCCTTAAATTACAGTGAAATAATATCCAATGAAAACTAAAATCAAAATACTCGCCCTGATTTGCTTCATCTGCCAAATGTCGTTTGCGCAGGAAGCACGCAAAACCTGGAACGGAAGGGTCGTAAAAGATTCGCTGAATGTTGAAAATATCATGGTTTTTAATACGAGTTCGAAAACTTCGGCCATTACAGACAATGACGGTTATTTTAAAATTCTGGCCCGTGCCAATGATACGCTCGTCTTTTCAGGCTGGACCTTAAAAACCAGGAAAATTGCTTTGAAAGAAACAGACAATCCTGATAATTTCAAGGTTAAGATGGAGCCGATTGCTTATGAACTTGCCGAAATTGTCGTCAAAAAAGACGAGAAAAAGAAAAAAATTAATTCACAATCCATTGTAGACCAGCATTATGCCGATGATGAAAAGTCGTCTCCAAAAAATATCGCGATGTACGATTATGATGCAATCCCAAACGGCGTAAATTTCGTCAGATTGTACAAAGACATCGCAAAACTGGTCAGGAAAAACCGCCCCGAAGAAGTCGAAAAACTCAAATTTTCGGAAGCCGTGCTTAAAAAATTCGATTACAATTTCTTCCATAAAACGCTCAACCTGAAAGACGAAGAGATCAAGCTTTTTGTGATGTATTGCGAAACCGATCCGAAAGTAAAGGAATTTACGGTAAGGGAAACCAAATTCGGACTCATGGATTTCATGATTTCCAAAAATGAAGAATTCAAGAAAATGGTTGCCTTGGGCAAATAATCTGAAATGGCAAAATTTACGTAAATGCCCATGTTAATAATTTACGAATTAACGCTTTTAAAAACACCACAACTTTGTAACTTTACAAACTTGTAATTAAACTACTGAATTATGTTTGGAATTGGCGGCGGAGAATTAATATTCATCATGTTTATCGCTTTAATGCTTTTTGGATCGGATAAAATTCCGGACATCGCCCGCACTTTGGGCAAAGGTATGGCGCAGTTGAAAAATGCAACGAACGACATCAAATCTGAAATCCAGAAAGGTGCCGAAGCCAATGGTTTCGATGCAAAAACACTCACCGATATTACCGGAAGCATCAACGCCCAGATCAATCAGGCCAAAGAAAATCTTTTAGGCGACACCCCGGCGCAACTCAATACTTTTAAGGAATCGATCGTAAATGATACGACTGCCGGAATTGCCCAGACCAAAGAAGAAATCGACGACCTTACCGGACCTATCAAACGCCAGATGTAATGGTTGATTATTTACTGCATTTAGACCGCGAATTGTTTGTATACCTGAACGGATTTGGAAATGAAGGCTGGGATAATTTCTGGGCTTTCATCACGAAGCAAATCAACTGGCTTCCCATGTTTTTGCTGTTTGCGTATTTGGTTTTCAAGCATTTGGGCTGGCGTCATGCAGTATTGATCTTAATTTGCATGGCTTTTTTAATTGCTTTTACAGATCAGACTACGAATCTTTTCAAGAATGGTTTTCAACGTTTGCGTCCGGGAAATGATCCGGATTTAGCAAAAATCATCAGGGCCGTTCAAACCCGAAAATCTTTTAGTTTTATTTCCGGACATGCTTCCAATTCAATGGCTTCGGCAATGTTTTTATATCTCGTTTTGAAACCGTATGTCAAATATATGGGCTTCATTTTTATCTGGCCGCTGGTATTCGCTTACAGCAGGATTTACCTTGGATTGCATTATCCCGGAGACATTTTGTGCGGCTACATTTGGGGGATTTTGACTTCGTTATTATTCTGGCAGATTTATAAATTCGCCCGAAATAAATATTTTCCGCAAGGCGAACAATTAGACAATCCGACTAACGGTTAAGCCGTCTCGTATCGGCAGTAAAACCGTTTCTACACGTGAATCATCTTTCAACAATTGATTGTATTGCAGTAATTCTTTGGTGCTTTTGTCTTTCGGATGCAACGGTTCGAGGACTTTTCCGCTCCATAAAACATTGTCCGATAAAATGATTCCGCCTTTTTCCATCATCGGAACGATCATATTAAAATAAGCAATGTAATTTTCCTTATCGGCATCTACGAAAACAAGGTCGAATTTGGTGTTCAGGGTCGGAATAATTTCTAAAGCGTCGCCCAAATGCTGCGTGATCTGGTTTCCCCAATTCGATTTGTCAAAATATTTGCGTTGGAAATCAAACAATTCTTCGTTGATGTCAATCGTATGAACGCTGCCATTTTCCTGCAAGCCTTCACACAAACACAAAGTCGCATAACCGGTATAAGTCCCGATTTCAAGTATCGATTTTGGGCGGATTAGTTTCGAAAGCATGCTTAAAACACGTCCCTGAAAATGGCCGCTCAGCATCCGCGGAAGCAAAATCTTCTGGTACGTTTCCTTGTTCAACGCCGAAAGCAATTCGGGTTCGTTCTCAGAATGTAGCGTCACATAATCGTCCAATTCGTCTGAAATAAAGTGCATCGTTTAAATTTTTGCCAAAGTTATAAATTATCAAATCAACAAATTCAGAAATTAACCTACTTTTGCAGCATGCAAACCGAGAAAAAAGACATACGCGCTCTAACTAAAGACCAATTGCGTGATTTTTTTGTGTCGAATGGCGATAAGGCTTTTCGCGGAAATCAGGTCTACGAATGGCTTTGGAGCAAAAATGCGCACAGTTTTGATGATATGACAAACGTCGCAAAACCAATGCGTCAAATGCTGGAAGAAAATTTTGTGATCAATCACATCAAGGTCGACCAAATGCAGCGCAGCGAAGACGGAACGGTAAAAAATGCCGTGCGTTTGCATGACGGTCTGGTCGTTGAATCGGTTTTAATTCCTACCTTAACCCGCACCACCGCCTGTGTTTCAAGCCAGGTCGGCTGCAGTTTGGATTGTAATTTCTGCGCCACCGCACGACTTAAAAGAATGCGGAATCTGAATCCCGACGAAATTTACGACCAGGTCGTTGCCATCCACAACGAAAGCAAATTGTACCACAATCGGCCGCTTTCGAATATTGTTTTTATGGGCATGGGCGAGCCTTTGATGAATTACAATAATGTGATTAAAGCGATTGAAAAGATCACTTCGGATGAAGGTTTGGGCATGTCGCCGAAAAGGATTACGGTTTCGACTTCCGGTGTCCCGAAAATGATTAAAAAACTCGCTGATGATGAAGTGAAATTCAAATTGGCTGTTTCTTTGCATTCTGCAATTGATGAGATCCGTTCACGCATCATGCCGTTTTCTGCAAATTTTCCGTTGGCCGATTTGCGGGAATCACTCGAACATTGGTACCGGAAAACCAAAAGCAAAATTACTTACGAATATGTCGTCTGGAAAGACATCAATGACAACAAAGCGTCGATTGATGCTTTGGTCAAATTCTGCAAGTATGTACCTTGTAAAGTCAACCTGATCGAATACAACCCTATTGATGACGGCGAATTCCAACAGGCTTCCGACGAATCGATTAACGAATATGTTAAAGCACTCGAAAGAAACGACATTGTCGTGAAAGTCCGCCGCAGCCGAGGGAAAGACATTGATGCCGCCTGCGGGCAACTGGCAAATAAAGAAGCATAAAAAAACCGCCCGATGAAGGCGGTTTTTTGTTGAATAACCTTTTATAAATGAACCTGATGAATGGTTCCGTTGATCGTGATGGTCGCGTCGTCATCGCAGGTTCCGTTCCCATAATCTAAAACCGCTACGTTGCCGTTTCTTGTAAAATTGATCGTTCCGCTAACGATATGCATGCAATTCCATTTTGCAATGACTGCAGAAGTGATTGTCGCTACCTGCACATTTCCGGTCGGCAAAGTCGTCGTCCAGCTTCCGGTAATCGAAAAAACATTATCGATTAAAATATTTGGCGTATTGTAACCTTCGGTAAATTCGCGAACGCGTTGTCCGGTTCTCAAATAAACACCGCCGTTTGGAGTGGTAACAGTCAGGTTCAAATCGATCGTAGCCTGCGGATGCCCATTTGATAAAATCGTTTTAACAACAGTCCTGTTGCCTTCTACATGGCGGTCGTTGTGGTAAAAATTGTCGAAAGCATACGAAATGGTTCTTGTGGCGGCATCGAAATCGTTGTTGAAGGTCAGGATGATTTTTCCGCGGACAAGATTTCCGTTGAACAGCGCACAATTGGTAGTTCCGAAATCTAAAGTCCGGACGATAGCATTTCCAGATTGCTGTGTCGTAATTGTTACGCAATCGGATAAAAAGCTTTCGGTCGTTTCTGCAATTTTCCCGGCTTGGCTTTCATCAGATTCCGATTCGACAATCTGGAGCACATCATCTGAAATATTGTCGATTTTTGCAGCTGACGCAATTTCTTCGGAAGTTGATGACGAATCGTTATTGTTGTCGTCATCTTTGTTGCAGCCGATGGCCAACATCAGCAGCAAGCTTAAAAATAAAATCTTGGTTTTCATACGGTTGGTTTTTAATTGGTGTTAAGACTTTTAACATTTGCGATGGTTTAATCAAAGCAGCATAAATTTCACTTTGCCATTCTAAACGTAAAGAGTATCTTTGAAAACCCATGAATGTTACTTCACAAATAAAACAGCCCATTCTTCAGGAAATGGAACTTTTCGAGAAAAAGTTCTACCAGTCGATGACTTCACAAGTGGCGCTGTTAAACAGGATTACGTATTATATTGTAAATCGGAAGGGCAAACAAATGCGCCCGATGTTTGTCTTCCTGACGGCGAAAATGGTGTCGAAAGGCGAAGTAAACGAACGCACGTATCGCGGTGCTTCGGTGATTGAATTGATTCATACCGCAACTTTAGTGCATGATGATGTGGTTGATGACAGCAACCAACGACGCGGATTTTTCTCGATCAATGCACTTTGGAAAAACAAAATTGCCGTTTTGGTCGGTGATTATCTGTTGTCGAAAGGTTTGTTGCTTTCGATTGACAATGGCGATTTCGATTTGCTCAAAATCATTTCTGTCGCCGTACGCGAAATGAGCGAAGGAGAATTGCTTCAGATTGAAAAAGCCCGGCGATTGGACATTACCGAAGCGGTTTACTACGAAATCATCCGAAAGAAAACAGCGACTTTAATTGCAGCCTGTTGTGCGCTTGGCGCGAAATCGGTGATTGAAGATGAGGTCCAGGTCGAGAACATGCGGAAATTTGGCGAACTCATCGGAATGGCATTCCAGATCAAAGACGATTTATTCGATTACACCGAAGAAGCGATCGGAAAACCAACCGGAATCGATATCAAAGAACAAAAAATGACGCTTCCGCTGATTCATGTGCTGAACCATTGTTCGTCCAAAGAAAAATCCTGGCTCATCAATTCGATCAAAAACCACAACAAAGACAAAAGGCGCGTCAAAGAAGTCATTGCATTTGTCAAAAACAAGAACGGTTTGTCTTACGCCGAAGAAAAAATGGTCGAATTCCAACAGGAAGCACTTCAATTGTTGGAAAATTATCCCGAATCTGAATTCAAATCTGCATTGATTCTGATGGTCAATTACGTCATCGAACGAAAAAAATAAAAAATATTTTTATCGGCGAAAGCCTGAATTCATTGGGATTTAAATCTTTCAATCCTAAAATATTTAAATTTTTTAATCTTCCATACAACTATTTTAAGACGTTTCCCGTCTATGCTAATAGAAACCTTTTAATAACGATTTTGAAAGTCATCAATTTACATCAGGAAGAACACGAAACCATTCGCTTGGCAGTCGAAAACAACCGACAGGCACAGCAGATGATTTACATGAAATTTTCCCCAAAGATGTTAAGCGTGTGCCGACAATACATTAAAGACCTGCACGACGCCGAAGATTTGATGATTACCGCTTTCATGAAAGTGTTTACCAATTTAAAGCATTTTGAGCACAAAGGCAGTTTCGAAGGCTGGATCCGGCGAATTATGATTAACGAATGTTTGTCGTATATCAGGGCGAAAAAGAAAGTCAGTTTTCTGGAAGACGAATATTATCAGGAAGATTCTTTTAATAATATTGAAAGCAATTTTAGTGTCGATGACATTCAGTTCCTGATCGACGCGCTGCCGGAAGGTTACAAAATGATTTTTAACCTGTATGCAATTGAAGGTTACAAACATCAGGAAATCGCCGCGATGCTAGGAATCAGCGAAAGCACCTCAAAATCGCAATTGCACCATGCCAGGAAAATGCTGCAGGAGCAGATCAACAAATTAAAAAATTACTCAAAACCCTCTGCGGGATAAAATTGGAAAAGGATGTTGGCCAAAGGGTTCTTCATCTGACAAATAAAAAATATAATCAACAGATGAAAATGGGACGGAATAAAATGGAGAAGGATTTTAGCGAAAAGCTGAATCAGAGGCAAATCACCCCAAGCGCCAATGCGTGGGACCGATTGGATGCGATGCTGACTGTTGCCGAAGAAAAAGAAAAAAAACCAAAGAGAAATTTCGGTTGGTTGTACATCGCTGCGAGCATTGCAGGTTTTCTACTAATTGGAACGATTTATTTAAGTTCGACCGAAGAATTGATCGATTCAAGAAGAGATAATGTAGTTTTTGACAACAAGGGACAAAAACCATCGGAAAAGCCATCAAAACCAAGCGGACAAATTTCAAATCCGACAGATTCATCAGCAATTGCAGAAACTCAAATGCCAATCGTAAAAGATTCAAACAGCGGTCATCCGAAATCGGTTAAACAAATCCAAAACATCAGGAAAACAAATGAAAGCCAGTTGGCACAAAATAACATCAATCAGAATAACAATCAAATCAATCAAAATCAACCAATTGTCAATCAAAAAACGAACAACACATCAAACGTTGTTTTAGCCAACAGTGGGGATGCTGACGAGCTTCTCGCGATGGCGCAAAAATCAAATCTGGAAACTTCCAAAGCTTCTGTAAAAGTCAACGCTAAAAACTTATTGTCACAAGTGGACGGCGAACTTGATCAAACCTTCCGCGAGAAAGTCATCAATTCTGTCGGAAAAAATTACAGGAATGCAAAAGTGGCGCTTGCCAACCGAAACAACCTCGAAGAAGAAAATCATTAATCACCATTTTAAAATCACCTAATCATGAGAAATTTCACCATTTACTTAACGACTTTCCTGTGCCTTTTTTTAACGAAAGTTTTTGGACAGGATACCTTTGAAGACCGCGCCAAATCTATTGCTGCGAAAATCGAGACCATTACAAAAGAAGAAAAAGCAGCGCTTAAAACCGAAGTTGAAAGCGTAAACCAACAACTCGAAAATGCAGAGATCTCTGCCAAAGACGCCGACGAGAAAAAACTGCAGTTCGCCGAAACGCGTGCCAAAAATATCGAGTTCCGCGTGGCGCAAGCAGAACAAGAATTAAAAGATCTCGTTCAGCAAAAAGTCGACGGAAAAATCACCGAAAAAGATTCTGCCAAGAAATACTACTTCAGTTGGGAGAACACGAAAAAGAAAAAAGAAAAAGATTTTGGAGAATCCAGGACTACATCGCAATTCGTTTTTGCGCTCGGAGGAAACAATTTGGTGACAGACAAAGCGCTTGCGCATTCTGATTTCAGGTATTTCGGCTCGCATTTCTACGAATGGGGTGTTACTAACAACACCCGGATCCTGAAAGAAAACAACCTGCTGCACATCAAGTACGGATTGTCGCTGCAATACAACAATTTGCGCCCGACTGACAACCGTTTGTTCGACGAAAATGGCAAACAAACCGATTTGGTTGAAGCCGGAATCCATCTCAAAGATTCGCGTTTCAGAAATGTTAATTTGGTCGTTCCAATTCACTTTGAATTCGACTTTTCAGGCAGCGAAATGAAAGACGACAAACGTATTTTCAAAACACACCAGAGTTTCCGTGTCGGGCTTGGCGGTTATGCCGGATTCAACGTCAAATCCAAACAAATCCTCGAATTCGAAGATGCCGACGGAAATGATGTGACCCAAAAAACAAAAGGCAGCTACAACGTCAACGATTTCATCTACGGAGCCAGTGCTTACGTGGGTTACAAAGAAATCAGCTTGTATGTAAAATACGACATCAACCCGCTTTTTAAAGACAATGCCGTCGACCAGAACAACATTTCCTACGGCGTTCGTTTCGATTTCAATTAGATTTTGTTAGCGTTAGTTTATATGTTTGAAGCGTTTCGAAAGAGGCGCTTTTTTGTTTTCAGGAGCTGTTTCCGGCTATCCGCTCTATCTTTTGCTCCATTGCATTCCGCAAAAGGATGCCGCTACTGTCCGGGCTAGGGCAGTTGATTTTGATCAAACAATAAACTTAAAAACTTTGTATCTTTGCCCTCCAATGACTCAGCAACTCAGTTACTCAGGCACTCAGCTACTTTTATGATCTCAAAATCCACGATAGATACCGTTTTTGAAACTGCCCGCGTTGAGGAAGTCATTGGCGATTTTGTGCAACTGAAACGCGCCGGAAGCAATTTCAAAGGGCTAAGTCCGTTTTCAGATGAGCGTTCTCCGTCGTTTATGGTTTCTCCGGTAAAGCAGATCTGGAAAGATTTTAGCTCCGGAAAAGGCGGAAATGCCGTCGCTTTCCTGATGGAACACGAGCATTTTACGTATCCCGAAGCGATTCGCTACCTCGCCAAAAAGTACAATATTGAAATCGAGGAAACCGAACAAACGGCTGAGGAAAAAGCAAATACCGATGTTCGTGAGAGCATGTATTTGGTATCAGAATTCGCCCAGAAATATTTTCACGACACGCTTTTAAACTCAGAAGAAGGCAAAGCGATAGGGCTTTCCTATTTCAAGGAACGTGGATTTACGAATGAAACAATCAAGAAATTCGGACTCGGTTATTCGCCTGAAATCTGGGATGCATTTTCAAAAGAAGCGCTCGGGAAAGGCTACAAGCTTGAATTTCTTGAAAGCACCGGACTCACGATCAATAAAGAAAGATTGATTGACCGCTTTCGAGGACGCGTGATGTTTCCGATTCACAGTATGTCGGGCCGGGTGTTGGGTTTTGGTGGTAGAATCCTCGGAAACGATAAAAAAGCAGCGAAATATCTCAATTCACCAGAAAGCGACATTTACCATAAAAGCAAAGTGCTTTACGGGATTTTCATGGCCAAACAAGCGATTGCGAAGCAAAACAATTGTTATCTAGTCGAAGGTTATACCGATGTGATCCAATTCAACCAATCCGGAATTGAAAATGTGGTGGCTTCTTCAGGAACAGCTTTAACGCCTGACCAAATTCGTTTGATCAACCGATTGACAAAAAACATTACAGTTTTATTTGATGGCGATGCTGCCGGTTTGCGTGCTTCGATCCGAGGCATCGATTTGATTCTCGAGGAAGGCATGAACGTCAAAGTCTGTACCTTTCCCGATGGGGAAGATCCGGATAGTTTTGCGAAGAAGAATTCATATGAAGCTTTGGTGCAATATCTTGAAACGAATGCCAAGGATTTTATTCAGTTTAAAGCTTCGCTATTGATGGACGAATCGAAAAATGATCCCGTGAAAAAAGCCGATCTGATCCGCGACATGGTGACGAGCATTTCGAAAATCAAAGACCGCATCCAGCGCGAAATCTATATTCAGGAAACTTCGAGGATTATGGATATTTCCGAACAGGTTTTGCTCAATACGCTGGCGCAGCTCGTCCAGAAAGACATTACCGAAACGGGCAAGAAGATCAAAGAAGAGCAAAAAGCATTCGAAGTCGTTAAAAATGAGAATCCAATTGCTACTGAAAAAATTGATGTTTTATACGAACTCGAACGAAAAATCATTGAAATCTTATTGCTGTACGGCAACAAAACCGAAGAGTTTGAAGACGTTCTTTTGAAGACCAATGAGCAGGGCGAAATCGAACAGGTTGCCGAAATGAAAGAATACAAAGTCCATCAAAGGATTTATTTAAGCCTGCAGGAAGACGAAGTCGAGTTGGCAAATCCATTGTTTCGGGATATTTACAACGATCTGATTGCTTTTTTTCACCAAAATGAAAACTTCAACCTTGAAAATTATCTCAAAGAATTGAAACCTGAATTTTCGCACGAAGTCACTGATATTTTAATGCTCGAAGAACAGCAATCGCTGCACAATTGGGAAGGCCAGCAAATTATAGTGAAGCTTAAAGACCAAACCATCGGGCAATATGTTTCTGAAACAATTTTAACGATGCGTTGGTTTTTGGTCGACAGGATCATTGAGGAATTAAAATCGGAGATTTCATCTGAACCCGAAGCAGACAACACCGAACCATTATCTATGGCTATGGATTACTACAAATTGATTAATGCATTTTCTAAAAAATTAGGCCGAGTCATGTCGCGCTACAGCAATTAAACGATTTCCAGCGTTTTCGCTTTATTGACCAAATCAACCAAATTCGTTACATTGAGTTTTGTCAGCAATCTTAATTTATACGTACTGATCGTTTTTTCATTCAGTCCTAAAATCGCCGAAATTTCGTTGTTTTTCTTGCCGTTGCTGAGGTAACGCAACACTTCGATTTCACGATTTGACAATTTTCTATAAAGTCTTTCACTTTTATTTTGCTTTGCGATCAGCGCGAGGTTTTTCTTGATCGTATCATTCAGGATGATGTTTCCGGAGTGTACCTTTTGTATCGCGATTCCAAGTCCTTCGAGTTTTGAAGTTTTATGCACGTATCCGGCAACACCAGCTTTGATTGCGTTTGGTGCGTAAATTTGTTCCGCAAAACTACTAAAAACTATGATCTTTGTTTTTGTGTAATTTTTAATGATCGCTTTGAGTTCGTAGATACTCGAAAGCCCGTCAAGATCCAGGTCTAAAACCAATACGTCGATTTCCTTGTTGTAGAGCACATCTTTCACCATTGAAAAGTTTCCAACGTTGGCCACGATGCTAATATCGGAATGATCCTTAAAATAAGATTTCACCCCAAAGTGCACAACAGGATAATTATCTGCCAAACAAACTTTAATCATTTCCGTTATTTTTTAAATTATAAATTACAAATCAAATCTAAATTTAGTTAAAAAAAATATAATATCAACAAAAATTTAGACAAACTACACTTTCTGACGATTAACGATGCAAACCGGGATCGGATTCATTTTATGTTGGTTGATTTTATTGAGGCGCTGGAAAATTTCAAAAGCAGTTTTTTCGCGTCCTGAAAAGGATTCCGCTGTTTTTCCCGCGGCACTTTCGGTCATGGCCCATTCCAATTCGTCATAGCTCGCACCAATCTGGTCTTCATCGCTGCGGTCGTCACCGAACAATCCGTCGGTAGGTTTCGCAACCAAAATCGATTCGGGAACTTGTAAAAACCGTCCCAGTTCGTAAACTTCCGATTTCATTAAGTCGGCAATCGGACTCAAATCGACGCCGCCATCGCCATATTTGGTAAAAAATCCCACACCAAAATCCTCCACTTTATTTCCAGTTCCGGCAACCAGCAATCCGTAAATTCCGGCAAAATAATACAAAGTACTCATCCGCAAACGCGCCCTGGTGTTGGCCAGCGACAAATTTACTTTGGCTTCGTCGGCATCAGCGGGAACTTGCTGAATGAAATTTTCGAAAACCGGAGTCAGGTCTGTCCGTGCAGCCGAAACGTTTGTAAAGCGTTTTTTCAACTGGTCAATATGCTCATTCGCACGGCTTACATGGCTCGGCGCCTGATGGATCGGCATTTCCACACACAAAACCTCCAATCCGGTTTGTGCGCAAAGCGTCGAAGTAACGGCCGAGTCAATGCCGCCGGAAATCCCAACAACAAAACCGTTTACTTTTGCGTTTGCTGCATAATCCTTCAGCCAGCCTACAATTTGATCATTTACATTCGAAGCGTCGATGGGGTTGTTTTTTTGCATAGTATTTTGAAAATTTAAAAAGCTGCAATGTATATTTGCAAAATTAAAGATATTCCAAAGGATTTCACGGGTATATTTCCCCTATTTTAAGGGTAATTTAAGAAAGTTGTGGCTGTCGGAAATAATTTACAACTTTGCCAATGCTAATGTAGCCAAACCAATGAAAAAAACACTTGTAATTTTAGCGCTGATTGTTGTATTGTTCGCCTGTGATAAAAAAAGCAAGGTCGAAAAAGCGGTCGAAGAAATTCCGGTCGAAATGAAAATTGAGCGTTTCGATAAAGCGTTCTTTGAAACCAAACCGCAGGATTTGCCAAAGTTAAAGGAACAATATCCGCTGTTTTTTCCAAAAGGAAATGAAGACAGTGTTTGGATCGAAAAGATGCAAAATCCGCAATGGCGTGAACTTTACAGTGAAGTAGAGAAGAAGTTTTCCGATTTTGCTCCCGAAAAAGAAAAGATCGAAGAACTTTACAAACACATTAAATATTATTTTCCGACGACCAGAATTCCGAAAATTATCACCGTGATTTCTGAAATGGATTATCAGAATAAAGTCATCGATGCCGACAGTTTGTTGGTGATTTCCCTCGAATTATACCTCGGAAAAACCCATAAATTTTATCAATTCCCCGAATACATCAAGCAAAATTTTGAACCTGCGCAGATCATGCCTGACATTGTTTCGGCTTTTGCAATCAAAAAAATCCCGCCGCCTACAGACAATACCTTGCTTTCGCAGATGATCTATCACGGAAAGGAATTGTACCTCAAAGACATTTTACTTCCAGATTATTCCGATGCCGATAAAATGGGTTATACGCCTGAGCAGATCAAATGGAGCGAGGAAAATGAAAGTTACATGTGGCGTTTTTTCATCGAAAACAAATTGTTGTACGACGGCGATCAAAAACTGATTCCGCGTTTCATCAATCCGGCGCCGTTCTCAAAATTCTATCTTGAAATCGACAATGAAACACCAGGGCGTACCGGTGTTTGGCTTGGCTGGCAAATTGTTCGGGCTTTCATGCAAAATAATGACGTTTCCGTACAGCAAATGCTGAAAATGGACGCCAGAGAAATATTCGAAAAATCTAAATACAAACCCAAGAAAAATGGCGAATAACATCACCTCAGAAATAAAATTCACGGTCGAACTCGACGAAAACCGCGTTCCCGAAAAACTCATGTGGTCGGCCCAGGATGGCGGAATTGAAGCGGAAGAAGCAAAGGCGATGATGCTTTCGATTTGGGACAGCAAAGCGCAGGAAACGCTGCGTATCGATTTGTGGACGAAAGACATGCCGGTCGACGAAATGAAATTGTTCTTTCACCAGACTTTAGTCGCGATGTCCGACACTTTCAGGCGCGCCACCGACGATGAGAAAATGGCCGATACGATGAAAGATTTCTGTGATTATTTTGCAGACAAACTCGAATTGACCAAATCATAGTTGAATAGAAAATAAAAAATCCGGGTAAATTTGCCCGGATTTTCTGTTTACTTCAATAAATATTCCTGCATGAAGCGGATGACTGCCAGCCGCTGGTAATCGACATTTGGTTTTTTCCTGAAACCATGGCCTTCGTCTTTGGCTTCCAGATACCAAACGGTGTTGCCCTGCGCTTTTAACTTGTCGCGCATCTGTGTCGCCTCGGTCACCGGAACCCGCGGATCATTAGTTCCCTGAATGATAAATAGCGGTTTTTTGATTTTATCGATGTTGTTCAAGGGTGCAATTTTTTCAAAAAAAGCCGCCATTTTCGGGTCGCGTTCGTCACCATATTCAACCCTGCGCAAATCACGTCGGTATTCTTCGGTGTTTTTAAGAAAGGTGTTAAAGTTGGATGGCCCTACAATATCCACCGAACATTTAATCCGGTCGGCATAATGAAAGGCTGTGGCCAATGTCATGTAGCCGCCATAACTGCCGCCCATGATCATCACGCGGTCTTTGTCGAGTTCTGGCTGTTGCGCAATCCAGTCGAGCAATGCGCCAATGTCTTTAACCGAATCTTCACGTAAAAAACCGTTGTCTTTCGCAATGTATGTTTTTCCGAAACCAGACGAACCGCGCACGTTTGGCGTAATCAAAGCGACACCCATTTCATTCGTATAATAATTGCTCGAGCCTAAAAATGAGGCCATCGATTGTCCTTCAGGGCCGCCGTGAATGCTGATGATCACTGGCCTTTTTCCGGTGAATTTGGCTGCCGCCGGATAATAAAAACCGGTGATTTTCATATTGTCGAAGCTTTTCCATTCGATCGGTTTTGGCAATGAAATGTCATTTTCCTGGATTTCCCCGAGTTCGCTCTTGGTCCAGGCTTCGATTTTTCCCGATTGAATATCGAGTTTGTATACATCCGAAGAAGTTCTTGCAGTCGATTGTGTAAAGAAAATGCTTTTGCCGTCTTTTGTAAAATCCATGCCGCCAATCAATCCAACAGGAATATTTGGGATTGCTTTATAGGTTTTGTCGGCCGTATTCATCAGGTAAACTTTATCCAATCCAGCTTCATTTGTCGAAAACACCAGCAATTTTTTATCTTCGGACAAACGGTAAGATTCTACGTCCCACGGAATATTCGTAGTGTAATAAGTCACTTTTTTAGTCGCCGGATTGATGGTTGCCAGGCGCTGAAATTCAAAATCTTTATCGGTAACAAACCAAATTTCATTGCCGTTGTCAGAGAAACTCGCGTTTAATTGAACGGTGTTTTTGGCTTTTCTGTTGGTGACTTCCGTCAATTTGCCGGTTTCGGTATTCAATGACCAAATGTACGATTCGTTGGCTGACAGGTATTCGCTAACCAACAATGTTTGGCCGTCTTCAGAAATATCAGAAATTTCCCAGCCGCCGCCTTTGACTTCCAAAATAAGTTTCGCTGCCGCCGGATTTTTCGGATCCATATAATAAATGTCGCGGTCGCCGCCGTTTCTTTTGGTCGAAGAAAAATAAAACCCGGAGCCGTCTTTTTTCCAGGTTACATCGCTATTTTGCGAACGGCCGCCGTCAGTAAGCAAAGTAGATTGCAGGGTTTTAAGGTCGAGTTTGTACAATTGTCCGAACTCGTTTCCGCCGGTATCTTTGGAATAAATTAGGTATCCGCCTTTCGTAGGTTCGTATTTTGCTCCGCCAACAGGTTCGTCAAAAAAAGTGATCTGCGTTCGGGCGCCCATTGCCTGAACCACGCGGTGCAATTGGGAAGTTGCCCCAAAACGCGTGCTGATGATAATTTCGTTAGTTAAGGGATTGATGCTTGCAAGCGACGCACCACGCGATTCTGAATATTTTTTGACCTGAGCGGCAAGGTCTTTCGAAATTTCAGGAATGTTTTGCGCGACCAGGTTCTCATTCGGAACCACGACATTTTTATTTTGCTGTGCAAATGCGAAAGTGCTACAGAGTAAAAGCACGCCAAAAAGTTGGTTTTTCTTCATAATGGATTGATGATTTTAAATGTAAATTACCAACCGTTATATTACGAAAAAATGTAGAAAGTTTAACCGTTGTTTTTAAAAATTTCTTCGTTGACTTCTTCAATGTAAGTCAGAACGTCCTCTTTTCCAGTCATTTCTGTGGCCGAGGTGACGAAGAAATTCGGCATTTCAGCCCAATTGTTGGCCAGCATTTGCTTGCGATACGCGGCAATGTGCATGTCGATTTTTACCCTGCTGATTTTGTCGGCTTTGGTGAAAATGATGCAAAACGGAATTTCGCTTTCGCCCATGTATTCCATGAATTCCAAATCGATATTTTGCGCCTCGTGGCGGATGTCAATCAGTACGAAAGCACAAACGAGTTGCTCTCTTTTCTCGAAATAATCGGTGATGAATTGCTGGAAAACCGATTTCGTTTTCTTCGAAACTTTCGCGTAGCCATAACCCGGCAAATCGACCAAAAACCAATTGTTGTTGATCTTAAAATGGTTGATCAGCTGTGTTTTTCCCGGTCTTCCCGAAGTTTTCGCCAGGTTTTTATGATTCGTCAGCATATTGATCAATGATGATTTCCCAACGTTCGAACGGCCGATAAATGCATATTCCGGAAGTATTTCTTTCGGGCATTTGTCGACTTCAGAGTTGCTGATGATAAATTCGGCGGTATTAATTTTCATGACCAATAATTTTGTGCAAAGGTAATCAAAAAAAGAAACTGCTACTTTCCGTGTTTTGAGGAAAATAGCAGTTCAAATATTTTACAGATTCTTATAAATGCTTTTCTTTCAGCCAGCCGTGCATCAACGTATTAAATTCATCCGGATGTTCCATCATCGCAGCGTGCCCGCATTTGTCAATCCAATATAAAGAAGAATTCGGCAAAAGCTGGTGGAATTCCTCCGCGACTTCCGGTGGCGTGACTTTGTCATTTTTTCCCCAGATGATGCATGTTGGCACATGCATTTTCGGCAAATCTTTCGCCATATTGTGGCGAATTGCGCTTTTGGCAATCGTCAGGGTTTTGATCAGTTTGATCCGATCATTCGCCATCGCGTAAACTTCTTCAACGATTTCCGGAGTGGCTACTTTTGGGTCATAAAAAACATCTTCTGCTTTTTTCTGGATGTAATCGCGATCGCCACGCCTCGGGTAACTGTCGCCCATGGCGCTTTCGTAAAGTCCGGAACTTCCGGTAATTACAAGCCCGAGCATTTTTTCAGGATACATTTTCGTATGGTACAAAGCGATGTGTCCGCCAAGCGAATTCCCAAGCAAAATCACGCGCTCAAATCCTTTATAAGTGATAAAATCCTTGACATATTTGGCGAAAGCCTTCACATTGGTTTTCAGTATATTCTGTGTGTAAATCGGCAATTCCGGAATGACCACTTTATAACCGTTCGCCGGGAAGTAATCTGCCACGCCGTCAAAATTGCTGAGTCCGCCCATCAACCCGTGTAGAATGATGATTGGCGTGCCTTCACCGGCTTCGAAATATTTATATTTTCCTTCTTTTTTTAATTCGTGTTCCATTGGTTTTATTGATTTCCCGAGTTAGCAGGAGTTCGCAAAGATATAATTTTATGTACAAATGCTGCACGGTTTGGTATTATTTGAATGGTAAATAAATGATTGAGACATTCAAAAAAACCAATTTTTCAACGATTTTCCAATTCCCACCGGATATGATAAAAAAGCACATAAATGATAAATTTTTAAGCAATCACAATCTGTTTTTTTTAAATAATCCTTATTTCTTAACAATTTGTTAAATAAGTCTTTGCGTGCCAAATGAATGCTGTTGCGGATTTGAATCTGAAGTGGTAAAACTTATCAACAAAGTGGTAGAAAGTGGTATTATGTGGTAAAATATTTTATATTTTTGCTGATATTCTATTAAAATCAAACAGTGAATTCCATCGTAGGAACATATGAGTGTAAAGTTGATGCCAAAGGAAGGCTGCTTTTGCCAGCGCCTTTAAAAAAGCAATTGTCGGCTTCGCTTCAGGACGGATTTGTCCTGAAACGCTCTGTGTTTCAACCATGCCTGGAATTGTATCCGATCGAAGAATGGAATGTCATGATGCAGAAAATCAACAAATTAAACCGTTTCGTAAAAAAGAACAACGACTTCATCCGCAGGTTTACAGCCGGAGTGAAAGTGGTGGAGATCGACAACCTCGGAAGGTTGTTAATTCCAAAAGATCTAACCGTTTTCGGATCGATTTCAAAAGATGTGGTCTTGTCTTCGGCGGTTAATATTGTTGAAATCTGGGATAAAGATCTGTACGAAAAATCGCTCGACAATTCGGAAATCGATTTTGCTGATCTGGCTGAAGATGTAATGGGAAATGTAAATGACGACGACAATGGAATATCATAATCCGGTTTTGCTCAAAGAAACGGTCGATGGTTTGGATATCAAACCCGATGGCGTTTATGTGGATGTGACTTTCGGCGGCGGCGGACATTCCAAAGAAATCATCAGCAGGCTCGGACCCAACGGAAAATTGTTTGGTTTCGACCAAGATGAAGATGCCCAGGCAAATGCTTTAGACGATGAGCGCTTTACGTTGATCCCTGAAAATTTCAGATTCATCAAACGGTTTTTGCGTTTTCACGGAATCCGTCAGGTTGATGGAATTTTGGCAGATTTAGGCGTTTCCTCCCATCAGTTTGATGTCGCTGAACGCGGATTTTCCACGCGTTTTGACGCGCAGCTCGATATGAGAATGAACCAGAAAAGCGAAGTTAGCGCGTATAGTGTCGTCAACGATTACGATGAAGCGAATTTGCGCCGTGTGTTTTACGATTACGGCGAACTCAAAAATGCCCCGGCCATCGCAAGAGTCATTATCGAAGCGCGTGAACTGCATCCGATAAAAAATACCGAACAGTTAAAAACGGTTCTAAGCAGGTTTCTGCCTGCCCACAAAAGCAACAAGATTTTAGCACAAATGTATCAGGCGATTAGGATTGAAGTGAATCAGGAAATGGATGTTTTAAAGGAATTTCTCGAACAATCGCTCGAAATTTTAAAGCCAGGCGGAAGGTTAAGCGTGATTTCATATCATTCTTTAGAAGACCGGCTTGTGAAACGATACATCAAAAACGGCATGTTTGAAGGCGAACCGGAACGCGATTTCTTCGGAAATTTCTCGGTTCCGTTCAAAACCATCGGAAAACTCATTGTTCCGGACGACGCCGAAATCAAGATCAACAACCGCGCCCGCAGCGCCAAACTCAGAATCGCAGAAAAAATATAGCTTAAAAGTAGCAGCAAAAAGGAAAATGAAAAACGGAGTCTACAGCATATTAAAAGCAAGATATCTCATCAACGAAGATGCGAATGCAGCCAAAAACTGGCGCTTCATCGTCTTCCTGATCCTGCTCGCGATCCTGATGATTGCCAATACGCAACGCTACGAACAGAAAGTGTTTAAGATCATCGCACTCACCAGCGAAGTCAAAGAATTGCGGTCGGAATTCGTCGACCGAAGATCAGAACTCATGAAACTCAAAATGGAATCGACGGTTTCTGAAGAAATGGAACCCAAACAAATTTTTCCATCATCGGTTCCACCCACAAAAATTAAAGTCAAAAAAGCACCTGAACAAGGATTTTTCAAAAAATTATGGCAGTAGAAGACAAACATATTTCTTACCGGATGTATCTCGTTGCATTTGCGATGTTTGTCATGGCTGTGGCGATCACCGTCAAACTCACAAATATTCAGTGGGTTGAAGGCGATTATTACCGCAAGCTTGCAAAGGAAAGGACAGTCAAAAACTTCGTGATTCCGGCCAATAAAGGAAATATTTATTCGTCTGACGGAAGTTTATTAGCTACTTCGATTCCAAATTACACCATCCGTTTTGATGCGGTTGCGCCAAAAGGCGAAGCATTCGAGAAAAATGTAAAGGCTTTAGCCGATTCGTTGTCAATATTATTAGGCAAACCCGCAAGCAATTTTCAGTCGGAACTCAGGAAAGCGCGTGCGAATAAAAGCCGCTACTTTCTCGTTGCACGCGACTTAAGCTACACCGAATACATGAAAATCAAGAGTTTTCCACTCTTCAACCTCGGCGCTTACAAAGGCGGAATCATCACCGAACAAAAAACCATCCGCGAATACCCGATCGGGAAAATCGCCTGGAGAACAATCGGTTACGAACGTGAAAGTGAAAACGCCGGACATTACGGAAAAGGAATCGAATGGGCTTACCGCCGATACCTGAACGGAAAAGATGGCAAAATCCTAAAGCAAAAAATCGCAAAAGGCCAATGGAAACCCATCCGCGATGTCAATGAAGTCGAGCCGCAGGACGGTTATGATGTCAATTCTACGATCGATGTGTACATCCAGGATATCGCACACCATGCGTTATTGAAACAACTGAAATTATACGATGCCGATCACGGTTGTGTGGTCGTAATGGAAACCAAAACGGGCTACATCAAGGCAATTGCCAACCTCGGGCGCGACAATAAAACCGACAGTACGTATTACGAAACCGAAAATTATGCAATCCGCGAATCACACGAACCGGGTTCGACTTATAAACTAGCCGATCTTATGGCCTTGCTCGACGACAAGAAAATTGACACGAGCGAAGTCTATGACAGCCACGGCGGAACGGTAATTTATTCAGGCAAAAAAGTACGCGATTCGCACGACGGCGGTTACGGAAAAATTTCACTTGCCCGAGGTTTTGAAGTGTCTTCAAATACCGTCATGGTGCAGGCAGTTTACAACAATTACAAAAACGATCCAAAGCAATTTGTGGAACATTTGAACGATTGGGGCTTAAACAAACCGCTCGGGTTGCCATTTGAAGGCGAAGGAAAACCTTATGTGCCGCAGCCTGGCGACAAACATTGGAGCGCGATTTCACTTCCGTGGATGGCTTTCGGTTATGGGGTTTCGATTACGCCTTTGCAAACTTTGACTTTTTACAATGCTGTTGCGAACAATGGCGTGATGGTGAAACCGCAGTTCGTTTCGGAGATCAAAGAATGGAACAAAACGATCAAGAAGTTTGATCCGATTGTAATAAATACGAAAATATGTTCCGATGAAGCGCTGAAGAAAGTGCGCGCCGTTTTAGCGAATGTCGTGAAAAAAGGAACCGGAGCAAAATTGTATTCAAAAGATTTCCCGATGGCCGGAAAAACTGGAACGGCCCAGGCGAATTATAACAAGAAAGACGGAACGGCAAAGCATTACATTTCGTCATTCGTAGGGTATTTTCCTGCAAACGACCCGAAATATTCGTGCATCGTAGTCGTTCACGAACCGAACACCTCAAAAAATAATTATTACGGAGCCGATGTGGCCGGGCCGGTTTTCAAACGCATCGCCCAGAAGATTTTCACCGATGCGCCTTCGATGAACGAAATCAAAAACCTGAACAAAAAAGATCCGAAAGTCGAAAAAGACTATTCCGAATATTACACAGCAGCACAGGAAAAGGATTCGGTTGTCCCGAATTTGAAAGGCATGGCCGGAATGGACGCTGTGGCTTTACTTGGAAATCTCGGAATGAAAGTCAAAGTCATCGGCATCGGAAAAGTCAAAAAGCAATCGATCCAACCGGGACAAAATGTCGATAAAAACGCAACCATTATATTAGAATTATCGTGATCAGCCTAAAAGAAATATTGTACAAAGTGGGCATCGAAGCTGTTCATGGCTCGACCGAAATTTCCATTGAAAAAATGGAATTCGATTCGAGGAAAATCACCGCAAACGATGTTTTCATTGCCATCCGCGGAAGCGTTTCAAACGGCCACGAATTTATCGAAAAAGCGATCAGTCTTGGCGCAACGGCCATTGTATGCGATACGTTTCCGGATCAAATGCTCGACGGAATTACATATGTTCAAGTCAAAGACACCAATAAAGCGATGGCGTTTATGGCGGCGAATTACTTCGGAAATCCGTCACAAAACCTTAAGCTCGTCGGCATTACCGGAACAAACGGCAAAACGACGATCGCATCTTTATTGTACCAATTGTTTAAAAAAGCAGGCTTTAAAGTCGGCTTGCTTTCGACTGTAAAAATTCTCGTTGACGATACAGAATATCCTGCGACACATACGACTCCGGATTCGATCACGATCAATCATTTTTTAAGGGAAATGAACGAAGTAGGCGTCGAATATTGCTTTATGGAAGTGTCTTCGCACGGCATCCACCAAAAAAGAACCGAAGCCTTGCATTTTGCCGGCGGCGTATTCACGAATTTGTCACACGACCATTTGGATTACCATCCGACATTTGCCGAATACCGCGATGTGAAGAAATCATTTTTTGACAATTTGCCAAAATCGGCTTTTGCTTTGGTGAATGTCGATGATAAAAACGGATCGGTCATGATGCAGAATTCATCGGCACGAAAACTGACTTATGCGTTAAAAACATACGCCAATTACAAAGCGCAAATCCTCGAAAATCAACTGTCAGGTTTGTTGCTGAAAATCAACGACAACGAAGTCTGGGTGCGATTAATTGGAACTTTTAATGCGTATAATTTGCTGGCGATTTACGGAACTGCAGTAGAGTTGGGCCTCGATCATTTCGAAGTGTTGCGATTGTTGTCAGAGCTTGAAAGCGTTTCCGGCAGGTTCCAATTCATCATTTCAGACAATCAAATTACGGCAATTGTCGATTATGCACACACGCCGGATGCGTTGGATAATGTCTTGAAAACGATCAACGACATCCGTACCAAAAACGAACAACTCATTACAGTTGTAGGCTGCGGCGGCGATCGCGACACAACCAAACGCCCGATCATGGCGAACATTGCTACATCATTGAGCGATAAAGTGATCCTGACATCAGACAATCCTCGCAGCGAAGATCCAAACGATATTATTGCCGAAATGGAAAAAGGCGTAGAACCGCAAAACTATAAAAAAACGATTTCGATTGCCGACAGGAAACAAGCGATTAAAACCGCCTGCCAGCTCGCCAATCAAAACGACATCATCCTGATTGCAGGAAAAGGACACGAAACGTACCAGGAAATTAAAGGCGTCCGCCAGCATTTCGACGACATGGAAACCGTGACGCAACTCTTGAAAGAACTCCATAAATAGAAAATTATGCTGTATTATTTTTTCGAATATTTAGACAAAACGCTTAACATTCCCGGAACTGGAGTGTTTCAGTATATTACGTTTCGCTCAGGATTGGCCATCATGCTGTCGCTGATTTTGTCTACGGTTTTCGGAAAAAAAATCATCAACTTTTTAAGAAGGCAGCAGGTTGGAGAAACGGTTCGAGAACTCGGATTGGCAGGACAGAATGAAAAAGCGGGAACGCCAACCATGGGCGGGCTGATCATCATTTTTGCGACCTTGATTCCGGTTTTCTTGCTGACGAAGCTCAATAATATTTACATCATTCTATTGATCGTCACGACTTTATGGATGGGAACGATCGGATTTATCGACGATTACATCAAGATTTTCAAGAAGGACAAACAAGGGTTAAAAGGGATTTTCAAAGTCATCGGACAAGTTGGTTTGGGGTTGATCGTCGGTTCGGTTTTGTATTTGCATCCCGGCGTCACGATCAGGAAAGAAACACCAAAATCGATTACATTAAGACAAACCGAAAACGTGTATTCGCAGGCGCCATTGGATGAAAAATCAACAGCAACAACGATTCCGTTCCTGAAAAACAACGAATTTGATTATGCTTCGGTATTAAAATGGATCGGCGACGATTATGAAAACTGGGCCTGGGTGATTTTCATCCCGATCGTGATTTTCATTATTACCGCGGTTTCAAATGGGGCGAATTTAACCGACGGAATCGACGGACTCGCAGCGGGAACATCGGCCATTTCAGTCATCGCGCTCGGGATTTTCACCTTCGTTTCCGGAAATATCATTTTCTCGAGTTACCTCAATATTATGTACATCCCGAATTCGGGCGAAATGACGGTTTTCATCGCAGCATTTGTTGGTGCACTCATCGGGTTTTTATGGTACAATTCGTATCCGGCGGCAGTTTTCATGGGCGATACCGGAAGTTTAACAATTGGCGGAATCATTGCCGTTTTAGCGATTGCCGTCCGAAAAGAAATGCTGATTCCATTGTTATGTGGCATCTTTTTGGTCGAAAATATGTCTGTTGTCTTACAAGTCAGTTATTTCAAATTCACCAAAAAGCGCTACGGCGAAGGCCGACGGATTTTCCTGATGTCGCCGTTGCACCACCATTTCCAGAAAAAAGGCTACCACGAAAGTAAGATCGTCACGCGCTTCTGGATCGTCGGGATCTTGCTCGCCATTTTGTCGATCGTAACCTTAAAATTAAGATAATGCAAAGGCTTGTCATTCTTGGCGGCGGCGAAAGCGGTGTCGGCACAGCGATTCTCGGAAAGAAAAAAGGATACGATGTTTTTGTATCAGATTTCGGGAAGATCAAAGACAATTATAAAGAAGTTCTTACGATTAACGGAATCAAATGGGAAGAGGAAACCCATACGGAAAAGAAAATCCTCAATGCCGATGTGGTGATGAAAAGCCCCGGAATTCCCGAGAAATCACCGATCGTAAAAAAACTGGTCGAAGCCAAAATCCCGGTCATTTCAGAAATTGAATTTGCCGCGCCATTCACCGATGCGACAACGATCGGAATCACCGGAAGCAACGGAAAAACGACGACAACGATGCTGACCTATCATTTGCTAAAATCAGCCGGATTGAATGTCGGCCTCGGCGGAAACATCGGAAAAAGCTTCGCCTGGCAGGTTGCCGAAGACAAATACGATGTGTATGTTTTAGAATTGAGCAGTTTCCAACTCGACGGCATCATCAATTACAAACCGCAAATCGCGATTTTACTGAACATCAGCCCTGATCATTTAGACCGATACGAATACAAATACGAAAAATACATCAACTCCAAGTTCAGGATCACGATGAACCAGACCAAGGAAGATTATTTCATTTATGATGCAGACGACGAAGCGATCGCAGACTGGATGAAAAACAACAAAATAAAAGCCCGAACCATTCCATTTTCACTGACCAAAACCTTTGAAAACGGAGCATTCATAAAACAAAACAAAATGGAAATTAACATCAACGAAGAAGAATTCATCATGGAAACCGAAAGCATTGCGCTCGAAGGCAAACACAACCTGAAAAATGCCATGGCCGCCACATCGGTAGCCAAATTGATGCAGATCAGGAAAGCCACGATCCGCGAAAGCCTGTCGAATTTCCAGGGTGTCGAGCACCGTTTGG